>Ga0272449_1000031_pt1 | contig 221775 bp, 188 predicted proteins | sample YNPCB0241_FD_198679 | JGI IMG/M metagenome (GOLD analysis project Ga0272449, IMG submission 198679) | Hot spring sediment microbial communities from Yellowstone National Park, WY, United States - YNP-CB-024-1 | ecosystem: Environmental > Aquatic > Thermal springs > Hot (42-90C) > Sediment... | reverse complement strand
AAAGAAAATACCATGGGAGGTAGTTTATTATGAGGAATACGAAGATAAGGGAGAAGCGATAAGGAGGGAGAAGTTTTTAAAGCGACAGCGTAACAGGGAATTTTATAGGCGTTTGATAGGAGAGGGGTAGAATTTGGCTTGTCATCCCGAGAACTCGGGACGGGTTCGAGTCCCGTCGTGACCGCAAGAAATAATAATCACCTAAAGGCAGATGTTTTGAGATATTATATATATATATTACGTAGTTTAGTAGATAAGAGTTATTATATAGGTTATACTACAGACTTAGATAGACGATTGAAAGAGCACAACGAAGGAGAGAGTAGATATACAAGAAAGAAAATACCATGGGAGGTAGTTTATTATGAGGAATACGAAGATAAGGGAGAAGCGATAAGGAGGGAGAAGTTTTTAAAGCGACAGCGTAACAGGGAATTTTATAGGCGTTTGATAGGAGAGGGGTAGAATTTGGCTTGTCATCCCGAGAACTCGGGACGGGTTCGAGTTATGTCGTGACCGTTATAAAGTTTGTAATTTCAATATTTAAGGACAGTTTTAAATTCTTTTTTTGATGTTTTTATTGGTTGTTTAAAAGCTTTTTTATCTTGAATATTCTGAATAGATTTAGCTTCTATTATGAAAGATTAGGAAATTTATAATTATTGTGAATTAATGCGGTATGAAGTTTTATCATGATTGCAAAGGATGGTTAATATTTTAAAATTTTTAAATGACTTTAAGTTTCGTTTTTATAAGAACTAGAATTTTTTATTTAAACATTGAATGTTTTGAAGTATTATGTATGTATAATATTTATTTTTGTATGGTTTTAGATATACAAAAAAATTGAAAAAAAACATTTGCAAAGGCTTATTTATTTTTTAATATCTTTTTCGCCTGATAAATTTTTTTCATTATTGTTACTTTTTATTTGCGAAAATTTGGAACTTTGAAATTACTGATATATGGATATTATATTATGATGTTTTAAAAAATAACCAAGAGTTTTTAATTAAGCTATAGCAAAAAATATTGATAAAGAACATTGTTATCAAGAAAAATCATATAAAAAATTATTTTTGTATAAGAAAAATATTATAATGAACATATGGAAATTAAGGTTTATAAAACCAATGAGATTGATTCAGAACTATCGTTAATACTCATTTCTCAAAAAGGTTCGGAAATTAATTCCCAATATTTCAGTGATAAAGAATTCGAATACCTGCAAAAGAGGATATCTAGAAAAGATAATTTTGTGGTAATTAACCAGTTACACCGTCTAATATTTGTGGTGCTGTTGGACTACTCAAAGGCTGATTATCAGGTATGGGAAGAAGCACGTAAAGTTGGATACCGTATCCAGTCGCTGCTTAATGATCATGATCAGGAAAAAGTAGTAGCGCTTCATCTTCAGTCCGATATTCCTACTCTGTTAGCACTAGCTGAAGGTATGTTGTTGGGAGCTTACCGCTTTGTCAAATATTTTACCAAGCCCGAAGAAAAAAAGAGTAAATTGCGTGAGCTGGCGCTGTATGGCAATGGCTTGCAAGATAAGGAAATCAGTGATATGATAAATATTATATCCCATGTTTACTGGGTCAGGGACATGGTAAATGAGCCGGTATCATACTTAAATGCTGAACGTCTAGCAGAAGAGATAAAGGAGATTTGCAGTAGACAGGGATGTCAGGTTGAAATATTGCACAAATCCCAGATTGAAGAATTAAAAATGGGAGGACTATTGGCAGTTAACAAAGGTTCAGTTGATCCACCTACCTTTACCATCGTTGAATGGAAACCGGAAAACGCAATTAATAGCCAACCCTATGTTTTAGTGGGAAAAGGAGTAGTTTATGATACAGGGGGATTGAGTCTTAAACCTACCTTTGATAGTATGGACTACATGAAATCCGACATGTCGGGAGCTGCTATTGTAGCTGGAGTTGTAGCCTCGGTAGCTGCAAACCGCTTACCTATTCATCTGGTAGCGCTGATACCTGCCACAGACAACCGTCCATCGGGTAATGCCTATGCACCGGGTGATGTGGTGACCATCATGGATGGCACTACAGTTGAAGTGCTCAACAGCGATGCCGAAGGCCGAATGATACTGGCCGATGCTCTGGTATATGCTCAACGCTATAACCCCGAGCTGGTTATTGATGTAGCCACCCTCACAGGATCGGCTTCGATGGCTGTTGGTCCCTATGCCCTTGTTGCTATGGGCACAGCCTCTGACGAAGTTAAACAGAAACTTCAACAAAGTGCAAATGCTGTGTACGAACGCATAGTTGAATTCCCTCTATGGGAGGAATACGATGAACTTATAAAATCCGATATTGCAGATATTAAAAACGTAGGAGGGAAAACTGCCGGTGCTATTGTGGGCGGAAAATTCCTACAGCGCTTTATCAAATACCCCTGGATGCACTTCGACATTGCTGGTGTAGCTTTCAGTAAAACCAATGACAGCTATCGTGGAAAAGGAGGGACTGGTTTTGGATTAAGACTGATTTACCATTTCTTTAGTCAATTATCTAAAAATGTTTAGACATAGACATTAGATGTAAGAATAAAAACAAAATATTTTCCATGCCGACTAATTAAATTCTCTGAAGCAGATCACTATGGATTTGCAGTATTTCAATTTTTGGATATTTAGATATGACTGCTTATCTTCAAACTTATATAACATGGGAGTATTTATGACATTGGTATAATATAGTAGTAAACTTAATTACTAAATTAAAACAAAGCTAGAAAATTGTTCAAATAATATTTGGACAAGTTATGATAATATTCCGCATTATCAATCTTTACTTCAATAAATTTATTTTGATGTGAATACAAGTTCATTATTCTGTAATTATTAAAATTAAATAAGCTTTTATTGAGTATGTTGTACTATAAAATTGATCTTACTAAATAGATACTATGAGTAAAATTGTTTAAAATAATATAGCTCATCAGATTAACCATATATATTCTTATGAACATTTATTATCAAATATATACCTCTCAAGATTTGTACAGCCTATAATAGTCAAGCAAAAATTCTTTTGTATATCACAAAATTAGGAAAATAAAATCCTCCAATTAATAAAAAACTAACAATTCTAAAATTAAGAATAGTAATTTTTGATTTACTATTATTTATGGCAAAGATTTGAAATTATTAATATTCTTATAAAACTATTAAAAATTTTGAATTCATTATAATGTGGAATAAAAAATGGGTAATTAAAAAACAAAATGAATTTGTGTTAAGATTGAAAGATTCTCTTGATAAAATTGAACAACACTTGAAAGGAAAAATAAGGATTAAAACAGATGAACAATTATTAAATGAATTATAATGTTTATATTAATGATCCTAAACTTTTCATTTTTTAAGCACAGTTTTCAACAATTAGTTGTTTAAAACTTTTATTTACAGAAGATTGCATTTAACATTTATTTTTTATTTAAGTGTCTAAAATAGGCATGTGGTCATGAAATCATATATTCGAACAAAAATTATCAACGGAATTGAGTACACTTATGAGATTACTAAATATTATGATTCGGAGAAGAAAACTGTACGGAAAAAAAGTAAATATTTAAGTAAAAAAATCGAAGGAGTGGTAAAAAAGGTTCGAGAAAAAAGGGTGAAAGAAGTATTTTTCTATGGCGAGTTTTTACCAACATTGAAAATATTATCAGATTACCGACTCGATGAATTTCTGTTAAAAAATCTTAGAAATAAACAAGCAGAAAGTGTTATTGCCATTATTCTTGCTCGATTGTTAAAAGGTTTAAGTTTAAATCATGTAGAAGATTGGTGCGAAGGTACCTGGTTGTTTTATCAAAATGGAGCACTTCCTTTGAGTTCATTTAGTGTAAGCCGATTGCTCTCGGATATTGTAGAAAAACGTTTACATGACAAGCTGGCTTGCCACCTAATAAATAAGTTAAGAAGTAAACGTGCCATTCTTTACGATATTACGTTGGTATCTTCTTATAATGAACTAATTCGTTTGCTTGAATGGGGTTACAACAGAGATAATACGGATCTTCCTCAGATTAATCTTTGCGTTATACTTGACAAAGAAAAAGGCATACTCCTGAGTTATAAAATATACTCGGGTAGCATCAATGATATTGTATAGGGTATGTTGAATTTTTATTGGGAAATCAAATAGACTTTATTATAGATATTCCTGAAAGGTATGAGGCTGTAGAGAAAATCATTAGCAGTATGATTAAGACAATAGAAAAACCAAGATATATTAAAAAATTTAACGATGAGATTCTTTATGTTAAAGAAGTTGAAACAAAGCTTGGAAATAAGCAAATTAAAGCGTTTTGTTATTATAGTTCGACCAGAGTCCCAACTGGAAAGAGATAGTTTTTATAAACGTCAGTTTAATATTAAAGAACAAATAGAGAATCTTAAACCCTTTAAAGGTGTAAGCAGAAAGATTGAAGCTATTATTCATGGGCTGGGGCAAGTATTTTTCCATTCAAGTTAATAAGGAAGGTGTTACAGTCCATATAAAAGAAAAAGCGGTAGGCAGAAGGTTAAACCGGAAAGGAATATACTTGATTGCTTACCATAGTAATTATTCGTGAGATACCTGTCTTGCTTCCTATAAAGAAAAAGAACTCATTGAAAGAATCTTCGATATTCTTAAAAATGACCTTGAATTTACAACACCTCATATTCATAAAGACACCACTCTTAAAGGTTTAATGTTTATTTGTTTTATAGCATTGATCATACAAATGAAAATAGTGAATGTGCTCAAACAAGTTGATTTAATAAAAACTTATAACTTTGAAAAAATTATTATTAAATTAGAAAAATTAAAAGCTATAACTATGGATAATATTGTGCCTAAATCTTGAAGATTTTTGGTATGTAATAAACTTTCATAAGTTTATGATTATTTTATAACTATTATTTTTTTACATCATTTAAAATATCTAAGTTTCCGACATATTTGAGAATAAGTATGATATAGGGTTATATTAACTCTCAGACTTATTAAGTGTTTACTAATTATGTATTTATTTGATATAATTTAGATAATAACAAATCACTAAAAAATAAAGAGACATTATTCTTAGTTATATTGAATTTATTAGTGTAATAAATTTTGACTTTATTTTTCAAGTAATTATAATAAGCTACTTCAAAATTTTTTCAGTTTTTAAAAGTTTATTATTCAAATATATCTTAAGAAAATAAAAACCACTATTAATATCATGAAAATCAATTACATAATTTTTAAAATTACCATAGATTTCTTCATTTATTAAAGTTTTAATATGAACTCCTGTAATACTAATTAAATCAATGCGGCACTTCCCATTCAAATCACCATTAATATTTAATGATACATAATTAACAACAGGATTGGGATAACAAGAAATTTCAATAGGTTTTGTATGAGTTTCAATATTAATTAAGTTATTATTTAAAATAGTTTTAACGGTATCAATCAATCCATATTCAAAACATCCAAGGTCAGGTGCTTTACCTGAGTATGGAAGGCCAACATAAACACCTGCATCAATGAGTTTGCTATTTGGATTTAGGTGCATATAGTTTATATCAGGAAGACTGCCATCTTCTTTTCTTGGTTTTAATGCTTCTGATTCAAGAATGCTTAGAAAATCAGAATCGTTTAAGGTCAGGTTTAATGTCCAACTATTGTTTTCCTGTATTGCGGTTGAATTAATATTATATGTTGGAGGATATGCTATACAATTTTTAATTATTAATGATTTTCCGCTTGCAGGTGCTTTTTCGAATCTAAAATTGAGTCCCTTGTTATTATGAGCTGTACAATTTAAAACTGAAATTGAACCAGGATTACTATTTTGGTCAAAAGCTTTTGCTTTATTACCAAATGCCAGACAATTTTTTATTACAATATTATGAGTTAAAGTTTTGTCATCGCTTCCACCTAGTTTAAAACCGTTACCATTAGCATTTACTCCAGCATCAGTGCCATCTTCAAAATAACCATTTTTAAATGCCCATGAGTTTTCGATATAATTTGTTACATCATTTGTGCCTCTTAAATACCCATCCCAGCCATCATCACAATTGAGCCATGCCCGACATCCAGTAAATAAGTTATTACTTCCAACGTCCATTTTACAGGCAAAACCATCGGCATCGCCATAATCAGTTGGATCGGCATTAGCATAAGAATCGCAGTTTTTAATTATATTATTCGATGCTCCTTTTGATAGCTGTAATCCGCTGTCACGGTTTCTATAAAATGTACAGTTTTCAATTAAATTATAACTGCCTCCTTCAATTAAGAGTCCGTTATCACCAGCTCCTCTGATTTCAATGCCTTTTATTACCCAATAACTTCCTGTTAATTTTATGCCTCTTGCACCAAAACTTTGACCCGAAAAGTCAAAAACAGGTTTTTGACCAGGCAACGCTATTATTGAAATTTTATTAGATGAGGTACCACTTTTGGTTATGTTTATTGTAGATGTATATAAATATGTACCTCCAAATACATATATAGTATCTCCTGGATTGACAATTCCTACTGCCTTTGACAAATTCAGAAATGGTGAAGAGATTGATCCGTCATTTGTATCTGATCCATTTGGTGCTATATAGTAAGTTTTTGAAAAGATCTTTGGTGAAAATGTTAACAATATAAATCCAAGAAAAGCTAAAACATTATTCTTCATTATATAAGCTTTAATTATTATATAAAACTAATTAAAAAAAGTATATACGAGATTAAGAAAAAAATGGTTTCATAATATTTTTTTTGGTAAAAATAGAAAAACGTTCCCTTTGTAGAAGGAATTAGCTATGAATTTTATAAGTATATATTTTACTTAGTATTTAATCTTAAATGTTCATGGTAAATAAAGGAGATTATATTAAGATGTTACCTTTTGCAAAAAATAATGTTACAGGTGTTGAATTTTCTAATGATTTTTTTATCAAAAATAAATATTAGAATCATTTAAGGAAAGAATACTAAATAAATTATTAAACTAATCGTACCTTAAAAACTTAGTTTGAATTTTTTTCTTGAAAAAGGATTAGAGAAAGAATAAAAAAATTATTATTTGAAAATAAAAAAAATAACGTTTGAAAAAAGTAAAAAAATTTTTTCTTTCATTTGTTCATTGTTGTTTTGAAGTTAAATTATGCTGCAGCCAGCACGATATTTATGTTATCACCTACTACCCCTTCGTAAAAGTTTAGGTTTAGTCTATAATCGGTCTTAAAATGACCTATAATGAGCTCTCTGCCTGCTTACTTTTTATGACTATTGCTTATTTTCTTACAAATATAATAGCTTATGGTTTTATTGGGTATTGATAGGATTATAAATTTTATCTGTTTTTTATTACCTTTGTGATTTCTACTTGTCTTTATTTATTTTGGTGGATTTTTTCGATTATTCGTTTACCAATTTAGTTTGTTTATAATGCATATTTATTATGCTCATCTAAAGCATTAATTTCCAATTATTATCTCATTAACTTTTTTTCAAACAATGTTCTATTGCCAAATTGAGAGCCTCCCAAAATTTTGATTAATTAATCCTTCATCGATTGAAAAGTATTGTTATAATTCTTAAAATTTATTTACAATCAAAGATTTATTAATTTTTCATTTTTTAAAAAAGTTTTTATAAAATAAAGGTATAAATGTTTAAAATAGTTCGTACTTTAGAAAAAATAATCTTATTCTGATCTTTGCAAAGTCATAATTATCGAAAGGTTTTAAATTGTATATAATTTTAGGAAATATAACAAAATAAAACCTGTTTTTATTTTTCTCTATTTATTATTTGGAAATGATTAAAAATATAATAATTAATTAATAATTAAATTTTTTCAAATTATTCAAATTAACAAACCTAGTTTATTAAAATTTTTGACTAATTATGACTATAATTCAAAAATATATTTAAAAAAATTTTTTATTTAATTAAATTTAATATTTTTACACAATAAACTCTAAAAATTAAAACATTATGGAAAAGATTTTAAATTATTTTTTATTTTTATTTATTGTTGTCGTTATAAGTTGTGATAAAGAAGTTGAAACAACTCCTTTAAAAGTTGATAATTTCCCTAAGGCTACAATTAAGGGATATGTTTATGCTGACCTTGACCAAACAAGTTATGGTTATGAAAAAGTTCCTACAGGGACAAAAGTTATTGTTACAATGCCTTATAGTGAATTAGGAATTACCAGTGGAGGTAATTTAGTTATTACAGTTGAAATTCAAAGTGATGGAACATTTGAATTTACTGTTCCTGTGGATGCTAATGGTGCAAATGTTTCTGTAAAAATAGTTGATTTTATATATGATCAACTCCAAACACAACAATACAATAGTAAACTTACCACAATTAAAAAAGTATTTTATGGAGAAACGGTAACTTATAATAATGTAAAACCTGGTGATGTTCAAATACAACAAATTTATATTGTCAATACAGAACAAATTGGTGAAGCAGTTACATGGTATACAATATCAGGTAAAATTGTTGCTGACAGAGATAAAAGTACCCCTGGTAATGAAGTTATTCCATCTGGTACACAAGTAATATTTAATTGTGATGGATGGAGTCAAGTAATAACAATTGGTAACGATGGTGTTTATAGTGTTAATGTTCCTGAAAAAGAAAATATTTATATAGAATATAATTTTACAACATCAGGTAAACGTAGTGATGGTACATCTGTTAACTTAAGATTTAAAGGTGAACAATTTGTAGGTTATTTTACAGATGATAAAGAAAACATTAATATAAATTTGGGTGTTGGCGAAGAAATTTAATTTAAGGGATGTTTTTTAACTCAAACAATAAATAAAATTTTTTAAATATTTAAATAGTGTAATATATGAAAAAAATAATAGTAACTATAATTATAATTTTTGTTGTTATTACTGCTATGTTTGCTCAGCTGACAACAAATGATTCTTCAATACTGGTTTCAAAAAAAGGAATACCTATATTACCTCAGAAAGGTGATTTTGCAATAGGAACTAATGCTTCACCTTTTTTGTCATACTTAGGTAATATTTTTAACAATACTACAGATAATGAGTTTAGATTTAATAATGAAATTAGAGTTGTTGGTCGTTACTTTGTATCTGATAATACAGCTATACGAATTATATTAGCAATGGATAATAGTAGGTCAATTACACGTAGTTATGTTAGAGATGATGCGAATTATTTAACAGATCCTAGAGCACTTACTGAAGATAGTTATAAACTTATAAATACTAGTAATTTGTTTGATATAGCTTTACAAAAATTCAGAGGATACGGACGTTTGAGAGGTTTTTACGGCATTAGTTTAGGATTTGGGATTTCAAGAACTCGAAGAGTATTTAATTATGGAAATCCTATGACCGATGTTAATACTCAGCCTTCAACTACTAATTTTGGTGTAGGAAATATTTCATGGCCAATGAGAATGCTAGAATCGGATGATGGAGTTAATAAATACATTATGGCAGGTTTAATAGGTGGAGTAGATTATTATTTCTTACCTAAAATTTGTATGGGATTCGAAATATCTTTGAGTGCTGCATATTCATGGAAGAGCCAGAGTGATTCAAAATATGAACAATTTAATGGAGCACAGGTAGAAATAATAAATGTTCCGACCCGCCCTAAAGGACATAGATATTCATCATTGAAAACTAATTATGCTGAATTATTTTATAATAGTTTGTACATTATGTTTAATTTTTAAATAATCAAGATTGAATAATAAAAAGAAAAAAGGTGAATTTAATATTTGCCTTTTTTCTTTTTTAAAAAATGTTTAAAAGTTCATTATTTGTTGTAAAATATAAATTAAAGATTAGAGTGAATTGATTAATTTTTTTAAAAGAAATTATGATTTCAATGTTTTTATCAGGGTTTGTAATAATTTTAAATAAAAATTTTTATAAATTATCTTATAATTTAAGAAAAAGTTTATTATGAAGTAAGAATTACAGTCTTCAATAATTTCATATTTGGACATTATTTTTTTAACTTATAATAATATTCAAAAGAGAAAATTATTTATGATGTAAATTATTTATTTTTTGAAATAATTGGTAGTATATATTTATTTTTTGAATTGCATATTATAAATTTTTGGCGTTTTATTGTAAATTTCCATAAAATATTTGAATCAATATTTTCTAGTAAAATTTTTGGCCGTTTATAGTATTTCTTAAATTCATTATCTTTGTAAACTAAAATTTCAGCTATATTTTCTTCATCAGAAGATTTAGAAAAAAATTTTAAGATACATAATTCAGAATTCTTTGTTTCACCTATAGCATAAATATTTATTCCTCTACAAATAGTTTTGTCAATTTCTTTAAGGTTATCAAAATGATTTATTATAAAATTATCAAGGTTAGAAATGGTTTTACGAACAGCAATAATTTGATGAAAACTATCAAAGCATAATAGCACATTATCTCCAACAATCAGCTTATCTTCAATACCACTAAATGAAGTTATAAACCAATATTTACCAATTAAATTACATGAATCATCATATTCTTCTAATTGAGGTTCTATGAAACTAAGATTTAATATTGAATCTGTTATGTTACCATAAAAATTTTGAATTAAACGACATTTATAAATATATTGAGCAGGTAATTTGATGATTTTTCCATTTAAACATGTATCAAAATTATTAATAACTATTTTTTCTAATATAGTTGAATTAGCGATGTATTCAATCTGACTTATAGAATAGAATAAAGGTTTACCAATGATACCATGTGTATAAGCTATATAATAATTCGATAATAATAAAACTAGTAAAACTATTTGTCTCATTTAAATATTAAGATATATAGACAAAAATATTAAATTTTTTTAATTTAAAATATTAAATTAAATATTAATTAAAAATTGATAAAAGCATAAGAACATTTTATACTTTAAGAATTAAATAAAATGAGGCCTTTTGCAAAAAATTTTTAGGATTTTATTTAAATTAATTATATAGATATTTTGGAGTCTATACCTAGATATTCACGATTTTTTAAACAAAAAAGGTTTTTATACTGGTTAAATTTTTTATTTTATCTTTATTTTTTGTATTCCTTTATTTAAATTTTTGTAATCGATTTTAATTATAAATTTCTCATTTCTATTTTCTATAACAACACCATATGCATCAATAGTTTTTGTTGTATTTACAATTTCACACCAATCACAATCTGAACTTATTAGTTCTTTATAATATTTTTGAAAATTTTTGGTTAAAACATTTAAAATTAAATATTCTTTATTTCCTCCACAGTTAGTTCCTCTACAATTATAATACCCACAACATGGCTCAATAGTTCGGGTAATAATATATAGAGTATCGTTTTTTTCAATTTTATTTATTAATTCACATGTGCTTTGAAATGAATTTGTTTCAAAGCCCATCAATGTGATTGGATCTCCTTTATATAAAATAGATAAGTTACTAAAATAATTTTTATTAAATTTTATTTGAAAAGGTATTTTCTTATTATTTTTTAAATTAATCCAGGTGCCTGTAAAACTCGATTTTGTGAGAGTTCCTTTAAATATTGCAGTTTTATCATAATTGGTATTAAGTTCATATAAGATTATAGAATCAGAAATATTGTCATCAGATTTGAATGACCAATTGATTTTTTGTCCAATTAATTGTATACTACCTCCATGTTTAATATATGAATATGTTCCTACTATTTGATTATAATCTTTAATTATACATCTGTCTGCTGAATATTCTATTCTTTTAATTAAATCGAGTGTCATAATAATTTCTATGTTTTTGCCCATTGTTCCTGATCCTGTTAATCTGCTTGTACGTACGAAACTTTCAAGTTCCTGAGAAGATATATTCTTTACAAAAAACATAAGTAATAAAAAAAGTAGTTTTATAGATTTTTCCATTATTAATTTTATTAAGACATTTTCAAATAGTAATACAAATTTAAATTTTTTTCGAGATCTTAATAATATCTGTATTTGAATGAGGTATTATCTTAAATTTTTTTATTATTAAAATTCATTAATTTATTAATCGTTTTACAACTTCTATTTCGTAAATAATAGTTGATCGAGGAGGTATGCAGTTATTATCTCCTTGAATTCCATAACCCAAGAATGATGGTATAATAAATCGAGCAATATCGCCTTCGTTTAAAAATTTAATACCTTCATCCAATCCTTTTTCAACTTCTCCATTCCCTACAATAAATATTTTATTGCCTAATGAGTCGGAAGAATAACATAATGTTCCATCTAATAAAGACAATTTGTATTTAATTTCAATTTTATCACCTTTTTTTATGGGAATTTTGTTATTTGATTTTTTAATAATCATATACCACACGCCAATATTAGTTTGGTTCATATCCCATTTATTTCTTCTAATAAATGTTCTAATCCTGTCAATTTCTTTTTGAGTAATGATTCTGTTTACTTCTGTTAATTTTTGTTTTAATTCTTTTAATTCTTCTTTTGAATAATTTCGTTGTTTATTTTTTTTACAACAATAAAAAAGTAAAATAAAAACAACAAAATATAAAAGTTTTTTAAGCATTTTCGAGAATATTTTTATATTCTGGTAATAAAGATTCGAATTTTTTAAGAGTTTCTTCCATGCTTAGGTAAGATTCTCCTCCGGCAGCATTGAAATGACCACCTCCGTTAAAATGTTTTTCTGCAAACTCATTAACAGCAAAATTACCTTTCGATCGTAATGATAATCTTATATGATTATCTTTTTCTGTAAATAAAACAGAAAATATAATGTTTTTTATTGATAATGGAAAATTGACAAACCCTTCTGTATCACCAGGTTGAAAGTTAAAAACTTTTTGTTCTTCTTTTGTTACAAAAAGTATAGCTGTTCGGTATTGAGGAAAAACTCGTAAATTTCTGTACAATGTATGTCCCAATAGTCGCATTCTGTTTGCTGAAAAATTATCATAAACATTGCTATAGATAATTTCTCTATCAATATTATATTTTAATAATTCAGCAACTACATAATATGTATGGGGGTATGAAGCATTGTATGCAAAACAACCAGTATCGGTCATTATACCTGTGTATATCGATTTAGCTATATCTTTATCTATATATTTTTTCCATCCAATTGATTTTATAAAATGAAATATTAGCTCTGATGTTGAACTTACATCTATCATTGAAATGATAATATCAAAATAATTGGCAGGAAATGGATGATGGTCAATAAGGATTTTTGTAGCTTTACTATTTTGAATAATTTCTCCAATTTCTTTTACCCTTCCAAAATCATTGAAATCAAGGCAAAAAATTACATCACTATTATTTATTATTTCAATAAAATCATTGGGATTTTTATTTGAGTATACAATTTTATCGTAAGATGGCAACCATTGTAAAAATTCAGGTATTTCGTTAGGAACTAAATTATTTACATTGAAATTTTGTTTTTTTAATACTTGATATAAAGCCGTAGATGAACCAATTGAATCACCATCAGGATTGATATGGGTGAGAATTGCAATGTTGTACGATTTTTTAAGAATTCTTTTAATTTCTTTGATTGTTTTCTTCTTAATTTTTATCATCTCTTTGAAATAAAAGTACAAAATAAATTAAAAAAACGTTTATTCAAATGGTCAACTTAAAAATTATTTATTTTTCTTTTTTTTGAAAAACAAGTTCCATGCAGTCTAGGAATTTTTTGAATACTCTGAGATACAGCAAAATATAGAGAATTATAGCATGTATAAATATTATTAATGTATTTATCCATAAAGTTTCATAATATTTACCAAAAATCTGTTTTCTTGGAGCATAAAAATGTGCTCGTATAAATTTATATTCAGGATCCATATAAATAGGTCCGTATTTCTGAATTAATTCGCCTTTGTATTCAATTATTCTATTTATTTCATCTCGGTTTTCAACAAAATCGGCTAATTTTTGATTATGATAGTTTCTTTTTATAGCAAGAAAATTTTCTCTTTTTTCTGGTGTATTTTGTAAATTGTTGAGTATTTTATCAAGTTCTTGATTAGCATTATTATATATATTTATATAAATTTTGTTAAGTTTTGCTAATGCATTTTTTAGTTCTTTTAATAAAATTTCATTTTGTGCATTTATTGATTCTTTTTTAATATTCTTGAAGTATGATATGTTTAAAATATTTTTTTTTATTAATTTTTGACATATTTGCGAATTGAATTCTTTTTGTAACTCATTTAATATTACTTTAAAGTTATAATTTATTTGATTTTTTATAAATGTTGAATTAGAGTTTTTGTGTCGTTCGATATAATCAATTTTATTTTCAAGGTTTTTAATCCAGTAATTTTTTTTATATTCTGCAATATTCATAATTTTTTTGTAAGGATATATTATTTGCATATAACGATTATTTTTAAATTGATTTACTGCGAGTGCTTCATATCCCCATTTAGCAATCATTAATTCACCATAAAAAGGGATGTTTTTTGGAGAAGATATATCGGGGTTGAGTTTTTCATATTTTACAAGTACACCACTTAATACAATTTGTGGAATAACTAAAATGGGTATTACAATATAAATAGTGACAATTGTTTTAAAAGTATCAGATATTATTAAACCCATTATGTTTGAAGTAATCCATATAGCAAATAGTACTATCCAATATTCGAAAAACATTTCTCTAATTTTAAGTATAGAATTGCCAATTATTACAAAAGTGGCTGATTGAATAGCTGATATTATGGCAAGTATTGCTATTTTTGACATTAAGTAACTATTCCAACTAAGATTTAAAAATGCTTCACGTTTCAATATTTTTCTATCTTTTATGATTTCTTCAGCACTTACTACAAGTCCTATAAAAACCGCTACAATTACCGACATAAAAATGTAAACAGGCAAATTGCTGTTTTCTTCAAGATAATAACCATAAATATTACTAATATTAACATCATAAAATTTTATAATATATGATAGAATAAAGGCAAGTATTGGTGCTTCTAAAAATGTTATTATAAGATATTGTGTATTTGACAATTTAGTCAAGATATCTCTGATTGTATAGATTATAAATTGTTTAAATTTACCAGGAATTTTGAAAGATATATCAGGAATTTTTTTATTCACCTCTGGTTCAATGTTATTTGTTTTATTGTTATTATTTGATTTTTTATGTTGTTTGAAATAATCATACCATTCTTGGGGCGAAATTTTACGATTTTGTGTTTCTTGTCCATATTCGTCAACTAATGCGGCTTCAACAATGTTAAATATTTGTTCTGGATTTACATTGCCACATGTTGGACATTCGCTTTCACTCCAATTTGCATAGTGTGCTTTTGATTTAAAATACATAATGGCTTCAACAGGATCTCCATCGTATATCAAATATCCACCATTGTCTAATATTAATAATCTATCAAACATTTTAAAGATTTCAGACGAAGGTTGGTGAATAACTGTTATAACTAATTTTCCTTTTAATGAAAGATCTTTTAACAGATCCATTATGTTTTCTGAATCTTTTGAAGACAATCCAGATGTCGGTTCATCGAGAAATAAAACTGCTGGTTCTCTGATTAATTCAAGAGCTATATTTAATCTTTTTCTTTGTCCGCCACTAATTTTTTTATTGAAAATATTTCCTACTTCAATATCTTTTATTTCATACAATCCCAATGAAAGCAAAATATTATTTACTTTTTCTACAATTTCTTCATCTTTTAAATCAGCAAAACAAAGTTTTGCATTGTAATAAAGATTCTGAAAAACTGTTAGTTCTTCGATTAATAAATCTTCTTGTGCAACATATCCAATAATTCCTTTGATTTTTTCTTTTTCATTATGAATATTTATTTTGTTTATTAATACTTCGCCTGTTGTAGGTTTTAATATTCCATTAAGAATATTTAATAGTGTTGTTTTTCCTGCTCCACTAGCACCCATAATTCCTACAAGATGTCCTGATTCTTCAGTAAACGACATTTCATGTAATCCAATTTTTTTATTTTTGAAAATATAAGATATATTATTAGCTTCAAAAACAATTTTATCTGTAATCTTATCTTGATTAAAAATTTTAACAATATCACTGTAATATATTGGCCCCTCAATATAACCTCTTATGGATGATCCTGGATATAATTGATATATTTTATTTTTTTCAACTAATTGTCCATTTAATGAAAGATCGTATCGACCAGTGTATTTAAAAAAGTACATTTTTGCCGAAGGTATATTTAAAATTCTAATCTCACCGTATAAGTGTTTATAGTATTTATGAATTGAATTTTTGTATTCAGGAATAGGATTTTCTACATCATTTATTATCAATATATTTGGAATATCAATCTTTTCATTTAAATCTTTTAAAACAAATTCTTCAATAATTTCTTTTTCGTATATTGATATGTTTGAACTTTCTGCAATAACATCTAATATTTCTTTTTCTATATCTGTAATTTTTTTTGAAATGGGTTCTAAAAATTCAAGCAATTGTATTAAAATAATAATTTTTTGTTGCCTATTACATTCTTTATTTATAAAGTTCGAAACTATTTTTAATAATTTAACAGGTATTTGGGGAGGTAAAATTTCTTCTCCGTGAAATTCATTTGGTGGTATGTCTTTGAAAATTTTTATGTAGTTTTTAACTATGTTTTGATAGTTTTTAAAAGCTTCATCGTAATATTCTAAATATTCAATTAAAAGTTCATTATTTAATTGTTTTTGAAGAAATTTTTTAACTCTTTCTTTTTGTTCTTCGTGGTTGATTCGGGTTATAGCAGTAAATATTGCAAACAATTCAATTAATGCTTTCAATACATGTTCACTCATAATAATATCCAATAAAAAATATTTTTATAGTAAAATTAAAATAATAATTTAAAAAATAAGTGTTGCCATATAAAAATTTGATTTTTAAAAAATAAGTGGTAAATTTACACTTATTATTTATTTTTGTATTGTAAAATCATTAAAACCTCAATTTATGGAAAGTTTAAAAGTATACGAAGCCTGGTTTGTTACAGGTAGTCAACATTTATATGGTGAAGAAACTTTAAAACAAGTTGCTGAAGATGCAATAATAATTGCAAAGGCACTTGATGCTTCTCCTGAAATTCCTGTACGTGTTGTATTTAAAAAAGTTTTAACTACTCCCGAAGATATTTATAATATTTGTCTTGAAGCAAATAATAATGATAAATGTATTGGATTAATAACTTGGATGCATACATTTTCTCCTGCTAAGATGTGGATTGCTGGTTTGAAAATTTTAAAGAAACCCATAGTACATTTACATACACAATTTAATAGAGATATACCATGGTCTGAAATAGATATGGATTTTATGAATTTAAATCAATCGGCTCATGGGGGTAGGGAATATGGATTTATATTAAGTAGAATGAGAAAAAACAGAAAAGTTATAGTAGGGCATTGGAAAGATGAAAATGTTCAGAAGAAATTGTCAATTTGGATGAGGGCTGCTGCTGCATGGCTTGACTGGCAAGGGGCAAAAATCGCAAGATTTGGAGATAATATGCGTGAAGTTGCTGTTACTGAAGGAGATAAAGTTTCTGCACAAATTAAATTTGGATTTTCTGTTTATGGGTATGGAATAGGTGATCTGGTAAAAAGAGTTAATGAAGTAACTGATACAGAAATTAATCAATTAATTCAAGAATATGAAGATTCATACAATTTGATGCCATCATTAAAGAAAGATGGGCATCAACGTAATGCATTGATAGAAGCTGCTCGAATTGAAGCTGGTTTGCGTGCATTTTTGAAAGAAGGAAATTTTAAAGCATTTACTACTACTTTTGAAGATTTACATGGATTGAAACAATTACCCGGATTGGCTGGACAAAGATTGATGAAAGAGGGTTATGGTTTTGGTGCCGAAGGTGATTGGAAAACAGCTGCTCTTGTACGAGCCATGAAAGTGATGTCATTAGGTCTTGAAGGTGGTACCTCGTTTATGGAAGATTATACTTATCATCTCGATCCATCAGGAATGAAAGTACTCGGGGCTCATATGCTCGAAGTTTGTGAGTCAATCGCAGAATCAAAACCATCTCTTGAGATTCATCCTCTGAGTATTGGTGGTAAAGATGATCCTGTTAGACTTGTTTTTAATGTTAAACCTGGAAATGCAATAAATGTCACATTAATTGATCTTGGTAATAGGTTCAGGATGATTGCAAATCCTTGTAAGGTAGTTTCTCCCGATCAACCATTGCCAAAATTACCCGTAGCAAGAGTTTTGTGGATTCCAGAACCAAATCTTGAAGTAGCTGCTACTTGTTGGATATATGCTGGAGGAGCGCATCATACGAGTTTCAGTCAGGCTGTTAATGCCGAATTTATTGAAGATTTTGCTGAAATTTGTGATGTAGAATTTTTATTGATTGATAAAGAAACTGAAACTAGAGAATTTAAAAAAGAATTGCGCTGGAACGATGTATATTTTTCTTTTGCCAAAGGAATTGAATAATATTTTTTAATTCTATCTTAAGGCTGGATCTTTTTCAATAAAAACAATTTTTGAAAAAGATTTTCAGCCTTATTTTATTTTAAATTCTTATTATTTTTTAATTAACATTGCATTTTTTCTAATTTATTAAGTAATTATAAGTTTTGTAGATTGTTTGCTAATAATATTAATAATTCTGTCTGATAAATTTATAATTGTTATATCTTTAATTTTTTATTTTTTTAACTCTATTGATAGTTAAAAAATATTTTTATTGAGAAATTCTTTTTTAACTAAAAAGAATTTTTATTTTTGTTGTTTATAAATTAAGATATCTTGATAAAATAGATTCAAAATTTTTATAATATGCAAAACAAAAAACATCCTGAAGGCTTAATGGTATTATTTTTTACAGAAATGTGGGAACGTTTTGGATTTTATTTAATGCTTGGTATTTTTATGTTATATATGCTTGCTTCCAAAGATACTTCTAAGCCTGGAATGGGTTATTCTCTTGAAGAAGCAACAGATATCTATGGTTCTTATTTAGCTTTGGTTTATTTAACTCCTTTTATAGGAGGTTTACTTGCTGACAGAATTTTAGGATATAGATTATCGATTACATTGGGTGGTTTGTTTATGGCAGCAGGTTATTTCGGTTTATCAATATATAATGAAAAAATATTTTATATATCTTTATTGTTGATAATTATTGGTAATGGATTATTTAAACCAAATATAAGTACTCTTGTAGGCAAATTGTATGATAATAATCCACAATACAAATCAAATAAAGATGCAGGTTTTAGCATATTTTATTTAGGAATTAATTTAGGAGCATTTATTTGTAATTTTGTTGCTGCATATTTTCGTAATAAATTTGGTTGGGGATGGGCATTTGCATCAGCGGGTATTGGCATGTTGTTGGGATTAATATGGTTTTGGGTGGGACAACTAAAAGTTAAAAATTTAAGTGAAGCAGATAAAATATCTCCTGTTCATAAAAATGATATAGCACTATCTGTTGTTTTTATACGTTTGTTGCTACCGGCAATATTAGCATCTTTTATAGGATGGATTATTCCTGGTAGTATTTTTGGTTCAAATTCTAATGATGCCTTTATATTTTTTAGTGCATTTGTAGTGATTTTTTATATTTTATTGTATAAGAAAGCTGAGAATAACGAAAAGGAGCAAATAGGTGCATTATTATCGGTTTTTGCATGTGTAGTAGTATTTTGGGCTATTTTTCATCAAAATGGGGCTGCTTTAACAATATGGGCTGAAAAATATACTGATCGAAAAATTCCTCAGATCATAGAAAACGTGGCAGATAAGTTGTATTTAACACAAATAGTTTATAACGATCCTAATGTCGATCCCGAAGGTAGTAAGTACTTCGTAAATTTACCAGAAAATAAAATTCCTGAAAATGGTATGATTAAACTTTTTAATGCAGAACTTTTTCAATCTGTTAATCCTGCATTTATTATTTTATTTACACCTCTTATTGTTGGTTTCTTTAATTTTTTGAAGCAACGACGACGAAATGTTTCTACACCCGAAAAAATAGGTTGGGGAATGCTGATAACAGCTATTTCTTCACTAATTATGGTTTTTGCTGTTATTGCATCAAAAAATGGAATTATGAAGGTTTCTCCTTGGTGGTTAATATCAACATACGCTGTGATAACAATCGGTGAGCTTTGCTTAAGTCCTATGGGTTTGTCACTTGTATCAAAACTTAGCCCTCAACGTATGACTGCATTAATGATGGGTGGATGGTTTTTATCAACTGCAATTGGTAATAAATTGTCAGGTGTACTCTCGGGAATGTGGGATTTATATAAAAATAAAGCTTTCTTTTTTGTTACTAATATGATTTTAGCATTGATTTCAGTAATTATTATATTTATGCTTCTTCCATGGTTGAAAAAGGTTGTTTCAAAATTTGAATGATTAAATTCTTTATATGAGAGTTTTTTTAATAGGTTATAAAGGAAGTGGTAAATCAACAACAGGAATTTTTCTTTCTCAAAAATTAAATGTTCCTTTTTTTGATCTTGATAAACTGATAGAAGGAAAAGTTGGAAAAGCTATTCCTGATTTATATAGGGAAGTCGGAGAAGAAAAATTTCGTATTATTGAAACTGAAAATTTGATTAATCTTATTGAAAATACTAAAGAAGGCATAATTGCTACTGGAGGAGGTACTCCTCGTTATGCAAATAATATGAACTTGCTACTCGAGTCAGGTTATGTAATTTATATTAAAGTTCCTGATGATATATTATTAATGAGATGGAAAGAAGTATTTCGAGAAAGACCAATTTTTAAAAATATTGAAACCGAAGAAGATTTAAAAACTTATTTATATGATTTGAAAAATAAGTATGAAAATATTTATTCAAGAGCTAATTATATTTTTGATTTCAAAAATCAGACATTAGACGATTTATTAATTCATTTAAAACAATTGTATCAGAAAAATAAATAGTATATACTTATGAAATAAGTTTGAATTTTTTCTTGAAAAAAATATAAAATATAAATTAACCTCTGAAAAAAATAAAGATTAAAACTTATTAATTAGGTAATTTAATTTAAAAAATTACAAAAGTTTTACTTCAAATTAGAGACATTAAAAAGTTTTTAGTAAAAAAATTTGTATATCAATTTATTAAGTTATGAAAGAAGATAAATTAAATAAACTTTTAGTTTTTTTCTTTTAATGCTTCTTCAAGTTCTTCGATTAATTTTTTTGGAATTTTTCTTGAATTTTCAGATTTAATTTGTTTAATTATTTCTAAAGCTTTTTCACCAAATTCGTATAAACCAACTGGGTTTTTATCAAAATCATAGCTACCAATTACAAATTCGAGTTTAGAAATAATTTCTGAATACTTTTCTGAATCCAATTTTCTGAAAGCATTGAGTGCATTTTCACATGCTATTCTTATTTTAGGTGTGTTTTCCATAGTTGGATAAATTTTTTCAAAAGTTAAAAGAATTTTATTAAAAAAGCAAATGTTAATAATTATTATTTAAACATAATGATTCATTTAATGCTATTATTGCTTTTTTGTAATTATCTCTACTTATTACAAATTGCATATTTACTTGTTTCAACGATTGAGAAATACAATCTATATTTATGTTGTTTTGAGCAAGTGTTGTAGCTGCTTTAGCAAGAATACCAGGTTTTGCAATGTTGGTTCCAAGTGCACAAACTATTGCAACAGGTTTAACTGTTACTTCATAATACCTTGATTTCAATTCATTTATCAAATCGTCTGATAAATCTTTTTCCCAAATTACTTGTGTTATACTATTTGCATTAGTGCTTTTTAGAATATAACTAATATTATATTTTTTAAATATTTCCATTATACCATGATCAAAACCAACTTCACCTACCATAAGTGGATCGTGAATTTCAATAGCAACTACCTTGTCAGTTCCTGAAATGATTTCAACCTTTGATTTTTCACAAATATAATCTTTACTTATAAGAGTACCTGGATGATCTGGTTCGAAAGTATTTTTTACCCTAATTTTTATACCTGCCATTTCAAGGGGTTTTGATGCTTTTGGATGTATTGCTTCCATCCCAATATCAGCAAGTTGATCAGCTACATTAAAATTTGTATAGCCAACGGGAATTGATTTATCAACACCTACTATATTAGGGTCTGCTGAAGATAAATGAAATTCTTTGTGAATGACAGCTTCATCAGCTTTAACTTCAACAGCTATTTTACTAAAAGTTACTTCACTATAACCACGATCAAATTCACGCATTATTCCTTCGGTACCTTTGGTATAGCCAGTTGCAATTGGCATTGTTGTTGAGAAATCAATATTTTTAAACGCTTTATGTATTCTTTCGTCTATTGTAAGATATTCTGGATCGTCAAAGCCACATAAATCAACAAATATTGCATTTACACCATTATTTTTAAGAATATTTACGGAGTTAAAAGCTGAATGTGCTTCGCCTATAGATGCAAGAATTTCTCTTGCAGCAAGTAATATACTGTTTTTATCAACATAACCTGTAGCAAGCACATTTTTTAAACTTTGTAAGTAACTTGTAGCCTGATTTATTCGGTCAGATATGAATTTTTCAGCAACATCAAGTTCAAGTCCTAAATCTGCGAATGTTTTATTTATATCGAGCAGTTTTTTTAGTAAATCTTGTAAAGCTTGTTTATAGTCTTCGTTTTTAACAAATTTTTGATATATACCAGGTTCACCTGTTTTTTTATGTTCAAGTAACCAATTAGTAACATTGGCATATGCCGAAACAACAAAAATACGGTTGTATAAAGAATTATCTCTTTTTTGCCCTAATATAATGTTTTTTAAAACATCATGAAACTTAGACATTGAAGTCCCACCAATCTTTTCTACTGTTAACATTTCAAAAAATTTTTTGCAAATTTAAGTTATTATAATAATTATTCAAACTTAATTTTAAAAAGTGGTTTATATCCTCTGACTTTGCCTAGTTTATCTTTAGTTTCATAACCAAATGAAATTGATAATATTTCTTTCTTAAGTATATTCATTTTTGGATCGTAATACCATTTTTCAGTAAACTGTAATTTTGCAATATTTTTTCTTTTAAAATCGGTTTCTTTTTCTATTTTTTTCAAATCTTTAATGTTTATAGGTGTATTTTTGAAAATATCGTATGCTATTAGTTCCTTCTTATATATTTTATCAAATAAATAATTAATAAAAGTATCTATTTTAACATATTTCAAACATTCTTTAATCCAATAATCATTGGTATCAGGGTTTTTAATAATTACATCGTAGATGATTGTGTCGGCAATGATAAAGTGTTTGTAATTGTTAGTAGTAATATTTAATTTACTATTTATTGCTAAATCTGGCTTCTCTAAAGTTTTATTTTTGCATGCTATAGTTAAAGCAATTATTGTAATAATAAATAACTTTTTCATATTTATTTTTCTTTAAATAGTATATCTATAGGTACACCTGTAAAACTAAAATTTTCTCTTATTTTGTTTTCAAGAAATCTTTTATATGGTGCTCTAATCAGTTTTGGATGATTGCAAAAAAATGCAAATGCCGGGTGGTTTAATGTTAATTGAGTTATATATTTTATTTTTATATATTTACCTTTTACAGCTGGTGGTGGTGTTTCTTCAATAATTGGTAAAAGTATTTCATTAAGTTTTGAGGTAGGAATTCTTTTTTTTCTATTTTCGTATACTTCAAGGGCTTTTTCAAGAACTTTATAGATTCTTTGTTTTTGAATTGCCGAAATAAAAATTATTGGTATATCGTCGAAAGGTGCAATTTTATTTTTTATTTTTAATTCGTATTGTTTGGCTGTATTACTGTCTTTTTCAATTAAATCCCATTTGTTTATTAATAGCAAAACTCCTTTTTTGTTTTTTATTATTGTATTTAAAATTGTGAGGTCCTGAGATTCTAATCCTCTTTCTGCATCAATCATTAATAGGCAAACATCCGAATTTTCAATTGCTCTTATTGATCGAAGAACTGAATAAAATTCAATATTATCCTTAATTTTACTTTTTTTGCGGATACCCGCAGTATCAACAAGGTAAAAGTCATATCCAAATTTTCTGTATCGTGTATGAATAGCATCTCTCGTAGTGCCCGGTATTGGGGTTATAATGTTTCTTTCTTCTCCAACAAGTGTATTTAAAAGAGTTGATTTACCAACATTTGGACGTCCAACAATTGCTATTTTTGGTAAATCATCTTCATCATTTAAAAAAGGTTTTGTTTTTATATTTTTAAGTTCATTTACTATTTTATCGAGTAAATCTCCTGTACCAATACCATTTAATGATGAAATAAGAATGCATTCGCCAAGTCCAAGTTTATAAAATTCGGCTGCATCGTATTGCAAAGTATTGTTGTCGACTTTATTAACAATGAGAAATACTTTTTTATTGATTTTTCTTAATATTTCGGCAATTTGCAAGTCCAGATCAGTTATGCCATTTTTGACATCAGTCATAAACAATATCAAATCAGCTTCTTCAATAGCATAATTGACCTGTTTTCTGATTTCTTCTTCAAAAATATCATCACTATTTATTACGTAACCTCCTGTGTCGACTAATGAAAAGACAAAACCATTCCATTCAACTTTTCCATAATGACGATCGCGTGTTACACCACTTGTTTCATCAACAATTGCATCAAATTGTCTTGTTAATCGATTAAACAATGTTGATTTTCCAACATTTGGTCGTCCTATTATTGCAACAATATGTCCCATAACTTTTAAAATTTTTAAATTGTATAACCAAAATTTTTTAACATATTAGGACGGTTTCTCCAATTATCTCTAACTTTTACATTAAGTTCCAGATAAACTTTTTTGCCCAGAAAATTTTCTATGTCAATTCGTGCTTGTGTACCAACTTTTTTAAGAGCCTGTCCTTTGGTTCCTATGATTATTGCTTTTTGTGATTCTCTTAATACGTAAATATTGGCAACTATATGTACAAGATTATCATTTTCTTTGAACGATTCTATTTCAACTTCTGTTGAATAAGGTATTTCTTTGTGATAATTCAAAAAAATTTTTTCTCTAATAATTTCTGCAACAAAAAATCTTTGTGGTCTATCAGTTAATTCATCTTTTGGGTAATAAGGAGGTGACTCGGGTAAAAATTCAATAATTTTATCGAACAAATATCCTAGATTACTTGCATAAAGTGCTGATATTGGTATTATTTCTTTAAAGTTTAAAATTTTTTCCCATTCTTTCATCAAAGCAGCTACTTTTTCTTGTGTTGATAAATCTATTTTATTAATTGCTAAAAGAATTGGTATTGTTAGTTCTTTTAATTTAATTAGTATTTCTTCTTTAATATGAGGTTTTTCATTTACATCGGTAACATACAAAATTATATCAGTATCTTCAAGTGCAGAATGTATATATTTCATCATTGATTCATGAAGTTTGTATGCAGGTTTGTCAATTATTCCAGGTGTATCTGAATAAATAATCTGAAAATTTTCTCCATTAACTATTCCCATTATTCTGTGACGCGTAGTTTGAGCTTTTGAAGTAACAATTGATAATCTTTCGCCAACAAGTGCATTCATTAAGGTCGACTTTCCAACATTAGGATTACCTAAAATACTTACATATCCAGCTTTATGTTTCATAAAAAAATATTTAATTAAAATTTATTAAATCTTTCTAATTCTCTTTGTAAATCTTTTTGTTTTATTGATTCTCGTTTATCATATATTTTCTTTCCTCGTGCAAGAGCTATTTCAAGCTTTGCCAAACCTCTTTCGTTTACAAATAATTTTAATGGTATTATTGTTACTCCTCTTTCTTTTACTTTTCTTTCTAATTTAATAAGTTCATTTTTATGTAACAAAAGTTTTCTTTCTCTTTTTGGATCATGATTAAATATAGAACCATGACTATATTCAGATATATGCATGTTTTTTACAAACAATTCACCTTTTGTGAAATAACAATAAGCATCTGATAAATTTGCTTTTCCATTGCGTATTGATTTTATTTCTGTTCCAGTTAATTGAATACCTGCAATGTAAGTTTCAATGATATTGTAATCATGCCAAGCTCTCTTGTTTTTTATTTCTATTTTGTTGTTGTTTGACATTTTTATAAATTTTATGCAAATTAAATTATTTTTGTTAAACCTCAAAAAATATAATTATTGATATTGCTTTAAGAATGATGAAATAAGAATATAATTTTAAATAATTTTTTTATGAAATTGCCTTCAAATGGTTTGATAACAATTTTAGGGCCAACGGCATGTGGGAAAACAAGATTTGCTGCTATGTTGGCAGATAAGGTTGATGGTGTAATTATTAGTGCTGATTCTCGACAGGTGTATAAGAGAATGAGCATTGGTACAGGGAAGGATTATGATGATTATATTGTTGATGGTAGAAAAATTGATGTAAGATTGATTGATATTGTTGAGCCTGGAGAAAAGTATAATTTGTTTAGATTTCAAAACGACTTTTTAAGAGAGTACAACAATATTATTATTTCGGGCAAAATACCTTTGTTATGTGGGGGAACGGGGTTGTATATAGATGCAATTGTTAGAAGTTATAAATTATTACCTGTTCCACCAAATTATAAATTACGTGCAGAACTAGAGAAAAAAACTCTTAAAGAACTTGAAAGTATTTTGGCATCATATAAAAAACTTCATAATAAAACTGATACAGACACAAAAAAAAGGGCTATAAGAGCTATAGAAATTGAAGAATATTATAGAACACATCCCTTTGAAAAACCAATTATTCCAGATTTGAAGGTGTTGAATATTGGTATTATTTATGAGAGAGAAGAAATAAGAAAAAGGATTAAAGAAAGATTGTTGAAAAGATTGCAAAATGGAATGATAGAAGAAGTACAAAATCTAATTAACGAAGGGTTGACATATGATGATTTGATATATTATGGATTGGAATATAAACATATTGCATATTATTTAATGGGAAAAGTTGATTATGAGACTATGGTAGAAAAATTGTATGTTGCAATATGTCAATTTGCTAAGCGACAGATGACTTGGTTTAGAAAGATGGAGAGGGAGGGGATAAAGATAAATTGGTTGAGAGGTGAAGAAGGGATGGAATATAATTTAAATAAAGCTATTGAGATGATCAATAATTTTTTTATATATAAATAAATTCTTATTAAATTTGCATATCTAAGGAGAGATGCCGGAGTGGTCGAACGGGGCAGACTCGAAATCTGTTGTCCCGAGTAATCGGGACCGGGGGTTCGAATCCCTCTCTCTCCGCAAAAAGATAAAAGATTGAAATTTTTAGTATAGAAAGATAAAAGAGATGGAGGGTTGTGGCGGGTTCGAATTGCGAGTTGCTCGCAATCACGAAATTTTCGAACGAGGGTAAAAAAATAAATTATAGCTTTCCATGTCTAAAAATAGAAAGTAGTAATCCCAATCCAATAATAGTAGCAATAAAAAATCCTATAAGTCCTATAATAGGTATATTATGCCATAGAGGAGGCAATTTTGAATGGATTATTAAAGATGATCCTATAATTATTGATGAAAGAATAATAGAGATAATAATTCTATTACTAATACGTTCAAAAGATTGAATAACAGGAATAAGACCTTTATACTCAACTTCAAGTTTAATTTTGCCTGACTTTAGTTTTTCAGTAATTTCTCTAAATTCATATGGAAAATCTCTTATGAGTTCAATTAATTCAACAAAAAAAGAAAAAATTTTTTTTCTTGAATTCTTAAATGAATATTCTTTCTTAATAAATTTTTGAATGTATGGTTCAATTTCATTGGAAACATTAAAATTTGGATCCAAACTTTCGACAACTGATTGTAATATAATAAGAGATCTTACTAATAAATATAAATCTGATGGCATTTTAATGTTATTTTCTGGAAAAAATTTGATCAAATCATTAAGTAATTCTGAAATATTAATTTGTTGGAAAGGTTTATTATAATATTTATCTATCAATTCTGTTAAATCATATTCAAGTTTTTTCATATTAATGTTATCGTTAACCTCACAAATTCTAATTATGTTTCGGGCTATTTTGCTTATATCATTGTTAATTATTCCTGTAATCGAAGAAATTATAAGTTTTATTGTTGTATATGATAGCTTGCCCATCATTCCATAATCAACAAAACAAATTATATTATTAGGCAAGATTATTATGTTACCTGGATGAGGGTCAGCATGGAAAAATCTGAATTCGAAAATTTGTTTAAGAATAATATCACTACCTATTTTTGCTAATAATTTTTTATTTATATTATAAACTTCATATTTTTCAATTTTTGAAATACTTATTCCTTCAACAAATTCCATTGTTAAAACTTTGCGTGTACAAAGGTGTTTGTATACTTTTGGAACATAAATTCTTTTATCATTTTTAAAATTATTAGCAAAAATCTCAATATTTAATGCTTCATTAAGAAAGTCAAGTTCTTTATGTATTGCTTTATCAAATTCTTCAACTATTTTAACAAGATTGAAATATTTTAATTCGTTCACATATTTTTCAATAATTGATGCAATTGTATACATTATTTCTATATCAGTTTCTATTTTGCCAATAATATCTGGGCGTTGTATTTTTATTGCTACAATATCACCATTTTTCAATATTGCTTTATGAACCTGAGATAATGATGCTGCTGCAATGGGATCTGGATAAAATGTTTGAAATAGTTCTGAAATAGGTTTTTCCAGTTCCTTTTCGATAATTTCTATAGCTTCGTTTTGGGGGAATGGTACTACGGAGTCTTGAAGTTTTTTAAGTTCTGAAATTAATTCAAAAGGTATTAAATCTGGCCTGGTGCTCAAAACCTGACCGAATTTTATAAATGTAGGTCCAAGTTCTTCAAGCACAAGTCTTATTCGTTCCCATCGAGAGAGTGTAAAAATTGTCGAATTTTTTTTCTTGAATACTATTTTTTCACCAAGATTTACAAAATTTTTTAACGGTGAGTATAATATAATATCGTCAAATCCATATTTTATAAGAACTTTTAAAATTTCAATATATCGGTTTATATGTCTATATGTTCTTCCTATTAATATTGTTTTATGTCGCATTCAGTTCATTTGTCTAGTTGCTTAATTTTTTTTTCAAGTTCCTCAATTTTCTTTTCAAGTCTTTCAAAATCTTTACGTGAAACAAGATTTAATTTTTCAATGGCTGTTTTTATTTGATTATCAATTATAATATTAATTTTTTCACGAGTATCTTTTGATTGTTCGATTAGTTCTTCGGCTAGTTTACGAGCCTCTTCTTCAGTCAATTTAAGCTCTTCAGCAATTTTATTTGCTACTTCTTTTATTTTGTCAATGGTCATTAGACCAATACCAATCCCTGTGAGAATTCCTTTTTTGAATATTTCTTTCATATGATTTATTTTTAAATAGTAGTTATACAAATTAATTATCTTACTAATTTAATAATTTTAATTAAGAAATAAAAGCACTATTTAATTGTAAGTTTTTGATTTTCATAATTACCACCTTAGTAAGGCAGCCATACTATTCATTTCTTCAATAAGTTGTTTTTCGGCATCACCTCTTACAAATTCAATATTAGCACCAAATTCCGAAGCAAGATCAATAACAATTTCTCTAAGTTGAACAAGTTTAGGGGAGTCACAAAATTGTTCAAGTATTTCGCGTGAAGAAGAAACTAATTTTTCGGTGTTGCAAATCCATACATTTATATTTAACGACCATGGTAAAACCCATGTTTTAACTCTACCCATTTGCACTGCATTAAGTACCTCATCAATTCCCCATAAGCCAGGCTGATCTTTTATTTCTTTAATCAACATTAGTTCTTTTTTTCTTTCATGATCAATTACTATTGGTTCTATTTTTCGCCATAATGTTTGAGGTGAACATTCATCGACTCCAGGCCATGATGTGACATTAGCTATAATTTTTTGTTGAATACGTTTGCTTAAGAATGTTTCAAAATAACCTGTTTGCCAATTTTCACCAACAAGTATTATTCTATCAATATGCAGTTGATCGACAGATTTTTCGAGCAGACGACCTAATGTTTTGTATAATTTTTGAATCCATGGGCTTAGTCTTGCTGTTGATCTTTCTTTATAAGAAAGTTTATCAAATCTTCCTCCTGGTTTTAAAGCTCGTGAATCGAGTTCCTGTGAAATTTTTTCATTAATTTCTTTTAATGTTTTCCAATCGTCTGATGCTATTGTATTAAATAATTCATTATCTTCAACAATTTCACCTAAAAATATTTCAAAAAATCTCCATTTTTTTTCGCTTAGTAAAAGTATTCCTGTTCTTTCATATTCATCAACCGCAAACCATAGAGGTGTTAAATATGGTTCTCCATAACGAGCTTGAATTCTTCCGTTTGCAATATCAACAACAGGAATATCAATTTGAAGGTCTAAGCGTTCATAGTATATTTTATCGTGAATATCTCTATGAATAAACAAAGCAAAGGTACGTGCTTCGGGTCTTAATTCGTCAATTAGATTTATTGCAAGATCATACAGAGTTTGATCTCTTTTACCATCCCGATTTCTTATTTCAGGAATTTCTTTCAAAGAATTTTTTATTCTTGTTTTCCATGAATCACCTTGATTTTCAGGTTTCGAAGGATCAACATTTGCATATATTGTAAGAAAATTATCTTTGGCTTGTTCACTCCATTTTTTAAGTTCATTTAATTTTTTTTCTATTCCTGTCATAACTTTTATTATTAATAGTTCTATTGATAACAAATACAAATCTTGTTCCTATCAAGTTTAATATTCTCTAATTATTTGAAATCGTTGACATTAAAATGTAATATTTTTTTAATATAGAAGATGTTATTATGGCATTAAAAAATAATTAAACAGTCAAAATGACATTATAACAAAAATTTGATTGGTTTTGAATAAAATATTTTTAATTTTGATAGAAAAAATTAAAATAATGAAAAAAATATTTACATTTTTTATAATTACATTAATATCAATAATAAGTCAGGCACAAAATAAAACTGATATTAGTTTGAAATGGAAGAATTCTGTTACTCAGCAAAAAAGTATTACGTCCGAAACAGGTGATTTATATAATGAACTTGCTCATCATGGACCAGCAATTGAAAATGAATGGATGGCATTAAGACTATATTTTGATAAGAAAGTATCGATTGATGTTTATAATAAGGCCAAAACTGGACTTGAATTGGCGCAAACTGCTTGGTATTCAACGCCCGAACAACAAAAAGAAGGGTGGGGTGCAGATTATTATAAAGTTGGAAATACAATGGGACTTGGTGGAGTTCGTTTGTGGGATGGTGAAAAAGTTGTGTTGCTTAATCCTGTTAAAATGCGAACAGCTAGAGTTGTTAAACATACCAACATTTCTTATATGGAAATGTTATCAGAAGGAATACCTTATAAAGATGATACAATAGATGTGCTTGTTCGTGTTACTGTATATTCTGGTTTTCGTGAAGCTAAAGTTGAAGCTTTTGCATTGTGTGCAAAACCTGTTCAGTTTTTGACTGGTATAAATTATCATCCTTCAACACAAACTAAAGAAGGCAAAAATTATATTTGTACATGGGGAATTCATCCTGAGGATGTTGCTTCATTTCAGGTTGCAATAGGTGCTGCTATTGTTTACAACCCTAATGATTTTATTGAAATTAGAAAAGAAAAGAGTGAATTTCTAATGATTTCAAAACCAGCAAAATATTTATCTACATGGATTATTTCAGCATGTGAAAGTGAACCGATATTAAAAAATATGGCACAATTTATTTCTTATGTTGAAAATTTGAATATTGAAGAATATTGATATTATTGATGTTTTTGAGATTAATTTAAGCACATAGTTTAGTAAAACTCAAAATTTGTTGTTTTTTTATCTTTAAAGGTTTTTAATTAATTATTTTACTTTAAAAAATGTATTTCAATTTTTCTATAGTTTTTTATAAGTTAAAGTTTTTGAATAAGATTTATTCATATGACATTTATAAAGAAGAATTATTATTACTTTTTTTTGTTGATAATAGTATTGCTAATAGGAGTTTTTAAATATTCATATTTTACTATTCCATTTACTGGGATGAAGCATGGTCGTATGCTATGGCAGTATTTGACATGGCCCAAAAAGGTCCTTCTTTAATTCCTGGGCATGCTAATGAATGGTTTACTCGCGGACATCCGTTATTGTATTATTTTATTGCTTCTGGATGGCTTAAAATTTTTGGTGTAAATGTTTTGTCTACGCATGTATTTTCATATGTGATATCAGTAGCATCGATTTTTGTGTGTTTTATTGTATTTAAAGAACTATTTAATAATTATTTCCTTTCTTTATTAATTGTATTGGCAATGATTGTGCAGTCGATGTTTTTGGCACAATACTTTTGCCTGAAATATTTTTGATGACAATAGGAATGCTAACAATATTTTTTTACTGTAGAGATCAATTATTAGTAGTGGTATTTAATTACTGGATCGTTATTAGTTTTAACAAAGGAAACAGGAATTATTTTCATAGCTTTTGTTTTATTTGATAAACTATTTTTAAAAAAATTAATATATATTGATAAAGTCGAAGCAAATAAGCAATTTTTGAAAGATTTTAATTACTTATACCTATTTTTGTGTTTCTTTTATTTCTTATTATACAAAATTTCTTATTATACAAAAAATAAATTCAGATTATTTTTTGTTTCCAGAGCCTATTAACATGATTGTAAAAGATTTTAAATCTATATTGCTTAATTTTAGATTTATTGTGTATCAACTTTTGTTTTATCAAGGTAGGTATATATGGACAATAGTTGCCGTGGTTTTTGTATTTTGGGGAATTATCAAAAAACGTTATGATAAGGATGAGTTTTATCTGATATAATATCGATTTTAGTTTTTATTTTAATTTGCATGTTGTTTTGTGGTGTAAATTTTTTTACAACCTTTTAAGAAAAAAAGAGGTTGCTTATATATTAATTATGTTTTTAATAGTTACAAATTTGTATATTTCATTAAAACTTGATGGAGGAGGCGATGTTGTTTTGAGACATAAGAATAGTATTGAATTGCATAAAAAAGCAATAAATTATTGTGAGCAACACAAATGGTATGATAAAAAGATTTATAACTGGATTTTTAATGAAATTTAATTTAATGTATACTCATCTTGGTTATTTAAATAATAAAAAGCCATTCATTAATATAGTAAATGATAATGAAGCTGAAATATTAATTTTTTATAGTAATGAGCCTGATAATTTATATGAAAAGTATAAATCCGATTCGCTTTATATCTCAGTATGCCGATTTGAGAATAATAATGCATGGGTTGAAATAATAAAGAAAATTGTTTTATTCACGAATAGTTTGTTTTTAATGGTATGGAATCTTCATAACGAGGATCTTTTTTAAGTGGTAATTTATCCATTTTTTTTACTTCAATTTGTGGAACACCATATTCAATTATTACTTTACCTGTTATATGATATAATCCTTTACCTTTGAATGGATATTTTTTCAAGACAGTAGGGAAGTGAATTGTATCAAAAAATTGATTTTCTTTATCGGTAAAGCATGCAAAATGCATCCATTCTTTATTTACGGTATATACATTTTTAATGTGTACTAAATTACCTATTATCGAAACTATTTTATTTTTGTTATTTATCAACGATGATACAGTAATACAGTTGTCTGGAAATTTTTCTATCATATCAAACCAATTTAGTGTAACAGGAAATCCTATTAATTCAATTTCGTCGTATGCATCTTCGAGTTTATTTTCTTTTAATTCTGGTAATTGTAGTGATAAAGTTGTTGTAGTTTTAGAAACAAATAATGGATGTTGTTGTGACGAATTATTCTTATTGTTTTTTAAAAGAAATGCTTTCCATAATAATTTTTTTCTTGATTTTTCAAAAATTCTAAATGCTCCTGATCGAATTAATAAAACAAGTTGTTCATGTGTAATATATGTCCTATTATAAAAATCTTCAAACGATTTAAAAGTACCATTGTTATTTCTTTCTGTTATTATTTTTTTGATAGTATCTTTTTCAAGCCCTTTAATGTGTATAAGTCCTATATATATTTTGGCATTATCTTTTAAAGATGTAAGAACTTCACTATTGTTTATGCATGGTAGCTCTATTTTACCACCCCATCTTTGAGCTTCTATAAAATAAACCCAATTGGGATAAAACCCTCCAAAGTTGTTAATTACAGAAACTATAAATTCAAGTGGGTAATATGCTTTTAAGTAAAGACTTTGATAACTTTCTACAGCATACGATGCTGAATGTGCTTTAGAAAAAGCATATCCTGCAAACGACGAAATTTGTCTCCATACTTCGGTAATCAATTCTTCGTTGTAACCTTTTTGCCGACAGTTATTAAAAAATTTGTGTTTCAGTTTTTCAAATTCTTTTGCTGACCGAAATTTACCAGCCATTGCGCGACGTAAAATGTCAGCATCAGCAAGGTCAAAATCTGCAAAATAATGACATATTTTCAAAACATCTTCCTGATAGACCATAATCCCAAATGTTTCTTTAAGGTGTTCTTCCATTACAGGATGAAGATATTTGAATGTAGAGCCCTTATATCGTCGTATATATTCGTTCATCATTCCCGATTTAGCTACACCTGGTCGTATTATAGAACTTGCTGCCACAAGGGTCAGGTAATTATCACATTTAAGTTTTTTCAATAGTCCACGCATAGCAGGGCTTTCGATGTAAAAGCATCCTAAAGTTTCTCCATTCTTCAATAATTCGTTAATCTGTGTATCTTTTTTGAAATTTTCAACCTGAAAAATATCAATCTTTGATGAATATTTTTTTCTTATTATCTCAATGCAGTCATTTATATGTCCCAATCCTCTTTGGCTAAGTATATCAAGTTTTTCAAATCCTATTTCTTCGGCTGAATACATATCGAATTGTGTAACAGGTAAACCAATTGGTGGCATATCAAGAGCTGTATAATAAGTAATAGGTTTTTCTGAAATTATAATTCCTCCAGCATGTACACTTCTTAAGTTTGGAAAATCTTTTATATAGTTACCTATTTTTATTATTCTTTTTGTTATTTCGTTTTTGTTGAAGTAATGATCGGGATTTTCAACAAGCAGATCTATCTCTTCTTTAGGTAATCCATACACTTTACCAAGTTCTCTAAAAATCGAGCGATCGTGAAATGTATTTATTGTACCAAGCAAAGCTGTATGTTTTTGTCCATAACGTTTGAAGATATATTCCTGGATTTTTGGTCTATCTTTCCATGAGAAGTCGATATCAAAATCAGGAGGAGAGGATCTCTTAGGATTTATAAAACGTTCAAAATATAAATTCAATTCGATGGGATCGACATTTGTAATTTTTAAACAATATGCAACAAGACTGTTTGCTCCACTTCCTCGCCCAACATAATAAAATCCCATCGATTCGGCATATCTTACAATATCCCATGCTATTAAAAAATATGCCGAAAATTGAAGTTTGTCGATGATATCCAGTTCATATTTTAATCTGTCGATATATTTATGAGATTTATTCCCGTATCTATAGTTTAATCCATCGATAGCCAATTTTTCAAGTAATACCTTGTCATCATGACGATTTCCTGTAAAGGTTTTTTTGTTCTTAGACTCTCCAATATTTAAATCAATATTACATTCTTGTGCCAGTTTTTTAGTATTTTCAACTAACCAAGGAAAATCGCTGTAAAGAATTTTGAAGAAATCAGGAGATATCATTTTTTCTGATGGTAATGCTTTATCATTTTCGGTCAGTTTTGATAGTAGAATGTTTTTGTCTATAGCTCGAAGATGAGAATGAACAACATAACCAGCTTTATCATTAAAAGTCACAGGATGCAATATTACAAGTCGTGAATATTTATGATATTCTGGCATAAGCCATAATCGTCGAAGTTCTGAAGGATTTATCCCAAAATAGAAGTTTGATCTCTTTGGAACTTCCAGTATTTTTTTGAAAGGATAAATTACAAAAACATTTGAAAAAGATGGGGTTACCTCAGGAAATGGTATATTATTGATATTATGATAGCTTAAAAATTCGTTCATTTCATAAATACCTTCATTGTTAATGGCCAATGTGACATATAAAAGCTTATTCTCAATGTTTCTAAATTCAATTCCAACAATTGGTTTAATTCCATAATTTTTACAGTGTATAAAAAATTCTGAAAAACCAGTGGTGTTATTAATGTCAGTTAATCCGAGAAAATCTACTGAATTTTCAGTGGCTTTTTTTACAATTTCTTCTATACTTAATACTCCATATCGCAAACTATAATATGAATGGCAGTTTAAATACATGCTAATATGATTATATTATAATCAAAAATTCAGATTATAATATAATCATTTTTTTGAAATGATGTATTTGAAATTTTTTTTTCTGGCAAAAAATTTAAATTATTAGCTAAGGTTATGTAATAAATAAGTAAGAGAAAAATATTTTTTTTGAATGCAAGGGAGTGGTTTTTAATAAAAAAAGCTCGTAGGGGATACCCTATGAGCCTTATGTTGTAAATTTTTTTGTTTAAGAGGTTATTTGTTAAAATAGTAAAACTATTTTACAAGTGTACCATTGATTATAAATGTTGCAGCGAATGCAACTATAGCATAAAGTTCAGGGAATACAGCCAGAAGCATTGTTTTACCGAACACATCGTATCCGGCACCAATTCCAGCTATTCCGTTTGCGCAAACCTGTCCTTGTCGAATAGCCGACCATAAGCCTACGATACCAAGTGCAAGCCCAGCACCAAATACTGCAGCTCCTTGCCATAATTGCAAGTTTGCTAATATTGTAGGATCACTGGTTAATGTCGAATGCATAACAAAGAAACCAGCAAATCCATACAGTCCCTGTGTACCAGGTAATGCAGATAGAAGCATGTAGCTACCAAAAGCACTTTCATTTTTCTTTAATGCTCCGATAGTGGCATTACCACCAATAGTTACACCTATTGCGCTACCAATTCCGGCCAATCCTACCATTAATGCTAAACCGATATAAGCTAAGATTATTGCAGTACTCATATTATTTAGAATTTAATTGATTTTTTATTCTTGATTTAAAAGGTTTATAAGGTAAACCTCCCGAATATGTAAACCCTGCATTTTTATAGAATTCAACAAAAGTCAAACGCATAGGATGAACAAATGAACCCAATGCAGAAAGCAATATGTTTATTGTGTGCCCTACGAGTAGTAAAATTACAAAAAATATTACCCCTATGATTGGGATTCCTTCGAGTAATTTTAATGCAAGATCGTTAAAAACATAACCAAGTATTGAACTTGATAAAGCAAGAGCAAAAAGACGAATGTATGATAAAAGATCACCCAAAAAACCTGTAGTTGTAAAATAAATATCTGCCAAACCACTTCCGATACTAGCAAATATTTTGCCAGGATTACTGAAAAATAAGAGTAAAAATCCAAAAATTCCTACTACTATGTAAATGTAAGGCTTTAAATCGCTTATAACTTTTGCTTTTTTTAATGCTATGAGTGTTATCAATCCAATTATTAGTACAAGCCATCCAACAACAGGCAATGAATATATAAAGGCTTTTTGCTTTGTTATATTTAATATTCTTACTAACATTGCAAAAATTATCTGTATTGCACCAATAATAAGTGCCAGATTAAACATATTTGATGAGTCGAGCATAAAAAATCTTATCTTCTTTATTAATTTGAAGTTTGTATCGGCACTTGATATTATGATAGTTCTATATTTTTTGAAATTTTCGATTCCGATAATATTTGTGACTTCACTTTCGAATTTTGCTCTTGCTTTAAAAGTTTTATCTTTCAATATGCTCAATCTGTCAGTAATTTCTGCAGGTATATTTTTTTCTGATAATTCTTTAAAAGAATTTTGAGTAAGCGTATAACCCGAATCAATAAGATTCATTCCAAAAAATGTTCCAGAAATTATTCCAAATAACACAGTTGCTAATCCCAATATTTGTGCTAATGTTAAAAGAGATTTTATACTATTTTTAATTTTTAATTTTAATAATGTTGTTGCTAAAAGAATTAGTAAGCCATATCCTGCATCACCCATGCAAAAACCAAAGAACAACATAAAAAATGGTGCAAAAAATGGTGTTAAATCAAGCTCATGATATGTTGGTAACATGAAAAGATCACCTATTGGTTCAAAAAGTTTTGCAAATTTATTATTCTTAAGTGCAACTGGAACATTATCATCTTTTGTTGGTTGTGTTGATATTGCTAATACTCCTGTTTTATTAATAAATTCTTGTAATTGAGGTTCTCTCTCTTCAGGTATCCAGCCTTCAAGTATTAACAATTTATTATCGGCATATTTTTCTGTATTTAATACTACTTTTTCAAATTCGATAGTTTCAAGAATTCTATCTCTTTCAATTTGTAAAGCATTGAAATATTTCTGTGCATAATGTTTTAAAATTTCTTGACTTTGATCTTGAATTTTTATTAGGTCTTCAATTTGTTGTGAAATCTGTGCATATGATTTATCTGGGATTTTTGTTTCTTCTGCACCTGGTAATTCAACTAGTTCATCATTTTTGTGGATAACAACAAAGTAAAGCCATTTATTTATGTTATTAATAATTTCAATAATATATTTTTCTTCCCATTCTTTATTGAATTTTGATTCTGGACAAATAAAAAAGCTTAAACAAATATTATTTTCTTTTAATTTTCTAATTAAATCGGGAGAAAAATTTCCCCATGGTTCAATTTGTTTAAGTTCTTTTTTCAAGTGATTTATTTGTTGATTTCTTTGATCTTGTTCGTTTTTTATCTGTTGTATTTCTTTTAATATTTTAATAGCATCTTCTGTATCAATAGTAACATTATCAGGTTGTTGTATTTCAAAAGTTTTTAGTATTTTAATAACATAATTAAATTGATCTACGAGTAAATATTTTTCTCTTAATGCTTCATCGACTATTTCACCTTTTTGTTTCTCTTCAATATGTACAACACCAATATTCTGTAGTCCTTTCAGGAAACTTTCATATTCCTTATAAAAAATAAGGAATGAATATTTTATCATTGGTACAATCATACGCCTGCTTCTGTTTGTTGTTGTTGCCTATTTTTGACTATCTTTTGAGCCGATTTTGAAAGATTATCCTCATCTTCGAGAAATCTTTTTATTTTTCGGATAGCTTCTTCAAATCCAGGTATTTGAACCTTTTCGAATAAATTTACTTTTTGAGTTGTTTTTCTTCTCGAATATTCGAGTAATTCCATTTTTCGATGAAAAACTTCTCTTTCAATGGCTAAAGTTACAACTTCTTTTAATATATTTAATCCGTCGATATACCATTTTGGTTTACTGAAAATGTTAAATTGTTTTTCTTCGAAAACAATATTTTCAAGGACTGGTGTTTTAACTCCTGCGATTTTTTTTATTCCTAAATTTACATCTTTTACTTTTAATAATTCGGAGTCAAATTCATTCCATAAATTTGAAATTGGCTCGTATTGTTTGATTTTATCAATGAACAAATTATTTAATTTGTTCATTTCATCTTTTGCTTTCTTTACTTCAAGTCGCAGAGCAGATTCTTTATTTTTAAGAGTTGGTAATGCTCTTACCCTAACTTTTAATTGCTTTTCAAGTTGTTGTAATGCTGTTTTATTATATTGAAATTTTATAGCCATTGTTTACTTATTTTTTTGGCCAGTATTTTTCGACAAATTCATATTTTATACCAACTTCTTCTGGTTTAAAGTATTTATCGAACAGATACCAAGCTGTATCAAGCATTTCATCTATGTTAATATTAACATCAATAGCAAGTAACTTATCTGAATATTCTTTTGCAAATTTCAAACACCTTTCGTCATATTCAGTCAGATCAAATCCATTTTCAAGTTTTGTCTTTGCATTTGCAGCATCGGCATATAATCTTACAGCTGCATTCATTACTTGTGGATGATCTTCTCTTGTTTTCTTTCCAATAACTAATTGTTTTAAACGTGATAGACTTCGGAATGGATCGACTATTACTTTACCAATATCGGTATCTCTACGCAAGAACAATTGTCCTTCTGTTATATATCCTGTATTATCGGGTATAGCATGTGTAATATCACCTCCTGATAATGTTGTTACTGCTATTATTGTTATTGATCCACCACTAGGAAATTGAGCTGCTTTTTCATATATTTTGGCAAGATCACTATATAATGATCCTGGCATACTATCTTTTGATGGTATCTGATCCATTCGGTTTGATACGATACTAAGTGCATCGGCGTAAAGAGTCATATCGGTAAGAAGTACAAGTACACTTTGATTTTTTTCAACAGCAAAATATTCTGCTGCTGTAAGTGCCATGTCAGGAACAAGAAGCCTTTCAACAGGAGGATCTTCAGTGGTATTTACAAAACAGATTATCCTATCTAAAGCACCTGCATTATCAAATATGTTTTTGTAAAACAGGTAATCATCGTTTGTTAATCCCATACCTCCAAGTATAATTTTATCGGCTTTAGCTCGTAGGGCAACCATTGCCATAACCTGATTGTAAGGCTGATCAGGGTCGGCAAAAAATGGTATTTTTTGTCCTGATACCAAAGTATTATTAAGGTCAATACCTGCAATTCCTGTTGCTATGAGTTCTGATGGTTGTTTTCTTCTTACCGGATTGACTGATGGTCCTCCTATTTCACGTTCTTCACCTTCAATTTCTGGACCACCATCTATTGGTTTGCCATATGCATTGAAAAATCGGCCAGCCAGATCATCACTTACTTTAAGTGTTGGACCTTTACCAAGAAAGGTGACTTCTGCATTTGTTGGTATACCCTCTGTGCCACCGAAAACTTGCAGAGTAACTGCGTCTCCAACAATTTTTACTACTTGTGCAAGTTTGCCATTGATAACTGCAAGTTCGTTATATCCAACACCAGTGGCATTTAATGTACATGTTGCCTTTGTAATATGGGTTATCTTCGTATATATCTTCTGAAATGCCTTTGTTTCCATCATTTTACAATTCTTTCGTTAATTATTTCAGATAATTCTTTTTCAAATTGATTGAATTTTTCCGATTTAAATTCGGAATAGTTCATCTGTTTATATATGTTGATTATTCTTTTAAAGTAAGATATTACTTCGTTGAAATTTTCAAATTTAAATTCACTACGACAAACATTAAGAACACTTTCGAGCATATATTTTTGACGTTCTACAGGTGTTAATTGATCAATTTTATCAAAAGCATCCTGTTGTAAAATTACAAAATCAATAACTTCAGACTTCCAGAAATTTATATGATACGATAAAGGTACTCCATCATCACCAAGAATGTTAATTTGTTCGTATGCTTCTTTACCTCTTTGCAATATTGTTTTTGCTTCATTTACCATATCAACCCAGTTATCAGATATGTTTTTAGTTGCATATTCTTGAAATTCAGGATATTCAATATATTTTGAGTAACTTTCTATAGGGTCGATAGCAGGGTATCGTTTACTATCAGCACGTTGTTGTGATAGTGCGTAAAAACAACGGGCAGCTTTTTTTGTGGCTTCGGTTACAGGTTCTTTTAGATTACCACCTGCAGGAGATACAGTACCTATGAATGTTATAGAACCTGTTTTACCGTTATTTAAAATTACATATCCTGCTCTTGAGTAGAAGTTTGAAATAATTGCTGGCAAGTCCATAGGGAAAGCATCGGGACCTGGTAACTCTTCGAGACGGTTTGACATTTCTCGTAATGCCTGTGCCCATCTCGATGTTGAATCAGCAAGCATTAAAACTCTTAATCCCATCGATCGATAATATTCAGCAATTGTCATTGCTGTATATACCGATGCTTCACGAGCCGCAACAGGCATGTTTGAAGTATTTGCTATGATGGTTGTTCGTTCGATAAGTTTTCTTCCAGTACGAGCATCTACTAATTCAGGAAATTCAGTAAAAATTTCAACAACTTCGTTAGCTCTTTCACCACATGCAGCAATTACTACTATATCTGCTTCGGCTTGTTTTGATATTGCATGTTGCAATACTGTTTTACCACAACCAAAAGGACCGGGAATAAATCCTGTACCTCCTTCTACTATTGGATTTAGGGTATCTATTGTTCGAACCCCCGTTTCAAGCAATCTAAATGGCCTTGGCTTTTCTTTATATGCCTTAATAGGTATTTTTACAGGCCATTTTTGCATCATTGTAACAGAAATCTCTTTGCCATTTTCATCTGTAAGCCATGCTATTGTATCTGTAATCTTATATGACCCGATATCTGCAAGTTTTTTAACAGTATACTTACCATTGAAACTGAATGGTACCATAATTTTGTGAGGAAGCTTGTTTTCTTCAACCTCACCTAACCAATCGCCTGCTGTAACAATATCACCTGGTTTTGCAATAGGTTTAAATTCCCATAATTTATCTTCATCAAGTGGAAAAGTATATTCACCTCGTTTCAGGAATATACCCTGCATTTTATCAAGGTCGTTTTGCAGACCATCGAAATTTTTTGAAAGTATTCCAGGACCCAGTGTCGCCTCAAGCAAATGACCTGTAAAAGTAACATCGTCACCTACTTTCAACCCTTTTGTGTTTTCAAATACCTGAACATAAACATTTTTACCACCTATTCTTATTACTTCTGCCATTAATTTTTCTTGCTTGAGATGTATATAACATATCTCATTTTGTAACACCGGTCCATCAACTTCAACTATTACCAGGTTTGCTATTATACCTTTTACCTTTCCTGTTGTTGACATACTTTCTTTCTTTAATGTTTTAGTTTAAAATCTTCCGGAAAAGAATAACTCTTTTCCAGTTCATTTATAAGTTTTTGAAATAATTGCTTTCCTGTATTATAATCAAGATTTAACCATCTTTCAATTATGGTTAATTTTATTAGGTACGAAAAAATTCTTTCTACTGTAAAATAAAAGAAAAATACTTCGTTATCAAGATAATTCCATTTGATTTTATCTATATTTTTTTCTCTTTCAAGTAAATTGCTTTCTTCAAAATTTTTTAAGATTTCATCATAAAACGGAAATTCATTTATTCCAAAATCACGTGCATTACTTGTAATCAGTTTTTGGGCTATTTCATTGTTGCCTATTATGTGATTATGTCTGTCTATGTTATATTTTCTACAATTTAATGCACTTAATAAATTGTTTAAGTTAAGTTCAAAATTGTACCAGTTTGAAATAAATTTATTCGATATTCCACAAACGAAATTATAATATTCCTCAGTGATTCTTTTTTCAACCTTATTTTCTTCTTCAGTGTTCAAATTTCCTGATAAATATTCTTCTATTATTTTAATTAAATATTCTGGTACTTCACGAGAAAAAGAATTAATAGAATCTTCCTTAATTGATTTTACAAGTTCTTCAAGCTCTTCCCTTGTTAAGTTTGCAGCAGTAATATATGGCTTATTATTCTTTAGAAAAAAGTTCAAAAGATTTTCATTGTCAAAACGCCAGAAATAAGATTCAATTAATTTATAATCTTCATCTGTTAATTCTTCTTTTAAATATTCTCTAAAATAAGTAACTGGATAAACAAGTTTTTGTATTTCAAAAAAAACTTCTGGTAATCCAGCAATCAGACAATGATATTCTCGCCCCATTATTATTCGTTAAATAATATATTTAACAATCTTGGTCGTAAATATTCTTTAAAATAGTTTATAAAATCTTCTTCTGTAAAGCTTATTTTATAACCGCCATCGACAGGAATAATCTGAAATCCATTTTTTAAAGATGATGATGGTTTAATTACTAATCCCTTATCAAGCAGTTCTTTTGCCGATTTTAGGAAATATTCTTTAACGTTTTTTTCATCTTCTGGTGATACCAACAACTCAAGATTACCAGCATTTTCTGATGAAGTTATCCAATTTTTAACTGCTGTAAGAATAATCTGATTTAAAAATTCTTTGTTTTTTAAAATATCAGGCAATACAATTTTTAATATCTCATCAGATATTAAATTTGTAATTTGTTGTTTTAATGAATTAATTGCCTGACGTGCACTGAGTTTAAATTCTGATTGAGCATTTTTAAGAAACTCTTCACTTTTTTTCTGTGCCTCATGAATTATATGATCAGCTTCTTTTTTAGCATTTTCTATAATCTGACGAGCTTCTTCTTTTGCCTGACTTAAAATTTTTTCGGCTTCAATTTGCCCCTTTGTGAGTCCTTCCTGATATAACTTTTCAGTTAATTCTTGAAGTTTATTTTGCATTTTAACAATGTTTTAAGTTTTTGTGAAAAAAATAACTGACGCAAAGATAAATTATTTTTTTTTGCAACAAAACTTTTTAAAAAAAGATTATAAAAATTTAACTATTTATTATTTTTTTTATATTTGTAGAATGATTTTCATCATCATTTTTCTTTGCATGAACATTTTTGAAGAAAATAAGTTGTTTAAAAGAATTGAAAATCAACCATTTACAGATATAGATGGTGAAATTGTTATGCTGAATCTTGAAAATAATGAATATTATGGTTTAAATAAAACCGCTTCAGATGTTTGGAGAATCATCGAAAAACCAACACGTTTTGGCGATATTATCAACTATCTTACAAAAATATATGATGTTGATAAAGAAAAATGTGCTGAAGAAGTTACTGAGTTGATCAAAAAGTTGTTAGAAAAAAAACTCGTTATCGAAGTTATTTGATAAATTTCAATCTTTTGTAATGAAAAATTTTATAAAAAATATTAAGTATTTAGTTATTCGTTTTTCTTTAATCTCTAAAATAGAACGTGATCTTTTATTTGAAGCGTTTTTCTTATGTTATGTTTTTTATATTGTAACTAAAATTTTGCCCTTAAAGTATTATTTGTCTTTATTGCCTAATAATCGAACATGTAAAAATTTTTCGAGAGAAGAAAAAATAGAAAAAATTAGGCTTATAAGAAAGACATTAAGAAGGGTAAATAGGTTTAACTTTTTTGAGTTTAATTGTTTGACAAAGTCAATTGTTTTTAAAATTTTATTAAACAAACTTGGAGTTGGAAGCAATATTGTTTTTAGTGTTAAAATGATTGATAAAAAGATGCTTGCACATGCTTGTGTGAGAGTCAATAACAAAACTGTTTATTTACGAAGATTAAATTTTACAGATGTTTTTTCGATTTAAATATTTACTTTTGATAATTTAATTTGTATATATATTTATGGAAATAGAAAAGAAAAAATGGGAAAAACCCGAAATTGTTAATTTAAGTTTAAAAGAGACAAGTTCTGGTCATACATATGGTAATACCGAAGATGATTATTTTATATTAACATCTTAAAGTTAAAATAACTTCATTATGAGTGTAATAAATTTTGATGTAAGGAAATTAATATTAATTATTATTATAATTATCATTATTTTTGTATTTAATGATCTTTTTGCTCAAAATTGGGAAAATATTTTTCATTTTAATAGTACAAATAATTCTCAAGTTACTAAAGCATTATTTTTAGAATCAAAAAATGAGTTTTATGTTTGTGGATTATTTAATGGAAATTTGGCTGGTTACTCAACAAGAGGCCAAAGTGATTTTTTTGTAACTAAAATAAAAAACAATAATCTAGTCTGGTTTAAACAAATTGGTTCATCCAATGCTGATATTATGCCTGTAATGTCTAATAACGAAGATACTATTTATTTTCTTGGTTCGGCACAGGGAGTTGTGTATATTGGAGAAACAGATACTTTAAATTGTTCGAGTGGGTATAGAGATATGATATTTTTAAAATTTGATAGTAATGGACGATTATTAAGAAAAAAGCGACTAGCATATGGTAATGGACATATTGCTACAACTTCAATTGATTACGATAATATTAACAATTGTATAATACTTACAGGTTTTTATAATAATGGTGTTACAATTGGTAGTTATTCTTTTACAGGGGCAAACAATTTTATTGCAAAAATTGATTTAAATGGAAATGTTTTGTGGGTAAAAAATATTATTGGCAATAATACACAAAGTAGATTCTGGGATTCTAAAGCTTTTGATGATGGCTACTATTTCACAGGATGGTTTTATAATAGAATGGATTTTGATATAAAATCAATAACCTCAAATCCAACAAATAGAGCAGATTTTTTTATATACAAAACCGATTTTAATGGTAATGGTATCTGGATAAGAAGATCGTATGGTTCTGAAAGTGATCTTGTAACATCTATAGTTAGTGATAATTATGGAAGTGTATATGTTACAGGTTATTATCGCAGCAGTGAATTGACAATGGATTCGACTAATACTCAAGTTTCAAAAGCAAAGCTTTATGGTAAAGGTGTTGAAGATATTTTCCTAATAAAATTGAATAAAACAGGAAATCTGATTTGGATGAAAAATTATTCATCACCATATAGTGAAAATGCTTTAGATATTAAAGAAAAAAACGATATTTTATATATTACAGGTTATTATACAACGCAACTAGTTATTGGCGATGATACTTTAAAATCGAAATTTTCAAATGATACTAATATTTTTATAGCAACATTTGATTTAAATGGTAATACAATAAAATCAAGTTATATAGAAGGATATGATAGCCGTTTAGATAGGACACAATCTATTTTTATAGATTCACAAAATAAGGTATATTTAGGAGGTTTCTTTAAGTCAAGTAAATTATTTGTTGGTAAAGATACTCTTATTAATAATGATTCACCAGCAACAGATGGCATTCTATTACAATATACACCTACCTTCAAAGCAGTATTTACTGAAGTTAAAAATCCATCATGTTTTGGTATGACTGATGGTTATCTTAAGGTTACTCCATATTATGGAGATCCTCCTTATACTTATAAGTGGAGTCACAACAATAATTTAAATAATAATATTGCAAGCAATTTGTCTGCTGGAAAATACACTGTCACAGTTACAGATAAATATGGCAAACAATCTGTCGCATCAGTTACTTTAACACAGCCATCATTGCTAAGTGTTTCTGCTATAATTAGTAATGTTAAATGTTATAATGGTAACGATGGTTCAATAAATATCAATGTTAATGGTGGTACTCCCGGATACATTTATCGCTGGACAGCCATTGAAGGAAGTGGAGTTATAACTGATGCAGAAGATCAAACAACACTTACAAAAGGAAAATATGCTCTTATAACAACAGATAAGAACTTGTGTACTCGAAATGATACATTTGTTATTAACCAACCTCAGAAAATTATTTTTAAAGGTTCTAATGTTACACCTATTATCAATCCACCTGGAAATAATGGTGCGGTGGATCTGAATGTAAGTGGAGGTACACCTATTTATGTTTATAGCTGGAGTGGTCCTGAAAATTTTAGTAGTAATAGTCAGGACATATCAAATCTATCAGTAGCAGGAATTTATACAGTACATGTAACTGATAATAACAATTGTAAAACAGATACTTCTTTTGTGGTTGGTCATAATTTGAAGTTGTTGGTTTATATTTCTGCTAAAAAAGATGTTGACTGTAAAGGTAATTCCACAGGTGGTGCACGTGTTTCGGTAATTAATGGATCGGGTAATTATACTTATAAGTGGAGAGATAATTTAGGTTATCCAATTGGTGGAAACATCGATACACTTATAAATGTTCCAGGTGGTACATATTTTATTAAAGTTGTAGATAATACAAAAAACGATTCGGCCGAAACTTATGTGGTAATAAATGAACCATCTACTTTAAGTTTAACATTAATTTCTCAAAATCTAAGATGTGCTAATGATAATAGTGGATTTATAGATTTGCGTGTAACAGGTGGAACATTGCCATATTCATTTTTGTGGAGCAATGGAAAGACAACTGAAGATTTGATAAATATTTCTGCTGGAGATTATTATGTAACAGTGACTGATGCAAATAATTGTATTGCAAGTAGCAATAAAGAAATAACCCAACCCGATCCTATTGTAGTTTCTTTTAAAATAGATAAACCAATATTTTGTTATGGTGATAATGATGGTGTTATTACTTGTAATGCTTCGGGAGGATATGGACAATTGAGCTATTTCTGGAGTGATCCTGGAAATCAAACTACACCCACAGCAACAGCATTGGCAGCAGGTACTTATACATGTACTGTAACTGATGAAAATAATTGCAAAAGAGAAGGTACTGTTCAATTAAATCAGCCTCTTGAAATTCGTGTTTTGTCAACAATATATAATCCTTCATGTTACGGTTATACAGATGGAAAAATTATAAATGATGTAGCAGGAGGTACTCCTCCATATTATTTCAATTGGTCGAATGGACAAACTGTTAAAGATCTTGAAAATATTGGTGCGGGGGATTATGCATTTACAGTAACAGATTATTATAATTGTAAGAAAGTAAAGAACTATAGTATAACAGAACCCGACCCAATAATTATTTCTAATGTTGAAAAAACAGAACCTATTTGCTATGGCTATAATGGTAATATTAAAATATATGTTACGGGGGGAAATGGCTCATATACTTATTCTATCGATGGTGGAAATAATTATCAAAGTAATGCTAGCTTTACTACTAAAGCAGGAAGTTATGAAGCTATAGTTAAAGATTTAAAAGGTTGTTTATCTGAAAAAATAGATGTTATTTTATCACAACCTGAAAAAATAAAGATAGAGGTAATAAATGTTACAAATCCTACTTGTTATGGACATAATGATGGAATAATTGAAATATCTGCATCTGGTGGGGTAGGTAGTTATCAATATTCAATAGATGGTGGAAATACTTATTCTTTAAACAATATTTTTAATGAAATTACCAATAACTCTTATAATATTGTTGTAAAAGATGAAAATAATTGTATTTCGGACGATAGTGTTGTTGTTGTTGATAAACCAGAAAAATTGGTTATTAAAGATTTAATTAAAAGAGATATTACTTGTTATGGCAATAATGATGGTTATTTGAAAATTATGGCATCGGGTGGAAATGGAAACATATATTATTCATTGGATGGAGGATTAACATTTTCTCAGGAAAATGAATACAATTCACTTCAAAAAGGTAGTTATACAGCATTATTAAAAGATGAAAACAATTGTTTCTCAAGAGATTCTGTTGTAGATATAAATGAACCTCAGGCTATTGTAATAGATAGTATTTTGAAATCAGAACCAACATGTTTTGGTTATAGTGATGGTAGAATTATAATAAACGCATCAGGAGGTACAGGTGTTTTGCAATACTCTATTGATGGTGGGCAGACATATTTGAATAATAATATTTTTTATGTATCGGCAGGAGAATTTACTATAAAAGTAAAAGATGAAAACAATTGTTTCTCAAGAGATTCTGTTGTAGATATAAATGAACCTCAGGCTATTATAATAGATAGTATTTTGAAATCAGAACCAACATGTTTTGGTTATAGTGATGGTAGAATTATAATAAACGCATCAGGAGGTACAGGTGTTTTGCAATACTCTATTGATGGTGGGCAGACATATTTGAATAATAATATTTTTTATGTATCGGCAGGAGAATTTACTATAAAAGTAAAAGACGAAAACAATTGCCAACAGTTTAATAATTTAGTTATAACTCAACCTTCACAAATTTTAATTGATACAATTAGTAAAAAGAATCAGGATGATTATTCATTCGGAGAAATTGAATTTTCGGTTCAGGGAGGGAGTTCACCTTTGAATTTTATCTTAAAATATGAAAATAGAAATGATAGTTTGATTTCAAGAATAAATAAATTTACAAAATTACAAGCAGGCAATTATATTGCTTATGTAATAGACACCAATAGTTGTAAATCAAACTATATTGAGTTCAAAATCGATTATGTAGGTGCACGAGATATAATTATTTACGATGCTTTCAGTCCAAATGGTGATGGTGTGAATGATGTTTGGAACATTGGTAATATTGAATATTATCCAGATTGTAATGTAATAATATATAATTCATGGGGTGTAAAAGTATTTAGTTCAAAAGGTTATAAAATCCCATGGGATGGGACATACAATGGAAAATATTTGCCTTCAGGAACATACTATTATGTTATTGATTTGAGTAATGGTAAAAAATATACAGGGACGGTAAATATTGTAAAATAATATTAATTTTTAAGGACATGAAAAAGATATTTTTATATATTACGATTTTTTTATTATTATCATTAATTTCAAAGGGTCAACAGATACCAAACTTAACTCAATATGTATTTAATTTATATTCTTTGAACCCTGCTGCAACTGGGATAAATGAAAGTTTTCCGGTATCATTTTGTTATAGAAAGCTCTGGGCAGGTATCAAAGGGTCTCCATCTATTCAGTATTTATCGGGCCATACAAAAGTAAGTAATGATATGGCTGGTGGTGCTAAAATATTTAATTTTCAGACAGGTCCTATACGAAAAACTGGCATTGAATTAACTTATAGTTATCATTTACCTTTGAATGCCGAAGGATTAAAATTATCTTTTGGTTTATCGACAATGTTTTATCAGTTTTTTTTAAATAAATCAGCTTTAAATGTTGAAGATCCTGATGATATTATATTTACAGGTTCTGAAAAGATGATAGTCCCTGATGCTACTTTTGGAATATTCTTATACAGTAACAATTATTTTGCAGGTTTATCAATACCTCAACTTTTTAACAGAAATATTGACTTAAAAACAGATAAAATTTTACAACAAAAGCAGGTACGTCATTATTATTTGCATGGAGGATATCTTTTTAATTTTAATGAAGATTGGAATTTAGAACCTTCAATTTTGATGAAATTTGTGGAAGCTGGTTTGTTTCAAATCGATTTAAATTTTATTACTTCTTACAAAAAAACTTATCAATTTGGATTATCATTTCGTAGTGGTGATGCTTTAATGATAATTTTGGGTTATAATTTCAATAATATTAGAGTTAGTTACTCATTTGATTTAATAATAAATAAATTAAGATATGACGCTTTTGGCTCACATGAGATTATGTTTCAAAACAACTTTAAAAATTTTATAAGATAAATCATTAACTAAAAGTATTATTTTGTTTCAAGTTAATTTTTTGATTTTATGGAAAATTTAATAATCATGTAATTGAAAAATATAAACAATAAGCTGCAAATAATTAGAAGATAAATATCCTGTATACGAGTTCCTACTTTATCAATATAGCCATTTCCAATTTCTTCATTTGTTATATAATAGTTGATAACAGCAATTCCATTGTTGGCTATATGTGCTATTATTGGAATCCATATCGAACTTGAAATAAACAACAAATACCCAAAATAAACGCCTAATAAAAATCGAGGTATAAATCCATAAAATTGAAAATGAATAAAACTAAAAATAACAGCTGTAACAATGATACCTGTATGTTTATTTTTAAACCATTCTATTAAAATATTTTGTAAAATTCCTCTAAAAAACAATTCCTCACCAATGCCCGAGATAATTGCGATCATTATAAAATTAATAATGAAACCTTTTAATGATCTATCAATAAAAAAATATTTTAAAGTAGTTTCGGCAATTTTTTCAAGTTCTTTCATCTTATCTTCAAGAGATTGCAACGAATTGGGTAAATCAATTTTTGAATTAAAATAAGCAATATAGTTAATAATAGGAATGAATACTAAAATAGCAAGTATTATGTATATTATTGTTTTTATTGGTATTTTAACAATAAAATCATTTTTACTTTTTCTATAAAATAAATAATAAGCAATAATAGAAGGTATGATAAATGTACCAGTTGATTGTAGTATCTGGAATAACTTTACTACATTTATATTTGTTGCAGAAGGTTTGGTAGATAATAAAAATATTATTTGTGAAAATGTCATATTATATATATACGAGGCCAGAAATAATGATAAAAAATAAAAAAACAATGTTGATGTTATAGTTATCATTAAGAAAAAGAATAACTTTTGCCATGCTGGTAAATCTTTAAAAGTAGTGTTCCACATAAAATTAATTTTTTTAATAACTATTTTTGTACCTCGAAATATACAAACATTTTTTTAAAAAAAATTTGAAAAGTGAAAATAGGAAATATTGATTTAGGAGATAATCCATTGTTTTTGGCACCGATGGAGAGTATTACTGATGTTTCATTTAGATATATTTGTAAGAAGTATGGTGCCGATTTTATGTATACAGAGTTTATATCTTCTGATGGCTTAATAAGAAATGCTCAGAAGACAATTAAAAAAATGATGATTTATGATTTTGAAAGACCTATAGCTATTCAGATATATGGACATTTGCCCGAGGCTATGGTTGAAGCAGCTAAAATAGCTGAAGAATCAAATCCAGATGTAATTGACATTAATTTTGGTTGTCCAGCAAAAAAAATTGCAGCACGTGGAGCTGGTGCTGGTATGCTACGAAATATTCCATTAATGTTGGAAATCACTGAAAAAGTTGTTAAAGCAGTTAAAATACCAGTTACCGTAAAAACAAGGTTGGGATGGGATGAAAATAGTAAAAATATTGTCGAGATTGCAAAACGTTTGCAAGATGCAGGTATACAAGCTTTAACAATTCATGGAAGGACTAGAATGCAAATGTTTAAAGGAAAAGCCGATTGGACTTTAATAGGTGAAGTTAAAAATGATCCGGCAATTTATATCCCAATAATAGGAAATGGCGATATAACAACTCCAGAAGAGGCAAAATATGCATTCGATAAATATGGTGTAGATGCAATAATGATTGGTAGGGCATCAATTGGTCATCCTTGGATTTTTAAAGAGATAAAATATTATCTTAAAAATAATGATAAACTTCCTCAACCTTCAATTAAAGAGATTGTTGATATAGCAAAATTACATTTTTTAAAATCTATTGAATTTAAAGGAATTCCAGTTGGTATATATGAAATGAGAAGGCATTTTGTTAACTATTTTAAAGGACTACCTCATTTTAAGGATTTAAAGATAAAACTTGTGACTTCAACAGACGTAGATGAAATATTGAAAATTATTAATATTATCGAAGAAAAATATTCGTCATGATAAGTTCCAATATTTGTTAATAGTCAATAAAAAGGAGACTTCAAGTCTCCTTTTTATTCAATTTTAACAGGAATAATTCTGATTTTCCCTATGATACCAGATTCAAATGGTTGCCAATGTTTTGTAGTAAATAAGCCATCTTCACCAACATTTTCACGAAAACGTGCTGGAAAATTTATATTATAGAATTTCTTATAATTTATATTATTCTTATCCATAAATATTATTCTGTTTGCCATTAAATTAGCTACATATATTTCAAGTTTATTTTCATCTTTTATTAATTCTTTTTTAATAATTGTTTTATAAGGCTTATTAAAAATTGTATCAATAGGAATGTTATTAAGAACAATATTAGCACTTTCGGCAATTCTCTCAAATTCTATAATATAAGCATCGCTATTTATTATTGGCTTTTTAAATGTTATTGTATATTTTACTATTCCTGAGAAATACTTGCATTGTTCATTGAAATCAGTCCATGATTTTAACTCTTCAGTATTGATACTTTCGGGCAATTGGGGACCTCCTTCAATAAATTCAATTTTCCAATTACCTTTAATTTCATATTCATTATATAATTTTTTATAGTATACATATTTCTTTTCACTTGATATTTTATTAGCAAAAAATCGTACAATTAAAGTTTCATTGGGTTCTATTTGTAAATAGACCAATTGATTATCTTTATGAATTTTTTTAGTTTTAGCTTTTCCTTTAATATTTTTTAGTGGATTGTATATGACAACTGTTTTACCACTTGTAGCAAATTGAATCCAATTGTCAATATTTTTATCACTACAGTTTTTGATCAAGTAAATTGTTGAATTATTATCTTTTTTTCTTAAAAATTTAATTCCATACTTGGGTAATATTTCTTTTTTTATAAATGTAAAATATTTTAAATCTTCAATTTTATTGATCAAGTATATTGATCCTTTTTCTATATTGGCTATTTTATAATTATCATAATCTTTGAATTTAATATTGTTAATAATTGTTTTAAATTTTTCATAATGTTCAATTCTATTTGATAAACCAGGTATGTCATAAGGTAAACTTTTAATGAATATAACTGTTGCACCTTTTTGCGATAGGTTAATGATTTTTTCAAGTGTAGCAACAGGCATAAATTGTGTATAAGGAATTAAAACTATTTTATATTTATTATTACCACCTGTAATTATATTATTATTTTCATATCTTAAATCTTGTATTTGCTTATCACTAATGTAATCAAAATCATAACCATAATTTTTCAAATTTTCTATGGTTTCAATAAATTCTGGTAGTATGTCACGAGGCAATTCATTTTTAAAGTGGGTTAATAAAGATTTGCCAGGTATAGATATATAATCGTAAAATGGATAATATACGAGAATTTCGTTATCACTTAAAGAATTTTGTAAAAAGCTTTGCGCTCGAGTCACATAATTGTTCAATGCTGCAAAATGTTTGAAAAAAGTATTTGTAGGTCCCAAATGCACAGAGGCATAAAAAAGCCAACCGGGCCAGTTTTCATTTCTTGGTGAGTATGGTATTCCGTGGTATATTATATGATTAATTCCTCCTAAAAAATAATTATCTATATTTTCTTTTAATTTTTCAAGAGTACTTTTAAAATGTTCGTCAAGCCATGTAGCAGCTTCGCAAGAAGATAATTTTTTACCATCAACATTAGCTGCCGATGATGCAAGTTTTATTCCAAAAATATCAGTACCTTCAGTTTCGGGTATATCAGATGCCGAATACAGATCAAGCAAATTGGCTGGTGATCCATGTGCTTGATTTCTGATTATTTTGTTTTTTGAATTAGCCCAATTTTTCCATTGTAAAGTAAATTTTTCTAATAACAAATCAGAAATAACTTGTCGGTAATCTTGTAAAACATAAACATTTAATTTATTTAATGTATCGTGTTGAAAAAGTGCAGGTAAATATTTTAAAAGGCTATATCCTTTTCTTTTTTCAAACTCTTGCAAAAAGTCGGGTGTCCAGTTTGATTCTCCAATAGCATCATCAACCTCATATGAATCATTAAAAAATGCTCGAAGGTTAGAAAGATCTTTGTCTTTGAAGGCTGTATCAAATTTTGATAGATAAAAATTAATAGCTTCTTTTGAAAAATGATCTATTACATTTCCTTCACCACCTGGTGCTGCTCGTTCAACCATTTTACCATGCCATCCTTGATAAAGTGCATAAATTGTCCAATTACCCTTAGGTGCCATCCATTCAAGGTAATTTTCATTGTTAAGAAATTTTGTTAGGTTAATAAATTCGCCTTTGTCTGAAAATCCTACAACAGCTATAATTGGTAAATTGACAGGATATCTGACCTGATCGAATGCTATTTCTTGTAAATTGTCATTTAATGTTATTGGATATTTAACATCTTCGATTTTTAATTTTTTACCTATTGTTCGCAAAATTGGCTTTTGAACAAAATTTAAATTTTCGTTTAATTTTTCGTTTTCACTTAATTTGAAAATTTTATAAGTCAAATATTTACATGCATGTTGATCGTCGATCCATGGTCCACCAAAAGGCCATCCTGTGCCAGTAGCCATATCTATGATTATATCATATTTACTAGCTTCTTTTAATGTAAAAAGAAGATTTTCGACCCATTTTGGCGATAAATAATTGATAAATTGTGATTCATATCCTCTAACTCCATATATTGGTGTTAGTTCAAGTCCGCCAAGACCAGCCTTTTGGTATTGTCTAATACAATAAGCTATGTCATTTTCGTTCACAGCATTTCCATGCCACCACCAACGAGCCCATGGTCTGGTTTCAGAAGTAATTTTTGGCCAATCAGCAACTTGACTAATTGCAAAATTGTAGACAATGAAGATAGAAATACAAAGAAGAATAAGTTTATTTTTCATGGTTTGATCTTTTTATTTGTTATTTGTTAATTTCTACAGCATATATTTGACTTTTTCCTTCGAAATTAGCTCTAAAAATTACAAGTTTATTATCTGGAGTAAAATGTACATTTGGTTCAAGACGATAATCATGAAATTTTAGATTTACAAGTTTTTCTGATTTTAGGGAGTCTCCTTGTGGATAAAATAGATAAATAAAATGACCATTTTTGGCTTTAGCTACTTGAGATGAGTCACCTCCATCACCTGCAAATAATTTTCCATCGGTTGATATGTTGTAATGTATTGACCATTCATCCCTTTTCAATCGGTATCTTTTTCTTTCTCCTGAATATATATTTACACCTGCTAGGTAAAAATTTTCACCTCTTGGTATCTGCAGGTCGTACCAAATAAATTTTCCATCTCTACTAAAAAATTCATGTCCTGCTATTTCCATTGGTATGGTTCTTTTGTGCATCAATTGTACTTTTTTTGTTTTAATATTTATTGTCCATATTCTATCAACTAAATGCCACGGTCCTTCATGACAAAACATTAACAATTCTGGATCTATAGGTGAAAATTGTACATGATTTATCCATGCATTATCTGTATGAATAATTTCCATTTTTTTTGTTTTTATATTGATAATAAATAAATAGTGCGGTAGTTTTGCTTCGTAAATTTTATTGAAGTAAGACGATTTAATGGGATTCTTTTTTAAGATAGTATCTTTTAAAGGTTCACTGTAAACCCCGGCAAGAATTTCTTCTGATGCGTTTATTGATGTAACATTTGCTCTTATTTTATCAGGAAACTTAAAAATAAATTCAGTTTTTAAATCTTCAAAGTTTGTTGAAAAAATTGAATCTTTTATTTGATAAAAAATTTTTTTGCTTTTAGGTGCTACTATTTCACCCGATAGATATAACGAACTTCGTGATATTACTTTAGTAATACCAGTATTAAGGTTAATCGCATATATTTGTTTTATTGATGAAATACTTTGCTTGTCGGTCATATTTTCTTTTGTACCATAATAAACCATCCAGGTATCTTTGTTTTTATCAATTATAAAGGGAAAATTGTGAAAATAAAAGCTTCTATAATTACCATCAAGTTTTGTTAATCTTTTGACTTTATAACCTGTGTCTTTGTCAATCCATACTTCTGGCATTGGCTTTTTTTCTCCCGTTTTTAAAACTGGTATATTAATATTAAAAAGTAAAGGAATTACAATAAATAACAAATTACATATATTCATGATAATGATTTTTAAAATTGCTCTAAAAATACTAATAAAAATGAAAAAAAAAGAAGTAGAAAAATAAATAAATTATAAATTTAGATTGTTTTTAAAAACTACAATTATTTAAATACTAGTTCTTTGATTTTTTGTCGGGGTGGTGAGATTCGAACTCACGACCCCCTGCTCCCAAGGCAGGTGCGCTAACCGGGCTGCGCTACACCCCGTTTAAAATTATAAGATGGTGCAAAGGTATAAAATTTTTGTAAATAAAAAAATTCAGAACAAAATTTTATTATATTTGAATCATAAACCATTAAATTTCAACAAATATGGTAAAAAATATTTTCATTATTTGTATTATTTTTATTTCTATCTCCTGTGCATCCACTTATAAAAGTGAAGGTTATACTTTTGGTAACACTGGCAATCCCATGGATCCTATAAAAAAAGTACATCATATTGATAAAAGAAAAGCTAATAGTGTTGTAATTTTGCAAGATTATTTTAAGTCTACTGGAAAAGTTAAAATCAAAATATTAAAAGCGACAGAATGTCCATGGGATAAATCTTTTAAAATATCAGGAGGAACACATGAGAAGAGAAAAAATTAGTTATTATTGTTTATTACAAATTTTTTACTCTGATATTAAAAAATTTTCAGATTTATGTTTTCGTTTCAATTTTTATCTTTTTTAAACATTTTTTGTTATTATTTTTCTGTGTAAAAATTGTTATATTGTATTTACCTGCGGTGAGAGGGGGATTCGAACCCCCGGTCCCCGTAAAGGGACGGCAGTTTAGCAAACTGCTGGTTTAAGCCACTCACCCATCTCACCAATAAACTTGATGCAAATCTAATAAAATTTTTTAAATTTTAATATTGTTATAATAATTTTTTAAAAAGGTGCATCATCTTTATTGTCAAAACCAAGATCTAATGGTTCATAATTCATCTTTGATCCAAGGGTAATTGCCATTGGACCATCTGAATCACTCAAAGGAAGTAAAAAATCAGAGTCTTCATAATCGACAAATTTTGCATATTCTTCGACAAATCTTAGATATATATCACCAATAGGTCCGTTCCTGTGCTTTGCTAAGATAATTTCTGCTACACCTTTTAACGACCTGCCATTTTCATCTTCGAGAAAACCATATTTTTCGGGTCTATGGATAAAAACAACCATATCTGCATCTTGTTCTATTGCTCCCGATTCACGTAAGTCAGATAATTGAGGCCTTTTGGTTCCGGATCGAACTTCTACCGATCTGTTTAATTGTGATATAGCTATTACTGGAATATCAAGTTCTTTGGCAATAACTTTAAGTGCTCTTGAAATTGTACTCACTTCTTGTTCTCTGTTTCCTTTAACTTCTGGTGACCCAGTCATCAACTGTAAATAATCTATAATAACGATATCAATATTATGTTGTCGTTTAAGTCTTCTACATTTTGCTCGTAATTCGAATATTGATATAGCAGGTGTATCATCAATAAATATTGGGGCATCAATTAGTTTTTTTAATTTATAATCGAGTTGATCCCATTCATAAGGTGCTAGTTTACCATTTCTTATTTTATCAGAAGGAAGTTCTGTTTCTGCAACTATTAAGCGGTTAACAAGTTGTAATGCCGACATTTCTAATGAAAATATAGCCACTGATTTGTTATGTTCTACAGCCATATTCCTTGCCATTGTCAAAATAAATGCAGTTTTACCCATTGATGGACGTGCTGCAACTATAACCAAATCAGATTTCTGCCATCCTCCTGTAAGTCTATCAAGTTTGGTAAAACCTGATGGTATTCCACTTAAATTGTCTTCTTTTTTTGATGCTTCTTCAATCTCACTGATAGCTTCTTTTATTAATGTATTTATTCGTGCAGTTTCTTTTTTAATATTACCCTGAACTACATTAAATAATTCACTTTCAGAAAAATCAAGCAAATCATTAACATCTATACTTTCATCATAAGCTTTTGATAAAATATCGGAAGAAACTCTTATTAATTCTCTTTGGATATATTTTTGGGCAACTATTCTAGCATGATAATCAATATTTGCAGCAGTAACAACTTTTGTTGTTAAATATGATAAATAAGCTCTACCTCCAACTTCTTCAAGTAGTTTTTGTCTTTTTAGTTCTTCCGATACCGTTAAAATATCAATTGCTTTGTTTGCGGCAAATAGATCTACAATAGCTTTATATATTTTTTTATGTTCTTCTTTGTAAAAACTTTCTGGCTTAAGAATATCAATTACTTCTATTATAGCATCTTTTTCAAGCATAATACCACCTAATACTGCTTCTTCAAGTTCTATCGCTTGTGGTGGTACTTTACCCAAAACAATATCAAGATCATTTATTGTTTTTTCTTTTTTGTTTTTTACTCCTGTATTTGCCATTTTTTATAATTTTATACAAAGTTAATTACTATTTTATTTCGGAAATTTAATTTAAAAAAAGTTTATTAAAACGTATTTGTTAATAATCTTGTTAAAATTGTTAATTTTGATGCGAATTATTTATTATTAAGTATTTTAAAATGATTGTATTTTCAAATGCTAAAATAAATATAGGCTTAAATATTATTAGCAAAAGAGAAGATGGCTTTCATAATATTGAAACCATATTTTATCCTATACCTTTATGCGATATTATTGAAGCTGTAGTTGATAATAATAGTAAAAATGACATAATAATAAGTTTTTCGGGATTAAAAATAGATTGCAAGCCAACAGAAAATCTTTTGTATAAAGCATATCGATTACTAAATGATAAAATTGAATTGCCTGCTTTAAAAGTACATTTACATAAGATAATTCCTCTAGGAAGTGGTTTGGGAGGAGGATCTTCGAATGGAAGTCATATGCTTAAGTTGATAAATTATTTTCTGAATAATAAATTTTCAGTCGATCAATTATTAGAATTTGCTTCACAGCTAGGAAGTGATTGCTCTTTTTTTATAAAAAATGAACCATGTTTTGCCGAAGGAAGAGGCGAAATTCTTAGTTTTTTAAATATCGATTTGTCAAACTATTTTATTGTAATAATTGTCCCGGATATTCGTATCAATACTCGTGAAGCATACAATTCAATAAAAATAACAAATCGAAAAGAAAAATCATTAAAAGAATTAATAAAGTTACCTATTGATAATTGGAAATATTATATAAGTAATGATTTTGAAGATGTTGTATTTAACTGGTATCCCCAACTACGCGAAATAAAAGAAAATTTATATAATATAGGTGCTGTTTACAGTTCGCTTTCAGGAAGTGGTTCTTCAATTTATGGTTTATTTAAAGAATTACCAGAATTACCAGATTTTTTAAAAAAATATTTTTATTGGATTGGTAGTTTAAAATTTAAAAGTTTTTAATAGTAACATCCTAAAAAATATTTATTTAAACTTATATCATACTCTTTTTGTATCTGAAGTTCTTTAATTTAAGCAGAAAAAAGGATTTTTCTATCATTTAAGTCTTTTTGGTTTTGCAATTATTGCAAAATAAATTTTATTCACTTATTCAAGAAATTACAAGTTGTGTACAATTTTCAGGGATAAAGTGTACAATTATCCTGTATAATATATTATGCTCGTAATTACATTTGTGCATAAGTATTAACTAAAATTTGTTATTATGAAAACAAGATTTACTTTATTAAACTTTTTATTGCTGCTTTCAGCAATGGGTATTATAACTTTTTTAAGTTGTGAAAAAGATAGTAATGATGTAAACATCTTAAATAACCGATTAAAAGCACAATATGGTGAAGTGGTTAAACTTTCGGATGGCAGTTGGAGAGGTACTGTTGATGGTAAAGTAGTATATACTGGTTCAAGGTTATTTGATTGTGCTAATGCCGTTATTAATAATATGAGTGATGGTACTGTTGTTATAAAAAATTCTGGTGAATCGGGACCAGGAATAGGTAATATTTATGCTATTAAACCTAAAAGTAATATGACACTCGATTTTAGTGGCTGTACAATTAATTGTAACGGTGATGATTATATTGTTCCCGTTCAGGCCGATAATAAGAGTAATATTACTGTGAAAAATTTGAAAATTACAGGTAGAGCACGTTATGGTTTGTGGTTTAGAACTTGTAGTGGCTTGAGATTTGAAAATATCACTATATCAACAAGTTGGGGACTTGGAATAAGAGTTGATAATTCAAAAGGAGGACCTTCTTCAAATGTTTATATGACAAAAATAAATGTTACAAGTTGTGGAGATCAAGCTGTTGAAACATATGGGGTAAATGGTTGTACTATTACTGATGTTACAGCAAGTAATGTTGCCAATGGTTGTGGTTTGTTATTAAATCAATCAACAAATAATTCCATAGGAACAGTTAATGGTTATAGATGTAATAAAGGTGGTGGATATGCTGCATTTAGAGTTGCCAATAATAACAGAACTACTACTTGTGCAAAAGTTATTGCAAATGAATGTGGAAGAGGTTTCTTCAGTGTTTCTGGTAGTAGTAACTGTACTGTACAAAATGTCGATATTAAAAATTGTACAAGTCATGGCATTTTCTTAGAAGATGCTTCATATACATATATTAATAGTGGTACCGTTACTAATTGTAATCCAAATGTACAGCATGTTCGATGCTCAAATGTTAGAACATGTGTTAATGGACAAACTTATACAGCAAATGATGGAAAATGGTAAAATTAATCTAGTGAATTTGGTTTAGGTTATATAAATATTATATTTCAATAAAAACCATGTACTACATTATTTATTGTAGTACATGGTTTTTTTGTAATCTTAAAATCTGTAATGTAAAAATGAAAGAAAAGTTTCATAAATATCATATTCCAATTTTGTTTATTTTAATTTTTTTACTTTATGTTCAAATATTTAAAAATCAATTAACAAATTGGGATGATGATGTATATATATTAAAAAATCCTTTTATACGTTCGTTAACTATTGATAATTTAAAGATTATTTTTAAAGAATTTTATTGTGGTAATTACCATCCTCTTACATTGATAAGTCTTGCCATTAATTTCTGGATGAGCGGTATTAAACCCTGGTCATATCAATTGTTTAATGTTATTTTACATTTATTAAACGTATATTTAGTTTATGTTTTTATAAGTTATATTCTTGAGCTTAAATTGGGTAGGAAAGGTGATAGAGAAAATATTATTTCATTCATTGTAGCATTGTTGTTTGGTATAAATACAATGCATGTAGAGTCGGTGGTATGGATATCTGAACGTAAGAATGTTTTGTATGGATTTTTCTTTTTTATTTCGCTGATATATTATTTGAAATACATAAAGTTTGGATATTCAAAGTATTACCTGATATCGTTGTTAATGTTTGTTATGTCGTTGTTGTCGAAGGGCATGGCTGTTACTTTAACGGTTAGTTTAGTTGTGATAGATTATTTTTTAGGGAGGAGGTTATTATCACGTGAGGTGATATTTGAGAAGGTGCCTTATTTAATATTGTCTTTGGTATTTGGAATAATAGCGATAAAAGCGCAACGGGAGAGTGGAGCTATGTTGAAGGAGTTGTACATTGACTTAATAGATAGGATAGCAATAGCTAGCCATGGTTTAGTACAATATATTATCAGGTTGATATATCCGCATAGGTTGTCGGCATATTATCCATATCCTGTTAAAGTTGGAGAGCGTTTACCATTTGAGTATTATGGTAGCATTTTACTGGTGGTTATAGGAGTGGTAGTTTTAATTTACTTAGTAAATCGAAATAAGATTGTTGTAGGTGGAATGATGTTTTTCATAGCAAATGTTATAACTGTATTGCAATTGTTACCAGTAGGAGATGCGGTGATGGCAGATAGGTATGTTTATGTATCGTCGGTAGGTTTGTTTTTTGTTGTAGGGTATTATTTAGTTGAGTTGTATGAGAGAAACATAAAGTACAGAAATATTTTGATATCGTTATTTGTGTTGTATATATATTTGATAAGTTTAAAGACTTATCAACGTATAGGAGTTTGGAGAGATAGTTTAAGTTTGTGGAACGATTCGATAAAAAAATATCCTATTAATAATGATAGAGGCTATTTGAACAGAGCGAATGTTTATTTTGAAATGGGTAAATTTGAAGATGCTTTTATTGATTTTAATCGTGCAATATTAATTGATTCAATGAATAGTGCTCCATACATTGGATTGTCACTAATAAATCTAGAACTTAAAAAATATGATATTGCTTTGAAATATATTAACAAAGCTCTTAAACTAAAAAAGTCGTATGATGCCTATATTGATAGAGCCATTATTAAAATAGAAAATAGCCAATACGAAGATGCTTTAAAAGATCTTGATTCAGCCTATGCAATAAATAAAATGCGTGCTGAAGTTTTTATTAATAGGGGAATAATAAATTTTAGACAAAAAAAATATAATGAATCATTGATTGAATTTGAAAAAGCTTGCAAAATTGACAAGCATCATTTTGCAATTTATTTGTATCGTTCTATAGCTTTAATCGAAATGAATAAATATGATAGGGCATTGGAAGATTTAAATAGCTCAATAAAATTGAAAGAGACAGGTATGGCATATTATCTCAAAGCAAAAATATATTTTAAAACTGGAAAAATAAGCTTATTATGTGAAAACATTAAGAAGGCTATGAATTTGGGTTATAAAGAAATTGAGCAAGATTTTTTAAATATTTGCAATTTATAAATTTAAAATCGAATTGAAACTTATGAAAAAACATTCTTTAATAATAAACTTGTTTTTATTTAAAAAACGAAAGAATAATTTAATATTTATCTTAGTAATCTTAATATGTGTATTATATGTAAAAGTATTTAAAAATCAGTTTACAAACTGGGATGATGATATTTATGTAATGAATAATCCTTTTATACGTACTTTTTCATTGGAAAATATAAAGTCAATTTTTAAAAATTATTTTATTGGTAACTATCATCCATTAACTTTACTAACATATTCGTTAAATTATTTTATAAGTAATTTAAATCCTTGGTCATATCAATTGTTTAATGTTATTTTACATTTATTAAACGTATATTTAGTTTATGTTTTTATAAGTTATATTCTTGAGCTTAAATTGGGTAGGAAAGGTGATAGAGAAAATATTATTTCATTCATTGTAGCATTGTTGTTTGGTATAAATACAATGCATGTAGAGTCGGTGGTATGGATATCTGAACGTAAGAATGTTTTGTATGGATTTTTCTTTTTTATTTCGCTGATATATTATTTGAAATACATAAAGTTTGGATATTCAAAGTATTACCTGATATCGTTGTTAATGTTTGTTATGTCGTTGTTGTCGAAGGGCATGGCTGTTACTTTAACGGTTAGTTTAGTTGTGATAGATTATTTTTTAGGGAGGAGGTTATTATCACGTGAGGTGATATTTGAGAAGGTGCCTTATTTAATATTGTCTTTGGTATTTGGAATAATAGCGATAAAAGCGCAACGGGAGAGTGGAGCTATGTTGAAGGAGTTGTACATTGACTTAATAGATAGGATAGCAATAGCTAGCCATGGTTTAGTACAATATATTATCAGGTTGATATATCCGCATAGGTTGTCGGCATATTATCCATATCCTGTTAAAGTTGGAGAGCGTTTACCATTTGAGTATTATGGTAGCATTTTACTGGTGGTTATAGGAGTGGTAGTTTTAATTTACTTAGTAAATCGAAATAAGATTGTTGTAGGTGGAATGATGTTTTTCATAGCAAATGTTATAACTGTATTGCAATTGTTACCAGTAGGAGATGCGGTGATGGCAGATAGGTATGTTTATGTATCGTCGGTAGGTTTGTTTTTTGTTGTAGGGTATTATTTAGTTGAGTTGTATGAGAGAAACATAAAGTACAGAAATATTTTGATATCGTTATTTGTGTTGTATGTATATTTGATAAGTTTAAAGACTTATCAACGTATAGGAGTTTGGAGAGATAGTTTAAGTTTGTGGAACGATTCGATAAAAAAATATCCTATTAATAATGATAGAGGCTATTTGAATAGAGGAAATGCATTGTTTGAAAATGGAATGTATATTGAAGCATTAAGAGATTATAACGAATTATTAAAAATTGATCCTCATAATAATGGAGGTTATATTGGTAGAGCTCTTGTAAAACAAGTTTTGGGCGAATTTAATGGCGCAATAGAAGATTACAACAAAGCATTAAAATTGAAAAAATCTTATGAAGGCTACCTAAATAGAGCTGTATTGAAGATGTTACAATGTGATTATGATAATGCACTCAAAGATCTTGATTCGGCTTCTAATTTTGGAAATGTAAGGGCAGGTGTTGACATAAATAAAGGTGTGATTTATTATGAAAAAGAAAATTATGAACAAGCTTTAAAATGCTTTAATAGAGCTATTGAAAAAGAACCGTCAAATTATAAGGCTTATATTGGACGTGGAAAATGTTTTATGGCTTTGGCTGAATATGAAAAAGCAATGAATGATTTTAATGTATCATTAAAGTACAAAGCATCATTTGAAGGTTATATCAACAGGTCATCTTTAAAAATACTATTAAAAGATTATCAAGGGGCTATTAATGATATTGAAAAATCAAAGTTATTTAATCAATACAAATCTGAAATATATTTAAATTCAGGAATTATTGAAATGGAAAATAAAAATTTTAAAAAAGCAATGGTTAATTTTTTAAAGGCTATTGAACTTGATTCTATGAATTATAGAAATCATTTATACATGGGTATTTTGAAATATAATGAAAGCAAATACGATTCTGCAATATATTATTTAAACAAAAGTTTGGCACTAAAGCCAGATAAAAATGCCTATTTTTATCTTGGCAAGATTTATTTGTATTTACAAGATTTGGATCTTGCATGTAGAAATTTTAAGCTTGCATTTTTAAAAAATCATAAAGAATCAAAAATAGAATTTGAAAACAATTGTAAGTTATGCAATTGCCAATAATTTAAAAAAAATTGTTTTTATAAAACTAAAAAGTTACATTGATAAGAAATTTTAATTGTAAAATTTAAGAAATAATATTTAAAATAAGATTTTTATTACTAATTATAATTTCATTATAAATACATTGAAAGTATTATTTTCCCAGTAATAAACCCTTAACATTTCCTCTAATTTATATAATGAAATACCATTTGTTTTAAGAATTAAGGATTTTTCTTCATTATTAAAAACGCAATCTATTTTTCTTGGAGGTTCAATATTTAGGCCATGTTGAATTCCGTTTTGTTTATCTACAATTATATTATAATTTTCATCAATCCAATGTTCATATTTACTATTTTTACTATAAATTATTGCTATTTTTAAAGTATCATTTCGTTTTAATAATAATGCATAGTCAGATTTAAAATCATCATTAAAGTCTGAAGATACGAAATATGGATTTTGATATTTAAAAAAATGTTTTGAAGTGTTGTTAAAGAAAAAACAAAAATCTTTATAATATTCAAGTGTGTCTGGTATTACATATTCGGTCAATTTGGTGTTGATGTATTCTTTTAAATGTTGTGGTATTGCAAAATCATAAGTTTTTGTATCAGATATTATCTTAGAATTATTATTCGAAAAATGATTGCATGATATTATTATTAGCAGAAAATACAAAATTTTGTTTTTCATTGATTTTTTATTTTAATGTAAATTTAACATTATAAAAAATCAAAATAAATAATGTCATGAAACATTTGCAAATTTTTTTAATTGAATGCTTAATTCTTTCTTTACTAACGATTTCGTGTGAAAGAAAATATATTACAGATATTGATGGTAATAAATATAGAATTGTAAAGATTGGAGATCAATTATGGATGGCTGAGAATCTTAGAGTTGCTCATTATAATAATGGAGATCCAATTCCTGAAATAAAAGAAAATGAAGAATGGAGTAATATTAAGATTGGTGCTTGTTGTAATTATAATAATAATGATTCTTTGAGAAAAATATATGGAAAATTATATAATTGGTATGCAATAATTGATAGCAGAGGAATTGCACCAAAAGGTTGGCGAATACCAACAACTGAGGATTTAATGAAATTGATAAATTATCTTGGTGGCGATAGTGTTGCAGGAGGAAAATTAAAAGAAAAAGGACTAATACACTGGTTGTATCCTAATATAGGTGCTACCAATGAAAGTGGATTTAATGCTTTACCTGGTGGATATAGGTTAAATTATGGAGGAACATTTCATGCATTAGGTGCTAATGGTTATTTTTGGACTACAACCGAAAGTTTTGAACTGTATTCTTGGAGTCAACAAATATTCTATGCTTTTGCTGATAAAAGTCCTGAAATGGAATTTGCTAATTATGGTTTTAGTGTCAGATGTGTAAAAGATAGATAAGGTTAAAAAATTTTTTTAGGTGTTAGAAATTTAATATTTTAGAGGTCAATTTAAAAAGTGAAAATTATGAATGTTTTAATTATTGGTTCAGGGGGTAGAGAATGTGCTTTATCATGGAAAGTTGCACAAAGTAATAAACTTAATAAATTGTATATAATGCCTGGCAATGGAGGGACTATTGAGTATGGTGAAAATATTGATATTAATACATTTGATTTTGACAAAGTTATAGATTTTATAGAAGCGAATAAAATAGATATTGTAATTGTAGGTCCAGAAGATCCATTGGCATATGGTATTGTTGATAAGATATATGATAAAATTGATAGTGATGATATAATAGTTATAGGTCCCAAATCTGATGGTGCAAAACTTGAAAGCAGTAAAGGTTTTGCGAAACATTTTATGAAAAAATATAACATACCTACAGCTGATTTTATATACATAGATGAGAATAATAAAAATGAAGGAATTGAATTTTTAAGAAAATATGCACCTCCATATGTTATAAAAGCTGATGGATTGGCAGCTGGTAAAGGGGTTGTTATACACAATACACTTGATGAAGCGATTAATGAAATTAATGAATATCTAAAAGGAAAATTTGGTGATGCAAGTAGAAGAATTGTTCTTGAACAATATCTTAGTGGAATTGAAGTATCTGTTTTTATTCTTACTGATGGTGATTCATATTTGTTATTGCCTGAAGCAAAAGATTATAAAAGAATTGGAGAAAATGATACTGGTTTGAACACAGGTGGGATGGGGTCGGTTTCACCAGTACCATTTGTCAATAAAACTTTTATGCAAAAGGTTGAAGAAAGAATTATAAGACCTACAATATTTGGTTTGAAAAATGAAGGAATAGATTATAAAGGATTTATATTTTTTGGATTGATGAATTGTAATGGTGATCCATATGTTATTGAGTACAATGTTCGACTAGGTGATCCTGAAACAGAGGTAATTATGCCAAGAATAAAATCTGATTTAATAGATATTTTCGTTGCAACAAAAAATAAAAAACTTCATGAATTTAATCTTGAAATTGATGAAAGAAATGTTGCAACAGTTATTATAGTTTCAGGAGGTTATCCTGAAAGTTATGAGAAAAATAAAGAAATTAAAAATCTCAATAAAGTTAATGATTGCATAGTATTTCATTCAGGAACAAAAATTGTCAATGGTGGTCTTTATACAGCAGGTGGAAGGGTACTTGCAGTAACTGCTTATGGTAATAGTTTAAAAGAAGCTCTTGACAAATGTTATAAAAATGCTTCAATAATATATTTCGATAAAATGTATTATCGCAAAGATATAGGTTTTGATTTGTTAAGTTATTAATTAAGTTACATGCGAAAACTAAAAAACGAGGAATTAAATCGATTATCTATAGAAGAATATAAAAAAGCAACAAAAAGTCCTATAGTTGTTGTGCTTGATAATATTAGAAGTCAAAATAATATTGGTTCGATTTTTCGAACTTGTGATGCTTTCAGAGTTGAAGAGTTATTGTTGTGTGGAATAACAGCAACGCCGCCAGCACGAGAAATTCAAAAAACTGCTCTTGGCTCTACCGAATCAGTAGAATGGAAATATTTCGATAAAACTGAGGAAGCTGTTTTCTACCTGAGAAACAAAAATTACAAAATTATTTCTATAGAACAGGTTGAAAATAGTATTAAGTTACATAATTTTATTCCTGATAAAACGGATAAATATGCTTTTATTTTTGGTAATGAGATAAAGGGGGTACAGCAATCAATAGTTGATATTTCCGATTACTGCATTGAGATACCACAATTTGGCACTAAACATTCATTTAATGTTACAATAAGTGTGGGCATAGTTTTGTGGGACATTTTGCTAAAAATGGGATTTATTTTTTAATTTTTTTTATTTTTTCATATTCAATTGATGCTAAAATAAATGGACCTGTAGCCTTTGGATCATTATCTCTTTTCTTTTCGTTTATATAGTATTCATAACTGCCATCTCTATAAGGATTACCACCAAGTCCAGCAACAGCACATACAGGAGTTATTGTAATATGCCAGTTGTTTTTTATAATACTTAAATTATTTAAAATAGACATGTAAGCTTTGATTCCGTATTTTTTGTAAGATGTTTTTAAATAACCTTTATTTACTCCTTTTAAAATTGCATAAGCCATCATAGCAGTTACCGATCCTTCACGATAATTTCCTTCTTGGTCTATTTTATCTACTACTTGGTACCATGCTCCTGTTTTATCCTGATATTTTATCATTGATTTTACTAATCTTTCTAAAACTTTTTGAATTTGTTTATATTCGACAGAATTTTTTGGTAAGAAATCCATAACATCAACCAATGCCATTGCATACCAACCAATCGCTCTTCCCCAGATGTGTGGAGATTTTCCTGTGATAGGATCAGCCCATTTCTCAATCTTATTCTCATCCCATGCATGATGTAATAATCCAGTTTCTTGATTTCTGGTTTTTTCTTCCACTATTAGAATCCAATTTACTATGTCTTTTATTATTTCAGTTTTATTATTTCTGATAGAATATTCAGCTAAAAATGGTGCTGCCATATATACTCCATCAAGCCACATTTGATAAGGATATCGTTTTTTGTGCCAGTAACCACCAGCTTGTGTTCGAGGATGGGTTTCCAATTGTTTAATCAATGTATCTATAGCAATTTTATATCTTTTATCATCTGTTTTATCATATAAAAAGAAAAGAACTTTGCCTGCATTTATATCATCAAGACTATAGTTTGTTAATTTATAATTTAATATTGTCCCATTACTATCGATTACTGTTTCGTAATATTTTTTGATATAATCGAAGTACTCTTGTTTTCCTGTTTCTTCGTAAAGTTTTTGAAAAGCCAGAGCTATAAGTCCCTGTGTATATCCCCAGGTTGGTTGTGTTTTCCCTTCATTTTGCCATAGATTGGGATAGTCATTTAAAATGGTTTTTGCCATTTTTTCTGACCATGGAAGTATTGCAAATTCTTTTGGACTTTGATTTTGAGCATATAAAATGCATAGGTTTAAATAAAATGTGATTAATAGCAATTTCATGGTAATAATTTTTTTTAAAATTATATAATTTTATTGGAATAATGTATCTAAGAACATCATAATAGTGAATCCTATTAAGGCTCCAATTGTTGATAAATCTGTTTCCTGACCTGTTTGAGATTCAGGAATTAATTCTTCAATTACAACAAACATCATAGCACCTGCTGCAAATGATAAAGCATATGGCAAAATTGGTTTGACATGTGCTACTAGCAAAGCGCCAATTACTCCAAATATAGGTTCTACAACACCAGAAATATGACCATAATTAAATGCTTTTAATCTTGAAAATCCTTCTCTTCTTAGTGGTATTGAAACGGCAGCTCCTTCAGGAAAATTTTGAATTCCTATACCCAATGCCAAAATGAATGCAGATGTTAAACTTGATAATTCGGAATTGTATTGTAGTGAACCAAATGTTACACCAACAGCCAATCCTTCGGGAATATTGTGTAATGTAATGGCTAAAACTAAAAGTATAATTCTATTCCAATTTGTATGTATACCTTCGGCATTTTTTTCAGTAAGACCAAGATGTAAGTGAGGTAAAGTTCTATCAATAATATATAAAAAGAATCCACCACTTAAAAATCCAAAAACTACAGGTATCCATGGTGTTATGTTTTGTTGTCTTGAAATCTCCATTGCTGGTAGAAGCAATGAGGTAAAGCTTGCTGCAATCATTATGCCTGCAGCAAAGCCAAGCATTGAGTTTAATATTTTACTATTTATTTCTTTAAAAAAAAATACCATTGCCGATCCAGCAAGATTCATCAGCCATGTAAATATAGTAGCTAAAAATGCTAATATTATAGGATTAAAATTTAAAAACTTTTCCATTTAAATTTTTATTTTAAAACAAAGTTTTTATTTAATATGTTCAATATTTAATCTTTATATTCCATTAAATCATTAACAGTATTAATTTCAAGGAAAGTAGCACCTTTAGAAGTTCCATAATTACCACCAACAATAACAACAAGATCATTAAAATTCACAGCTTTTTCATTGAGTAAGGTTTTCATAGCTTCTTTTATAAAATGCCGTGTATTTCCTGATGATATATAAAAAGGCATTACTCCGAATGAAAGTGCTAATTCGCGTACAACTCTTTTATCATAACACATTGCATAAATTGGTTTTCTTCCTCTGTAACCTGCTATATTTCTTATTGTTCGTCCACTAGAAGTATCTGCAACAATGGCTTTAGCATCCAATTCAAGAGATGCTTCTACAGCCGAACGAGTAAGATAGGCAGATATTTTTGTACTAAGTACTTTTAAAGGTGTTTTGTGATAATCACTTCTGCTTTTTTCCACTTCAATTGCAATTTTATTCATTGTTTCTACGGCTTCTATAGGATACTTTCCATAAGCAGTTTCACCACTCAACATTATAGCATCTGCTTTGCTATAAATTGCGTTTGCCACATCGGTAACTTCAGCACGTGTAGGTCTTGGATTTTCTATCATTGAATGTAACATTTGTGTTGCAATAATTACCGGTTTGCGAGCGTCTATACATTTATTAATGATCATTTTTTGTATCCCAGGAATCTTTTCAAAAGGAATTTCTATTGCCAGATCTCCCCTTGCAACCATAATACCATAAGAAGCTTCAATAATTTCGTCAATATTATTTACACCTTCTTCATTTTCAATTTTTGAAATTATTTTAATTTTTGAATTATGTTCATCAAGTATTTTTTGAATCGCAAAAACGTCTTCTTTGCCTCTTACAAACGAGTGTGCAATAAAGTCGATATCTTCTTCAATTGCAAATTTTATATATTCAATGTCTTTTTCATTTAAGGGTGGTAATTTAAAACTGACACCTGGAACATTTACACTTTTTTTTCCTTTAAATGTCCCATCATTTTTAGCTTCACATATAAGATAATCATCTTTTTTATCAATTACTAGAAGTTCTATCAAACCATCATCAATTAAAATTCTTTTACCAATTTCTATTTCATTAACAAAATTATTATATGAAACATAAATACAATCATCTGTAGTTTTTTCATTATTGTTTCCTTTGATTTTAATGATAGAATTTTTTTTGATGTTTATAATGCCATCACCAGGCATTGTTCTTATTTCAGGTCCTTTTGTATCGAGTAATAATGCTATTTTATCAGAAACTTTTCTTACATTATTGATTATTTTTTTAGTACCATCTATAGTTTGATGTGCAGTGTTAAGTCGAACAACATCCATTCCTGCTTTGTATAATGCTGAAATAAATTCTACATCACAATTCATATCAGAGATGGTAGCAACAATTTTTGTTTTCTTTAAGTTTTTCATAACTAAAAAATTTATAAAATTTACAAAAAATTGCGTGCAAAGGTACTTTATTTGAATTATAATTTCAAAAACTAATGATTAAAAAATATTTAAAAGACTATAAATTTTATTTAAAGCTTGAAAAAAACCTTAGTGATAATACAATATTGTCTTATTTAACAGATATACAAAAGTTAAAAAATTTTTTTGAAATATATTATCCTTCGATAACTATTGAAAATGTGAATGTTAATCATCTTAAAGAATTTTTAAGTTATTTAAACTCAATAGGTTTATGTGCAAGGTCACAAGCAAGGATTATTTCTTCATTAAAAAGTTTTTTTAAATTTTTAACTTTTTCAAATGTTATTGAAAACGATCCATCGGAATTACTTGAAACACCCAAACTTGGTTTAAAGCTTCCTGAAATATTAACTATTGAAGAAATAGATAGCATTATTAGTGCAATAGATCTAAGCAAGCCAGAAGGACATAGAAATAAAGCAATTATTGAGGTATTGTATGGTTGTGGTTTAAGAGTTTCAGAATTGATTGAGTTAAAAATATCTGATTTATTTTTCGATAATGAATTTATACGGGTATTTGGTAAAGGTCGAAAAGAACGACTTGTACCAATTAATAAAAAAGCGATAAAAGAGATAACTTTATATTTTGAAAAGTTTAGAAATCATCTTAGTATAAAAGAGCCCTATAAAGATATAGTTTTTTTGAACAGAAGAGGAGAGAAGTTAACAAGAGTTATGGTTTTTACAATAGTTAAAGAACTAGCAACGAAAGCAGGCATTAAGAAGAATATAAGTCCGCATACATTTCGTCATTCTTTTGCTACTCACTTAATTGAAGGAGGAGCCGACTTAAGAGCTGTTCAAGAAATGTTGGGTCACGAATCAATATTAACAACTGAAATATATACACATTTAAGTAAAGAATATATAAGAGATGTTATATTGAAATATCATCCAAGATATAAAAATAATAAATAATAGCTTTTAAATTTAAAAAATTATTTTTTTTTAATACATTTGTCAACTTAAATTTATAAACTTAAAAATTAATAATTATGTCGAACGTAAAACGTGTATATAAATTTGGAAACAGAGCTGCCGAAGGCAGGGCAGATATGAAAAATTTACTAGGTGGAAAAGGAGCTAATTTAGCCGAAATGAATTTAATAGGTATACCAGTTCCACCAGGATTTACTATTACAACCGAAACATGTACAGAATATTTTAAATTTGGTAAAGAAAAAGTTCTTGAATTGCTCAAGGATGAAGTGAAAGATGGAATGAAGCATATTGAAAAAATAATGGGCTCTAAGTTTGGAGATAAAGAAAATCCGTTATTGGTATCAGTACGTTCAGGAGCTCGTGCATCTATGCCAGGTATGATGGATACTATATTAAATCTTGGTTTAAATGATGAAACTGTAGCTGGTATAGCCAAGCGCTCAGGAAATGAAAGATTTGCTTGGGACTCATATCGTCGTTTTGTACAAATGTATGGAGATGTTGTAATGGGACTTAAACCGGCTTCAAAAGAAGAAATAGACCCATTTGAAGAAATTATCGAAGAAATTAAACATAAAAAAGGTATAAAACTTGATACTGAACTCACAACAGAAGACTTAAAAGAACTAGTAGTACGATTCAAAAAAATAATAAAAGAAAGAACAGGTAAAGATTTTCCAACAGATCCATGGGAACAATTGTGGGGAGCAATAATAGCCGTATTTGAAAGCTGGAACAATCCTCGAGCAAAGTATTATAGAGCTTTGAATCAGATACCTGAAGAATGGGGTACAGCAGTTAATGTACAGGCAATGGTATTTGGAAATATGGGCAATAAATCGGCAACAGGTGTTGCTTTTACAAGAGATGCTGCAACAGGTGAAAAAATATTTAATGGAGAATATTTAATTAATGCTCAGGGTGAAGATGTAGTTGCCGGGATTCGTACTCCTCAGCAAATAACAAAAGAAGGTTCGATACGATGGGCAAAACTAGCTGGTATTTCTGAAGAAGAAAGAAAAGAGAAATATCCATCACTAGAAGAATACATGCCAGAGGTTTATAAAGAACTATACGAGGTTCAACAAAAACTTGAAGATTATTTTAAAGACATGCAAGATATTGAATTTACAATACAAGAAGGAAAACTCTGGCTATTGCAAACTAGAAATGGTAAACGTACTGGAGCTGCAATGGTAAAAATAGCAATGGATTTGTATAGGGAAGGTAAAATCGACGAAAAAACAGTGATTTTGAGAATAGAACCAAACAAACTTGATGAATTGTTGCATCCAGTTTTCGATCCTGAAGCTTTAAAAAAAGTAAAAGTAATAGCTAAAGGATTACCTGCATCTCCTGGTGCTGCTACAGGTCAGATCGTTTTCTTTGCTGATGAAGCAAAAAAATTTCCTGAAACAATATTGGTAAGAATAGAGACTTCACCAGAAGACCTCGAAGGTATGCATATTGCAAAAGGTATATTGACAGCCAGAGGTGGTATGACTTCACATGCTGCAGTTGTTGCACGTGGTATGGGTAAATGCTGTGTTTCGGGAGCAGGTGCTTGTATCATCGACTATAAAAACAGAACACTTACTGTTGAAGGAAAAACATATAGAGAAGGTGATTGGATTTCATTGAATGGTTCAACAGGTGAAGTATATGAAGGAAAAGTTGCTACAAAAGATCCTGATTTAAGTGGTGACTTTGGTGAAATAATGAGACTTGCAGATAAATACAGAAAATTAAAAATAAGAACAAATGCCGATACTCCACATGATTCACAAGTGGCCAGAAATTTTGGTGCTGAAGGAATAGGTCTTTGCCGAACAGAACATATGTTCTTTGAAGGAGAACGTATTAAAGCAATGCGAGAAATGATTCTTGCTAATGATGAAACTGGTAGAAGAAAGGCTCTTGACAAAATATTGCCTTATCAAAAATCTGACTTTGTTGGTATTTTCGAAGTCATGGATGGTTTGCCTGTAACAATTAGATTGCTTGATCCTCCACTACACGAATTCTTGCCACAAGATGAAAAAGCCCAAAAAGAAATGGCCGATGAAATGGGAATAACTGTCGAAGAAGTTAAAAGAAAAGTACAAGAATTGCATGAAGTTAATCCTATGTTAGGTCATAGAGGTTGTAGACTTGGTAATACATATCCAGAAATTACTGAAATGCAAGTTCGTGCTATAATTGAAGCTGCTATAGAGGTTAAAAGAAAAGGAAAAACAGTGCTTCCCGAAATAATGGTACCACTTACAGGTACAAAGAAAGAACTTAAGATGCAGGAGGAAATTATCAGAAAAACTGCAGAAAAGGTTTTTGCTGAAAAAGGTGAGAAAATTGAATATTTAGTTGGTACAATGATTGAAGTTCCAAGAGCTGCTCTTATTGCAGATCAAATGGCTGAAGTAGCTGAATTCTTCTCATTTGGTACCAACGACCTTACTCAAATGACTTTTGGATATTCACGTGACGATATTGGCAAATTCCTGCCTATTTATCTTAGTACTGGAATACTTAAAAATGATCCATTCCAGATTCTTGATCAAGAAGGCGTTGGACAACTTATTGATATGGGAATCAAAAAAGGAAGATCTACACGTCCAGATTTGAAAGTAGGTATTTGTGGTGAACATGGTGGTGAACCGTCGTCTGTTGAATTCTGCCATCGTGTAGGTATGAATTATGTTAGCTGTTCACCATATAGAGTTCCAATTGCTCGTGTTGCTGCAGCTCAAGCAGCTTTACGATAAAAGTTTGTTTAATTGAAAAAATGCCAGTTTTTTAAAACTGGCATTTTTTTATTTAATAATTCGATTATTCTTTGAAAAATATAAAAATAACTGTAATTATCAGGAATATTAATTCGAGATAAAATTCGATACTATAAATTAAATTTGGATATTTCATTTATTAAATTTGTATAAATATTTTTTATTTGTTTTATTAATAAAGTATTCACTCATAAATGTGAATTTTAATATTTTATGATGTTATTATATAATTTAAGCAAATTTTTAATTTTTATTGAATAATTGCATTATTTAAATATATTTTATTATTTTTTTGCATAAATTGCAAAAAATTTAAATCTTATTAAAGTTAATTATAAATTTGCACGCTCATTTTAAAATATTACTATGGTTATTGATATCATTCAACATGCTTTGATTGTTTTTATTGCTTATTTATTAGGCTCGATACCTACTTCTATTATAATAAGCAAGAAGTTTTATAATATCGACATTAGAGAACATGGTAGTGGTAATGCAGGAGCTACAAATACAATAAGAGTTTTAGGATGGAAAGCAGGCATTATAGTATTTGTTGTAGATGTTCTTAAAGGATGGCTTGCTGTAAATCTTGTCAGACTAACCAATTTTTATATTCCAGATACAGGCGATTATATTAATTTTCAATTATTGTTGGGTATAGCAGCAATAATTGGACATATTTTCCCTATATTTGCTGAATTTAAAGGAGGTAAAGGTGTTGCTACCTTATTTGGTTTTATTCTAGCCATTAGTCCAACTGCTACATTGATTTGTGCTGGAATCTTTATTATAGTTTTATTAATTACAAAATATGTTTCGTTAAGTTCAATGATTGCAGGTATAGCATTTCCGATAGTTTTGATATTTGTTGTAAAAACGACTACTCAATCTTTAATTATTTTTTCAATTTTTGTGTCAATATTATTGTTGTTTACTCATCAAAAAAATATAGAACGACTCCTTAGAAAACAAGAAAATAAAGCTCTATTTTTGCTTAGTAAAAAGAGGAGAGAAGAGATTAAATTGAAGAAAAGAGCATAATTAATTTTATTTTTAACAATATTTAACATTGTTTTTTGTTTTTTTGTTATCAGTTTGGCATATTTTTTTTTGTTATTGTAAAAAAAGGTATATTTTTGCACGAATTTTAGAATATGAAAAAGAATTGGATTTTAATCATTTTATTAATAATAATAATTAGTGTTTTATTATCATGCAGTGGCTATGAAAAATTATTAAAAAGCAATGACTATAATTTAAAATATCGAAAAGCTTTTGAATATTACTTTAAAGGCGATTATACCAAAGCAGTTACATTATTTGATCAAATTGCTCCTTTTTATAGAGGAACGTCAAAAGCTGATTCGGTATTTTTTTTTCAAGCTATGTCTACATTTAAACAAAACGATTTTATTCTAGCGGGAGAATATTTTCAAAGATTTACAGAAGCATATTATAAAAGTCCGTTTTTAGAAGATGCTTTTTTTTATGTTGGTTTATGTCATTATATGGAATCTCCACGTCCTGAACTTGATCAGACTGAAACTGAAAAAGCAATAGAATCATTCAATTTATTTCTAATTAAATTTCCTGAAAGTAAATATAAAGAACGAGTATTAAATTTAATAAAAGAACTTCATGAAAAACTTGTTGAAAAATCTTTTTTAAATGCAAAACTTTATTTTGATCTCGAAGATTATAGAGCAGCAATCATTTCTTTAAACAATAGCTTAATGGAGTATCCTGAAAGTAAATATCGTGAAGAAATACAATATTTATTGTTTAAATCAAAATATTTACTTGCTCTAAATAGTATAGAAAGTAAAAAAGCAGAAAGATTTCAGGAAGCTGTTGATGAGTATTATTCTTTTATTTCTGAATTTCCTGAAAGTAAATATAAGAAAGAAGTACAGAAAATGTACAATGAATCTTTAAAATACGTAAAGAATCAATCTGATATTAAAGCTGAAAATATTAAAAAATAAAATTATATTGAGTATGGACTATAAGAAATCCAAGGCACCAGTAACTACAATTACCAGAGATTTAAGGAAATTAGAAGAAAAAACAGGCAATATTTATCAAGCTGTTATAATTTGTGCAAAAAGAGCCAATCAGATTTCGATGGAATTAAAAGAAGAACTGAATAAAAAGCTTGAAGAGTTTGCCAGTTACACAGATAACCTTGAAGAAGTTTTTGAAAATAGAGAACAAATTGAAATTTCAAAGTACTATGAACGTTTGCCCAAGCCAACATTGTTGGCACTAGAAGAATTTGAAAATGATCAAATTTATTATCGCTTTACTGAATAAAATTTATGCACGATCGAAAAAATATCATTTTAGGTATTACGGGGAGTATTGCTGCTTATAAAGCAGTTGTACTCCTTCGTTTGCTTAAAAAAATGGGCTATGAGATTCAGGTTTTAATGACCGATTATGCACGCGAATTTGTTAATCCATTGACATTTGCTTCACTTTCAGGACGCCCTGTATTACGCGAATTCTTTAATCCCGAAAATGGTGAATGGAATAGTCATATAAAATTATCACTCTGGTCCGATTTAATTATTATTGCTCCAGCTACTGCCAATACAATTGCCAAAATGGCATATGGTATTGCTGATAATTTGTTGTTAACTACATATCTTGCTGCACGCTGTCCTGTTGTTGTTGCACCTGCTATGGATGCAGATATGTATTTGCATCCTGCTACTCAAAGAAATATTCAGAAGTTAAAATCTGACGGAGTTATCATAATTGAACCTCAAGAGGGTGAATTGGCAAGCGGGCTTGAGGGCAAAGGGCGTATGCAAGAACCAGAAAAAATTGTTGAGTTTGTTTCTAATTTTTTTAATAAAAATATTTCTATTAGAGAAAAATTACAAGGAAAGAAAATACTTGTTACTGCTGGACCAACTTATGAAAAAATTGATCCAGTAAGATTTATTGGCAATTATTCAAGTGGGTTAATGGGTTTCGCAATTGCTGAAACTCTTGCCAATTATGGTGCCGAAGTTATACTTATTACTGGCCCTGTTAATTTGGATTGTAAAAATAAGAATATTAAAAGAATAGATGTTGAATCGGCACAAGAAATGTACGAAAATTCCATAAAATTTTATCCTTATTGTGATGGTGCCGTCTTGGCAGCTGCAGTTAGTGATTATACGCCTATACAAAAATTTGATAGCAAATTAAAGCATTCTGATGAAATTATTGCATTAAAATTAAAACCTACCCCTGATATTGCACGCTCGCTTGGTGAAATTAAAAAAGATAATCAGTTTTTAGTTGGTTTTGCACTTGAAACAAATAACGAGGTTGAGAATGCTAAGGAAAAATTATTGAAAAAAAATTTCGACTTTATTGTGATAAATTCATTAAAAGATGAAGGTGCAGGTTTTAAATATAAAACCAATAAAATTACTATTTTAGATAAAAATGGTAATTTATTTAATTTTCCACTAAAAGATAAAAGAGATGTAGCAGAAGATATCATTGAAAAAATTTGTGATTTAATAAAATGATATTTATGAAAAAGTGGTTTTTTTTGATATTTATTGTTTTTTTTATAAAAATTACTACTATTGGGCAAGAACTTTTATGTAATATTCAAATAGTTACTAATCAGATTCAGGGAACAAACAAACAGATTTTTCAGACCATGCAAAGATCTATATATGAATTTATGAATAATACGGTCTGGACAAATCATAATTTTTCTATTAATGAAAGAATTGAATGTAATTTAATGTTCAATTTAAAAGAACAAATCGGAGCTGATCAGTTTCGTGGAACTTTACAAATTCAAGTACGTCGACCTGTTTATAATTCTTCATATAATACTGTTTTATTTAATTTTGTGGATGAAGATATAGATTTTCAATATATAGAGTTTCAACCTCTTGAGTTTAATGAAAATGCACATATATCAAATCTTACTTCAATACTTGCATATTATGCTTATATTATACTTGGTATTGATTATGATTCTTTTTCTTTGAAAGGTGGTACTCCATTTTTTCAGATGGCTGAAAAAATTGTAAATAATGCTCAAAATACAAAAGAAAAAGGCTGGAAAGCTGCTGAAAGTCCTTCTCGAAAAAACAGATATTGGCTTGTAAAAAGTTTTTTAAATGAAGAATATTCTCCAGTACGCGAATTTATTTATATTTATCATAGACAAGGTCTTGATTTATTTTATGACAAGCTTAATGAGGGACGTAATAATGTTGTTGAATCTTTAAAACTCTTGCAAAAGGTTTATCGACAAAAACCCGATCCTTATTTAAATTTAATAAAAATTATTCTTGATCCTAAATCTGATGAGTTGATTAATATTTTTAACGAAGCTTTTGAACCAGAAAAACAGCGTGTTTATGAAATTTTGAAAGAGATTGATCCCTCAAACTCAAAAAAATATGAAAAGATAATTAAAAAACAATAAAAATTATATTTTTGCATTTTTTAAACTGATTATGATAGATATTGTATTTAATTATCTTGAAAAACAAATAATTGTAATAGGTAAATCACTTGAACCGTCTATAATTAATTTAGATTATAATAATATTCACAATTTTCGTGTTGCTTCGAAAAAATTACGCGATGTTTTTGGGTTACTAGATTATAATAAAAATTCGTATAAAAAATTAAAAAAGTTATATAATAAAAACTTTAAAAAAATCACAAATAAATTAGGTAAAGTAAGAGAACTTCAAATAGCTTTGAATTTTATTCAAGATTATAATAATAAAAGAGATTTTGATTTATTTGTTTTTGAGGAATTTTTAAAAAATAGTTTAAATATACATCATAAAAAGTTGTTATATAATTATGATTCTATTGAAAAGTTAAAAGATTCGTATAATGATTTTTTATATCTATTATCAGTCAAGTTTAAAAAACATAGCAAAAAAATAGAAAGATATTTTTTGCAAAATTTAAATAAAAGGATTTCAGAACATAACTTTCCTATTAATAATCATATTGAATTACATGAGTTCAGGAAATATTTAAAAACAATTAGATATGGTTTTGAAGTAATTTCTGAAAGTAATAAAAACTTGATTGATGATATAGAAAAAAAGATTCACGTGATTAGAAAATATGAAGTTAGTTTAGGCAATTGGCACGATAATTTGGTAATATTAAATTATTTGAAAAAGTGCACTAAAACAAGTTATGAAAATAGGTATTATCAATTATTACAATTAAATGTATTTATTAAATTACTTGCACAAGAAGTAGAAGAATTGCAAAATAAAGTTTTTCACGATATATATACTGATTCTGAGTTGAAATCGGTTTTTTTCAACTGTAATCTAAATTCATAAGAAATATCATTGTGTTTGATTTTTTGTAATCTTGATCTATAAACATAAAATTGTTTTGATTGTTTAATAAAAAAATAATAAAATTATGGCTTATAATTTATTAAAAGGTAAAAAAGGAATTATTTTTGGTGCTCTTAATGAGCAATCAATTGCTTGGCAAGTTGCGATTAAAGCTTATGAAGAAGGTGCAAAAATTTTACTTACTAATACTCATGCGGCTTTGAGGATGGGTAAGACACACGAACTTGCTAAAGTTATTAATGCAGAGGTTGTGCCTGCTGATGCTACTAATTTGAATGATTTGGAAAATCTTATTAAAAAGTCAATTGAGTATTTCAATGGAGGTTTTGATTTCTTATTGCATTCAATTGCAATGTCTATGAATGTGCGTAAAGGTATTTCTTATGAAAATTTAAATTATGATTATTTTATTAAAACTCTTGATATTTCTGCCTTGTCATTTCATAAAATTCTTGCGACATGCTGGAAATATGATGCTATTAATGAATGGGGATCAGTAGTAGCCGTTTCATATATAGCTGCCCAAAGAACAATGGATAGATACAATGACATGGGCGATGCTAAAGCTCTTCTTGAATCAATTGCTCGTAGTTTCGGTTATATTTATGGAAAAAGAAAGAAAGTACGAATAAATACAGTAAGTCAATCACCCATAATTACAACAGCTGGAGCAGGAGTTGATGGTATTAATACTTTAATTGATTTTGCCGAACGAATGTCACCATTAGGAAATGCAACTGCTGAGGATTGTGCTAATTATATAGTAACTTTATTTTCTGATCTAACCCGAAAGGTCACAATGCAGAATTTATACAATGATGGTGGTTTTTCAAGTATGGGAATGAGTGAAAAAGCAATGGAGCAGTATAATAAAAGCTTTGAATAAAAAAAGAGGCTTACTTGCCTCTTTTTAAATTGTTAATTTTTTATTTTTTGTTAATTAGTATTCTAAATAACATTATACTGCAAACAAAACCCAGGATAAATATTTTTATTAAATAAATATAATTTTTCTTTCTAAGTTTTTCTATTGAATATGCCATAAGGTTTTCGGTATTAAACTTTTCCTTTATGAATTTTCTATGTGGCCATTTGTATAATATTGTTCCTTCTTTTAATAAAAGAACTCCTGGATTTGATCTAATTATAGTTTTAAGGGTTATTTCATCAGCAGTGAAAATATTAAATACTGGTTGTAATGTGTTTTTAAAATTTATAATTTCATCTTTTGTTGATGCTGTTACACAAAATACATTGATATTTTTTGACTTTTGTAATTCATTTACTTTTTGATTAATTTTTATAAATGATTCTATTTTTGATTTATTTAAGTTGTAGCTTATAATTAAAAATATGTAATTTTCACTATGAAGTATTGAGTCTGTTATATCAATACCATCTTCATTGATTATTGTAAAATCGTGTATTGGTGGGACATAACCTTTTTTTATTAATACTTGTTTTCTATCTACAAATTTCCATGATGTATCTGTTGGAATGTTTTCTGTAGAAAATTCCTTAATTAAACCATTTTTTTCATAAATCCAAGTTATTTTGTATTCATCTGATGGAGCACCTTCTGGAATTGACATTTTTTCAGGAATATTTGTACCAATTTTGTAAGGACGAAAGTCAAAAATTGGTAAGTAACTTAAGTTATAAATACAGAATAACACTCCAAAGATCAAATATAAAGATGAAATACCGTATTGAATAGTATTTTTATAAAGAGGTTTGAAATTGTTTTTTTCAATAAATACTATTATTGTTGGTATTAAAAAAATTAGATTTTTAAAGAAAGTTTGCCAATTTGTTAAAATTATTGCATCTCCGAAGCACCCACAATCACTAACTGGATTTTTCAAAGCCAAAAAGAAAGTAAGAATTGTAAAAAAGGACATAAACATAAATAAAATCCAGCTTGTGATTTTAATCAAAATGTTTGTTAATAAATTGAGGCCTATTACAAGCTCAGTAGTGCAAAGTATAATTGAAAAAATTAATGAAAACTTTGACATAAAAGGCATATGAAAAGCATTAAAATAATCTGTTAATTTGTAAGCAGTGCCGAGCGGATCAACAGCTTTAACAAAACCTGAAAACACAAACACAAATCCAATCAAAAATCTGCTTATGTTTTTTATATAGTTCATATTTTTAAATTTTTAATTTAAGTAATTTAAGAATTTTTTCAAAAATAATTTCTTTGGATAAAATTTGATTATTGTTGTCTCCACAATTTAAAATTTTTATAGTATCATCATATTTTTGAGCCCATAGGTAAGTTTCTCTAACTTTTAGTTGAAATTTCATATTTTCTTCGTGTATGTCGGTTTTACCATTTAAATACAATCTATCTTCACCTGTCCTTAAATTATTTAATTTTTGTTCAATAAATTTAATTGGTACATCAAGAAAAATTGAAATATCGGGTCTTGGTATTTTAAAATAATTATATTCTAAGTTAAAAATCCAATCTCTGAGTTTTTTCTTGTCATCAATGTTATTATATTTCGCACATTGATAGGCTATATTTGAATGTACATATCTATCAAGTATAACAATTTTTTTTTCGTTAATTATCCAATTATTTATAATATTTCTTGCATCAAATCTGTCTAATGCATATATTAAAGCAACAAGATAAGGATTAACTTCGTCGTTTTTGCCAAATTCTCCTCTTAAAAATCGAGCTACCAATTCTCCAAATATACCTTCATTTAATCGTGGAAAATGTAAAAATGCAGATTCTATATTATTTTTTTTGAAGTATTCTTGTAACATTGATATTTGTGTCGATTTTCCACATCCATCAAGTCCTTCAATAACTATTAAATTCATAAAATAAATTTGTTAATTTTGTTTTTCAAATTAAAATAATTGTATGAATAAAAACAATTTTTTTCAAAAAATCTTGACTTTAAATATAAATGATATTATATATAATTTAAAAGAACCATTAGTAATGGGTATTTTAAATATCACTCCTGATTCTTTTTATGATGGTGGAAAATATAATAATGAATTTCAAATATTGCAAAGAATTACTGAGATGATTGAGCATGGAGCAGATATAATAGATGTAGGAGCTGTATCAACTCGACCAGGTTCTAAAGATCCAGGTGAAGATGAAGAAAAAAGACGATTGGTTAATGCACTTGAAGTTATTAGAAAGAATTTTCCAGATATATTATTATCTGTTGATACTTATAGATCATCGGTTGCAGAATTAGTGGTCAGAGAATATAATGTTAATATTATCAATGATATTACTGCCGGAAGATATTCAGATAATATGTTTAGCACAATTGCTAAACTTGGAGTTCCTTATATTATGATGCATATGCAGGGTACTCCCGAAACAATGCAATTAAATCCAATTTATGATAATGTAATAATTGATATTATAAATTTTTTTAAAGAAAGGATAAACAAGGCAAGAGAAGCAGGAATAAAAGATATAATAATAGATCCTGGTTTTGGATTTGGTAAAACATTAGAACATAATTATATTATATTAAAAAATCTGGATGTTTTTAATATTTTTGAATTGCCGATTTTGATAGGTGTTTCAAGAAAGTCCATGATTTTTAAGTTGCTTGATACTTCTCCTGATAAAGCTTTAAATGGTACTTCTGTGATTCATACTATTGCTTTACTAAAGAATGTTAATATATTAAGAGTACATGATGTAAAAGAAGCAAAAGAAGTAATTAAAATAGTTGAATTTTTTAAAAATTGTATTTAAATTGTAATTCTGTTAATCAATTATATTAACTCATTTTTATGAATATAGGTCCTATACCAATACGCTTTATTGATTTAATGGATATAACTATTGTTGCTTTTCTACTTTATCAGTTGTATCAAATAATCAAGGGGTCATTTGCTATTTATATTTTCTATAGTGTGTTACTATTTTTTATATTTTGGCTTTTGATTAAGGATAATTTTTTGTTGTTGGGGACTATTTTTAGACAAATAATAGGGGTGGGTGTAATAGCTTTACTTATTGTATTTCAACCAGAATTAAGAAGATTGATGATTTTAATTGGTACACGTTTAATGTCGAAGTTTCCAGCAACATTAAATGATTTTTTTAGCAGTAACATAGATAACTTTAATCATGATAATACCCCAATAGATATAATTACTAAAGCATGTGTTTCGCTTTCAGAAAAGAGAATAGGTGCTTTAATTGTTTTAAAAAAGAATTCACCACTTGATGATTATATAAAAACAGGCGAGGAAATTAATGCCATAGTTACAGAAAGCTTAATTGAAAGTATTTTTAATAAACATAGTCCATTACATGATGGTGCAATTATTATATCGGGTAAAAGAATTATTGCAGCAAAATGTATTTTGCCTGTTTATGATAAAACAGATCTGCCTACTGATTATGGCTTGCGACACAGAGCTGCCCTTGGATTGTCGGTTGAAACTGATGCTATAATAATTGTAGTTTCAGAAGAAACAGGTAATATATCAATAGCAGAATTAGGAAATATTCAAGTTATTAATAAAAAGTTATTATATACCATGTTAAAAGAAAAATTCTAATTATATTGCTTGACTTTTTATTATTTCTCCATTTTGGTTAATTATTAAAAGATATCTGATTAAGTTATTATTATTTACAATAATTTCATATTCTATTTTATTGATTTTAACCAATTTAATAAGATTTAGTATTTCCCCATATTTTTTAATAATTTTCTTAATTTTTTCAGGAATTTTTTCAATAGGAATATTTATTAATGTTTCTAATAATTCTCCTTTTTTATTAAATCTGGCAATAGTTTCTTGTTTATCATTATAAAAAATAACTTCATAAATATTATTATCTTCATACCACTCAATGTATTTTGCATTAGGAAATAATTGTTTGAACTTAAATAATATATCATCTGGAATATCTATTTTTTGACCATGTATTAATAACTTAATAAAGTTTTTATTCATATTATTATATATTTTTTTAATAATTTAGACGTTAAAATTTATTCTAAGTCACTTAAATTGATTTTTTTCTTATTATTATAAAGAAATATAATTTTTGCTTTTATTCTTTTTAATCTCATTTTTATAGCACTTTCACTCAGTTTAAGAATTTTTTCAATTTCTTTAATAGGCAAGTTGTCTTGGTATTTCATTAATATCAATGCTTTTTCTTCGGGGTTGAGCATGTCTAAAATTTTGTATATCTTTTCTAATTCTTTTTCTTCATTAGTTTTGTTTTCAATAATTTCATCTTCTTCATCCACGATATCAGACAATTCAATATCTGCATTACAATCGATATGATAAATATGTCTATTCTTTCTTAAATATTCTATACAATGATTATAAGTTATAGAATATAACCATGTGGAAAATGAAGATATTCCTTTAAATTCTTTAAGATGAATAAAAACTTTAATGAAAATTTCCTGGGTTAACTCTTTTGCTACGTTCCTATCTTTAGTTAAAGAGAAACATTTAAAAAATACTTTATGAAAATAATTTTTATATATCAAATTAAAAATATCGTTATAATTATTAGCATTGACTATCAATAAATTATCTATAGTTAATTTATTTTTATTTTCGTTGCTCATTAAATGTTAAAAAAAATAAAAATATTTCAATTTTATATAAAATTAAGATTAAAAACTGTGACTTTATAAATTTTGACCGTCTAAATTACAGAAAAATTTAAAATAAAAATAGGAGGTAAAATCTATGAAAAAAATTTTTTCTATTAGTGCACTAGTAGTTGTTTTAGCATTAGCTTTAACAAGTTGTGGTAAATATCCTCAGGCTGAGGTAGATGCAGCTAAAGCTGCTGTTGATTCAGCTAAAATGGCTGAAGTAGACAGGTATTTACCTGATCAATTTGCTGCTTTACAAGATTCATTGAATTCAGCTATTCAAAAAGCTGAAGAAGCAAAATCAAAATTATTTAAAAATTATGGTGAAGCAAAACAAAAATTACAGGCAGTTGTAGAATTAGCAAAACAGGCAACAGCAGGTGTTGAAGCAAAGAAAAATGAAGTTAAACAGGAAGTTGAAAACGGTTTGACTGAAATTGATCAATTGATTAATGAAGATAAAGAATTAATGAAAAAAGCTCCAAGAGGAAAAGAAGGTAAAGCTGCACTTGAACAAATGCAGGCTGAATTAACAGCTGTTGAAAATACTGTTACTGAAGTTAAAGATTTGCTTGGTAAAGGTGATTTCATAGGAGCTAAAGAAAAATTAATGCCTGCAAAAGAAAAAGCTGCATCTATTAATGCTGAATTAAAAGCAGCAATTGAAAAAGTTAAAGGTGCTAAAAAATAATTAAAAATTGTTTAAAAAATAAGAAAGCCCCGGTAAAAATCCGGGGTTTTCTTTTTATTTTTGTTCAAAAATTGCGAAAGATATTTATGAGAAATAATTTATTAATAGCGGGGATAATAATTTTAACTTTATTAATTTTAGCTATTTTATTATCTTTTTTATATCCAGGACCACCTATTAAAAATATTGAAAAAGCAAAAAATGAAATTGCTTTAGCAAGAAAAATGAAAGCTAATATTTATGCCGAAACTACTTTTAATAAAGCAGAATTATTGTATAATAAGATGATGGAAGAATGGAAATATCAAAATTCACGTTTTTTTATATTTAGAAATTTTAACAAAGTAGACGAATATTCATTGCAAATTATTGCTTTATGTTCCAGGTCACATAAAGAAGCTAATGAAAATTTAAATTCTTTAATTAAAAAACTTAATTTAACTTTTGATAAATATTTAAAAACAGCCAATATTTGTGATACATTGATTAAAGCATTACCATTTTCAAAAAATCAGGTAAAAGATTATACTCGGCTGAAATTATCTTTGTTACAGGCTTATAATTATTTTGTTAATTCTGAATATAAAGAATCAGATCATTTACTTAAAAATATTGCTGTTGACTATGAAATTATTACTACTGATATTATTAATATTTCGAAAATGTATTTTGTTGACCATGAAAAATGGGTAAAATGGCATGACAATTTAGTTTTGTGGTCAAGGAAAAATAATGCTTACGCCATTTTTGTTGATAAAATGGCACGAGTTTGTAGGTTATATAATTCTGGTAAGATTGTGGCTGAATATCCCGTAGACTTAGGACAAAAATGGATGGGAAATAAACATTACCAGGGAGACAATGCAACACCAGAAGGAATGTATAAAATTATTAAAAAGCTTGGAAAAAATCAATCTATATATTATAAAGCATTTCTTTTAAACTATCCAAATGATGAAGATAAAAAAAGATTTTCTGAAGGAAAAAAAACAGGAAAAATTCCTCATAACGCAAAAATAGGTGGACTAATAGAAATTCATGGGGAAGGTGGAAAAGGTGTGCATTGGACTAACGGTTGTGTTGCTCTTAGTAATCGACATATGGACGAATTATTTAATAAAGTAGAAATTGGAACACCTGTTTTAATAGTAGGTTCACTAAAATCATTTAATGAACTTTTTAATTTTGAATGAATAATTTTGTTTGATCTATGAATATTATTTATGAAAACTTAAAACTAAAATTACAGACAATTTCTAGAAATTTAAAAAAAGGATTACAAATATTTTATAATGAGTATTTTATTCCTTTTGAAAAAAAAATATTACCTATTATACTCGTAGTTTTTTTGTATATTTATTTTTTGACTTTTGGTGTTATTAATATTCAAGAATTAACAAGTATTTTTGTAAATGGCAATACAAATAAAATAGAAATTAATAATGCTGTTGATAAAAAACAATTAGTAAAAATAATTTCAAATATTCAAAAAATTAATAAAAAACTTGAGAAAAAAATTAACTGGATCAATCCTTATTCTTCATATATGATAGTAAATACAACAACAAATACTTTTAGGTTATACAAAGGACAAAAGTTAATAAGAGAGGGTATTTGTTCAACAGGTAGTTATATTCTTCTTGAAGCTCCTGATCAGCGTAAATGGATTTTCAAAACACCTCGAGGAGTTTTCCGTATATTAGGAAAAACAAAATCTCCTGTTTGGATAAAACCCGATTGGGCATTTATTGAAGAAGGTTTGCCTGTCCCTCCACCAAATCATGAATCGCGTTATGAATATGGTGTTCTTGGAGATTATGCATTAAGTCTGGGACAAGGATATATGATACATGGAACACTTTACAAGCGATTTTTAGGTTTGCCTGTTACCCATGGTTGTATTAGGTTGAATGATGAAGATCTTGAAATTGTTTATAAAACTCTTAATATTGGTTCTAAAGTTTTTATATATTAAAAATTATGGATGAAAAAGTCAAAAAAAATTTAAAAAATTTGTTATTGATTATCAGTAGTTTTTTATTGTTATTTCTGTTTTATTATCTGATAATGGCTGTTATAGGTTCTTTGCATACATATAAATTGTTAATAGAAAAATATACAATTTCTGATACCACTTTAATCAGATTTGCAAAAGTGAATCCCGAGCTCGATAGTTTATTATTACAAAATAGTTTTCTGAAAGCTAAAAGTGAAGTTATTGAAAGTGATAGTATTTATATTTTTTTGAATTTAAAAGATAGTACTATTTCTCTTGAAATTCAAGGTGTTAAATTACATGAAATAAAATTTAACAAAATACGTCTAAGTAAGTTTTTGAAAAAATCATTGTCAGAATTTAAATATGCATATATTTCTGAACCTTTTATTATTGAATATTATTATGCTACAATTCCAAAAGTACCAATAGTTGTTAAAAAAGCTCCTAAAGATACTATTGAGGCACAAAAAATTAATGAAATTCCTGCAATACCACCAGAGGATTATGTTCGTTGCATATTTTTTACTGATAAAAATTTGAATATTTTTATTTATCAAAGTGAACCCCCCCAAAAAAATCATTTTACCAAATGGCTTAAATCTAGTTTTATGGAAAGATGGATTTTTATGAAAGAAATACTGAAAGGCTGTGTTTCATTTAAAATTCCTGAATATAAATTATGGATAAAAATTGAAGTTCCTTCGGCTGATGTAAAAACTATTTTTAGAGCAATACCTGTAAAAGGTATGATTATATTATACTATTGAACTTAACTTTTTTTCATGTAGAAAATTATAAAATTGTTATTTTTCATTTTTTTTATTAATCTATCAGGTAGTTCATTGTAGAAATTTTTATAGGTTATATTTTCAGGTCGCGGCACAATAAAAAAATATAATGATGTTCTTGTTGTATTATAGGTTACATTTTCTAAATCAAAACTAATATTTTCAAATTTTTTATTGAAAAATTTAAATTCTTGATAATTTATGTTTTTGTTTATAAAATCTATTTCTTTTTCGTCAGCAAAAAATGTCATCTGTAATGAGAGATTTTGAGAAAAGTTTGTTAATATATCAAGGATAAATTGACTTTCTTTTTCTAAATGAAAATCTTGGGGGATTATTACTTCTATTGTCTTAATTAAATTAAGAGGGCTATTTAAATTGCACATAACAATATTTCCTTGATATTTTTGTATAAGAGTATCAAGTATATTACCAAAAATATGATCTATAAAATTTTTTTGTGGGCTTGTCCCTAATATTAATATATCCGATTCAATTTCTTTGTTTAATCTTAAAATACCACCATGAATACTTAAATCAATTTTAATTAAAGGATAAATTTTTATACCTGTAGCTGAAGCGTTTTTGATTATATTTTCAATTAATTTTTTCTTTTCATTCAATTCTTTGTCGATATTTTCACTATCAAGTAATACTGTTGAGACATAAAAGTTCGTATTTTCTTTTGAATGAGACAGTAGAATAGCAAAATCAATTAATTTTTCAATATTTTGGGGATTCGAAAATGATATATTGATTGTATGAATTTCTTTTTTGTCATAATATTTATTTTGTGTTGCTTCATATTCCAATTTAATTTTTCGTGCTGATTTTTCTGTAATTATTGCAGAAGCAAGACAACTTACAAGTATAATTATTATTCCTATATTTATAAAATTAGCTTCTATAATTCCTGCTTTGTTACCAACAGTAAGAACGGCAAGAGTAACAATAGCATGAGCACTTGAAAGACCAAATATGATATTGCGTTGATTTACACTGAGTTTAAATATTTTTTGAGTTAAAAATGCAGCAAGCCATTTTGAAAGAAAGGCAATAAATATTAAAACAATTATTAATAAAAATACATTCTTACTATGTAAAAAAGCTTTTAAATCAATAAACATCCCAACATTAACTAAAAAAATCGGAATAAATATTGAATAGCCAATAAATTGTATTCTGTCCATTAACAGTGATTTGCGAGGGATGAAGGAATTAAGTAATAATCCTGCAATAAAAGCTCCAACAATTGGTTCAATTCCTATAAAATAAACAATAGCAGCACAAATGAATAATATTGTTAAGGTGTAACTAAATTGATAATTTTTTTCATAATCGAAATTCGAAAAAAACCATTTGTTTAAAGAAGGAATTATTTTATAAGCAATAATTATGAATCCTGATAAAAATAAAAAGAGATAAAAATATGAAAAAATATTATTTGTTTGTTCATTTGATTTGCATACTACTGCTAGAACCAGTAATACTAATGTATCGGTAATCAATGTCCCTCCGACTGTTATTCCTACTGACTCTTCTCTTGAAAGATTGTATTTATTTATTATAGGGTATGATATCAATGTTTGTGTTGAAAACAATACACCCATTAAAACAGAAGTTTTAAAATCATAGTTGAATATTTTATGTAAAATAGTGAATCCAATAATTAATGGTATTATGAATGTAAATATCCCAAATAATAAACTTTTATATTTATTCTTTTTAAATGTTTTTATGTCAATTTCTAAACCTGCAAGAAACATAATATATATTAAACCAATGGTTGCAAATAATTCTATTCCTTGATGAAAATCAATAATTTTTAAGCCATGTGGGCCCAAAAATAAACCTGATATTATAAAAATTATAATATCAGGTATTTTAAATCTTCTTGCAACTATTGGAACAAAAAATATTATAGCAATAATTAATGAAAAAATATAAACAGGACTTTTTAATGGAAAAAAACTTACTTCAACTTCACTCATGCTTTCTTATTCTTTTTTTTAATAAGATAAAAACTTTTTTCTAAAACATCAACCGAATTTGTTCCAATATATATTTTAAAATCACCTTCTTCAAAAATGTATTCCCCTTTATTGTCGTAAAATTTTAAATCATTTTTATCAATTTGAAAATTTACTGTTATTGTTTCTCCTGGTTTTATTATAATTTTTTTGAATTTTTTTAATTCTTTTACAGGTCGGGTTAAGCTTGCATATATATCTCTTATATATAATTGTACAATTTCATTGGCAATGTAATTTCCTGTATTACTTATTTTTACTGATACTTCAAGAGTTTCATTTTCTGCGATTGTATCTTTTGAAATACTCATATCTGAGTATTTCAAAGTTGTATATGTTAAGCCATAACCAAACGGATATGCAGGTCTGTAATCAAGATCTAGATAATAACTTACAAAATCGATTGGATTTTGCGGATCTCCTTCTGGTATACCCATGCATTTATCTTTTGGTGGTCTACCTGTATTTTTATGGTTATAATATACGGGTATTTGTCCTTCAGCTCTTGGAAATGATACTGTTAATTTTCCCGAAGGAACTTCTTTTCCGGTTATTAAATCAACTATTGCAGGTCCACCCATGATTCCTGGATGCCAAACATATAATATTGCACTTAAATAGGGTTCTATGTTTGAAAATACCAATGGTCTTCCTGCCATTATTACCCCAACAATTGGTTTATTTGTTTTAGCTAGTTCTTTTATTAAATCTTCTTGTGCCCCGGGCAGACGAATGAAAGCTCTTGAGTGACTTTCACCACTTAATATCTCTTCTTCTCCTAAAAATGCTATTATAATATCTGATTGTCTTGCTATTTTTATAGCTTTGTTAAAATCATTTTTGTTTTTGTCTCTGCTATTTGCAAGAACTTTTTCATACAAAATTTTATCTTTACCAAAACAATCTAAAAATGCTTTTAACGGAGTAATTGCATCCTGTGGATTACCATCTGGAGTCCATGTTCCAAGTTGATCACGAGGTGAATCGGCTAAAGGACCAACAATTGCAATTTTTTTTACATCTTTTGATAATGGTAAAGTATGGTTGTTATTTTTTAACAATACACAACTTTCAATAGCAAGCTTTTTAGCTATTTCAAGGTTATTTTTGTTTAGTATTATTGAATCATTGCTTTCTCTATAAGGGTTGTTGAAAAGTCCAAGTTTGTATTTAACTCTTAAAATATTTCGTACCGATTCATCAATCAATTTTTCATTAATTATGCCTTTTTTGACCAGGTTTATTAATTCTTTTGAATAAGCATTACTAACCATTTCCATATCAACACCAGCAACGATTGATTTTTGAGCAACTTCCATTGTATCTTTACAATAACCATGGTTGATCATTTCTACCATTGAACCCCAATCACTAACTACAAAACCTTTGAAATTCCATTCTTTTCTTAATATTTTTCGTAAAGTAAATTCGTTGCCTGTAGCTGGAATACCATTCAAATCATTGAATGCACTCATAATTGTTAAACCTCCCGATTCAACAAATTTTTTGAATGGAGGTAAGTATATATTTCTTAATTCAGTTTCTGGTATTAGTGTTGTATTGTAGTCTTTACCACCTTCAGCTGCTCCATATCCAACATAATGCTTTGCACATGCTGCAATGATATAATCTTTTTCATCCGGGCGCTTTTGGAATCCATATGTCATCGCTTGTACCATACATGAGGCCAGATAAGGATCTTCACCAAAGCTTTCAGCAATTCTTCCCCATCTCGGATCTCTTGCAATATCCATCATTGGTGCAAAAGTCCAATCAATTCCTTGCGATTTGGCTTCAAGTGCTGCTATTCTTGCAGCTTTTTCTACTAATTCAATATTCCACGAACAAGCCATCCCGATGGGTATTGGAAAAACAGTCTTGTAACCATGTATAACATCGCGCCCAAAAATCAACGGAATACCATGTTTTGATTCTTCAACAGCAATTTTTTGTAGTTCATTTCTTATTTTTAAAGATGGTACATTTAAAAATGAACCTACTAAACCTTTTCTTATTTTATCTTTAATTTCTTCTGTAATATTACCATCGTGTAATGTCATTTGTTGCATTTGACCGACTTTTTCTTCGAGTGTCATCTTCTTTAAAACAGATTCGATCTTTCGTTCTATTTCAGCATCTTTTTTCATTTCTTTATTATTGTTTGAGCAACTTATTAATATTGCTATTATAAAAATAAAAAATATACCTCTATTTTTCATAAGTCAACATTTTTAGATTTTTAAATTTAAAAGTTTTACAAATAAAACCCAAAAAGTTTATAATAAAAGTATTCAAATGTTTTTAAAATATATATTATTTGTTAAGAACGACTTTAATTGAAAATTGCAAAAATAATTTCTTTGTCTTTAAATATAATTTTTTTTATTTAGTCAAAGTTAATTTATGTTAAAAAAATTTTTTAGGTTCTATGAAAAATTTAATACCGGGGTTTTTAATATTATTTTGCTATTACAGTTTTGGATTTAATTATAAGTTTAAAAAAATAACAGTCGCTGATGGTTTGTCAACAAGATGGGTGAAATGCTTTTATAGGGATAAAGAGGGATTTTTATGGATAGGTACTCCTGATGGGTTAAACAAATACAATGGTGTTTCAGTCAAAGTATATAAATTTTCAACGAGCGACTCAAATACTATCAGTCATAACTACATAAATGCAATATTTGAAGATAAAAAAGGCAGAATATGGATTGGAACACAAAATGGATTAAATAGATATATAAAAGAAAAAGATTGTTTTTATAGAGAGAAAAAAATTTTGGGCTATATAAGTTGTTTTAACGAAGTTGATAATGGCTTTTTACTTATTGGAGGTTCATATGGAATTTATGTTTATGATCCGGATATTAAAAAATTAATTAAAAGAATTGAACTGCCAGGAACAGAAGTTTTTTTAAAAGACTTTAAAAACTTAATTTGGGTAGGTACTAGGCTCGGATTGTATAAATTAAATTTATTAAACTTCAAAATTGAAAAGTTTGATTTTTTGAAAAATGTTTCTGTCAGATCGTTATTGCTTGACGATAAAAATAGAATATGGGTAGGTACTGAAAATGATGGTTTGTTTATAATAGAAAAAAGTGATTCCTCAGATAAATATAATATCAGAAATATAAGAAGTAATTATAAAAATTTTATTTCATTATCTGAAGCGACTATCTATGCACTCGAAAAAGATAATTATGGTAATATATGGGTTGGAATTGAGAATGGAGGTATAAATATTTTTACATCAAAATATATTGATGAGCGAGTATCTGAAATTATTAAAATTTATCAAGATTTCTCAAATCCTTATAGTATTTCCGATAATTCTATTCATGCCATTTATCGCGATAAACAAGATATTATTTGGATTGGAACCTATGGTGGCGGAATATCATATACTCACCCTATAATTCAAAGATTTCAACATGTTTTTTCATGTCCTTTTAAATTTAATTCATTATTAAACAATTATATAAATGCAATTTATGATGAAGAAAATTATACTTATATTGGCACAGAAAAAGGTTTAAGTATATATGATAAAATTAATAAGGTTTTTATAAATTATGTTTACGACAAAAATAATCCTTTATCAATAAGATCCAATTCGGTATGGACTATATATAGAGATAGTAAAAAAAATTTGTGGATAGGAACATGGAAAGGTGGATTGAATTTGTTTGATGAAAAAACAAAAACATTTAAAAAATTTTTTCCAGATAATAGTATTGCAGAAAAATATTTTAATAGTGATTGTATAACAAAAGTAATAGAAACTGATGATGGTATTTTGTGGATTGCAACGCTTGGTGGAGGATTGTATTCATATGATTTTAATAAAAAGAAGTTTATACGTTATAACCAAGGCAATGGACTTTCATGCAATTGGATTTATGATATTGTTGAAGATAATCATAGAAATATATGGATTGCATCAACAGAAGCTGTTGATGTATTCTTTAGAAAACAAAATAAGTTTGTAAAATTTGTTAATGATAATATTCCAGGTAGTATAAGTTATAATGGTGCTATGGCTTTATTCAAAGATAGCAAAGGAAACATATGGATTTGTACTTCAAATGGTTTGAATGTATATGATTTTAAGGTTAATAGATTTAAATGTTATACTACATATGATGGTTTACCTGATAATAGCATAAAAGCTATTATTGAAGACGATTCAAATAATTTATGGATAAGCACAGGAAGAGGAATTTCAAAATTTATAAAAGGTATTTACAAACCAGACAACCCCGAATTTATCAATTTTGATGTTAATGATGGCTTGCAGGAAAATGAATTTAATCCTCGTGCAGTTTTTAAAAATAAAAACGGTTATATCTTTTTTGGAGGTGCTAATGGATACAATATTTTTCATCCTGATAGTATTAAAGAATATGATTATATTCCAGAAGTAGCTCTTACTTATATTACATTGTCGTCAAAAAATAAAGATAATGGTAAGGAAAATGAAATAAAATTAAATTTATGCGGTATGGATGAAATAAAAATAAAAAGAAAATATTCAATTATAAAAATCGAATTTGCATCACTTGATCTAATATCTCCTATAAAAAATCAATATGCTTATTATCTTGAAGGATTTGAAAAATCATGGAAATATGTTAAAAATCAGAATTTTGCAACTTACACTAATTTGAATCCCGGAAAATATATTTTTAAAGTCAAAGGTACGAATTGTGATGGAAAATGGAATAATGTAGAAAAATCATTAAAAATAGTTATTTTACCAGCATGGTATGAAACTATATTGGCAAGGATTATTTATCTTGTTTTTATTGTTTTTATTGTGTACATTTTACTTCGATTGCGCTATAAATTATGGCTTGAACATCAGGAAAAAATAAAAATTGAAGAACTTGGTAAATTGAAACTCCAATTTTTTACTAATATTTCACATGAAATTCGTACTCCATTAACTCTTATAATAGCTCCTTTAAAAGAATTGATTGAAAAAGATGAAATTTCAGAAAAAATCAGATATGCATATAGAAATGCTATTCGTTTAAAAGCACTTGTAGATCAAATACTTGATTTTAATAAATTTGAAAGCCAAATGATGAAAGTACATCTTACAAAAAAAGAGATCACTAGTTTTATAACAAATATCCTTATTAATTTTACTGATTTTGCTTTGAATAAAAATATTGATTTGAGTTATCGTTCTACTTTTAAAAAATTGGTTGCAAAAATTGATGAGGATAAAATAGAAAAAGTAATAATCAATATAGTAATAAATGCTTTAAAATATACTTCAAACAATGGTAAAATTGAAATATATACACATTATGATAATAATAATAAAGAATTGTTAATTGAAATATCTGATACCGGTAGAGGAATAGCACCCGAAGATATAAAACATATTTTTGAAAGATTTTTTACTTCTATAAATGTTGCATTAACAGGACAAGGAAGCGGAATAGGATTAAATCTTACACATAAACTTATTGAATTGATGAATGGCAAAATCGTTGTTGATAGTAAAATAGGTAAAGGTACTAAGTTTAAAATTACAGTACCTGTTGAATGTGTTGAGATTATAGAAGGTAATTTTTATAAATCTTTAACTACAAAAGACTTAACAAAAGTAAAATTAAAAAACAGTCATTTAAAAAAAGAGAATCGGCGATACAATCATTCTATTCTTATTATTGACGATAATGAAGAATTGTGTAATTATCTTGGAGATGTGTTATCTGAACATTTCGATGTGTTTATCGTAAATAGTGCTATTGAAGCATATCATAAATTACAGGAAATAATGCCTGATGTTATAATTTTAGATATTATGATGCCCGAGATAAATGGATTTGAATTCTGTCATAAAATTAAAAATGATATTAGGTATTGCCATATACCCGTCATTATATTGACTGCTCGCGATAATATAAAAGATCAGATTAAAGGCTATGAAGAAGGTGCCGACGATTATATTCTTAAACCTTTTGAAGTTGATCTTTTGTTGGCAAGGATTAAAAATTTGCTAAGAAGGAAAGAAAATATAAGGAAAGAGTTAATTGGCATTGATGGAGTTATAAATAAAAATACTTCAATAAATTCTCTTGATATTGAGTTTATTGAAAAAGTAATAAAAATTGTTCAGGAAAATTATACAAATCCCGATTTTAATGTAAACAATATCATCGAGAAAATAGGATTGAGCCGTAGTGTTTTTTATAAAAAATTTAAGTCTTTGTCCAATCAGTCAATACATGATTTGATAAATGAGTATCGATTAAAAAAGGCTAGAGAATTGCTTTTAACAACCAATTTGAATATCAACGAGGTAGCTGCTGAATGTGGTTTTGACGATCCTGCTTATTTTAGCAAGGTTTTTAAGAAAAAATATGGCATTTCTCCTAAAGAATTTAAAAACAATAATAATTAAAATTGTTGGTTGAATTGCTAAATTTATAATATAGTAAAGATTGATATTATTATTTTTATTTATTTCTGCAAATACGCAATCCTTGGTCAGGTCCTTTACCTATTTGTTCTAAACTTCCTGTAAATGATATTTCGCAACAATATTCTGCACCCATCCATCCTCCTCCTTTCCATATTCTTCCTTCTATTTCATTTGGATTCGAAGGTATATACTTGTTCCAGCACCATTCTCTAACATTTCCCGACATATCATATATTCCAAGTTCGTTAGGCTTTTTTTGGCCTACTGGTTTTGTTTTATTTTTATTTTTAACCAGATCGTTCCATATCCAATAGCCTTTTAAAAATGTTTTACCTGAATTTCGCCAATACCAAGCTACTTGATCTATATTGTTGCTTCCACTGAAAATATAACCCTTGCTTTTTTTACCTCCACTTGCTGCGTACTCCCATTCTTCTATAGTTGGTAATCGGTAGCCATTAGCATTGGGGTTTACGGTGATTGTCCATTTTAAAGTATCGTATTCAAATTTTATTGAAGTGTCTTTTTTTGTTTTATCAATATTGTAATATGGATTTAGACCTTCTTTTATGCTTTTTTTGTTACAAAATTCAATACATTCGTACCAATTGACAGATTCCACTGGTAAATTATCTCCTTTAAACTGAGAAGGATTGTATCCCATTATCTCTTTCCATTCTTTTTGTGTTACCTCATATTTTCCAATATAAAAGTCTTTAATTTTTTTTCCATAAAAGTTTGAATTTTTATTTAAAATTTTTCCTCCTTTTACAAATACTAGATTTTTTTGACTTTTATTTGTACAATTATATGAAATTATCAAAAATTGAAGGCTTAGAAAAAAAATTATTGGTTTTATTAAAATTTCTCTCATAATTATAATATTGAGATTTTTTGGTTTATTCAAATATAATATAAAATTTAAAATAAAAAAAGCCGGCTTCAAAACCGGCTTTTTAATTAAAATATAGGTGTTTATTGTCTCCAGACAGTTGCATTTATTGTACCGCTCTTTCCTCCCCATGCTTCTAAACCAAATACCATATAGTCAAATGAGCCAAAGCCCTGTCCACCATATGTTCTCCAGTAATTAACATGATTTGACATTGTTATTTTTCCGTTTTGTCCGGTTGGTGCACCTCCCCAATTGCTTATATACTGCCAGAAAGTTTTTGTACCTTCTATTGATGGAGCATTTACTCTTTGATTTTTGTATACAGTGTAAGTATGTCCGTCACTGTTTAAAGTACCAATTCTTGTAGAGCCAGGTACATTGCCTTTTTCTACAACATAGAATTCAATCAATGGATTCCTTGTCCACCCATAAACACCAACAAAATTATAGCTTCCACTTAAATAACCAATGTTATAACCAACAGTCCATGTTCCTCCAGGGTTCCATCCTTTACCACCAACTACATCCTGTACATTGGAATATGTAATTTGAAAGTTACCAGGATATTGTGAAGCATTGGGGAATGAAATACTTGCTGAACCTCCTTCCCAGTACAATGAATAGAAATAACCATTGTTTGTACCAGATGTATAACCTTTGAGTTGGTTTTTGCTTATATCAGCTGCAATATCTTCATCTTTTTCGCAGCTGACAAAAACAATACTTGATAATAACAAACCTGCAGCAACTACTACCAGACTTTGTCTGGTTACATTGAAAAATTTAAATAATTTTTTCATAATAAAGAATTTTTTTGAGTTTTATTTTTTTACATTACAAAGTTATATGTTTAACATTATTTAACATATGAAAATTTGTTTTTAATTTTTGTAATTTTATCTCTTAAATTTAAATAATAATTTATTGAATTATAGTTTTTTAATGATTTTTATCTTATCAATTTAAATGATTCTATTTAAAAAATAGTAAATTTCATTAAAAGCATAAAAAAGAAAAAAGAAGAAGGTATAAAAAAGCATATTTTATTTTTTTATCTTATAAAAAATATATATATAATTTAAAAAATTTTATAAATTTAAATTGATTTCATTTATCATTTATCATTAAATTATGCATTACAAGACTATTGTTTTATCAGATATTCATTTAGGGACCCCAGATTCCAAAGCAAAAGAATTGACCAGGTTTTTAAAAGCCCATACATGTGATCTGTTGATTCTTAACGGTGATATCATTGATGGTTGGCATTTAAAACGAATAGGCAGTAAATGGAAAAAGAAGCATAATCGCTTTATACGTCATGTATTGAGAAAAATGGAGAAACAAAATACAAAAGTTATTTATATAAGAGGTAATCATGATGATTTTCTCGATAATATAATTCCTTTAAATATTGGTAATCTTTCAATTGTAAAACAATATGTATATGAGAGTAATGGAAAGAAATATTGGGTTATACATGGTGATATTTTTGATTCAATAACAACGCATCTTAAATGGTTATCAAAATTAGGTGATATTGGGTATAATTTATTGGTTAAAATTAATAAATGGTATAATATTATTCGCAGTAAATTTGGATTGCCATATTATTCTCTTTCGAAAGTAATAAAAGCAAAAGTTAAAAAGGCTGTATCGTATATTAGTGACTATCAAAAAGAGCTTGCTTCACTGGCTCGTTCCAGAGGTTATGATGGTGTAATTTGTGGACATATTCATACTCCTGCAATTGAATATTTTTATAATGTTTTATACTTAAATTCTGGTGATTGGGTGGAATCGCTATCGGCTTTGGTTGAAGATGAAAATGGAAATTGGCAAATAATATGGTATCAAGATTTTATTAAAGGACAGTTATAAAATTTGGTCTTTTAATAATATAAAAATTCATATTTTTTCTGATTTTTAAAATTTGATTATTAAAAATTTATAAATTAGTGATGCCGTACAGAAATAGTTTTTTATGAAATTATTTTTTATAGATATTAGACTTTTATTATTATGTTGTATATATGCAACAACTGTAAATGCTCAAAATCTTGTTAAGAATTATAGTTTTGAAGAATATATTGAATGTCCTCAATCTCATAATCCTGAAAATAAATCGCATAAAATTATTCCAGGATGGACATATCCTAATGAAGCAGCACCAGATTATTTTAATAGATGTGCAGGAAGCAAAGATGCTGGAGTACCAAAAAATTTTGCAGGGATTTCTGAGCCACAACATGGCAATGGTTATGTTGGCGCAATACTGACTGGTACTGAAGAAAACAGAAGGGAGTATATACAAGGAGAATTGACTAAAGCAATGGAAAAAAATATTTTATATTGTATCACGTTTTATTATAGATTGGCATCTGGTTCAAGACTTGCAGTAGATCAATTAGGTATTTATTTTTCAAATACCGAAATAAAAACACAGGGAACTAATGCTTTGTCACTTGTTCCTCAATATACAACTAATGAAGGACTTTTTCTCGATGATGTCGAAGATTGGAAACAAATTTGTTTTACTTATAAAGCTAAAGGAGGAGAAAAATATTTCATTGTTGGGAATTTTAAAGATTATGAACATACAAATTATGTAGTTACTGATAAAAATGTTGTTAATTATCGCAACAAAGCCTATGCTTATTATTATTTTGATAATTTTAAAATATCACCTCTTGACAATTGTAAAGAATGTCCGTGTGTTAGACAAAATCTTGAAGTTAAAATAGTTGATACTTTTTATACAGGTGGTAAGCATCCTGTGACAGGTGAAATAAAACAAATAATAAACGATGGAAGAATTAAACTTGTTGCTTTGGGTGGTACTCCACCGTATACTATAACATGGAACATTGGGGCGAGCGAATTTGAATTAAAAAATTTACCAGCTGGAACTTATAAATATATAGTAAAAGATATGTTTAATTGTCAGGCAACAGGTATCATTGTTTTTAAAGAGCCTGAAATAACAAAAGACGAATTTTTGGATGAATTGAAAAACATTGATGAAGGAGAATCAGTTATCTTAAATAATATATTTTTTGAATTTGATAAAACTACTTTATTGCCCGAATCGTTTTTTGAACTTGATAAAATTGCAAAATTCTTAATAGAAAATAAATTTCAAAAAGTTGAAATAGCAGGACATACCGATAATGTTGGTTCTGATTCTTATAATCAAAAGCTTTCTGAAGGAAGAGCCAAAGCTGTTGTTGATTATCTCATTTCTAAGGGTGTAAATCCACAATCACTTAAAGCTGTAGGTTATGGTAAATCAAAACCTATAGATACAAACTTAAATGAAAAGGGACGATCAAAAAACAGAAGAGTTGAATTTACTTTGATAAAAAAATAGTTTTTAATTATGCAAAAAAAGTTGATAATATTAATATTTATAATTATTTTACCTATTACAATTAAATCACAAAATATTAAAAGAATTTATAAGTTTCTGGAAAAAGCAGATTATACAAAGGCAAAAGAAATACTTGATAAATTTATTATTGAACAACCCGACAATTCTATTACTTTTTTTGCTTATATGATACTATATGGTGATAAAACATCCTCTTTTTATAATCCGTTAGAAGCATATTATTATTCACGTAAATTGCTTGAAAGAATCGAAAATTTAAGTAAAGAAGAATATGATATTATTTCTGAATATTTTACTAATACCGAAGTAATTAAAAGTAGTTTACCAGTTAAGAAAAAAATTTTACATGCTATAGGTACTATAGAAGCTGATATGATAAAATATTTAAGAGAAGAAAACAATATAGATCTTGTAAATCAGGCAATTGAAAGATTTCCTGATTTTAAATATTATAACAATTTAATTCATATTAGGAACCAATTTGAATTTAGGAAATATGAAAAAATGATGACTCTTGAAGGATTTGAAGAATTTTTGAAAAAATATCCACAAGCTGCACAAAAAGATAAAGCTATAAAATACAGAAATAAACTTGCCTTTGAAAAAGCAATGAAAATTAATACCGAAGAAGCTTTTAATGAATTTATTAATAAATATCCTGATGCTGATGAGTATTACGAAGCAATTAAAATGCGTAATAAACTTGCTTTTGAAAAAGCAAAACGGTTGAATACACTTGAAGCAATGGAAGCATTTAAACAAAAATATCCCGATGCTATTGAGATTGGAGAAGCAAATATAAGAATTCAAAAATTATTGTATGAAAAAGCCAAGACAATTCAGTCACTTGAATTGTTTAATGAATTTATTACAAAATATCCTGATGGAGTATATTATGTTGATATTTTTAATTTAAAATCGAAATCACTTGGCGAAAAATATTGTCAGCGTTTTTTTGATGGCACAATACCTATAATATGGTGTAGAGGTTTTGATAAGTCAAATGATTTTGAAATCCCAGGAAGTATTATTGTTACTATGAATAACGAATATATTGTTGTTGTAAATTCAAAAAATGATTCCTCAAAATATTTCGATGGTTGGATCTTAAAAATTAATAATGATGGGAAAATGATATGGAATACTTATGTAGGAGAACTTTACAATGATAGTATTTATGAAATTGTAGAAAATAAGAATAATGAGTATATCATGTTAGCCAAGACACAAGTTTATTCAACTAACAATTCATATCATCCTTGGTTATTTAAAATAAATGATGAAAAGAAGAAAATATGGAGTAGAAATTTAGGAAATTGGTATGTAAAAAATGTAGTTGTAAATTCATTTAATGAAATTATCCTTGGAGGTTATGTTATCGATTCATTTAATATTTATCCACGACTTTTATGTTTAAATAATAATGGTAAAAAAATTTGGGAAAGAACTTTTAGTATCAATGGAACAATTAATGGAATTCAATTATTAGATGATAACACAATATTAGTTGCATCAGGTAAATGGCTTTCTTTAATAGATAGTAAAGGTTATATTTTGTGGGAAAAAGATAATATTGATAGTATACAATGCTTAATACCAGTCAAAAAAAACCTAACTTTACTTGTAAGTAAATCAGATAGTATTAATTATGTTTTAACTTTACTCGATGTAAAAAATGGAGTTAAAACTTTGTGGAAAAAAAGTATTGGACTAGGAACCAAATCAATCTTTAAAAATTTCTATTATGATAATAGTTATTTTTATGTTAATTTATTTAATGATAAAGATATTCTTATAAAATTTGATAATTATGGAAATGCTATAAAAACAATAGAATTTCCTGCACAACTTCAATTATTTGATTTTAAAATAGATAATTCAAATAATATTATAATGGGATTTTCGATAAATGGCGATATCTTATTAACTAAAAATTTAAGTTTTTAAGTTATTTATGCTGATTTTCTTTTTATAATAAGTTCAATAACAAATTTTAGTAATTCTTTATTTATATTTTTCCAATCGAATGGCATTCTTGTATTAAGATCTGAATAGGGAATGGAAAAATTTACGGGTTTTTTTTGTATTATTCCTGCTTCAGTACCATAATATATTATTGCTGGATAACTAATATTTAGTTGTATCTCAAAAGCTTTTTTTATTTTTTTTATTTCATAATTACATTCATAAAAAAATCTATTAGTATCATGATTATCTAAAAATGTTAAAGGCATAAAATACTCGGGATATTTAGAATAATGATATTCTAATTTTTGTTGTATTAAATTAATTTTTTCGTCATAATTTTTTTCCCATGCAAGATTTTCTATTAAAATATTTCTAAAACAGAAATCAAGTATACAATCTATTGAATTTTTGTATTCAAGTTGTACTTTTTCTTGTTTAAATCCTAATAACCATTTGAGATATTTATTTTTAATTCCTAAAGTTTTTAAATTTTTAAAAGGAATATTACTTAACCATGCTTCTCCTGATATTATAACATTATTGTTGAATTTTTTGATTTCAGAAACAAAATTTTTTATAAAACTTTGTGGTAGTCCAATTATATGATCAATTTTAAAACCTTTTATCCCATGTTTTATCCAATACTTAGCACATTCTATAAAATAACTTGAAACCTCAGGATTTTTAAGATTAAATTTTGGCAATTCTTTAAAATTTAAAAAACATAAGTATTTTTCCGGCCATTTTATAAAATAAAACCAATCGATGTATCTGCTTTTTTTATTCGTTTGAGCATCAGCAAAAAAGGGATGTTTATATGAACAGTGATTTGGGACAAATTCAACCCAAACCTGCATATTATTTTCATTACAGACATCTATTAAAGTTTTTAAATCATCAATATTACCAAAATGAGGACTTATATTGTAATAATTTGTGATATGATAGCCATGATATGCTGTAGTTTCAAAAATAGGTGACAACAAAATTATATCTATATTAAGTTGTTTTAAGTAATTTATTTTATTAATAATACCTTTTAAATTTCCTCCTATAAAGTAAGGTTTGTCCCATTTATCTGTTTTTAAATTCTCTCCCGCAAATCGATCTATAAGTATATGGTAAATTACAGCTTTCTTTAGTTTGTTATAATTATTTATTTCCATAAAGGCCATTAACGAATGAGAATAGCCATGCACCCAATGCAATAACAATAAACGTTGCAATTAAACGCCAAAATACGTCAGGTTGTGCAAAATCCCATATGGCCATAATACTTGCAAATACACTGCTAAATATACAAATGATAATTATGTAAAAAGTAATTTTTTTTACAACATTTTGATTTAAAAATCTATTTTTATCTGATTCCATTTTTTTAATTTTTATTAAATATACAAAAAATTATAATTATTTAAAATTTTCTTCTTCAATGAAAATCATTGGAGGCATATATTTAATAATTTCTTCTGTTAGTTTTTTATTGTTAATTATAGAGTATGAAATCATATATTGCCATTTTTTACTCTCGTTGTTATATCTGAAAAAAGAAATATCGTTACCATTTTTATATGGTATAAATTTTGTTCCAGCTATTTTTAAATTTTTATTTGTTTCGATTAATTTCATTTTTTTTAAGTAATAAATTAATGTTTTATCTGCTGCAATTATTGCTTCTCCTTTTTGTAAATTTTCGGAATTGTATTTAAAATTTATCTCATTAATAATTACTATTTTATCGTGCCATTTATATATACCGGGTTTATTTAAAGTGTCTAAGCGTGCTTTAATAGCCTGGTCGAAAAATTTAACATCATTATTTAAATATCTTTGTCTATCATAATAATCAGACATTGTTGCAATTACAATATTTTTTTGTTTGTTAAAATAAGCTGTATCGAGTGGTCTTTTAATTTTCTGACAATAAAAAATACAATGATTTACTAATTCCTGGGCTTTTTTTAAATCTTGTAATGAATCGCTTTTTAATAATTTTATGAATATTTTATTAAATTTTTTTTCGCTTTCAGTACATTGTTTTAAGTTAAATGGAGAATCTATATCAAATATTAAACCCTCAATGTAATTTTTTTTGTTTATTAGATACTTTTCTATCTCTTTAAAATTGTGATTTTTGGCATATTTTAAGGAATAATCAATAATATTTATTGCTTCATATAGTTTGTTTTTATCGTTTTTATTTATATATGGATTTAAAATTTTTTCAATATTTTTTGTGTTTGAAAACAATTTTTGATAATGCATATGATATAATTTTATTTGTAAATCAAGTTGATTTTTGTATAATTCGCAGAATTCAAGAGTATTTTTATCGTTATCAATTAAAGCTTTTTGTTTGAGCTGATTTAGTTGATTTTCTATATTATTAAAGTCTTCATAGTACAGTGATTTATAATATTCTTTTATGAAAAGTAGTTGATCGAGTTTTTTTTGCGCTTGATAAAATTTAATAAAATCGTTTTTTTTGAAAATTTCAATTTGTTTATTCAAGGTTTCTATTTCAAGGCTCAGGCTATCTATTTTTTTCTGATAATAATTTTTATTGAATTTCTGGGCAAAAACATTGGGGTTGAGTTTGAAAAGTAATAAAATAAGTATTATATAATTTATGAAATTATTTAAAAGTAATTTTTTCAATGTAAATTTTTTGTTTGGTTTTAAATATATTTTATTATGCTTAACTAAATTATAATAATTTATTACAAAAAATAAATTAAATTTTAATTTTAATAAAAAATTTTTTTACCTAAAATCTTTGTTGATTATTTATTGCCAGATACCCGGAATTGTAATATTACAAAATTTACATTTGTTGTTTATAATATTTACTTGAAGTATTGAATAACCTTTTCTTTCTATTAGCAATTTTTTGCAGTTATGGCAATATGTATTTTGATCTTCTTCTGGTACATTTCCAATATAAACATATTTTAATCCTATTTCTAATGCAATTTCTTTTGCTTTTTTTAGAATTGTTGTTGGGGTAGGGGGTAAATGTGTCAGTTTATATTGAGGATAAAATCTACTAAAATGTAAAGGTGTTGTAGAAAAACCATTATCATACAACCATTTACACATTGTTCTTATCATTTGAAGATTATCGGTCCATTGAGGTACTATCAGATTAGTAATTTCTAGCCATACATTCATTTCTTTAATAGTAATTAAGGTTTCAAGTATAGGTTGAAGTTTACCTCCATTAAGTTTTTTGTATATTTCATCACTAAAAGATTTTAAATCGATATTGGCCGCATCGATAACTGTTGCAAGTTTTTTTAAAGGTTCTTTGTTTATATATCCTGCTGATACTAATACATTTTTAACACTTGTATTTTTTGCAATAATAGCAGTATCGTATGTATATTCATAAAATACTATTGGTTCAGAATATGTATAAGAAATTGATTTACATAAATTTCTTTTTGCTTCTGAAACAACTTTATTGGGCATTAAGTCATAATTTCTCGTGTCTTTTGGACTTGCTTGTGATATCGTCCAGTTTTGACAATTCAAACAAGAAAGGTTGCAACCAGCAGTAGCAATAGAATAAGAAGTACTACCCGGCAAAAAATGATATAGTGGTTTTTTTTCGATGGGATCAATGTGTACAGCACATGGATTGCCATAGGCTATTGTATATAATTTGTTTTCGTATGTTAATCTGGTTTGACAGATACTGATCGAATTTTCTCTTATTAAACATTCATTTGGACAAATCAAACACCGACATCCTTTAGAAGTTGTTTCATAAAACATTGCTTCACGACTCCATTTCCACGGCTTGTCAAATTTTTTATCAAAGTTGCTTTCATTTGAAAATAGCTTTATATTTTTTGCTTTTATTAATTCAGGTAAAATTATAATTCCGCAACTTCCCAAAAACATATTTCTTAAAAAAGTTCTTTTTGATTTCATTTATTAATTTTTTATTGTTAATCAAATTTAATATAAAAAATTGATTTTTTGATATTTTAATAAAAACAAAAAAGGCAGATCCAGAAGGGTCTGCCTTTAAATTTTTTCTAAAAAACTTTAATTACTGATTAACTTCACCAGATTGTTCAACATTTGCTGTGTCGCTTTCTACCTGTTCAGTTTGTTCAGTTTGTTCAGTTTGTTCAGTTTCCTGAGCAGGTTGAGTTTTGCTCTTGCATGAACTGAGAGTAATGAAGCTTACTAATGCAACTGATACTAAGATTAAACTTAATTTTTTCATATTACTTAATTTTTAATTAGTTAAACAAAAATTTTTTTTACAGGATTTTCTTTTCAAATATAAAAATAAATTTTAAAAAAAATGCAACTTTTTTTTGAAAAAAATGTCTTTTAAACATGTTTAATTTTCTATTTTTTAAAGTATCAGAATGACAAATAATTGAAAAGTTATTAAAATGGAAAAAGTTAATCGCTTTTGAGAGATTTTTGGTTTTTTATATTTTTGTTTTTGTCTAATCACTAAAATTAAGGCATATGAAAAGAGCAATTAAAAGTATTGTTAAGTTTTATTCTTTTAAAGAATGGCAAAGAAAAAGTTATTCAGTATTTAACAGTTTATCAAAAGTTATTAAAATTTGTGTTTTACTAACTACTTATTCATTATTAATGCGTAATATTTTGCATGCTTCACAAGTAGATACAACAGAACCTATGACTTCTAAACAAATTGCGGAAGTAGAAATAATAGGACAACGGTCACCAGGGTTTTTCCCATTTTCGATTAGAAGTATCGACTTAATTGATAAGAATGAAATATTTTCTTCAACTGCTTTGTCTGTTGATAAGTTATTGGATTTTCATTCTGGAATTGATATAAGACATCGCGGGCCATGGGGAGTTCAATCGGATATATCAATACGTGGAGGATCATTTGATCACAGTCTTGTTATGATAAACGGTATAAATATTACAGATCCGCAAACTGGACATTTAAATCTTGATCTTTTTCTCGACCCTGATTACATTAAAAGTGTTGAAATTCTTAAAGGTTCAGCATCAAGAATATATGGTTCTAATGCATTTACTGGTATAATCAATTTTACTACGTCACCTGAAAATCGTAATTATTTTAAAATAAAAGGTTTTTACGGATCTTATAATCTTAAAAATTATATTATATCGACAAATTTTAAAATAAAAAATTCTTTTCATTTTGTCAATTATTCTAACAAATTAAGTGATGGTTATATTAAGAATACTGATTTTAATGTTCATAATTTTTATCATCATTCAGTTTTTTCAATATTAGATAGTAAAATTGATTTTCAAACTGGATATCAAGATAAAAAATTTGGTGCTAATAGCTTTTACAGTCCAAAATATCCAGACCAATATGAGGAAGGAAATGTATATTTCTCATCACTAAAAATAACAACTGGTTTTACTGTAAAATTTATATCTTCGGCATATTGGCGGAGAAAGTTTGATCATTATGTACTTGTAAGAACAAATCCACAGTTATATCAGAATTTTCACTTAACGGATATTTATGGCAGTCAGTTTAATCTGTCTTTTAATAATGCTCTAGGTAAAACTTCGGTTGGATGTAATCTTCGTAATGAGTCGATACTTAGCAATAGATTAGGTTATAGTATTCCTACACCTGTGAAAGTTAGTGGTTTTGATTCTGTTTTCTATACGAAAAAATTCAACAGAACTATTACAGATATATTTCTTGAACATTCTTATAGATACGATAATTTAATAGTAGTAGGAGGTTTTCTAATAAATCATACTTCTGATTATCCTTATAAATATAGATTTTTTCCGGGATTAGATTTAAATTATGAGTTGCTTTATAATTTAAAATTTAATTTCTCATGGAATTATTCTGTTCATTTACCAACTTTTACTGATTTATTTTATATTGATCCGTCGAATCAAGGGAACTTGTTATTAAATCCTGCTAGATTAAATTCTTTTGAAATTAATATAAATTATAAGCTAAGAAAATTTAATGGGTTGTTTACACTTTTCTATCAACAAGGTAATGATGTAATAGAATGGTTGTGGTCATGGAATTCAATGAAATATAGTCCTGTTAATTTAAATAACTATATGTCAAAAGGTATTGAATTGAGTGGACAGATAACCAATCTTTTTAAATTTAACTATATAAAAATTGATTATACATTTCTTGATATTGTTAAATCTACAAATGATAATAGTATATTAAAATACAACAATGCAAGAAATAAAATTACTATAAATGTCAATTATAATATTGTCAAAAATAATCTTTTAACATCAAGTTGTACTTTCGGTTTTAAATTTATTGATCGAGAAGGTAATTATTTATTATATGATTTTAATGAAAGTAAGTATTATCAGGAGAAATATAAACCTTATGAAGTTTTTGATTTTAAAGTCGATATTAGTATTAAAAAAGCTACATTTTATCTTTTAATATCAAATATATTGAATAGAAAATATGTTGAACTTGGATCTGTTGAACAGCCTGGAAGATGGATTAATCTCGGATTTCAATATGTTTTTTAATAGTTACAAATAGGGCTATATTTATAATAGCCCTATTTTTTATTTATAATTTTTATAATTTTGCATGCTAATTTAGATTAAAAAATTTATCATGGAAAGTTTTAGTAATCTTAAGCCCGAAAGAGTTTGGTATTATTTCTTTGAACTTTGTAAGATTCCAAGACCATCGGGTAAAGAAGAAAAGGTAATTAAATATCTTGTCGAATTTGCTAATAATCATAATTTGGATGTTGAAGTTGATGAAGCTAATAATGTCTTGATTAAAAAACTCCCTTATGCTGGTTATGAAAATAAAAGTTCTGTATGTTTGCAGAGTCATCTTGACATGGTGGCCGAAAAAAATAGTGATGTGATTCATGATTTTGAAAAAGATCCTATTATTCCAGAAATTGATGGTGAATGGATAAAAGCTAAAGGCACCACGCTAGGGGCAGATAATGGCATTGGTGTTGCTATACAGCTTGCAATTCTTGAAGATAAAAATCTAAAACACGGTCCAATAGAGTGTCTTTTTACAGTAGAAGAAGAAACAGGTCTTGTGGGAGCGTCAAAGTTGAAAAAAGATTTTATAAACAGTAGAATTTTTATCAATCTCGATTCAGAAGAAGAAGGCGAATTTATTATAGGTTGTGCTGGAGGTATCACAACTATTGCTAAGATGCCTTTTAAGAGCAAAAAGGTTCCATCAAATTTTCAGGCTTATAAAATTACTTTGAGTGGATTAAGAGGAGGTCATTCGGGTGATGATATAAATAAAGGAAGAGCAAATTCTATTAAAGAACTTAACAGATTTTTATGGACATTATCAAGAAGAATAAATGTTAAGTTACATATTTTTGAAGGTGGAAATTTAAGCAATGCAATACCACGTGAGGCTTATGCAATATTTTTGATAAATAAAAATGATGAAAATAGACTTATGGACGAATTTAATCAATATGAATTTACTTTAAAAAATGAATATTATAGTGTTGAAACAGACTTGAAACTAAAAATCGAAAAAGTAGATAATCCTCCCTGTATATTAAAGAAAAAATTTCAAAAGCGTTTGTTAAATAGTATTTATGGCTGCGCTAATGGAGTTGTAGATTATAACAAAGAATTTGAAAATTTACCTGAAACATCTACAAATCTGGCGTCCGTTAGATTTAATTATGAAGATAATCAAATCAAAATAGTGACAAGTCAGAGAAGCTTTACTGAATCAGGTAAAGTTAATATAATGAATAGTGTTAGAAGTGTATTTGAGTTGGCTAAATCAAAAATATTTAATAGTCAGGGTTATCCCGGTTGGAAACCAGATAAAGAATCGGAGATTTTAAAAATTGCACGAAGGGTTTATATTGAAATGTATGGAAAAGAACCACATATCAGGGCAATTCATGCAGGACTTGAATGTGGGATAATTAAAGAAAAATATCCTGAAGCTGATATGATATCAATGGGGCCAACTCTCAAAAATGTTCATTCTCCCGATGAACGTTTAAATATATCTACTGTTAAGAAGTTTTATGATTTTCTCATAAATCTTTTGGCTACTATAGAATAAATGTTATTCTGTAGCCGGATTATATACTTTAGTAGTATCGTGTAAAACTATTAAAAGCTTCTCATCATAATCAAGGGAGTATTTTTGCTTTGTTCGCAAAAATACTCTTTTATCGTTGTAAATCATTGTAAATTCGACAGCACTGGTTTTGGGAAACTTATCTCTTTTATCCATTATTATTATTTCATCTGAGCTTTCTCCAGGATAAAGTTCATAACTAATTATCTCTCCATTCCATCTTACATTCATTAATTTAACATTATGAATTTTGTTTTCAATTTGTACTTTTCCTTTTTCCAAACAGGAATTTAAAATTAATAATGTAAAAACGATCAAGCTAATATTTTTCATGGTATTAGGATGTTTAGTTCACATAAACATTAAATGTCCCGATAAATAAAGTTGTTATATTTTGCTTTACTTCAAAAATCTCACAAATTGGGGTATATACTACTTTTTGAGTTCCATCAGTTAATTTTATATAAAACGAAGGTATTGAAATAAAATAAAAACCTGGCTTTAGTGAATATGAATTAATTAGCAAATTAGCATATTCTCCTGCGGTTTGTAAAATTTGATTTTCTCTATGGGTTTTAATTATTACAGGGTATTTTATTGGTATTTTTGTAAACAATAATTTATTTATAGTATCATTTTTGCTGGTGGTGTTTAATGGTAATGAGTTAAAAGTACCAACAGGTTTAGCATTAATATTAACTTTTATATTATATAAAGAATCAGTGGTTAAAAATAATGTATCATTATTTTCAATAGTATAAGGCCTTAAAAAAAGTAAAATTTCTTTAAGGGTATATTCCTCAGTATTTGTGTAAATTACATTCTCACTACTAATTTCCTGGTCTTTTGTGCATGAATAAATGATGAATATAAATATGCTGATGATTAATAACTTCCTCATTTTTGGATAATTTAAATTTCAAATTTCTAATTTTTTTGTATAAATAGCAAGTTAACAATCTAAAAAATTTTTGAAAAGATAGTTTATTATGTTGAAAAGAAGTGTTTACTTATCTGTTTTAAATTCTTAAAAATTGAATTAAAATTCTCATTGCAACAAATTTTATATACTTTGAACAAAATCTTATATACCTGAAATATTGTTAAGTCTAATTTTGAATAGTTAACTTTAAAATTGATTTAATTATGAAAACAAAATTTACTCTTTTGCTAATTCCTATGTTAATTTTTGCTTTATTTGTTGGTAAAGCACAGGTTCGTCCTAATCCAGAAAATGAAAAACATCACCTTAATTTTGAAGATGATACTCCAATGGATCAAATTGGAGAAGCTCATGGTGAATTTATGGATGGCGCAGGAATAGCTGAAGGAGCACTTGTATTGACGGGCTCTGCTTATTTAAAACTACCTGGTGATGTTATAAAAATAAATGAATATAAGGAAATATCGGTAGAAATATGGGCTGTTCCTTATAAATCTCAAAATGCTCCAAATGCAAATATGATGTGGAGTTTTGGACAGTATGGTAATCCTGGTAAATATTATTTATTTTTCACACCTGGACGATGGGGAACAAACGTTGCAGCAAGAATTTGTGTCGCTGATGATGCTCCATGGGCAAATGAGCAGGGACCAAATTTTAGCAAAGACATAGGTGATTCTGCATTACATCATTATGTTGTTACAATAAGCCAAGATAGTGTTATGAAATTATATGCTGATGGTGAATTGGTTAAATATACTAATAATCAAGGACAAGAAGACTCAGCAGTTGTAAAATTGACAATTTTCCTCGATAAACTATCAAATGAAAGTGCTTTTATTGGTAAAGCCGTATATTCTCCCGACCCAACATGGAAAGGACTCGTGGAACTTTTTGCAATTTGGGATAAAGCTTTAACTGCTAGTGAAGTTAAATATTTATTCGAAAAAGGAGCAAAAAGAGAACCTTTAACTGCAATAAAAAATTCATTTAGCAATAATACACTAAAAGTTTATACATCTGGCAATAAATTATTCCTCAAAAATAATGAAGAAATTAATGGAAAAGTCAGTGTAACTATTTACAATGTATTAGGAAATGTTGTATATAAGAACACTGACTTTATAAATGGTTCACCAATTAATTTACAAAAAGGTATTTATATTGCTAAAGTTGAATTCAATAATAAAATTTATACTGGTAAAATATTTGTCAAATAAATATTTAACAATTTTTTGCTTCAAAAAATACCAGTAATTTTCAAAAAGGGGGCTTCTTTTGAAGGGTTGGGAAGCCCCTGTTTTTTATATTTGTAAGCATTAAAAACTATGTTATGAAGATAATTAATTTATTAAAATCAATTATTTTTTTAGTTATTATAAATACATTTATAAATACTGTTTCAATAGCTAATGGTGATTCATTGTATCGTTACGTGTGTACATATGTAAATCCTGTTTTGCCAGGTGATCATCCAGATCCAACCTTATTAAAGGTTGGTGATGATTTTTATTTTTGTGGTTCATGTTTTCATTTTACTCCTTATCTTCCAATTTTACATTCAAAAGATCTGATACACTGGAAAGAAATTTCAAGGGTAGTACCACCTACATGGACTGGTTTGCGTAATGATTCAGCTTCGTATGGTATATGGCAGGGTGCAATAACGTATTTTTATGATTCTTATTGGATTTATTTTTCAAATACTGCTGTAGGGGGTCAATATTTTTGTAAAGCATCAAATCCTGCTGGACCTTGGTCTTCTCCAGTAAAAGTAAAAACTACTCCTAATACATTACCAACTGGTTATGACAATTCTATTTTTGTTGATGATGATGGAACACCTTATATGTTAATTAAAGCAGGACAATATATTAACAGAATTCAAAAAATAGGTCGTGATGGTCATTTGACAGATTCTGTAATAAACCTAGATTGGATTAATAAAAATGCAAGATTTAGCTGGGCCGAAGGCCCTGTAATGTGTAAGCGTAATGGCTGGTACTATTACTTCATTGCTGGTCATGTTTGGGGTGGTCAATATGTATGGCGTACAAGAAAATTAACTTCTGATTCAACTCAATGGGAATATCTTGGAAATGTTTTTGCAACTATAACAGATCCTAATGTTGCATTAAGATATCCTAATCATATGACTCAACCCATTCAACTATCAGATGGTACATGGTGGGCATTTGCACAAAGTTATGAAAAACTAGGAACAAACGACTGGTGTGGACAGGGACGTCAGGAATCGCTTTATCAAATATTTTGGGACGAAAATGGTAAACCTACAGCTACAGCTCCAACATCATTACCATTAAAAAAACCTGCACTCCCCAAGAATGACTATTCATGGAAATTGCCTCGTAGTGATTATTTCGATAAACCAACTTTAAGTCTTTCATGGCATTTTTTAAATAAAAATGCAGCAACTAAATATTCATTAACCGAGAGACCAGGATGGATAAGATTAAAACCTGGAACAGGAAGAGCCCATCTTTTGCAAAAAGATGCTGCACACTATTATACAATTGTTACAAAAGTAGATGTTAATCCACTAGCAGAAAATCAGGGAGCAGGGATATATCTGACTAATGGTAATGAATCGGTAATTGTTAGGCTATACCAGGGTTATAAAAATGGGAAAAAGATAATTTTTAATTTTAACAATGAAACAATTTATGAAACTCAAAATATATTTGATTGTAATGTTATTTGGTTAAAACTTGATAGAATAGAACATGATATTTACGGGTATTATAGTGTTAATGGATTAACATGGATACAGGTAGGTAAAAAAATTAGTGCAGTGAACCTCGATAAAGAACAACCCAATTATAATTGGTGGGTGGGTAATTCACAGGGACTTTTTGCAGAAAATATTCAAGCCGATTTCGATTTATATTTTTATAAAGATGGTTTCTCTGAATTACCAGTTGCTGGCTTTAACAACTACTATGGTATTAAAGTATCTACAACATCTTCTGGTAAAGTTGTGACCAATACTTATGATGGTGGTGGTTGGTTGATGTTAGGAGGTGTTGAACTCGGCAATGAAAATAGAGTACCTGTTAAATTAATGCTTGTGGCCGCATCAACTATCGATGGAACAATTGAAGTATGGCAGGATGATATTGAAAGAAATGGTAAATTGATAGCCTCCATAAATATAACTTCAACTGGTAGTACATCTAATTATAAGTCATTTTTTGCTGAGGTGTCTAATATTTCAGGACAACATGATATTTATTTAAGGTTTTTAACAAAAAGTAATTCAACTTATGTGAAAAGTTTAAAATTTATACCCGATTCGTCTTTTTTTTCAAATTATATAGAACATAATGAAAATGGCTTAAAAACTATTGTATACCCGAATCCTTTTGATGACTATTTTATTATTGATTTAAAAGATAGAGAAGGTACTTATTATTTATACGATTTAAAAGGGAATCTCCTTCAAACAGGATATATCGAAAACAAATTTACCTGCAAACCTCCAAATTCCATTAATGGAGGAACTTATATTTTATTAGTTAAATCTAATAATAATAAAAGTGCTTTGAAATTAACTAAAAAATAAAATTATAAAAATATGATTTTAAAATAAAAATTCATAGACCAATAAAAAATGCTCATTGGACACTACAGATAATTTCCAATGAGCATTTAATAAATTTTTAAATTGGAATTTATTTTATATTTTTAAGTTTTAATAATTTTTCAAATTCATTCTTATTATATTCTTTATTTTCTTTATTATTTTGGTTTTCTTCTTTATCAAAAAAAATAAATCCTGCTTTTTCAAAGGCTGCAATCAATCTTGCCTTGAAACCAACATAATATTGTTCAAACAAAATAGAATCTTTAAATTCATCAGGTATACTATCAAATGGAATTTCTTTAAATTTGTACAAAGTGGCAATAGTCCCATCATTACCTTGAAAAAATATCGAATCATCATAACATGTAATTTTGGCTCTGTATTTATGTGTTAGATATTTAAAAGAGTCGTTTTCAATTTTATAAGGTAGTTTAAATCTACCTACTTTATGGTTATAAAATGTTACATAACAAGAGTCAATATCAAATTCGGAGTATCCATTCTCCATTGAAAATCTATACCATTTACCTATTATTAATGATTGGCAATTATTATTATTTTTTGAGTTTTTGGTTTTTATATTGCACGATATTATTGTAAAAATTGAAATAGTTGCAGTTAAAAATATTTTATTTAGTGCTTTTGTCATAATATAAGTTTTTTATAAAAAAGCTGTCCATCAACAATATATAGATGGACAGCTATAATTTAAATATTTAATTTGCTTTCCAGATTGTACAATTTGAATAACCACTTACTTTTGTCCCCCACGATTCAGTAACCATTATTGCAGGGATGTTCATTTGCCCCAGTGTATATCCTTTGCTTTTCCAAAAATTATAATGATTGGAAAATGTTATAGTATAATTTTTGCCCGTTTGTATTTTCGAGACTCTACTGCTATAAATTTGCCTAAAACCATCTCCACCATCGATGTTTTTTCCTGAAACCCAACGTGTCCATACGTTGTAAGCACCACCATCACTATTAAGAGTACCAAGAAAAGTACCTTCATGCGGTGAATGTACTCCCCATGTTTCATTTACATAATATTCATAATAAGGATTTCTTGTCCAGCCATACCAACCAAATGTTCCACCGCCACTGTTGGTATAAGCTCCTAAATTGTACCCTATTTTATAAGATGGAGAACCTGTAGAATAACCTTTACCACAAGTAAAATTACCTGAAAAGTTACTCCATTGTACACTATAGTTTCCACCAGAACCATTTTTATAGTTTACAGTTCCAGTTGCACCATCACTTATCCATAGTGCCCAGAACCATCCATCATGAGTACCACTTTGATAACTTTTAAAACGATTGTTTTGTACATTTAGTTGTACATCATCTTCTTTGTTTTGTTCACAACCAGCTATTAATGCCAGTAAAAAAATTAATAGAAAAAATAATTTTTTCATAACCAATATTATTTAAGTTGGGTATGTAAAATTTTATATTATTGAAATGAATATGTATAAAAATTCATTCAAACAATATAAAATTTCATTCAAATTATAATTTTTATTTGCGTTTTTTGCAAATAATAAATTATAATTCAATATATTAAATAGCTTCTTTATAATGCAGTTTAATGAATAAAAATTTGAAATTAATTAAAATTTAAAATTCTATGATAATAATTTCTTATGCAAAAATTTTCATTGTTAATAAAAGCAAAAAAACATAATTTTGACTAGATAAAATAAAAAATTTCATCTTAATGAAAAAGTTTCTCTTACATATTGTTTTATTTTTATTATTTATCTTTTTTAAGATTGATATTAATGCGAATAAAGATGAGTTAAAAATCGTTAATCAGAATAAAAAAGTTTTATTTTATAGTCTCCCCGAAGAATTTGATTTTATTGCCATCAGATATATTTATAAGGATCATAAAGGCTATATGTGGTTTGCAACAGCCGAAGGTGCAGTAAAATATGATGGCATAAATATATCAATATATCGTAACGAAAATAAAGAAAAATACCTCAGTAATAATATTGTTACATCGATAATTGAAGACGATGAAAAAAATTTGTGGGTAGCAACTTTTAAAGGAATTAATGTTTATGACAGAGATAATGATAATTTTGTTATAGGTGGTGATTTTGATAAATCGTTAAAAGTTCTTGATAATGTTATCATAAATTGTCTAAAAATATTTGAGAATAAATACTTGTTGATTGGTACACATCTCGATGGTTTATATGTTTATGATCTTAAAAACAAAAAAATAGTAATTAAATATTTCAATGATCAAAATGAATATTCATCATTAATATCTAATATAATAAAATGTTTGTTTATCGATAAAAATAAAAATATTTTCATTGGAACAAATAAAGGATTGAGTATCAAAACAGATGGAGATTTCAGTAAAAATAAATTTATAAACATAAGTGAACTTAAAAATCTTGATATTCCAAGTATTGTGGAGGATGATTATGGCGAAATTTGGATAGGCACAACAAATCAAGGTTTATATAAATTAAAAATTCTTAATAATTCTAATTTTAAATATAAAATTGAAAAAATTAATGAGATTAAAAATATTAGAGGTTATCCTGGAAAATATATTCTTGCTTTACATTATGATAAAAAGGGATATTTATGGATAGGTACTGAAAATGAAGGTTTGATTAGATATGATTTTAAAAATAATATTTTTGAATTGTTTAAACATGAGGAAGGAGGAATTTATACAATAAACAGCAATTCTATATGGTCAATTTATAGCGATAACGAAAATAGAATTTGGTTTGCAACATACAATCGAGGAATAAATGTTTTAGATGAAAATATTAAAAAATTTGAAATTGTCAAAAGAAATAATTTTTCTATTACAAGCCTAACAGATAACAATGTAACGGGTTTTGCTGAAGACAATAATGGTAATATCTGGGTTGCTACTGATGGTGGGGGAGTATGTCTTTTTGATACAAATAAAAGAAATTTTATCAGAAATATTGTTAGCAAAAACGTTAATAAAAATACATTAATTAATAATTCTGTACAATGTATTTTATTTGATAAAAATAATAATGAATTGTGGATAGGAACTTGGGCTGGTGGAGTTGATAGATTTTCAGCGAATGGTAATAAGATAAGAAATTATAGTTTAGGTAAGAATAATATTTTTACTATTTTTCAAGATCAAAATAAAAATATATTTATTGGAACTGCAGGAAGTGGTTTATATAAATATAATAGAAAAAATGATAATTTTATTAAAATAATCTGTAAAAATGATAGTGCATCTATATCCAGTACAACATATATTACTTCGATAATTGAAAATTCAGAAAATGAATATTGGATTTCAACTCTTTATGGACTCTCAAATTTAAAATTTTACAAAGATGATTCGTGTAATTGTATAAATTATTTTAATAAACAAGACGATATTAATAGTTTGAGCAGTAACATGATTGATGTATTGTTTAAAGATAGTAAAGGTAATTTGTGGATCGGAACAACTGATAAAGGATTAAATGTTTTAAACTTAAAATCTATGAAGTTTAAAAGATTTAATGAGAACGATGGTTTATCAGGTAATTCAATTAAAGGTATATTGGAAGATAATGCAGGAAATATATGGATTAGCACTTCTAATGGTATTTCAAAATATATTTTTGATAAAAATCTTTTTATTAATTATACAAAAGAAGATGGACTTGTTTCAAATAAATATAATGTTAGAGCATTTTTATCTGCAAGTAATGGTGAATTTTATTTCGGCTCTAAAGATGGTTTTGTTATTTTTAATCCTGATAGTATAAAAAGTAATAAACATGTTCCCAATGTGTATATAATAGACTTTAAAATTAATAATAAATCAATTTCTCACCAAGATAAAAATTCACCATTAAAAAAACATATAAGTCAAACTGATACAATAATTCTAAAATATAATCAATCTTCATTTTCAATTGAATTTATTGCATTGAATTATACTAATTCGCTAAAAAATAAATTTGCTTATAAACTTGAAGGATTTGACAAAGAATGGAATTACGCTGGCAATAATAGAGTAGCTACTTACACAAACATAAATCCAGGGAAGTATATTTTTAAAGTCAAAGGAGCAAATAATGATGGTTTATGGAATGATAAGCCTGCCATATTACATATTATTATAAAACCTCCATTTTGGAAAACCAAACTTGCGTACTTATCATATTTTTTGTTTCTTTTTATATTGTTTTTTATTTCATTAAAAATTATCAAAGATAGGATAAGAATATTCAATCAGTTGAAGATTGAAAAAATGGCTAGAGAAAAAGAACATGAATTGAATGAAAAAAATATTCAATTTTTCACCAACATTGCTCATGAATTCAAAACACCTTTAAGTCTTGTATTATCTCCAATTGAACAATTAATGAATAATATATCTGGTGAAAACAAAGAACTTCTTAGAGTTGCTTATAGAAATGCTATAAGATTGCAACATATAAGTAATAATTTGATGAATTTTAGAAAACTTGAAGATGGTATATTGAAATTAAAAATTCAACAAGAAGATATTATTATTTATATTAAGAATATAATGTCATATTTCAAAATAAATGCAAAAAAACATAATATCGATTTTTCATTTGATTCAGAATTTTCATCTTATCAATGTTGGTTCGACTTGGAAAAAATTGAAACTATAATTTATAATTTATTATCAAATTCATTTAAGTTTACTTCAAATGGTGGTAAAATTAAAGTAAAAGTAGATATAGTAAAAAATGAATCTATAAAAGAAATTTTTAATGTAACAGAAGAACTTGTAAATGGTGATTATGCTATAATATCTGTAATTGATAATGGTTGTGGAATAGTTCCAGAAGATTTACCATTTATATTTGAAAAATATTACAGATCAAAGTCAAATAATAAAAGCTCGGGAACAGGTATTGGTTTAACATTAGTTAAAGGACTTGTGGAAATGCATCGTGGAAAAATAATTGTAAATAGCCATCCTGGCATAGAAACATGTTTTAAGTTTTTTATACCGATTTCTAGAGAAGCTTATAAGGCCGAAGAAGTATACGACTCAGAAAAAGAATATACTTTAAGCGAAATTGTAACCGATTATATGGAGGTAGATAATTTTGATAATAACTTTGTAGAACTTGAGTATCATGATGATGATTTAGAAAACAATAATGAAAATATCGAAATTTTAATAGTTGAAGATGATGATCAATTACGCGAATACTTAAGTAAAGAAGCTAGCAAGTATTTCAAAGTTATACAGGCTTCAAATGGTAATATTGCACTGGAATATGCTAATAATTATTTACCTGATATTATAGTTTCTGATATACTCATGCCCGAATCTACAGGTTTTGATTTATGTAGAAAGTTGAAATCTGAATTAAATACTTCACATATTCCAATTATTATGCTTTCAGCAAAAACGAATATGGAAGATCAAATAAAAGCTATTGAATATGGTGCCGATTTTTACATAACAAAACCATTTAGCATAAGATATTTGATAACTGTAATAAAGCAAATTATACAAACTCGTAGAAAACTATATACATGTTTTAATCAGAATATTTATCTAATTCCTGGTGAATTGACAAACAACGAATTAGATAAAAAATTTATGCAAAAGATTGTTGACTTTATACTTGCTAATATTACTAATGATTCGCTTGATGTTGACGATATAGCCAATTATGTTGGAATGAGTAGGAGTAATCTTTATAGAAAAATTAAAGCTCTAACAGGCAAATCGATAGTGGAATTTATAAAAACTATAAGATTAAAGCAAGCATTGAAATTACTTGAAAGTAAGAGATATTCGATAGCTGAAATAGCTTATCAAACAGGATTTAATTCTCCCGCATATTTTACAAAATGTTTTAAAGAATTTTATGGTAAAACACCTACAGAATATGTAAAATGAGAAATAAAAGCTTTTAAATTCTTTTGTTAATATTTTTAATTAAGTAAACCACTACGTTTTAATAAAGGTTCTATTGATGGTTCTTTTCCTCTAAATTCTTTATAAAGTTCCATTGGATGTTTTGTCCCTCCCCGCGATAAAATACATCTTCTAAATTTTTCTGCAATATTTTTATTAAAAATTCCTTCTTCTTCAAATAATGAAAAGGCGTCAGCATCAAGTACTTCCGACCACTTATAACTGTAATATCCCGATGCATAGCCGCCACCAAAAATGTGTGAGAATTGGGGACTCATCAAACATTCTTCTACATCAGGTAAAAAACTGAAATTTTTCATTATTTTTCTTTCAAATTCATCGATTTTTCCATCAAACAGATTTTCGATAGTATGCCATGCCATGTCAAGAGTCCCAAAACTAAGCTGTCGCAAAAATGCTGTTCCTGAAAGAAATTTTTCACTCTCAATTATTTTGTTCAATAATTCTTCAGGTATTTTTTCTCCGGTCTTATAATGAGTTGCAAACAGATCGAGCCATTCCTTTTTCCTTGCCCAATTTTCCATTATTTGTGATGGCAGTTCAACAAAGTCGAGATAAACATTTGTACCAGAAAGACTTTCGTAATTACATTCTGTAAGTAATGAATGTAATGCATGTCCAAATTCATGAAGAAATGTAGTTACTTGATCATATGTCAGTAACGAAGGAGTGTTATTAACTGGTCGAGTAAAATTGAATACCAACGAAACATGAGGTCTATAGTCTATACCATTTTCTTTATATTGTTCTCTAAAATTAGTTGCCCAAGCACCACTTTTTTTCCCTTCACGTGGAAAAAAGTCAAGGTAAAGTACACCTAAAAATCTGTTATTAGTATCTATTACTTCAAAAGCTTTTACATCTTCGTGATATACAGGAATATCGGGGTTTGTTCTAATTTTTATTCCATATAACCTTGTGGCAAGATCGAATATTGCTTCTTGAACTTTTTCAAGTTGAAAATATGGTTTTGTCATTTCATCGTCAATCTCATATTTTTGTTTTTTAAGTTTTTCGGAATAATATGCCCAGTCCCATTTCTGAAATGTATCATTAAATCCTATGTTTCTTGAAAAATTTAATACTTCTTCGTATTCTTTTTTGGCAACAGCATATGAAGCTTCATACAACTTTTGAAGAAATTCATTAACTTTATCTGTTGATTTTGCCATTCTTTCATCAAGAACATATTCTGCATAATTATTATATCCTAATAATTTTGCCAATTTAAGTCTCAAATTAATTATTTGTCTTATTATTTCTCTATTATCATATTCATCTCCGTGAAAACATCTTGAATTGTATGCTTTGTAAAGTTTTTCTCTTAATTGCCTGTTATCAGCATATTGCATAAAAGGCACATAACTAGGTGCATGTAGTGTAAAAACCCATCCTTCGAGGTTTCTGTTTTTTGCTTCTTGTGAAGCTAATGCTATAATATGATCGGGCAATCCCGATAGATCGTTTTTGTTGGTAATATGAAGAAAAAATTTATTTGTCTCATTCAATAAATTTTGTTGGAATTTTAATGATAATTTTGAAAGTTCTACAGTAATTTTTCTTAGTTCTTCTTTTTTATTTTTATCAAGTTGGGCACCTCTTCTAACAAAACTTTTGTAAGTTTTTTCTAATAACATTAATTGTTCATCCGTGAGTTTATTTTTATCTATATTATTGTAAACAAATTCTATTCTTTTGAATAATTTTTCATTTAAATAAATATCATTTGAAAAGTTTGTTAACATTGGAGCTATTTCTTGTGACAGTTGCTCCATTTTTTCGTTTGTATTTGCTAAGTTGAGATTAAAAAATATGTTACTAACAAAATTTAATTGTTTACCTGTTCGTTCAAGTGCTTCAATTGTATTTTTGAAATCAGGAGTTTCTTTGTTATTTGCTATTTTATCAATTTCTTTTTTGGTTTCTTTTATTAAAATTTTGAATGCAGGCAAATAATCTTCTAATTTTATATCGTTAAAAGGTACTGTTTGGTAAGGAGTTTTAAATTCAGATAATAAAATATTAGTTTTCATTTTTATTTGGGCTTGTAATAGATTGTTAACCAATAAAATAATAAGTAATATTGTTTTAATTTTTTGGGCCATTTCTTTGTATTCATTTAAATAAAAAAAAACAAATACTCATTGAGTATTTGTTTTTGTAAACCGGAGGATTTTAATTTATTTAAGAATTAAACTTTTCTTTCCTTAATTCTTGCTTTCTTTCCTGTTAATTTTCTAAGATAGAAAATTCTAGCTCTTCTCACTTTTCCGTATTTGTTAATTTCTATTTTTTCAATAAATGGTGAATTCAATGGGAATATTCTTTCTACCCCAACATCCCCTGACATTTTTCTTACGGTAAATGTTTCACTATTTCCTGAACCTCTTCTTTGTATAACAATACCTCTAAACTGCTGAATTCTTTCTTTGTTGCCTTCAATAATTTTATAATATACTGTTATTGTGTCGCCAGCTTTAAAATCAGGGTATTCCTTTTTGTTACTTATTAAACCTTCGGCTAATTTTAGCTTATCCATTTTACAAAAATCTTTTAATTGTTAACATTATTACGAGGCGCAATATTACGAATAATTTTTTAGAATAAAAAATTATTTAATTATTTTTTTAAAATAAATTTATTACCAGTTTTTTCTAATATCAATTTATACCATTCATCGCTATATCCTGGGTGCAAAACTCGAGGATAACGATCGTTGTTTGTAGGAATTTTAATATTACCGTCGAGATATTTAACAAAAAGAAATTGGTATAAGTTTTTCCATTCATTAAAAGTATATGTAGCTAGTGAATTGCAAAATTCATTCATAAATTTAATTGCCTTGATTGTATCTTGTTCTAATATTTGAAATATTACTTGATCTGCTAAAGGTATTAAAGTAAGATAATAAGCTTCAAGTTCATCTTGTCTCTGTTTTATTTCGTCTATCATCAATGAAAATCGAGTATAAGCCAAATTTGATACCTGGTTGAAAATCCAGAAAGAAGATGTCTCGGAAAATTTCATTATCGATCCATTGTTTTGAGCAAAATATATTGGAATTTTTGTTATACCACAATAAAATGGTGTATAGACAGTCATATATGTATCGTCTACACCAAACCATAATATTCCGCCAACTTGACGAGGAAGCCATGATCTCATTTGCGCAATAACGGAGTATCCTGTCTGTTGAGTTGAAATAGCTCTTTCATTAAAACATTCGATACTATCTACTTTCCATGTTAATGGTCGCCATCGTATAGGGCATTTGTAAGGACCTGCTCCAATATCTTTTGTAAGGTCGAATGGTGTATCTTCAAAGTAATCTCTCATTAGCTCCATTATTTCTTTTATAGTAAGTTTTTTTTCTGGTTTTATCCACAAGGGCATTACATTTTTTAAATTTTCTCCTGAAGCATAATCGATATATTCATACATTGCTTTGTTTACTCTTCTGAAAACCGACCATACTCTTGCCTCACAAAATCTTGCTCCTTCAAAATCAATTGGGGCATAAGCATCGGCAAAACTGAAATCTTCGTCTTTACCATTGAAATATTTCATTTCTCTAGCAAATGATATTACATCGGGTGAGTATAAGCAGTTCATTGTATCGTGCAGAGGAAATTTTCTAATTCTTGATTGATTGGCATGTGCACAAATGTAACCATCAGGTATTCTCATAGCAACCCATACAGCACCTTTGTTTACGTTAATTGGTTTTTTATTTTTACCCTTTTCTTTATATTTTATTTTTACACCTTTGCCAATAATTTCCATTATCCATGCTTCTTGTGGATCTGCTATCGAAAATGTTTCGCCTGTGCTATAATAACCATATTCATTAACAAGTTGAGCTATAATGTGTATAGCTTGGCGTGCTGTTTTAGCTCTTTGAAGTGTTATAAACATTAAATTTCCATAATCTAATATTGCTGTAGTATCCTGCAATTCAGGTCTACCTCCAAATGTTGTTTCAGTAATTGATACTTGATATTCATTTATGTGTCCTATTACAGCATATGTATGTTTGATTTGCTTAATTTTTCCAAGGAATTTTCCTGTATCCCATTCATATATTTTTATAGTTGCAGTATCGGGATGATCAGCTGCAGGAATAAAATTAAGTTCACCATATAGAATATGAGAATCAGCTGAATAAGTTATAACACATGATCCATCTGTTGTTGCTCCTGGCGTAACTATTATATTTGTACATGCTAAGGAAATTTTTGCAAAAACTGCGAAAACAAATATTATTAATGTCTTTTTAATTATTTTAGCAGAATCTTTTTGGTTATTGTGCTTCATAGAATTTTATATTTTAAAATAGGTAAGTTATTTCGACTTACCTATTTTCTTTATCCAATGAGATACACTATCAGTTAGTATTAAAACTGTTGAAATTAATATAATTAAAGTTAAAGTACTATTTATAAGCCCTTGTATTTTTGTTGTATTATTAAATATTTGTGGTATAAATAGATTTTTTAAATTTAAAATACTAGCAGTAATAGTTGTAGTTCCAACAAAAATCATTGGTATTAGAGTTATCCAAATATATTTGGTCTTTCCAATATTAATTAAATATGATGTTCCTACAGCTAATGCAAGCACAGCAAGTAGTTGATTAGCAGTACCGAACATTGGCCAAATAGTTGCTATTGTACCTGTGTAAATAAAATAACCCCACATAAAAACGACAAGAAAACTAGCAATAAGATTACCTGGTAACCAGTTTGTTTCTCTGAATGGTGTATAAATCTTACCAAGAGCTTCCTGTAAAACAAATCTTGCAATTCTTGTTCCTGCATCGATTGTTGTTAGTATAAATAGTGCTTCAAACATTATTGCAAAATGATACCAATATGACATTAAATGATACATTCCTGGAATAGCTGAAAAAATTTTTGCCATCCCTATAGCTAATGATACTGCTCCTCCTGTTCTTCCTGCAACGCTTTCACCAACTTGAGCAGATAAATTTGGTAAATCGCTTTGTGTAAAACCCATTGCATGAAGTTGTGGTAATATAGCTTGAATTTTTTCTTGAGGAACATTAATAAGAAAGTAATCAAGAGGATATAAACTACATGCTGCTATAAGTGCTAATATGCTGACAATTCCTTCTGATAACATTGCACCTACTGCGATTGGTCTTATATGTTTTTCTTTCATCAGCATTTTTGGTGTTGTTCCCGAACTTACCAGTGAGTGAAATCCAGATATTGCACCACAAGCAATGGTTATAAATAGATAAGGAAATAAGTTGCCTGGTATTACTGGCCCACGGACTTTTGTAAAAACCGTAAAAGCTGGCATTTTTAAATCAGGAGCTACTATAAGTATGCCACCTATAAGAATAATTACAACACCAAGTTTCATAAATGTGCTCAGATAATCTCGTGGTGAAAGTAATAACCAAACAGGCAATACAGAAGCCAAAAATCCATAACCCATCAGAAGAATGGTTAAAGTTTTTTTATCGAATGTAAAGTATTTTGCTAATGGTGATTCGGGTATATATTTACCAATAATGACTGCTAAAAAAAGAGTTATAAAACCAAAAATAGATGCTTCAATGATTTTACCAGGTCTTATTTTAAACATCCATATACCCATAATTATTGCAATTGGAATAGTAGCAGCAATTGTAAAAGTTCCCCATGAACTTTCGGCAAGTGCATTTACAACAACAAGTCCCAAACCAGCTAATGCAATGATAAGAATAATAAGAATTGCTAATAGCGTCAAACCACCACTAAATTTGCTGATTTCGATACGAGCAATTTCAGCAAGAGACTTTCCTTCGTGACGTACAGAGGCAGTTAAAATTACTATATCATGAACTGCTCCTGCCATTACTGCTCCGACGACTATCCAAATAAGTCCTGGAAAAAATCCAAATTGCGAAGCTAAAACTGGTCCAACTAATGGTCCAGCACCAGCAATTGCTGCAAAATGATGACCAAACAAAACCCATTTGTTCGTAGGTACATAATTTTGACCATCATACATTGTTTTTGAGGGAACAGGATTGTTATTGTTTAAGCATAATACTTTTGCACTTATGAAACCAAAATAAAATCGATATGCAAGCGCAAAAATAGCAAGTGCTCCTAAAATTAATGGAACAGAATTCATTTTTTAGAAAGTTTTTAAAGTCTTAAGAAGTAAATATTAATGAACAAAGTTAAAAAAATATGCATTTCATTGTTCTGTTTTTATTTTAAATGTTTAAAAAAATGAATTTTTAAAGGTAAATTTTGAATATTTATAGCTAAAAAGTTTTTGTTTAATAAATTTTTTAAAAAGTTAAGTGGCGAAAATTTACAATATTAATTAATTAATAATCCAATGCTAATACCTATCAATGCTCCCGAAGAAAATATTATAAATTTATCTCTCCAAAAATTGTTTTTTGTTTTTTGTATTTTATTTGATGCTTTTCCTAACGATTTAATTGACCGATGCAAATCTTTTTCTATTTTTACAATTGATTTTTGAATTCTTTCTACCTCTTGTTTGTTTGATTTTATCAAATCTTCGATTATCAAATCATTATTGTTGATGTTTTCTTTTAATTTTTCATATATTAATTTTTGTTGTTCAACATTGTTTTCCCACGATTTAATAATGTCTCTTAGTAAGCTTAATGAATCGATAAGTATTTGATTGTGCAATTGTTTATAAAAAGAATATCGCAAATTGTTAATGATATAAAGAGTATCACATTGATTGACAATAGTGTCTCCCTTTAGCAATAAAATTGGTGACTTATATGAATTATAATAATCTGCAGAAATTGTTTTTAAATTTTGTGAATAAATTGGTATGTTTTTAAAAAGCAATAGTGAAAACATAATAATAAATACAATAACTTTCATGGTTCGAATTTTTTTGCTATTTTTATTAAACTATCTTTGATTGCTAAAGTTTTTTTTATTTCATTTTTGTAATAATTTATTTCTTCAATAGTTTTTGCCTGTTTTAGTTTTATTTCATAATCTAATATTTCACGTTGGGCTTTTAATATTTTTAATTCATTTTCATCTTTTTCAATACGGTTTAAAATGTCTTCAACTATAATTCTTGTCTTTGCAATACTATCTTTAATTGCAGATAGATCGCTGGTGGTGTTTTCAATTATTTTTAAAGCTTTACTTATGTTTTTATAATTATTTAATTGGATTAATGTAAATATTAATATCAGTAAAAGAATTATATAATAAATAATTTTTGTAATGTCTTTCATAAAATGAATTTATTGATTTAAATTGATTTTTTAAAAATATTAAAAATAATAGATAAATCATAAAATTTTTTTTAGATTTAAATGATGTTGAATTATTATTAATCCATTTTTTGATGATCGGAAAATAAAGAAAAAAATAAACTGGTAAAAAAATTTATGCTAAGAATCTTAACAAAAAATAGTCTTTATCATTTATTTTTATTAATCACTTTATAATGATTTAATTATTTTTTTTAATAAGAGTTCTTTATTATTTTGTATTAAAAGTTAAAATCATTAAAAAATTTTTTATCAAAATTTTAATAGTAAGTTCTTTACAAAAAGAAATATTTTTAGTAATGATAAAAAAATCTTAAAAGTAAAAAGTTATAAGTAATAAAAATTTTTGAAAAACCATAAATAAAAATTTAACGTATATTTTTTTGTAGAGATTTGAAAAATACAATGCTTATGAAACATTTTTTATTATTAGTTTTTTCAATTATCATATCGATATTTTATAATAAAATGCTATGTCAAAATAGCGGATGTATAAAAGGTGATTGTAAGAATGGTAAAGGTACGTATATATACATAAATGGTTATAGATATGAAGGTAATTTTAAAGATAGTTTAAAACATGGTTATGGTAGACTTGAATGTCCTGATGGTTCAGTTTATGAAGGGATGTGGGAAAACGATAAGTTTCATGGGCAGGGAACATACATATGGCCAGATGGTTCGAAATATATTGGAGAATGGAAGAATGGGGTACAGGATGGATATGGTATCTATTTTTATAACAATGGAGATAAATATGTCGGTTACTTCAAAAATAATAAATTTAATGGAAAAGGAACATATACATGGGCAGATGGAAAAAGTGTAACCGGCATATTTGAAAATGGTGAACTTAAAGAAAAAAATTAAGGTATTGGTGGGCGAGGTTTAAGCAGGCAAAGATCTACTAATTGTTTTATATTGGTTTCTCCTACACACATAACAGTATCAGCACCTCCCCAATATATTTTTACTGTTCCATCAGGTTCGTCAATAGCACCACAGCAAAATACAACATTATGGACATATCCTGTAGTTTCATAAATTTCTTCGGGTTGGAGTATCCATTCATCTGCAACTCCTAGAATTATTGATGGATCATCGAGTTTGTGTAAAGCAACACCTAACCTATAAATTGCACCGTCCATAGTTTTAAAAACACCATGAAATATATTAAGCCATCCATATTCGGTTTTTATGGGAGTTGCTCCTGGTCCTATTTTCATTTCGTCCCAATGATATGGCATTGGTTTCATTATCACTTTTGAATTGCCCCAATATATTAAATCGGGAGAATAAGAAATCCATATCGACCATGGAATAATTTCTGTATGAGGTCGATCGAGCCTTACGTATAAGTTATTTATTTTCTCTGGAAATAAAACAATATTACGCATGTCGGCTTGAGATATAAACGATATTCGTTCAACTTTTTCAAAGTCTTTAGTCTTTGCTAATCCTATTCTTACTCCATGCTTTGAGTAAGCACTATAGGTTATATAATATTCATTTTCAATTTTGCATATTCTACAATCTTCAATGCCAAATTCTTCATATTCTTTAAAAATACCTTCTGTAGCAGGCAACATAAATGGCTCTGGACGTACCTTAAAATCAAATCCATTTTTACTTTCTGCAATTCCAATTATTGATCTTCCGTTTTTTAAATGTGACCTGAATAACATTATATAAAGATTATTATATTTAACTACTCCAGCATTATGAGTTGTAACAACATCATAAGGTACGTCGGCTGGAGTTAAGATAGGATTTTTATAATACCTTCGAATAATATTGTCTTTCATAGCTATAAGTTTTGTTTTAAATTTAAAATTTTTGTATAAACACTTATATAATCTTTAGCCATTCTTTCTTTAGAAAAATTTTTCTCAACATGTGTTCGGCAGTCAATTCTGTTAATCTTACTGATTATTTTTACAGCATCTACTGCTTCGTCTACGTTATTTACTAAGTAGCCTGTTTTGTTGTGTATTATAATTTCTGGCATACTTCCTTTATTAAATGCTATAACGGGGGTACCACAAGCCATTGACTCAACTACAGATAATCCAAAAGGTTCATTAAAATTAATTGGATGTAATAAGGCAATGCTATTACCTAATATTTCGTCTCTTTTATCGGGTCCAATACTTCCAATGTATTTTATATCGTTATCGTTTAGTTCGGGTAAAATATATTTTTCAAAATAATTTTTATCTTGAATAATTCCGGCAATAATAAGATTTTTTTTTGCTTTTTTTGCTATTTCAATAGCTTCGCGTGTCCCTTTGTCGGGATGTATTCGACCAAAGTACAATAAATAATCATTATCGGGTTGTTCTTTAAATTTGAAATTTTCAATATCGATGCCATGATAAATGGTAGCAATATAATCAAGTTCGGGCGATCTATCAGCATTACTTATCGAGACATAATATGTATGTTTATTATATTTTTTGTAAACAGGTAAGATCTTGGGAGATGAAAAACCATGTATAGTTGTTAATACAGGTGTTTTGACTAACTTACTATAAGACAATGGAAGAAAATCAAATTGATTATGAATTATGTCAAATTTATCTGCCTGTTCAAAACAATTTGAAATGTGCAGACATTCCCAAACTTTCGGATCTATAGTGGGATCCTCTTCATAGCCTTTTGGACATACAGCTTCAAGTTTTGCAGAGGTTATTGAATCTTTTGTTGCAAACAATGTTACTTCTATGCCTAACCTTATAAGTTCTTCAGTTAATAATGATGTAACCCTTTCCCACGGTCCATAATGTCGGGGAGGTGTACGCCATGCTATTGGAGATAACATAGCTATTCTCATAATACAAAATTTTTATAAAATATCTGTTATATCAATTTCTTTAGTTCTTTCTATTTCAACAATTCTACCATTTTCACATTTTAATGTACGAAAAGGATATTTTTTTAGTAAATTATAATTATGAGTTGCCATTAAAACAGCTGTACCATTTTCACAAATTTGAATAAGTAATTTTAAGATCGATTCTGAAGTTTCTGGATCTAGATTACCTGTTGGTTCGTCTGCAAGTATTATCAAAGGGTTATTTAATAAAGCTCTTGCTATGACAACTCTTTGTTGTTCACCTCCAGATAATTGATGTGGCATTTTGTAATGTTTGTATTCTAATCCAACTTTTTCAAGTACTTCATTTATTCTTTTGTCAATTTCTTTCTTGTTTGACCAACCAGTAGCTTTTAATACAAATGCTAGGTTTTGATATACATTTCTGTCAATTAATAATTGAAAATCTTGAAAAACTATTCCTAATTTTCTACGTAAATATGGTATTTGACTTTTTTTAATTTTTTCGAGAGCATAACCACAAACCTCACAAGAACCTCTTTTTAATGGTAGTTCAGCATTGATAGTTTTTATAAGACTCGTTTTTCCACTTCCTACCTTACCTATAAGATATAAAAATTCTCCTTTGTTTAATGAAAAATTAATATCCGATAGAACAAGATGATCTCTATGAAATATATAACCATTACGAAACTCAATTACTTTTTCCATGATTAAAAAATTCATTTATACAATAAAATTATATTTTTTAAGTTATAGCTCAAAAATAATTATTTTTTAACAACATTGATTAGTTTTAAATTTTCATTTCTATTTTATTTTTGTAAAGAAGATTTATATTTATGATCAAAAATTAATTAATTTATGAAGATAAAATTAATTTGTTTAATAATCTTAGCAACAATTTTTTCTGTAACTGCATATGCTCAAAAAAGTCTTGAAAAAATTTTAGATACTAAAATAAAAGATGGTATATATAATTATGAGCATGGACAATACTCTACAAGTAGAAAAATATTTACAGAGTTGAATGATGAATTTTTTTCTGAAAATCAATTGCCATTGGAAAATAATAAAAAAGCTCTTGTGAGTTATTATCTTGCTATGAGTGCTTTAAAATTATTACATGATGATTCAGAAATTCTTGTAAAGAATTTCTTATCTGAATATCCTTCTCATCCTTATGCTTCAAGGTTGATGCTTGAAATGGGTAATGTAAGTGTAATTAATAAAGATTATTCAAAAGCTATAAAATATTATAATCAACTGAATGAAATTAATTTAAATAAGGACGAAATATATGAATGTTACTTTTATAAAGGTTATTCTTATTTGATGATCGATAGTATAGAACAAGCTAAAATGCTATTTTATAAAATAAAAGACAAAAATCATAAATATCAAGCTCCTGCAATATATTATTATTCTCATATTCATTATACTAAAGGTAATTATGAAACAGCACTGAGTGGCTTTCAACAATTAATTAATGATGAAACTTTTGGAGAAATAGTACCATATTATATTGCACATATTTATTTTTTGCAAAAAAGATACGATGAGTTAATAAAGTATGTGCCTGATTTACTTGAAAAAGTTACTGAAAAACGTAAACCCGAAGTAATACGAATGCTTGCTGAAGCTTATTTTAATCGAGAAAATTATGAAAAAACAATTGAATATCTTGAACAATATAAGAAATTAAATGCAGAATTTAAAAAAGTAGATAAATATCAATTGGGCTATTCATATTACATGCTTAAAGATTATGAAAAAGCTGCTGATGTTTTTGCTGAATTGGGAACAGAAAATTCGTTGCTTGGGCAAAATGCAATGTTTCATTTGGCCGATTGTTATTTGAAACTTGGTAAAAAACATGAAGCTCGTATGGCCTTCTATAGATCGTCAAATTTAAATTTTGATCCTTTTATTCAAGAAGAGTCTGCTTATTATTATGCAGTTATAACTTTTGATTTATCGTATTCTCCATTCAACGATGCTATAAATGCTTTACTAGCTTATATAGAAAAATATCCTAATTCACATCGTTTGCAAAGTGTTTACGAATACCTTATTCAAGCTTATTTAAATACCAATAATTACAGAATGGCTATTGAATCAATGAAAAAAATTAAAAAATTTACACCTGAGTTATATCCTGCATGGCAAAAAATTGCTTTTTATAGAGGTATAGAGTTATTTAAAGATCAAAGTTATGATGAAGCTATTATTATGTTTGATGAATCGCAAAAATATGGTATTTTGAATGAGAAAATTTATAGTCTTTCATATTTCTGGAAAGGTGAAGCATATTTTAAGCTCAAAAATTATTTAAATGCTATAAAATTTTACAATGAATTTTTAAAACAATCAATTTCATATAATTTAAAAGAATATTCGTATGCTTTTTATAATATTGGTTATTGTTATTACAATTTAAAAAAATATAATGAAGCTATTAATTGGTTTAGAAGATTTATTACTACTCAATTTTCAGAAATTGACAGAAAACGGTTAGCAGATGCTTTTAACAGACTGGCTGATTGTTATTTGTACACAAAAAATTATTCATCTGCTATTGATTTTTATGATAGAAGTATAAAATTAGCAACTTTTGAAACTGATTATGCAATGTATCAAAAAGCTTTAACTTTTGGACTGTTGGAAAAATATCATGAAAAAATAAATCAACTGAAAAATTTCGTTTCAAGATTTCCACACTCTGTTTATCTATTAGATGTTTATTATGAGTTAGGATCTACTAATTTTGAAATTAAAAATTATAATGAAGCATTGTATTATTTTCATTTAATAGAAGAAAAATACAAATTTACTAATTATTATCCTAAAGCTCTTGTTTCAATTGGCTTAATTTATTACAACAATGATGAACATAATAAAGCTATCGAATATTTGAAACGAGTAATTGAAGAATTTCCTGAATCAGATGAAACGAAGACTGCTTTAAATATTTTAAGAAATGTATATATTGAACTTAATAATCCAGATGAGTATTATGCTTATATTAAGAATAAAAATATTAAAACTTACAAAGTTAGCGAGTCAGAACAAGATTCAATAACATATATAGTAGCAGAAAATTTATATATGCAGGGTAAATGTAAAGAGGCTATTGAAAAGTTTAATTTGTATCTAAATAAATTTCCTGAAGGAAGTTTTCGAACAAATGCATATTTTTATCTTGGTGATTGTTATTACAAAAATAAAGAATTTGACAGAGCAATTGATAATTTTGAAAAAATAATAAAGTTGCCTTATAATCAATTTAAAGAACAAGCTCTTTTGATGGCAGGACGAATAAAGTTGCAACAGAAAATGTATAATGATGCATTGAATTATTACAATAAATTGCTTGATATTTCGGCAAATAAGCAACTGTTGCAGGAAGCTCAAATTGCTTTGATGAGATGTTACTATAATATTGAAGATTATGCTAATGCTATAAGAGTTGCTGACGAGATTTTGAAAAATTTTCAATTAGAATCAAATTTACTAAAAGAAACTAGATATATTAAAGCAAAATCGTTATACAAACTGAATAAATTGGATGATGCGCTTGTTGAATTTAAAAATATAGCTACAGAGGTTGTCAGTAAAGAAGGTGCTGAAGCTAAATATTTGATTGCAGAGATTTATTTCAAACTTGGTGACTTAAAAAAAGCTGATGAAGAAATTTTTGATTTCACCCAAAAAACAACTCCTCATGCTTTCTGGATGGGAAAAGCATTTTTGCTATGGGCAGATATACTTTATAAACAAGGTGATGTATTTCAAGCTTTACAAACTTTACAAAGTTTAATTGATTATTACGAAATAAAAGATGATGGTATTGTAGATGCAGCAAAACAAAAGAAACAATATTTTCAGGAACAACAAAATTTGAAATCAAAACCACAAACTAATCAGGATGTAGAAATTAATTTAAAAAAATAATAAATATGACAAAAAAGGTTTTTTCTTTTGTAATATTTTTTTCTTTTCTAATGTTTTATAATATTTCAGGACAAAATTTTGATAGATCTATTACAATTACAAAAACATATGAACCTGTTTTTTCAACCAAAGAAAAAATAGATGAAAAACCTGAGATTTATGATACTACTAAAATTAAACCTGTATTTAATTATATCATTTTACCTATTAAAGTAGATGCTAGTTACTCTCCTAATGAAATAAAACCTGCAAAGATCTCTGCAATTCCTGTTGATAAAGTTTATTCAAATTTTTTTAAAATTGGTTTAGGTAATTATTTGTCTCCCGAATTAATTTATCAGTTTAGTTCACTTCGTGCAAGAGACTACTCTTATGGTTTAAATATTTCACATTTATCTTCTACTTCCAAAATTACACTTGAAAATAAGCATAAAATAAATGCTGGATATTATGATAATATTATCGAAGCCTATGGTACAAAATTGATAGATTTTATAAAACTTGATGGTAATGTATTTTTAAAAGGGAATGCAATTAATTATTATGGATACAATACTAATTTGTTTATTGATTCAATTCCCGATATCAACAAACAAAGTATTAAGCAAGTTTATAACGAGATAGGGATTAAATTGTCATTAGAAAAACAATGTTCTGATTTAGATAAATTTGGGTATTCTTTTAGACCTTTTTATAGTTATTTTTATGATAAATATAAAAATAACCAGCATTCTTTATCAATTAATGGTAATCTGTTTGTGAAATTGAATAATAAATTACTCGACTTTAAGATTTTTACAAATTATAATTATTATAATACTTCATTTGATACAGCAAAGACATGGATAGTTTCTTTTATTCCATCAATCACCAAGAAAGAAGAAAAATATGAATATGATGCTGGGTTTTTGCTATCTTTAGGTTCCGATGATGAATTATCAAAATTTTATTTTGCTCCTAAATTAAGATTTATGTTACGTATGGCTGAAGATTATTTTAATCCTTATATAGGAATCGATGGGTTTATAAAATCAAACACATATAAAGATTTAGCAATAATTAATCCTTATATTGTTCCAGGATTTAAATCTCTCTTATCTGAGTTTTTAGTTTTTTACGGTGGAATTAAAGGTTTATTATATAGTAAATGGGGATATGACTTAAGTACATCTTATAGTTATCATAATAATATGACGTTATTTGTAAAAGATACTATTGGAAAATTACAAAATCAATTTATTGTTGTTAATGATAATATAAATAAAACAGAATTATCATTGATATCATATTTTTATCCTACCAAAAATTTAAAATTTGAACTTGAAGGTATTTATCGTTATATTTTACTCGAAAAGGAAAAATATGCATGGCATTTACCAAATTATGAAATTAAGTCTAAGTTTTCGCTTCTTATTAAAAGCAAGATAATGACAAAATTAAGTTTTAATTATTTTGATTCCCGATATAGTAAAATTGCTGGTGATACAAATTATTATAAATTACCTTCAATAATAGATTTAAATTTAAATCTTGAATATTATCATTCAAAAATTTTGACTTTTTATTTTAATATTTATAATATTGCTTCGTCGAAATATCAAATCTGGTATCAATATCCAGTACAAAGATTGAATTTTATTGTAGGTTTAACATATAAATTGTAATTATAGATGACAATGAATGTTTTAGTTTTGTTTGGTGGGCGTTCTGCTGAGCATAAGGTGTCTTTACAATCAGCAGCTAATATTATCGATGCTATCGATAATAATAAATATAACATTTATCCTGTTGGCATTGATTACAATGGGCGTTGGTATTATTTTGATAAACAAAATATTTTTTTAGATTCAGATGATCCATTGAATATTAGGTTGAATTTATCTGAGGGTACTGAAGTAGCTTTATTACCTATAGGTGTCAATAGTTGTTTATTATCATTATCCGATAATAGAAAGATTGTAAAACCTGATATATTGTTTCCAGTTTTACACGGGCCATATGGTGAAGATGGTACGATTCAGGCTCTTGCTAAAATGGCTAATTTGCCATGTGTGGGGCCAGGTATTGCGGGCTCGGTTATTGGAATGGATAAAGATATAATGAAACGTTTATTAAAAGAAGCAGGTATTCCTGTGGCTCGTAGTATTACCATTCGTAAAAACGAGATAAATAAATTTAAATATAATGTTGTATCAGAAATACTTGGTAGAGTGCTTTTTGTAAAGCCAGCAAATATGGGATCTTCGGTAGGAATAAATAAAGCAACTGATGAAAAAAGTTTTAGTAATGCTATAGAAAAGGCATTTTTGTATGATACAAAAGTTGTTGTTGAAGAAGAAATCAAGGGAAGAGAAATAGAATGTGCTGTTATTGGCAATGATGATCCAATAGCATCTGAACCTGGTGAAATTATTCCTCTTGAAGAATTTTATTCCTATACTGCAAAGTATATTAACAAATATGGTGCTGATTTAAAAATTCCTGCTAGCCTTGATAATGATGTTAAAAAAAGAATACAAGATTTGGCTATAAAAACTTATAAAATACTTGAATGTTGTGGTATGTCGAGAGTAGATTTCTTTGTTACAAATAACCATGATATTTATGTTAATGAAATAAATACGATTCCCGGTTTTACTAAAATTAGTATGTATCCGAAATTGTGGGAATATTCAGGTATTAAATATTCACAATTGGTTGATAAATTAATAGAGTTGGCGATAGAAAAATTTAATGAACAAAAAGACCTGAAGTTTTTTGAAAAATAATTATTTTCCAATGAAAATATTAATATTAATTTTTAGCATATCATTTTTATATACATTTAATTTATTTTCTCAAAAAGTCGAAATACCTGAAGGATATTTATTGCAGTATTCACAAGGTTTTCAAAGTGTTAACTTGCCAGTTGAATTTGTTTCATATTTTAAGAAAACACAAGAAAAAATTATTACAGAAAAAAGTAATAAGTTCCTTCGATTTTATATTTCAGACACTGTTGATTTAAAACCAACATTATACCTACTTGATAATTTTATATTTGGTGATTTTGTTTTTGAATTTAATACTAGAATAAAAAATATATCAAAAGACAAATGTCCCGAGATTGGTGTAATATTATCTTTTAAAGATACCTTAAATTATTATTCTCTAAATTTTATAATTAAAAATAATGATAGTTTGATTATTAAACTTATAGCTAATGATAGAGGTAAGTCGATATTAAAATATAATGGAGTTGTGTTTATCAAATTGAAAGAGTGGAATGATATTGTGGTAACAAGAGAACTTATAAACAGAACTATAAAAGTTTATGTAAATCATAGAAACATTCCTGTTTTTACTATAAATGATTGGTCTCTTGTTATGGGACATGTTGGTTTTAATTTTAAAAATGGAATTTTTGATATTGATAACATTAAAATTTGGTCCCAAACATTTATTGAGAATAAACTTTCAATTGAAAAATCAAATAAATTAATTAAATAAAAAAAAATAAGGATCATTGTTTCTTATTTTTTAATCACAAATTAAAATTAATGTTCTTTTTTCAAATAATCTTAAAAGGTAAAGGAATAGATTAACAAAATCGAGGTAAAGTATTAATGCACCTAATATTGCCTTTTTTTATCTTCATCAGTATCTTCGTTGCTGATTCTACTTAATAATTTTATTTTTTTGCATATCATAGGCTGTTAAACCTACAAAAATAAATATACCTGCAAATATCCAAAAAAATATAGAACTCTTTAAAAATAAATTTACTATCGACGCAATAATTAAACCTATTGATGACATCACAAGAAAACTAACAAATTTTGTCAAATCTTTTTTTGTTGTGTAGCCATAAACTACAATTTATCCAAAAGTTGTTGCAGTGACAAAAAAAGTTGTAGCTATCTAAAGTGCAGTAAAAATAAGAAAGATAAATGAAAAAGTTATTCCGTTTAAAAAAGAATAAAATATAAACATAAAAGTTGCTAATGAAATACTTAATTAAATATTAAAGATGAAAGTATACCTACAAGAATAAATTCAAATAAAATTAGTCCAAAAAATAGAAGCTTTTTCGATATTAAAGTTCGATATTAAAGTAGTAATAATAATAGGTGTAAAGGCAATAAAAAATGCTACTAAACCAGTAATAAGAAGAGCAAGAAACATCCAGCCAAAAACCATTGCTATGAATCTTTGTTCTTTGGCAGCAATTGTTTATTCGCTTAATAATAAATAATTTTCTTGTTTCATTTGTATATATTTAATTATTAATTAATTATTTTCATTTAAATTTATAAGATTTAAATCGTTATTAAATAATTTAGCTTTCTCTTCAAAAGTTTTTTTAATATGATCATCCATTGTCAGATAAATTACTTGCCAACCATTATTAGCAATTTCATATATTGTATGTATCAGTAATTCGCGTCGATCATAATCACTATGTTGAAAAGCATCGTCAAGTACCAAAAAAGCACTTTTGTTTTTCAATAATCTTTTTGCAAAAGCTATTCTTAATGCTAGTAAAACCTGTTCTTTTGTACCTGTGCTGATATCATCAAGTGGATATTCTTCAATATCCGATGAAATATAAATTTTATCTTTGTCTTGGTCGTCATTCTTTATTGTTAATTTTTTATATTTACCTGTAAATTTAAACAAAAGATTAGAAAAATCTTCTGATTCGAGTACTTCAATGATTTTTTTATCTTCTTCTTCTTGCAATTTAGCAATTGCTTTATAAGTAATTATTTGTGCTGCAAGTTTTGATTCAAGGTTTGTCAATTCATTTTTTACTTCTATTTCTTTTTTATATAAATTATTTAAAAGGGTATTAAAATCAGTAGTAAAATCATCATTAGTAATTTTGCAAATCTCATTTTTTAGAGAATTAATATTTTCATCAATTTTCAGTACTTTTCCTTTAATTTCTTCGATTGACTTTTCAATATCTCTCATTCTATCATTTGAATATTCGACATCTATTTGTTCTGAAATGTAATCTTTTTCACTGATGCCAAGTCCCTGCAATTCACCTTCTATATTATTCAATTTTTCTTTAATTTGTGAAATTTTGCTTTTGAGTTTTTCTAAATTTGCTTCGAATTGATTTTCATCGATATCTTCATTTAATAAAGAAGTAAACTCTTTTTTTATTTCTTGGATTAATTCATTAATTAGATTTGTTTTTTCTGTAAGTTCTTTTTCTTGTACATGTTTTGCATTTTCTATGCTTTTCAATTCATTTAATTTTTTTTCCAATTTTTCAAGTTCTTCTTTTTGATATGTAATCCCATTATCTTCTTTTATAAAATCGGTTTGGTCAATATCAAGTTTATTAAATTGTTGTTCCAACAATTTTTTTTCTTGTTCAGTTTTATCTCTTTTATCTATTATTATCTTAAGTTCTTTGTTCCATTCATTTTCTTTAGGTTTTATATCAATTAATGTATAAAATAACTCTTCTATCTGGTACTTTTTATTTTTCAAAGTTTGTTCTTTTTCTATAAATTGTTTTTCAAGTAGTTGTAGTTCATTTTTTTTATTTAAAAGTTCTTTATGTATTTCTTCTATTTTATCATAGCTAAATTTAGTATCAAATTTTTCTTGAAAAGACTTTTTTATATCATTTTCAAATTTTGTTAAGATCTCTTCTTTAACTATTTTTTTAATATTGAATTTATATGTTAATAATATTAAAAATGCTATAAAGATCAATAATAAACCAGCAACAAATTTGTTTAGAAATAATCCTGTTATTAAACCTGTTAATCCTAATATTAATGCAATTATATGAATTAGATTTCTTTCTACTTTGATTTTACTGTTATCTTGAAGTTGCATTAATTGATACAGTTTATCTATATTCGCTTCAAGCCATTCAAAGTCTTTTGTTTTTTGTTTTAATTCGTTTATTCTTATTTCAAGTTTGTTAAATTCTTCTAATGTTTCATGATATAATTCAATATAATTTTGAAGTTTGTTAAGTTTATCGTGTGAAAGTTTTTGTAAAACGATTTCTTTTTCTTGTATTTGTTGATAAATTTTATACGCCAGAAACTTTTTTGCTTTTTTATGTTCTTCAAATTTTTGTTCTATTTCTGGTAAATCTTTTAATATTTCTATTTTTTCGTTTATATCTTTTTGCAATTTGTTGATTTCTATTCGTAGCTCTTTATATTTACTTAGTTTATTTTCAATATATTTAATACGATCTTCAGGAATTTTCTGTAATGATTCTTTTAATTCTTGAATTTCAACAGATAATTTGTATGCTTTATATCTTTTTGCTTTTAATAATTTTTGTCTTTCTTCTTCTAGTTGTTTTTCTCTTATTTTTATTTCATTATATTCAATGGTATTATATTCGTTTACGATTTTGTTAATTATACTTACGATGTTTTCATATTTATTTATTGTTTCATAATAGGTTTTAAATTCTCCTTTTCTGCTGGCATTGATTATTTTGTCTTTAATTTCGGTATCTTTGTCTTTAGCAGTAACAGGTAAGTTATTGATTATTTTATCAAGTATTTTTTGAGGTGATAAAAGTTCTTTTATAATATTTTTGTTTATACCCGAATAGTTGTTCTTTTCTTTTATCAATTCTACTTCACCCGATTTTACTATCAGCAATTTTGAAAATGTTATTGGCAATTCTTGGAATTCTTTTTCTAGAATATTTTCTAGCTTTTGTTTCGAAGAAGTTGAAAATTCAAATAGCTTATCATTAAGTCCCGAAAGTAAAAGTTTTCCAGTACCACTGTTTCTTATATGTCCAAATTCATCAGGTTTTTTGAATAAACATCTAATGATAAACTCTACCAGCAAAGATTTTCCTCCTTCATTTTTGCTGTAAATTAAATTTACATTTTTAAAATTTATGTTTATGTCTTTTTTGTCTGGTCCTAAATATTTTGCTGTTATTTTTTCAATTTTTATTGACATTTTAAAACTATTTAAATATTAATTTCATTATTTCTTCAAGTATTTGTTCTTTTGTTGCAAATTTTAATTCTTCTGTGTTTTCTAATTCTTTTTTAATTTCTTTTATTAAATATATTTTATCGTCGTAAGGAGAAATTGTATATAAATTTTGTGTTTGTAATTCATTGTTGTCATAAAGTTGTATTTCATGTTTATTTAATAATGTTTTAATGAAAGTTATTATTTCTTGATAATTTTTTGTATATCCATAAACATTAAGACGTAGTTTAACTTTTCGATGTTCTTCATCTGTAAGTTGCCATTTGTTTATTATTTCCATAAGCTTTTGCTCTACAAATTTTTTTTCGTCTTGTTCGGGCACAACCATTAAATTTTCTACAAAGTAAATAACTTCTGTTTCTATGGGTATTTTTTCAAACTTTCGAATGTTGGTATCGTAAACCAAAAAAAATCTTTTACCAGTTTCATTAATATTAAGAGGATATGGTGAACCAGGGTAAATTACTTTACCAAATTCGCTATATTTGTGAATATGACCTAAAATTACTTTTAATGGGTTAAAAACATTTATTGCTTTTGCTGAAATAGGCATATAAATGCCATCTTCATATTCATTGATTGTTCTTATCGACGAAATATAATCGCCATGCCCTATGAGTATCCATTCATTGGGTATTGGTTGGGATTGCCAGAATGATGTTATTATTTCATCAATACTTTTGGTACGATTGTAAGGTACAAATAAAAAAGCAATATTATCAAAATATTCAATATCTGTATTGTTGAAAATCTTTATATTAGAAGCAGTAAACGAATTTGTATTTAATTGCATATCGTGATTTCCTGGAATAATGTAAAAATTCATATTAGTTGTTGATTTGCACAATTGATCAAAATCAAAATAATTGAGAAAATTTTCATCAAAAAGATCTCCTGCTATAATTATTTTTTCGACATTATTTTTTTTGCAATGGTTTATTATTTTTTCAAGTGCATTGTATCTATTTTCTACCTCTTTTCTTGTCTTTAGATGTAAATCAGCTGTAATAGCAATTTTCATTTAAATAAAAATTTTAGGAGTTTATAAAATTAGTAACTTTTATTTTAGTTTTCAAAACATTTTTGATTTTAATTTATTTGAAAAATAAGAATTATTAAAAACTAGAAGATTTTTTATTACTACTTTTATCCATGATATTGCATGTTGAAATTCAATAATATAAATGCTTTATTATTTTATTTATATTCAAGCAAAATAAGGTTTTACGTTGAATTTTTTTAAATATAATTTAAGAATATTTTTTACATTTGTAGATTATCAATTAATTCTTAACCTTTGATAATATGAAAACTGAGGAATTATTAGTTAACTTAAAAAAAATTTTTGGAGAAATAAATGAAAAAGTTTCATTTTATTTTGCACCAGGTCGTGTAAATCTTATTGGCGAACATACTGATTATAATGGAGGTTATGTATTTCCATGTGCTTTAAGTTTTGGTACATATCTTGCTATACGTAAAAATAGAGAAGAAAAACTACGTTTTGCTTCGCTAAATTTTGAGGGAGTAAATGAGATATCTATATCTGAGATTAAACAAAAAAGAGGTAATGAATGGGTAAATTATCCTTTGGGAGTAATTAACGAATTTGATAAAATTGGGATAGAATTGCCGGGATATGACTTTCTTTATTATGGCGATTTACCCAATGGTGCGGGTTTGTCATCTTCGGCTTCAATTGAAATTGTAACAGCCTATGCTATAAATGATTTATACAAAGTTGGACTCGATGAAAAAGAACTTGCAAAACTTGCTCAAAGGGCTGAAAATTTGTTTGTTGGTGTAAATTGTGGAATAATGGACCAATTTTCATCTGTTGCAGGTAAAAAAGATCATGCGATATTTCTTAATTGTGATACACTTGAATATGAATTGATTCCTGTTGTTTTGGGTGATTATAAGCTTGTTATAGCTAATACTAATAAAAAAAGAGGATTAGCCGATTCAAAATATAATGAACGAAGAAGTGAATGTGAAAAAGCTGTAGAGATAATAAACAATGTTAAAAAAATAAAATTGCTTGGAGAATTAACCTTTGATGAATTAATGAGTATGAAAAATCTTTTTGAAGGTCATGATGTTATCTTTCGACGAGCAAGACACGTTGTTTCTGAAATAAAAAGAACTGTTGATGCTGTTGATGCCTTAAAAAATGGTGATCTTAAAAAATTTGGTCAATTGATGAATGAATCTCACGATTCATTGAGAGATGATTACGAAGTTACAGGTCTAGAATTGGATACTCTTGTAAGTGAAACTCGTAAAATAAATGGTGTATTGGGATCACGAATGACAGGTGCTGGTTTTGGAGGTTGCACAGTAAGCATAGTACACAAAAATTCAATAGATACTTTGATTGATAAAGTTGGAAAAGCTTACAAAGAAATAACAGGTCTTAAAGCCAATTTTTATGTTGCCGAAATTGCCGATGGTGCAAAAAAAATAGAATAGATAATAAAAGAAAAAGTTTATATTTGCACCACTTTTGCGATAAATAAAAAGTGAAAAAAATGAGAACTGGGAATTGGGAACGTCGGTGGCATCCTTTATTACAGGAGTGGGTTATTATTGCTGCAAATACTTCCGAGCGACCATGGTCGGGGGAGGTAATTAAAACACAAAAAGACGAAAGTCCTGAATTTGATCCCGATTGTTATTTATGTCCTGGAGTAACTAGAGCATCAGGAATTACTAATCCTCATTATACTAAACCTTATGCTTTTACAAACGATTTTGCATCTTTTTCATTTGATGCACCTGATGTTGCTACGGTAGATAATCCTTTCGAGAAAAGAGCATCTGTGCATGGTACATGTAAAGTTGTTTGTTTTTCACCTAAGCACAATATCACTCTTGCTGAAATGAGTAAAGATGAATTATTGGATGTTGTAAAATTATGGCAAGAAGAATTTGCTTCTTTATCATCACATCCTAAAATTGAAAATGTTCTTATTTTTGAAAACAAGGGCAAAGTAATTGGTGTATCAAATTCACATCCTCATGGTCAAATTTATGCTACTGGTTTTGTACCAAAAATATTAAATAGGGAAAGAGAATCTTTTGTTTCTTATTTTAGAGAACATTCATCTGAACTAATGAAAGATCTTGTAGAGTTTGAAATAAATAAAAAAGAAAGAATAATTTATAAAAACGATCACTTTGTTGCCTTTATTCCATTTTTTGCAAGATTTGTTTACGAAACGTATATAGTACCTCTGAGGCACTTGTGTAATATTACAGAATTTACTAAAGACGAACTTGAAGCTTATGTTGATATTCATCATACTATAATTGTTAAATTCGATAATCTTTATAAAATGTCATTTCCCAATATTACCATGTTACATAATGCTCCATGCGACAATAATGGAGCAAATAAACTATTTTGTTTCCATACCGAATTTTATCCACCTCTACGGTCACCAGATAAACTTAAATATCTGGCTGGTTTTGAATCTGGAGGTGGTAATATAATAAATCCTGTTTGTCCCGAAGAAGCTGCTAGTCGAATGCGTGAAGCCGATTTAGTGCATTATAAAAAACAAAGTTGATGATAATTTTGGAATAACAAAAAAGCTCACCTTTTTAAGGTGAGCTTTTTTTGTGATACTTTTTATGTTAATGGTTTATTGAATTATCAAAACTTCTTTTCTAATATCGAATTCATCAGTTTTTATTCTGATTATATAATTACCTCTGAGATTACCTAAATCTTTAATATTGTAGGATTTGTTGAAAATTGTTGCCGGTGATAACGAATTTTCAAGTGTGGCAATTTTTTTACCATTTATATCATAAAGTTCAATTAGTACATGTTGTTGTTTATTTATACCAAATTCTACAATAATGTTATCCTGTAAAGGATTAGGATAAATTTTTACATTTTGATAACTAATTGAGTTATTTGTTACTTGATTATCATTTTTAAATTGCAATAAGTTAACTTCATTATTCAATGCTGCTTGATAGCCAACAAAAGTATTGTTATTTACAATTACTTCTGATTTAATTAATACAAGTAAAGGATATCTATGAAAGGGTGAATACCAACGATATGTTGTTATTCTGTTTGTTTGACTTGAATTATTAATTACTAAATTATATTCCTGTACTGTCTTAACTCTTAAAACATTTTTTGCAACAAAGTTTCCAGGTAGCATTAATGTTCCATAACCGTCACCTTTAACTTCGTAAATACCTTCGAAAGTTCCAGATTCAATGTTGTTAAAATAATATTTGCCTGAAAAAATTCCTTTATAATTATCACCATATGTGAATGGATATTTCATTTTTAGTAATGGCTTTTCGTAAATCATTTTTACTGTTTTATCTTTTGAAAGATAGCCAACCTGTTCAATCAAATTTTCATCAGTATTAAAGAAAAATTTATTGCCAAATTCGTCTAGTTCTATTTTTGCATTTGGGAAAATCGTTGAATTTATTGTTTGATAAGCACTTGAAATTAAACCTTCGAAATTTTCTTTTATTTGTAAATTCGAAAAATCCCACAGTACATCTTTACCTTCTTTACCAGGGTCAGTATAATTACATAGTTTCATCTGGTTGGAGGTTTCTCCTTTAAGTACATGAGTTTTGTAAGTCAACACAGGTGTATTTTGCGCATTAACATATAGAAAACCTGTGTAAATTAATAATAAAACTGGTAAAAAACGTTTCATAGTATTATAAATTTAATTTTTTGTAATTTACGATTTTTTTTTAAAAAAAGTTTAATTTCCATACTCCGAAATAAATTTTATTCTCATAAGTCTAATATCTTCTACAGTATATTCATCTTCTCCTAATTTTTGTAATGCTTCTTCAATTGATTCGGTCTCGGCTTCTTCTTTAAAATACTGATAAATTTCTTCCTGATGTTCTTTATCAAGAATCGTATTTATGTAATAATCTAAATTAAGTTTTGTTCCAGAATTTACAATCGATTCTATTTCATCAAGTAATTCCGACATTTCCATATTTTTTGCTTCGGCTATATCTTCTAAAGGTATTTTTCTGTCGATACTTTGTATTATGTATACTTTATTTTGTGACTTATTAACAACAGATTTAACAACAAAATCTTGAGGTCTTTCTATTTCTTTTTCTTCAACATACTTTTTAATTACTTCCACAAATTCTTTCCCGTATTTTTTTGCTTTACCTGCACCTACTCCTGTTATGTTTTGCAGTTCTTCGATAGTTATAGGATATTGAGTTGCCATATCTTCGAGTGAAGGATCCTGAAAAATAACAAATGGTGGCAGCCCAAGCTTCTTTGACAGTTTTTTTCTAACATCTTTTAATATGCTTAATAATTCTTCATCGAGTGCACCTGTTTTTTCACCACCAAGTCCAAATAGTTCATCTTCATCTTCTACTTCAGGATATTCATGATCTTCGCTAAGTGTTATTTGATAAGGATTTTCAAGAAATTCATATCCTTTTTTTGTGATTTTTAAAATTCCGTAATTTTCAACATCTTTTTCAATCAATCTTTCTATCATTGCTTGGCGAATGACTGATTCCCAAAATTTTTCATCTTTTTCGCTTCCCGAACCAAAAGCTTCAGTTAAATGACTTTTGTATGTTTTAACTTGGGCTGTTTTATTACCTGCTAGTACATTGGCAATATGATCAGCTTTGAATTTCTCTTTTAGTTCAATAATAGCTTTAAGTACTTTAATAACATATTGAGTACCTTCAAATTTTTCTTTTGGACGAAGGCAATTATCACAATTTCCACAATTTTCATTGAGTTCTTCTCCAAAATATGCTAATAAATGTTTGACCCTGCATACTGATGATTCGGCGTATGCTACAGTTTCAAGTAACAGTTGTTTTGCAATTTCTTGTTCAGCAACAGGTTTGCCCTGTAAAAATTTTTCAAGTTTTTGGATATCTTTATAATTATAAAAAGCTATGCATATACCTTCACCACCATCTCTTCCTGCCCTTCCTGTTTCCTGATAGTAACTTTCAAGACTTTTGGGCATATCGTAATGAAATACAAAACGAACATCGGGTTTATCAATGCCCATTCCAAAAGCTATTGTAGCTACTATAACGTCTACTTCTTCCATTAAGAATTTATCTTGGTTTTCTGTTCTAGTAGCTGAATCAAGTCCTGCATGATATGGTAAGGCTTTTATTCCATTAGCTTTAAGAATTTCAGCAATTTCTTCGACTTTTTTTCTACTCAAACAATATATAATACCAGATTTTCCAGGGTTGTTTTTAATGTATTTTATTATTTCTTTTAAAGCATTTTTCTTTGGTCGTATTTCATAATAAAGATTAGGTCTTCTGAATGATGCCTTGAATATATCGGCATCCATTATTTCAAGAGTTTTTAAAATATCATGTTGGACTTTGGGGGTTGCAGTAGCTGTCAATGCAATAACTGGTGCATTACCAATTTTATTAATCATTGGTCTTATTCTTCTGTATTCAGGTCTAAAATCATGTCCCCATTCCGAAATACAATGTGCTTCGTCGACAGCATAAAATGATATTTTTACATTTTTCAAAAATATTATATTATCTTCTTTTGTTAATGATTCTGGAGCTAAATATAGCAATTTTGTCTTTCCTTTTAAAACATCATCTTTGACTTTGTTTATTTGAGCCCGTGTTAAAGAGGAATTTAAGAAATGTGCAATACCATCTTCTTCACTGAAACTCCTCATTAAATCAACCTGATTTTTCATCAATGCTATTAGTGGTGAAATTACTATTGCAATGCCATCCATTAATAAAGAAGGCAATTGATAACATAATGATTTACCACCACCTGTAGGCATCAATACAAATGTATTTCTACCTTGCAATAAGTTTTTAATTATTATTTCTTGATTACCTTTGAATGAAGTAAAACCAAAATATTTTTTTAAAGTGTCGTGTAATAATGCATTAAAATCAGTCTTTATTTCCATAATTTACCCCACCTCCTTTTTTATTAGATTTTATTTTTAGATTATTTAAAATTATAATTAGTTTATTAAAATTTTTTTAGCATTTTATAATAATTAATTTTATGTTTTAATTCTTAAAGTTTTTAAAAAAATTTTTGTGAAATTTTTATATGATTAAATTTACACAATTTTAATAAAATGTAAAAGTTAAATCTTTTAAAAAAATTTTTAGATTTTATTGAACTATGAATGAAGTAAAAAAAGAGCAAGGTTTTTTAGATCATCTTGAAGAGTTAAGATGGTGTATAATAAGGTCGGCTATTGCAATTTTGGTTTTTTCAGGATTAGCTTTTGCTTTAAAAAGTTTTATTTTTGATAGAATAATTCTTGCTCCAAAAAGTCCGGATTTTATTACAAATAAATTATTATGCTATTTAAGCGAGGCATTCAATACTCCAATTTTATGTATCAATCAAAATAGTTTTTTAATTAAAAGTATTTACATGTCTGGTCAGTTTATGGCACATATAAAGATATCATTGGTAGCTGGTATAATTATGGCATTTCCCTATGTTGTTTATGAAATATGGAAATTTATAAAACCTGCGTTGTATCCACATGAAGTAAAAGCAATAAGGGGAGTTGTTTTTTATACTTCTTTATTATTTGTTATAGGTATTCTTTTTGGATATTATATTATAACTCCTATGTCAATAAATTTTTTAGGTTCTTACAAAGTTAGTGAGTCTGTACCTAATGAAATAAATTTAATGTCATATGTTTCAACCTTAACTTCTGTTACATTGGCTACAGGGATTGTTTTTGAGTTACCTATTTTTATTATGTTTCTTAGTAAAATAAATCTTATAACTCCAAAATTTTTAAGAAAATATAGAAGACATGCTATAATATTAATTTTAATCTTTGCTGCAATAATAACTCCACCTGATATATTTAGTCAAATTCTTGTATCAATTCCTATGATATTACTTTATGAAATTAGTATTATAATTTCAAAGAAAATACATAAAAAAAATAAATTGGCAGGATAAAAAATAAATTGATATGAAGCTTTATACACAAAATTTGGTAAAAAAATATAGAAATAGAATTGTAGTAAAGAATGTTTCTATAGAAGTTAATCAAGGTGAAATAGTTGGATTATTAGGTCCTAATGGTGCTGGTAAAACAACTACATTTTATATGATTGTTGGTTTAATTCGTCCTGATAGTGGGAAAATATTTCTAGATAATGAGGATATTACCGATTTACCTGTTTACAAACGTGCTCAAAAAGGAATAGGTTATTTGTCGCAAGAGCCATCAGTATTTCGTAAGCTTACTGTTGAAAATAATTTAAGATGTGTTCTTGAAATGACAAATCTGACGAAAGAAGAACAAGATGAGAAAATTGAAAGACTATTGAATGAATTTGGGTTAACAAAAATCAGGAACAATTTGGGAATACAATTGTCGGGAGGAGAGAGAAGAAGAACGGAGATAGCACGTGCATTGGCTTTGGATCCGAAGTTTATTTTGCTTGATGAACCTTTTGCAGGTGTTGACCCTATAGCTGTTGAAGATATACAGAGCATAGTGGCAAAACTGAAAACTAAAAACATTGGAATAATAATTACAGATCATAATGTGCATGAAACTCTTTCTATTACCGATAGGGCATATTTACTTTTCGATGGAGAAATAATGAAAGCAGGAACAGCACATGATCTTGCAAATGACGAACAGGTTCGACGTGTGTATCTTGGTAAAAATTTTGAATTAAGAAATTATTCAATTTAAAATATTATAATAAAAACAATATTTATATACCGTAATTAATTTTGTACAACAAAAAAGGCTATAACTATGAATAAATTATCAAAAAAACCAAATGTAGATAGCGAAGAGCTTATTAAAAAAGCTTTTAAAAGAAAGAATTGGAATGAAATAAAGACTTCTGATAGTTGGGACATATTTAAAATAATGTCTGAATTTGTTGAAGGATTTGAAAAACTTGCCCGAATAGGTCCATGTGTGTCAATTTTTGGTTCAGCACGTACAGAACCCGATTCTCCATATTATAAATTAGCCGAAGAAATAGCATATAAATTAACACAACATGGTTATGGTATTATTACTGGTGGTGGGCCAGGAATAATGGAGGCTGCTAACCTTGGTGCACGTCGTGGGAAAGGTGTTTCGGTTGGAATTAATATTTCTTTACCTTATGAACAAGAACCAAATCTTTTTATAGATCCAGATAAACTTATAACTTTTGATCACTTTTTTGTTCGAAAAGTAATGTTTATGAAATATGCTCAGGGTTTTATTGTTTTACCTGGTGGTTTTGGAACATTTGACGAATTGTTTGAAGCTCTTACATTAATACAAACAGGAAAAATAGGAAGATTTCCAATAATACTCATGGGTTCAGAATATTGGGAAGGACTTATAAAATGGATTAAAGAAGTTATGCTCGAAAGAGAAAAAAATATCAATCCCGAAGATCTCGAATTGTTTAAGGTTTATGATACTGCTGATGAAGCTGTTGATTATATCAATGCTTTCTATTCAAAGTATTTATTAAGCCCAAATTTTTAATGAGTTGTTAGTAATTAATTTCTAAAATATTTTGTTAATTGATTATAAATTATTTAATTTTAGTGTGTTTATATTTAAATTTAAATGACTAAACATAATTGGGTTAAAATATTATTGTATTTATTTTTGTTATTTATTATAAATCCAATGGTAGAGCCTGAATTGATTATTCAGGTTCCTGATGATGTGCATGGAGGGAAAGATTTTGTTGTTAATATTACTCTTAAAAAGGAAAAAATTGAAGGATTTTCAAGATTTATTATGGAATTACCTGCTGGGTTAATTGCCGAACCTCTGAATTCTGCTAATGCTGATTTTACTTTTTCAGATAAAAAGGTAAGATTAATATGGCTTAAAATCCCTTCATCAAATGAAATTAATTTTAGTTTTAAGGTCAAAGTTGATCCTCGTTTAAAGGGTAAATTTACTTTAAATTCTTCATTTTCATATATTTTGAATAACGAAAAGAAGACAATTTCGGTAAGTACTAAAACAGTAAATATAATACCTTCACCAGAAATTGATCCTTCGATGCTTGTAGATATTAATGAATATGAATCTAAGGTTATTGAATACATAAAACCTTTTACCGAAGATCTTAAAAATGTGGCTTGTATTCGTCAAAAACCTGAATACAATAAAGAAAAAAACGAATATATTGTTAAATTGTTGATTCAAAAGGGTGGTAACTACAAGTATGCTAAGGTTGAAGAAAAAATTCCAAAAGGATTTAAAGCTATATCTGTTGACCCAAAATTTGCAATATTTGTTTTTAAAAACAATGTTTTGAAATTGTTGTGGATGAATTTACCTCCAGAAAATCCTTTTATAGTACAATACAAATTAATACCTTTGTCCTCAGATAATACTATTAGTGTACCTGAATTTGAGGGAACATTTTCGTATTTAACCGATGGTAAAACCTTAACCATTCCGGTTTATCAAACATCCAAAGATTTAGCCTTACTTACTCCAGAAGAAATTAACAATATTAGTGAAATACAAACAACAAAGCCTTCTATTGCCCAGTTTCAGTCTTCAACATCTATAAAACCAAGTTATACATATAAAGAAAAACTGTCTACTACTCAAAATATTGAAACTAAGGAAAAATTAACAGGCACTAAAGGATCATTTGATCTGATGCCTTCAGAAGGTATATATTTCAGAGTACAAATAGCCGCAGGTCGAAAACCTGTTTATAAAAATTATTTTAAAAAGTTTAAACTTGACAAGGAAGTATTTAGAGAGTTTCATGATGGTTGGTATAAATATACTCTCGGAAATTTTTCTATCTACAAGGAAGCACGTGATTATAGAAATTATTTAAGAAATAATACTAACTTTAAAGATGCTTTTGTAATTGCTTATAATAATGGTATACGTATTACAGTTCAAGAAGCACTTATGATTTCAAATCAAAGGTGGTATAAATGAAAAAGATTTTTTTATACATAATATTTATTATCCTGACTATTATTTACAATATAAATTCATATGGTCAGGAAGAAGAACTAGAAAAATTATTGAAACAAGATGTAGAAAATATAAATCCTGTGTATAAACCTGTTGTGGGCTTTGGAACAGGTATTTTTGGTTATTTTGGAGATTTAAGCAATAAAACAGCTTCATCGTTAATTGGAACACCTGGAATACACCTTAATCTTGCTACATATGCCGATAATAAACATTTTTTTAGAGCTAATTTTTATTTTATGTATGGAAAATTAATGGGAGAGAAAAGATCAATTGATGATTTAACTCAAAATTTTAACTTTCAAACCGACCTTTACGTTTTTGGATTAAATGTAAATTATGATTTTGATCATTTTTACAAAAAACGCTATGGTGTTATTCAACCTTTTGTTTCATTGGGATTTGAAACTATATTGTTTAATTCTAAAACTGATCTTTTTGGCTCTTATAAAGACCTTGAAACTGGTTTGATTGTTCATAATGCTCCTTATTATTACTGGCATGATGGAACAATAAGAAATATGCCCGAAGCACCCGAAAATCAAGTAAGAAGTGTAATAATGCGTAGAGATCATATATATGAAACATCAGTAAAAGAAATAGATTGGGGATTGGGTGATTATAATCAATATACATTTGCTATACCATTGGAGATTGGATTTGATTTTCATCTTTCGCAAAGATTAACATTTAGAGTAGCAAATTCTTTTCACTTCACAGTAACAGATAAACTAGATCATGTAAGTTATAAAAACAAAACGGGTATTAAAGGAGATAAAAAACTTGATTGGTTCAATTTCTTATATGCAAGTATTCATCTTGATTTGTTTTCTTCGAAGAAATCAATTACTCTTGAAAGATTTTTCAGAGATATCGATTATGACTACTCTGTTTTGTATGGAGATGAAGATGGAGATGGGGTTTTTGATGCTTGGGATAGATGCCCATTAACACCCCCTGGTGTTGTAGTAGATACTACAGGTTGTCCTCTTGATACAGATGGTGATGGTGTACCTGATTATATCGACGAAGAACCTAGTACACGAAAAGGAGCTGTTGTTAATCAAAAAGGAGTTGAAGTTACCGAAGAAGATTTAATTAAACTTCTTGATAAATCAATGGCTGTTGGTAGAAATGAAATTGATATTTATTTGATGACTCCTGAAAAATATTTAGGTAAAAAACCTAAAAAAGATAAAATATTAATACCTGAAAAATTTAAATCTATTGATATTGATAAAGATGGTTATATTTCATTCGATGAAATGTTAAAAGCTATAGACGATTATTTTGATAATAAATCAAAATTTACAGCTAGTGATATTTACGAACTTAATTCATTTTTCTTTTCGCAATGAAAAAATAAACATAAATTTTATTGCTTATAAAATTATTTGAAATAAAATTTATATTTTTGACAAAAATTTTGCTTTTTGTTTTTTAAAAAGTAATTCAAATAAAAAATTGTTGTATATGGAAAAAAAACGAAGAAGTGAGGTTAAAATTGAACAGGTTGGCGATGGAATATATCGAAAAATTTTTTATTTGAAAAATTTACTAGTGGCTATTTACGATTATACAAAAGGCCCAATGGACCAACCTACAGAAACTCATAGTCATGAATATGAACAAATCACCTATGTTGCAAAAGGACAACTGTTTGTGACTATAGGTGGGCGACGAAGACATCTTAAAAAAGGAGATGTTTTTTACGTACATTCAAATATTCCACATTCGATTCAAACTTTAAGTAGTAATGTGAGACTCGTAGAAGCTTATACCCCTATACCTGAAGAATTCAATATACGTCGACCTGAACCACAAGGAAATGAATAATTAATATAGCCGGGTTTTTCCGGCTTTAACTATATATATTTTATGATACAAAGAATTCAAACACTTTATATATTTTTAGCATTAGTATTAATGCTGTGGTTTATCTCTTCTCCAATTTTTGAAATTATTGACATAAATCAACAAACTTATCTTTTTTATAATTATGGATTTTATAAAATTGATAGTTCATTAAGTAAAGTTAAATTGATATCTTCAATTCCTTTAATGATTGTTTTGTTGATAATAACAATTAACATGGTTATAACTATCTTTTCTTTTAAAAAAAGAATTTCGCAAATGCGTTTATGTATATTTAATATGCTTTTGATAATAGGTTGTATTTTTTTAATTCTTTACTATTATAAACAGGCTACTAATAAAATCCAAATAGAATCTCTACACTACAAGTTTTCTGCTATATTTCCATTAATAGTTTTTATTCTTATATATATTGCTTTCAGAGCAATAAGAAGAGATGAAATTCTTGTTCAATCGATTGGTAGATTTAGATAATCTTAGATTTGAATAATTATTGTATAATGACAATATTCTCTTGATTTATTACTTTTTCACAATAATGACATTTTAATTTTATTGAATCTTTTTTCATAACATAAAATTTTGTAACAATTTTTTCGGCATTGGTAATACATGCAGGATTTATGCATCTTACGATACCAATTATTTCATCCGGTACTTCCACTATTCTTTTTTCAACAACATGATAATCAAGTATTATGTTGAGTTTTGCTTGAGGTGCAACAAGTGCTATTTTGTTTATGTCTTCATCCTTAAAAAAAACATCAGAAAGTTTTATTATAGCTTTTTTGCCAAGTTTTTTACTTTCGAGATTGATACCAAAAGTTATGGTTTTGTCAATTTTATCGAGGCCTAAAATTGATATTACTTTGAAGAGACTTTTAACAGGGATATGATCAATCACTGTCCCGTTTTTTATTGCATTAACTTCTAAAAATTTGTCTTTTTTTAGTTCCATGAATTAAAAATTTTTTAAATACCTAAAATTTCAGCAATTAAAGCTTGGCGTATATAAATCCCATTTTCAGCTTGTTTAAAATAGTAAGCATGTGGACTTTCATCAACATCTTTATCTATTTCATTTACTCGTGGTAGTGGATGTAAAATTTTTAAGTTAGGTTTTGGATTTTTTATCATCTCTTTTTTCAAAACATAAGCATTTTTAGTACGTTCATATTCCATAACGTCCGAAAATCTCTCTCTTTGAACGCGGGTCATGTATATAATATCAACTTCAGGAATTATCTTTGTTAAATCTTTTTCTTCGTAATATTTTAAATTTATTTGTTCAAGATGCATTTTGTATTCATCAGGCATTTTGAGTTCGTCAGGTGATACAAAATAAAAAGTAGTTTTAAATTTTGCCATTGCAAATAACAATGAATGAACTGTCCTTCCATATTTCAAATCGCCTACCATCGCAATTTTAAGATTGTCAAGTGTATTTTGTGTTTTTCTAATAGAGTAAAGATCTAATAATGTTTGTGTAGGATGTTGATTGGCTCCATCACCAGCATTTATTACAGGAACATTAGCAATTTCACTAGCAAATCTAGCACTACCTTCGAGTGGATGTCTTATTATTATTAAATCACAATAATTTGTGATTATTTTTATTGTATCATATAAAGTTTCTCCCTTCATTATGCTTGATGCAGTAGAATCAAAGCCTATTATTTTACCACCCATTCGTAAAATAGCAGTTTCAAAACTTAATCTTGTGCGTGTTGAGGGTTCAAAAAATAATGATGCAATAATTTTACCATTTAAAATATTTTGAAATTTATTTTTTTCAAATTCTTCAGCTCTATCAAGTATTGTAATATATTCTTCACGTGTAAAATCATTTATTGAAACCAGACTTTTGCCTTTCATTGAATAAATTGTAATTTTTTTGATAAAGATACAAACTTTAAAATTTTGAGTAAAAATTTATAATAAAAAATTTTCTATAATGTATAATTTAACATCAGAAAAAATTGATAATTGGTCTTTGATAAGTTCTTTGTTTTTTTCAGGATATATAATACTTATTATATAATGATTTTGATCAAAATCTTGATTTAGAATTCGACAATTATTTTCTTTTTTGTTTAATATTTTTAAAATATTCGGTAATTGTTGGTAGTTGCAATGAATTATGCATTTTAAATAATTTTCAAGTTCAATTATAATGGCATTTTTTAATGCTTCGAATGTAGCAATTTTGTAAGCATGTGTTAATCCACCAGTACCTAACAAAATCCCCCCAAAATAGCGTACTACAACAACAAGTACGTTGGTTAAATCGAACGATACTATTTGATTGATTATTGGTTTACCAGCTGTACCATTAGGTTCTCCATCATCGTTATATCTGATTTTTTCTCTGTATGCTCCAATAGAATATGCATAACAATGATGACGTGCTGAGTGATGTTCTTTCTTTACTTCTTTTAATATTCTTAAAACATCTTCTTCTTTGTTTATAGGATAAGCATATGCAATGAATTTACTTCCTTTTTCTTTGTATATACCTGTTGACAATTCTTTGATTGTTTTTATTTTCATGATTATATTTGTTCATTTTTATATTTTTTATATTTCTCTTTATCTATGCCTTCAAGTTCTTCATTAATATGTTTGCCAATAGGTTCAACATGAATTCTTATATCAAGTATATTATCAATTTTATTTTTGATACTTTTTTCAACTTCATGAGCTATTTCATGAGCCTTTTGAAGTGATAAATTTCCATCAACTTCAATATCAACTCCAATAGAAATTTTGTCTCCTATTTTCCTTGCTCTTATTCTATGTGGATTTTGAACATCTTTGACTTGATCGATTGCATTGAAAATTGTCTCATATATCGAAGCATCTTTTATTCCATCCATAAGTTCATAATTGGTTCGCATAAAAATTTCAAAAGCTACTTTTAAAATCCACATACTTACTAAAAAACCAGTAATTGCATCAAGAATTGGTGCTTTTAATATATATGTAAATACTAGCCCTATTAATACAGAAAATGATATTAGAATATCATTTTGCATGTTTTTGCCATTTGCAATTAACATCTCACTATTTGCCAGTTTCCCCACCCTGATTTGTTGATATGCTAATCCTAATTTACCTATTATTGAAATTATTGTTACTATTAATGCTATTTGGGAAGGAATTTCGGAGTGGGTACCTTTTATAAGCTTAGTGATTGAAGTTATAGCAAGTTGAGTTCCTGCATAAAATATTATAAATGAAATTATCTTGGCAGCTATTGATTCGGCCTTGCCATAACCATATGGGAATTTAACATCAGGTGGTTTTGACATTATCTTTGCAGCTATAAGTGTAGTGAGTGATGTTAATACATCACTCATTGAGTCGAGACCATCACTTAATACAGCTAAACTGCCAACTATTAGTCCAGTTATTATTTTTAGTATAGACAAAAAAGCATTTCCTATTATTCCAATCCACGAAGCTCTTTTTATTAATTCTTCACGAGTAATTGTTTTTGTTTCCATAATAAAAATCTAAAATTCTAACAACAAATATATAACTATTCTTAAGTTTTTGTTAAAAATATTTTATTCATTAAATATTTTCTAAAAAATGAAAATTTAAATACAATAAAAAGGCAACATAACTTAAATTAAATAAGACAAATAAATATATTTAGTAGTCATTTATAATAATTTTTAGGAATCTATTGTAATAGAGTGGTAAAATAAAACTTTTAAAAAACAAAAGGGTAAGAAATAATGGATTAAAATATGTTAATTTTTTTTAATTAAAACATTTTAAAATATCTTTATTTTTATAAAAAAATTCCAACATATGAAAAATATTATAATCTTTATTTTTTTATTGATATCATTTTTTGCAAATTCTCAAACCAATAAAGATATTAAACTACCTGTACCTAAAACTACAGGAGGTAAGCCTTTAATGGATGTTTTGAAAGAAAGAAAATCTGAACGATCGTTTAGTGAAAAAGAAATAGACATACAGATATTATCTAATTTGTTGTGGGCAGCATGGGGTATTAATCGTCCTGAATCTGGAAAAAGAACTGCGCCTTCTGCACGAAATAGACAGGAGATAGATTTATATGTAGCTATGAAAAATGGTCTTTATAAATATGATGCTGTAAACAATAAACTAATTTTTATTTTATCCGAAGATATAAGGGAAAAAACTGGTACACAAGCATTTGTGAAAAAAGCTCCTTTAAATATTATTTTCGTTGCCGATCTTAACAAGATGGGAAATGAAGATGAAACCGAGAAATTAATGACAGCACATATTGATGCTGGTTATATAAGTCAGAATATTTATTTATTTTGTGCATCTGAAGGTCTTGCAACTGTTGTAAGAGGGATGGTTAATAAAACCGAATTATCAAAAATAATGAAATTAAAAGATAATGAAAAAATTATTGTGGCTCAGACAGTAGGTTTTCCAGAATAAAAAATCAGGTGTTAAATATTAACACCTGATTTTTTAAACTTTTTGTAATTGCTATTTTACAAACTTTAATGTCACAAATTTATCTCCTATTTTAATACTTATGAAATACATTCCTTGTTTAAGGTTGCTAATATCACACAAATTATCATTCAAATTACCCTGTTGCAAGATATTTCCATTTATTGAAAGTATTTTGTATTGAGTGTTGCTTTCAACGTTAGTAATTTTTAGTTGAGTATTGTTGACTGATATTACTTTAATGCTATTATTTTCTTCTGATTTGTTTATTTTTGTTTTAACAATAGCTGTATCAATTGATAATGGTATTTTAGGACAGATGATTTTGTGATATACTGGATAATCAACTTCAATAAGTTTATTTTCTTGGTATTTTGTGTTATTGATTAAATATTTAACAGATTGACTTTTTAATTCCATAGGTATATTCGGAGTATTATACCATTTACTATGACAAGGTTTTTGTATTGTTTTGTATGATTCTACAACGTATGGATAATATGATTGATTGATATTTGTATTATCATAAAAACTATTTGAATATCCAGCTGATATAAGGCCATCATAATCTAAATTTATTTCTTGAGCATAAAAATAGTCGTCACCACTATCACCATATACCCTTATAGGTATTGAACGGTATTTTGGTGAAAATGCAGCTACAAATGCATCTACAGAAGAATTATTATTAAAGGCATAACCACGGTAATATCCTGAAATTAGGTATTGATTATTGTGGTAAACAATTTTTCTCCCATATTCTCCCGAAACGTTATTTTCGGGAATATCAAATCTACTGGCCCATAATAAATTTCCTTTAATATCTATTGAAAAAACTAATACATCATCGTAAACTATTGCAGGTAACATTTCAAATGTTTGTTTGCATCTACCTGTAATTGCAATTTGATTTTCTGTAATAAAGTCTAATCCATATGCTTCTTCATCATAAATTGTACCGCCATCATTAAACAAACCATAAAGGTTTGAAAAATAAACATTGCCTTCAATATCTAAAAGTGTGACAAGAACATTTTTATCGCGGTAAGGAGATGTAATTGCATTTCCTGTGGCAGCAAATAATTCAGTTGTTGAAGTTGATAAACGTGTGCCTTTAATATCATTATAAAGTGTTTTGTCTGATTTTCCGGGTGTTAAAGTTACTAATTTCCATATAGGTATTCCATATTTAGTTATTCCTATGATTACACCATTACCATATCTTGCATTTGTATCTTCAATAAATCCACAGGCAATATAGTTTACTTTTGAATTGGCATTATTAGCTTCAACAATAGCATTAAGTGAAGTAATTTCAGGATATTCAAAATACCATGTGAGGTTATATTTAAAGTCAAATTTAGCAATAAATGCTTTTTTGTTTTCTTCTTTAATTTTAACATCACCACAAACTACATATCCTCCATCTATTGTTGATATTACATCTTTTGCAGTTAAAAATATGTTTTCAATAGAGCTATGAATATAATGTCGGTATTGTATTATTTCAAAGTTTTTGTTCAGTAACATTGGTGTCAATGCTTGAATATTTTCTTTGATTGTAGTTGTTGACACTAATGAATAACTAATCTCATTATTATCTGTTAGATTAACTTTGGTGAAAGTAAAATTTTTTGATGACAATGTTTTTGGAGGATTAACAGGATAAATAGCTTGATAATCATAGACATACTGTCCCATAACTACAGGGACAATCATAATTTTTAAAAAAATTGTTAGAAGTTTTGTTTTCATACACTATAAAATTTAAATTGTTAAAATTTAAATGGCTTTTGATTGAAATTTAATTTCATTATTTTTTACATTTAGAAAGTTTGAATGTAACCCATATAAATTTTTGCAAATTTTGCAAATGTTTGTAACTTTAATATGAATTTAAATTTTAGAATATTAAATTTATTGAGTAATAAATTAAAATATCATTCTTAGATATGTTAAAGATAAAAAATGAAGAGTGGAAGTTGTTTTTTGAAAATCTAAATCAACCAGTATTTGTAACTGATAGAGAACTTAATATTATTTACTCAAACAGGAGTATAAGTAATTTACTAGATACCGATGATTTTATTGGTAAATCTTTTAACGAATTTTTGAATAATGTTGAAGTTTTAAGTAATTTACCTGAGCATTTTATTGAAAATTTAAAAAAAATAAGTTTTGCAAAAAGTTTAGAATTTGAAATAAGAAAAGGAAATGAGTATTATCAATTAAATTTTAATCCAATATACAGTGAAAACGGAGAAATTGATAAATTAATTTGTATTGCTACGAAAATTACAAATAAAAAAATAGTTGAAGAAGAGCTTAGAAAAGCTAAAGAAAAAGCCGAAAATAGCAGCAAAATGAAATCATCGTTTCTTGCTAATATGAGTCATGAGGTGCGAACACCTTTAAATGGAATAATTGGTTTTTCGTCTATGCTTGATAATGATAATCTAAGTTCTGAAAAACGCAAATTGTACATTGATTATATACATAAAGGTGCGCATCAGTTGATGACTATTATTAATGATATTATTGATTTTTCAAAAATTGATGCGGGATTGCTAGAAATCAAAAAACAACCTGTAAATGTAGTTGAATTGATTAATGATCAGATAGTTTATTTTAGAAATGAAATAGAAAAACAAAACAAAGAAATTGTAATCAGAAAAAGAATTATTGATATCGATAAAAATTTAATTATAAATGCTGATGAAATAAGATTAAGGCAGGTATTGTCTAATTTGTTGAGTAATGCTATAAAATTTACTTATCGAGGTTATATCGAAGTTGGATTGCTTATTAAAAACAGTAATTTATTATTTTATGTTAAAGATACTGGTATAGGAATAGAAAAAGATAAGCTTGATATTGTTTTTGAAAGATTTAAACAGTTACATAATTCATATTCTAGGGAGTATAAAGGTAGTGGTTTGGGATTGGCAATTTGTAAAGCACTTGTTAATCTGATGGGGGGAAAAATTTGGGTAGAATCAGAAAAAGATGTTGGATCTGTGTTTTATTTCACAATACCTTTAGAATTAGTAAAAAGTGTCAAAAATAGTAAAACAATAAAGAATAGAAAAATGCCCACTATAAATTACAATTTTAAAAATAAAAAGATATTGATTATCGAAGATGATCTTTATAATATAGAATATCTGAAAGCTGTTTTACAACCTTCGGAATGTGATTTGTTAATTGCTAATGATTTTGAGGAAACGAAAAAAAAGTTGTCGAAAGAAATTTCGGTTGTATTGCTTGATATAAGATTACCAGAAAAAGATGGTTTTTTTGTGGCAGATTATATTAGAAAATATTTTCCCGAATTACCAATAATAATTCATACAGCACATGCTCTTGAAGAAGATATAGAAAAAGCTATGAAAAAAGGATTTAATGAATATCTAATTAAGCCTGTTAAACCTGAGGTGTTATTGAATACAATAAGCAAGTATATATTTAACGAATGTTATTCTGGATAAAACAATAACATTCCATCACCATAACTTAAAAATCGGAACTTATTTGCAATAGCATAATCATAAATTGTTTTCCAATCATTACCTATGAAAGCTGCTATAAGCAATAATAAGGTACTTCGGGGTTGATGAAAATTAGTTATTATTCCATCAATCATTTTAAATTGAAATCCGGGAACAATAAAAATTTGTGTATCTGCCTGTAGTTTTTTTATATTATTTTTCTCCATAAAATTTAAAATGGTTTTAAGAGTCTCGTCTCTTGTAAGTTTTAATGGTTGTTCATATGGTTCCCATTGATTTATTATTATATAATTGTTGTAATTATTGTTTTTCAAAATGTTTGCTACATATGGCAATGATTCAAGGCATCTTACTGTAGTTGTGCCAACAGCAATAATTTGTTTGTTTTGCAAGAGATTGTTAATTAATTCATCGGTAATGATAAATGTTTCCTGGTGCATTTCGTGATCGAGAATATTATTGCTTTTTATTGGTTTAAAAGTTCCTGAACCCACGTGCAAAGTCAATTCGGCAATATCAATACCTTTAGATTTTATTTTTTCAATAATCTCGTTTGTGAAATGTAAGCCAGCTGTTGGCGATGCTACCGAACCTTCGTATTTTGAATATACAGTTTGATAATATATTTTATCAATTTCTTCAGTATCTCTTTTGATATAAGGTGGAATGGGTATTTTTCCTGTATTTTCAATTATATCTAAAAATGTATAATTATTATTATTCCAGGAAAACTCTATTAGCCATTTATCGTCTATTTTATTAATTTTCCTTGCTTGTAGCAATATTTCATTGTCTTTAATAATGATTTTTTTGTAAAGCGTTTTATTTTTCCATTTTTTGGTATTACCAATTATACATTTCCATGTGCAACAAGTTTTTGTTTGAAAAATAGAATAGTAATCTGCAGGTTCATAAGGATGTTCACAAAATATTTCAATACATGCTCCTGTTTCTTTATAAAATAATATTCTCGCTGGTATAACTTTTGTATTGTTTAGAACCAATATATGATTGGTATTCAAGTATTTGTCAATATTATGAAAAATATCTTCACTTAATTTTTTATTTTTGTGAAAAATTACTAACCTTGCTAATCCTCTATCGGGTAAAGGATATTTTGCTATTAATTCTTCAGGTAAGTTATAGCTATATTCGTTGAGATCAATTTTTCTTAAAAAATTCATTTATTATATTTTTGGCAAGCAAAAATAAATAAATTTGTAAAAAAATATTTAATATGAAGTTTAAAATTGGTGATAAAGTTAAATTTTTAAATGATAGTGAAGAAGGGATAATAATTGCTATTTCAGAAGAAGGGAAAATAATTACTGTAAGAACTAATGATGGTTTTGATATTCCTGTTATCAGTTCGGAGTTAGTACCTGTAATAGTAAATGTTGAAAACAAGATAAAAGGTGTTGAAAGTGATCAACGAGAAGATATAAGAGGTATAAATAAAGAAGATATTCAGAACAGAAAAGAAAATAAAGAAAGTATTGAGAAAAAAGAAAATTTGTATGAAATAATATCACAAAATGTTGATGAAAAAGCTAAACGTGAAATATTGTTGGGTTTTGTACCTGTAAATTCTGAAGATATAAGAAGAAGTGATATAAAAATGTATCTTATAAACGATTCCGACTGGGATATTGGTTTTGTGGTATCATATCAGGTATATAAAAAGTACACATTTATTAAAAGATCGTGGTTACCACCTCATTGTAAACTATTGATTAAAAAATGGAATCAGACCGATTTGAGTAAAGTGGTGTCTTTTAATGTTCAAGTATTATTCATGTGTAATGGTGAATATATTCCTTTATCACCGGTTAATAAAAATATTAATATAAGTAATATTGCATTTTATAAGCCAGCATCTTTTTCAGAAAACAAATATTTCAAAACCGAAGCAGTAATTATTCCTGTAAATTTTTCAATTGATGAGGAAGAAAAATTGAAAATAACACCTCAAGAAATTGCTGCTGCGATGATGGTGAAAAAAGATATAAAAACGGAATTTAAAGATTTACAAAAATCATTAGAAATTCAGAGAGAAATAGACTTACATATTGATAGTTTGATTGATAATTATGAAGGTTTAACACCTGCTGAGATAATGCAAATTCAAATAAATCATTTTCACAAAGAAATAGACAGAGCCATTAGGGATGGAATTGAAAGGATTATTTTTATTCATGGAGTTGGCAATGGATTGCTGAAGCATGAAATACGAAAAGAACTTGAAAAAAAGTATCCTGATTTAAGTTATCAAGATGCTTCGTTTAAGGAGTATGGTTATGGTGCCACAATGGTTTTCTTAAAATAAATTTTTGGTATAGATTTTGCAAGAAATAAATTGCAGTGGGTCGTTCTGTCGCTCCGGTCATAAGATCGGAGAGGAAAGTCCAGACAACACAGGGCACCATGCTTCCGTGAGGAAGATGTCCGTGAGGGCATAGAGGCAGAGAAGAGAATAACTTCCCCTGTGTTCGTGTAACACGGGGGTAAAGGTGAGAAGGTGGGGTAAGAGCCCACCAGGTCGTGCAGCAATGCACGATGCTGTCTGCTTCATGGGTTGCAAGATCAAATATATTCCGGTATTCTGTAAACATTGTTTTACAGATACAGGGTGGCCCGCTCTGTTGAGGATATCCTCAGCCGGAAGGGGTAGATCGCTTAGATAAATGACAGAAGTCCCTTTAATGGGATACAGAATCTGGCTTATAGACCCACTGCAATTTTTTATTTAATATTTGTATTTGTTTTTCCACCATTTTATTAATCTTTCTTTTATTTCTTTTTCCCTTTGATTGTCTTGTGGCATATATAATATTGTACCTTTTATTTTTTCAGGTAAAAACTCTTCTTCTACAAAATTATCCTCATAGTCATGTGCATATTTATAATCTTTACCATATCCAATTTCTTTCATCAATGATGTAGGTGCATTTCTTATATTTAAAGGAACGGGTAAGTCGCCTGTCTCATGTACCAACTTTATGGCCGATTCAATTGCTTCATAAGATGAGTTACTCTTGGGTGATGTTGCAAGATATATTGTAGTTTCGGCCAAAATTATCCTTGCCTCTGGCCATCCTACCAATCTTACAGCTTCGAAGCAACTTGTAGCAAGTAGTAATGCATTTGGATTTGCAAGTCCTATATCCTCAGCAGCAAGTATTACCAAACGACGGGCTATAAATTCAGGATCTTCACCTCCTTCATACATTCTTGCTAGCCAATATAAAGCAGCGTTTGGATCACTACCTCTTATTGATTTTATAAATGCCGAGGTAATATCATAATGTTGTTCTCCCGATTTATCGTATAATGCAATATTTTTTTGAATAATTGCTTGTACTCTATCATTGGTAATAGTAATATTGTTATCAGTAGCTGTGTTTATTATAATATCAAGTATGTTCAATAATTTTCTGGCATCGCCACCTGAAAATCTTAATATAGCATCATATTCTTCAATGAATATATTTTTTGTTTTTAGTATTTCATCTTTTTCAATTGCTCTATGTAATATTTTTTTTAATTCTTCAATATTTAATGGTTTTAATATAAAAACCTGACATCTTGACAATAAAGGCGAAATTACTTCAAAAGATGGATTTTCTGTAGTGGCACCTATTAAAGTAATAATACCTTCTTCAACACTACTTAATAAAGAATCTTGTTGCGATTTATTGAATCGATGAATTTCATCGATAAAAAGTATGGGTGGATGTGAAGCAATTAATCTTGCTCTTTTTGCTTTATCTATTGTTTCTCTAACTTCTTTTACACCTGAACTTATTGCACTGAGAGTATAAAATTCACAATTTAAACTTTTTGCAATAATTCGAGCAAGGGTTGTTTTGCCAGTACCTGGAGGGCCCCAGAAAATAATAGAAGGAATGCTTTTATTTTCAATAGCTTTTCGTAATACAGAATTTTTGCCAATAATATGTTCCTGACCAATAAAGTCATCAAGTTTATCAGGTCGCATTCTTTCAGCTAATGGTGGTATAGAAGTCATTTTTAGAAACACTAATTTTTAGTAAAATTATAATAAATTTTGGTGATAATTATTTTATTTTATTACCTTAATTTGTAACATTGTAATATCAAATTTTTAAATTGTTAGGATAATGAAAAATAAAGTTGTTATAGTTACGGGTGCTTCATCGGGAATAGGACTTGCAACAGCACGTGAATTTGCTGCTCAAGGTGCTCATGTTGTGCTTGCTGCTCGTAGTTATGATATTATAAAGCAGGAAGAAGAAAATTTAAAAAACAATGGATACGATGCACATGCGATTAAAGTCGATGTTTCTTCAGAGGATGATTGTAAAAATCTTATTGATAGAACCATAGAAAAATATGGAAAGATTGATATTCTTATTAATAATGCTGGAATTTCAATGAGAGCTTTTTTTAAAGATGTTGATTTAAATGTGTTGAAAAAGTTAATGGATGTAAATTTCTGGGGTACTGTATATTGTACAAAATATGCTTTACCATACATACTCCAATCGAAGGGATCAATTGTTGGAGTTTCATCGGTTGCTGGTTTTTTAGGATTACCTGGAAGAACAGGATACTCTGCATCGAAATTTGCTATGCATGGATTTTTAGAAACATTAAGAATAGAGCATTTAAAAGATGATTTACATGTTTTAATTTTATGTGCTGGTTATACCAGATCTAACATTAGATATAAGGCTTTGCTTGCTAATGGTAGTTATCAAGGTTTTACACCGAGAGAAGAGGAAAAGATGATGACGCCTGAAGAAGTTGCCAAAATAATTGTTAAATGTGTTAGAAAAAGGGTTGACTTTAAAATTCTTTCAATTGAAGGGAAATTATCATACTTTTTAAAAATATTTTTCCCCCGATTTATTCAAAAAGCATCATTAAAAAATATTGAAAAAGAAGGTGAATTACCTGTGAAGTAATATTTTTATGATATGATTAATTTTGAAACAAATATACGTGTCAGATATAATGAAACAGATAGAATGGGTTATTTACATCATTCGTATTATGCAGTATATTTTGAAATTGCAAGAACCGAAATGCTAAGAAACATAGGTGTTTCATATAGAGAACTTGAAGAAAAAGGTATTCTATTACCTGTATACAAATTGTTAATAGAATATAAAAAACCAGCATTTTATGACGATATTCTTACCATTAGAATTACCATGAATAAATTGCCAGAAGTGAAATTAGAACTTGATTATGAAATATATAAAGATAAAAATCTAATATGTAAAGCTAATTCTATTAACGTTTTTGTAAGTACTATTACAAGAAAACCTGTTAAAATTCCTGAAAATTTATATAACTTGTTTTTGAAATATTTTACCTGATAATTGTAACTTCAATTACTTTGTTTTGTATTATAATAAGATAAGTGCCTGTAGGTAAAGGATTTCCATTATTATCATTACCATCCCAATATGCAGGGGTTTTAAATTTGGCTTTTTTCAAACCATTTTTATCATATACTATGGCTTCTCCTTCATAAGGAATAAAATGTGTGCTATTTATTTTATCAAGCGAAGGTGCGAGAATTGGATAATCATTTAAACAATTTTTGTCAATAGAAATTATTTGATCATATGTTGTAAAGCAATTTTCAGCATCTCTTATTATTATTTTATATTTTCCTTCTTGCAGATCTTTTAAATTGTTGATAGTATCATTGGTTATTAAGTTTTTTAAGTAAAATTTGTAAGGAGAAGTGCCTTCAGCTATATTGTAATTTTTTATTTCGAGATTTCCTGGACTATAGCAATCAACATTTTTTGTAAAATAATCAATTCTTTGTGCAATTATTGTTTTTTCATATACTTTAATGGTATCAGTGACTTTGCATTTAAATTGATTTTCAGCTGTTAATATATATTCTCCTGGTTTATCTATCGAAATTAAAGAACCTGTAATTCCAGTAGACCAATAAAAAACAACATTTTGATCTTCATTTAATGTTTTTACACTGATAATTTTACTGTTGCCAGGGCATAATTTAATTTCTTTTTCCAATATACTTATTTGAGGCGCAGAAACTATTTTAATAGAATCGTAGTTGTTTTTTATGCAAAAACTTGAACTAATATTAAAATAATAAATTCCTTCTTTAATTAAATCGTTAATTTTTAGCGATCTGCTTATCGAATCAAATGTCATATTTTTAATTGCAATAGTATCACGCGTAAATAAATTAAATCGGTAATATTGAGGATAATTAACTCTAACTGTTTGTGGTAGTTCATTATTACAAATTTCTTTCTTTTCAAAAGTTACTTCTTTAACTTTTCCTTTGATGTTATAAATTATTAGAGAATCTTTTTTTAAGACAATACTATCGGGTTCGGCAATTAATGTACAGTTTAGATTATAGTAATCAAAACTTAAATATAATTGATTAATATCAAAATCAGAAGGTAGATATTGCTTATAGATATATTGTAAATTTGTCAGAGTAGTTGTATAATAAATACTGATAAAATAATTTGATTTATAAAATACTTTTATTTCTTGTTTTTCGTAAGGATAAAGATATTCTTTATAATTTGTTTGTGTATTAACAAATTTAATATAAATAACAGAATCACTCGCTATAATTTTATTGGCATTTAATAAAATTGTAAAAATTAAAATTGTAAAAATGCCTGATATATGTCTGAGCTTACTGTTCATCTTGTTGTTAAACTATTTAATATACATTTTTTCATGTTAAAAGTGACCATAATTTATTAATTTTTAATAAAATTTAATTTAATTGCAAATTCTAATGAATTTATATTTATTATGCTTTTTCTTAATGGTGTATTGTAACAAACTGTAAAACTAATATTTTCTTTTCCTATTTTATAATTTTTAACTCCAAGCCATATTGCACCTCCTTGTTTATATCTGTAACTTAAACCAATTAAAAACATTTTCCAGAAAGTTTCTAAACTATAATCTGCATTGTATGATAAGTATGAAGGTAAACGTATCAAAAATTGGGGTTTTAAATATAAATCCTGATTAATAAAAATTTTTGTACCACAATAAAAGTTATAATGACGTTTTAAGATGCTAATTTCCTGATAAGGTTGAAATTTCCCATTGAAAATCTGATTAATCGAAAGGCCTAATTCTAAAGTTTTATTTGATAAAAATATTCCAACATTTGCATCGGCTGCAAATTCTGACTTTCCACCAATATTTGGGGTTGATTTTATAGAAAAATTAGCCAAACCAAGATCTATTCCTGCCGATAATTTCCATTTCTCAATAATTGAGGTATGATAAGAATACATGATGTACATTCTGGTTCTTGAGATATATTTACCTTCATTTTCAGTGTTAAATTTAAAACCTGCTGTACTATACGAATTTTTTTCTTTGTTGGTGATAGCAAGATTAACACCACTATAGTATGATGCAAAATTGCTAAAGTAGTTTAAGAAATTTTTAGTTACTGCATAAACTTCTATATTACTTTCGTTGCAGGCAACAGCAGGATTTATAAAATTAAAATATGAGGAATATTGTGCTACTTGAATAGGATAATAATAACTTGTCTGACAATTGCCATATTTTATCAATATAATTTTTATTAAAATTATTATGTACAATAATTTATTCACACGTCAAAGTTGTAATAGAATGCAATGTTATAAAAAGTTTTTAAATTCAAAATAATTTTATTTAATAAAATTATAAATTAAATATGTTGAGTACCAAATTTTTTTTCAACATCATTTACAAAGTTTCTTATTTCTTGTTCTCTATTTTTTGGACATATTAATAATTCTTTCTCATTATCAACAATAATATAATCATCAAGTCCACATATAACAGCAATTTTACCTTCTGGTAAATGTACATAACAGTTTTTTGTATCATAAAATAATGCTTTGATATTATCGGGTGCATTGTTTTCGGAATTTTTGCTAGATAATTCGTATAAAGATCCCCATGTTCCAATATCGTTCCATCCAATATCTGCTGTTATTACATATACATTGTTTGCTTTTTCCATTATTGCATAGTCAATCGAAATATTAGGACTTTTTTCATATATTTCGGCTATTTTTTCATATTCTTTGTCAGTGTTGAAAAATTCTTCATTACTCGTAAATTGCTGATATAGTTCGGGCATGTGAATTCTAAAAGCTTCAATAATTGATTTAACCGACCATATAAAAATTCCTGCATTCCAATAATATTGTTTACTTAGATATAATTCGATAGCCAATTCGAGTGGCGGTTTTTCAACAAATTTTTTAACTTTATAAAATTCGTATATATCAGTCTTTTTGATTGTAGTAGAATTATCTGCATGAATATACCCATAACCAGTTTCGGGCCAGTGAGGTACAATTCCAATAGTTAATAATCCATTTGTTTCATCTGCTAGATCAAATCCCTCTTGAACGATATTGCAGAATTCAGTTTCTTTTTGTATGAGGTGATCTGAAGGAGCAACTATAATGCGAGCCTGGGGATTTATTTTTTTAATTTTAAGTGCTCCATAAGCAATGCATGGTGCTGTATTTCGTCGGAATGGTTCAATTAAAATATTTTCTTCTGGTATATTTGAGATAAGGCTTTTGATTTTCTCTTTATATGCTTTGTTAGTGATAATAAAAATATTATCTTTTGGACATATTTTAAGAATTCTTTCATAAGTTTGCTCAATTAATGATTTTCCAATTCCCAATATATCGAGAAATTGTTTGGGATTATTAATTTTACTCCATGGCCAGAATCTACTACCAATTCCACCAGCCATTATTATAGCATAGTTGTTTTTATCCATAGTTATATAGTTTTATTTTAAATTTTGAAATTGTATTCTTTTTGTTGAGCAGATAAAACAGTGAGATGTGATATCCAATATGCCAATGTACTTTCAGCTCCTTGATTTCTATTAACTCCCTGTTCTTCAAGTCCATCACAACAACCTTTTGTTTCGTGATCAAATAATGGTAAACGTAATGAATTTTCGCCTAAAAACCAAAGATATGTATTGAACAATTTATCAAGATCTTCTTTGTTTCTTGTTATTTGATATTTCTGATAATACATTAATACCATTGCCATAACATCAATAGATTGTTGGTCGTATTCGGCCATTTTACCGTCTCGTGGATACCAGCCTTTATTGCCAACAGGATTAAAATAACCATTTTTGAAAGTTATATTTTCTAAAAATTGCGATGTTGAGTTTGCAACATTTAATATTTCGTTATCTCCAATAACTTCAAATCCCATATAAAGTGACATAGGCAATATAGCGTTGTCGTATGTTAAAATATTTTCAAACCAGTGCCACTTTTCATCACTATTTTGTTTATAACAAGTTAGCAATTTGTTTATTAAATTCCTGTAATATTGAAGCATTTTTTCATCTTGCGGATATTCTTTAAGATAATATGATAGTCCAATGATTGTATTAGCGATTGCTCTATTTGAAGTAAGATTTTGACTATATTCTATAGATTTGAAGAAAATGTCAAGAGCAATTCTTCTGAATGCATCGTTAGGTGCAAATCTAATAAGATATCCAAGTGCCCATATTGCTCTTCCGTACGAATCTTCTGATCCATATTCATCGAGATATTGTCGACTGAAACTTAAAAAATTTCTGAATTGGCCATTTTCTCGTTGCATATAATGTATATAGCTTAAATAGATTGGCATCAGTTCAAGAGCTTTTTTATCTTTGTTTTGTCGATATGCCATTAAAGTCATTAACAAAGCTCTTGCATTATCGTCGAGACAATATCCTTCTTTTAAATTTGGTATACCATATTTGGCATGTTGTACTATTCCTGTATCATCAGTTAACCTTAAAATATGTGTTAGATCGTATGTTGGTAGTAGTGACAATTCAATAGTTTGATGAGTATTGATTGATATTTTTTCATAATTGTAATATACATATTCTGAAAGATAAAGATATTGTTTGGATATTTTTGACCATCTTAATTTTTTACCATATTCAGTTGCATTTGTTCGTAATTCGTTCAATAAATCTTCATTATCAAGTAAATCATTCAATATTTCAGCAAGTTGTATTGAATTTTTAAATTCAAATAATCTGCCTCTATTGTCGGCAAGCATTTCACGTGCGTGCCAATATGGTGTTGACACAATGGCACATCCCGCACCTATTGCATACGAAAGTGTTCCACTCGTAATTTGAGTTTCTGAAAGATAGGGAGTTATATAAATATCTGTTGCCGATAAAAAGTCCATTAGCAATTCTTCAGAAACATATTCGTTATAAAAATAAACATTATTTTCAAGGTGTAATCTATTAACAAGCATTTTTAAAAAATTCCTATACTCTTCGCCAGAATGTTTGAGTACATTAGGATGTGTAGCACCTACAACAACATATAAAACTTCAGGATGTTTTTTAACTACCTCAGGAAGAGCATGAATTACTGTTTCAATTCCTTTGTTTCTGCTTAATAAACCAAATGTTAATAAAACTTTTCTTCCTGTAAAATCAAATTTTTCTTTAGCTTTGTCTCTTGAAATTGTAATATAATCAGGTACTCCATGTTCGATTAAAGTTATTTTCTCTTTAGGAATTTTATAAATTTCATTTAAAAAATCAATTGCTATTTTGCTCATTACAACAATTCTGGCTGCTTTTTTACTTATTTCTTCTATAATTGACTTTTGTGTAAAAGAAGGTTTTTTTAGTACTGTGTGAAATGTCACTATTAAAGGTACTTCGAGGTTGTGTAGCAAAGGTAAAATATAAACACCATCGTTACCACCAAATAAGCCAAATTCGTGTTCAAGCAAACAAACATCTATATCGCTATAATTTATGTATCTGGCAGCATTTAAATAATCTCTTTGGTGATTTTCACGTATAATAAATTTAACTTCTTTGGGATAATTAAGTTGTTGTGTTTCGTCATTTATGGCAATAATTGAGGCGATATCTGAAATTTCTTTTGAATTCAGGTTTGAAGTAATTCCTTTTACAAGATTATATGTGAAAGTAGCTATTCCACATCTACGTGGAGGATAGGTACTTATAATCCCTAACTTCATACTGCTTTTGTTTTTAGCAATATAATAAAATGATTTATATTTTAAAAATTATTTTTTTTCTAATAGGTTTTTTGATGTTGTTTTGATTGATATATTTCTTTTAATTTTTTAAAAAGTTCTATTTCTGCTGGTGATAAATTTTCTGGTAATTTTATTTTTAAATCAATATATAAGTCTCCATATTCTCCTTGTTTATCATATTTTGGCATTCCTTTGCCTTTTAAACGTAACCTTGTACCATTTTGTGATCCGGCAGGAACAGTGATACTAACTTTTCCAGACAGAGTATCAACATTAATTTTTCCTCCGAGGATTGCTGTATAAAGATCAACTGAAACTTCGGTATATAAATCATCATTTACTCTTTTGAACCTGTAATCTGGTATTACTTTTATCTTTATGTACAGGTCGCCTCTTTCACCACCAAATAGACCTGGCGCTCCTTTCCCTTTAATTTTTAATTCTTGTCCGTCATTAATACCAGGTTTTAAATTAATTCTAAGTTTTTCACCATTTACTTCAATTATTTTTGAAGTACCGTTATATGCTTCTTGCAATGAAATTTCAAGTTCAGCTTTTAAGTCATTACCTTTGACACCCTTTTTTCGTTTCTGACTTTTTTTCGAAAAATAAGAATCACCAAAAAAGAATTTAAAGAAATCAGAAAAACCAGTATCTCCTAAAATATCTTCTAAATTTCCTTCATAATAATACGTTCTATTACCACCTCCAAATTGTGACCAATCAAAATTTTCAAAACCTGCTTGTTGATATTGTTTCCAATTAGCACCTAATTGATCATATTTTTTTCTTTTTTCTGGATCGCCAAGCACTTCATATGCTTCATTAATTTCTTTAAATTTTTCTTCAGCTTCTTTGTTGCCAGGATTTTTATCAGGGTGATATTTTAATGCAAGTTTTCTGTAAGCTTTTTTTATTTCTTCCTGGCTTGCATCTTTCGAAACACCTAATATTTTATAATAATCTTTATATTCCATATACAATTTCTCCTATTTTCAAAATTATTTGTAAATTTGTTTATAAATTTTACATTAAAATTACAAATTTTGAACCAATAAAAATTTATTATAGCTCCAAAATGCACTATTTACAGTATTATAATAAATAAAATGTCAAAATGTCATGAGAATAAAATTTAAAACAGCAGAATTTTTTAAAGAAGCAAATATTTGGTGGGGAGAATATTATTATGTACCAGTAAGAGTACGTTTTAACAATAAAATTGATTATAGATTAATTCCTGCTGAATTGAAGGAAATTTATGAAAAAAAATTTGGGAATAAAATACTTTACGATGATCAGTTTGATGATTGGTATATTGAAGAAAAAAGCAAATTATTATGAAAAAGTTAATAAAAATAAGACAACAAGGATAAATACTATCCTTGTTGTTCTTTATTTACATCTGTAGGATCTTTTAATACTGCATTGATATCCACTTTTAGTAAAACATTATTTCCACAATCAATTGTTACAACATTATCACTAATATTGTTGATTTTTCCATAAATTCCTCCTGTTGTAACTATTCTATCACCTTTCTTAAGATTTGCTCTGAACTTTTGTAATTCTTTTTGTTTCTTCATTTGAGGTCTGATCATGAAAAAATAAAAGATCACAAAAATTAATAATATTGGAAAAAGTGAAGAAAAAATACTTGGGCTACCTTGATTTGTTTGAGCCTGTGCTATTAAAATATCCAAAATCATGTTCATAAATTTTTACATTATTTATATTTATTTACAAAATAAATACAAATAAACAAAATAAAAAAATATTTTATTATTCGATTAATCCTTTTCCTTCTTTTATTAATTGATTGTTCTCCTTAAGGTAAATAAAAACTTTGTCTAATATTCCATTAATAAAAACATTACTTTTATTGGTACTATAATATTTTGCAATCTCTATATATTCATTTATTGTTACTTTAATGGGAATATCTTTAAATTCTAATGCTTCAATAATTGCCATTTCCATAAGAATATTATCTAAAAAAGCAACTCTTTCTAATTCCCAATTTTTAAGAAATTTTTTAACAATTTCAACAGCTATATCTTTTTTTAATATCGACTTTCTAAATAAGGTTTTTACAAAGTTTTCATCATCTTCGTTCTTATATAAGGGCAATAACTCATTTTTATCATTATTCTCTTCTTTGAATTTTTTTATTGTTTTAATAATCATGCTAATTATAAATTCAACTTCATCATTCCAATAAATACTCTCTTCTTCAAGAACATTGTATAAATCTTCGTTATTTGCGATATTATAGGTGTATATGTCAATAACAAGTTTTTTATCTTCATCATACGAATATTTAGGATTGTTCATGTAATTTATATAATAATCTGATGACTTTATTTCATTATATAGTTTTTTAATAAATTCATAATAATTATACCAATTTAATTTTTTGCTTTGTAAATATTTATTTAAAAAAGTATTATTTGCAATTTGTGAAATTACTTTGTTGTTCACAAACTTCATGTTTGGATTTAAATCATCGTGAGTAGGGAAAATCTTACTTTTAGCTTGATCGATTTTCATTAAAGCATAATCAGAAATTATTGTTATCAGATATAAAAGATTGTGATATAGATCATAAGTCTTTTCAATACTATGCAGTAATTCTTTTTCGGACTTATCAAGTGAATTCTCGCCCTTTATAAAGAAAGCGTAAAGAATTTGCATTACTTTTATTCTAAGAACCCTTCTACTTATCATTTTCAACGAACCTTAAAAATTCCTTGCAAAGTAAATCAATTTTTTTAAAAAATGTTAATTAAATAAAATTAAAAGATATTTTTTGTTTTAAAAAATTTTTTATTTTTGGTATTGAAAAAGTTTCAAAAACCAAAAAAAATGGAAGAAGGATTCGATAAAAAGGAAGGTAGAGGAAAATCTGTCAGAAGGGAGATTTTCTCAAAAGCCGTAAGAGCAGGTAAACGTACGTATTTTTTTGATGTAAAGGCGACCAGACGTAATGATTATTTTATGACAATTACTGAAAGTAAAAAACGTTATCGACGTGATGGTCGTTTTTACTATGAGAAACACAAGATTTTTTTATACAAGGAGGATTTTGATCGCTTCCTTGAAAATTTAATGGAGTGTTTGGAGTTTATTCGTAGTAGGAAAGGATCATCAAACGAAGTAAACACTGAAGAGTTTGAAGCATCTTCTTCTTATGCTAATCTCGAATTTGATGATCTGGAAAACACTCCTGAAGAAATTGAAAAAGAAGATGAATAATTTTACTAAATTTCAAAGGTATTGAACCGGAATATTTAAAGTATTCCGGTTTTTTTTATTTTAATTTTTTATAGTAAATATCAAGAATTTCTCGAACATAATCAGCATCAAATTTAATTTCATTTGAAATAAGATAGTCGTTAAATATAAAATTTCCATAGGTGTTTATTTCTTTAACTATTTCATTTAACATGTTCCTAACATTAACAAAGATTGGAATTAATAATTGAAATAAGCATAACTCGTTGATGTAATCAATTTCTTCTAATTCAGAAAAATTTTTTTTACTTATTATTTTAATTTCATTGTTTATTACTTTTTTTTCGAAATCATCGAAATTGTATTTCGATTTTAAAATAAAAACACAGCTATATCTAAGTTTTAATCCTTTTCCGCCGAGAGGACTATGAATTAAAATTCGTGCTTCATCCAAAATTTTACCTTCTCTGATGATCTGGTTTTCTTTAAGTGCTAATTTTGCCCAGTCTTTTAGATTGTTGTCGGCAATTTGAAGATATTTTTTAATTATATTATATGCCTTTATATCACCAGATAATGCCAATTTGATAAGAATTTCTTTTTTGTTTTTTAATGAAGTTTTTTTGTTAAAAATTTTTTGACTTTGCTTAATGATTTCTTCAGAGTTGTAGTTTTCAAGGTTTTTACGAGGATATTCAAAATATTCTCTTTGTATTTTGATATCAAGAGGTTCTTCGATTAAATTAAATACATTTTCGATGTTTGAAAAACTTTCATAAAGTTTTATCAATATTTCATTATTATTATTCAATGTATTTTGTTTTTATTAAATTTAAAAAAATAATCTTTAATAAAAAAATATTTGATTGGAAATTGTTATTGAAAAATCATATAATTAAATATTTACTTTTTGATTAATAATTTTATTTTCAAGAATTTGTAGTATATAAGTTAATTTTTTTTTCTATTTTTTTTTAAAAAAAAGATTTTTTATAATAAAAATAAAAAATATTTTTGTGTTGCTATTTAGAATAATTCTAAAAAATTATATATGAAATTGTCTGAGTTAAAGCCTGGTGATTCTGGAATTATTGTTAAAGTTAAAGGTCGAGGCTCATTTCGTAAAAGAATTATTGAGATGGGTTTTATAAAAGGTAAAGAAGTTAAAGTGTTACGTTATGCTCCATTGGGTGATCCTGTTGAATATAATTTGATGGGTTATAATGTTACTTTAAGAAGATCCGAAGCAGAATTAATTGAAATTGTTTCTCTTGAAGAATTTAAAAGGGATCATTCCAACATACAGTATTTTGATGCTATTCCTGAAACTTATGAATTCAGAAAAGAAATAGAGAAACGTGAGCATATTATTAATATTGCTCTTGTTGGAAATCCTAATAGTGGAAAAACAACTTTTTTTAATCAAGTCACTGGTTTACATGAAAAAGTTGCCAATTATCCTGGTGTTACTGTTGATTCAAAAACAGCGGTTATTGATTATAAAGAATATACTTTTGTGATTACTGATCTGCCTGGAACATATTCATTATCAACATACTCACCCGAAGAGGTTTTTGTCAGAAATTATATAATTGAAAATATACCCGATGTAATTATAAATATTGTAGATGCTACAAATCTTGAAAGAAATTTATATCTGACTACTCAACTAATTGATATTGATGTCAGAGTCGTTGTAGCCTTGAATATGTTTGATGAATTAATTCGAAATCAGGATCAGCTTGATTGCAAAAAATTGGGAACACTTCTTGGAATACCTTTTATCCCAACAATTAGTAATAAAAACAAAGGAATAAAGGAATTATTAGATACAGTAATTGAGGTATATCAGGATAAAAATCCTGTATCGCGCCATATTCATATTAATTATGGTAAAGAATTAGAGGAATCGATTGAAAAAGTTCAAAAGTTCATAAAAATTCCTGAAAATTTTAATTTAACAGATAAAATATCATCACGATTTCTTGCTATAAAATTACTTGAAAAAGATAAGGATATAGTGAAGTATTTAAATTATGCAGTAAATAAGTCTGAAATTCTGGATATAGTTGCTTTAGAAATAGATAGACTTGAGAATGAATTTCGATCTGATACTGAAACTATAATTGCTGAAGCCCGTTATGGATTTATATCGGGTGCGTTGAAGGAAACTTATAAACCTGGAGCAGATAAAAAATATAAGACAAATGAGATAATAGATTCTATAGTAACTCATAAATTGTTTGGTTTTCCTATATTTCTTCTTATAATATGGTTGATGTTTTCTCTAACTTTTAAATTTGGAGAATATCCAACAATGTTGATTGAACTTTTAGTGCAATATTTTGCTAATGCTTTTAATAATTTACCTTTATCACCTTTTTTAAATAGTTTATTGGTTGATGGTTTAATTAATGGTGTTGGAAGTGTTCTTGTGTTCTTGCCAAATATTTTATTACTTTTCTTTTTCATATCAATACTTGAAGATACTGGTTATATGGCACGTACTGCGTTTATTATGGATAAACTGATGCATAGGATTGGTTTACATGGAAAAAGTTTTATTCCAATGATAATGGGATTTGGTTGTAATGTACCTGCTATTATGGCAACTAGAGTAATTGAAAGCAAAAAAAATAGGTTGGTTACTATGTTGATTATTCCTTTTATGTCGTGTAGTGCTCGATTGCCAGTATATGTTCTTATAGTTAGTGCTGTATTTTCAAAAAATCAAGGTACTGTTTTATTTTTGATTTATTTAACAGGAATTGTAATTTCTGCTATAACATCAATTTTATTACAAAAATTTTATTTTAAGACTGATGATTTACCATTTGTTATGGAATTACCACCATATCGTGTACCAACTTTGCGTTGTATTATTCGAGATATGTGGTTTAAATCATCTCAGTATTTAAAAAAAATGACTACAGTAATATTGCTTGCCACGATTATTATATGGTTTCTTGATTATTTCCCTCTAAATAAAAATTTATCAATAAATTATGATACAAAAATACAGATGCTTAAAGAACAAAAACAATATCTTTCTAATTTGGACAATGAAGTAAATAGAAAAAAGGTGTTGTACATTGATAGTATGTTAAATAAACTTGAAATTCAGAAGGTTTATGAAGAAAAAGAAAAATCATATATAGGTAAAATTGGTAAGTTTATTGAACCTGTTATTTCTCCCTTAGGTTTTGATTGGAGAATAGGTGTTTGTTTGTTAACTGGCATTTCTGCTAAAGAAGTTGTGGTTAGCACTATGTCGATAATGTTTCAATCTGAAAATAATGAAGTGTCTTTGCAAAAAAGATTACGAGAAGCACATTATCAATCGACCATGCATGCAGGTAAGCCAATATTCACACCTCCAATGGCTCTTGCATTTTTAATTTTTGTATTAACATATACTCCTTGTATTGCCACTTTAACAGCAATCGCTAAAGAATCGGGCAGTTGGAAATGGGCTTTTTTTTCATTCTTTTATTCATTGGGTGTTGCATGGATTTTAGCATTTTTGATTTTCAACATTGGTAATCTAATTTTAAATTTATAAAATATGTTACTAAATATTGCAGTATTACCTGGCGATGGTATAGGTCCAGAAATTATTAATGAAGCATTAAAGGTTTTAAAAGTTATTGAAAAAAAGTATAATCATACTTTTAAGTTTACAGAAGGCCAAATAGGTGCTGTAGCTATTAGAAAAACTGGGAAACCATTTCCCGAAGAAACTTTTCAATTGTGTGAAAATTCTGATGCAATATTGTTTGGTGCAGTAGGAGATCCAGAATTTGATAATAATCCAGTTGTTACAATCAGACCTGAGCAAGGTTTACTTGAAATGAGAAAAAAGCTTGGTTTGTATGCAAATGTGAGGCCTATAATTACTTTTAAAGCATTGGTTAATAAATCACCATTGAAAAAAGAAATAATTGAAAACGTAAATTTTGTTATTGTTCGTGAATTAACAGGAGGTATTTATTTTGGTGAACTAAGAGGTAGAACTGAAGATGGCACTAAAGCTTTTGATACAAACGTATATTCTAAGGATGAAATTTTAAGAATTTCAAAATTTGCTTTTGAAATAGCAAAAACCAGAAGAAAAAAATTGTCAGTTGTTGATAAAGCTAATGTATTGGCAACATCAAGATTGTGGCGTGAGACTATTCAATCAATGGAAAGCGAGTATCCCGATATCGAAGTCGAATATTTATATGTTGATAATGCAGCTATGCAGATAATTCAATATCCATCAAAATTTGATGTAATAGTTACAGAAAATATGTTTGGTGATATATTATCTGACGAGGCATCTGTAATAACTGGTTCGCTGGGAATGTTGCCATCAGCTTCGATAGGTATTTCTACTGCTTTATTTGAACCAATACATGGATCTTATCCGCAGGCAGCAGGAAAAAATATTGCAAATCCTATTGCTACAATATTGTCTGCTGCAATGTTGCTTGAATATAATGGTTTAATAGTGGAAGCTAATGATATAAAAAAAGCTGTTGAAGCTTCATTAGAAAATAATATCGTTACTAAAGACTTAGCTTTTGATGAAAATTATTGTTCAACATCAGAAGTAGGGGATTGGATTGCAAATTATATTTAAGAATAAATTAATGAATAGATTTTTTAAAAATATTTCATTTTTGTTTTTATCGATTTTTATTTTTTTATCATGCAATCGATTAAAAGACATAGAAATTGTTGAAATTAATAATATTAGATTTGAAAATTTTGATTTGGACGAAAAATATATCAATGTTTATTTAAATATTCTGGTAGACAATCCGTCGCATTATAAGTTCAAAATTAAAGAATTAGAATTAAAAATAATTGCTGACAATAGATATATTGGAAAATTATTACTAAACAAACCTATTTTTGTCCTACCATATGCAAAAGATTGGTATACTGTTTCACTAAATTTAAAATTGATGGATGTATTATCAACTGTTACTATTTATAGTAAATATATTGAAGGTAAGGATATATATATAAACATAAAAGGACATATAATTGGAAAATCATATATTTTCATGGTAAAAGAAACAATTTATGAAGAATTTATTATTAACTCAAAAAATCAAAAATTATTGCGACCTTTAAATAATTAAGATAATAAATTGGATAAAAAATAGTTTTATCATTTATCAAGTTTTTATTATATGTTTCTTATCGTATTTTGAAAATAATATTTAAACAATTTTTTGTTGATTTACACTATCTAACTAAATATTACACTTCTTTAGCAATTTTTTTAATACTTTTGTGTTTATTAAAATAAACTTTTATAATAAAACATGATTGTTTGATATTGGCAGTAAAAAAATAAATATTATTAATGCAAAATTTAAAAAAACAATATTAGATTATATATTTTAAAGTAAATCATAATTTTATAAACTTTTTAATTTTTTCTTTTATCAATTTCATTGCATTATAGAGATGCGATTCTACAGTTCTTTTTGATATACCAAGGTTTTGAGAAATTTCGTCGGAAGAAAGACCTTCAAATCTGCTTAAAACGAAAACCATTTTTTGTTTTTCTGGCATTTTATTTATTATATCAATTATTATATTTTCAATTTCAAGAGTTTGAATTTCATTTAATAATGAGTCAGTATAATGATTTATTTCAATTTCTTTTAATAAATATTCTGTGTCGTCGATGATTTTTAATTCTTTATTTAATATTCTTAATTTATTGATACATGCATTTTTTACTGAAGTGTATAGATATGCCTTTAATGACATCTGTATATTCAATGATTCTCTTTTTTTCCATATTTTATAAAATACGTCGGCTACAATGTCTTGTGCAATTTCATTATTGTTTACAAAATTTCTTGCAAAAGCAAATAATTTATTGTAATACAAAAAATATATGTTTTTAAAAGCTAAATCATCACCTTTTTTAAGTTTATCAAGAAGAATTTTTTCTTCTTTACTTAGCATTGTTAATTAATTGTAAAATTTTTTGAATTAAACTAATTTAAAGATTTTTAAATATCTAGCAAATTAATTTAAACATTTTTTATGAGTTATAAATGTTTTTCGATTATATTGATATTGTTGTAAATTGACTTAAGGTAAAAATTTTTATTTTCGAGAATGGCATAAGTAAAATTTGTTATCCAATCGCCAAGGTTAATTATGGTTGAATTTTCGTTCAATTTTATTATATATGGAATATGTCTATGTCCAAAGATTATAAAGTCGTAATGTTCTTTTTTTAATATTTCTAATGCATGTATTATTTGAGGTTCTTTTTTAAAATCTTTTATTGGTTCTGCATCAAGTCCTTTTGCATATCTACTATGTTTCGACCATTTTTGACCAAAGCAAATTGCTACGTTGGGGTGTAATTTACTAAATAAGTATCGTAATAATTTGCTGTCAAAAAGATATTTTAAAATTTTGTAGTCATGTTCTCCAGGTCCAATACCATCACCATGAGATATCAGAAGTTTAAGTCCGTTTATTTCTCTTACAATTTGATTACTTTGAATTTTAATTCCTATCTCTTTTTCAAAATAGTCTATAACCCATTTATCATGGTTACCTGGTATAAATGTTATTTTAACTCCTTCATCGCTCAATTCGGCTAATTTTCCTAAAAATCTTGTAAAGCCTCGGGGCACAACCTTTTTATATTCATACCAGAAATCAAAAATATCACCTACGAGAAAAAGTTCTGCTGCTTCGTTCTTAATATTATCGAGCCAATTTACAATAACTTTTTCTCTTTGCCTACTTTTTTCTTCGGGATACAATCCTAGGTGTAAATCAGATATAAAAAAATATTTGTTTCTCACTTTATTTTTTAATTAATTCCTTAAGTATATTATCAAGTTCTTTTGGTGTCAAGTTTTTTTGTAAAATTGTTTCAAAATTTTTATCAATTAAAAAATTTGTTGGCAATGATTGTACATTGTATATAGCAGGAATGGTTGAGTATGGATAAGTTGTATCAATTACGTTTATCCAATTAACTTCGTTATAGAAGAGAAATTTTTTCCAGTTTTCAATTTTATTTTCAAAAGCTACACTGTAGATTTCAAAATTTTTATTTTTATATTTATTATAAATTTCATTTAAATCCAGAATGTAATCTTGAGCATTATCCATCCAGCTTGCCCAAAAGTTCAACAAAACATATTTCCCTTTTAATGATGTCAAACTAATGTTATTACCTTTAATGTCTGGTAAAGTAATTTCTGGAATTGAAGCTATTTTAACTTTATCGCTATTTAAAATTTTTGTTTTATAATATTGATTTAACATTTGTTCAGTATTATTTTTAAGCATTTTAACAAAATTGAAACGTGGATATTTTTTCCCCAAAGAATCACTAACAAGTTTAAATAACTGAAGATCTCTTAATCGATTTAGTACATATACACCATCAGAAAATTGTTGATATAAAGCTATAATGCTTGCAGGATCGTTATAAAAATTAACTATGATTTCTATTGTAAATTTTCTATGATTTTCAATAATTTTCTCATATTCATCAAGGATAAATTTCTTTTTTGTTTCATCAGTAATTTTATTATACTCTTTTGATAAAGAATCGAGTTTATGTCGAGTTTCTAATAACTTTACATTTATTAATTGTACCAGACGTGAAGATTGTGATTCATTAATTTTCCATGTATTTTTTAGATCTTTTAAATCGGCATAAACTTTTGCTTTTTGTCCGGGTTCAAGAAAAAACATTATTTTTTGATTATCAAGAAAACGAATTTGATAAAATGCTGGTTCTTTGGTTTTATGTTTTATTTTGAAATGGCCTTTCTTGTTAGTTTTTGTTGAATCAAGTAATATTGTCTGATATAAATCAATTTTGTCAAAGTAAATAATATTTTGTGGAACATTATCAATATTACCTTCTATTGTTATAATTTTTTTTTGTTTACAGGAAGTCAAAATAAAGAAAATCAATATTAAATAAAAGATTCTTTTCATAAATTTTTTATTTTAATTTTTGTAAATATAATAATAATGAGTTGATTTTATTTTCTCTAAATAAAATTGTGCCATTTTTATCAACGAGAAAATAATAAGGAACTTCATAAACTTTAAATATATCTATTATTTCAGAATCCCAGTATTTACAATCACAGAGTTTTATCCATTTTGTATCATCGTTGTTTATAGATGATTTCCATGCTATTTTCGATTTTTCAATTGAAATTTGTAAAATCTGAAGTTTTGATGATAGATCTTTTTCGATATTTTTTAATATTATCAAATCATATGGACATTTTAAGCACCATGACGACCAAAAAATTATTAATGAAAAATCTTTGTTTTTTATTAAATTGTGTAATGAATATTTGTTGTTAGATGTGTCAGGTAAGATGATATTTGGAATTGTTGATCCAATTTCAGTTTTGTGTTCATCTAAATATTTATTGATCTGTTTATTTAAAATTTTTACAGGCTCTGATTCTGGATATAATTTTGATAAGCATGAATCGACAATATTAAAAAATTGAAAATCTTCCTTAATGTTGAAAACAGTAATTTTAAGTCCAAGATTTTGGTAGAGTGTCATTAAACTTGCAAATGAACAAGGATCTTGCTTTATAAAGTTGATTGAAAAATTTTTGTGTCTCTTAAAGATTATGTTGTAAATACTATCAATTCTTTTTTTTTCGGTTAAAAAATTAGCTGAATCTTTAATATTTTCAAATTCATAACTCAATTTTGTTATTTCGAGCATTGTGCGATTATGTTCTTTTATCAATTGATGAATTCTTCGTGATTCAGGCGAATTTTCTACAATGTAATTAATATCCCAATCATTTGAATTAATAAACAATTTTATTTTGTCTCCTGGTTTGATTAATAAGTTTATCCCTCTTGTAGTTTTTGTTTTCACAAGAAAAAAATGTGGTTGTACGATATAATATTTTAGTTTGAACTTACCACTTTTTTTAGGAGCAATTGAATCTACAATTTGAGGACCATTTTGATTTAATTTAACTAAATATACAACGCGCGGAATTTCACCATTAATTTTGCCGTTGACTACAAAATTGGTATTTTTTGTAAACTTACATGAACTTAACGTTATTATAATCGTTAATAAAATATAGGTATTAAATGTTATTTTTATTTTCATATTAAAAGATAAAAATTTAACACAAATATAATTGTAAATAATAAAGTTTAAAAAGCTGAAGTTTATTATTTATAAAATGTTAAAAAATTTTTTAGTATGACTTATTTTTATTAAATTAGAAAAAACTTAAAATCTTGTTTTATGAGTTATTTAAATTTTGACAAATCACACCTAGTAAATCTTGAATTTTCATTAAAAAGAGAAATTTTGCGTACCAATCGAGCAGGTAGCTATGTATTAACGACTCTTGTTGGGTGTAATACTCGTAAATATCATGGTTTATTAATTTGTCCAATGGAACATTTAGATGATGATTGTCATGTTTTATTATCAAGTCTCGACGAAACAATAATAGTAAATAATGAAGAGTTTGATCTTGGTATTCATAAATATCCGGGTGATATTTATCATCCTAAAGGTCATAAATATATTGAAAAGCTTGAAGTAGATATGATACCTGTGTACACATATCGTGTAGGTAATATTATTCTTAAGAAAGAAAGATTGTTTGTTGAAAAAGAGCAGCAAATACTAATTAAATATAGCATAGTTGAAGCAGATAGTGATTTGATATTAAGATTTAGACCATTTCTTGCATTTCGTAATGTACATCAATTAAGTAAATCGAATTTACATGCCAACACTAAAGTGAAATTCATTACAAATGGTATAAAATCAAGGTTATATGAAGGATATCCATATTTAAATATGCAATTTGATAAACAAGTAGAATTTGTTGTTGGGCCGGATTGGTATTACAATTTTGAATATCCTGAAGAGATGAAAAGGGGATATGATTTTCGAGAAGATTTGTTTACTCCAGGATATTTTGAATTAAAAGCAAAAAAAGGTGATGTTGTAATATTTTCAGCTGCGACTTTTGAAGTTGAAAATCCTGATGAATTGAAAAAAAAATTTAATTCTGAACTAAAGAAAAGAATTCCAAGAACAAATTTTAAAAATTGTTTACTAAATGCAGCTAAACAATTTATTGTTCATAAAGAAAAAAAGACAGAAATTATAGCTGGTTATCCATGGTTTGGTTCATGGGGTAGGGATACTTTTATTGCATTGCCTGGTTTGACATTATCTACAGGAGATCACAAGATATGTAAAGAAGTGCTTGATACAATGACACTTAAATTAAAAAATGGACTTTTTCCTAATATATCAAGTCAAAGATCTCCGGTATTCAATTCTGTTGATGCTCCACTATGGTATATATGGGCAATTCAGCAATACAACAAAGTAATAAACAACCCACGAAAAATTTGGGATTTATATAGTGCTCCAATAATGTCAATATTACAGAATTACAGAGTTGGAACATTGCACAATATAAGAATGAGAGAAAACGGGTTAATATGTGCATATGAACCTGGCAAAGCCTTAACCTGGATGGATGCTATTGTTGACGGCAAACCAGTTACTCCACGTTATGGTTGTCCTGTAGAAATTAATGCTTTATGGTATAATGCTATAATGTTTTTTCTTGAATTAGCTAAAATAAATAGAAAAAATGATTTAATCGACGAATGGGATGAATTGCCAGAAAGAGTTAAAAACTCATTTATAAAAAATTTTTGGAGTCAAGAAAAAGGATATCTTGCCGATGTAGTATTTGAAGAAAAACCCGATTGGACAATAAGGCCTAATCAAATAATTGCAGTTGCATTAGATTATTCGCCTGTAGATGACGAAATTAGGAAATCAGTGATTAAGGTAGTTGAAAAGTTTTTATTGACACCAAGGGGTTTAAGAACATTGGCACCTACTGACGAAAGGTATATTGGTATTTATGAGGGAAACCAAAAAGAAAGAGATCTGGCCTATCATCAAGGAACTGTATGGCCCTGGTTGCTCGAACATTATGCCGAAGCATACATAAAAGCTTACAAGAAAAATAGTTATACTGTTTTGAAAAAAATAGTTGAGGGTTTTGAACCATGCATGTTTGAACATGGTATAGGTACTATTTCAGAAATTTATGATGGCGATCCACCTCATAATCCTCGTGGTGCTGTTTCGCAAGCTTGGAGCGTTGCTGCTATTTTAAGAATTATGGAAAAAATTGAAAATTTAGAAAAAGAACAAAATATTTAACTATGAAAGTACTAATGTTTGGATGGGAATTTCCCCCACATATTTCTGGCGGTCTTGGTACAGCTTGTTATGGCATTGTCAAAGGTCTTCATTCTGTAGGTGATGTTGATGTCATTTTTGTTGTACCAAAATTATTTGGAGATGAAGAAAAAGATAGTTTTAAATTGATTTCTGCCGAAGATATTGATATTAATTATAAAATATTCGATTTAAGTTCATTTTTTAACAATGTTATATTTTTTGAAGTTAATTCAACCTTACGCCCATATGCTACAGTCGATGAATATTACAAAATTATTAATGAGTTAAAACAAAATCAATCTTTTCTTACTAATAAATCTTCTCCAGAACGATTAAAATTTTCAGGAGGATATGGTTCCAATTTGTTTCAAGAAATTTTTAATTATGCTATAGTCTCTGCAAATCTTGTAATTAGTCAAGACTTTGATGTTATACATGCTCACGATTGGCTTACTTTTCCAGCAGGTATTGTTGCAAAAAAAATAACAGGAAAACCTTTAATATTACATGTACATGCAACAGAATTTGATAGGAGTGGGGGTAATATAAACCCCGATGTTTTTAATATTGAAAAACATTGTTTGGAAGAAGCCGATCAAATAATAACAGTAAGCAATTTTACACGAAATATTTTAATTGAAAAATATGAAATTGATCCTCAAAAAATAGTGACAGTACATAATGCGGTTGAACCTTTAAATTTTACAATTAATGAACCTTTGAAGAAGCCAGTAAAAGAAAAAATTGTTACATTTTTAGGAAGAATAACTTTGCAGAAAGGTCCTGAATATTTTATTGAGGCAGCTAATTTGGTTTTAAAGAAAACAAAGAACGTACGTTTTGTAATGGCGGGTAGTGGAGATATGTTGCAAAAGATGATTTTACGAGTTGCAACTCTTGGTATTGGCGATAGATTTCATTTTACAGGTTTTTTGAAAGGTGATGATGTATATAAAATGTACAGAATAAGTGATGTTTATGTGATGCCTTCAATTTCTGAGCCATTTGGAATAGCACCTCTTGAAGCTATTCAATCAAATGTACCTGTCATTATATCCAAACAATCGGGTGTTTCGGAAGTACTTAAATATGCTATTAAAGTAGATTTTTGGGATATTCATGCTATTGCCGATGCTATCTACGCATTAATTAATTATGAAGGTCTGCCTCAGGTATTTAAACTTTATGGAAAAGAAGAAGTTGATAACTTAAAATGGGAAGATACAGCAAGAAAAATTAAAGAATTATATTGTAAACTAATAAAAAATTAACAAAATAAATATATCATTATGAGAAGTATTTGCTTATGTTTTCATGTTCATCAACCTTTTCGTTTAAAAAGATATCGCTTTTTTGAAATTGGTAACGATCACTATTATTATGATGATTATCTTAATGAATCGATTTTAAGAAAAGTGGCCGACAATTGTTATTTACCAGCTAACGATTTGTTGTTAAAAATAATTAAAGAATATGGTCACAATTTTAAAGTTGCATTTTCGATGTCTGGAATAGTACTTGATCAGTTTGAACTCTATGCTCCTGAAGTAATTGATAGTTTTAAAAAACTTGTAAAAACAGGCAGTGTTGAATTTTTATCAAACACATATTCTCATTCATTATCATCATTGTTTAATGAAAATGAATTTATTAGTGATATAAAAGAACATGATGAAAAAATTTATAATTATTTTGGACAAAAACCTGTTGTTTTTAGAAATACAGAATTAATTTATTCAGATAAAATTGGTGAAATTGTTTCTAATTTAGGTTATAAAGGCATAATTACCGAAGGTGCTCAGCATATACTTGGATGGAAAAGTCCAAATTTTTTATATTATCATCCTATAAATCCACGATTAAAAATAATGTTAAGAAATTTTAAATTGAGTGATGATATTGCTTTCAGATTTTCAAATAAAGGTTGGTCAGAATATCCTCTTACTGCAGAAAAATTTGCTTCATGGTTGAACAAGTTCGATAAAAAAGAAGAAGTAGTTAATATATATATTGATTATGAGACTTTCGGAGAACATCAATGGCTTGATACTGGTATTTTTGAATTTTTACAAAATTTTCCTGCAGCAGTATATAAACTTACCAATTTTACCTTTAATACTCCATCAGAGGTTATGGAATTTTATCAACCTGTAGCTTCATTAAATGTTACACATCCTGTTTCTTGGGCTGATGTTGAAAAGGATTTAACAGCATGGCTGGGCAATGAATTGCAAAATGATGCCTGTCAAAAATTATATAATATTGCCGATAAAGTAAAAAAGTGTAAGGATAAAAAAATTAAGAAAGATTGGAAATATTTGCAATCAAGCGATCATTTTTATTTTATGTGTACAAAATTTTTTTCTGATGGTGAAATTCATGCTTATTTTAATCCATATGAAAATCCTTATGATGCTTATATTAATTATATGAATGTATTGAATGATTTTACAATAAGAGTAGAAAATGATTTGCAAAATATTGATATAACCGAAAATAATGAAATCGAGGAATTGAAATCTAAATTGATTGAATATGAAAAAATTATAAAAAAACTTCAAGAAGAAAATAAATCTCTTATAGAGGAATTGTCGAAAAAAACACAAAAATCAAAAAAATCAACGAAAAAACTTTAATTATGGAAAAAGATATTAGAAAAGATTTAAAACCTGATTTTATTTTTGAAATTAGTTGGGAAGTTTGTAACAAGGTGGGTGGAATACATACTGTTATTTCGACCAAAGCAAAGTCGATGATAGAAAATTTTCAGAATAATTACATTGTTATTGGTCCAGATGTTATAAAAGATGAGTCAGGTAATCCCGAATTTCAAGAAGGTATTCATTTATATAGTGCATGGCACAAACAAGCCGAAACAGAGGGATTAAGTATAAGAATTGGAAGATGGAAGATTAATGGATATCCTATTGCTATATTAATAAATTTTTCTCAAATTATAAATCAGAAGGATAAAATCTTTGCTGAATTATGGGAAAAATATAGATTAGATTCATTATCGGGGCAATGGGATTACATCGAACCTGCACTATTTGGTTATGCAGCAGGAAAAGTTATTGAAAGCTTTGTAAAATATAATTTAACTATTAGCGATAGACCAGTTGCTATTTTTCATGAATGGATGACAGGATGTGGTATTTTGTATTTAAAAGATAAAGTGCCACAGGTAGGAACTGTATTTGTAACTCATGCTACCGTACTTGGTAGAGCTTTGGCTGCAAATAATAAGAAATTGTATAAGAATCTTACAACTTTTAATCCTGATGAAGTTGCTCGCGAATTTAACCTTGTTTCAAAATATTCACTTGAAAAATTATCGGCGCAACATGCTGATGTTTTTACTACCGTAAGTTCAATAACGGCTAAAGAATGTATACATTTTTTATTCCGTGAACCATATCCAATAACACCAAATGGTTTTGAAGATTCTATTATTCCAGCAGATGATGAACTTGAAATAAAACGTAAGAAATCAAAAGAATTATTAAAAAAAATTGCGGACACTTTATTACCTGGTGGTTGTCCTGAAAATTCTTTTATTGTTGGAATAAGTGGAAGATATGAATTTAAAAATAAAGGAATTGATTTGTTTATAGAATCTCTTGGTCGTCTGAATAAATTTGTAAATCCTTGTAAAACTATTATTGGTTTTTTGTTTATTCCAGCAAATCATTATGGACCACGAAAAGATCTTATCTCAAAATTGAATAATCCACAAGAAAATATTACAGGTTCGCCATATTTGACACATGAACTTCATGAGCCCGAATGGGACATGATTCTTAATAAAATTAAAGAAGTTGGTTTATTAAATAAACCCGAAGATCATGTAAAAGTTATTTATGTACCCTCATATTTAAATGGTAATGATGGAATTTTTAATTGTCACTATTATGATATTCTCCTTGGTCTCGATCTTACTATATTTCCATCCTATTACGAACCATGGGGATATACACCATTAGAAAGTCTTGCATTTTCAGTGCCGACAATTACAACTACCTTAGCTGGGTTTGGTCGATGGGTGAAAGAAAAATATGGAGATTCTGAAAGTACTTTTGTAATCGAACGAAATGATGATAATGATAATGAAGTAATAGACAAAATTGTCGAATCTATTATAAAAATATGTTCATGTAATAACATAAAAATTGAAAGAATTAGAAATGAAGCTTTGAAACTAGCTAAAACAGCATTATGGAATAATTTAATTCGTCATTATATTCTTGCATTTCAGATTGCACTTGAAAAAATTGATATGAGAGCAGATAAGTTTACTGAAATAGAGTCGAAGCAAACTGAATTGGTGCATAATCAGATTACTGTATTTGCTAATGAACCGGTACTTAAAAAAGTGAGAGTTCAATTAAGATTTCCTGAAAATCTTATCCCATTTAAAGAATTAATCGAAAATTTGTGGTGGACTTGGAATGATGATGCTTACGAGTTGTTTGAACAAATCGATGAAAAATTATGGCAAGAATGTGATCAGAATCCAGTTGTTTTTTTTCAAAAAATTAATTACGAAAAACTTAAACAATTGAATGAAGATAAAAATTTTGTACGAAAATTAAATAAGGTAGTTTCCAATTTTAATGAATATATGTCAGAGAAACCAAAGGGCATAAAAATTGCATATTTTAGTATGGAGTTTGGCATACATCCTTCTTTAAAAACATATGCAGGAGGCCTGGGTGTTCTTGCTGGCGATTTTTTGAAACAAGCGAGTGATTCTTGTGCTGATATCGTTGGCGTTGGATTGTTATATAGGTATGGATATTTGAACCAACTTATAACAGCTACTGGTGAACAACAATCATCTTTTGATTATCAACATTTTTCATATTTGCCTATCAAGCCTGTGAAGGATGAAAATAATGATTTTAAACTTGTAACAATAATTTTTCCTGGAAGAACTTTATATGCTAGAATATGGGAAGTAAATGTTGGTCGAATTAAATTGTACCTGCTTGATACTGATTTTGATGCTAATGTACCTGAAGATAGAACTATAACATATCATTTGTATGGTGGTGATATAGAAAATAGATTAAAACAAGAATTGTTGCTAGGTGTAGGTGGAGTGCGAGCTCTTGATCTAATGGGAATAAAACCCGACATATATCATAGTAACGAAGGTCATAGTGCTTTTATTGGCTTGGAAAGAATAAGAAAATATATTCAAAATGAAAAGTTGACTTTTGGTGAAGCTAAAGAAATTGTAAGAGCATCAACAGTATTTACTACTCATACACCAGTACCTGCTGGCCACGACGAATTTGAAGAAACTCTATTACGTAAATATGTCGGACACTATGCAGATAGGCTGAAAATAACGTGGGATGAGTTTATGTCACTTGGTAGAGCAAATCCAAATGATTGGAATGCAAAATTTAATATGAGTTTCTTGGCTGCTCATCTTGCACAAGAAGTTAATGCTGTGAGTTTGCTTCATTGTGCTGTAACTCGACAAATTTTTTCAAAATTGTGGCCTGGTTTCTTAATTGATGAGTTGCATGTTAAGTTTGTTACAAATGGTGTACATTATGATACATGGACTTCACCTGAATTTAAAAATTTGTATAAAAGTACTTTAGGAAAAAAATTTACAGATGTTAAAGATGTTCGTGAATATCAGAAAATATATGAAATTCCCGATGAAGTGATATGGAGAATAAAATTTAGCTTAAAGAAAAAGCTTATCGAAAAAATTAAAGATCGTCTGAAAAATACTTGGATTAAACAACACGAAGATCCAAAATTATTAATTCAGATAACAAATACACTGAACGAAAAAGTCCTTACTATTGTATTTGCTCGCAGATTTGCAACATACAAAAGAGCTTATTTACTATTTAAAGATTTGGATAGACTGTCAAAAATTGTAAACAATCCTTCTATGCCTGTACAATTTATTTTTGCAGGTAAAGCACATCCTAATGATAGAGCGGGAATAGAAATGATTAAAACAATTGTTCAGATTTCAAAAAGGCCTGAATTTGTTGGAAAAATTATATTTTTACAAAATTATGATATTTATTTAGCAAAATTGCTTGTTCAGGGTGCAGATATTTGGTTGAACACGCCAGTACGTCCTCTTGAAGCATCTGGTACCAGTGGACAAAAGGCTGTATTAAACGGCACACTGCATTTTAGTGTACTTGATGGTTGGTGGGTAGAAGGTTATGTTCCTGAAGCTGGATGGGCTTTGACAAACGAAACTACATATCAAGATCAAAATTTGCAGGATGATCTTGATGCTGAATATATTTATACAACTTTAGAAAAAGAAGTTATTCCAATGTTTTATAATCGCAATAATGATAATATTCCTGTTGATTGGATACAATATATTAAAAATTCAATTATAAATATAGCACCACGTTTTACAACGCAACGAATGATAGATGATTATTATGAAAAAATTTATAATAAATTGTATGAACGATATTTATTGGTAATTGATAATGATTATGAAAAGGCTAAAGAATTAGCTTCATGGAAAAAAAGAATAATGCGTTCATGGAATAATATTGAGGTACTTGAAAAAAATATTTTTGGTAGTGAGATTTCTGAATTGATGATGGGAAAATCTTATGAAGGAAAAGTAGTTCTTGATCTAAACGAAGTTTCTGTGAATGATATAAAACTCGAATTGGTATTGATGAGCGAAAATAATAGTAAAATTGATATTATTCCTTTTAAACTTGAGAAATATGAGATCGATAAAGCAACATATAAAATTAATATATCTATCAAAGAACCTGGTAGTTTTCAGTATGGTATAAGAATTTTACCTTATCATCCTTTATTGCCACATGCTCAGGATTTTCCTATTGTTCGTTGGATTTAAAATTATTTATTGTTTTAATATAGTTTATTTAAATTTTTAAGTTTTAAAAAATTTTTTATTTATATTTGTGACAATAGAGTAATATAATTAAAAGTTTATAATTGTCTATGGAAAAAAATATTAAAGTATCTTTATCAAACGATGAGATGCCACGTCAATGGTATAATCTGGCTGCAGATTTGACACCTGAACCTTATTTAGGCCCCGATGGAAAACCTCTACCTCCAGAAGCATGGGCAAAAGTTTTTCCAATGAATCTTGTTGAACAAGAGTATAGTACACAAAGGTGGATTGATATACCCGAAGAAATACTTGAAATACTTTTAAAGTGGAGGCCAACACCATTGCAACGTGCATATAATCTTGAAAAAGTTTTGCAAACACCTGCAAAAATTTATTTTAAAAATGAAAGTATATCACCTGCTGGTAGTCATAAACCTAATACTGCTGTAGCACAGGCATGGTATAACAAACAATATGGTATTAAAAAATTGACAACTGAAACTGGTGCAGGACAATGGGGTAGTGCATTGGCTTTTGCATGTTCGTTAATAGGTTTGGAATGTAAGGTTTATATGGTAAGAATAAGTTTTGAACAAAAACCTTATAGAAAATTGATGATGCAAACCTGGGGTGCAAAATGTATACCAAGTCCAAGTAATGAAACACAATCGGGTAGAGCTATTCTTGAAAAAGATCCAAATACCCCTGGAAGTTTAGGAATTGCTATAAGTGAAGCTATAGAAGAAGCTGTTACCGATCCCGAAGGAAAAACAAGATATTCTCTAGGATCAGTACTTAATCATGTAATGCTTCATCAAACAATTATAGGATTGGAGGTTAAAAAACAACTTGAAAAATTAGGAATAAAAAAACCTGATGTTATTATAGGTTGTGTTGGCGGAGGAAGTAATTTTGCAGGTATTTCATTTCCATTCATTTATGATAAAATTAATGGCGCTGATATTGATATTATTCCTGTTGAACCGACTTCATGTCCTACGTTAACAAGAGCTCCTTATGTATATGATCATGGTGATACAGCTTGCTTGACTCCACTAGTAGCTATGCATTCGCTTGGTCATAATTTTGTTCCGCCTCCAATACATGCTGGTGGCCTAAGATACCATGGCATGGCACCGTTGGTTAGTAAAGCTGTTGTAGAAGGTTTAATATCTCCTCGAGCTATACCACAATTAGAATGTTATGAAGCAGGAGTATTATTTGCTAGAACAGAAGGAATAATTCCTGCTCCCGAAAGTACACATGCTATTGCTGCAGCTATTCAAGAAGCTAAAAAAGCTAAGGAAGAAGGTAAAGAAAAAATTATAGTATTTAATCTAAGTGGCCACGGATTGCTTGATTTAATTGGTTATGAAAAATATTTTTCTGGGCAATTACAAAATTACGAACTTCCTGATGATATTATAAATAAAAATCTGGAAATAATTAAACATTATCCACGACCAAAAATGGCACAATAATAGAATTTAAATTGTTAAAAAAGCCGTCTTTTGTAAAAAAGACGGCTTTTTTATATTTTTTTTCGATTAAGATTTGTTTTCTTACTTTCTTTGTTAAATTTGATTATTATAAAATTAATGTAATATGAAAATTAAACAAATATCAATTTTCCTTGAAAATAAATCAGGGAGATTGCAAGATGTATTGAACATTCTTTCTAAATCTAAAATAAATATAATAGCTTGTTCTCTTGCAGATACTCTTGAATTTGGAATATTAAGACTTATTGTACCAAATCCTGATTTGGCTCATAAAATTTTAAAAGAAAATAAATATACAGCCAATGTTTCGGATGTTTTATTGGTTTCGGTACATAACATTCCAGGTGCATTGGCAGGTATTTTAAATGTTTTGACTATGGCAGAAATTGGTATTGAATATATGTATGGCTTTTCATGTATTGATAAATCAATTATTGTCTTGCGCCCAGATAAAATAGATGAAGCAATTACAATATTGAAAAATAATAATAAAGAATTGTTAAACGAAGAAGAATTGTTTAATCTTTAAAACTTTAAAATATGTCAATGTCAATCTGGAATTCTTATTATGAATGCATGGATAGAGATCAATTGCAAAAATTACAAAGCGACAGATTGCGCTCACTTGTTAGTAGGATTTATCATAATGTTGAACCTTATCGCAAAAAAATGCAAGAAAAAGGTATCTATCCCGAAGATATTAAAGATATAAACGATTTAAAACATTTACCTTTTACTACGAAAGATGATTTAAGAGATAATTATCCATTTGGAATATTTGCACTTCCAATGGATGAAATAATCAGATTGCATGCTTCTTCTGGCACAACAGGCAAACCAACAGTGGTTGGTTATTCAAGACATGATATAACAATATGGTCAGAAGTTATGGCACGTTCACTTACTTTAGCTGGTGCTACACGTAGTGATATTATTCATGTAGCCTATGGTTATGGCTTGTTTACAGGAGGGTTAGGATTGCATTATGGTGGTGAAAAAATTGGTGCTACAGTTATCCCTATTTCAGGTGGTAATACACGACGACAACTCGACCTTATGGTTGATTTTGGAAGTACAGTTCTTGCTTGTACTCCTTCGTATGCTTTATATCTTGCAGAAGCTATGAACGATTTTAAAATAGACAGAAACAAATTGAAATTAAGAATAGGCGTCTTTGGTGCAGAACCATGGACAGAAAATATGAGAAAAGAAATAGAAGAAAAACTATATTTGAAAGCTATTGATATATATGGATTAAGTGAAATTATTGGGCCAGGAGTTGCATGTGAATGCCAATATCAGAATGGATTACATATCAACGAAGATCATTTTCTACCTGAAATTATCGATCCATATTCTTTTGAACCACTACCTCCAGGTAGTTTTGGTGAACTTGTTTTTACAACTCTTACTAAAGAAGGTTTACCTCTTATACGCTATAGAACAAGAGATTTAACAAGGTTGAATTATGAAAAATGTGAATGCGGTAGAACTCTTGTAAGAATGGAAAAGATTACAGGTCGTAGTGACGATATGTTAATCATCAGAGGTGTGAATCTTTTTCCTAGTCAAATCGAAACAGTTTTATTAGAAATAGATGAAACACTTCCTCATTATCTTATTATTGTTGATAGAGTGCATAATCTTGATGTTCTTGAATTGCAAGTTGAAGTCGAAGATAAATTCTTTCAAGATCGTATAAAAGATTTGCAATCTCTTCACGATAAAATAAAAAATGCTGTTGAAAGTGCTATTGGATTATCTATAAATGTTAAACTTGTTGAACCTAAAACTATTGAAAGAAGCGAAGGAAAAGCAAAGAGAGTAATAGACAAAAGAAAAATTCTTTAAAAATCAATAAATACTTATGGATACATATGCTGATTTATTACCCATTGAAAGAGAAATAATTGAGGAAGAAAAAAGAAAATTAGTTATAAGTTCTCTTGCATTTGCTTCTATCAGAAATATAGTCCAACTTGTTAATAGATTGGAGAAAGTAACAGGCATAAAATATGTAAGAACTGAAATGGGTGTTCCTGGATTACCCGCAATAGATATTGGTGTTAAAGCCGAAATTGAATCTTTGCAAAAAGGTGTTGCTTCAATTTACCCTCCAATAGAAGGAGTACCTGAATTTAAAAAGGAGGTATCTCGTTTTGCAAAACTCTTTCTCGACATTGATGTATCACCTGAATGTTGCATTCCAACAACAGGATCTATGCAGGCAACAATGGCTGCGATGATGGTTGCTACAAACACCAAAAATAATGATTATAAAGTGTTGTTCGTTGACCCTGGTTTTCCAGTTAATAAATTGCAAGTAAAAATCCTTAACAAAAAATATATTAGCTTTGATATTTTTGATTTTAGAGGAAATAATCTAAAAGAAAAATTAGAAGATATTTTTAATAATAACAAAATTAGTGTTATTGTTTATTCAAATCCTAACAATCCCTCTTGGGTATGCTTGACTAATGAAGAATTGAAAATAATTGCTGAATTTTCAAATAAGTATGATACTATAATTATTGAAGATCTTGCTTATTTTGGAATGGATTTTAGAGAAAATTATGGTTTACCAGGTGTTCCTCCTTTTCAACCTACAATTGCAAAATATACCGATAATTATGTAATTTTAATTTCAGCTTCTAAGATTTTTAATTATGCTGGGCAAAGAATTGCTGCATTAATAATGTCTGATAGATTATATAATCGCGAATATCATGAGCTCCATAATAATTTTGTAAATACAATTTTTGGAAAAGCATTGATACAAGATGCTATTTATGCACTCTCTGCAGGTACAACACATTCATCACAATTGGCCATAGCACATGTGTTGAAAGTTATTAATGACGGAAAATTTAATTTTATAGAAAATATAAAAGAATATGGCATTAGAGCTGCAAAAATGAAGCAATTGTTTCTGGAAAATGGTTTTTATCTTGTATATTCGAAAGATATTGATAAAGAATTAGCCGATGGATTTTATTTTACAGTTGCTTATCCTGGTATGAATGGTGAAGAGTTGTTACATGAATTATTGTGTTTTGGAATTAGCGCTATAACACTTGATACAACTGGTAGTTCTCGAACTGAAGGATTGAGAATTTGTGTTTCGCAGGTGGATGAAGAAAAATTGAATTTACTTGCTTATAGACTAAAATTATTTCGAAATTATAAATTAAAACAATAATAAAATGAAAAGATTTGCTAGTATAAATCCAAAAGTAGGAATTCGTCCTACTATCGATGGTCGTCTGGGTGGTGTTAGAGAATCGCTTGAAAATCAAACTATGCAAATGGCTAAAAATGTAGCCAAACTGATTTGTGAGAATTTGTATTATCCCGATGGAAATAAAGTAGAATGTATTATTGCTGATAGTTGTATTGGTGGAGTTAAAGAAGCGGCCGAAGCAAACGAAAAATTTAAAAGAGAAGGGGTTGGTGTAACTATTACAGTAACACCATGTTGGTGCTACGGTAGTGAAACTATTGATATGGATAAATATACTCCTAAAGCAATCTGGGGATTTAATGGCACTGAAAGACCAGGTGCTGTATACCTTGCTGCTGCTCTTGCATGTCACAATCAAAAAGGATTACCTGCATTTGGAATTTACAGTAAAGATGTTCAGGATGCCGACGATGCAAATATTCCTGATGATGTTAAAGAAAAAATTTTAAGATTTACCAAAGCTGGTTTAGCTGTAGCATTGATGAAAGATAAATCATACTTATCAATGGGAAGCGTTTCTATGGGAATTGCGGGGTCTATTATTACCGAAGAATTCTTTCAGGATTATCTTGGTATGCGTAACGAATATGTTGATATGAGTGAATTTGTTAGAAGAATAGAATGCGGTATATACGATAAAAGCGAATTTGAAAAAGCTTATAATTGGGTTAAAACTTATTGCAAAGAAGGTATTGATCTTAACCCCGAACATAAAAGAAAATCAAGAGAAGAAAAAGATAAAGATTGGGAATTTGTAATAAAAATGACATTAGTTGCTAGAGATTTAATGGTTGGTAATCCTGTTTTATCAGATATGGGCTATGGCGAAGAAGCTTTAGGACATAATGCCATTGTTGCTGGCTTTCAGGGGCAACGACAGTGGACCGACTATTTCCCAAATGGCGATTTTATGGAAGCTATTTTAAATTCTTCATTCGATTGGAATGGGAAAAGACAACCTTTTATACTTGCCACCGAAAATGATTCATTAAATGGAATAGCAATGTTATTCGGACATTTATTAACTGCTACTGCTCAAATATTTGCCGATGTTCGTACATATTGGAGCCCCGAAGCTGTTAAAAGAGTTACAGGTAAAAAATTAACAGATATGGCCGAAAATGGTATTATTCATCTTATTAATTCAGGTCCTGCTGCTCTTGACGCTACTGGAAGACAAAAAGATGAAAATGGAAATCCTGTTATTAAACCTTTCTGGAAAATTACTGATGACGAAATTAAACAATGTCTTGAAGCTACTGAATGGTGTCCTGCTATACTCGAATATTTTAGAGGAGGTGGCTTTTCAACACGTTTTCTTACAAAAGGAGGAATGCCTGTTACAATGTCAAGAATTAATTGGATAAAAGGTTTAGGACCTGTATTACAACTGGCAGAAGGTTATACTGTTGATATTGATCCTGAAATTCATAATATACTGGATAAAAGAACAAATATGACTTGGCCAACAACATGGTTTGTACCTCGTTTAACAGGAAAAGGCAATTTTAAGGATGTTTATTCAGTTATGGTAAATTGGGGTGCTAATCATGGTGCTATATCATACGGACATATCGGAGCTGATCTTATTACCCTTTCTTCAATGTTGAGAATACCTGTATGTATGCATAATGTTGATGATGAAAAGATATTTCGTCCTTCGGCATGGAGTGCTTTTGGTATGGATAAAGAAAGTGCCGATTATAGAGCGTGCAAAAATTATGGTCCTCTGTATAAATAATATCAGTTACGAAAGCAGGCTTTAACCTGCTTTCGTTTTAAAAATTTTTGAAGTCTTCTAAATTATATTCTTCTTTTTTTGATGTTACTGTCTTTACAATAGGCTTTTGAATTTTTGTTTTATTTTCTTTAATTTTTTTATATAAATTTTTATTTTCTATAAAAAACTCCTTATCTATTTTAAAGTAACTTACTGTATCTCTTAATTGTTCTGCTTGGCTTGATAATTCTTCAGCACTTGTAGCCATTTCTTCCGACGCAGCTGCATTTTGTTGTATTATCTGATTTAATATTTGAATGGCATTATTAACTTGTTCTGCTCCTGCATTCTGTTCAATACTTGCTGCTGCTATTTCCTGTACAAGTTGTGCACTTTTTTCAATTTGTGGAATAAGTTCATCCATCAACTTAAATGCATTTTGTGTTATGTCAACACTGTTTTTAGTTAGTACTATTATATCATCAGCAGCTTGTTTGCTTCGTTCTGCTAGTTTTCTTATTTCAGCAGCTACTACAGCAAATCCTTTACCATTGGCACCTGCTCTTGCAGCTTCAACCGCTGCATTAAGTGCTAATATGTTGGTCTGAAAAGCTATGTCGTTTACTATATTTATTTTTGATGCTATTTCATTAATAGAAATTAAACTCTGTCGTGCAGCTTCTTTTATCTCATTTGTACTTTTAAATGTGTTAGTAGCAATTTTTTCTGTCTGTCTTGCATTTTCCGTGTTCTGATTGATGTTTGCAACCATTTCTTCCATAGATGATGATATTTCTTCTGCCGATGAAGCTTGTTCATTGGCACCTTGAGATAGTTGTTGAGATGTAGCTTGTAATTGTTGACTTGCTGCAGCAATGTTTTCCGAACCTGTTAAAATTTCTCCTATAATATGGGTTAACTCTTCTTTCATGTAATATATCGCAGCCTTTAAACCTGTAGCTTTTTCTTTATCTATTTTAAATGTTAAATCTCCTTCCGAAATGTTTCTTATCAAATTTGTTAATTCATGTAAATTACCTCCTAAAATCTTTTTTAATGAATTTGTTACAACAAATGAAAGTATAATTGCGATAATGAATATTAATGTTCCTGCAAAAATCATTATTAACAAAGCATTTGCATTGGTTTTCCTTAATCTTAATATCGATTCATCAAACAAAGTCGATAAGTATGATTCGCTATTTGCCAAATTTGTTATGATTTTATTATATTCACTGTCAAATTGCTTAATGTATGAAAAATATACATTGTTTATTTCACTTCTTTTTTCTATATTATTAATCAGTTTGTTAAATATTTCAAGGGCATCTGACTTTTTTTCATTGTTTCTGCTAAATGATATTGTTATGTATCTTTTACAATTATTTAAATAATTTATAACATCTTTATTCAATTCATTGTTTTCTAATATATTTTTTATGTATAATTCAAATCCTGCATGTGCATTTTTATATGCTTCTATTGAATAGTTATTTGTGTTGTTATTAAGCTCAAGTGTGTTGAGTAATTTTCTGAAATAATAAAGATTATTTGGATATTTGTTGTTTAAAGAATCTGTAATGTATTCATTTTTTATTGTAAGATAAATATTTTGTAAAGAAATTTTAAATGAATTGTTGTTGTTTATAAGCAATTCAATTGTTTCAATGAATTTTTTATTTTCTTTTTTTTCTAATTTTTCCGTAGATTGAATAGTGGATTCTAAACTATTTGTAAAATTATCTATAATGTTTATTGATGAATTATAAAACTCATCTATTTTTGATTCATCGATTTCATATATTAGCTTTTTGAATTTTTCATGCATATTAATAATTTTCACTTTATTTTGTGATATAAATTCATAAGCAGGCGCAATTTGTAAAGCTATTTTTTCACCTTCTTTACCAACTTTATTAGTAAAGTAAGAACCCAAAAATGCAGTTATTGCAGCCAAAATGGCTATTATTATAAAAGATATAAATAATCGTCCATGGATATCTAAATTTTTAAACATGGCTTTGTCCTCCTATAATTTTTTTGGTTTTAATAAAAGGTTTTTGATGGTGTTTATTTCGTTATGACTAAAAATTCCTTCAGGTGTTATTATTAAAATAATATCCGAATTATCATCTATCGCTCCTATGAATAAACCACTATTGTTGATTTTATTTTCAATAACAGGAACAGGCAATATTTTATCATTATTAATTTCTAATATATCAATAATATCATTTGTTATTATTCCAATAAAAAATGTCTCTTCATTATCAATATTAATTTGTAATATTACAATACAACTATTTTTTGTGTAGTTAAATTTTCCAATGTTATATTTAGCATATAAATCTATTATCGGAACAATTATATTATCGACTTTAATAATTCCAATAAAGAAATCTGGTGTATTTAATATTTTTTTTATGTTTTCTAAGCCTACAATTCTGAATACATTTTCTATATTGAATGCATATTTTTCATTGCCAATTTTAAAGATTATTAAATTTAGTAATAGATTTTCAGTGCTTAAATTCATTTTTAGCATGTTTTGAAATAGTTTTAAAATAAAGTTAGATAATTTAATTTTTCTGATTTATATAAAATTGATGAGATAAAATAAAAATAATGAGTGATATATATCAATAATTAACTTTGAAGTTCAATAAAAAACCTTAACTTTACTTTGCTTATTTACGTGACTCATAATCTTTGCAAAGGAAAAGAAAAAAATAAATAGTAAATAATAATTTGTTTTAATTTGTAAGTAACTTAAAATTAAATTAAGAAAATCATTTAAAATCAAAAACAAATGTACATGCTAGTTTGGAAATTAATAAAATTAATTTAAGAAATGGTGAACTCGATACAAAATATAAAATTTCAAAACCAATAGTAAGTGAATAGAAAGAAAAATAAAATCTTTAAGACAAAAATTCAACACTACGAAAAAATTTTTATGGATTAAACGATTTTTAAGAAACATTTATCTTCTGCAATATGACTTACATGACTTTATTTAGAAGAAATGGTTATATGACATTACTTATAAATAATAATAAAATCAAATAAGAAGCTATGTTTAAATAATGCATATTCATGAAGCAATAAATCAATTTCTTGTAAAAAAAGATAAAGCAAAAAAGTTTAAAGATTATTAAACACGGATATGATGAGGTAACTAATTTATCAAAAATTGATGGTGTAAAACATTTATTAATTAAGCTAAACGAACGTTTATTTCAGATGTAATGATGCTAAAACGCCAAAAATACAGATAATTTTAAAAATATAAAGGTGTTGATTTTTTCTCAGTTATAATCAATAATATACTTATCGACAATGGATTTTAACTGGTTTCAAAAAAATCATACCTTTAAAAGGTTTACTAAATTTAATGATTTATATAAAAAAATAAAATAGGTTTGGACTTCTAACCCAATACACCTATAACTAACAATATGATAGATCGATCAAAGGCATTATAAAATTAAACTAAATGATACCAAAGAAAAAATTAAAACACATTTCATGAAATTTATTGCATAATATTTGTTAAAAAACATGGAAGTTGTGAAAAATTAATTGGTGTTATACCACTTTTTTAAGCAGTTAAAAAATATTATGTATTAAAACAAGAAATTTTTGATGAGAACATTTTATATTTAAAAAATAAAGTGTTACTTTTATTTCATAAATAATAAAATTTATTATTTTAAATAATACAAATTAGGGTTATTTTTCAAAAAATTTAAATTATTTGAAAATTTTAAATTTTTTGTGTATTTTTAGATGTATTTTAATAAAAAATAATTTTAGTTTTTGATTAATTAAATTAAGAAATAATTTATGGTTCAAAAATCTAATTTAGAATTATTGCAACTAGTTGGAGCTTTTTTAATGATTATTGGTATTTTTTTAATTACTCTTATCTATCAAGGAATGAAATTTAACAATTTCAAAAAAAATGGCATTGAAACCAAAGCAAGGGTAGTCAAGAAATACACAAAAAGAACGAGAACTGTCTTAACTGAATATGCTCGAACTTCTAAAGGAGCAACTCAAAAGTATCGAACTGATTTTATGCTTGATATAGCTTTTTTTACAAATTCACAAAATACACAAAATAGAGGAGGTCTAAAGCTTATTAAAGCAAAGACACAAATAGATGATAAAAATCTCAAGACCCTTAAAAAGGGGGATGAGGTGGAAATAACTTACTTACCAGATGATCCAGAAAATACTGCTGTAATAAAAAAAGCGATCAAAACATGTTTAGATGATACAAGTTTAAAAAGATATCAGAAAAATGGTATTACTGTTAAAGCAAACATAATAGATATTGACGTTGAAAAACATTTGGTTCATATTATGTTTATGACTAAACTCAATGCTAAAATTGGAAATTATATATCTTCCAGGCTTGATGTAAGCAAATCTGTCTGGGATTCTGTGAATGAAGGTGGAGAGATTGAGATAGTTTATTTACCAGATAACCCAAAAGAAAATGTTGTTTCAAAAGCAATGCTTAAAAAGGGGATGATTAACCCATATTTTGTTTCTGTGCTTGCAATGCTTTCATTTGTTATTGGTATTTTTTTGATGTTGAAAATAGGTATTAAAAAATGATTGAAATTAAAAGCAGCCATTAAATTTTAAAAAATTAATATCAAATGCAATCATTATTCTCATCATTTACATTTGCTCTTTTTTTGATAGTCTTAACTTTTTCTTCTTTACTACCACTTGCATAGAGAGAAAAAAATTATTTTTTATTTTTTAAAATACCTTTGAACACAACCTTAAGCACAAGCCAATAAAACAAAGTAAAAATATAAGACCCCAAAATAGTAAAAATGATAGTGCAATAAAACAATTTTATACTAAAGTTAACAAAATAAAATTCAAAATATTTTATTAATCGACATTATTTTGTTTTTAAACGACACACCTGTAGGCTATTGCTTATGTTTACGCCAAACTGTAAAATCATCCTCAGCCTTCGGAAAAGAGTTTGGTTAAGACATTCTCTATCGCTTCGTATCCATATCACCCATCCTCAGGTAAGCCAACCAAATCCTTGGCATCGCAGTACATTTCTCGCACCGGCAAATGTTTATCAATTTCCTGATGGTACTCAACCAACCAACCTTTGCTTGGATCCAGTGCATCAATGCGCCAAAACTTAGGCACCGGCCACTCCTCCATTCGAAAGGGTCGGGTGGTTGAAATCAAGGGTCATCGTTCCCAGATGATCCCCAGGTCCCCAAACCAGGCAATTAGAATAGCATCTGAGGGCTGTTTGCTCCACGTTTCCTGCTCGTCTGGAATTCCTTCGTATTTGGGGCCAAAGAAATACCCTAATCCTCCCTTGGTCTTATAGTTCCCCCGCACGATGATTCCCAGTGCATATCCTCCGTCCTTCAAAGGGACGGCAAACCATCGCCCTTCAGAATACTTGATGTACTTCTTGCGCGGTTTCTTGTCCATCTTCATATTCTTAATAAAATAGAATTAATAAAAATCTATTTTACTTTTATTTTCCAGATATTTTATATAATTTTAATAACAGCCAGTATAAGTATACTATTGAAAATCCAAATTGTCTTGCTCTTTCTTGATCAATTACTATTTTTTGATCAGGTTTAAAATTTAAAACTAATTCATAATCATAAGTTGTGAAATTAAAACCTTTGAAGGACATCAAATTACTTCTATGATTTAAAAAGATACCTTTTAATTCATTTACTTGCTTTTCATAAATATTCCTATTAAAGGGGAATAGAAACTGTATACTATCTGATTTTAATATTAGTTTACAGGGTTGTTTTCTTTTTATTGAGCCTGAAATAAACAGAATAATTGCAGGTATAAAAAGAAAACTTGTAAGTAAGAATATAATCAAGAATGCAAGAAAATGAAACTTTCCTCCAGCAAAAAAAGGTATCCAGAAACCTAAGAAACCAATTCCCATATAAAAAATTAGTAAAATCATTATTCCAACTAAAGTAAACCAATAACTTTTGGAAGATATTTTTAAATTATAAGGAAATTCAGGTATTTTTTCTATGAAATAATTTTCAAGGAGAATAAAATAGAGTTCGAAATAATTCTCTATGTTAGAAGGTATTTTAAAAGAAGATTTTGAGAACTTTATTATTAATTTAGGATTCAACCCAAAAGCATATTCTTTGATATTTGTAATCTCTCTTAAGGGAATTTGTTTAATATACCATAAGCGATGAAGAATTATCGAATCTTTTGACAGAACAACAAATCCAATATTTTGCAAAAACAAATAAATACAAATTAAAAGAAAAGGCATAAGTATAAGAGGAACACCAATTCCTGCTTGCAAACTAATCCCGCTTCTAGGATTTAAAGAACAAACAAAAAGAAATATATCAATAGACAGTATAAGCAATATGGCAAAAATTATCCATTTTCTTGCAAAGGCTTGAACAGAATAAATTTTTCCTTTTTGTCTATATTTTTGCTGCAAGCTTGTTTCATATTTTTTTATCATCCTGTCTATAATTGCAAGTCCCATAAATAAACTAATTATAATACTAATTATAAAGTAGCCTAGATATTGTGTATTCATAACCTTTATCTCTAAAACAAAATCTCTTAATAATATTCGACAAGTTAAACTAATAAAAATTTTTATTTAAGAACTAAAGTCATCTAATTTTAATACAATTTTGCTTAATTGCTTACTTAAATCCCAGTCATCTGGTTTCAACTCTGGATCGAACCATAAAGCACCCTTTTTAATCCATTCTTTAAGATACTGCATCCTTGCCTCAATCGTTTCATCATCATAACCAAATTCACATCCACAACACGGACAGATATCATAACTAGGAGATCCTGTTTCATCCCAGGGAAGTTCATCTAAACCCGAAAAGCCACATACCGGACATGTATATTTTTGCATTGTTAATCCCCTTACCCAAGTTATATTTTGCAGCATTATAACATTATATTATATCTAAATTTTATAAAATTTTCACGTTCTTATTGCCCCTGTGGCAATTATCCAGTCAACATTTTTAGCTCACTTCTTAAAGGCTATACATCCTGAAAGGATATTTTTTGTTCATTTTAGTTATCTTATATTACTATGGCATTTTATCAAACTTCTTCCTGAATTCCTCATTTTGCTCCTGGTCAAATTTTTCGTATTCCTGGCGCCGTTGCTCAAAAGTATCTTCCTTGAAAAATTGTATTACCAGGTTACATAATGGCTTCAGTCTTGTAGATAACTCAGCCATTTGCTGATCTTCTGTCCTGACAATACCTCCAATCCTTTGAGGTAATTACTTAACATTTAAAGGTTTTTTCTCAATGAAATCAATAACACTCCTTACAAAAGGTTTACTTCGCCCTGAGTGCGGTAGAACTTGATGCGACAGTCTTTTGAATGGAGCACAATCAGTTCGTGCTGACTCGCCATGCACAACTTCAAAGCCATATAGATCAAACAAATAACTGAAGTAGTATTTAATTTGCTTTAATAAATTTGCACACTCTTTAGGAATAATGATTATCCCCTTAACTTTAAAAATTTTAAGTAAGTATTCTTTTAATTCTCTAAACATAACTAAATCTTTCTTTTTCTCTAAAAATATAAAAGTATTCTTATATTTTTATTTTTTGTTAATTTACATAATTTTAAAATAAAATATAAAAAAAATCTATTTTATTTTTATAATTTTTTTGACTTATTTTCTGTTTGAATTATAATAAGATACAAAAATAAAACATAATTGGTTTTGCACTACTTTAAATTTATGAAAGACATTGAAGAAATAATAAAGATCCTTTATGAAATTAGATCAATCGTTGATTCTAATCAAACAGATGTTGGTTGGTCAAAATACAACTCTGTTCAAAAGGTTTTATCTGAGATTGATACGCATATTAACAAATTGAAGAATAATGATTTATCAAACCTTTATGAATTAGAAATACTATTTGGTCCAACTGGATCTTTTCAAGAAATATCAATTAGCAGTGGTTGGGAAGATAAATATATAAATATTTCAAGCCGTTTCAATAAAGCAATAGGTAAATAATTATTTCTATGAGGAGGGTGAGGACAATGGAAAACAATATAAAAGAACTAATATTAAAAATTGAAAAATTAATTGATTTACTTGATGAATTTGAGGATGATGGTTTTTGGTCTAAAAAATTCAAAGAATCACTTCGAAGGATCGAAAATAGAGATTTTTCTGGAATAGAATTAATTTTAAGTTTTTATGGAGGAATGGGGTCATTTAATGATTTAATAATTTCAAGGTATAATCACTACAATATCACAAAAAAAGATGAAGAAACAGTAAATGAAGAATTAGAAAAACTACGAAGTGATATTTTTACATTAGCAACTAATATTAAAAGAAATTTCTTAAGATAAGTTTTTGATAATTTTTAACAAATATGTTAAAATAAACTTAACCTATTTGATGTTAATTAAAGAGATAAATTCAAGAAACATTATTACAAAATCTAATTTACCTGCTTCAGATTATGTCATTAATCCTTATATTGGTTGTAGTCATCGTTGTATATATTGTTATGCCAGATTTATGAAACGGTTTACAGGACATAATGAAAGATGGGGCAATTTTATAGATGTTAAAATAAATGCCATAGATTTAATTCCCAGTAAAACTAATAAATACATTGGAAAATCAGTTCTTCTTTCTTCAGTTACCGATCCATATATGCCAATAGAAAATAAATATAAACTCACTCGAGGGGTTCTAAAAAAACTAATCCCATTGCAACCCAATATTTGCATCCAGACAAAATCAAATCTGGTAATCCGTGATATTGATATACTAAAAAAATTTAAAAATTGTGAGGCTGGTTTAACAATAACCACTCTGGATGATAATTTAAGAAAAAAATAGAACCTTATACTTCTTCTGTTCAGAATAAAATTGACGTATTGAAAAAAGTAAAAGAGTCTGGAATAAAAACTTATGTGTTTATAGGACCAATTTTACCGTTATTAACAGACTGGCTGTCAATTATAAGTGAAACAAAAAAATATGTTGATTTTTATATGTTTGAAAATCTTAACATTTATGGAACAATTGCTTCTGATATCAATGATTTTTTAATTAACAATTATCCATCTTTAATTGATGAATATAAAAATATTTATAACAAACAAAGTACATATTGGGGTAATATTGAAAAAGAGATCATTCAATTTTGTAATGACAAAAATATTGTATATAAAATATTTTTTCATCATAACAAAATTAAATATTAATTTTAAACTGTTAATTCAACCAATTTTAATTTTATAAAAAAGTTAGAGTTTTTAATTACAAAATTAGGGGGTCGGATTATGAATAGCAAAAAATCCGAATTGTACATATTATTAGATAAAGCGATCAATATGTTAAATGAAAGACTATCAAAAGCGCCAGATTGGCAGGTACTAAAAATGATAAAAGCTCAACTGGAAGCAATACAATCTGATGTTAATGGAAAAGGTTCACTTGATAATGAACAAATTAAAAATATTAATATTGGTATATTAGCAGTTAGAGAATTTGAAGCCGATGACCCAGAATTTGCTGATATTTTAATAAAAATAGATTATCTTTTTAGCGAATATAATAAATTTTATTAACTCTTTTAAATCCTGTTGACACTCGTCTGGTTCAATGGGCATCATTTTCAAAGCCACAGTCGGGGTTTCAAATTAGAAATGCCACAAAGATTAGTCAAAACAATAACCCTTGATAATGGGTTAGAATTTGCAGGGCATGAAGTAATAGCAAAAGCTTTGGAATGTAACATATATTTTGCGAACCCATAAATTTCTTGGCAAAGAGGAACAAATGGGTTACTCCGTCATTATTTTCCCAAAGGGTCTGATTTTGATACATATTCCAAAACTGATGTTAGGTATGCCATTGAGAGTTTAAACAATAGACCACGAAAAAGATTGGGTTTTTTTACTCCCAATGAATTATTTTTTACAGAAAAGGGTTGCACATTTAATTGTTGAATCTAGCTAGTTACTAACCACAAAAGAAAAGTATGTTACAGGTTTTGGTATGGAAACCGCTGTTGATATAAAAAATTACAAATCAAAAATAAATCAAATAAAAAAAATTATTATTTCTGAGAATTTTTAAACTTGATAAGAAAAATACAGATAAAGGATTATAATGAGCCCTGGAAACTGGGCCAAAAAAATGTAAAAATAAGGTGGTAGGATTACAGAAACAACCTGCTAAACAGGAAGAAACTACCAACATGAGAAAACGGTACGATAAGGCATTTAAAGTAAAGGCGGCTTTGGATATATGAAACGAAAGTTTAGTCTTGGAACAATCTATGAAAAATTACGCAAAACCAGTGAAACAGTAATCATGGTATGCGTATTGTCGACCAAATGTAAAAAGATCATGAGGGATCTTTTTATGTATTATTTTTACTTGGTTTTAAGCCTCATAAGTCATATTTGAACATTTTAGTGTGCCAAATACAATCCATTTTCAAGTAAAAAGATTTCAAAAGTTTGTTTTTAGACTTTTTCAGGAAGTCATACTTAATGTAGAAGAATAACTGAAAAATGAACATTAAGTGATTTTTAATATATATATACGAAAGTTAAAGAAAGCAAAATCTATGATATAAGCATTATATAAAATAAGTCTCTATAAATTATTTGTTTATGCCTTTTGAAAGCAAATATAGAAATCAATATGCCAACTATGCCAATAAATCAAACATAAGAAGGACAAAAAAATGAACCATTAATAGCCTTTTTATTATTTTTTACAAAAACTATTATAAAGTTTAAAAAAATCTAAGTCAAGGTTCTCAAGTTAATGCTATTTAATAAAATTTAATAAATTAGAATACTGTATTTTTAATTATTGCATCGCATATATCCCCTTTTGCATTATATTAAGATTATTTGACATTTTAATTTTACACATATATAATTAATAATGATGAAAAAAGGAGGGATAAATATGCGAAAACCTTTTGTTTTTTTTGTGATATTTATGTTTCAAAGTTTATTTTTTGCAAATAGTAAAGAACTTTCACACAATCTTTATGAGAGAATAATAGGCAAAGATTATAGGATTTTATTATTTTTACTTTCTTTTGAATCGGAAAATAAGACTGAACTTTTCGGCTACTATTATCTATTATTATCAGAAAAAGAGAATTCCTATTTTTGTCAAAGGAAACACAGATGGTAAAAATTTTGATCTTATAGAATACCTTGAGGATGGCAAACAAAATGCATATTTTAAAGGAAAAGTTAATGTTGAAAAAGGAAAAATATCAGGTACATGGAAAAGTGGAAAAAAAGAAATGCCCTTTTCAATTTCTCGTCTTCCTCCTGTTCAGAATATGGATATTATAATAGATTATTATTTACTAACACGAGATATAGCCTATTGTCTTAATAAAAAATTTAAGATAAATAATCAGACAACAAGTGGAACTCTTTTTATTTCAAAGAAAGAAGAAAAGAAAAAAGATATTTACAGATTTTCTTTTAATTTAGATTCAAAATAGAAACCTGACCACATAGGTATTTTAGATGGAAATTTAGATGTTATGTCAGGAATTAGGTACTATGAAGCACAACCAAAAGCCAAAAGTTTAGACGAAAATTGCATTTTATTCTTTTTATTTTTTGAAAATAGAATATTTGTTTTTCAATATGGAAATCCAGGATATCTTGACTTTGGAACAGGTATTGATGCTGAAGGAGTATATTTGTTAAATAAATGACCAAAAGAAATAACATTAATAACTTGCAAAGATTTGATAAAGCCGAAATGTTTTTTGATTAACCATCCCAGTATAGTCTTTTAGGATTTATAATAATATTTATTTCTACTATTATCATTATCTTATTTTCATTTTTAATTTTAAAATCAAATACCCCTAACTTTGAAAAATTAATAATATTACTTTTGGTTACGTTAGCTGTCTTAATTTTTATTTGCACAGGGGTTTATCTTTACATCTCACTTTCTTCAAAGATATTTCTTAATGAAAAAGAAATCACCTGCTTATTTGCAATAGTAAAACAAACTTTCTTTATTTTTCGTCAAGATTTTCCCTATTTTAAAATTTAACAACAAAATTACTCTCATTAAAGTATTAGATTCATTATATTTCCTCAACTAAATTGAGTTAATTACTTAAAATTTTATATAATTTTTTTACTTATTTTAAGATATAGCTATAATAAATGCAAATTTTAGATTTTGATTATATAATTTAAGGGAGATTAATTTATGGATCAAAAATTTAGTTTAGAATTAATAAGAATAGCCAGGGCATTTTTAATAATTAAGGATATGATTAATCTATATTTTGTTTCTGTGATTGCAGTGCTTTCATTTGTTATTGGTATTTTTTTGATGTTGAAAATGGGTATTAAATAATGATTGGAATTAAAAGCCAATAAATTTTAAAAAATTAATATCAAATGCAATCATTATCCTCATCATTTACATTTGCTCTTTTTTTGACTGTAAAATCATCCTCAGCCTTCGGACAAGAGTTTGGTTAATACATTCTCTATCGCTTCGTATCCATAAACTCCATCCTCGGGCAATCTGGCCAAGTCTTTTGCATCGCAATATGTCCTTCGTACCGGCAGATCCAACCCATTGGTGTCCTGATCGTATTCTACCAGCCAACCCTTGCTGGGGTTCTCCAGATCTATCTGCCCAAACAAGGGCACCGGCCACTCCTCCCGCCGAAATGGTCGCGTGCTCGGAATCAGCGGCCAGTTCCCCCAAAGGATTCCGAGGGGACCAAACCAGGCAATTAGAATCGCATCCGAAAGGTTCTTGCCCCAAGTCTCCTGTTCATCTGGGATATCCATGTACCGGGAGCTGAAGAAATAGCCAAGGTGAGGCCCCTTTACCTTATGACCTCCTCGTGCGATGATGCCCAAGGCGTAACCACCGCTTTTCAAAGGCACGGCAAACCACTGCCCCTCGGAATACTTGATGTGTTTCTTGCGCGGTTTCTTGTCCATCTATCTATCCTCTTCTGCGATTTTTTTTCAACAATTTATTTAGTTCATTTATCCAGAACATTGCTTTATTTTTGTCTTTCGTCAATCCCAACGTGCGCTCTCCAGGAGAATACTTGACACACAGCACCACTTCGAACAGACTACTTGCAGAGTCACGCTGCAACTCAAAGCATTCCATATCCCTTTTCAGAATTTTGACCGTATGTCCCACTCCTACAAAGTTTGCCGGAGGCAAATAATACAACACCATGCCACCGTCACTCTTGATAACAAACTCACCTGGCGCATAATTTGCACAACCGATTGATGCTCCCTTCTCATTTTCCCAATCGATTATCATTTTAAAACCCAAATCTCCATACTCATCGGCAAGTTTTATTTTTTGAAAAGCCTTGATACGCGGCTTTTTTCCTCCAAACTCGTCTCGAAATTCGCCTTTCAAAATCCGTTCCTGTGTGGAAACATAGCCAATGTAGGGTACACAGCGGCCTCTCACCTCACCATAGGGAAACGCTTCGGGATCTCGAGTTCGCAACCCCAATCCCGGATCGTTTCCATCCACCCAATACAATAATCCATCTGCTAACCACCGTTTCAAATCCCACCAGTGGTCAGTCCCATCTGGCGGCTCCGAAAAGATGTCAACTTGTACCTCCATGTATCCAATGTTTCCAAACCACTTCATATCATCGCGAACATCTTCCGGCTTATGGTGAGAAAAGTAACTAACCATAAACATCGTATACCGCGGAACAAAAGCCTCTCCTTCAATGCGGCATACCGGCAGGGCATGAATTACTGCCAAACAATCCCTTCCTTTTTCCAACAAGTAGCCAATCACATGGGGTACTTCAGGACCAAATTCGTTCCCATCTTTAAAAAAACTATCAAGGGCAGCGGCTTCGTAAGGAATAAGACCGTTAAAGTTTATAAAAGGCTGCACCAATGCAAAATGCTCACATTGACGCACAATGTTTCCGCCCGGAACGCTTCGGCCTCCTTCATACTGGAGACCTGGCCAGTACTTGAGTGAGTAGGTGTCCAGTCTTTCAATGATTTCAGTAGAACAGATTGGACAACGTGCAATCAAATATTCCGGCAAACTTTGCTGATATTCCGGTAGACGTAAAGTACGATAGAGATCATCCGAATAGTTACTATACTCTTTGACTGTAAGACTTGTTTGAAGCAGGCGCAAATTGAATAATAAATATTTTCTTTCTTCCATAAATAAATCTTACCATTTCTCAGCTAACCTTATAGAAAAACTTTCAAGATTTTCTCCATCAAGTGATGGAATTATCCCAACAACAACCTGATTCTCAGTCCTTTTTTCATACTCTTCAAGTTTTAATTCAAGCTTGCTTTTCAATTAACATTTAAAAATATAAGATAATTTCTAATCTCTTCATTAGGATTTCCTGAAGAAAAAGAAATTACACTAAATCCTTCTTTTGTGGAATCATTCACATTTGCCCCAGCATCAATAAGGCTCTTAACTACTTCAAGATTCGTATTATCCCTTGCGGCATACATTAGTGGTGTTAAGTCATTATTATCTCTATCATTTACATTTGCTCCAGCTTCAATAAGTGTCTTTACTACTTCAGCTGTATTCCTACTGGCAGCCGCCATTAGTGGTGTTGTACCATTATTATTTTTATCGTTTACATTTGCTCCAGCCTGAATAAGTGCCTGTATAGCTTCAACATTTGTATTTTGCCAGGCAAAATGTATTAATGGGGTTGCTCCATTACTATCTCTATCATTTACATTTGCCCCTGCCTTAATAAGTGTCTTTACTACTTCAGCTGTATTACTACTGGCAGCCGCCATTAGTGGTGTCCTACCATCATTATCTTTATAGTCTATATTAGCCCCAGCTTCAATAAGTGCTTGTATAGCTTCAACATTTGTATTTTGCCAGGCAAAATGTATTAATGGTGTTGCTCCATTACTATCTCTATCATTTACATTTGCTCCTGCCTTAATAAGTGTCTTTACTACTTCAGCTGTATTACTACTGGCAGCCGCCATTAGTGGTGTTGTACCATTATTATTTTTATCGTTTACATTTGCTCCAGCTTCAATAAGTGTCTTTACTACTTCAGCTGTATTCCTACTAGCAGCCGCCATTAGTGGTGTTGTACCATTATTATTTTTATCGTTTACATTTGCTCCAGCTTCAATAAGTGTCTTTACTACTTCAGCTGTATTCCTACTAGCAGCCGCCATTAGTGGTGTTGTACCATTATTATTTTTATCGTTTACATTTGCTCCAGCTTCAATAAGTGTCTTTACTACTTCAGCTGTATTCCTACTAGCAGCCGCCATTAGTGGTGTCCTACCATCATTATCTTTATCGTCTATATTAGCCCCAGCTTCAATAAGTGCTTGTATAGCTTCAACATTTGTATTTTGCCAGGCAAAATGTATTAATGGTGTTGCTCCATTATTATCTCTATCATTTACATTTGCCCCTGCCTTAATAAGTGTCTTAATAACTTCAACATCATTATTCCATTTAGCCTTCATCAGTGGAGTTACTCCCTCCTTATCTTTATCATTTACATTTGCTCCCTTCTTTATGGCTTTACTTACTTCTTTAGCACTGCCTGTTTGACAGAGAGAAAAAAAGTCTTTTTTTTCCCCACAATCCTCACAACTGCTAAGAATAATTAAAAAGCATAAAAGTCCAAACATAGCAATATTCAAATATTTTTTCTGTTCATTTTGTTTTTTCATTTTAAAATCTCCTTTACTATTATATTTAACTTTTAATTTTTGTTTTGTTTTAGCCATAAGTTTCAGAAGGTTGTTTATCTTAACTATAAACTTAATAAAAATATTAATTTTTTATTCAATTAAAAAATGTTTTTAAAAAAAATTTTAAATTAACATGATTTTGATATAAAATCTAAAAAAATTGTATCAAAGCATATGGTATGTAGTTGTAAGAAACATTTAACGGATGGTAATTTATATCTAGAGTTTTTATTTAAGTTTTTTTGTAAGTCTAATTATTCGTATATAATAATTTCAGATTCTAAAAAATACTAGTTTACGGATTACAAATATACCAAAGTCTTATACTAAAAAATAAGCAAACTAAATTCTTAAATCTTCAAACAATAAGGCTTTCATATATTCAAACAAAAAACCTAAAAATTTTTCCACCAAAAATTTTGTTTTTTTTAAAAAATTTTTATTTTTAATGTGTTAAACAATTCCACCAAACTGAAATTTATGTTTAATGTTTCTGTAAATAAAGAAAACAAATACTTATCAACACAAAAGCAAGGAATTCATACAGCTTGCATATATATATATATATATATATCAT
>Ga0272449_1000030_pt1 | contig 223791 bp, 183 predicted proteins | sample YNPCB0241_FD_198679 | JGI IMG/M metagenome (GOLD analysis project Ga0272449, IMG submission 198679) | Hot spring sediment microbial communities from Yellowstone National Park, WY, United States - YNP-CB-024-1 | ecosystem: Environmental > Aquatic > Thermal springs > Hot (42-90C) > Sediment... | reverse complement strand
AGTTGGAATTTTTTTAAAAAATGATATTAATTTAATAAATTTAATAAATTTTGATATTTCAAAATTGAATTTTAAAAATTTTTTAATAATAAATTTAATACCTGTGACTTTAGGAAATATAATTGGAGGAGCAATTATAATCGGAGTTTTATATTATTTAGTATATTTAAAAAATTAAATAAATTTACAATCCTTTATATTTGCTCTATTTAAGACAACATCTTCTGCAAATGCTTTACAACTTGGAGCACCACATGATCCGCAATCAAGTTTAGGCAAAATCTCATAAACAAGATTTATTTCCTGAAGAATTTTTGCAGCGGTATCCATATCTTGAGACAGAATATAAGTTGGTCTCGGATTTATTGTTTCATTTAAAAATATTATTTCATCTGATAAAATCTCATCTAAATTTAATTTATCAAAAAAAGAGGAAAATTCATTTTCTCTTATTTTTTCTTTTTCTTTTAAAGAAAATAAGTTTAAATTAATGTTTTGATTTGATAATAAAATTCCGTTAACACAACCATAATTACAAACTCTACACTCTATATAATCAAATAAAGGAATCCTTTCTTCTTCAAGTTCCTCGAAAAATTTTTTTAAATTCCAAATTCCATCAATATATAAAACTTTAAAATCTTTTAAATAATTTTCTTCTCCTCCAATTCTTGTCATCCTTGTCCCTACTCTTCCACCTTTAAAAAACATCCCCTCTTTTGAAAATTTTTCAATTATCAACTTTTTATAAATTGAATTTAATAAAAAAACACCATCAAAAGGAGATTTATTTAATCCAAGTGGATTTTTAATTGCTGTTACTTTACATGGAAATGTTGCAAGATAAAAAATACCTAAATTTTCTTTATCTTTATATAATTTTCTTAAATAGTTGCCAAGTATATCAATTGGAAGGTTTATTTTTGATAAATTATCTATTAATGATGGATAACTTACCTGAATAAGTCTTATAGAAGAAGGACATGAAGTGGATATAACTGGCTTTGGTATATTTTTTTCTTTTAGATATTTTTCTGTAGCAAAAAGATAAAGTTCATTAGCAATACTTTCTTCCCAAATTTCATCAAATCCAAAAGAGAAAAGTTTTTTTATAATTTCTTCATAAGTTATTCTTCCAAAATTTATTGAAAGTAAATTATCTGATACAATCAAAATTTTATATTTGAAATTTGAAATTATATCAATTGTATCATGAGCAACAAAAATTGATTCAGTTGGACAAACCCTAAAACATTCTCCACAGTCTATACATTTTAGATCATAAATCTCACTTTTCCTCTCTCTAACCCTAATTGCTTCTGTAGGACATGCTCTAAGGCAGTGAGTGCATCCTCTACAAACTTCATAATTTATTCTAATTGAATGAAAATAAGATTCATTTTTCATTTTTCAAATCTATTTCTAATGTTACTTTTGTTCCTTTATTTAATTCTGTTTCTATATTCATTCTATCAGAATTATTTTTCATATTAGGCAAACCCATCCCAGCACCAAAACCTAGTTCAATTGCTTCTGGTGGAGCAGTTGAATATCCCTCTTTCATTGCAAGTTCTATATCAGGTATACCAGGGCCTACATCTTCGGCAATTAATTTAATCATATCCTTATAAACATAAAGTGTCATAACTCCTTCATAAGCATAAATAATAATATTCATCTCTGCTTCATAAGCACAAACACATACTCTTTTAATAATATTTGAATTTATTCCTAACCTTTTTAAAATTGATTTAATTTTTGATGAGGCCTCCCCTCCATGTTCATAATCTCTCCCTTTAATTGTAAATTTTTCAACAAGAAGTGGTGTTTTCTCCACGAACTCTCAATTTTGCTGGTTTTATTCCATTCATATATAAAATTCCAGATGTTGTAAAAACAATGTTTTTTGTTGAAATTATTATAATTCCCTTTTCTTCTGCAAGTTTTACTGTTTCTTCAGGAACTTTTTTTCCCCTTGCAACAATTATAACAGGAATATCTAACATTTCTGCAGTTCTCACTATTTGAGGATTAGTTATCCCAGTTATTAAAATAACATCGTTTCTTTCAGATTCAACATAAGCGAGAACATCACTCATCAAATCTGCTGCAAAGGCAGTATTAACTTCAACTTTATCAAGTAAATCTTTTCCAGATAAAACCTCCCCCTCAACAAGTTCTGCAACTTTACTCGCTTTCATTGTATATTAAAAATTTTAATAAAATAAATTTGATTTGTCAAATTAATTTAATTTTTATGTTATAATTATGTTATAATAAACTATAATTTTTATTAAAAGGAGTAAAAGGAATGGCTTTTAAAAAGTTTGAAATAAATATTAACATACCAAAAAGAGAAGAAGAAATAATTTCATTTTGGAAAGAAAATAGAATTTTTGAAAAGAGCATTTCTCAAAGAGAAAAAAATCCAAGATTTGTTTTTTATGAAGGACCACCAACAGCAAATGGAAAACCTGGTGTTCATCATGTTCTTGCAAGAATATTCAAAGATTCAGTTTGTAGATATAAAGCAATGCAAGGATACTATGTTGAAAGAAAAGGTGGATGGGATACACATGGACTTCCAGTTGAAATTGAAGTTGAAAAAAGTTTAGGATTAAAAAATAAAAAGGATATAGAGAAATTTGGAATAGAAAACTTCATTAAAAAATGTAAAGAGAGTGTTTTTACATATAAAATTGAATGGGAAAAATTAACTGAAAGGATCGCTTTTTGGCTTGATATGGAAAACCCATATATAACTTATGAAAATTACTACATTGAAACAATATTTTGGATTTTAAAAGAGATTTATAACAAAGGACTTTTATATAAAGGATACAAAACAGTACCATATTGTCCAAGATGTGGAACAACATTATCATCTCATGAAGTTTCATTAGGTTATAAAGATGTTTATGATCCAAGTGTTTTTGTTAAATTTAAATTAAAGGATGAAGAAAATAGTTATTTTCTTGTATGGACAACCACTCCATGGACACTTCCTTCAAATTTACTTTTAGCAGTTAATAGAGATTTTGATTATGTAAAAATAAATTTGAATAATGAATATTTAATTTTAGCAAAAGGGAGAGTTAATGAAGTTCTGAAAGAAGATAAATATGAGATTGTTGAAGAATTTAAAGGAGAAAAGTTAATTGATAAAGAATATATACCTCTTTTTGATTTTGTTAAATTGAATAAAAAGGTCCATTTTGTTGCCCATGGAGATTTTGTTAGTTTAGAAGAAGGAACTGGTATTGTTCATATAGCACCAGGATATGGAGCAGATGACCTTGAACTTGGAAAGAAATTTAATTTACCTGTTGTTCAACTTGTTAATGATTCTGGTTATTTTATTGAAGAAAGTGGTTTTTTGAGTGGAAAATGGTTTAAAGAAGCAGATAAACTTATAATAAAAGATTTAAAAGATAGAGGAATTTTATACAAAGAAGAGAAATATCTTCATTCATATCCTCATTGCTGGAGATGTGATACGCCTCTTTTATATTTTTCTAAATCAAGTTGGTTTATAAAAACAACAGAGGTTAAAGATAAATTGATAAAAAATAATCAAAAAATAAATTGGTATCCAGAACATATAAAAGATGGAAGGTTTGGAAATTGGCTTGAGAATTTAGTAGATTGGGCACTATCAAGAGAAAGATATTGGGGAACCCCTCTCCCAATATGGGAATGTAAAAATTGTGGAAACATAGAAATAATTGGAAGTATTCAGGAATTGAAAGAAAAATCTATAACTCCTTTTGAAAATCTTGATTTACATAGACCTTACATAGATGAGATAAAGATTAAATGTCCGAAGTGTGGAAGTGAGATGGAGAGAGTTAAAGAGGTTATTGATGTTTGGTTTGATTCTGGTGCAATGCCATATGCTCAATACCACTATCCATTTGAAAATAAAGAAAAATTCAAAGAATGTTTTCCCGCAGATTATATTTGTGAAGGGATAGACCAAACAAGAGGTTGGTTCTTTACTCTTCATGTATTAGGAACACTTCTTTTCAATTCACCTGCATTTAAAAATTGTTTATGTCTTGAACTTGTTCTTGATGAAAAAGGCGAGAAAATGAGTAAACATAAAGGAAATATTGTAAATCCTTGGGAAGTTTTAGATAGTGAAGGCGCTGATGCAATAAGATGGTATCTCTTTACAGTTACTCCTCCATGGATCCCTAGAAGGTTTTCAAAAAATACTGTCAGTATAGCAATTAAAAACTTCATTATTCCTTTAAGAAGCAGCACCTCATTTTTTACTCTTTATGCAAATATTGATGGTTTTGATCCTAATAATTTTGATTATATCGAAGTTAAAGATAGAAATTTAATGGACAGATGGCTCATATCAAAATTAAACACATTAATTGATAATGTAAATAAAAATCTTGATATTTACAACATAACAGAGGCAACAAGAAGTATAGAAAAATTTATAGATTATTTAACAAATTGGTATATAAGATTAAATAGAAAAAGATTCTGGAAGGGAGAAATGGATAGAGACAAAATTTCTGCCTATTTCACTCTATATGAAACATTATTGACAATTTCAAAACTAATCGCACCATTCACCCCATTTATTGCTGAGGATATTTATCAAACATTAAAAAAATCAAATTCTAAAGAGAGTGTTCATCTTGAAGATTATCCTTTTAAAGATGAAACAAAAATTGATAGTGAACTTGAAAAAAGAATGTTATTTGTAATAGATATTGTTGAACTTGGAAGGGCAGCAAGAAAGAAAGCACAAATAAAAGTAAGGCAACCATTAAAAAAAATGTATATTTATACATTAGAGAGAGAGGATGTTAAAGAATTTATAGATTTAATAAAAAATGAATTAAATGTTAAAGAAGTTGAATTTATAGATAATGAATCAAATTTTGTTGAATTGGATTTGAAACCAAATTATGAAAATCTTGGTAAAAGATTAGGAAGATATTTGAAAAATTTTGAAGAATTTATTCAAAATAACAAAGAAATTTTATATAAAGAGCTAAAGGAAAAAAATGAGTTTATATTTGAAATTAATGATATAAAAGAAAATATTTTTGAAGAAGATTTAATTATAAATAAAAAACCTAAAGGAAAATACTCGGTTGAGTTTGATAAAACTAAAACAGTTATATTAGAATTAACTCTTGATGAAAATCTTATTAAAGAAGGATGGATTAGAGAATTTCTCCATTTTATTCAAAACTTTAGAAAGGAATCAAATCTTGAAGTTACAGATAAAATTGTTGTTGGAATAAAAATTGATAAAGATAAGGAAAATATTATAAAAGAATATGAAAATTATATAAAAGAGGAATCTCTTGCTGAAAAAATTCTTTTTGATGAAATTCAAGATGCAAATGTAAAAGATTTCGAAGGAGGAAAAATTTTCATCAAAAAGATTTGAAAAAAAAAAAATAAAATGGGAGGTTTTTTATGGTTGAAAAAAAATTTACAACTCAATCTGGTGTTGAGTTAAAAGAGATATATCTTCCAAATGAAAATTTTAATTATTTTGAAAAACTTGGTTTACCTCAAGAATATCCATTTACAAGAGGAATTTACAAAAATATGTACAGAGGAAGACTATGGACAATGAGACAATATGCAGGATTTGGAACAAGCAAAGAAACAAATCAAAGATATAAATATTTGCTTTCTCAAGGACAAACTGGTCTTTCAGTTGCTTTCGACCTTCCAACTCAACTTGGTTATGATTCAGATGACGAATTAGCACAATCTGAAGTAGGAAAAGTTGGGGTTTCAATTTCAACAATTGAAGATATGGAAGAGCTTTTTGATGGAATCCCACTTGAAGAAGTTTCAACATCAATGACAATAAATTCAACAGCAACTATAATCCTTGCAATGTATATTGCTGTGGCAGAAAAAAGAGGTGTTGATAGAAAGGTTTTAAAAGGTACTGTTCAAAATGATATTTTAAAAGAGTATATTGCAAGGGGAACTTATATATTTCCTTTAGAACCCTCTTTAAGATTGACGGCAGATTTAATTGAGTGGTGTTCTAAAGAAGTTCCAAAGTGGAATGGAATAAGTATATCTGGGTATCACATAAGAGAGGCAGGATCAAATGCAATTCAGGAAATTGCATTTACATTAGCAGATGGGATTGAATATGTAAAACTTTTTATTGATAGAGGACTTGATGTTGATTCTTTTGCAGGAAGATTGTCCTTTTTCTTTGCATCCCATAGTGATTTTTTCGAAGAAATAGCAAAATTTAGAGCAGCAAGAAGAATGTGGGCAAAAATAATGAAAGAGAGATTTAATGCCAAAAAGAGTGAATCGATGATGTTGAGATTTCATACTCAAACAGGCGGAGTAACATTAACTTCAATTGAACCAATGAATAATATAATTAGAGTAACTCTACAAGCATTAGCAGCTGTTTTAGGAGGAACTCAATCGCTTCATACAAATTCTTATGATGAAGCTTTATCACTTCCAACTGAGGAATCTGTTAGAATTGCATTAAGAACTCAACAAATTATTGCATATGAAAGTGGAGTAATAAACACTGTTGATCCCCTTGGAGGAAGTTATTTTATTGAAGAGTTAACAGATGAAATTGAGAAAAGGGCCTTTGAATTAATTGAAAAGATTGATAATATAGGAGGAATGAAAAAAGCGATAATTTTAGGAATACCACAAAAAGAGATATTAGATTCAGCATATAAGACACAAAAGGAGATAGAAAATAAAGAAAGAATAATAGTTGGTAAAAATATGTTTAAAGTTGAGGAAGAAAAAGAAATCAAGAGATTTAGAGTTAGTGAAAAAATTCTTGAAGAAAGATTAAATAAATTAAAAGAATTTAGAAAAAATAGAGATTTTGATGAAGTAAAAATTTCATTAAAAGTTTTAAAAGAAAGAGCAAAAAGTGATGAAAATTTAATGCCATATATTCTTGATGCTGTTAAGAAAAAAGCAACTCTTGGTGAAATTGTTAAAGAATTAAAAGAAGTTTTTGGAGAATATGAAATAAATACTGTTTTTTAAGGAGGATATATGAAAGTACTTTTTTTTCAAAATCCCCCAAAAAATTGGGAGGAAATTTATAAAAAAGCAAAGGAAGAAGAAAATTATAAAGGTGAGTTTGAATTTTTTATAAAAGAAAAATTTGATGAAGTTAAGGATGAAATAGAAGTTTTCATTGGTGGTTTTATTGATAGGGATTCAATTCTAAAAGCAAAAAAATTAAAATTAATTCAGGTTCCATATGCTGGTGTTGATCCAATTCCTTTCGATATAATTAAAGATAGAAATATTCTTGTATCTAATGCACATGAAAATGCATTAACAGTTGCAGAACATGGTTTTACCCTTCTTCTTGCGCTTTCAAAAAATTTAGTAAACCATGATAAAGATTTAAGAAAAGGTATATGGCATGGGTGGTTAGCAAATGAACCAAATTTTGAAGTATACGATAAAACACTCGGAATAATAGGGCTTGGTGCAATAGGAACAGAAATGGCGAAAAGAGCAAAAGCATTTGGAATGAAAGTTATAGGAACAAAAAGAGATATTAATAAAGGAATTGATAAATTAAAAGATTTTGTTGACGAAATATATCCTATGGAAAAAAAGGAAGAAGTGATTGAAAAATCACTATTTATATTTGTATCAGTTCCATTAACAAAAGAAACAGAAAATTTAATCGGAGAAAAAGAGTTAAATTTAATGAAGGATAAATATTTGATAAATATATCAAGAGGAAAAGTTGTTAATGAAGATGCACTATATAATTCTTTAAAAGATGGAATTCTTAAAGGTGCTGCAATTGATGTTTGGTATAATTATCCAAAACCTGGAGAGAAAATTTATCCATCAAAATATCCATTTCATGAACTTGATAATATAATAATGACCCCTCATTCTGCAGGCTTTACATTAGAAAGTGTACAAAGGAACTGGTTATTTACTTTTAAAAATATTATAAAATTTGCAAAAGGAGAGAATATAGAAAATATAGTGGATCCTGAAAAACAATATTAATTATTTTTTAAAATTTTTAAAATTTTTCAAAAAAAGATTTATGAATTAAAAATTAAAATTATTATTTTATTTTTAATTATAATTTATTCTGAAATTAAAAAAAATTACAAACATCTTTTTGGAGTTAATGAATCCCCAATAGTACTACCTGAAATCCTTATTCAAAAAATAAATTAAAGATTATCATGATATTAGTGTAAATTTTATAAAAAATAACGATCTTTGTCTTGGGGGAAAATAAAAAAATTCTTGATACAATTTATATTCATCCAGACAAAACATTTTAGAATTGGAAAATTTTATCCACATTCTACTACCTCAAAAAATGCAAATTGGATTAAGGCTTTAGTTCATATAGTTAAACTATAGTTAAACATTACTATAATAAAACTTCTTTGATATTATTTTAAGAATTAAAATTGGGGAGATTTTTATAAATCTAATTTGCTTTAAAAACTGACTGTAAAAAAATTAACAATATATTAAAGAAAATAATTTTAATTTTGACTTTTTTTGGCATATTTATTTATAAAATTCTGAGGATTTTACATTAACTATAAAAATTTACATAATGAAGGACTTGATAAATAAGTTTTTAATAACACTAAAAATCGTATTTACTGAACATAATTTAAATATAAAACATAATAAAACTCCTTCTATTAAGATTAAAACTTCTTAATTAATAAATGCTTTGGAAGAAGATATGGATTATGCCTTTTATTTTACATTTAACGATCCAAATGATGAGAAAGTCCTTAGATTTAGTTTGTTTGACAGATGGAAGATATAAACCAAGTATATTTTCTTTTTTGTTATGGTCGAAAATATGTAAATTTGAAAAATTTTAAATGTTGATATAAAAATGAAGATTATTATTAAAGTCTCCGGCTAGGATAATTTAAATGGAGAGTTCGAAATTTTAGTTATAAATGTTAATAATAAATTTTACATTATAGTAATCATTAAAAATAGAACAAAAAATCAAATTATAAAATAATATTGACATAAAAATAAAAAATTTCTAAAATTTAATAGTTAAGTTTTATTGAGGAGGTGTTTAAATGAAAAAATTGCTAGTGATTCTTTTGATGGGGTTTCTCATTGTTCTATCTCTCTCAATTGCCTGTACACCAAAAGAAGAAAAACCTACAACAGTTCAAGAAAAGAAAATCAAAGCAGGTTTTATCTATGTTGGTCCTGTTGGTGATTTAGGTTGGACTTATGCTCATGATGTTGGAAGAAAATATGTGGAATCTAAATTTCCTTGGCTTGAAACTGTTTTTGTAGAAGCAGTATCAGAAGCAGATTGTCCAAGAATAATTGATAGATTGATTAATGAAGAAAAGTGTGATATTGTCTTCACAACAAGTTTTGGTTATATGGATGCGACAGTTGAAGCAGCTAAAAAGTATCCTGATAAATTATTTATGCATTGTTCAGGTTACAAACTCGAAAAAAATATGGGTACATATTTTATTGATTTCTATGAACTTTACTATTTGAATGGTTTAATGGCTGGTGCTTTAACTAAATCAAACAAAATAGGTTATGTTGGTGCACATCCTATACCAGAAGTTGTAAGACATATCAACGCTTTTGCTCTTGGAGTAAAAGAGGTGAATCCAAAAGCAAAGGTATATGTAACTTGGTTGTTCTCATGGTATGATCCTGCAAAAGCAAGAGAAGCAGCAGAATCTTTGATTGCTCAAGGAGTTGATGCAATAGCATTTACTGAGGATTCTGCAACAATAGTTGAGATTGGTCAAGATTACACATCTAAAGGAAAGCAGATATATACATTCGCTCATTATAGTCCAATGTTAAAAAGTGGACCTGATTCATGCGTTTCAGGTCAATTAGTTAAATGGGAAGTTGCTTATGAAGAAATATTAAGAAGAGTTTATACAAATACATTCGAAAGCAAAGATTATCTCTATCTTTTATACAATAATGGGTGTGAATTAGGAGGTGATTTTGGAACACCAATCAATCCGAAATTTGAAAATGAATTAAAGACCAAAAAAGTATTTGATAAAGTTCTTGGCGAAATATCGGTTTATGATCTTGTATTCAAGAGAATTGAACAATTTAAAGATCCGGTTGGAAAATATAATCCATTTGTTGGACCACTTTATGATAATAAAGGAAATTTAAGACTAAAAGAAGGTGAAGAAGGAACATTTGTTCTACTTTGGAGTATAGATTGGTTTGTTGACAATATTGTTGGTGAAGTACCAAAATAAAAATTTAATCATTATTAATTTAATGGGGTTAGGGATTTCCTAACCCCAATTTTTATATTATAATTTAAAAAATATGAATATACCATTAATAGAAAAACTTGAAATGCGAAACATCTACAAAGAATTTCCAGGAGTTATTGCTAACAATTATATTAATTTTCATATTAATAAAGGAGAGATTGTTTCTTTGCTTGGTGAAAATGGTGCAGGAAAAACAACTTTAATGAATATTCTCTATGGATTATATAGAATGGATAAAGGCGAAATTTTAATTAATGGAAAAAAAGTTAACATTAATTCTCCAAGGGATGCCATTTCTTATGGTATAGGAATGGTCCATCAACATTTTATGCTTATCGAAAATCATACTGTTGGAGAAAATATTGCTCTATATCTTGATAATGTTCCAATTATTTTTCCAGAAAAAAGCGTAGAAAGAAAATTAAAAGAATTTTTTGAAAAATTTAAATTTAATATTAATCCTAAAAGCAAAATATATGAATTATCATTAGGTGAACAACAGAAAGTAGAAATAATTAAGATACTTTTAAGAGGGGCTTCTTTAATAATTTTAGATGAACCTACAAGCGTTTTAGCACCAATAGAGGCAGAAGAATTATTCAAACTTCTTAAAAATTTGAAAGACGAAGGTAAATCAATAATTTTTATAACACATAAACTTAATGAAGTTTTTAAAATAAGTGATAGAGTAACAGTTTTAAGATTAGGCAAAGTTGTTTATGATGGAGATATTAATAGTGTAAATGAAAAAGATTTAGCAAAGTTAATGGTTGAAAGAGAGATAATTTTTAATATAACAAAAGAGAAAAAAGATGGAAATAAAGAAGTTGTTTTAAGTATCAAAAATTTATATGTTAAAAATGATAAAGGATTACTTTCAGTAAAAGGAGTTAGTTTTGAATTAAGAAAAGGAGAAATATTTGGCATAGCAGGTGTTTCGGGAAATGGACAGAGAGAGTTAGTTGAAGCGTTAACTGGTTTAAGAAAAATTGAAAAAGGAGAAATTTGCTATTTTGGTAAAAAATGTGAGAAATTTGATTCAAAAATTTTTAGAAAATTCAATGTTGCCCATATACCAGAAGAGAGAACAAAAATTGGTGTTGTACCGAATCTCAATGTTGAAGAAAATGCAATATTGAGAGTATATGATAAAGAACCATTCACTAAAGGTTTTGGGTTGAATGTAAAAAAAATAAAAGAATTTGCTTTAAATATTATAAAAAAATATAATGTCTTAACACCTTCTACAAATATAAAAATAAAATTTTTATCAGGTGGCAATATTCAAAAATTTATTCTTGGAAGAGAAATAGAGACAAAAAGAGATATAATAATTGCTGCACATCCAACTTATGGTCTTGATATTCAAGCAACAAGATATATAAGAAATGAACTTTTGAAAATGAGAAATATGGGTAGTGCTATTTTGCTTATATCAGAAGATCTTGAAGAAATTCTTGAAATCTCAGATATCATTGCTGTTATTTATGAGGGTGAGTTTTTAAAGGTTGATAGAAAAGAAAACTTTAAAATCGAAGAGATTGGACTTTTAATGGGAGGAGTAAAAAGTTAAAAGGAGGAAATGTCTTGTTTGTAATTGAAAAAAGGAAAACATTCACAAAAGTTCAAAATTTTTTTCTTATCATAATTTTTATTGTTTTAAGTTTGATAATGTCGAGTCTTATTTTCTTATTAAGAGGTCTTAATCCATTTTTTGTTTTAACAAAAATTTTAACAAGTGCTTTTGGAAGTTTTTATGGTATAAAAGAAACAATAACAAAATCTATTCCCCTTATATTATGTGGAACAGGACTTGTTGTTGCTTTTAGAGGAAAATTTTGGAATATTGGTGCAGAAGGTCAACTACTAATAGGAGCAGTTATGGCAACTTGGATCGGATTGTTTATTGGAAAAAATCTTCCGTCTTACATTTTGATTCCATTAATGTTTGTTTTTGGATTTTTAGGAGGAGGTGTTGTTGGTTTAATTCCAGCAATTTTAAAAGTTAAATTTAATATTAATGAAGTAATAACTACATTGATGTTAAATTATATAATAGAAAATTTAATATCTTATCTTGTATATGGACCTTGGAAAGGAAAAACTCAATATGGATTTCCATATACAGATAACCTTCCAAAAAATGCTTTGCTTCCAATAATAAAAGGATCAAGAATACATTATCCAACCTTAATTATTGGATTTTTTGTTGCTTTATTAATCTATTTTTTGATAAACAAAACAAAAATTGGATATGAAATTAAAGTTGTTGGTGAAAATCCATATGCTGCAAGGTATAGTGGAATCGATTTTTTAAAAGTAACTTTAGTTATTATGTTAATAAGTGGTGGTTTAGCAGGAATTGCTGGAGTTGGTGAATTAGCAGGTATCCACAAACATCTTACATATCCATATCAAATATCTTCTGGTTATGGTTATACATCAATAATTGTTGCTTGGCTTTCTGGTTTAAATCCCATTCTAGTTTTAATTTCGTCTCTCTTTTTTGGTGGAATACTTGTTGGTGGAGATATAATTCAAACTACATTCGGTTTTCCATTCGCTACTATAAACATTTTTAATGGACTTATGTTGTTTTTTATTGCGGCAAGTCATTTCTTTATAAATTACAAAATAAAATTTGTAAAGGTGAAATATGAATGAAAATTATATTTTGATATATTCAATTTTAAAAAGAGCAATAATATCTGGAACACCACTTTTATTGGCAACACTTGGAGAAATATATACTGAAAGAAGCGGAGTTTTAAATTTAGGAATTGAAGGACTTATGGCAATAGGTGCAGTTACATCTTTCGGATTTACTTTAATTACAAAAAACCCTATTTTTGGAATTTTAATAGGTATATTGTTTGGAATTTTATTGTCTTTGATTCATGGTTTTGTTTCAATAACTTTAAAAGGAAATCAGACAATTTCAGGTCTTGCACTTACTATGCTAGGAATAGGAATAAGTGGATTTTGGGGTAAAGCATATATTGGAAAATCATTATCAGAAAGAATTTCAGAAATTAGTATACCATTTTTCGAAAAAATACCTTTTATTGGAGAATTAATTTTTAAAAACGATCCTTTGGTTTTTATTTCGTGGATATTAACAATTTTAATGTGGTTTATTCTTTTTAAAACAAAATATGGAATTATTATAAGGTCATGTGGTGAAAATCCACTTGCATCAGATTCAATGGGAATTAATGTAAATTTAGTAAGATATTATTGTGTAGCAATTGGAGGAGCTCTTGCTGGAATGGCTGGAGGATATTTATCAAATGTTTATACACCTATGTGGATTGAAGGAATGACAGGTGGAAGAGGTTGGATTGTAATAGCATTAACAATTTTTTCATTATGGAATCCTTTAAGAGCAATCCTTGGAGCGTATATTTTTGGTGGAATTTACATTCTCCAATACATTCTTCAATTAAGATATAAAATTTCACCAAATCTTTTATTAATGTTACCTTATATTGTAACTCTCATTGTTCTTATTTTATCTTATGAAGAAACAGTTAAAAAGAAAATTGGTGCACCAAAATTTTTAGGAGAACCATATCAAAAAGAGGAGAAATAAAAAGGGCACCATATTTGGTGCCCTAATTAAAGTAAATTTAATTCTTCAAAAGAAAAATTTTTCTAAATTCACTATTTTTAATTAGAATTATTGTAAATATATAAACAAGTGATCCTTTTACAACATCAACTAGAAGAAATGGAAGAGAACCAATTAGAAATGCTCTATATAAACTTATTTTTAAAATATAGGAGAGGTAAAGAGTACCAAAAAGGTGCACTATAAAAATTCCAGAAAAAATAGAGATGGGTAATAATTTTTTGTTTAATTTGAAGAGATATCCAGATAAAAAAGAGGCAATAAGAAAACCAAAAAGATATCCTCCTGTTTTTCCAAATATATGTCCAATTCCACTACCACCACCTGCAAATACTGGAAGGCCTATTGCTCCGAGAATTAAGAAAATAAATGTAGAAAGAAAACCATATATTGGTCCAAGTAAAATTCCAGAAAGGATAACAAAGAATAGTTGAAGAGTGATAGGTATAGGAGTAAAAGGAATGGGAATATAAATGTAACTTCCAATAGAAATTAAAACTGCAAAAAGTGAAGAAAAAATTAAAAATTTAATTTTCATAAATTAGTGACCCAAAATCGTAATGATAACTCCTGCTGCAATAGCAGTACCAATTACTCCTGCAACATTAGGTCCCATAGCATGCATAAGCAAAAAGTTGCCAGGATTTTCTTCTTGTCCAATCTTTTGGCTAACTCTTGCTGCCATTGGAACAGCAGAAACACCAGCAGATCCAATTAATGGGTTCACCTTACCGCCTGTCAATAGATAAAAAAGTTTTCCAAGAAGAACTCCTCCTGCTGTTCCACCAGCAAAAGCAACAACTCCAAGTATGATTATTCCTAAAGTTTTTGGTGTTAGAAAAGTTTTTGCATCCATTGTTGATCCTACTGTTGTTGCAAGGAAAATTGTAACAATATTTATTAATTCATTTCCAGCAGTGTTCTTTAATCTTTCTACTACTCCACTTTCTCTAAAAAGATTTCCAAGCATTAACATCCCTATAATCGGAGCAATAACTGGAAATATTAAACTGACAACAATCGTAACAATAATTGGAAAAACAATTTTTTCAGTTTTTGAAACAGGCCTCAATTGTTGCATTACAACTTGTCTCTCTTTTTTAGTTGTTAATAATTTCATTATCGGAGGTTGTATTAAGGGAACCAGCGACATATAAGTATATGCAGCAACAGCAATTGGTCCAAGCAAATGAGGAGCAATTTTAACAGCAGTATATATTGCTGTAGGACCATCTGCTCCTCCTATTATACCTATAGCTCCTGCCTCTTTAACTGTAAATCCAATTCCTTTTGCGATAGCGAGTGCAATGAAGATTCCCAATTGTGCTGCTCCACCCATTAAAATTGTCCAAGGATTTGCGATTAAAGGTCCGAAATCAGTTAATGCGCCAAGTCCGAGAAATATTAAAAGTGGTAAAAGTTCTGTATCAAGAAGATATTTTCTAAAAATAAACAAAATTCCTGGGAATGGCTCGCCTGGTGATGTCAAACCAGCAAGGGGTAAGTTTGCAAGTAACATTCCAAAACTAATTGGAAGAAGTAAAAGAGGTTCAAATTCTTTTACAATTGCAAGATATAATAGAACTAGAGAAATCCCTATCATTAAAACTTGACCCCATGTTATATTATAAAGACCACTAATTTTAATTAAATCCAAAAATGCTGACATTTTAACTTCCAACCTCCAAAAGCAAAAGATTACCACCTGTTTCTACACTTTGTCCAGGTGTAACATAAACTTCTTTAACAACTCCATCTTCACTTGCAAAAAATTCATTTTCCATTTTCATTGCCTCTATTGTAAGAAGAAGGTCTCCCTTTTTAACTCTACTGCCAGGAGATACAAGAACTTTTAAAACTTTGCCTGGAAGTGGTGCAGTCAAAACTTTTTTTCCAGGTTCAGTTATAGGAACTTTTTTTTCTTCTTTAGGTGCAATTGGAGGTTTTACTGGAACAGTAACTTCCTCTTTTGGTCTTTCCTCTCTAACCTCAGATATTCTTCTAATTTGTGGAGTTTCACCAACTTCTTCAACTAAAACTTCATATGTTTCACCATCAATAGTTACTCTAAATTTTTTAGCCATTTCTCCATCTCCTTTCCTTTAATCCGTTCGCTCTCTTCTCTATCAATCCCTTTAATTTCCATAAATTTGAAATTTCTCCTCCTTTTGGAGGAACTAATGCTAAACTCACTCCTCTCTTTGATGAAATATACATATTTATCGCTGCAGCAATTACAGCTACTTTTTTCTTATCTTTTTCCTCTTTTCTTTCCTCAACTTTCTGAAATATTTTTTCTTCTTTTATTTGCTTTTTTGGAGGGATTTCTTTATAAAATATAAATTTGAAAAGGTATATAATGAATCCAAGAAATGCAAGAACAGCCATTACAATTGTCATAGCAAAAACACCAAATATTAATGTGTCCCAAATTGTTACTACATGCATCTTTGCCTCCTATAGTGGTATGTTTCCATGTTTTTTATGTGGGGGTTCAACAGATTTTGTTCTTAAAAACATTAGTGCTTTTGCAATTTTATATCTTGTCTCTTTTGGATCTATAACATCATCAACATATCCTCTCTCAGCTGCTCTATAAGGATTTGCAAACATATCTCTGAATTCTTTTATTTTTAATTTTCTCATCTCTTCTTTATTTTCTGCGCTTTGAATCTCTTTCCTGAATATAATCTCTGCTGCACCTTCAGCTCCCATTACTGCAATTTCTGCTGTTGGATATGCATAAACAACATCTGCACCAAGATGCCTTGAACTCATAGCAATATATGCACCACCATATGCTTTTCTTAATATAATTGTGACTTTAGGAACAGTTGCTTCTGAATATGCAAAAAGAAGTTTAGCACCATGTCTAATAACTCCACCGTGTTCTTGAGCAACTCCTGGAAGATAACCAGGACAATCTGTGAATGTTATTATTGGAATATTAAATGCATCACAAAACCTAACAAATCTTGCCCCTTTATCTGATGAATTTATATCAAGAACTCCGGCCATATGTTTTGCCTGATTCGCGACAATTCCAACACTCATACCACCAATTCTTCCGAATCCTACAACTATATTTGGAGCAAAATATTTATGAACCTCTAAAAATTCTCCATTATCAACAACTTTTAAAATAATATCCATAACATCATAAGATTTTGTAGGATCAGTTGGAACAACATCTCTAAGTGATTCCTCCATTCTATCAATTGGATCATCTGTTTCAAAATATGGTGGATCTTGTAGATAGTTATCTGGAATATATGAAAGGAGTTTTTTTAATGTGTCAAGCGCTTCTTTATCATCTCTTGCTAAAAAGTGAGCAACACCACTTTTTTGGTTGTGTACAAGTCCTCCGCCTAAACCTTCATGAGTTATCTCTTCTCCTGTCACTGCCTTTACAACATTTGGTCCAGTAATATACATAAATGCTTTTTCTGTCATTATAATAAAATCCATAATTGCAGGAGAATAAACTGCACCACCTGCTGTTGGCCCCATATTAACAGCAATTTGAGGTATAACTCCTGATGCTTTTGTATTTCTATAAAAAATTTCACCATAACCAAAAAGAGAATCAACTCCTTCTTGTATTCTTGCTCCACCAGAATCATTTAATCCTATTATAGGAATTCCAAGTTTCATAGCGAGTTCCTGCATCTTTACAATTTTCAAAGCATGCATTTCTCCTAATGAACCACCTAAAACTGTAAAATCCTGAGCATAAAGAGCAACTCTTCTACCATTTATGGTTGCTATTCCAGTAATAATTGCATCTCTTGGTGCAAAAACTTTATCAAGTCCAAAATAAGTTGAACGAGTTTTTACAAATTCATCAAATTCAACAAATGACCCCTCATCAACAAGATATTCGATTCTTTCCCATGCAGTTAAACTACCTTTTTCATGTTGTTTTTTAATTGCATCTTCTCCGCCTGCTTCTTTAATTTTTCTTTTCTTTTCATTCAATTCATTCAATAACTCATCAATTCCCATAAATTAACCTCCGATCAAGGGACTCTCATTTCTCTAAGACGCGTTTTTTTAAAAAAATTAAAAAATTCGCTCAGACCATTAAAATTATATCAAAGTTTTCTTTGAAAATTAATCTCTCTTTCTAAATCAAGAGAGACTTTATAAATTTTTGATTCTTCAAGATAATTAGATAAAACTTGAATGCCAATTGGAAGATTGTTTTTTATTCCAACAGGAATATTAATTCCAGGAATTCCTGCAAGGTTTACAGGTATTGTCATAACATCTGATAGATACATCTGGATTGGATCTTTTATTCTTTCACCAATTTTAAAAGGAAGAAAAGGAGAAGTTGGTAAAATTATTGTATCAACCTCTCTAAATGCATTCATAAAATCTTCTGTAATTAATTTTCTAACTTTTGATGCTTTTAAATACCACTGCTCATAATAACCTGATGAAAGAGCAAAAGTTCCAAGAAGAATCCTCCTTTTTACTTCTTTTCCAAAACCTTTTTTTCTTGTTTCTGTATACAATTTTTTTAAACTTTTTTCCTCAATTCTTAATCCATATCTTACACCATCATATCTTGCAAGATTGCTAGATGCTTCAGCAAATGCAATTAAATAATAAACTGGAAGTGAATATGAAATATTTTTTAAAGAAATTTCTTTTATCTCATATCTAAGTTTTTTATAAATTTCTACTACTTCATAAAAAACACTTAAAATATTTTCATCAATTCCGAGATTATTCAACTCTTTTATAATGCCAATTTTAATTTTTCCATCAAAAGGTAAAATTTTCTTATAATTAATATTTAAAGAAGTTGAATCTCTAGGATCATAACCCATCAAAAGATTAAAAACATAAAAAGTGTCATCAACATTTTTTCCAAAAATTCCAATTTGATCTAATGATGAAGCAAATGCAACAAGTCCATACCTTGAAAGAGTTCCATATGTTGGTTTAAATCCAACAATACCACAAAATGATGCAGGCTGTCTAACACTTCCACCTGTATCTGATCCAAGAGATGAAATTACCATATCTGATGCAATTGATGCTGCAGAACCTCCAGATGAACCACCTGGAACTCTTGAAATGTCCCATGGGTTTTTTGTTATTTTAAATGCTGAATTTTCAGTTGACGAACCCATAGCAAATTCGTCCATATTTGTTTTACCAACTATTATTGCACCAAACTTTTTTAACTTCTCAACAACAAAAGCATCATAAGGAGCAACAAAATTTTCTAATATTTTTGAACCACATGTGTTAGGAAGATTTTTAACAAGAATATTATCTTTTATTGAAAAAATTATTCCATATAAAGGAAGATCTCTTCCTTCTTTTTCAAGTTCTTCTGCTCTTTTTAAAGAACCTTCATAATCAATATATAAAAATGAATCAATAACCTTTTCTTTTTCTTCAATTCTTTTTAAATAAATTTCTAAAAGTTCTTTTGGAGATATCTTTTTATCTCTTAAAAGATTGAGAGTTTGTAAAAGTGATAATCTAAAAATCTCCATCTAATCTCCTATAATCTTTGGCACTTTTATAAATCCATTCTCAAAAAATGGAGCTATCTTTTCAAGATCTTCTCTATCAAATAATTTAATATTTTTATCCTCTCTAAAATTTAATCTTTGAATTGGTGGATGAAACATTGGTTCAACATTTTTAGTATCAATTTCATCAATAACCTTAAAATAGTTCAATATTTCCTCAAGTTGCGGAATTATTTCATCTTTCTCATCTTCTTTTAAATATAATCTTGATAATGTAAGTATCTTTTCAACAACATCTTTATCGATTATTTTCATAACGAATAAATTATATCAAATACTACTAAATTTTTAATTAAATTTTTGAAGGAGGGGATAAAACCCCTCCTAAATAATCTTTATGCACCAAAAATTGCTCTTGCAATAATATACAGTATGGATGGACAAAGCAAACAACCAAGACCAGTGTAGAATGTAGCTGTCATTGCTCCATAGGGAACTAAATTTGGATCAAGTGCTGTAAGACCAGCAACTGTTCCACTTGTTGTTCCGACTAATCCCCCAACAACCATTGCTGCTTGTGGTGTATTAATTTTCAATGCTTTTCCAAGAGTTGGAATAAGTATCATAGCAAGAACAGATTTAACAACTCCAGCAGCAACAGAAAGTGCAATTGCCTGCGAACTTGCACCAATTGATTCTCCTGTAACAGGGCCAACAATAAATGTACATGCACCTGCACCAATAGTTGTTATATCCTTAACATCCTTAATACCAAAGGCGATGGCAATAATTACTCCGATTATAAATGAGCCTACAACACCTACTAACAAAGATATGACTGCCATTAAACCACCTTTTTTGATCTCTTCAATTTTAGCACCATATGCAGTTGCAACAATAGCATAATCTCTTAGCATCGATCCACCTAAAACCCCTACACCAGCGAAAAGTGGGATATCAGCAAGACCTTTTGTTTTTCCAGTTTTTGCACCAACTAAACCAGAAATTATCATTGCTATAATCATTGCAATTGTAAATGTATTTAATTTTCCTTTAAAAAGAATTTTATTTAGATACATTGATGCAACATATATAACTCCTACAATCAAGAATGCCCAAATTAAACCATTTTTTGTCAATAATTCTTTAATAATATCTATTAACCACATTTTTTCACCTCCAATTACTTTTTAATTTTTGCATATTTTGAAAGGAGAGGAGTTAATAAAAGCATCCCAACAACAGCAATTCCACCAGATAGAAAAGCGATGAATCCACCCTTGAATGCACCAATTATATTTGATTGAAGAACCATAGCAACAATTATTGGTACATAAATTGCCCCAATAAATTTTATTCCAAGTTTTGTTTTCTCAGAAACTTTTTCATTCCAATATTTTGTATTAGTAAGAAGAATTAAAAATAGCATTGCAAAACCAACTCCACCAACATCTCCAACATTTAATAATTTACCCAAACTATAACCTATTGTTTCACCCAACAAAAATAATGCAGTTAATACTGCAAGTCCATAAATTTCCATTGTTTATTTTCCTCCTTTCATATTTTCAATGTCTTCAAATGTAAATACTACTCCTTCTTTTCTTAATGAATCTATAAAATCAGAAGGGTAGTTTAAAACATTTTTTAAAACCTCTACAGTATGTTCACCAAGTAGAGGTGCTGGTGCCCAAACCTCTCCAGGAGTCTCACTCATTTTAAATGGAGACCCTGCTATTCTCATCTTCCCTACTTTTGGCTGATCTATTTCAACAACCATCTTCCTATAATTTACAACTGGATCAGAAACAACTTTATCAATTGTGTTTATTGGTGAGTAAGGTAAATTATATTCTTCAAAAAGTTTTTCCCATTCAGAATAACTTTTAGTTGAAAAAATCTCATCTAAAATTTTATTTAATTCTTCTCTATTTTCAGTTCTTAATTTATTTGTTTTAAATTTCGGATTATCTATTAAATCCTTTCTTCCAATCATCTCACAGAATTTAGCCCAAAGTTGATCATTACCAATTGGAACAATAATCCATTCATCTTTTGTTTTATAACCTTGGAATGGAGTTATTGTAGGATGCATTGAACCAAGAGGTTTAGGAACTTCTCCTGTAACTGTGTATCTAACAATTGCATTTTCGAGAATATAAACTAAACCATCAAGCATTGAAATATCAACTTTCTGTCCTAAACCAGATTTATCTCTAAAAATAAGTGCTGCAAGAATTGCAATTGCGCATTGATGTCCTGCTACTATATCTCCTACAGATGTACCAACTCTACATGGTGGACCTCCATAAGGTCCAGTAATACTCATTAATCCACTATATGCTTGAGCCACCATATCATATGCTGGTTTATCCTTATATTGAGGCAAAGTATCATGACCAAATCCACAAATTGAAGCATAAATTATTCTTGGGTTTATTTTTTTAATCTCTTCATAACTAAAGCCGAGTTTCTCCATTGTACCAGGTCTAAAATTTTCTAAAATTACATCTGAAACTTTAATGAAATCTTTAAGAATTTCTTTGCCTTTATCTTTTTTTAAATCAATTACTACACTTTTCTTATTTCTATTTATGCTTATAAAGTATGCACTTTGATCATCGATAAATGGACCAAATTCTCTTGCATCATCACCTCTTGGGGGTTCTATGTGAATAACATCAGCGCCAAGATCTGCTAAAATCATAGAAGTTGTTGGAGCAGCAAGGACATGACTTAAATCACATACTCTAATGCCTTCTAACGCTTTTTTCATTATTAAAATAACCTCCCTATATTTTCACTAAACCCCTAAATCACTAAAAATAAATTTTTGAAATATTCACTAACTCAATTTTTTATCTTCTCTCACCTCCTTTATAATAAAAAAGTGACCTATCAAAGGTCACTAATTCACAAAAACACATAATTATATTGAAATAATTATAATTAATTAAAATTTATATGTCAAGATTCTACTATCTAGTAAGATGCATTATGCTTAGAGCGCCTCTTTCATGATTAGTAAGAGGATAAAGTGCTGAGTCTCCATAAAGAGCAACAGCAAGCCAGTTACCATCACTTGCAATACCAACTTTCATTTTTATACTTGCATCTACAGGAACAGCATGGAGAACCCCTTGAAGTGAATCCAAAGCCGCATGAACCACTCCATGAGCAAGAACTGAGTCTCTTTCAATTATTCTATTTTGAATTGCACATCCAATAATTGATTTCACAAAATTCTCTTTTACTTGTGTTGTAAGACCATATATTACAGTAACAGCAACCTTAATTCTTGAATTTTTAAATTTTTCTTTTATAATCCTCTCCTCTTCTTCATCAAACAATGCTAAAAGCATTGCGATTTTCCCGATTCTATCTAACTTCATCTCAATTTTTTCCATATTTTAATTATATTTTATTTTTAGTTTTTTTGTATAGATTGTAAATTAAATATCCAAGTAGAAACCAAGGAATAACAAATGCTACAAAAATTATAAGAAAGATCAAAGAATTTAATATGCTTTTTAGTGCATAATTCAATCCTGAAATCAAAAGTTTTAGAATTTCATTTTTCATCCAGAAAGGAATATCCTCTTTCTTTTCCTCCAAAAATATTGTTATCTCAGAGTACAAACTATGATAATCAATATAATTCATCCTTCCTTTTATCTTTTCAATTTCTGTTTCAATATTTTGGAGTTCACTTCTTATTGAAAGCATATCTTTTATCTCCTTTGCCTTTTGAAGCCAAGAAAGAAGCAATTCTCTTTGTGATTCAAGTATCTTTAATCTTCCAGAAATATCAAAATATTCATCACTTAAATCTTCTGTTGTAATTGATTGATTTGTAATTTTACCAAGTTCATTTAATTTACTTATAAAATTATCTAAATCTTTTGAAGGTACCATAAATGTAAATGAGCCACTGCTATATTTATCACTTCTATAAAGATTTGAATTTATTAAATTTCCATTTAATTGATTAGCAATTTGATATAACCTATTAATAGTCTCTTGGAATTTACCATGTTGAACTTCAATATTTATGTTTCCTTTTTTAATCAACTTGATATTAGATTGGGATATGTTGGGTAAATAATTTTCTTTTTGATTAACTAATGTGTAAGAAAAGTCCCCTTCTCTTGTTAACTCAAAATTTGATGGAACTTCTTTTAAAATAGGTGCAAAACCTATATCAGGAAAAATTTTTAAGATAAAAATTCCTGAAAAAAATAGTAGAACAATTATTGTCAAAAAAAATAAAATTGTTTTTTTATTAAAAAGTTTTTTCATGACAACCTCCTTCATATATAGAAACTTTTTTTATTATAAAAAGTTTCAAAAGATAAAAGTTTGTAACAAAATTAATTTTGGTTTGTATAATGATTAAGAAATGGAAGATTTAATAAAAGTTTATGATCTTGTAGTTGATTATTTACTTGGAAAGGTTGTAGTTCCTGCATTAAGAGGAATAAATTTGAATATAAAAAGGGGGGATTTTATTTCTATAATGGGCAAATCTGGCTCAGGTAAGTCTACTCTTCTTCAAGTTATTGGAGGATTACAAAGACCAACAAAAGGAAAGGTTTTCATAGGAGATATTGATATAACAAAATTAAATGAAAATTCTCTTGCAATTTTTAGAAGGAAAAATATAGGTTTTGTTTTTCAATCTTATAATTTGATACCTACATTAACAGCAATAGAGAATGTTGAACTTCCAATGATTTTTTTTAATAAAAATTTAAAGGAAAGAAGAGAAAGAGCCATTTTCCTTTTAACAAAATTTAAACTTGAGGAGAGAATAAATCATAAACCAAGTGAACTTTCAGGTGGAGAACAACAGAGGGTTGCAATAGCAAGGAGTCTTGCCAATGATCCAGAAATAATACTTGCAGATGAACCAACAGGAAATCTTGATTCAAAAACAGGAGAAAGTATTATGGGGGAATTTTTAAATATAAATAAAAATTTTAATAAAACAGTAATAGTTGTTACTCATGCAAGAGAAGTTGCAGAGTATGCCAATAAAATTATCCATATAAAAGATGGAAATATTGAATCAATTGAAGAGTTAAGGAGGTATGAATGAAAAAATTTTTATTTTTTATTTTAACTTCGATTTTAATGTTTTCTTTGATTAAATTAACTTTTAGCGAACCTCAAATTGAGATTAAAGGCTACAAATTGGATCCAAAGGAGATTTATCCTGGATCAGAATTTACATTAACAATCACACTTATAAATAATAGTTCTAAAGATAAAGCAAAAAGTATTAATGTCGAAATAAAAAAAATTGAGGGCAAAAATGACCTCTATTACTTTTATCCAAAAAATAAAACAACAACAAGAAAAATTGAGGAGATTGATGTTAATAAAGAGAGATCTGTTGATTTTATATTTCAAGTTGATAAAGAAGCAAAAACTGGGATATATAGATTAATTGTAAATTTAAGTTGGAAGGACGAGGGAAACAGAAATTATTCAAGTGAAGAATTGATTAGTATAAGCATTTCGCCACCATCAATTGAAAATAGACCACTTCTTACAATAAAAACGTTTAACATAGACCCTCAACCAGTTGAAGGTGGAAAGAGTTTTAGTTTGAATTTAAATATAAGTAATATTGGTGGTAAAGATGCAAAAAATGTTAAAGTTGAAATAAAGAGAACTGAGGGACAAAATACTCTTCTATACTTTTCACCATCAAAATCTGGAAATGTAATTTATATTAATAATATTCCAAAAAGTGGTTTTTATGAAACTCAATTTAATTTCAATGTAGACGAAAATATAAAAAATGGAGTATATAATTTTGTTGTTGATATTATATATGAGGATGAAGCAAGAATAACATACTCATCCTCTGAAATTATTGGAATAAATGCCATTGAAAAACAAGAAAAGAGTGATATTGAAATTTTAAATTACAGAGTTTCACCTGATAATATAATTCCTGGAGGTGAATTTTCAATAAATATAAAAATTAAAAATCAAGGGTCTCTTCAAGCAAAAAACATAAAAATTTATCCATCAAATATTGAAGGAGAAAATTCACTAAAATATTTCATAATTAAAGGTGAAGGAATAAAAACTATTGATTTATTAAATCCTAACGATGAGAAAGATATTCAATTTATTTTAATTGTTGATAGAAAAACTGAGGCAAAATTATATAACATAGTTTTTATTGTAGATTATTTTGATATAAAAAATAAAAGTTATACAAATTCAAAATCGATTGGAGTATTTATATCTTCAGATAGTCCAGATTTGTATCTCATAAACTATTCAATTGATACAGATAAAATAAAACAAGATTCAACTTTTAACTTAACTCTAAACATAGAAAATCTTGGAAATCTTGATGCAATTGATACAAAAATAATTATTCAAAATGTTGAAGGCACAAATTCTCTTTATCCATTCTCAATAATTAAAGGAGGGACAACAAATTTTATAAAAGTTATAAAAAGTAAAGACAATGTTACTACACAATTCAATTTAAAAGTTGATAAAGATGCTTTAAGTAAAAATTATACATTAAATATTTCGATTATTTATAAAGATTCAGCATTAAGAGAATATTCAAAAATAGAAAAAGTTAACATCTTTGTTGAGGAAAATGGAAAAGATGATGAACCAAAATTAATTGTAAAAAGCGTCACATCAGACCCAAAAATAATATCACCTAGTCAAAACTTTAAAATAAGTATAAGCATCTTTAATGGTGGCGGAGGAATTGCAAAGAATACTACTATTCAATATTTAGGAGTCGGAAACTCAAATGATTTATATCCATTTACACCTCTTGAGACAAGCAACACAATATATATTGGAGAAATAAAGTCAAATGAAGAGAAATTAGTAAAGGTTAATTTCTCAACATCTTCTGATGCAAAAGATGGTGTATACAATATTATTCTTAATCTATCTTATGAAAATAAAGAAAAATATTCTGAATCTCAAAAAATAGGTGTTGTAGTAAAAAAATATGAACCACAAAAAAATTTAAATATAATTTTATCAAGTTACAGAGTTACTCCAGATGTTGTTAATCCTGGACATATTTTTGAAATAGAGTATACAATTTCAAATATATCTAAAGAGACGGGTTATAATGTAACTCATAAAATTGAAAAAATTGAAAATTCAAACTCACTATATCCATTCTCGCCAATCTCCTCATCAAATATAAACACAAATAACTCAATACAAGGAGGGGATTCTGTATATTCAAAACTCACTTTCTTTGTATCTCCTGATGCAGAATCTAAAACATATAATCTAATTTTCTCCATAACTTATGAAGATGCAAATGGAAATGTATATGAAAAAACAACATCCATTGGAGTTGTTGTATTGAGAAAACCTTTATTAACTTTATTTAACTTTGTTTACCCTGAAAAAGTTAAACAAAACGAAAAATTTACAATTTCATGTGATATAGGAAATCCAGGTAACTATCCTGTTAAAGGAGTTATCGTCTTTTTAAAAGATCTTCCTATTAAAGGTGGTGATAAATTCATAGGAATACTTGATAGTGGAAATTATGATACATATGAATATGAAATTACACTAACCGAACCAAATATATATAAAGGCCAACTTGTTGTTCAATATATAGATGATTCTAATAATATTCATGAAATAAAAAAGGAGTTTAATATAGTTGTTGAAAAAGTTACAAACAGCAATGGAACTCAACAGAAAGTTGAGAGATTTACTTTCTGGCAAAGATTGTGGAGATTTATTTTAAGAATTTTGGGATTGGGAAGTTAAAATGAAATTAAGAGATACAATAAAAATTGTAACAAGGAATTTAGGAAGATCAAAAACAAGAACAATCTTAACATCTGTAGGAGTTTTAATTGGTGTTGCTGCAATTGTTACTCTTATTTCTATAAGCATTGCATTAAATAGAAGCGTTGTCGAACAAATTGAATCAACTGGAGATATAAAAGTTTTAACAGTTTATCCAACAAGTTTTAGATTTGGCGGAACAATGATGAGAAATAGAATTAGCAACAACACTATGAAAATCATTGATAAAGATGCATTAAAAGAATTTGAAAAAATATATGGAGTAATTGTTGTTTCACCTGTTTATGAATATTCTGGATTGAAAGTTGAAACTGGAAGAGTTTATAGCAATACAACCTTTATAGGTTTAGAACCAAATAAGATTAGAGAGATTGTTGGAGAAATTGAAAGGGGAAGATATTTAACAAATAGTGACAAATATTCAGTTATAGTTGGTTCTAAATTTGGTGAAACTTTTCTTGATAAAAACAGTGATAAGGAATCGATAATTGATCCATATGGAAAATCATTAAAATTAACTCTCCAAAGAGGTTTTGATGGAAAAATAGAAAAGAAAACATATACATTTAGGGTAATTGGAGTATTAAAAGCAAAAGGAACTCAAGAAGATTATAATGTATATGTTCCTATAAATACAATTATTACAATTAGAGAGTGGATTACAAATTCAACAATAAATCCAGAATCAACTGGCTATCCAAGAGCAATTATAAAAGTAAAAGACATTGACAGTGTCAATCCTGTTACTGAAAAAATTCAAAATATGGGTTATACAGTAATCTCAATTCAAACAATTATAAATTCTATTTCAAATGTCTTTAAAATCCTTCAGTTCATTTTAGGTGGAATAGCGGGTATTTCTTTGATTGTTGCAGGAGTTGGTATAGTAAACACTATGACTATGTCAATTTATGAAAGAATAAGACAAATAGGAATCATGAAAGCAGTTGGTGCTTCAAATAGTGATATATTATGGATGTTTCTTCTTGAAGCAGCATCGCTTGGTTTTCTTGGAGGAGTTGGTGGTATAATTCTCTCTTTTATCTTAAATACAATAATAACTCTTATAGCACCATTTATAATGCAGGGTCTCTCACTTAAAGTCACTGCTCCATTTTATTTAATTATTTTTGCGATAATATTTGCAATTTTAATTGGAGTAATTGCAGGATACTTTCCATCAAGAAAAGCAGCAAATCTTAGCCCTGTTGAAGCCTTAAGATATGAATAATTATTATTTACTAACTCCAGTTTCAAACAGAGGTGAATATGAAAAAAATAATTTTAATTTTCATTAAACCAAGAAGGGTCTTTGAGGAGTTAAAGGAAAAACCTGAATTTATAAATCCTTTAATATTATCAATTATAATTGGAATGCTTTCTTCAATTTTTAGAACATTAAGAATAAGTGGAATTCAGATTCCTTCTCAATTTCCATTTTTAAAAACAATCGCAATAATCTTTTCAACAATATCAATATCAATAACCATATTTATAAATTCATTGATTATATTTTTAATTCTATTAATTATTGGTTTTAGAGGGAAATTTAAAAATGTTTTATCAATTGTTTTTTACTCTTATCTTCCAAATCTTATTAGAATTCTTTTAAATTCTATATTTTCTACAAGGATAATAAAAACTGCTTCAATTTCTCAAGGACAAAATCTTTCAATTTTAAATTTAATTGTTTCAAAATTTGATCTATTTTCAGTCTGGTCATTTATTCTCACTCTTTTTGGTTTAATAATACTTTTCAATATGAGAAAGAATAAAATTATTTTATATATTACTACTTATTTTTTAATTTTCATTCTTCTTCCAACCATTGCCTCATATTACATCTTACCGAAAGTATTCTTCACTGAGACAACAAGATGGGGTTCAAATTTCAATTTGTTCAGGATTTTTAGATTCTTTAGAGGCACACAGAGAGTAGTTCCTCCAATAGGTGGAACACCCCCAGGGAGTGCTATACAACCCATAAATCCATAATATTTTATAAAAATTGATAAATTTAAATTATTAATTTAATAAAATTTGACATATCTTCATTAATTCAATATAATTTCATTTTGGTATGAGAAGGAGGGAATATGCTTAAAAAGGGTGATTATGTTGAAATTAAAATAACTATCTTAAATCCAGATGAAAGAGCAGAAAATCTTCCAGAGGACACAAAGAGAGTACCTTATGAAGGTAAATTAAGAGGTTATCTTTTAAATAATGCTGAAATTGGAGAATTAGTTGAAATTGAAACACCAATTGGAAGAATTGTTAAAGGAATACTTCTTGGTTTAGTAAAAGAGTATGAGCATAACTTTGGAGAGCCAATAAGAGAATTAATTGATGTTGGAAAAAAAATAAGAGAAAAATATTTAAGGGAGTAAACATGGGAAAAGTAGAGGAGTTTTTGAAAAAAAGCAGCATTATAATGAAAAAATCACTTGCAGGGTTAGATTATGACAAGTTTGAAAAAAAATTTATCTCTTTTGATTACAATGAATTAATGAATTCTGTTCCCTATAATATTAATGAAATAATTAAAATTCAAAGAGAGTTTAAAGTTGGAGGGACTCCTCTATATGAATTAAAAAATATAAATAAAATTATCAAAAAATTATCAAAACCAGGATATGGAGCAAAAATTTTACTTAAAGATGAAGCGAATAATGCATCTGGTTCATTTAAAGCAAGAAGAGCATCGCTTTCTATTTATCATGCCAAAAAATTGGGTTATGAAGGAGTAGTTGCTGAAACAAGTGGAAACTATGGAGCAGCAGTTGCATCTCAGGCAGCACAAATGAATCTCAAAGCAATAATTGTTCAAGAAGTTTTTGATTCAAAATGGATTGGTCAACCGGAGATTCTTGAAAAGGGGAGAGCATGTGAAGCATATGGAGCAGAAGTTTGGCAGATGACAGTTGGTCCTGAACTTTTTTATATGACACTTTTAATATTAAATGAAACAGGATATTTTAATGCATCTCTATATACGCCTTATGGAGTAAGAGGAATAGAAACACTTGGCTTTGAAATTGCAAATGAAGTTAGAGAGAAATATGGAAAATATCCTGATTATGTTTTAGTAACCCATGCAGGTGGTGGAAATGTCACAGGCACAAAAAGAGGATTAATTGAAGGTGGAGCAAAAGATACTAAAGTCATTGGTGTTTCTGTAGATTTGAGAGGATTACATATGGCTTCTGATAGAGATTTTAACAGAAAATCTTTTACAACAGGACATACAGGTTTTGGTGTTCCATTTATGGTAAAACCAGATAGAACAGATGTTCCAAGGAATGCAGCAAGACCATTAAGATATATTGATGAATATTTTATTGTCTCTCAAGGCGAAGTTTTCTATACAACAATTCTACTTGCACAAATTGAAGGAATTGAAAGAGGTCCTGCTGGAAACACATCTCTTGCAGCAGCAATACCATTTGCAACTCAACTTCCTGAAGACAAAATTATTGTTGTTCAAGAAACTGAATATACTGGAGCTGGAAAACATCCATTCGCTCAACTATCATTTGCAAAAAAAATGGATGTTGAAATATTAAGAGGAGATCCAAAAGATAATGTCCCTGGTAAAATAATTGTTATACCTGATGATATATCACAACTTAGATATGAAAAAATTCCTTTAGAAGAAATTAAAAAATCATATCTTAAAAATGCAATACAAAATTTAGATGAAATAACTAAAGATGACCTTAAATTTTTAAAAGAAGAAATTAATGAATTAGAAAGTGATTTTGTTGAAAGATTTCTATTTGAGAAAGGAGTGAAAATTTATGGTTAGAGAGGATGATTATGAAAAAAGAAGAGAGCACTTAAAAAACATGAGCGAGGAAGAACTTATTGATTATTTTTGGCAATTAACAGAAAAAATAGTTAATCCTCTTTATGAACTCTCATATACACATACATCTCCATCAATTGAAAGAAGTGTTCTTTTAAGAATGGGTTTCTCAAGCATTGAAGCAAAAAAATTAGTAAAGCATCTTATTGATAATTCTCTTTTAGGTCATGGTGCTGGTAGAATTGTTCTTTTATATTCTGAATTAAAGAAAAAAAACTATATTGAAGCAGGAAAAGAACTTGCAGATGGTATTGGTTGGGATGAAATTTTAGATTACTATAGGAGGAACAAAGATGTTGAATCCGAATGAAAAAATAAATATAAGAGAAATTTTAAAGGATCTTGATAAATATAAACCTAAAAGATATGGATGGACATTCAGAAAAAAATTGCCTAAACATAAAATAGGGATTTGCGAATATTATGAAGTAAGTGATATGCTCAAAAATTCAATTCCTCTTCCAGCAAGCAGACAAATGGATTATATTGATCCTCAACCAGATATAACAATAACTGTTGAAATAGCATCAGGAAGATTTGAAGATGATATTAGAAGAATGAGAATGGCTGCATGGCATGGAGCAGATCATATTATGGTTATTAGAACTTTAGGTCAGAGCCATTTTGATGGATTAATTGAAGGAACTCCAGAAGGAGTTGGTGGAATTCCTATAACAAGAAAACAGATTAGAGCAACGAGAAAAGCATTGGATTTGATTGAAGAAGAAGTTGGAAGAGAGATAAATTTACATTCTTATGTTTCAGGAATAGCTGGTCCAGAAATCGCTGTTTTATTTGCAGAAGAAGGAGTTAATGGAGCACATCAAGATCCACAATATAATATTTTATACAGAAATATAAACCCAATTCGTTCATTTGTTGATGCTGGTGTTAGTAAGAAAATAATGTCTGCCTTTAATATGATACAAATTGATGGTGCTCATAATGCAAATGCAACAGCCAAATATGGCTTTAAAGTCATGCCAGAACTTTTGGTTCAACATGCTATAAATTCACTTTTTTCTATTAAGGTAGGAATGAAAAAGGATTATATCGCTTTATCAACAGTACCTCCAGATGCATCTCCGTTTCCATCTTTAAGACTTGATATTCCATATGCAAATATTTTAAGAAAAGTTTTCAAAGGTTTTAGATTTAGAGCACAAATGAATACAAAATATGTTGAATCATGTACTAGAGAAGCAACTGTTAATCATGCCTTAAATGCTTTAATTTCAAGATTAACCTCAGCAGATATTCAATCAACAATAACACCAGATGAAGGAAGAAATGTGCCATGGCATTATAATTCAATACATGCAATAAACACTGCAAAACAAACTTTAATTGCTGCTGATGGAATAAAAAATGTTCTAAAAATAAGAGATGATGAAGAAGAAAAAAAGAGAGAAAGAGAGATTTTAGAAAGAGCAATTTTATTTTTAGAAGAGATAATTGAAGTTGGTGGATATTTTAATGCACTTGAAAAGGGATTTTTTGTTGATTCAGGTTTTTATCCTGAACGAGTTGGAGATGGCATTAAAAGACCCCATGATAAAGGAGATGAGGCAAATACAGTAGTAAAAAGAGAAAAGGATTATCTAGCCCCTGTATGTCATCATTTTGGATATAACAATTTGCCTAAAGGTTTAAATAAGCCTTGTGATTTAATTGATGGTTGTACATTTTGTAAAAGAGAGAAAATCGTTTACATTGATGAACTTGATCCTGAAGATAATGTTGATGTTAGATTAAAACATAATGAGATTTATGATAAAGAAGGTATGTTTAAACCAGAAGTTCAATGGAAAAATGATGGAATAATTCTTGTTTCAATGTTCTTACCAATATCAAAAGAGAAAGCACCTTATGCTGCAATTGAAATTGGGAAAAAACTTGGATTATTGAATGTTGAAGTCATCCATCAACAAGTTCTTCATCCAGCAGAGGGTAGTTATATTGAAATAAAAGGCGAGGTTCCTTTCTTTATAAAAGAAAGCGAAATAAAAGTTCCTGAAAAAATTGTTCCTTTGAAAGATGAAGAGATTGTTGAGGAGATAAAGAGAAGAGGTGGAATAAAATGCGTTGCAGCTACTCTTGGTGAAGATGAACACAATGTTGGATTAAAAGAGATAATTGATATAAAACATGGTGGTTTGGAAAAATGGGGATTTCAAGTCACATATCTTGGTACAAGTGTTCCACCTGAAAAAGTTATAAATGCAGCAATAGAAGTTGGGGCAAATGTTGTTCTTGCATCTACAACTGTTACACATGGAAATGTTCATAAATTGAATTTAAAAAAATTAAATGATGTGGCAATAGAAAAAGGAGTAAGAGAAAAATTAATTATAATTGGAGGAGGGACTCAACTTTCTCAAGATACATACAAAGAAGTTGGAATTGATGGAACATTTGGAAGAGGTACGAAAGGAATAGAAGTTGCATCATTTATTATAAGAAAGTTAAGAGAAAAAGATAAAAAATAAAAATTATTTTTCTATAATTGCTATTGATACTATATAATCTTTATCATGTGATATTGATATAAAAATTTTGGCTTTAGGTTTTATTAGAAAAGGTTCTCCATTCTCTTTTTTTAAAATTTCTATATCTTTAAACGATTTTATATTTAAAAATTCTTTACCAGCCTTTATAATTGCTTCTTTTAGAGAAAATCTTCCTGCATAATGAATTAAAGGGTCTTTATAATTTCTAAAAAGTTTTAACTCATTTTTAGTAAGAACTCTCTCTAAAATTTTTGGGTTTTCTTTTATTATTTTTTTAAATCTCTTTAGATTTACAATATCAATTCCAATTCCAACAATCATAACTTATAAATTAATTATAATCGAAATTATCAATAAATATTAAAATTCAATATTAGAGTTAAAAATGGAAAATATTGGAGTGATAAGTATCCTTATGTAATAATTAAATTTCTCTCTTTTCTTTTATAAAATGTGAGTACCAATCTTTATATTCCTCTTCTGATATAATATGAAGTTCAAAAGGATTAACAAATCCAATCAATCTTTTTAATTCTACTAATATTGTTGATTTATCTTTAACAAATAGTGGTTCACCTTTTTTAATCACTAGAATATCAATATCACTATTAGGACCAAAATCATCTCTTAAAAATGAACCGAATATATAAAGTTTTGTTTCCTCTCCAAATTTTTTAATAAAAAAATCTTTAATTATTTTTAAATAATAATCAATATTTTTTAAGTAATTTTCTCTTTCTTTTGCTCTTTTTAAAAGTAAATCGAAGTACCTCATTTAATTTTTATCAAATCTATCAAATCTTCAAAAAAATTAATCATTTCTTCAATCTGTTCTTTAAAAAATTGAGAAGGCAAATATCTACTTTCAATATAGGCAATTTCTAAGTCATTTATTGTTCTTTCATATTTTTTTATAAATTCCTCAAATTTCTCTTTTTCATCAATTAAATTTTTGTAATCATTTAACAATTTTGAAATCTCATGTGTTTTTTCAAAATCTCCCAATTTTTTCCAAATTGCATATTTTAAAATGAGCTGCACTGCTTGTTCAATATTGAATGCTGATAAATCATATTCTCCTCTTTTAAACAACTCAAAACCATTTTTAAAAAATCTTAAACCTCTATCTTTTAAAAATTCCCCACTTCTCATAAATTTATTATATCATTTAGATTTGTGTAATTTTTTGTATATTTTTTCTACATCTTCAATTGTATTAATATCAAAACAATTTTTATCTTCTCTAAATCTTAATATTCTTGCAAAACGAAGAGCATAACCACTTTCGTATTTTTTGCTCTTTTGTATATCATCAAATCCAACCTCAACAACAATTTTAGGTTTAACCATTATCCCTCCATTAATTTCTCTCTCTTTAATCTCTAAAAGTCTTTTTGTTACCTCTTCAAACTCCTTATCACTTAAACCTTTAAATGTTTTACCCAAAGGAAGAAACCTACTTTTATCTTCTGATAAACAATAAAGCATGTAATCTGAAAGCCAATTTACTCTTCTTCCGTATCCCCAATATGCTTCAAGAATTACAAGATCTAAAGTTTCAACTTTTTTCAACTTAAGCCAAAGTTTTCCTCTTCTTCCACTCTGATAGATTCCATTTAAATCTTTCGCAATAACACCCTCATATCCTTCATTAATTGAATTTTCATAAAAATTTTCGGCTTCCATTTTGTTTTTAGGAATTATAAATTTACTTCTACTAAAATTTTTTCTTATTTTTTCAAGAATTTCTATTCTCTCATTTAAAGTAAGATTAGTTAAATCTCTGCCATTAAAAAATAAAATATCAAATAAAATAACATCAAGTTCAATATAATTAATTTTTTCTTTTTTAAAAACTAAACTCATCAAATCTTGAAATGATAAAATACTTTTATCTTTGTTAAAACCAATCAGCTCACCTTCAACAATAATCTCTTTGATATCATTAAAATTAAATTTTACTTTATCAACTATTAATTTTAAATTTTCAGTTATATCATTTAAATTTCTTGAAAATATTTTAACATCATCATCTTTCTTATGAATTTGAACTCTTATTCCATCATACTTATATTCTAAAGAGAAATTCTTAAGTTCATTATATATCTCTTCTATTGATTCAACCTTTTCAGCAAGCATCATTGGTATTGGTTTAAGTGGCTCAATTTTAAACTCTTTTGTTTTAAAATTTTGTAACAACCTTTTAAAACTACCTGATTTTAAAAAATATTCATTAATTTTTTTCTCATCAATATTGAAATATAACGAAAGGGCTTTTTTAAATAATCCTTCTTTTATTCCTCCCCTTATCTCTTTTATTATAATTTTTGTAAAATATTTAGCTTCAATATATGATAAATTTTTATAAATATCTCTTAATCTTTCAATTCTCTGACTCTTTACACCTTCTCCTTTTAAAAATCTAAATTTTGAAATTTCATTATAAATATCCTCAATTGAATAACTGGATGGCTCTAACTTATTATTATTGTAAAAAACCAATGAAACCCATTCGCCAAAATCCTCAACTTTTTCAAATGTTTGATTAATATTTTTATCAAAAAGAGAATTTATGGCCTCATAAACAGTGTTAAAACCTATATTTAAATCTTTTTTTGTAAAATCTTCAAATTTTCCGAGTGATAGTTCAATAAAAAGAGGAATCTCTTTATAATTTAATAAAATAAATGTATTTTTTAATAACAACGCTATATCTTTTCTTTTTCTTATTTTAGATAGATTTTCATGTATTGTTGAAAAATCATAAAATTTCATAATATAATTATAAATGTATTGCCGAAGTGGCGGAACTGGAAGACGCGGTAGACTCAAAATCTACTGGGGGAAACCCCATGAGGGTTCGACTCCCTCCTTCGGCACCAAATTTTAAAATGGATATAAAAGAAAAAATAAGAGAAGAAGTTAAAAAATTATCAGAATTAATTGAGAATCTTATTAAAGGAAAAGAGTGGTATAAAGAGAAAGTATTAAATTTAATATCTCTTCAAACCATTATAAGAGGTATAAATCAAATAATATTAAGAATAAAGAACGAAGAAGATCTTTTTAATGGTATAGTTGATTTGTTGATAACTCAAAAAAATATAATTTTTGCTTATATTGGAATTTTTAAAAATGGAGATTTAAAGAGTTATTTAAAATCAAAAAATAAATTTTTAGAAGAAAATATTAAAATATTAAGTGATAGTAAATTTTTTGAACCATATTTTACAGGAGAGATTAAAATTTTAAATTTAAATGAATTTGGAAATAATCGAGCAATTTCATTACCAATTTCTGATGAAGAACAAAGAGTTGGGATTTTTGTTCTTTTTTCTGATAAAGATAATTTTTTTGATGAAGAAGAGATAAATTATTTAAAGGAAGTAACTAATGATATTTTAATAGGATTAAGAACATTAAATTATCAAAAAAATATTAAAAATTCTCTTTTAAATCTTGCAAGAGGAGTAACAAAAATTGTTGAATTAAGAGATCCAAGCAGTAAAAACCATGGTGAATTTGTTGCAAAACTTTCTTGTGAAATAGCGAAAAGACTTGGCTTTGATGAACAAGAACTTGAAATGTTATATATTGCTTCATTAATTCATGATGTTGGAAAAATTTCAATTGCTATGGAAATTTTAAATAAACCTTTTAAATTAAGAGAAGTAGAATATGAATGGGTAAAACAACACACATATTATGGTTATGAATATCTTAGAGAACTTGAATTTCCTATTCAAATTCCTGAAATTATATATCAACATCATGAGAGAATCAATGGAAGTGGATATCCAAGAGGTTTAAAAGGAGATGAAATTATGCTTGAGGCAAAAATAATAGCAGTTTCTGAAGTTTTTCATGCAATGATTTCAAATAAACCATATAGACCTCCACATTCAGTAGAAGATGCATTAAATTATATCAAGAAAAATAGAGGAATCCTTTTTGATGAGAAGGTTGTTGACACATTTGTTGAAATTATAAATGAAGGTTTTCTAAATAAATGATAAAAATTGAAATCCTTGATGGAAAAAACACAATTGGGGGTACAAAAATTCTTATTAATTTTAAAGATTTCTCATTTTTTCTTGATTTTGGCAAAAATTTCAAAAAATTTTCTGACTATTTTGAAGAATTTATAAAACCTCGAACTTCAACCGGAATCTACGACCTATGGAAATTAAATCTAATACCAAAAATTATAAATATTTATAGAGAAGATTTAATTCCACCATATTTAAATTGTAATTTTGATAGAAAAGAAAATATATTAGGAGTTTTTATATCTCATGCTCATTTAGATCATTCAGGTTTAATATCTTTATTGAAAGAGGATATTCCAATTATAACATCATCATCTACAATTAAATTTTTAAAAGCAATTGAAGATATAAATCCTGAAACATTTAACCAATTTACAGTTGTTAAAAAAAGGGTATGGAGTGATGATTTTGGAGAATTAGTTTCTAAAAGTTCAAAAGGAAGCAAAAAATTAAATGAAGATGAAATTTATGAAGAGAAAAGAAAATTTATAGAAATAAAAGATGAAAATTACCAAAATGATTATAATGGAATAAAATTTTATTCTTATAAAGTCGATCACTCAATTTTTGGTTCGCTTGGTTTCTTTATAGAGATTGATGGAAAAGGAATAGCATATACTGGAGATATAAGATTTCATGGGAAAAATAAAATTTATTCAGAAAAATTTGTAGAAGCATTGAAAAAATTTAAACCAACAATTTTAATAACTGAAGGAACTAGGAAAAAAAGTGAAAAAGAAAAAAAGTTTGAGGAAAATGTCTATAATGCATCAAAAAAAGTTATTGAAAATTATAAGGGAAAACCAATTATTGCCGACTTTGCGCCAAGAAATATTGAAAGACTTGAAATCTTTTTAAAAATAGCAAAAGAGAGTGACAGAAAACTACTTATAACATACAAAGATGCGTATTTGCTTCATTTACTTAAAGAAGAGAACAATATTATTGATGATGAAGATTTATATATAATTCATGAAAAGAAACTTGATAACAAAAAATATTTAAAAGAAATTAAAGAAAATTATAAAAATAAAATTAAAACACCAAAAGAAATAAATGAAAATATTGATAAATTTATATTTTGCTATAGTTATTATGATCTAATAAATTTAATTGATTTTGAAATAAAAGATGGAACATATATATATTCAACAAGTGAAGCATACACAGAAGAACAAGAGATAGATATTAAAAGATTATTCAATTGGTTGAAATTTTTAAATTTAAAGCCATTTGGAATAGATTTAAGAGATGAAAAGCCAATCTTTACTGGAGACTATCACTCATCAGGCCATGCATCTTTTGATGATATAATAAATATGATAAAAGAGGTTAATCCAGAATATATAATTCCAGTTCACACTGAAAATATAGATGATTTTTTGGAAATATTTGGTGATGATAGAGTCATAAAAGATGAAATTTTTGAATTATAATTATATTTCAAGCGGAAGTGGCGGAATGGCAGACGCGCTGGATTCAGGTTCCAGTGGGTTATCCCGTGAGGGTTCAAATCCCTCCTTCCGCACCAAATATCGATGGATGAATTTAAATTTAAAGCAAAAATTATAGAAAGAAACATAAAAGATGGTAAAAATTTTGTAGTTCTTGATAAAACTCTTTTTTATCCTGATGGAAAAGGTGGTCAACTTGGAGATAGAGGAAAAATTGAAAATAGTGAAGTTATTTTAGTAAAAGAGGATGAAGGAAAAATACTTCATTTTATAGAGTCTCCAATTGAAAAAGATGATGTTATTTGTGAAATTGATAAAGAAAGAAGATTAGAAATTTCAAGAGAACACACATCTCAACATATACTTTCAAGAATATTATTAAATTTATATGATCTTGAAACATTAAGTTTCCACATGGGTGAAGATTATTCAACAATTGATATTCCATATTTTGAATTTAAAATTGATGATTTAGAAAAAATTGAATTTGAAGTTTTAAAAATAATTGAAGAAGGTAGAAAAATTAAAAAATATTTTATTGAAAAAGATGATCTGAATAAACTTTCTTTAAGAAAAGAGGAGGAAATTAAAGGAAAAATAAGAATTGTTGAAATTGAAAACTTTGATTTAACAATGTGTGGTGGTACTCATGTAGAAAATACAAAGGATATTCTTATTTTTAAAATTATAAAAATTGAAAAAATAAAAAGTAATTTTTTAAGAATATATTTTAGAAGTGGCTTTAGGGCATATAAAGATTATCAATCCAAAGATAAAATTTTAAAAAAACTTTCTAATAAGTTTGGGGTTAGTTTTCAAGAAATTGATAATTTTATTCAAAAAATTATAGAGAATAGTGAGGAAAATTATAAAAAGTTGAAATTATTAAAAAATGATTTCATTAATTTATATATTTCTACAAAAAATGAAAATATTGTTTTTGACAATCTTGATTTACTGAACCAAGAAGATTTAATTTATATAGGAAAAGAATTAATCAAAAAGGGCTCTTTATTTGTTTTTCTTTACAATAAAGAAAATGGTTTAATTTTTTCATCAGAAAATATCAACTTGAATCTAAAAGATTTATTGAGTAAACTAATAGAGAAATTTAATATTAAAGGAGGAGGAAAAGATTTTCTATCAATTAAAACAGATAATAAAGGAAAGGAGATTGAAAAATTTTTATGGGAAAAGATAAGATTGCAATAATCTCAGATATCCATGCAAATATTGAAGCTCTTAATGAAGTAAAAAAAGATATTGAGAAGGAAAATGTTGATGAAGTTATATGTCTTGGAGATATTGTTGGTTATGGTCCAGACCCAGATAAGGCAATTGAAGTTATAAAAGATTTTGCAAATTACATTATAAGAGGGAATCATGATGAAGGATTAGTTGATGAATCAATAACATTTGATTTTAACATATATGCAATTGAGGCACTTAAATGGCAAAGAAATGTTCTTAAAGATAAAGATTTTAATTTTTTAAAAAATCTCCCATATTTTTTAAAATTTGAAAAATTTGAGATAGTTCACGGTGCACTCTCTGATTTTTTTAAATATATAACAAATATAGATGAGGCAACATTTGAAAAAAAATATATGAAAAGAAATATTCTTTTTATTGGTCATACTCATAAAGCAGGCATTTTTGATCTGTCTGAAAAAAGATTTTATCCTATGCCATTTGGAGGAGAGTTTAAATTATCAAATGATAGTTGTTATATTATAAATCCTGGAAGTGTTGGTCAACCGAGAGATTTTAATCCATGCTCTTCTTATTTAATTTATTTTCAAAATGAAAATAAAATTTTATTTAAAAGAGTTTGTTATTCATTTGAAAAAACAAGGGAAAAAATAATTAAAAATAATTTACCAATTTTCTTAGGAGATAGACTTCTTATTGGTTATTAAATCTAATATCTCACTTATCTCATTTATTTCAACACCAAAATGAAAAGTTATAATTCCTAATTTTTTTGCAGGTTCAATATCCATCTGATAATCATCTCCAATCATAATTGTATCCTTTGGTTCAAATTTTAAATTTTCAAGAATTTCAATATAATATTCAATATGCGGTTTTGCATAATGCATATTTTCCATTGTTGTTACATAAGAAAAATTTAAATCATTTATATTTGCCCATTTCATTCTCTCATAAATTGCAATTTGTGGAAAAATTGAATTTGTTGCTATAACAATTTTATAACCCATTTCTTTTAATTTTAATATTGTTTCTCTTCCGCCTCTTGCTGGTTTTCCATAGACACTTAATTTAGGAAAATCTTCTTGATAAAATTTTAAAAAGGTATCTTTTAAAATATCAATTTCAACATTAGACAACTCAACAAACTTTTTATAAAACTTATCAACATTTTTCTCTCCATTTTTCTCATTTATCATATAATCAACTGAAATTTGAAGAATCTTTAAAGGATCTTTATCTTTCAAAATTTTAGATAATTTTGGTATAAGAAGATTAAAATAAGATTTTAAAAATTCTTCAAAGTTTATATCTAAGAGAGTTTTATCAAGGTCTATTAAAATTAATTTCATAATATTTATTATAAATAAAGTTGAAATAAAAAGCAAAAAGATTTAGAATTAATTAAGGATGATAAACTATTTTATAGATTTCTTTAAAGGTTTTAATTTTTGGAATTATGTTATCAGTTTACTTGATATTTTAATAATTACTATAATTTTATATTTTATTATCTCAGCACTACAGAAAACAAGAGTTTGGCAATTAATACAAGGTCTTGTTATATTTTTTATTTTGGTTTTAATTGCCTCAAGAATTTCAAGCATGCTTGGTCTTATTGCTTTAAACTATGTTTTAAAAGGAATTCTTTCAATTGGAAGTATGCTTCCAGTTATGATAGTCGTTCTTTTCCAACCAGAAATAAGAAAATTTATGGGCTCTCTTGGAAGAAAAAAAATTTTTGGAGAGTCTTTTGAATTTTTTACTGGCTCTGAGGTTAATCCAATAAAAGTGATTGATGAAATTGTGAAATCTATAAAATATCTCTCCTTAAACAAAATTGGCGCTCTAATTGTTTTAAAAAGAAAAGATAATTTAAATGAAGTTGTTGAAACTGGGATACCAATTGATTCACAAGTAACATCAGAATTAATATCAACAATTTTTTATCCAAATTCTCCACTACATGATGGAGCAATTGTTATTGAAGAGGATAGAATAGTAGCAGCAAGATGCCTTCTTCCCCTTTCAGAGAATGAAATGCTTGAAAAGGAGCTCGGAACAAGACACAGAGCTGGAGTTGGTATAACAGAAGTAACAGATGCAATTTCAGTTATTGTATCTGAAGAGACAGGAATAATTTCAATCGCAATTGAAGGAAAATTGACCCGCTATCTTTCTGTTCTTGAATTGAGAGGAATGCTTATACTTCTTTTAAGAAAAGAAAAGGGAGGAAAGGCAAAAATTGAACAGAAATAAAATAACGATTTTTTTATTATCATTTGTTTTGGCTTTTGCTTTCTGGCTTTATGTTTCTCTTGGCGAAGGCCCAGAGAGTGAAAGAGTTTTTTTAATTCAATTGACATATAGAAATTTAACTCAAAATTTAACAATTCTCGATCCACTTGATAAAATTGAGATTAAAGTTATTGGCTCGAAACAAAGATTATCAACATTAAGAGAGAGTAATATTATTGCTTATATTGATCTTTCCAACCTTAATGAAGGTCCACACAATTTACCTGTAAATGTTGAGTTACCATCGTTTTTTAAAGTAACAGAAATATATCCATCAAGAGTAAATATTTATCTTGATAAATTAGTAACTATTGAAAAAAATATTAGGGTTGACTTTATTGGTACTTTAAAGCCTGGTTTAATAATAGATGAGCCAGAGGTTATACCAAATACAATTAAAATTGAAGGACCATCAAAGAAATTAGAAACGATTAAAGATGTAACAATAACAATAGATCTATCAACAATTAATTCTGATGTAACATTAACTCTTATCCCTAAATTAAAAGATGGCCTTGGAAATGAAATAACAAGCCTTTCAACAAATCCTTCAATAGTTAAAGTGAATATCAAAGTTAAAACAATTTTATCAACAAAAGTTGTTCCAGTTGTTCCAAAATTTGTGGGAGAAATTTCAGGAGATTACGGAATTTTGAGAGTTTCAATAAAACCATCAATAATGACAATTTTAGGAAAAGTTGAGGTTATTAATAAAATCAATTCATTATCAACTGAAAATATAAATATAACAAATTTAAGAGAATCAAAAATATTTACAACAAAAGTAATAGTTCCAGAAGATATAGAACTTCAAGATGATAATATTGTAACGATTCAGTTTATTGTGGAGAAAAAAATTTCAAAAATAATTGAGAATATTAATATAGAAATTTTAGAAAAAGAAGAAAATTTTGAATATTTTTTAGATACAGAAAAAATTTCAATTGAAATTTATGGCTTAGAATCAATTGTAAAAGAGGCAACAAATTTAGATTTTAATGCATATATAAATGTTAAAAATTTAGAAGAAGGTGATTATAATATTTCTATTGAAGTTATCCCAAAAAAAGAAAATATGAATATCGTAAAAATTGTTCCAAACAAAATACATATTAAAGTTAAAAGAAAGGAGGGGTAAACTATGGAGGTAAAGGAAAAGATTAAAAAAAGGATTGAAGAGTTAAGGAAGTTAATAGAATATCATAATTATAGGTATTATGTTTTAGATTCGCCAGAAATTTCAGATGAAGAGTATGATAAATTATTCAAAGAACTTGTTGAACTCGAGGAAAAATATCCAGAGTTTAAATCTGAAACTTCACCAACTATGAGAGTTGGAGCTCCTCCATTAAAAGAGTTCAAAACAATTAAACATGAAGTTCCAATGTTATCTCTTGACAATGCATTCAATGAAGAAGATTTAATAAATTTTGAAAAGAGAATAAAAAGAATATTGGGAGATATAGAAATTGATTATACTGTTGAACCAAAATTTGATGGATTAAGCATTTCACTTGTTTATCAAAATGGAGAGTTAAAATATGGAGCAACAAGAGGAAATGGATTAGAGGGAGAAGATGTAACACAGAACCTTCTAACAATAAAAACAATACCTATCTATATTGAAGATGCCCCTCCTCTTTTAGAAGTAAGAGGAGAAGTTGTAATGTTTAAAAAAGATTTTGAAGAGTTAAATCTTGAAAGAGAAAAAAGAGGTGAACCACTTTTTGCAAATCCCAGAAATGCAGCAGCAGGTTCAGTTAGGCAATTAGACCCAAAAATAACAAAAGAAAGAAAACTTCATTTTTTTGCATATTACATTGCAAGATTTGAAGGAATTGAATTTAAAACTCAAGAAGAGATTTTAAAATACTTAAAAGAAAAGAAATTTATTACTCCACCAGACTATGATGTTCTCAGAGGAATTCAAAAGGTAATTGAAAAATGTAAATGGTATGAATCGAAAAGAGATGAATACCCATTTGATATGGATGGTACTGTTATAAAAGTAAATAAACTTGAATTTTGGAAAGAATTGGGAGAGACAACTCACGCTCCTAGATGGGCTATAGCATATAAATTTCCCGCAGAGGAAAAGGAGACAATCGTTGAAGATATTGTTGTTCAAGTTGGAAGAACAGGAAAATTAACACCAGTAGCGGTATTAAAACCTGTTTTTATATCAGGTTCAACAGTCTCAAGAGCAACACTTCATAATGAAGATGAAATTAGAAGATTGGGTGTAAAAATTAAAGATCATGTTATTGTTAGGAAAGCAGGTTCAGTTATACCAGAAGTTGTTAGGGTATTAAAAGAAAAGAGAAAAGGGAATGAAGTTGAGTTTGAATTTCCAAAGAAATGTCCAGTATGTAATGGAGATGTTGTTAGAATTCCAGGAGAAGCAGATTATAGATGCACAAACGCATCTTGTCCTGCTCAAATTAAAGGAAGGATTCTTCACTTTGTATCAAGAGATGCTATGAATATTGAAAATATTGGTGAGTCATTGGTAAATCAATTAGTTGATAAAAGACTTGTTAAAGATATAGCAGATTTATATTATTTAAAATATGAAGATCTAATTAAACTCGAAAGAATGGGGGATGTTCTTGCAAAAAAAATTTTGAGAAATATAGAATCTTCAAAAAATAGGCCACTTTCAAGATTATTATATGGTTTAGGAATATTTCATGTAGGTAAACATATAGCGCAAATTTTAACAAAAAGATTTAAAAAAATAGAGGATTTTTATAATTTAAAACCTGAAGATTATGAAGAGATAGAGGGAATTGGCCCTGAAATCGCTGAGAGTCTATATAGTTTTTTCAAAGAAGAAGAAAATAGAAAATTAATAGAAAAACTTAAAAAAGCAGGTGTTAGAACAACAGAAGAAGTTGAAAAAAAAGAAGGAAAACTTAAAGGTTTGAAATTTGTTTTCACAGGAGCACTTGAAAGTATGTCAAGAAAAGAAGCAGAAGATCTCGTTAAATCATTAGGTGGAGAGGTTGCTTCATCAGTATCAAAAAATGTAGATTATGTTGTTGTTGGGAAAGATCCTGGCTCTAAATTTGAAAAAGCAAAAACTTTGGGTATTAAAATAATTAATGAAGAGGAGTTCATTAAACTTGTTAAAGAATAAATTTTTAATATTTTTATTTATATTTTTAATTTTATTTCCCAAAATAGTTTTTTCTAAAGAGATTGAAAAAAATTATATATTTAAAGAAGATTTTATTTTAAAATTTAAAGATGGCTTTATTGAAATAGAATCTAAATTAGATAAGGATTTAACTGGATTACCATATAAAAATATTAAAATAAATTATGAAAATGATTTAGAATTTACAACTTTTGAAATTATTTATAAAGATTTTAAAAATTATAATTTAACTTTTAATTTTGATTTTAAGTTAACTCAAAGTGAGATTAATATTTCCAATCTTCCTAGAGAAAATGTAAAATTTACAGGAAATTATGAAAAGACAAATGAAAAATTCCTTTTATTCAAATATTATCCTTTAATTTTTTTAAACAATTCGAATGAGATAAAAATTTTAAAAGAGTTTGAAATTAGAGTTAAATTCAAGAGAATAAAAAATCTACAATCATACAAAAGAAATAGCCAAAATAGAACATATTTGATAATTGGTAAAGATGAGATAAAAAATTCAATAGATTTTTTTATTAAAAGAAAAGAAGAGTCTGGTTTTAACGTTGTTTATAGACCTCTTGAAGAATTCATATTAAAAGGTGGTGATTTAAAAACAAATATTAGAAATTATCTAAAGGAAAATTATCAAAAATTGAATATAACACATCTATTACTCATAGGAAATAGTTCAGAAATACCATATTTTAAAGTTTATCCATATAAGAATAATTTTGTATTAACAGACTTTTTCTATGGAGAGTTAACGAGTGAAATTGATTTTGATAAAGATGGAAAATTAGGAGAACCGATAGAAGATAAAATTGATTTTTATTCTGAAATAGAAGTTGGAAGAATTCCTTCAAGCGAAATCAATTTTGTTAAAAATGTCCTTGAAAGAACAACTTCTTTTGAAAAAATTCAATCAAAAAAACAAATTTTACTTTTAGGAGCGATATGGAATTTTAATACATCAAATTTACCATTCACAGATGGAGGAAGATCTTTAAAAGTCATATTTGATGATACTTTTGGAAAAAAGGATTACTCAAATGCACTTCTTGTAGAAAGAGACGGAGTAAAAAAATCTGATGCATCAAACATACCACTCTCTTATGAAAATTTTATATTTTATCAAAATAGTTTAAAACCAAGTTTGATACTTTGGCAAGGCCATGGTTATATTAATGCTACTTTTAGAAAAATTTGGTTTGAAGATTTAAATAAAAATAATATCTTTGAAGAAAAAGAAGGAAAAGAGGTAAAATTTGTTGATCAGGATTCAATAAATTCTTTTAATAGAAATTATCCATCAATAGTTTTTATGGGTTCATGCGACAATATGAAAGGAATAGAAAATTCACTTGCATATTACTTCATAAAAGATTATGCTGTTTCTGTAATTGCAGCAACAGATACAGCCTATTACGGAATCAATTGGAAAGCATATTATGATGGTTGGCTACAAACTCTAATGTATTCTTTCTCAGATAACTTAAAAGATGAAAAAACAGTTGCTGATTCTTTAAATATTGCAAAAGAAAACTATTTTGAAAATTTTATTAGTTCAATACAAATTGAAGAGAGTTTTGCTAATCTTTATGTATTTAACATTTTTGGAGATCCATCTATAAGTTTAAAAACAGAAAATAAAATTATTAAATCAAACAGTGCGATAGCAATAGAAGGTCAGATGATTAATATTAGATTTGAAACAATTGAAAAATTTAGAAATATTAGGGGAACAATAGAGTTTGATAATGAAATTTTAAAGATATTTAAAATCTATAGTAAAAATGTTTTAAACTACAATCTCATACAAGATAATAAAATAATATTTAAAATTGATAACATTTTAGATAAACAGATATTTTCAATCCTATTTTTTGCTAAAAAGGAAGGAGAAACAAAAATTATATTAAGAGGAATTGTTGTTGATAATATAAATTTTTATGATTTAATTGAATCAGAAATTATTATTATTATCAAAAGAAATTATTCTAAATATGATTTAAATGAAAATGGGATTGTTGATGGTGAGGACCTAATTGAATTTGCGACATTCTTTGGATCATATTATGGTGATATGAATTATAAAGATATATGCGATTTTAATATGGATGGAAAAATTGATGGATTAGATTTAATAGAATTTTCAATAAATTTTGGAAAAAATTTTATATAAATTAATTAAGGAGTTTTAAAGGTTCATTTTATATATAACATTATCTATGGTAGGAGGAGAGATGGAAGAAATTTTAAGAAAATTAAAATCAATACCTGGTGTTATTGGTGTTATGATTGTAGAAGCAGATGGATTATTAATAAACAGTATTATGGACTCAACTATTGACCCTGAGGCAATTTCAGGTTTATGTGCTTCTGTTTTCAGAAACTCAAGATCGATTCTTTCAACAACAAATCTTGGGGATCTTGAAATTGCGATGCTTGAAGCAGATAATGGTAATTTATTTATTAAAAGGGTTGAAGAAGTATTTTTGACTCTTTTAACAACAAAAGATATTAATTTGGGGCTTATAAGATTATCTATAAAAAATGCATCAAAAGAACTTTTATCTTTTCTTTAATATGGAGGTAAGATATGTTTGAATATAAAGAGATAAGAGCGCCAAGAGGAAAAGAGTTAAATACAAAGGGTTGGGGTCAGGAGGCTGCATTAAGAATGTTAATGAACAACCTTGATCCTGAAGTAGCAGAGAAGCCACAAGAACTTATTGTTTATGGAGGAACTGGAAAAGCAGCAAGAAATTGGGAGGCATTTTGGAATATTGTAAAGGCTTTAAAAAATTTAGAGAATGATGAAACTCTTTTAATTCAATCAGGAAAACCTGTTGGAGTTTTTAAAACACACGAATTTGCTCCAAGAGTTTTAATTTCAAATGCAATGATAGTTCCAAAATGGGCCACTTGGGATGAGTTTAGAAAACTTGAAGCAATGGGTTTAACAATGTATGGACAGATGACTGCTGGAAGCTGGATATATATAGGAACTCAAGGAATACTTCAGGGAACATATGAAACTTTTGCACAAGTTGCAAAAACCCATTTTAATGAATCTTTAAAAGGAAAATTTATTCTTTCTGCAGGATTGGGAGGAATGGGTGGAGCACAACCGCTTGCTATAACAATGAATGAAGGAATTTGCATAATTGCAGAAGTTGACAAAAATAGAATTGAAAAAAGAATAAAAACTGGTTATCTTGAATATTTTACAGATTCAATAGATGAAGCAATAAAAATGATGAAAGAAGCAAAAGAAAAACAAATTCCAAGATCTATTGGCGTTTTAACAAATGCAGTTACTCTTTATATAGAACTTTTAAAAAGAGATATCATTCCAGATATTGTTACAGATCAAACATCTGCACATGATGAATTAAATGGTTATGTCCCATATCAATTAGATTATGAAGATGCTTTAAGATTAAGAAAAGAAAATCCTAAAGAATATATAAAACTCTCATATGAATCTATTTTAAAACATGTTGAAGCAATGATTGAATTTCAAAAAAGAGGTGCAATTGTTTTTGATTATGGAAATAATATTAGAGGTCAAGCACATAAAGCAGGATTAACAAATGCATATTCATTTCCAGGTTTCATTCAAGCATATATAAGACCATTATTTTTTGTTGGAAAAGGACCATTTAGATGGGTTGCACTTTCTGGAGATCCAAATGATATCTATTTGACAGATGAAGTTGTAATTAAAGAGTTTAGTTATGATGAACATCTTGTTAGATGGATCAAAATGGCAAGAGAAAAAGTAAAATTTCAAGGTCTTCCTGCAAGAATTTGTTGGCTAGGCTATGGAGAGAGAGATAAATTTGGTTTAATAATAAATGATCTTGTTAGAAAAGGAAAAATTTCTGCCCCAATTGTAATAGGAAGGGACCATTTAGATAGTGGTTCAGTTGCATCTCCAAATAGAGAAACTGAAAAAATGAAAGATGGTTCTGATGCAATTGCAGATTGGCCAATTTTAAATGGTCTCTTAAATGCTGTTTCAGGCGCTACATGGGTAGCGATTCATCATGGAGGTGGAGTTGGAATTGGTTATTCAATCCATGCAGGTATGGTAATTGTTGCAGATGGAACAGATTTATCAGATAAAAAGTTAAAACTTGTTTTAACATGTGATCCTGGAATTGGAGTTGTTAGACATGCAGATGCTGGTTATGAAGAGGCAATAAATTTTGCAAAACAAAATAATATAAAACTACCAAGTATATTTTAAAAGATATTATTTTTTATTAATTTTAATCCATATTTTATGTAATTCTTCAAGCTTTTTGGATTTTGACTAAAAATAGTTTTTAAAATATAATTTGGTCTTAAATAAAATCTTAAAAGAGCTTTCTTTCTCAAATTGATAACTTCTTCTTTTGTTAAATATTTTGTACCTCCAACAGGATTTGAAAAATAGTTATGACCTTCAACTTCTTCTTTCAATAAGCCCTCTTTCTCCATAATTTCATATAACTCTGTTCCATAATATGGAGTTGCAATATGAAATTCAACAAAATCTGATGGGGTTTTTAAAGCAAAGTCAATTGTTTCAAGAATATCCTCTTTTGTCTCCCATGGAAATCCAATTATATAAAATGAATAAACTTTTAATCCAACTTCTTTCGCAAGTCTTATCGCCCTCTCATTATCTTCTTTTGTTGTTCCTTTTTTCATAAGTTTTAAACTTTTTTCACTGCCAGATTCAATTCCAAATGCAACAAGATAACATCCAGATTTTTTCATAGCAACAAGCATCTCTTTATCTAAAGGCTTTGTTCTCGAATTTGCTACCCAAAAAATTTTTAAATTTCTTCTTAATATCTCATTTGTAATTTCAATAACCCAATCTCTATCTATTGTAAATGTATCTGCTCTTAAAAAGAAATTATCTATTTTATATTTATATAAACACTCTTCTATTTCATCAACAATATTTTTTGGAGATCTTTTTCTAACAAATTTCCCTGAAACAATTGGCGCAAGACAAAAAATACAATTTCCAGGACACCCTCTTGCTGTTTGTATTGTCGCAATAGGCCTATCTGTATCAGGATTTATGTATAATTCATTTCTTATAAGATCTCTTGCTGGAAATGGAAGTGAATCAAGATCATATATGAATGGTGGTTTTTCATTTTTTATCCATCTATTCTCTTTTTTAAAAATAAGCCCCTTGACCTTTTCTAAATCTTTTCCATTTTCATAAAAATTTAAAAACTCTTTTAAAACATATTCACTTTCTCCATAATAAGCAAAATCTAAATATTTATAAATTTCTTTATTAAAAGATTCAATTGGTGCTGTTATAAAATGAGCTCCTTCTGCAATTGTTATTATATTTTCATTGTATTCTTTTGCGATTTTCAAATAAAGAAGGTCATCTTCTATCGTTCCTGTTGTTATACTTATAATTATCATATCAAAATCATAATTTTTTAAATCATCTAAAAAGTTTTTATCTTTTTCAACTGGATAATCTCTAACAATTGGTTTTTTACCTAACTCTCTTAATATTGAAGCTAGATAAAGAAGATTGTTAGGAGGTCTTAAAGATATTGCACTTCCTCCTTCAACATCTGCTTGACATCTCTCTTCTCCTCTCTGAAATAAACCAACTGGAGGATTCATCAATAAAATTTTTAAAATCATAGTTATAGATATTATAAAAAATTTAAGGGGAGATTTAAATCTCCCCAAAAATATTTTATGATTTTCCTAACTTTCTTTTTAGTAAATTTCCTAATCTTTTTATTCCCTCCTCAATCTGATCATATGTTGGGAGAGAAAAATTGATTCTCATACAATTATGAATATTTCTATGCGCATAAAATGAAGCACCTATAACATAAGCAACTTTCTCCTCTATTGCTTCAAAAAACAACTCTTCTGTATTAATTGATTTAGGACATGTAACCCAAATAAACAACCCACCTTCTGGTCTTGTGAATTTTACCTCTTCTGGGAAATATTTTTCCATACTCTCAATCATTATATCTCTTTTCTTTTTATACTCAACTTTAACTCTTTCAAGATATGGTTCAAGATATCCTCTCTTTAAAAATTCGTTAACAATATATTGAGTTATGGATGGAGAGCATAAATCTGCTGCTTGTTTAGCAATTACAATTTTTCTTATAACTTCAGGATCTCCAATTATCCATCCCAACCTTAATCCAGGTGAGAGAATTTTTGAAAATGTCCTTAATGTGATTACATGAGTTCTATTCATAGAAATTAGAGGAGGTAGATGCTCACCTTCAAATCTAACTTCACCATATGGATCATCTTCTACAATTGGAATTTGATATTTTTCAGATATTTCGATTAATCTTTTTCTTCTTTCAAGTGACAGAGTAACACCTGTTGGATTATGAAAATTTGGAACAGTATATATAAATTTCGGCTTTATTCTCTGTTTGAATATAAGATCTTTAAGAGTTTCTTCAAGAATATCAGTATCCATACCATCTTTATTGATTCTTATATCTGTATATTGTGCTTCAAAAGCATTAAATGCCTGAAGTGCTCCTAAATATGAAGGTGATTCAACAATTATCATATCACCTGGATCTATAAAAACTTTTGCAATCAAATCTAAACCTTGTTGAGAAGCAGTTGTTATAATTAAATTATCAATCCCTATATCAACTCCCTCTTTTTTCATTTTAAATACTAGTGTCTCTCTTAACTCTTTTAATCCCTCAGTCACACCATATTGAAGGGCATCATTACCATAATTTTTTAAAACAAAGTCAGTAACTTCGTTTATCTCATTAACTGGAAAAATAGTTGGATCTGGAAAACCACCAGCAAAAGATATAACTCCAGGTTGTTTTGCAACTTTGAGAAGTTCTCTTATCTCAGATGCCTTCATTCCCTTTGCTCTTAATGCATAAACCCTTTCCCACTCAATACCTATCTCGTTAGGTGTTACCCCCATAGGTCACCTTCCTTTCATTGGTTTAAATGTGCCTTTAAAATTTTAACTAATAGAAAAGATTTTGTCAAGAGCAAATTTCTCTCTTATAATGATATTTTTTAAGATTAAATAAATTTTTTGGTGTTATATTTTATAATAAATTTTTATTGACATCTCCTAATAAGATGTTAAAATTTTTATGTTGTGATTATTATTAAAACAATAAAAGGAGGAACACATGAAAAAACAAATCCCAACAAAATTAAGAAAAGCTGAGTACACTTTTGATGCTGAGTGGCTTGAGGGAATGTTGCAAGCACCATTAAATGCACCACCAATGAAACCATATTATACAGAGATTAAGAATAAAGAGGGAAATGTATTTCAAGTCTTAATTAGACCTATAAAAGATGAAGAGATTGATCCTGTTCTAAACTTTTTAAAACTTACACTTGATGCTGAATATGATTTTTATGATATTGTAGGCGCAAGAGTTTTTGCAGAACTTCTTGCAATTAAAAGAAAAAGGATGAAGGATGAATACTTCTTTGTTGGTCTTCATGACGGCAAACTTCTAGGAATAGCAAATGGAAGACTTATGAACGAAGATATAAACATTTCACTTCATACAATGACATTTGAAAGACAAATAAATGCAGGTGCGGTTCTTTTCTATGCTAAAGCATGGTATGCCTTTGAAATTTGTAATCAACAAGAGTTCTGGGCAACATTTGAAAGTTATAATGGATGGGTTTTAGGTGGATTGAGAATGGCTCTTCCAACATATCCATGGCCAGATTATCAACATGAACTAGGTGGAGCGAAAATTTACTATCTTTCAAGAAAACAATGGGAAGAAGAGGTAAGAGATCAATATCTTCAACAGGTTATGAGAGGATTCTTTAAAGAAGCACCAGAAGATTTAATTAAAAGAAACGAAAAACTGATTGTTCCTGATAAACTTGAAATTTAAATCTTAACTATTAGAGAGGGGTAAATCCCCTCTCTTTTTTATTTCATTTAATATTTCTATTAATCCATTTTTTAAATCATCATTAATTTTTAAATTATGAATAAAATTTATTCCCTCTTCAAAACTTTTATTTTTTAAATTATTCTCGATAAAAGCAATTATATCTCTTTCACCTATCAAAAAGTCTCCTTGTATTTTAATATCATTAATTTTTTCTTGGAAATTACCCCTTAAGATTAATAATCCACTTTTAATTTTTTTTGTATAAATCTCTTCAAACTCTTTTTTTTCTCCAAAAGTCCAATCTTTTTTCTTATATTTTTTAAAATATAAATCTCTCATTAAATTTATCTCTTCTTTTCTTAATTTTCCTACCATTAATTCAACATTAAATTTTTCTTTAAATGCTTCAATAAAATTATTAAATGCATCATTAATATCTATCTTTCTTTTTAATTCTAAAGAAATAGTTGTTAATGCATCCTTTAAATTTGTAAAATTTTTGTCAGAAAATTTTGGCTTAATAAATTTTAAAACATTACTTAAAAATTCTAAATCCATATTTATTAGAATTGTTCCTGTATATGAAATTGCATCTCCTATCTTTGTGAAAGAAGATCCAAAAATTTTCTTATTATTAACAACAACATCATTTAGTCCCCTCCTTTCTCCTTTTATTCCAAATTTTTTTAAAAATAAAATTATTAATTCTCCAAATTCTTTATATGTATCTTCTTCACTTAAATTTGATAAAAACCTCCCATTTTTATATAAACATGTAAACATAAAACTTCCCAAATCTTGATAAACAGTTCCTCCAAGATTATGTCTTCTTAAAATTTTTACTTTATTTTTAATTGCAAATTCAATGTTAACTGTATCATAAGGATTTTCTAAAAAACCGATCAAAACACTTCTTTTTACTCTTCTTAACCTTAAAGTATTTGGATAATCTACTTTTTCATCCATCAATCTCATCATAGCCTCTTCAAGAGCATAGTGTTTTGCTGGTTCAAAAATCTTATCAATTATTAATCTAAATCTCTCCATTATAAAATTCGCACTTTTCTCTCTTACAATCTTTATTTAATTTACTGAATTCGCACTTTATTTTTTCAGGAAGACCTAAATCTATGTCAAATAATTCCTCAAAATATTTTTCTAAAATTATTAAACCTACATATATTGATTCTTTGCAACATCTTGGACCACCTCTTTTGCTAAGTTCAGTAAGACATTCACCAGTTGCTTTTAAAACAATACTTCTTTCTTTATCTGAAAGGTATGTTGCTTTAAGGAGAGTTGAAAGTGTTGCGCCAACACTTGAGCATACCCCACATGTTCCAATTGTTCCACAAACTCCATATGGAATAAACGATGTTCTTTTAATTAAAGCAATATTCCTTCTTGTATCCCAGTTTAATTTCCCCTGATTTTTTAAAGATGTTAAAACAACAGGACCAAGAATAAAATGGTGTTCTTTCCCAAAAAAATTGAATGATGGATGTTTTAAAAGAAGATTTAAATTTTTTAATATATCTTCCTCTTTTGTAAAATTTAGAAATTTCAAAGTTATTTCTTCCTGATTTAAAATTCTACAATCCTCGCAAATATAGTGTCCATTAGGACAAATATATTCTCCATTCTCCTCTTTTCCACAATAGATACATTTATAAATACCCTCTTTTTGAATTAATTCACTCCCACAAATTGTACAAAAAAATTTAACTTCCACTCTTTCCCTCAAAATATTCATCAATCATTTTTATGTGTTCTTGAACAAAATCTCTAACCTTTTCATAAGGTGGAGGATTTGTTGATGCAATCCAAGTTCCATCTATAAAAATTGATGGAATACCAATTGATTTTAAACTTGCTCTAAAACCTGGTGAGGAATCTTCTGGAATTGGCTGGCCTTTATAATATATTCTAATTAAAACTCTTTCAGGAAATTCCTTACTAACTTCTTCTGCAATTCTAATCATCTCCTTACATTTAAATGTAGGAGGTGAAGCAAGATAAAGTTCAATTATAACTTTTGGTTTTTCCATGTAAAAATAAAAAGGGGGCTTAAAGCCCCCTATGTCTTACTTCATTATATGCCAGTAGTAATCTGGCTCTTTCTCTCCTTTTGCTAAGGCAAGGGCAATTTTTTCTGCTGTAATTGGAAGTGCTTTTATTCTTACTCCAACTGCATCTTCAACTGCATTCGCAATCATTGGTGCAGCAGGAATCATAGGATGTTCTGCCATGCCTCTTGCTCCATAAGGTCCATCAGGTTGAGCAACTTCAACTATTATTGGAACAACCTCCTCTGGTATATCAAGTGCAGTTGGAATCTTATAATCTGTAAAGTTAGGATTAAGTATTTTTCCATTCTTATCAAACCTCATATCTTCATATAATGCAGTTGCAAGTCCTTGGAGAAGCCCACCTATCATCTGATCTTTTACATTAAGTGGATTTATTGCCTTTCCGCAATCTATTGCTTCAACTGCCTTTAGAACTTTTATTTTTCCTGTCTGTTTATCAACTTCAATCTTAACTGCTGCAGCACCAACTGTATAATGAACATTCGGATGTCCTCCTTGGCTTGTTTCAGGATCTTGAAGAGCAGAGGCAAACTCAACAAAAAATTGACCGCTTGCTACAATGTTCTGTCCGACATAATATCCATCTTCTTTCATGATTCCATTTATAACAAAATCTTTAAGATCTAATTCAAAATCCGGTTTTGTTTTGCATTTAACTTTTCCATTTTCAAGGTATAATGAATCTTTGTTAAAGTAGTATGCTCTTGCAATAACATCAAAGATTTTATCTCTTGCTTCAAGTGCTGCTCTTTTAACTGCATTTCCACTTGCCCATGTAACATGAGATGCAACAGTTTGCCAGTGATATGGATTTCTATCTGTATCTGGAAGTTCCACTCTAATTTTTTCAACTGGAATTGTTAAAATTTCTGCAGCAATTTGTGCCATAGCTACATGATAACCTTGTCCTATCTCCATTCCAGAAACAAGTATATTCACACTTCCATCACCACTAAATTTTAGAAATGCAGTTGTAGAAACATTTGGTGGCATTGCTGGTGCTTTCCAGAAAATTGCAAATCCTTTTCCAATTGCTTTATTTGGATCTTTTGGTTCTTCTTTTTTGCCCCATTCAATCTCTTTTGCAACTTTATCAATTGCTTCAAGAAGTCCATTTGGATTCATTGGTGCTCCATAAGCAAGAGGATCTCCCTCTCTTATTGCATTCTTTTTTCTAAATTCAACAGGATCCATACCAATTGCTTTTGCAACTCTTGTCATATGTGATTCAACTGAAAATAGCATCTCAGAATAACCAAAACCTCTATATGGTCCAGCAGCAGGAAGGTTTGTATAAATACAATATGAATCAATTTTAATATTTGGAATTCTATATGGACCTGTTGCTGAAAGACCAGAAGCATTAACAACATTTGCTCCATATTCTACATATGGACCAGCATCCCAGAAGTTTTCAATTTGAAAAGCAGTAATTGTACCATCCTTTTTAACTCCAACTTTTATTTTTGAGATAACCTGTTGTCTCATGTATGTGTTATAAAATTCCTGATCTCTCCTCCATCTAACTTTAACAGGATGTCCTTTACAAGCAATTGCAAGTGCAGCAGCAATAACTTCCATTGTTACTCCTGCTTTACCACCAAATCCACCACCAACATATGGAGTTATTACTCGAACATCTTTCTCAGAAATACCAAGGGGTGATAATGCATCAGCAATTAAACTCTTTTGAACATGAGGAGATTGAGATGAATTCCATAAAGTTAATCTTCCTGAAAGGTCATAATATGCTACTGAAATATGAGTTTCCATACAACAATGAGCATATCTTGGAATTTTATAAGTATCTTCAAAAACATAATCTGCTTCTCTAAAACCTTTTTCAACATCACCTCTTCTAACTTTTCTGTGATGTGCAATATTTGAACCACCTTTTGGGAAAAACCATGGAACATGAGAATATTGACCTAATTCTGGATGAATAATAGGCGCTCCTTCTTTTACTGCCTCAAGAGGATCAAAAACTGCAGGAAGTGGTTCATATTCAACTTTAACAAGTTTTGCCGCTTTTTGAGCAATTTTAGGATCTCTTGCAACAACTGCAGCTACCTGTTCACCAACAAATCTAACTCTATCTTGAGGAAATATATATCTATCCTTCATATAAAGACCAAACTTATAAGGAAAATCTTTTCCTGTTACAACTTTTACAACTCCTTCAACTTTTTCTGCCTCACTTGTATCAATTTTTTTAATCAAAGCATGTGGATATGGAGATTCAACTATCTCTGCATAAAGAAGATTTGGACCAAAATCAATGTCATCAACATATTTTGCTGCACCTGTTATTTTTTCTTTTTCATCAATTCTTGGTATCTCTTTTCCAACAAATTTTAACTCTTCCATTTTTAACCTCCTCTATTTTTTACATAATCCATAACCGCTCTTATTATAGGAACATAACCAGTGCATCTACATAAATTTCCAGAAATTGCTTCTTTAACTTCTTCTTCACTTGGTTTTGGATTTTTCTTCAAAAATTCATCAAGAGCAACAATCATACCTGGTGCGCAAAATCCACATTGAAATGAACTATGTTTAATAAAATATTTTTGAAGTTCAGTTAATCCATTCTTTGAAATTCCTTCAAGAGTTGTTACTTCTTGACCATCAACTTCAACAGCAAGAATTAAACAACTTCTAACCGATTTTCCATTAACTAAGACTGTACATGTTCCACAATCTCCTCTTCCACATCCATATTTTGGTGTCTTATCTCCAAGTTTATCTCTTAAAACATCGAGCAATAAATCATTGGGCTCAACATATACACTTCTTTTTTCACCATTCAAAATAATAGAGATTTTCCTAATCATAATATCCTCCTAAATTAACCTCTCACCATAATTTGGTCCTTTTCCATTCATTCTATCAACTGCTGTTTTAAGTGCTCTCTCAAACATAACTTTTGCCATATGCATTCTATACTCTTTTGTTGCTCTAATATCTGTTATAGGTGAAATCTCTTCCTCAATTAATTTTTTTGCTTCCTCAAACAATGAGTCATTTAGTTTTTTACCATTTAATAAATTCTCAATTTTTCTTGCCCTTGCAGAAACAGGACCTACAGCACAATGAGCAACCCTGTATTCATTTCCATCTAAAACAAGAACTCCTATTCCAACTTGAGCAAGATCTTCTCCATTATATCTTCCCAATTTAACATACGCGCCACCATTTTTCTTTTTTGGATGTGGAACCTTAACTCCATATACAAATTCATCTTCTTTTAAAACTGTTTTTCTTGGTCCTGTAAAGAATTCATTAATATTAACTATTCTTTCTCCATCTTTACTCTTTAAAATAACTTCTGCTTCATAAATAAGAAGTGCAGGTCCTGAATCAAGAGATGGAACTGCAGAACAAATATTACCTACAAGAGTTGCTCTATTTCTTATTGCTGTAGATGCAACACTTTTTGCTGCTTCCCATAATAGTGGATAATTATCTTTTACAATATTCGAATCTATCAATTCATTAAATGTTATACATGCACCTATAAATAGTGTCTCTTTATCAAATTTTAATTCTTTCAACTCATTAATGCCTTTTATATCGATTAATAAATCTGGAAATTCAAATCCATCTTTGATTCTAACAATTAAGTCTGTTCCACCAGATAAAATTCTTGCCTTTGTTTTATATTGAGATAGTAATTCTGTTAATTCAACTATATCTTTTGGCTTTATATATTCAAATTCATGCGAAATAACTCCTGACATATCTCCTCCTTAAAAATAAAAACGAGAGAGGATTTAGCCTCTCTCGTTCAATCTTTAAAAAATTATTTCATTTTCCAAGCGATAAACCTTCCCCACATTGATTCTGCTTCCATTGCTTTTGCAAGGAAACATCCAAGATAGTATCTTCCACTTGGAAGATGTGAAATATCTCCAGCTAGATTCTCTGCATGTACAAGGTGTTTTGGAAAGAGTTTCAGATGCATTACTTGATAGAATTCATCAATTGGATACATCTCGTCCCAATCTTTTCCAAATTGTTCTTTGAGTTTTCTATTTGCCTCTTCAAATGTCTTTGGATGCCATATTCTCATGATTGTATTCATTGGATGGTCAGCACTTACAGCATCAACACCTATCCATTTTATATTCATATCAAGAGCCCATTGAGCGAAATCAGGTGATGGTCCTGGATGTCTAACCATATATTTAAATTCATCTGAATCAGGTGAATTCCATCCATATTTATGCCAACCAGTTTTAATTATAAGAATATCACCGGGTCTAATATCTACAACTTTTTTAATCATCTCTGGTGTATAAACACTAACATCACTTACCATATCAGAAATATCTGCAATTACACCAGGCCCTACCCACTCTTCAAGTGGAGTTTCTCCAATTGTTCTTCCAGCAGGATAGAAATGTTTCTCACCATCCATATGTGTTGCAAGATGAATACTTGCATTGCAAATTGAGGTGTTTCTTCCTAAACCAAATTGTTGTTGACCAACTCTCTTAAAGAATTTTACTGATAATGGCTCATAGTTTAACCATTGTGGAGTTCTAACTGAAAATGGAATTGTTAAATCATATTGCTCCATCTCATCCATCATCTTTATAAATTCTTCATTATCCATTCCATCTGGCGCTTGATAAGCAACAACTCTTGCCCAAGAAGCCTCTGTTTCCATAAATGGAATAACTCCGGCGAAAATCCATGCTCTTTGATTCAATAGTTTATCTATATCTCCACCAATGCTTTCAACAAATACAAGATGTGATTTTGGAACTTTTACATGCATCAATTTATAATATTCATCTGGTGGAAACATCTCATCCCACTCTTTACCCCATTCTTTTCTTAATTTTGCCTTTGCTTTTTCAAAATCACCTGCATGCCAATATCTTATTGGTGTATTCATTGGATGTTCAATACATCCAGCATCAATTCCAACCCATTTTAGTTTCATTTTCATTGCCCATTCGAAAAACTCCATATTTGGTCCTGGATGTCTAACAAGATATCCAAATTCTGATGATGTTGGTTTTTCCCAAGAATATTTACTATAACCTGTATAGATTATTAAAATATCTCCCTCTTTAACATTTACTTTTTTAGTAATCATTTCAGGTGTTATGATGCTATAATCAGAAACCATATCTGAAATATCAACAACAACACCTGGGCCAGAAAGTTCTTTAAGAGGAATGTCTGATATGGATCTACCACCAGAGTGATAAGCAGTTTCTCCAACAAGATGTGTACCAGTTGTGTTACTCCAGTTTAAAATTTGACCATTTGCTCCTTGTCCTCCACCAAATGCTCCTGTTACTCTTTTAAAGAAATGGACTTCAAGCGCTTTATCATGTGGCCATGGTGGGGTGAAAATACTAAGTGGTTGGGTAAGATCATAAAGTTTTGCTTTACTAACAGTTTCGATAAATTTTTCGTTGTTCATAAAAACCTCCTTTTAAATTTATATTTATTTATAAATTTTTATCCTACATATTTCTTTGCAAATGCTATTAATGCTTTCTTAAAGCACTCCATTGGAGCATCAAGAAGACCTGCTCCAACCTGTCCAACACCAGCATTTTTATGAGCAACACCAGTATCGATAAATGGTGTTAAATTTTTCTCAACAACTTTCCTTATATCAATTCCAGTAGGAGTTCCTCTAAAATCAAAATATGGTATTTGATACGTGTTGTTTTCGCCTATTGTTATTTCATACATTTCTAAATTCTTCTTAATAGCTAGTTGAGTTGTTCCTCCAACAAATTTAATGATTGCTGGTGCTGCAGCAATTGCTAAACCACCTAAACCTATCGTTTCCATAATCGAACTATCGCCCATATCTCTTCCAACATCTTCTCTCTTAAATCCAGGGAATAAAAGTACATCTGGAACTGGTGATTCACATGTAAACCATTCACTACCCATTCCAGAAACTCTGATACCCCAATCAGTTCCATTTCTCGACATAACTGTAACCATAGTGCTTCCTTCAATACCTTCACATGGCTCAATACTTGCTTTACTGCTTGCCATTATGAATGGAAGGTAGGCATGTATGTTTTGTTGAATAAATGCAATAGAATCATTCGTGTTTTTTACATCTTCCATTGTAGCGAGTAGATATGGAACTAATCTTGAAAAGAGTAAATAAGATGCTGCTCTCGTTCTATTATGAAGTTCATCTCCCATTGTTAATGCTTCTGCATTAATTGGCTTCAACTCAATTTTTCCTGCTTTTCTAATTGCTTTTTGTAAAACAGGGAAAAATACATTTTCCATCCATTTTAATCTTGCAATTACATCTTCAGAATAAGCACCCATTCTTAAAACTTTCCCAATACCTTCACTTAAATTACAAAAGGCTTTGTTTCCAAATGTTTCATTTTCAATGACTATTACTGGCATTGATGGAGAAATTATACCAGCCATAGGAGCAGAAGCGCTGTGGTGATGGTTAGGTTCAAAAATTATTTCACCAGATGCTGCAAGTTTTTCCGCCTCCTCTGGAGTTTTCGCCATTCCTTCATAAATTAATGCACCAATAACTGCTCCTTTTTGTGCTCCACACATTCTATCCCATGTGATAGGTGGACCTGCATGAAGTAACATGTTCTTTTTCATACCTGGAATAACATCAATTGCTTTTTGCACATCCACCCAAACAGGTTGAGCATCAAGAAGTCTTTTTAGTGCCTCTTGATTTGCCTTTTCAATGTCAACCATTTTTACCTCCTTTTAAAATTTAATTTATGGCTCAATTGCTATTATTCTGCATTGAGACGATTCAAACTCCATTCCTTTTAATGGAAAACAACCAACCCAAACTCTTTTATTTTTTACTTTATCTATTTCTCCACCCAAATTTTCTGCGTGTACTAATCCCTTAGGAAAGAGTTTAAGGTGCATAATTTGGTAATATTCTTCTGGTGGAAACATCTCATCCCAACTTTTACCATATTTTTCTTTTAATTTTTTGTCTGCCTCTTGAAATGCTTTTGGATGCCACTGTCTTATTATGGTGTTCATTGGGTGATCAGCGCTTCCACAATCAACTCCAATCCATTTAATTCTTTTCTTTAACGCCCACTCATCAAAACCAGGACCAGGTCCTGGATGTTTCACAAAATATCTAACCTCATCAGCCTCTCTTTCATACCATGCATATCTATGATAACCTGTATTTATTATAAGAATATCTCCTTCTCTTATTTCAACTTTTTTCTCAAGCATCTCTGGAAAATATAAATCATAATCTCCAACCTCATCTGAAATATCAACAATAACTCCAGGTCCAACCCATTCATTTATTGGAACTTCACCAATAGATCTTCCAGAACCATAAAAATGAATCTCTCCATCCATATGTGTACCAACGTGATGGCTCATAGTAATAATTTGACCATTTGCTCCTTGACCCATATGTGCACCAGCAATTCTTTTGAAATATTGGATAGATAATGGTACATAACTTGGCCAAGGTGGAGTATGTACACTTAAAGGTTGAGTAAGATCATAAATTTTTACCTTATTCATTAAATCCAAAAACTCATTTATATTCATAAGCCCTCCTCATTTGCCCAAACTCATAAGTTTTTTAAGAGCTTCAAGGGCTTCTTCATCTCCACCTGCAGGAGGCTTCCAATCAACCTGAATCACTTTAAAACCAGTTTGTTCTAAACTTTCTTTAAACGAAAGAAGCCCAACATTTATAACCTTTAATTCCTTTTTAAATAAATCACTTACTGCCATATTAACCTCCCATCTTTTTTAAAATATATCCTGCAAGTTTTGCAGCACTTGCATTTGATTCAAACACAATCGCACCTGCATCTTTAAGACCCATTATTAAATCTTTCTTATTCTGTGGATCTTTATCTGTTCCACAGACTGTTATAATAAAAATTGCATTTGAATTTTTCTTTGCTTCTATTAAAGCAGGTAAAAGATCATCTTTTGGTTTTGGATTTGTTCCATAACCAATCACAACATCAAGATAAAATATTGCAACTTCACTTAGTTTACTCTCTTCAATTAATCTTTTATTTCTTAAACTGAAATCGATTTGTGGATGAGGTCTTCCAACCGTAAATTCATCTTCACCAAAATCAATAACTGTATGACCTTCACTCTTCCATGAATCTTTTAATTTATATTTATCGTCTAAAGGAACATTTGAATTAACATAACCAATAAAATCTTTGAGAATAACCTCTGTTTCATAAGTGAGAGTTCCTCCTTGGAAGAAACCTCTGAAATATTTCTGTTCTGGTTTTAACTTCTTTGAAAGTTCATCTGCCAATTTTTTAATCTCTTCTTCTTTTTTCTCTAACTCTTTTTTGAATGTATCCATCGAAACTCCTTTTGACAAACTAACAGCAAGAAGAGCGCCTTCCTCTAAGGTTGAAGCAGGAATTGCTCCAATTGATTTAACCATTTCAGGATCTGCCCCTAACAATATTCCAACAATAGGTTTGTTAATTGTTTTTGTCAAATTTCCAATCTTTTCAAGAATTTCAGGGTGTGGTGGCTTTGATATTAAAACAATAACTTTTGTATCAGGATCATCTCTTAATGCTTCAATTCCTTTCATAAAAGATAAAGCACCATACTCTTTTTTTACATCTATTCCACCAGTACCTATTCCTTGTGATATTCCTCCACCATTATTAGAAATAATTGAACTAACTTCTTGTAAACCAGTTCCTGCTGCAGAGATAATTCCTATATCACCTCTATTTACAACATTAGCAAAACCAAGTGGAGCACCATTAATAATTGCAGTTCCACAATCTGGTCCCATAACAAGAAGGTCATGATCATATCCATATTTTTTTACTTCAATTGCTTTCTCTTTTGGAACATTATCGGAGAATATCATTACATGTAATCCTCTCTTAAGAGCATCCATTGCAACATCTGCAGCGTATCTTCCAGCAACTGAAATTAAACAGAGGTTTGCATCTGGCATAATTTGTAAAGCACCCTCAATACTTTTTGGTAATAATTCTGTACTTTGTGAAAACTTTTCTTTGCTTTTCTTTAACATTTCAATTATTTTGTTAACACTCTCTTCCGCAACTTTTTCATCATCGCTTTTTACTACAACCAGAAGATCTGAGTCTTTTGCATCTTTAAACTCTGGAAGAAGCATCCCTGAAGATTCAAGAATTGACTTGTTCTCTTTTGTTCCCATTACAACTGCTGCTTCTATTACTCCTGGTAAAGATGAGGCATCTCTTGAAACAAGCATAAGAGTTACAGAATCATAATATTCACCACTTTTAATTAAACCTTTTACATACATCTTTTCCTCCTTTTTTAATTGTGATTATAAATCCTGTACTAAAATCTACCCCAGATGTCTCTCCAATCTGGAGTATTTTTAAAGTTTTCTCTAAAATCTCTCTTTCATCTCCATAGAAAAGGGAAAAAATTAGATTTTTTGTTTTTTCAAAAAACATTCCTTCGCTCGAAAAATATAAAAAGTTGTTAGAAATTAAATTATCTCCTTTTGAATACTCATAAACTTTTCTTTTAACCTCTTTAAGATCGATCTTGTATAAAATTTCCAAAACATTTAACCCAACAAGAAATCCGTATAGAAAATCATCACCACTTGGAGTTAAACCGATACCAACACCTTTGATTTTTTTAACACCTTCAATTAAATTTTCATTAAATAAAATTTGAACTCCATCATAAATTTTGGAAACAAATTTTTCAAATAAACCTTCTTTTAAATTTTTAATATCTTCATATAAAATTCTTGAAATCCCTTTTCCATAGGAAAAAATTTTTACATAATTTTCAAATATATCTAAATTTTTATAGAAATTTTCTTTATCTATTAATTCAAATTTTAATTTTGAATCATATATCTTTTCTTGATCTATAAATAATTTTTCAAATCCAAAATCTATAAAATCATTTGAAATATTTATCTTTTTAATATCATAAAATTTTGAGATTTCATTAATGATTATATTTGAAGGGCCACCCCCAATAGATCTATTTCCAATTGTTAAAATTCTCTCTCCTTTAATAAAATTCATTGAATTTTTAAATTTTGAATGTAATTGATACTCACCATTTTCAATAAAATCACCAAAACTTAAAATACAAATTGTTCTCTCCAAATAAATATAATTTTTCAAAATTTACCTCTTTTTACTTAATATGCATTATTCCAAGAGCACTTTTTTCGTGATTTGTAATTGGATAGAAAGCAGAATCACCAAAAATTCCAACACAAATCCATTTACCATCTGTAACAACTGAGACTTTTAAAGATAAAGATGAATCTAAAGATTCGCTATGTATTATCGAATTTAATGCCTCTAGGGATGCGTGAAGTAAAGCATGAACCTCAGGTGTTGTTTTGTTAATTACATTACAATTTAATGCTGCGCCTAAAATCGCTGGCGCAAATTTTCTTCTTATTTCAGATGCAAAACCTGCGACTCTGGTAACCCCAACTTTGTAATTTGTAGTCTCAAGAATTTTTTTCTTAAGTTCATTCTCTTCTTCATCTGAAGACATTGATAGAAGAAGTGCAACCTTTCCAATTCTGTCTAAATCCATTTTGAACTCAATTTCTCTTCTCTCTTTTTTCTCCATACTCTTCTCCTTTACAATATAATTATAATATTAATCGTTTAATTGTCAACAATTTAATAAAAATTTTCTTCACTTATAATTTCTCTTCTTACACTAAAAAATTTATCTGATACAAGATTCTCTTTTATTACTTTAACCCAAACTTCTGGGTGAGGTATCGAAAAAGCGACCCTATCTATTTCACCACTTTCATTCTCAAAATAAAATGCGAGACACTCTCTTTCAAGAATTTCGCCTTTGTGGTGATCAGTTATAACAATTGAATAAATCTTTCCTTTTGGTATAAATAATTCTCTTTTATCAAAACTTCCCCTATAAAATAGGCCTTCTTTTAAAAGAACCATAAAGCCCTCTGAATTCAAAACTTTCCCTTTTTCTGACTCTCTTCCAAAGTATTTAACACCAAAAGTTTTTAAAAGAATGTCTTCATTTTTAAATCTTGAAATTATTTTTCTATAATCTTTCTGCTTTAACCAATTATAGAAAACGAGTGATGCCAAAAAAATTGCTGCAATTAAATAATAAGTAAAATCAAGACCCTTAATCATCCTTTAAATTTATTTTATCCAATTTTCCTAATAAAAGTATTAATTTTCTATAAGCATATGAATATCTAAATCCCTTTTTAATATTTAGTGCTTTCATAATGTCCCTTGCAATATTTTCATCACTCCATCCTTTATCCTTTAACTTTTTTATCCTCTTTATATTCAATCTTATAATTTCTTCAAAACCCTTCGTTTCTATTAGCATTGAATAATAAAAACTCATAAACAAAACTGTTGCTCCACTTAAAACAGCTGCCAAAATATCTATCCAGATATTATCAGTAAACTTTCTAAATGGTGATTTATCTGTTCCTGCTGTAAAAATAAAGAAAACAGTTAAAACAGAAAAGAAAATCATAAAAAAAGTAAAAATGTTTTGACTTCTCTTATCCATCTATCCTCCTATAAAATAAAAAGGGCAGGGAAAACAACCCTGCCCTAAAATAAATAGATTGACCTTATTTCTGTGATGCTTCAAATCCTGTGAGTTTTCTTTCTTCGCCCTCTTTCATCTTAGCCCATTCTGCTTCTGCTCTCTGCCATGCCTCTTCTGTTGCTTCTTTCTCCCAGTATGCAAATCCTCTCTCTTCTCTAGTAGCACCAGGTAATAGATTATCCAAGACAATACCAATTATTGCAGAAACAGCCATTGCTGTTGAAAGAATTGTAAATACAATTAATCCCAAAACTACACCGAAGGATGCGCCTTGTTCAGCCAATTTTTTAGCGAAATTATCTCTAATTGATGAAAATGCTGCTGGGAATGAAAGACCACCGAATAGTGATAATCCTAAAATAAAGAGATTTCTTGAGTTGTTAAGATTAACATATTGGAGGTTATTTAATCCAACTGCTGAAATTAATCCAAACAAGCCAACATACATTGCTCCAACTACAGGTTGTGGAAGTGATGCGAAAACAGCAAATAATTTTCCAATGAGTGGAAGTATTATCATGATTGTTGCACCTGCTCTAATAACTCTACGTGAAGCAACTCTTGTTAATCCGATTGCACCTATGTTTTCAGAATATGATGTTGAACCATTTCCAGATTGTAGAATTCCTGCAATTAAACATCCAACACCCTCTGCACCAAGACCGCGTGAAATCATTCTTTCTGTTGGAGGAGGAGCCTCTGAAATCTTTGCACAGGAGTGATAGTCACCTATTGATTCAACCATTGATGCAAGATATGCAGCAAGCATACCAAATGTACCAGCCAAGAGAATACTTCCATTTGATGGGAATCCCCATCTGAATGGGATGTATGGTTTTATAGTTATCCATGGTGCTTGAGCAATATTTTTAAATGCTTGAGTTAAATTTGCTGGATTTCCCTCTGGTATTAATCCAGTTAAGGTTCCAATAACTGCTGCTATCCAACCAGTTGCAATTGAAGAAATAACTGGAAAGAGAAGGAAAAATCTAGATTTTCTTGAAAATACTTGAGAATATACAATTAAAGCAATTAATGTTATTAATGAAATTGTCCAGTTTGATGCCATGAATGGAGCACCTACACCATACAATGCTAAACCTATCATTGTAATTGTTGGACCTATTGAAAGTGGACCAATTAATCTTTTTACTTTACCCATAATTCCAGAATAACCAAGAACAATTTCAAAAACTGAAGCGAACATAATTGCACCAGCAACATGTTGAATGCACATTCTCCAATCTCCACCCTGTGCCTGAACCATACCAATGATTGCGAAAGTTGGTCCTAAGAATGAGAATGAACCACCTTGAACAATTGGTAATTTGTTACCAATTAATTGCTGACTCCATGTTGTTATTCCTGAATTTAAAAATACTGCTGCTATAAGAATTGCAAGTTGATCTGGTGGAAATCCCATTGCACCACCAACAAGAAGTGGAATTGAAATTGTTGCACCAAACATTGTTAAGAAATGTTGGAAACCCAAGAAAATTGCAAGACCCATTTTTGGCCTACTGCCAATTGGGTAAATTACCCATCCAACTTGTTGTGTACCATTTGACATAGCACTACCCTCCTTTTAAAGTTTTTAAAATTTTAAAAATAAATTTTTTAATTCTTTCACCTCCTTCCTAAATTTATGCTGGTTTAATTACTTTATATAAAATTTATAAAATAAATTTTCTAAATTGTCAATAAGATCTATTTATTTTCGAGACCTGGAAGATATGACTTTGGATCTACAGGGACTCCATTGATTCTCACTTCATAATGAAGATGAGGATCAGTTGCGATACCAGTCATACCAACAAGCGCAATAACCTGCCCCTTTTTAATCTCATCACCTACATTTAATAAAACTTTTGAACAATGAGCATAAACTGTTGAAATTCCATTTCCATGAAAAATTTCAATTTCAAGACCATATCCACCATTCCATCCAACTTTTGTTACAACACCAGATGCTGCAGCAGCAATTTGTGTACCTTCAACTGCATCAATATCAACGCCTTTATGAAAATCAGGTTTTTTAGTTACTGGATGAATTCTCCATCCATAATCAGACATTATTGGTCCAACAACAGGCCATATATTTGGGGTGTGTTCTAAAATATAATTATATTCTTTTGTTGACTCTCTCAAAACCAATAATGTTAATTCGACATTTTTTGATTTAGTTTCTAAAGATTTTATTTTTTTCTCATTTTCATCAACTTTTGCTGCTATTCCTTCAATTGTATAGTTAAACTCCTTTTTCTTTTCTTCAATCAATTGATTTATGTTTACAGGTGTTCCAGGTATTATTGCAAGTTTCCTAATTTCAGTTTCCAATGATGACAAATAAGCAATATATTCTATATATGCATCAAGTTTTGCAGATTGCTCATTTACTTTTTTCTCTAATAATTCAATCTGTTTATCTTTAACTTCAGATAAGTTAAATAAATTTTTACTTGTTAAAATGTTAAAACTTTCCCTTAATTTAGCATAATCAATTACAAAATAGGATAGTGTAATTGAAAATGAAATTAATAAAAACAAAAATAGAAAATATAAAATTTTGTTAATTTTTATAATTTTTACTTTTCCTCTTCCGTGTGGCACAATTATAATTGATATATCTTTATCTTTCTTATTATTAGCCATTTTTTATATTTTACTAATTCACTTTAAATTTGTCAAGAGGATAAAACCAAGAATTATAAATTTTATAATAATCGCCAATTTCAATTAAATTTTGTAAAATTTCATTTATTTTATTTAATACCTCTTTATCTTCTTTTCTTAAAATTATCGAATATTCTTTTTTATCATAAACAAAATCCAAAATTTTAATTTTTTTATACCTTTTTGTATAATATGCAGCAGTTGAGTATTTGGTTATTATAACATCAGTTAGCACTCTTCCAAGATCTTCTAAGCAATATTCAATACATTTCTCCAATTCAACTTTTTTTACATTTGGAGAAAAAGTTTTAACAATATCTATCAAATTTTTTTCTGTTACATAAACATTTCTACTATTTAAAGATGAGAAATCTTTTATTCTATTTTCATTTTCTCTTACAATCATCACATAACCATCAATAAAATATGGTTTTGAAAAAATCAAATCATCTAATAACTCATTATTTATATCTTTTTTAGAAATCGATGAAATTACAATATCAATGTCTCTATTAATTAAACTTTTTATTAAATCTTCTCTTCTAATATTAAAAATTATTGGCGAAAGTGCAAGTTTTTCTGAGATTTTTCTAATCAAATCCATTTCGAATCCAAGTTTATTTCCTCCTTCTGTATAAGAAAGAGGTTTATTTGTTAATGATGTTCCAATAATAAGTACACCCTTTTTTGCAATTTTCTCATATGTATTATATTTTAATGTTACTTCAATCTCATTTTCACTATTTATAATATCTACCTTAACTTCCTCTTCTACAAAACCATCTTTATAAAATTTTAATGTATATGTCCTTTTCTCAAAAGGATAACTTATTATAAATTTTCCATCATCTTCTGTTATAAAATGTATATCTAAATCTTCTACAATAATAGTTACATTTGATAAAGGATTTCCATTTTCATCAAAAACTTTACCTTTTAAAATTATATTATTTTCTTTTTTTTCACAAGAGAAAAATAAAAGAAAAAGTATAAATATAACAATAATCTTCTTCATTTACTCTATTAAATATGGGTTAGATACAACTGGATTAGATAATTTACTATGTGTAATTATTAAAGTATAATTTCCAGGATTTGATGGATTTCTAATGTTTGAGAAATATGAAAATGAAATATCAACTCTTCCATTTGGTGGAATATTTGTTGGAATATATAAGAGTATTGTTCTTGATGAGAGATAAATTATTGGATATGAAGTTAATTGAACTCCATTAATAGTTATATATTGAGGAGGTATAAAGGATGGGAGATATGTATCATTGGGAAAATTTATTGAAATATAATCGCCTATATTTAAAGAGTAGGAAGATATGTTAAAAGATATAAAATATGAAGCAATGTATCCTGCTTTTGGAGGATAAACAGATACTGTTAATCCTGAAATAGGAGGAGATAAGGGTTGATATGAATTTATATATGCAAAACCAATTAAACCGAGAGATGGAACTTCACATTTAAGTGTAACAGGTGTTGAACTTGTTAATGTGAAATAAATTGTTTGAGAATTTGATGATGGTGTTATATATCCATTTCCTGAAATAATGCTCCAAATATAATTTAATCCATAAAGTGGATTTCCATAAATATCATAACCTTGTGCTGTAAAACTTTTAGTTTCACCTATACTCATTGAAGTTGATTGTGGTGTTATTAAAATTGTATTTATATATGGATAGTAAGTTGGATATGGTTGATATGTTGTTGTAATATAAGCATTACCAGAAATGAATTTTGAAGGAGAACCATATTGTGATGTGCAATAAATTATTGCAATTCCTGAAAACGATGGATTTAAATAAAAAGTTACAAGAGATGAATCAGATGGATTAACAATTAAATTTCCTGAAATTGAAGGAGAAACACTCCAAGTAAATGTTAGATTTGACAATACATTTCCAAATGAGTCATATGCCACAGCTTTAAAAGTTTGAGTTGGATTAAGATATGAGAGAGTAACATTGTTTGGTGTTATTAATATTTTGTCGCTATAAATTGGAGTTGTTGCATTTATATAAGCAAAATTATGAATATTTGTTCCAGCAACTTCACATTTTATTGTAACAACTCCTGTATATGCACCAAGAGTAAAGTTAAGAAATTTTGTATCATTAGAAATTGAAAAAGTTCCTGAAGATAAAGGTGATATCGTCCAGATATATGTTAAATTTGGAATTGGATTTCCAAGCGAATCAAATGCTTGTGCTGTAAATGTTTGAGAAGAACCTGGTGTTAAATTCACATTATTTGGTGAAATAATGAGATTATTTATAAATGGATATGGATAGTATGGGTATGGATAAGGATAATATGAATTAACATATGCAAAAGAAAAAATATGTGTGCCAGGTATTTCACACTTTATTGTTACAGAACCAAAAGATGTTAGAGTAAAATAACCATTTTGGTTTATAATTCCATTACCTGTACCAGGAATTACACTCCAAAATAAATTAACATTTGTTACTAAATTTCCATAAAAATCATACACTTTTGCAATAAAAAGTTGAGATGAGCCAACATTTAAATTTATGAAATTTGGAATAATCTCTATTCTTGAAACAACTTGATTAGACGGAGGGCTTGGTTGTGAAACAATTAAAAATGGTTGTGAATAAGTTGGTCCATCAAGAATAAATCCAGTTGAAGTAGTTGTCCATACTCTTCCCATATATGTACCTGATGGAGTTGGAGGGTTCTTAACACTCTCTAATAAAATTTTAAAACTCCCTAAACTTGTTTGATTTGTAGTCACTGGTATTATAATTTGTGAACCTCCAATTACAACACCACTTCCTGATGAAGATATTCCACTTGCTGTTATGGGAACAAGTGATACAAATCTACTATATGTCAAATCAAAACCACTTGGAAATTCAATATAAATTCTATCTCCACTAATAAGTAAATTTCCTTGACTATTATCAATTACAATTTCCCATTTAGCATTTGAATTATTTACTAAATTATCAATACCTGTTAAAACTGGATTGAATTTAACTTCTCTTAGATTGTTTGCTGAAACAGAAATGATTTGGAATGCAAAAATTAAAAAGAATGTTATTAACAAACATAAAAATTTTTTCATAATTTTCCTCCTTGAAAAAATTATAACATAAGGGGGAGTTTTCTCCCCCTTATGTACCACTTTAGAGAGTTATTGTTATCTTCTTCTCATTAGCATCCCATTTAACATCTGCACCAAAAGCCTCAGATATGAATCTAATTGGAACAAAAGTTCTTCCATCCTTTATAATTGGAGCAACATCAAGTTTTACATCTTTTCCATCAACCTTTGCTATATAAACACCTATTGTTAATTTAATTGTTTTACTTCCCCAAGTTATTGTTACTGTTTTAGTTGCTCCATCCCATTCAACTTTTGCTCCAAACGCTTCAGAAATAAATCTTAAAGGAACCATTGTTCTTCCAGGTGGAAGTATGAAAGGAGTAACGGTTTTATTATCTGGATCAACAAATGTTGCCTCATTATCAATTTGTGCGTCTGGTTTTCCTACCCATAGTAAAATTGTTTGCTTATGTATAAAGTTAAGAACTCCTTTTCCAATGTTTCCTGCTTGGTCTGTAACTTCAACTGAAACTCCAATGAATCCTGGTGGAAGATTCTTTAACTCAATCTCAAAATCACCTTTTGAATCAGAAGTTAACTCCTCTTCTTTAATTGTTCCAATAGCACTTGTCACCTTAAACTTTATTTTAGAGTTTGGTTCTGTTGATCCTGTAACTTTAATATTTCTTAAATTAATTACTTGACCTGATGTTGGAGATGTAAATTTAACTGTTGGAGGTGTTTTATCTAAGTAAATTTTGAATGAAATTTCTTGAGTATTTCCTGCAAGATCTCTTCCTTTAACAATTAAAATGTTTTCACCTTCTTTTACTGAAATTGTTACACTGTATCTAAAACCTGCCTGTTTTATCATTTTATTATTATTAAGAGTTATTTCTAAAAGCTCTTCTTTTGATTCAACAACAACTGTTACTTGTTCGTTCTTTACAAAACTTCCATCTCTTGGATCAATTAAAGACAAGGTTGGTGGTGTCGTATCAACTTTAATCTCAATAACATGTTCATCTTCTCTATTTCCAAATTTATCTTCAGCATAATAATATAATTTGTTGATACCTTCAGGTGCTGTTAAAGGACCTGTATAAAGTTTATAACTTTCAGTACCCCATTTATAGTAAATCTTTGGAGAGGTATCATAGTTTGAAACAGAAGAAATTGTTATGACTGGTTTTGTAATATAAAATCCTGACAAACCATTTGGATTTGCTGGATCAATTTTATGTGACGAAGATGGTGGTTGATAAATTGTAAAAACATCTGACTCAACAGGAGTTTGTTCAGTTGTTGTTGAAAGTTTTATCTTGTATGTTGAAGAAGGAGAAGAAGGATTTTTAATTCCAGCATCTTCAGTGATTACAATGTTTACAGTCGAGTTAGGAAGAATTTCTTTTGGGGTAGTTATTTCAATTTTAAGTGAAAGAATTTTTTGAGTTACTGCTGGAAGCCCATCAATAGTTACAGAACCAGAAGGAATAGTGCCTGGAATAGTTGTTCCACTTGGAAATTCTATATAAATTTTTCCACCAATACTTAATCCTCCAAGAGTTCCTGTTTTAAATGAAATCTCCCATCTTGCAATCTTATTTACTGTTGGTGGAGTCACACTACATTTAACATCTTTGATTTGTGATTCAGTTAATATATCAAAAGGTGGAGATTCAACTGGATTACTATCTTGAGAAGTGTAAACTGTTAATTTATATTTACCTGCCTTTGATGGATTTTTAATTTTTGCATCTTTGCTTATAACAACCTCAACACTTCCTGCCTTTGCAAAATCTCTTGGGGTTACCATTGTTATTGTTCTTGTTCCAGAATCTATTGTAGGTGCATCAGTTAATGAAGTTCCTCCAATTGTAATTAAATTTGGAGATATATTTGGTGGTACATCAAAACCAGATGGGAAAATTAGAGTTATAGTATGAACATCTTTAACTAAAGCATTTGCAATTTTAAATCCAATTGTAATATCACCATAAGAATTTGCGCCAGGTGGATTTATTGCTACAGTAACATTTACAACACTGGTTTTAGATGTAATAGAGTATTGAGTTGATAATTTATGAGTTGGGTCTTTATCTGTCCATAATTCAACCTGATAATTTGATCCCGTGTTTGTAGGATTTTTGAGTTTTGCCTTATGAGTAAATTTAATTGTAACATCTGAATTTGCTCCAATATCAACTGGTGTAATTAATGTAACTTCTCTTTTTGGAACATCAATTGAAGGAGGTGAAGTTAAAGGAACAGTATTTATTTGAATATTTTGAGCATCAATAACTCCTGGAACTTCTGTCCCAGTTGGGAATTTTATGTAAATTTTATCAACATTTGAAAGAAGTTGACCAACCGGAGATGTTTTAAATGTAATTGTATATTCTGCATAAGCACTTGCTGAAGTTGGATCAAGAGATACCTTAACATCTGAAACACTTGTTAAAGTTATACTAACTTTTGGCATAGTCGCAATTGCAGTCAAAGTTCCTCCTGGACCTTTAGTTTTCACATCAAATACATAATCACCAGTTGAAGATGGACATGTCACCTTTTTATAATTTATAGTTATAGTTCTATCTTTTGGCATAACATTTATTGGAATTATTATTGTATATCCTGAGATACTCCAATCTCCAAGAGTTACTCCAGTTCCAGGAGAAATTGAAATATGTCCTTCTCCTGCAGGTGAAGTTTTTTGCGGAGATGAAAATGCATTTGGAATTGTTATTTGAATTTCTCCTCCATCCATTGTTGCTTTTGAAGTAAATGTAAGAGTAAAATCTTTATTAGTTTCTCTTACAAAAGCAGTGTCTGGAGAAATTTTACACTCTCCACTTCCATCAACAGATACTCTTATTGTTTGTGTTCCATCTCTTAAACCTGTTGCTTTTGCAGTAAGAGTATGAACTCCTGGTGTTGTATCTTTATAATAGAATGTTACCTGATTTTGTCCAGATGAAATAGTAACCGAATGGGTGTTAGAAGTGCTCCATGTGTTCTTATCTGTTGAAAATCTTCCAGTTGTTGAACTTGAAGATAAGTTAATAGTTACATTTGTAGATGCATTAACTGGATTACCATCTTGATCTTGAATTTGAACCTTAATATCGCCTGATGATGTTTCAATTGGAATAACCTGCACATTTGTAATGAAAACAAGTTTATTTCCCTCTTTAACTTCAAAAGCATTACTTGTTCCAGAAATTGTACTTCCATAGACAGTAGCTTGAACTGTTAAAGTAACTCCTGTTGCCCTTTGAGATATTTTTATTGTATCAGTCGCTGTTCCGTTGGTCATAGTGAATTGGTTTTTATCAATCTTATCATTTCCAATAGAACATGAAAGAGATAATGTTCCACTCCAAGAAGCAACTGTTCCTGAAGGAGTTTTTGCTTTTACAGTTATTGAAAATGGTACATCAACATATTGTGGAGAAGAGATGTTTGGTTCAAAAACAAGTTGAGAGAAAGGAAGTATTGTAAATGGATCTGAAAATCCAGTTTCACTACCATAAGTTGCTTGAATTCTTATGTTTGGTCCCTCTCCATTTATTTTTACATTTCCACTCCACATACCACCAACAAAATTAACTGTTGTTGGGGTTATTGTTCCAGCAGTTGATGATAAATTTACAGTTCCATTAAATCCAGTTACAATATCACCATTTACATCAACTGCCTGAATTGAAATATAGATATTTTCATTTTTATATTGAGGAGAAGATATTGTCGAGAATTTAAAATTTTTAACTCCTCCTGTAACCTGGAACGCATTTGATGTTCCCATTGCACCAGTTGTTGCATCATAACAGGTTATTACAACTGATGGGTTTGGTGTTGTAAGCGTAACATTTCCAGTCCAAACTCCATTTGTAAATGTAACTGATGTTGGTGAAATAGTACCAGCACCTGTTGAAGCAGAAAGAATTGCAGTTCCATTATAATTTGTTACAGGTGAATTATAATAATCAACTGCCCTAATTGTTATTGAAAAAGCAGTTCCTGCAATCTTAGGCGATGTTATAGTATCAAATATAAATTTTGTTGGCGCATTATCTGCAACAGAAAACCAGTTTGAAAGACCATATTGAGGGTTACCAGATCTTTGAGCTCTTAATCTAACTTGAGGATTTGGAGTATTAATAGCCACATTACCTTGCCATACACCATTTACAAGTTGTATTGGATTTCCCCCTGATACGCTCAAAGATATTGGAGAACCATCATTTGCCTCAGCGTAAAGGAAAACCCATTCATTATTATTAATTAATGTATTTCCAACCATATCTTTTGCATAAACTTTTATCTGGAACTGAATATTTTTAACTTGAGGACCAATTATATCAAAATCATAATGATCAATGTGTCCATATACAGGAAAAGAATTAGATGTACCAGTTTTATTTAACGTTGTATCTGTTGCAGTTATTGTTACAGATGTTCCAGGCGAAGTTATTTTTACATTAACAGTTCTTTTTCCATCATTAGGTGAAGCATCATTAAAACTAACAGTATTTGGCATTATCTTATCAATACCAAGAGAACATGTTAAATTAACTGTTCCTGTATAAGGGGTAGCACCAGCAGTATTATCTATTAAATTACCCCATTGGTCTTCTGCATAGATAGTAACTGAAAAATAAACATCTTGAACTACATAAGGAGATATAGTTGAAAATCTAAAACGGTGTAAGTCTCCGTGCCAAATATCTATTAAATCAGAATATCCTATTTGAATTCCATCTCGATTTTGCACTTTTATTCTCGCATCATTATAAGATTTATAAATAGTCATTTGTAAGGTTTTCGAAGTCTCATTATTAAAGTTAATTGATGTTGGAGAGATAAGTGGTGAAGGTGGAGGAGATATAGGAAGAGTTGTTGCCCCATCAACTAAAGATAAATCAACTGTGCCACTAAATTTTGTTTGATTCTGAAATTGATCATAACACCCAATTATTAAAGGAAAAGATTGTCCTGCTATCTTAGTTCCTACAACTGGGAATTGCATTGCAAAATAATTAAGAGGCCCGCCATTAACTATTAAGTTAGATGAATCACCTGAATATGAAGCAGAAACAACACTAATTTTAACAATTTCTGCTTTATATAAAATCACATTAATATTCTCTGATACTCCATTTGTAAAATTAATATTAGGTGAATAAGGTGGAGTGTTATCACCTTGAAATTCTGGATTAGTTCCATCAGGTGCCACACCAGGCCCTGTAAAAGTTAATGTATATGAACCATTCCATGTTGTATCAATATTAAAATAAGCATCACAAAATCTTACTTTAATTTGAAATTGCACACCAGCGGTTTGCGTTAGTGGTGTTCCTGTATTTCCTCTTCCGTTTTCAAAATTTTCACCTGGTAATGTTATTACAAATTGTGTTGCTGTTCCTGGATTTACAGTTATATTTTGAGTTGCAGAAGTTAAACCTGTTGCAGATGCTGTAATTGTCCATGTTCCAGCAGTTTCATCATAATAATAAAATTGTGCACTGCTATTACCATCAGAAATTGTTAGTGATGTTATAGCAGGTCCTCCAGAAGTTAAACTAAATTTTCCTTTTCCATGTGGAGATGTTGTTGATAGATTTACAGTTAAGTTACCAGTAGTTACTGGATTACCTGATGCATCTTGCCTTTGAACTGTTAAAGGACCAGCCCAATTTCCAGCATTTAATGACCATGGTGGAGCAGGTGAAGTAAAAACAAGTTTTGTTGCTGGGGGTGGTGCTATAACATTCACAGTTGGTTGTGTAGATATGTTTGTTAAAGTTTGACCAGATTCTACTCTTGATTTTGTTGTAAAAGTTCTAATTCCTGTTGTGCTCGGAGCTGTTACATTTTCATATTTTAATTTAATCCAGCCACCTGTTGTAATAGATAAAAATCTAACTCTTATATCCATTCCAGCAATTACTATATTTCCAGGTGAAATTAATAAATCGTCTATCCAAATTGTTCCAGAAGAAGTTCCAAAATAATCATTTTTGTAAATAAAACCATATGATTTAACATTTACTATACCTGATATTGATATTTTTACATAAGTCCATTTATTTACTGGAATTGAACCGATAGCATAAGTTATTGGGCTAGATAAATCGTTAGCATCATCAAAAGCAAATTCAATTGCGCCTGATGGAACATATGCTGAAGATCTAATCCAAAATCCAACAGCAGTATAAGAACTCCAATTTTCTGGAGCCAGAAGTTGATAATATACATATTCATTTGTAGCATTTGCAGTTGATGCTACACTAATTTTTATTGCTGAACCCTCCATTCTTGTTGAAGAATCGGTAGATATAGTTAAATCTGCATCAGATGAAAACCAACTTGATGAAGAGTCCATATTATTAACCAACCTCGCAACATAAACATCTGAGGATTTTGAGTCAATAGATACATAACCTTGTCCTGCAGGTGTCGTTGTCTGTGGAATACTAAAGCCAGATGGTACTGTTATAGAAATTTCCCCGCTTTCCATTGGTTCTGCTGCTGTAAAGGTAAAATAAAATGTATTTCCTGTTGAATTTTGAATAACTGATGTTGGTGTTACAACACAGGTTCCTGAGCCTGCAGCGCTAAAAGATAATTTCATAGGATAAGAAAATATTAGAATGAAAAGAAGAGAGAAGATTAAACTTAATTTAATTTTTTTGTTCATAAATTTTCCTCCTTTTTATTCAAATTAAATTTATAATCTCTATAAAAATTTATATAATTCATAACCTTTACTCTCTAAGGTGCTGGATATGTAATCGTTATTTCACTTGAAAATGGATCCCAATCAACTTTTGCACCAAACATCTCCATAATAAATCTAATTGGAACAAAAGTTCTTCCATTTATAATTACTGGTGGAGCATCTAATTTTACTGGAACTCCCTCAACATAAGCAATGTTTGAACCAATTCTCAAATCAATCCTCTTTAAATTAAATATTATTGAAACTCTTTCATCTCCAAAAGATACATACCTATATTCTACAGTTGCACCAAACGCCTCAACAATAACCCTTAATGGTACCATTGCTCTTCCAGATTTTTTATCTATCCATGGAGCTGCCTCAATTTGTACTGGTTTATCATTAACATAAACTGTTTTTGATCCGATTTTTATCTTTAATATTGTCCTCTTTATATACTTAATAGGTAAATAAATTGCATTTTGATTACCAGCCTTATCAACTGCGACAATTTGTATTGAGTTATTTCCCTCCTGTAATGTAACTTTATAAGAAAAGTTTCCTTGTGAATCATAAGAAACTGGAACACCATTTATGGTTAAAGTTGCACCAACTTCAACTCTACCTTTAACTTCAAAAATATTCTCAAAAACTTCCATCCATTTTTTGATTGATGGATCTAGTTCAAGATAAGGAGGAGTTACATCAAGAGTTATTTTTAAAGTCACCTCTCCAATGTTTCCTGCTGAATCTATTGCTTGTATCTTAACTGTGTTTAAACCAGGAGAAAGTTTAACTATTAAAGTGAATTGACCCTTAGTATTTGAAGTTGTTCTTGATGTTTGAGATGAAACAAGAACACCTGGTTCAGTTATGCCTGAAATTATCAATTCTGATTTGTTTGTGTATTCTAAAGTTGGCTCTAAAATCGTTATTTTTGGTGGTTGTGAATCAACTTTAAAGGTTTTTGATTTAACAGGTTCTGCATTATCAAGCCCTTTTGTTTTTGAGAAGAAATAAAGAATATTCTCACCCTCTTTTGCAAAGAATTCGCCAGTATATAGTTGTGGCTCTTCGTCATTCCAATAATAATAAGTTTCAACAACTCCTTCTCCTTTTCCTTCAAGTTTTATTTTTGGTTTTGTTACATACCAACCATTTATTCCATCTGGTGAATCTGGTGTAACAGTAATTATTGTGTATGGTGTTCCAACAATATCATATGGTTTTGATGGAACTTCATTTAAATCTCTTGAAGTATAAAGATATAGAATATATTTATCTGGGATTTCTGGATTTTTGATTTTCGCACTTTTACTAATTGTTATAGAATTATCACCTTTAATTATAGGTGCAGATAGTGTGATTACAAGCAATCTTCCAATAACAAGAGGCTCGTATCTTAAAGGAACACCTGAAACCTGAATTGAAGTTGGTAGAATTGACGTAGGTATATATGTACCAGTTGGGAATTTTACATAAATTTTATCTCCTTCAAGTAAATTAATATTTATTCTAAATAAAATATTATATTCTGCCTCTTTTCCAGCACTTTGTGGTTTAACATTTACTTCAATATCACTTATTGGTGGTGCAGGAGATAAAACAAAATTGTATGTTGCTTCTTTTGTCTCTTTATTAGTTGTAACCTGAATTTTATAATTTCCTGCTTGAGGCGGATTAATAATTCCTGCTTGCGGTGAAATTTCAATTTTTGCGGTTGTCTCTTTTGGAATTGGAATGGGAGTTTTTATTGTTAATGTATTAGCAGATTGATTAACAATTGGAGATGTTGTAATTTGTGTGTCATTAATTTTTATTAAATTAGTATTTATGCTTGCTGGTAAATATGTACCAGTTGGGAATTTTATGTTAATTTCATCAGAAACAGAAAGTTCTCCTCTTGTTCCAACTCTAATTATTATCGTATATCCTGCATTAACAGAAGCAGTTGAAGGTGAAATTGTTAAAGATAAAATTTCTAAACTAAAACCTCTATCTACTCTAAATTGTGGTTGATTAGCAATTGGTGCAAATGAACCACCTTGTCCCATTGTAAAGAATGAGAAGGTATAGTTTCCTTCTATGGAAGGAAGTGTAACATTGTTTAATTTTATAGTTAATGTATTTCCAGATGCCATTGATTGAATATTAATTACTAAATTATTTAATTGAACTTGAATTGTTCCAAGATTTACTCCTGAACCAGGTATAACTGAAACAAATGATTCACCATTAGGGTCTGTTGTTTGAGGATTTGAAAAATTGGCTGGCATTGTTAATTTAATTGCTCCACCAGATAAATTATATGTTGCAGTGAAATTAAATGTGATGTTAATTTTTTCATTTGTCAATCCAGATGATGGATTTATAGTAACTTGTCCAGAACCATCAGCAATTTTTCCGCTAATAACTATTCTTTGAGTAGCGCTCTCATAATTTGTCGCTGTTACAATTATATCCCATACACCTGGTGTTGAATCTTTATAATAAAAGGTTTTTTCTGAACTTCCTGATGCAAATGTTATTGAATTAACTCCCCAATTAACTCCATCTTCGGAAAATTTACCGGTTGGAGAATTTGTTGAAAGATTTAGGGTTATATTTGATGGAGCAACCAGAGGATTCCATTGTGGATCTGTTAATCCTATAATTATTGGTGCAGATTTCTGTTCAAGGTCTAATGTTTGTGGAGATGATTTAAATATTAATTTATCTCCAAACACTTTAAATGCATTTGATGTACCAGTTTTTCCTGAAATAGGATCTGTTACAGTTATAGTTACATTTTCTCCTGCTTTATTTATTTTTATGTTCCCTGTAAATGTTCCATTAATAAATGGTCCTAGCGAGGTTGGTTCAAATGTTCCAACTCCCAAAGAACATGTTAAATTTACATTTCCAAAAAAACTTGATACTGTAGAATTGTCCTCATCTTTTGCTGTGACTGTAATCTCAAATGGTATGCCTTTGTTTTGATTTCCAATTGTTGAAATTAGGAAATGATGAAGTCCTTTTGCAACAGAAAATTTATTGGAAAGTGATGTCACTGAAGGAGTTGCAAGAACAATTTTTAATTGAACATCTGTTCCATGAGTACCAAGTTTAACATTTCCAATCCAAACTCCATTTACGAATGTTATTGATGTTGGTTCTATAACTGTTGAATTAACTGCTGTTAATGTTGCTGAACCATTGAAGTTTGTGCATAAATTTCCAAACTCATCGTATGCTTTTATTGTTACACTAAAAGGAACATTTACAGTTTGAGAATCTATTGTTGAAAATGAAAAATTGTTTACTTGTGCTGGTAAAACATTAATTGCATTCGATTCACCAGTTTTGCCACTTTTTTCCGCAATTATTTTTATATTTGTACCTGCCTTTATTAAAGTTACACTTCCAATCCAAACACCATTATTGAAGTATCCTGTCATTGAAGGAGTTATTGTTCCATCAGAAACAGATAGATTAACCTGATCAGTAAAGTTTGGAATTGTATTATTTAAAGAGTCCTTGGCATAAATTTTTATTGTAAATGATACTCCTGCGGTTTGAGGTGAAGAGATCGTATCAAATATAAAATGATCAAGTGCTCCATAAACTGAAAATATATTACTCATTCCCATTTTATGTGTAACTGGATCTTCTGCAAAAATTTGAACTGATGGATTAGGTGTATTAATTGTTATGCTTCCAGTCCATCTTCCATTAACAAATGAAGTTGTTGAAGAAGGAGAAATTGTTCCAGGTCCTGTTGATGAAGTTAAAGTAGCAGTACCATTCCAGGTAGTAATAAGTGAACCAGCAAGATCAAGTGCTTTAATTGTTATATTAAATGGAACACCAGCAACTTGATTTGGAATAAGTTCAAATTCAAATTTCCCTAAAAGATTCGATGCACATGTAAATGAATTTGAAGTGCCTGAAACAAGGGGAACTCCACCTTGTGCAGTTATCTTCATATTGGGATGTGGAGTATCTAATGTTACATTTCCAACCCATTTTCCTAAAGTAAAATTAGTAGTATTCCATGTTGCACCACCATTTATATTTCCTGTGCTTGCAGATAATATTGTATAACAAGGTAGACCTGCATATGGTGTACCTACCCATGGACCGTTATCATCAAAAGCACTCACAATATATCCATTTACATCTTTTGCATAAATTGTAATTTGGAATGGATTATTAATTGTTTGGGGTCCAATTATTTCAAAATCAAAATGATGTATAGTTTGACTTGCAACAGTAAATGGATTTGAAGTTCCCTTAATACCTGGATTTGAAGTATCAGTGACTGTTATTGTATGAACTCCAATTGTATTCATAGTTATTGTGCCAAATGTTTTAGTTCCATTATCACCGGCTACGAATGTGTAATCTGGTGGTAAAGTTGCTGAACCATCAGTAGAAGTAAAGTGAATAGTGCCAGTATATGTTTTTATTATATTATCCCATTGATCAACAGCAGTAACTCTTAAAGCATTTTCTGGATGTGAACCAGGATCAAATACACATCCTTTTGTTTGTGGTCCAACTGGTTTATATTCTCCTGTTACTGGATCAGGGTCATTTGATGTAACTTTAAAGTGATGAAGAGGTCCAGGTAAAACATTAAATTGATTTGAAAGTCCATATTTTGATGCATATTCTACTTTCAATTGTACATTTGTACCTGCTTTATATAGTGTTACATATCCACTCCAAACTCCATTCACAAAATTTACAGTTGTTGGTTCAATTACAAAATTTGCGGGAAGTGTTGCAGAAATTGGAACAGTTGCATTAAAGTTTGATATTGTATTATCCAAACTATCTTTTGCATATATTTTTACAAAAAATGATACACCAGCAGTTTGTGGCGAAGCAATTACATCAAAATTAAAGTGATGAAGTCCTGCTGAAACTGTAAAATTATTTGATGTACCAAATTTAGAAAGCCCTGATGCAGTTATAAAAACAGATGGTGTTGGAGTATCCAAAGTTACATTTCCTTCAAAAACTCCATTTACTAGATTAACAGATGTTGGAATTATGTTTCCAACTGAAGATGAAAGAGTCAATGTTGTGTTTAAATCAGATATTAAATTATGTTGATTGTCATGTGCCTCAATTCTTATTGTAAATGGTACACCTGAAACCTGAGGACCAATTGTTGAAAAATGATAATGATCTAATGATCCTAAAACTGAAAATGAATTTGAATAACCTGTCATTCCACTTCCACCAGAATCTGCAGCAACTATCTGAACGGTTGAAAATGAAGAATTTATAGTTACATATCCACTCCATTTTCCATTAACAAAAGGTCCAGCACTTCCTGGAGAAATTGGACCTGCTGGATTTAATGTTAAATTTACGCTTCCAGTGAAATTTGTAACAATATTTCCATTTCCATCTCTTGCTGTAATTTCAACAAAGAAAGATTGCCCAACTTTTTGAGGAGAAGGAATAAATGAAAATGAAAAATGGTTTAGTGTGCCCTGAAGAGCAAAAGTGTTAGATTCTCCTGTTGCACTTCCGTAAGTTGCAATTAATTTTACAGCAGTAGATGGTGTATTCAATGTGATACTTCCACTCCAAACTCCATTTACAAAAACAACTGGTGATGGATTTGTAGCAATTCCCATTGTTGGTGAAGATGAAATAATAACTTGTTGATTAAATGATGTAACAACCATTCCTGATGAATCTTTTGCATAAATTGTAACAGAGAAAGGAGCCCCTGCTGTTTGAGGGGAACTTATTGTGCTAAATTCAAAATGGTCAACTGCTCCAGATGATACTGAAAAAATATTTGACTCACCAACTAATGGATCATAAAATGTATTTGTTAAAATATGTTCTGTATGTTTTTCATTTGATTGAAAACTTATAAGAGTTAATCCTATATCACTTTCCCCAGTTTGAACATATGTATTTGCCCTATGGTTTCCATAAGGTGTCAATCTTTTATCACCAATACTTACTTTATTATCTCCATCTATATCTAAATATATATATTCACCATAATCAAATAAATTATTTGCAGATATATTTTCAGTATGTTTTTCAGCTGGGAATACACTAATAAAAGGTTGAAGCGTAAAGCCAATATCACTATTTCCTGATACAACGAAAGTATTATAATTATAATTTCTAACATTTGTTAATCTTTTATCACCAACATTTACACTACCGCTATTATCTGAATCAACATAAATATACTCACCATAAAAACTATTTGCATAAATTTTTGCTCCCGAATCAGAAGTATTCAAAGTTACATTTCCTGTCCAAATACCATTTGTTAAGTTTACTGAATTTGGTGATATTGTTCCTCCAGGAGTTGATATAAATAATTTTATTGGTCCGTTATATGCAACAACTATTCTACCTGCAACATCGACAGCTTTAACAGTGATTTGAAATGGATTATTTTTGCTCTGATTTCCAATTGGTTCGAATTGGAAACTCACTGGATCGGGATCAGAAACAGTAAATGTATTTGAAGCACCAGGATTTATGTTAAGGTCACCTGGCGCAGGGGGTAGAGTAGGAGGAAATTCATCATCACAATACAAATAAGTTGAACTGGATGCTGTTGATAAAGTTACATTACCACTCCAAACACCGTTTACAAATGTAACATTTGTTGGTGTTATACCTACTGGTAATGAAGCTAAATAAGCAACTCCATTGAAAGAAGGATTTATATTTCCATAGTTATCTTTTACTTTTATTGTAATAGTAAATTGATTATTTCTTGTTTGTGGACCTATTGGATCAAAAACAAAAGTACAATTATCTAAATCTTGAGGTTGAACATTTAATGTTAAATTACCTTTGATTGTTGGATTTGAAGTATCCTCTATATAAATTATTTGAGGTCCAGCAGTACATAATATTACACCTGTAAATTGATGATCTCCATTATCTAATCCAGGACCGACTGTATAAGTATAATCATTTGGTAAAACAACACTAGAGTTTGTATCAGTAGTTGAGAAATGTACAGTGCCAGAATAATTTGTAACAGTATTACTATAAGCATCAACAGCTTTCACGTTAAAAACTACTGGAAAACCAGCTATAGGTGTTGTGCCTAATATCCAACTTGAGCCATTCCAATAATAAATACTATGAAATTCAAAATGATGTAATGTTGAAACTGTTACTGTTATCCATCCAGAGTTATTTGATATAGAACTATCTGAAACTGTTATATATCTTGAACCTGCGGTTTTAAATCGAACACCATTAGTAAATGTGTGAGATCCATTATCTGCTGGTATAAAAGTATAATTTGATGGAGAGAATTCTGCTTGAGGATCATTTGATGTAAATGTTACTGTTCCATTGTAATCCCCAACTATATTATTCCAACCATCCTTAACAATTACTGTGAATGTTAAATAATCACCTGCAGTAACAGATAATGCAGATAAATTTATAGTAAAAAAAGATGGATTTCCGCCAGTAACTTGAAATCCTGGGGATGTTCCAGTAATAGCACCAAAAGTAGCTGTTAATGTTACTGTTGTCCATGCTGGAAGATTACTTCCAGATAAAGTAATTGATGCAGTACCAACCCCATTAACAATAGGAAATGGAGTGCCAGCACTAATAGTGATTGTTGATGGAGATATAGATAAAGAAACATTTGCAGTAAAAGTATTATCCACCAAATTACTTGCATCGAGGGCTTTAATTGTGATGTTAAAGGGAACACCTATTTTTGCTGTTGATGGAACTATTACTTGAAAATGAGTTGCAGGTCCACCATAAACTTTTGGAATATAAATTGATAAAATCGTGAAAATAATTATAAAAGTTAGAAGGACAACCCTTCCTTTTTTCATTAGTTTTTAAACCTCCTTTTCTTGTTTCACTAAAATCCCCTTAAGTTTTATACACTATTTTTACTATTAAAATTAAAAAAATCAAGGGGAGATTTATATCTCCCCTGGATAAGTAATTAAAATTTTCCTTTCCTTCTCATTCCATTCAACTTTTGCACCAAATGATTCTAAAATAAACCTTATTGGAACATAAACTCTATCATTTCTTATTAAAGGAGCAGTGTCCATTTCATATGGTTTACCATTCAAGGATGCAACTAATGAATCTGGTGACAATTTTAAAATTTTTTTTACTCCTAAACTATCCTCAAGTGTTATTGTAACAATTCTTACAACTGAGTCCCATTCAACAATTGCTCCAATAGATTCGCTTATAAACCTTAATGGAACCATTGTTCTGTTATTATAAATAAATGGTGGGTAATCTAATATTTTAATATAATCATTTACTTTTGCTTCAACTTTTTCAATTGTTAACTCAATTTTAACCCTTGGATTCCATATTACACCAATATTTTTTCTTGTTAAATTTCCCGCTAAATCAACAAGAATAAAATCTAAAACATTAGTTCCAGATTTAGTGAGTTCAAGAAAACCTTCAAATTTTCCATCTTCTCTTATTAAAATTTCTTTTCCGTTAACTGTTAATTTACCTCCAAATTCACCTTTACCTTTTATTTCTATAATTTTATCATAAACAACCATCCAAGGTGTTGGGTATTCAATTATAAGTTCTGGAGGAATTGTATCTCTTATTATTTTAATAACTTCAAGAAATTCATTCCCAGCAATGTCTATTAATACAAAACTAATTGGATTTGTTCCTTCAAAAAGTTCAACTTCTGTTTTAAAAGATGTATCTTGATTTATCACAACTCTTTTTCCTTGGATAATTAAAACTGTATTTAATTCAGAAACAAATCCTATAATTTCAATTTTTTCTTTATTTATATACATACCATTAGTAATATTCAAATTTAAAATTTTTGGAATTGTAGTATCAAGTTTAAATGTTTTCTCTTTTATCTCCTCTTCACTCCCGAGTTTATCTTTTGCATAGTAATAAAGAGTGTGAATACCTTCTGGTGGAGTTAAAAGACCTTTATATTCAATCCAAGGACCACTATCCCATCTATAAAATACTTGTGGCTCTTTATCATATTTCGAAGATGAAGAAAAAGTTATAATTGGTGTTGTCTTATAATAACCATTCATACCATCTGGCTCTTGCTTTGAAAGGATGAGTTTTGTTTCTGGTTGAGGATAGACAAGAAAAGATTTTGTATTTATTGGATTTGGTTCTCTTGATGTATAAACAACAAAATAATATTCTCCTTCTTCTAAAATTTTAATATTAGCATCTTGAGAAATAAATATTTTAAACTCTTCCTCTTTCCCAATTGGAACTGGTGTTTGAATTGTTAAAGTTAATTTATCTTTTGAAACACTCGGGTTTTTTGTTAATGAAATTCCTTTTATTTTAATTGCTGATGGTTTTATATTTGTTGGTAAGTCAAATTTTTGTGGGAATTTAATATAAATATAATCATTAACATTCAATGAACCACCCGGTCCAGTTTTTAAAACAATTTCAAAAGAAACTGCTCGCTGTATTGAAGGTGGAAGTGCCTTTGTTAAAACTGAAGAAAGTATTGATTCAATTAATTTATAAGGATAGGATGTAACTTCTGTTTTTTCCTTATCTGTCCAAACTTTTAATTTATATTCACCAGGTGTATCTGGATTTTTTATAATAGCATCTTTAGATATTATAATTTGAACATTCTCTTCATTTCCAATTGAAACTGGGGTTTTTATTGTAAGAATTTTATTTGATATATCAATTGAAACATTCTTTGTTAAACTAACTCCGTTCACTAAAATTAAATTTTTATCTATATCAGATGGTAATTTTGTGTATGTTGGGAATTTAATGTAAATTGAATCTCCAGTTGATAGTGCTCCATGCTTTCCAGTTTTAAAATTAATTTTATATTCTGCTTCAACTTTTATAACTGGAGGATTAACTTCAACGATTAAATCAGAAATTATTGATTCAACAATTTTATATGAATATGAAGTTACATATGTTGGTTCTCTACTTGTTGCAACTTGAAGAGTATAATCTCCACCTCTTGTTGGATTTTTAATTCCAAAATTTTCAGTGAAAATAACTTTAACATTTGAATTATTTGAAATATTTACGGGAACCTTAAGAGAAATTTTCCTTCCAGATGAAATGATAACATCAGTAGGATTATATCCATTTATTGTAACAGCATTTTTATCTCCAAAACCTGGAATATATGTATCATCTGGAAATTTTATTGCTATTAAATCGTAATCTTTTATTAAATTACCTGATGTTCCGGTTCTAAATTCAATTGTATATTTTGCTTCAGTATCAATAACATTTGGCTCAACCTCTACCTTTGGTCTTGAAATAACTGAATAGTAAATTGTATATGGCAATGATGTAACTGGAGTTGGCTCTTTACTTGTTGATGCTTGAAGAGTATAGGTTCCCGACCTTGATGGGTTAACAATTCCAACATTTATCGGAAATGTAACAACAACAAATGCACCACTTGGAAGAGAAAATGGAAAATAAAGTTTAACTGTTCTTACTGCAACATAATAAACTGAAACTGGATAACCATTTATTAATGCACCAAAAAATGGATATCCAAATGGAATAAAAGTATCATGTGGAAAAGTAATAATTAAATAATCAACTCCACCAATTACACTTCCATTTGGCCCAAGATTGAATCTTATGTTATATTCAGCAGGAGAACCTGCAAATGGTGGAACAACATCAACCTTTGGAGTTGAAATTTGACTAATTATATAAACATCATTTAATCCATAATGAGTATATGGTGGACCCCCTGGAGGAAATTGTGCTTTAAGTTGAATATGCCCCCAATCAGTTGCTTGAATTGTTACATTATCAACATTTGCATTTGTTGTTGTAAAAACTGCTGCTCCTGGGTCAGGATCAGAAATTGGAACTATAGACCAATCAAATTTGTCTTCCCATCCATAGATTGAAGAAAATCTTGTTCTTCTATTTCCAAATTGGTCATATGAATCTGCTATAAAATTTTCTATTTCACCAACAACCATATTATAAGGATTTGGATTTATTTTAATATTATTTATTAAATCTGGAATAACCTTAACAGTTCCAGAAATATTTATAATAAAACTTGAACCCCTTTTAACTCTTATATATCCAGTTAAATTTCCTGCTTGAGTTGTATTTATTGCATTTGTTATATCAACAATAACTTGACCAGCAGAATTTTGACTCCCAGTAACTGGAATATTTATTGTATTTGAAGATTTCGTAGCAGTGCCAAATGTTACCCCTATTGTATTTAAGGTTATATTAACTGATGAAAAATTAAAATTAAAGCCTGATGGAAAAGTTATAATTAATATATCTCCATTTTGAATTAAGGGGTTGTTCATATCAAAATTTATTGTTAAAATCCAGTGAGTTCCATTTTTCCCAGCAGTATCATCGCCTTGTATTGTTTGAGAACCAGGAGTATTTGGAGAAAATGTTATACTTGTAATATTTGCATTAACCTTAATTGTTAGGAAACTAATTCCTAACAAAACTAAACATAATAAAATAATTAATTTTTTCATATAGTCCTCCTAATAATTATAAACTTCTTCTGTTACTTTTTGTTTCAAAAATTTAGAGACTACAAAAATAATTTTTGTTCCATTGATGTATAATTTAAATATGAGTATTGATATTGAAAAGAAAATATTAAAAGGTTTCATTGTTGACAGATTTGCAATCTCAAAATCTCTTTCTGAAGGATTTAAACAAGATTATTTTGAAGATCCAAAAACAATAACAATTTTAAATGCAGTTTTAGATATTTATGAAGGAAGAGGAGAAGTTGATTATATAGATTTTCAAACTGTTAAAAGACATCTTGAAAAAAGAGGTGTTTTTGATGATGAAATAAAAAGAACTTTAAATGAAATTGAAGAGATAGAAACTCCAAATCTAGCTCTTTTGATGTCTTATATAGATATATTAAGAATAAGACATGGTGAGAGAAGATTAATTAACATTTCAAATGAAATACAAGATTTTGTTGAAAGAAGAGGGCCACATAAACTTGAAGATATTGCAACTTTTTCTGTAACAATGGCAGAAGAACTACAAAAGATAGCACTTGAAAGATTACATAAAAAACTCAATCCTTCAGATAATATTATTAAAAGTATTGTAAGAGATGTTTTGGAAAAAAGAAAATACCATGGATTTTCCATTGAACCATTCAATGCTCTAAACAAATCACTTCTTGGTTTAAGACCTGGTTTTTATTATGCAATTGCAGGCGCTCCAAGAAGAGGTAAAACAAATTTTTTACTTCATCTTGCAACAAATATAATTACAAATGAAAGGGTTCCTATTTTATACTATTCTTGGGAACAAACTTCGAGAATTTTAAATTTAAGAATCTTATCTCAAGAAGCAAGAATAAATCCTGTAAAAATTATCTCTGGAGAGTTAAATGAAGAAGAGTTTAAAAGATTTAATGATGCATATTTAAAATTACAAGATATATTTCCATTTCTTTACATAATTGAAGGGAGCAGTACAGATACAATTGAGAAAATTGAAGCACATGCTTATAACATTATGCAAAGTCATAGATGTGAAACTGTAGTAATATTTCTTGATTATATACAGAAGATTCCTATAGAATCAAAGGGTTATATTACTCTTGAAGAAAAAGTTGATGAAGTTTCAGGAAAAATTGCAATGCTCTCTCTTACACTCAAATCACCAATAGTTGCGATTTCTGCTCTTGATAAGGAAGGTTGTAAACTTGATGAAATGGGTTCAGAAAGACCAACAATGTTTCATTCAACAGGTGGTGGTGATATTGAATATGATTCTGATGTAGCGATTGTTATGGTAAAGAATCATAAAGAAACAAATGAACTTAAAGAAAAGTTAATCAATCTTGTTAAAAATGGACAACTTCTTCCAGAAGATATGCCAAATATAGATGTAATTGATTTATACATAGATAAAAATAGAGATGCGCCTGAAGGAGTGTCGAATGTTATACAATATCTTTTCTTTATTGATTCAAATAAATTTTTAGAAATTGGATATAAAGATCCGCAAGAAAAATATACTTATGCAAAAATAAGTGAAATAGTTGAAAAATTAAGAAATGAAGGATATTTAAAATTAATAACAAAGGATGAGCAAATAAAAGAAAAACCAAAATTTTCAGGTTTTGAAACAATATAGTTGACTTATAAATAAATTTATATTAAAAAATATTTATTGTAATTTTTGGAGGATATATGCTTGATATAAAGTTTATAAGAAATAATCCAGAAATTGTTAGAGAATCACTTTTATCAAGAGGATATTCAGATGAAATTTTGAATGAATTCATAAGAGTTGATAAGGAAAGATTGTGTCTTTTAAAAGATTATGAAAATTTAAAACATTCATTAAATTTACTATCTAAAAGAGTTGCTGAATTAAAAAGAAAGGGAGAAGATATTGGAGAACTCCTTCTTGAGTCTAAAGAGTTATCTGACAAAATTGAAGATATAAAAGAGAGATTAAAAATTGTTGAGGATAATTTAAATGAAATTGTTTTGAGAATCCCAAATATACCTCATGAATCTGTTCCAAAGGGCTTTGATAGTTCAAATAATGTTGAAATTAGAAAATGGGGAGAAATAAGGGAGTTTAAATTCGATCCAAAACCTCACTGGGAATTGGGAGAAAATTTAGAGATTTTAGATCAAGAGAGAGCAAGTAAACTTTCTGGTTCAAGATTTTCACTTTATAAAGGATTAGGTGCAAAATTAGAAAGGGCATTAATTAATTTCATGCTTGATCTTCATACAAAAAAACATGGATATATTGAAATTTTTCCACCATTTTTAGTTAGAAGCGAAATCATGGTTGGTACTGGTCAGTTACCAAAATTTGGAGATGATATGTATAAAATTCAGGATGAAGATTTGTGGTTGATACCAACTGCAGAAGTTCCATTAACAAACTTGTATAAAGACGAGATTTTAAAAGAAAATGAACTTCCAAAATATTTTTGCGCTTATACTGCATGTTTTAGAAAAGAAGCAGGAGCTGCTGGCAAAGATACAAGAGGATTAATTAGAGTTCATCAATTTAATAAAGTTGAACTGGTAAAAATTGTCAAACCTGAAGATTCATATAATGAACTTGAAAAATTGGTAAATGAAGCAGAGGATGTATTAAAGGAGTTGAAATTGCCATATAGAGTTATGCTTCTCTCCACAGGTGATATGTCTGGTTTTTCAGCAAGTAAAACTTATGATATAGAAGTGTGGATGCCTTCATATAATAGATATGTTGAAATATCATCATGTTCAAATTGCACAGATTTTCAAGCAAGAAGAATGAATACAAGATTCAAAAGAGAGGATGGTAAATTAGAATATGTACATACTTTAAATGGTTCAGGCGTTGCTGTTGGAAGATGCTTTGCTGCAATAATTGAAAATTATCAAAACGAAGATGGCACTATTACAATACCTGAAGTTTTAATACCATATATTGGTATAGATAAGATTAATAAAAAAGAATAGGAGGTTAATATGATCAAAATTATTAAAAACAAACCATTTTTAAAAAAGAAAAATTTAAATTGTAGAGAGTGTTCAACTCCATGCAAATCTGCATGTAAAACATCAATGACTGTAGGAAACCAAATATGCGAGAGGGATGGAAAAGAGAGAAAATTTGTCTTTTAAACCACCTTTTTTCCATAAATTTTCTATCTTGGAAAAATATTTTGTCTTTTTCCCTATCTCTGGAAGTTTAATAGAAGTTGATAAAGAAACATATTTAAAATTAGATGAAAAAGATGAAATAATAGATCCATTTTTTATTGAAGAGGAAGAAATTTGGAAAAAACAAGAATTTAAATTTGATCCACCTCAAAATTTAAAATCTCTTTGTCTTCTTATCTCTCAAAGTTGTAATTTTAAATGTGATTACTGTTTTGTAAATGAAGGCAAATACAATGAAAAAGAGAGTTTAATGGAAAAAGATATTGCTTTTAAAGCAGTTGATTTTTTAATTGAAAATTCTAAAACAAAACATGTTGAAATAGATTTTTTTGGAGGCGAACCTCTTTTAAATTGGAAGGTTGTTAAAGAAACAATTGATTATGGTTATGAAAAAGCAAAAGAATATGAGAAAAAATTGAGATTTTCTTTAACAACAAATGGATACCTTCTTGATGACGAAAAAATAAATTTCTTAATTGAAAATAATGTGAGTTTAATTATATCTTTAGATGGTCCTAAAGAAGTAAATGATTCTCATAGAAAATTAAAAAATGGAGATGGAACTTATGACTTAATTTTTGATAATATCAAAAAATTAAGAGATTATGAAGGCTATTATATAAGAGGAACTTTTACAAATAAAACAAAAGAAATATTTAAAAGTGCAAAATTTTTATACGAAAATGGTTTCCATAATATTTCACTTGAACCAGTCATATTGGAAAAAGGAAATCCATTATTCATAAATGAAATTGACATTAAAAAAATTAAAAATGAATATGAAAAATTGGGAAAATATATATATGAGGAAAAATTAAAAGGAAATAAGTTAAATTTTTATCATTTTAATGTTGATCTATCTCAAGGACCTTGTCTTGGAAAAATGAGTTTTGGTTGTGGTGCTGGAGTTGAATATCTTGCTGTTGATTCAAAAGGAGATCTTTACCCTTGTCATTTCTTAAAAGAATTTAAAGAGTTTAAAATTGGAAATTTATATAATGGAATTGATTTAGATAAAAAAGATTACTTTATTGAATTAAATAAAATTGATTCTAAAGAAAAATGCAGAAGTTGTTGGGCAAAATATCTATGTGGTGGAGGTTGTATTGCCCATTTTTATTTTTTAAACAAAGATCCAAAAATTCCAAGAGATGAATTTTGTGAACTCCAAAAGAAAAGATTAGAAATTGCTCTTTTTTTAAATAGTCTTTAATTTTATAATAATTAAAAGGGGTGATTATGAATGAGATTATTAAAGATGAATTAAGTTTAGAGAGGACCATTATTGAGGCAGAAAGGTGTCTTTATTGTTTTGATGCTCCATGTGAAAAAGGCTGTCCAATAAATCTTCCAATTTCGAAATTCATCTTCTTTTTAAAAAACAAAAACTTTAAAGGAGCATATGAGGTTGTTAGAGAGTCTCATCCATTAATATCGATTGCAGGATTTGTTTGTCCTCAGGAAGTTTTATGTCAGGTTAATTGTACAAGAGGAAAAATTGATAGACCAATAAACATTAGAGAGTTACACAACTTTTTAACACTTTTTTATACTGACAATCATAATCTTTCTCTTCCTGAATATAAGTATGAAGAGGTTGCAATAATTGGTGGTGGTCCTGCTTCTTTATCTTGTGCTTTTTATTTAAGAGTTTTAGGTTATAAACCTCATCTTTTTACAGATGGTGAACTTGGAGGAATACCATTTAAGGAGATTTCAAATTATAGATTACCAGATGATGCTGTTAATAAGGATATAGATTTTATTAAAAACAATTTAATTTATAAACTTGAAAAGAAAAGAATAGAGAATTTAGATGATTTGTTAAAAGATTTTAAAGCAATTTTTATAGGTATAGGATTAGAAGATGAAATTGAACTTGATATTGAAGGAGTAAATAAAAGTGGAGTCTATATGGCAAGAGATATTTTGAGGAAAATTAAAAAAAGCGAAATCCCAGAATTTAATGAAAGAATAGGAATTATTGGTGGTGGAAATGTTGCTTTTGAAGTTGCTAACACAATAAAAACTCTTTTTGAAGAAAAGGAGGTCTTTATAATATATAGAAGAGGGATAAGTGATTTAAAATGTTATCCAGAGGAATTTGAAAGAGCAAAAAGATTGGGTGTTAATTTCTATTTTGGTGCAATACCAAAAGAAGTTATAGGCGGAAAAAGAATAGAGGGTTTAAAAGTTTGTCAAGTAAGTTTAAAAGAAAAGGGGTTAGATGGAAGAAGGATACCAAAATCAATAGAAAAAAGTGAGTTCATAATTCCTTTAACAGATTTAATAATTGCAATTGGACAAAAATTAGAAGAGGGTGTATTTCCAGAAATCGAAAAAGAAAATGGATTAATTAAGGTTGATGAAAATTTAATGACAAATATTAAAGGAGTTTTTGCTGGAGGTGACTGTATTAATGGTGGAGAAACAATTACAAGGGCTGCAAATGATGGAAAAATTGCTGCATTAAAAATAGATGAATATTTAAGGAGGCCGAAATAATATGTTTAAATTAAGAGATCTTTCAATTGATTTTTTGGGAATTTATCTTGAAAATCCATTCATTCTTTCAGCATCTCCATCAACAGATGAACTTGAAATGGTAATAAATGGACTTGAGGCAGGTTGGGCAGGAGCAATATTGAAAACAACATCAGTCGAAGAAAATCTCGTTCAATTGAAATATCCAATGATGTCATCTTTTGGAAATTATTCAAAGAGAATATTTGGACTAGGAAATATAGATTTAATTTCAAAATATCATATAGATGAAGTTGAAAAGAGGATAAAAATTTTAAAAGAAAGATATAAAAATAAATTAATTGCTGCAAGTATTATGGGAAGTAAAAAAGAAGATTGGCAAAATCTTGTTTATAGGTTGAAAAAAGCAGGAGTTGATTTGATAGAATGCTCATTTTCATGTCCACAAGGAAGTATGGGAGAAGCTCCAGGAAGAATGTTAGCACAATCTGTTGAAGCAACTGAAAAAGTTACAAGATGGGTAAAAGAGGCGGCAGAAAATACTCCTGTTTTAATAAAAATAACTCCTCAAGTAACAGATATAGTTGAAGTTGCAGAGGCAGTAAAAAGAGGTGGTGCTGATGGAATAACAGCAAGTAATACCATTCCATCTCTTTTGGGAATTGATATTTACACATTTGAACCATACCCAACTGTATTTGGTTATTCCTCATATTCAGGTCTGTCTGGAAATGCAATAAAACCTATTACATTAAGAACTATTTCAGAAATAAAAAGAAATGTTGATATTGTTGTCTCTGGAAATGGCGGAGCATATTCATCAAGAGATGCAATCGAGTTTATGCTAGTTGGAGCAAGTAATGTACAATTTTGTACATTGCCAATGGTTTATGGTTTTAGAGTTATAGAAGAATTGAAAATTGGCCTATCACATTATCTTTACGAAATGGGCTTTAAATCTCCAACTGAAATAATTGGAAAGGCTCTCGAGAAGATAAAAACAAATGAAGATCTTTTAATTTTAGATAGGGTAAAGGCAAAAATTGATGAAAGAAAATGTATTGGTTGTCAACTTTGTTTTGTGAGTTGTAGAGATGGAGGACATATGGCGATTGAAGTCACAGAAGATAGTAGAGTTCCTAAGGTTAATGAAGAAAAGTGCGTAGGATGTGCTTTATGTATGCAAGTTTGTCCAGTTGATGCAATAAGAATTTATGAATTGAAAGATAATAAAGAGCATTGTTTTATGAGAAGATGAAAAAAATTTTGATAAATTTTAAATTAAATGGAGAAAATATAGTAGATGAAGTTGAAGTAAATAAAACTCTTCTTGAATATTTAAGAGAAAACCTCCGATTAACTGGTCCAAAAGAAGGTTGCTCAAAAGGAGAATGTGGTGCATGTACAGTTCTTATTAATGGAGAAACTTTTAATTCATGTCTAGTTTTAATGCCTGAAATACAAAATAAAGAAGTTGTGACTATTGAAGGTATATCAAGAGAAAATCCTTTGATTTTAGAATATTTAATAAAAGAAGGTTCTTTTCAATGCGGATTTTGTGCACCTGGTATTGTGGTAAGTTTATACTCTTTTTTTAAAAAATTTAAAAAACCAACCATTTTAGAATTAAAAGAAGCAATATCAGGGAATTTGTGTAGATGTACTGGCTATAAAAAGATTGTTGATGCAGCAAAGAAATATATTGATGAGAGGTTTTAAAATGATGGAGTTTGAATATTTTAAACCGAAAAATCTATTTAAGGCAATTGATCTTGCAGAAAATTTTAAAATAAACAAAAAATTTTTAGCAGGTGGAACTGATTTGTTAGTAAGAATGAAAGACAATCTAATAAAAGAAGAAAACATAATAGATTTAAAAGATATTGATGAATTAAAAGGTATTTGGGAAAAAGATGATGAAATTGAGATTGGACCTTTAACAACATTTTCAGAAATTATTGAATCAGAAATTTTAAATAAATTTTCACCACTTCTTGTTCTTGCATCCAAAAAGGTCGGTTCACCACAAATTAGAAACAAAGGAACAATTGGAGGAAATATATGTAATGCATCTCCTGCAGGAGATTCTATTCCACCTTTATTTTGTGAAGAAGCAAAATTAATTCTTATATCAAAAAATGGAAAGAGAATTGTAGATATTGAAAATTTTTTTATTGGGCCAGGGAAAACAATTATAAATGATAATGAAATTTTATATAGGATAGTTATAAAAAAGTGGAGGGATAACGATATTGGTTTCTTTAATAAACTCGGACAGAGAAATGCCCTTTCAATATCAATTGCATCAAATTGTGTAAAAATTAGAAAAGAAAATGGAAAAGTTTTAGATATTAAAATTGCACTCGGCTCTGTTTCTCCAACTGTGGTTAGAGCAAAAAGGATTGAAGAAGAAATAAAAAATTTAAAAAATTTTGATGAAGATAAACTATTTATAATTTCATCTTTAGTTTCAAAAGAAATTGATCCAATAACAGATGTTAGAGGTACAAGAGAGTATAGAATTGAAGTATCAAAATATCTTCTTTTTGAAAGTTTAGTTAATTTATTAAATAGGTGAGTAATATGAGTTTAAAAATTGAAGAAATTATAAAATTGGAAAATGAAAGATGGATAGGAAAAAGGGTGGAACAGGTATTAATAAAAGAAAAAGTTAGTGGAAAATTAAAATATCCATCTGACCAATATTTTGAAAATATGCTATGGGGAAAAGTATTGAGAAGTAAATACCCTCATGCTTTAATTAAAAAAATTGATACTTCAAAAGCAGAAAACATAAAAGGTGTTGTAAAAGTTCTAACATACAAAGATATTCCAGGTTTAAATGGATTTGGAATAGTAGTACAAGATCAACCTGTTCTGTGTTTTGACAAAGTTAGATATCTAGGTGATGCAATTGCTCTAGTAGCAGCAGAAACAAAAGAGATTGCTGAAAAAGCAATAAAATTAATAGATGTTGAATATGAACCATTACCAGTTGTTGATGATCCTTTAAAAGCAATTGAGAAAAACTCCCCAAAAGTTCATGAAGGTGGAAACATACATCTTCACACAATAGTAAAAAAAGGTGATATTGAAAAAGGATTCAAAGAGGCTGATTTAATTATAGAAAATGAATATAGAACTGGGAGACAGGAGCATGCTTATCTTGAAACAGAAAGTGGTGTAGCATTTTATGATGAAGATGAAAATATTTTAACAGTTATATGTGGAGGTCAATACCCATTTAGAGATCAAATTCAAATTGCAAGGGTTCTTGCTTTTGATCCAAGAAAAATAAGGGTAATAAATGAACCAATGGGTGGTGGATTTGGTGGAAAAGATGAAATAACAACTCAAATACATCTTGCTCTTCTTGCTTATCATACAAAAAGACCTGTAAAAATCGAAATTTCAAGAGAAGAATCGATTATTTTCTCATGGAAAAGACATCCAATGATTTTAAAATATAAAACAGGAGTTAAAAAAGATGGAACTTTAGTTGCAAATGAGGTTTATATTTATTCAGACACAGGTGCATATGCATCATTAGGAGGTCCTGTTTTAAATCTTGCAATTGAACACTCCTGTGGTCCTTATAGAATTCCAAATACATACATTGAAGGTTATTGTATTTATACAAACAATGGTGTTTCAGGTGCTTTTAGAGGTTTTGGTGTAAATCAGGTTACTTTTGCAATGGAAACACAAATGGATGAAATTGCATATAAACTTAAAATTGATCCTGTTGAACTCAGAAGAAAGAATATTTTAAAAAAAGGCGAAGAGACAGGAATTGGAAGTAAAATTGAAACGAGCATAGGTTTAGATAAAATTCTTGATGAGATTGAGAAACATCCAATTTATAAAGAAAGAGATATAATTAAAATTTCAAATAAAAAATACAAAAAGAGGGGGGTTGGAATTGCTTTATCATATCAGGGTACAGGTCTTGGGGTCGGACTCCCAGATTATGGATCAGCAATTATAGAAATGAGAAGAGATGGGGGGTTTAATGTATATACTGGAAGTGTTGAAATTGGTCAAGGAACAAAAACAACTTTAAAAATAATAGCACTTGAATCTTTAAAAATATTGAATGAAGATAAAGTTTTCATTATAACTGGAGACACATTTTTAACTCCAGATTCTGGAACAACAACTGCATCAGGGGCAACATATAGAAGTGGTAGAGCAATAAAAATGGCATCTGAAAAGTTGATTAAAATTTTGAAAAAAGAGGTCTCTGAGATTTTTAATGTACCAGAAAATAATATAACTTTAAAAGATGAGATTTTTTATGATAAAAATGGAAATGAAATTGTTAATTATGAAAAATTAGGAGAAATTTTGTATGAAAAAAGAAGATTACCAAAAGTTGAGGCTCATTTTAATTTTCCAACATCAAAAACAAAAATTTTTGGTGCATTTGGTCTCCCACATCATATTTTTAGTTTCTCAGGAAGCATTGCATTAGTTGAAGTTAACATATTAACAGGAAAGGTGGATCTATTAAAAGCAGTTAATTTAATTGATGGTGGAAGGGTTATAAATAAAATTGGATTTGAAAGTCAATCTGAAGGTGGAGTAGTTATGGGAATGGGTTATTCTTTAATGGAAGATGTAATAATTAAAAATGGTGAATTTTTAACAAAAAATTTTTCAACATATATTATCCCCACATCAATGGATGCTCCTACTGAAATTGAAACAATACCAATTGAAAGTTATGAAGAACTTGGTCCTTATGGAGCAAAAGGAATAGGAGAGACAACAATGGTTCCAATTGCTCCAGCAATAACAAATGCAATTTTTGATGCAACTAAAGCAAGAATAAAACAAATTCCAGCCAATCCAGAGAGAGTATTTTTTAAAATAAGAGAAATTGAAAAGGAGAAAAATAATGAAAATTTTATTTAAGGATGTAACTTATATCGGAACAATGGATAATGAAGGCAGAGAAATTGAGAATGGATATGTTTTAGTAGAAGATGGAATAATAAAATATATAGGAAAAGAAGAACCAAAAGATATTTTTAATTTAGTAATTGATGGAAGGGGTAAACTTATGCTTCCTGGTTTTGTAAATACTCATCACCATTTTTATCAAACTCTTTTCAGAAATATAAAAGAAGTTAATGATCTTAAACTTTTTGATTGGCTTGTTTATCTTTATGAAAGATGGAAATTTATTGATGAAGAGGCTGTTTATATATCAACAATAGTTGCAATTCTTGAGATGATGAAAAGTGGAGTAACTACAACAACAGACCATCTATATCTTGTTCCTTTTGGGAATACAAAAATTTTTGATGCACAAATTGAAGGAGCAAAACTTACAAAAATAAGATTCCATCCAACAAGAGGTTCTATGTCTTTATCTAAGAAGGATGGTGGTCTTCCTCCAGATAGCGTTGTTCAAAAAGATGAAGATATTTTAATTCATACTGAAGAGATGATAAAAAAATATCATGATCCTAAAAAATATTCAATGTTGAGAATTGCAATTGGACCATGCTCACCTTTTTCTGTAACAAAAAATATAATGATCGAAAGTCTGAATTTATCAAAGAGATATAATGTTCTCCTTCATACTCATCTTGCTGAAACTATAGATGAGGAAAGATATTGTTTTGAAAAATTTAATTTAAGACCAGTTGATTTGATGGATAATCTTGGATGGATAAATGAAAATGTTTGGTTTGCTCACATGGTTCACTTAAATGATAATGATATAGAAAAACTCGCAAAAGGAAGAGTGGGTATGGCTCATTGCCCAACATCAAATATGAAATTAGGTTCAGGGATAGCAAGAGTTGTTGAAATGAAAGATAAAATAAAAATTGGACTCGCTGTTGATGGAAGTTCAAGCAATGATACAAATAATTTTATTCATGAAATAAGAAATTCACTTTTATTACAAAGAGTAAAGTATGGCTCAAGTTCTATATCATCAAGAGATGTTTTAAAATTTGCAACAATTGGTGGTGCAAAAGTATTAAAAATGGAAGATTATATAGGTTCGATTGAAGTTGATAAATCTGCAGATTTAATTATGTTTGATTTAAATAAATTGGAATTTGCTGGTGGTTTAAATGATATTCTTTCAATACCAGTTTATCTTGATGCCAAAAAGGTTGATTTTCTAATGATAAATGGAGAAATTTTAATTGAAAATGGAGATTTTGTAAATATTGATGATAAGGAGTTTATAGAAAAACAGAATAAAATCTCTAAAAAAATTCTAGATAGAATTTAAAAAATTAATTACTCATCTATTTTTGGCAATACAATTCCTAATTGTTTATCATATTTACCTTTTTTATCTTTATAACTTTCTTCACATTCTTCATCACTCTCAAAAAATATTAATTGTGCGATTCCTTCATATGCATAAACTTTTACTGGTAGTGGCGTCGTGTTTGAAATCTCAATAGTTATCTCTCCTTCCCACTCTGCTTCTATAGGTGTTATATTTACTATTATTCCACATCTTGCATATGTTGATTTACCAATACAAATACCAAGAATTTTTCTTGGCATTCTTATATATTCAATACTTCTTCCAAGAATAAAAGAATTTGGAGGAATTACACAAGTTTCTCCTTTATAATCTACAAAACTTTTTGGATCGAAATTTTTTGGGTCAATTATTGAATTGAAAACATTTGTAAAAATTTTAAATTCATCAGAAAGGCGAATATCATATCCATAAGAAGATAGACCATATGAAATTACGCCTTTTTTAATTTGCTTCTCCTCAAATGGTTCAATCATTTTAAACTCTATAGCCATTCTTTTAATCCACTTATCACTCTTTATCATTTTTACACCTTATATAACCATCTTCTATTTCAAAATCTTCAAAAACTATTGGAGCATGCTTTTTTAAAATTTTTAAAATTTCTATAAAAACTTTTCTTATCTCCCATTGTGCTTCCTTACTTCCTCTGAGTTTTATCATATGTCTTAATTCTCTAAAATTTGCAGTTAAAACTATTTCAGTTTTAGTTGCATTAGGCAATACAAATCTTGCGTCTTCTTTTGGAATACCTAAATTTATCAAATCTTTATATGTTTTTTTACAAATTTCCATAAAATCTTTGTATAAATTAAATGTATTTTCGTTCTTTTTAATACTATCTGGTATAATATAATCGAAATTCGATTCATCAACATATCTTTGTGATTTTTGAGTATATGAAGCAATTCTATGCCTTACAAGTTGATGAGTTAAACTCCTTGAAACACCTGTAATAAGAAAAGAAGCGACGGCATGTTCAAAAACAGATTCATGTCCAAGTTTTTTTATCATTCTAATAAACTTTATATGACTATCATCTGTTATCTTTTCATGTGATTCATGAGATACTCTTCCAGCAAATTCAATTATTTTTTCAGAATTAGGAGTAATATAAATTAATTTTACTTCCAAATATTATCCTCTTTTTGGTGGTCTTACAATTATTTCACTTAATTCTGGTTTTTTCTTTAATTCTTCTTTCAGTGCCTCTTCTCTCGCTGGATTAACATAATTAGGATCTTCAAATGAATATTTAAAGTTTGTATGAATATCATATCTTCCCTCAATTAAAGCAACTGTATCTTCTACAAAAACGAGTTCTTCATCTGTTGGTATAACAAAAATTCTAACTTTTGAACCATCTCCTGTAATTTCAGTTTCAGCATTTCTTGTTTTTGAAATTTCATTTTTTCTCTTATCATATATTATTCCAAGATTTTCAAGACCATCTAATGTTTTACCACGAATAGTTGGACTCATTTCACCAACACCTGCTGTAAATACAATTGCATCCACTCTTCCAAGAACAGCATAATATGCACCAATATACTTCTTTAATCTATATGTTTCTATTTCAATAGCAAGTTTTGCCCTTTCATCACCTTCTGATGCTGCTTTTTCAACATCTCTTCTATCTGTATATTTTCCAGTTATTCCTAAAATTCCACTCTTTTTATTAAGTATATTATCAAGTTGATCAACTGTTAAATTCTCTTTTCTCATAATAAAAATATCTATACCAGAATCGTGATCACCTGCTCTTGTCCCCATAACAAGACCTTCAAGAGGAGTTAAACCCATTGATGTATCAACAGAAATTCCATTTTTTACAGCATTTGCGCTCGCTCCATTTCCAATGTGAAGACAGATTAAATTTGTTTCAAATGGATCTTTTCCTAATAAAACTGCTGCCCTCTTTGAAACATACAAAAATGATGTTCCATGAAAACCATATCTTCTTACTCTATATTTCTCATACCATTCATATGGAAGTGAATAAATATATGCTTGTCTTGGCATTGTTTGGTGCCAAGCTGTATCCATAATAGCACAATGAGGAACATCTGGAAGCAACTCTTTAGCTGCTCTAACACCTAAAAGATTTGGTGGATTATGTAATGGAGCAAGATCGGATAGAGACTCAAATGTTTTTAAAAATTCATCATCTATTATTGTCGATTTTGCAAATTTTTCGCCACCATGAACCATCCTATGTCCAACCCCTTGTATGCTTTTTAGATCTTTTATTACTCCTATCTCAGGGTCAAGAAGTGTATCAATTATTAATTTAATTGCTATCTTATGATCTGGACAATCATGCTCAACTTTATAATTTCCTTTTCCATTTGCATAATGATCAATAAATGAACCGCCTATTCCAACTCTTTCAACTATCCCTCTTGCTAAAATTTTTCTCTCGCTCCATCTGTAAAGTTGATATTTGACCGAAGAACTTCCGCAATTTAATGTGAGTATGTCCATTAAAAAACCTCCTTTTGTTTTTTATATATCAAAAATAATATCAACTTTATATAAATTATCAACTTTTTCAATAATCATATCTTCTAATGTACATGCCTTTATTGCATATTTAATTTTATGTTTTTTTTCATTGAATGTTTCACCAAAAAAAATTCCCTTAATATAATTTTCATTAAATATATCAATTTTAAACTCTTTGATAATGAAAAATTTTGAATCAAATAGATAAATGAATTCGTTTAGGAATTTATTTAACAATAATTCGATAAATGGTGCTTCTATCTCAAAACAAACTTCATTTTCTAAATTAATTCCACTCTCTTCTCTCATCAAAAAAAGAGTTCCTTCTCCGGCATTTTCAAAGAGTTGTTTAAGCGTTTCTCCATATACTCTTATTCCAATATCCGCAGTATGTGGAAAAATTTCAAATTTTTTCATTTTTAAAAAGCGCTAAACCTCTGACAAAATCGTTTTCATCTATATTTATAATTTTTACTCCAGATGCTGTTCTTTTCTGTATTGGTATATCATTAACCCTAACTCTTATTATTTTTCCATTTTTTGTAACAATAAAAAGATCATCTTTTTCTCCAACACTTCTTACTGCAACAACATAATCTTTTTTTAGTCTAATGCCTCTCATTCCAGAAATTCCTCTATTTTTTACAGGTATCTCTTCAAAATTAATTCTCTTTCCTTTTCCTTTCTCTGTTATTATAAATAGTGTTTTATTAACTTCTTCAATATCAAAACTACTTATTTCATCATCTTTTTTTAATCTTAAACCCTTTACCCCTTTGGCACCTCTTCCTTGTGGTCTAAGTTTTCTTAAATTGAATTTTGCGATATTTCCATTTTTGGTCATTACAAGGATATTCTCTTCTCCATTAACAACTCTAACTCTTTTTATAAAATCTCCTTCGTCAAGTCCCATTATCTTCATACCATTTCTTCTTAAATTTTTCAAATATTTATTATCAACAAGTTTAATCTTGCCTTTTGATGTAAAGATTAAAATAAACTTTTTATCAATATTTCCTGTATATATTGATGTAACTCTTTCATCAGGATGGAGGGGAAGTAGAATATGAAGTGCTTCTCCTTTAGACTTCTTCTCACCTTCAGGAATTTCATAAACAGGAAGTGAGTATACTTTCCCAAAATTTGTAAATAGATATAAATTTTTATGAGTTGATGTAAAATATATATCTTTTATCTCATCTTCTCTTCCAAGAGTTATTCCTTTAATTCCTTTTCCTCCTCTATTTTGAATTATAAAATCATGAAGGTTAGTTCTTTTTATATAACCATCACAAGTTAAAAACACTATAACATCTTCATCTTGAATTATATCTTTGATTGACAATTCTTCTATTTTTTCTTCTTTTATTTCTGTTTTTCTTTGATCGTTATACTTCCTTTTTATTTCAAGAAGTTCATTCTCAATTTCATTAAGAAGCATATCTCTATTTGTAAGAATTTCATTTAATCTTTTAATATTTTCTTCTTTTGTTTTTATATCTTTTTTCAGTTTTTCCACTTCAATTGACATTAATCTTGAGAGTCTCATATCTAATATTGCATTACTTTGTTCATCTTCGATTTCTAAAAATTCATTGAGTTTTTGCCTTGCATCTTCTCTATCTTTGGATTTTTTTATGATTTCTATAACCTCATCAAGTTTATCAATTCCCTTTCTAATTCCTGTTAAAATTTTGAGTTCTTTTTTCTCTTCTCTTAATTCAAAAATTGCTCTTTTTGTAATAACTTCCTCTCTAAATTCAAGAAAAGAAATAAGAACATCTTTTATAGAAAGAAGCTTTGGTTTTCCATTAATTAGGGCAACAAAATTCACAGGAAAGGATGTCTTTAACTCTGTATACTCATATAATTTTTTTTCAAATACATTAGTATCAACATTCTTTTTTAACTCAATTACTATTCTTATACCCTCTTTGGATGACTCATCTCTTATATCATCAATCTCTTTTAATTTTCCATTTTTAACTAGTTCAACAATTCTTTTTATTAGATTTGCCTTATTAACATTGTAAGGAATCTCATAAATTACATATGATAATGTTTTCCCAATTTTCTCAAATTTTCCTCTACCTTTAATTATTACTGAACCTCTACCAGTTTCAAAGTATGATTTTATTCCATCATAATTTAAAATCACACCTTTTGTTGGAAAATCAGGTCCTTTAAGAACTTTCATTATATCGTCAATAGATTTATTTCTATCTCTCAAAAGTAAAATTAATGCATCAATAACTTCTCCTAAATTATGTGGAGGTATATTTGTAGCCATTCCAACTGCAATGCCACTTGCTCCATTTAAAAGAATGTTTGGTATTTTTGCTGGAAGAACCTCGGGTTCTTTTAAGGTACTATCAAAATTAGGTCTAAAATTAACAGTCTCTTTTTCGAGATCTTGTAATAGTTCAAGAGATATTGGAGCAAGCCTAACTTCTGTGTATCTCATTGCTGCAGGAGGGTCACCATCTATACTTCCAAAGTTGCCTTGACCTTCAACAAGTGGATATCTCATTGTAAAATCTTGAGCCATTCTTACAAGTGCTTCATAGACTGGAGTATCTCCATGAGGATGATATTTTCCTAAGGTTTCGCCAACGATTCTTGCACTTTTTTTAAATGATGAATTTGGAAGATTCCCTAACTCTTTCATTGAATATAATATTCTTCTTTGTACAGGTTTTAAGCCATCTCTTACATCTGGAAGTGCTCTTGATACAATAACACTTAATGCGTAAGACAAATATGAATCTTTTAATTCATTTTCTATTGGAATTACTATTTCTCTCTCTTTAGATATCAAGTTCCTTCACCTCCAGAGCATGTTCTTCAATGAAATTTTTTCTTATTAAAACATCCTCACCCATTAATGTATCAATAATTTCTTTTGCTTTTATTGCATCATTTATTTCAACCTTTTTAAGAATTCTTTTCTCTGGATTCATTGTAGTTTCATAAAGTTCCTCTGGATTCATTTCACCAAGACCCTTAAATCTATTTATTGAATATTTCGTCCCATTTTTTTCAAGTTCATTTACTATCCTATCCTTTTCACTTTCTGAATAAACATATATGGTATTTCTTCCATATAAGATTTTGTATAGAGGCGGAAGAGCAACATAAAGATAACCTTTCTCAATAATCTCTCTTAAATATGTCCAAAAAAATGCAAGAAGGAGAGTTTTTATGTGAGAACCATCTATATCAGCATCGGTCATTATAATTATCTTTTTATATCTTAACTTACTTATATCAAAATTCTCCAGTATACCAGTTCCTAAAGAAGCAATTATGGATTTAATCTCATTATTATCCAAAATTTTATGAATAGAAGATTTTATTGCATTTAAAATTTTACCTTTTAAAGGTAAAATTGCCTGTGTTGTTCTATTTCTTCCTTGTTTGGCACTTCCACCTGCTGATTCACCCTCCACTATAAAAAGCTCTGCTTTTTCAGGATCTTTTTCAGAACAATCTGCAAGTTTTCCGGGTAAAGTTTCATCAAAAAACACTTTCTTTCTTACAAGTTCTCTTGCTTTTCTTGCAGCTTCTCTTGCTTTTTTACTTAGTTCAACTCTTTTTAAAATTGCTTTAAGAGTATTTGGATTTTTTTCAAGATAACTCAATAAATTATGATAAATAAAATCTTCAAACTCTTTTTTTACCCAAGAATTACCAAGTTTTGTTTTTGTTTGACCCTCAAATTGTGGTTCAAATATTTTTATATTAATTATTGAAAAAAGACCTTCTGAAACATCTTCCCAGGTAAAAGAATCATCATTTTTAAGAAATTCAAATTTTTTTCCTTCTTCATTTAAAAATTTTGTTAATCCACTTTTAAATCCAGTAAGATGAGTACCTCCTTCATATGTAAATATAGAATTTACATATGATAAAATGTTTGATTTTGTAGTATTAGTATATGCAAATATTACTTCAAAAAAATAATCTTCCTTTTCCTCAAAAAAATAAATTGGAGAAGATACAAGATCTTTATCTTTTAAAATTTCTTCAAAATATGATTTAATGCCACCTTCAAATAAAAATTCCTCTTCTTTATTTACCCTTTCATCAATTAATTTTATTTTTAATCCTTTATTTAAAAATGCTAAAGTTTTTAATCTCTCTTTTATAATTTCATAATTAAATTCAGTTGTTTCAAAAATCTCTCTATCTGGTTTAAATCTAACATAAGTTCCAGTTTTTACTTCTGGAATCTCCTCTTCTTTTAAATTTGTTATACTTTTTCCTCTCGAAAAAGTTTGAAAATATTTTTTACCATCTCTATAAACCTCAATATATAACTCTTCAGATAGGGCATTAACAACAGATACTCCAACACCATGAAGACCACCTGAAACTTTATATACCTTTCCTTCAAACTTTCCTCCTGCATGGAGTTTTGTTAATGCAAGTTCTATTCCAGAAATTTTATATTGTGGATGAATATCTGGAGGAATACCCCTACCATCATCCAATACAGATACAGAGCCATCTTTATGTAATGTAACTACAATATTTTTGCAAAATCCAGCCATTGCTTCATCAATTGAATTATCAACAACTTCGAAAACAAGATGATGGAGACCAGATGAATCTGTTGAACCAATGTACATACTTGGTCTTTTTCTAACACCTTCTAAACCTTCAAGAACTTTTATGTATGAAGCATCATAAGAATTATTTCTTTCTTCCATTTTCCTTCCTCATTAAATAAACTTTTAAATCTTTTATAATTTCCAAACCAAAACTATCATTTATTTTTTTCTTTATCTCTGGAAATAGATTAATAAAATTTTCACTCCAAGTTGGATGGTCTGAATAAACATATAAAACTCCGTTTCTAATATTTTTTGGAAATATGTGAGTTGAAATTAAATTTCCCACATAATTTTTCCAGTTTAAAATTATCTCTTTTTCATAAATCTTCTTTTTAATATCTCTCTCTTCTAAAAATCTATCGAGAATTTGAGATAACCTCTCAAGCATTCAATAAACTCCTTTTTCCAAAAAAAAAGTGGAACCACCAACTTTAAGTTCCACTGGAACAATTTCCTCTGAAAAAGATGTAATAATAACTTGATTAAAATTATACAATATTTCTATCAGATTTTCAATCTTTTCTTTATCAATTGTTTCAAAAAGGTCGTCTATTAAAATTATCGGTTTTTTATTCAATTCATTATAAATAACATTGTAAAGAGAAAGAATTAAATATAAAGAAAGTTCTTCTACCTCTCCAAGAGAAAATAGGTTTTTTATTTCACAACCTTTATAAAGGAAAATAATATCATCAAGATGTGGACCAATTAATCCATAACCTCTATCTATCTCTTCATTTTTTATTTTATTTAACTCTTGAATTGATATTAGTTTTGGTTCATAGAAAATCTCAACATTTTTTAAATAAAAATTTTTTAATTCATTTGATATCTTTTTAATAAAATTATCTCTTTTTTCCTGAATAATATACCCTTTCTCAAAAAGTTTCTCATTTAAAGAATCGAGGAGAATTTCAAGATAAAAATTTCCTCTGTCTTCCTTTAATTTTTTTAAAGTTGAATTTTTTGATTGTAATATATCTGAATATTCTGAAATAATATTTTTATAATCTTTATCTATTATTGAAATATGAGTATCTAGAAAATTTCTTCTTAATTCAGGCTCTTTTAATATAATATCTTTTGTTCTAAAATTAAAGAAAATAACTGGCACTATTCCTATCAATTCCTTTTGAGATTGAATTGGTTTTCCATTAATTGAAATTATTTTTCTTTTTTCTTTATAAATAATCTCAATTTTTATATTTTTATTAAAATCATTATAAAAAAATAGACCATTTAAATAGAAACTTGTCTCTCCAAACTTCGGAAGTTCAGATTCTTTTATGTTGTTAAATGTATTTCCATATGAAAGATAATAAATTGCATTTAATAAATTTGTTTTTCCACTACCATTTTTTCCAATAATGAGATTAATTTTTTCCTTAAAATCAATAGATAGATCTTCGATATTTCTAAAAGTTAAAACTTTTAAAGTTTTTATAATCATTCAGATCTATATGGCATTATAATGTAAAGATATTTGTCACCATCCTTAAAAGTTACTGGTGATTCACTATCAAAGAAAATCATTTTAATTTTCTCTTCTTCCATTGTTTTTATTCCCTCAATAACCTTTTTATTATCAAGATAAATTTTTTCATCTTTTCCATTGCCTTCTAAAATTTCTATTTCTTCAACTCCTTCACCAATATCAATTGAACTTCCCTTTAAAATAAGTTTATTTTTTATCTCAAATTGTACTTTACCACTACCTTCTCTTGTAATTAATAACAATCTTTGAAGAGAATCTATTAAATCTCTCTTATTAACAATTATATATTTATCTTCACTTCTAGGAAGAACCATTTCATAATTTGGAAAATTTCCTTGACCCATTCTTGAAATAAAGTAAACAGACGATCCTTCATATGAAAAACTTCTTGGTGAGAATGAAAGTTTAACAATCTCCTTTTCTTCTAAGTCAACTATTCTTTCAAGAACAGAAACACTTCCTTTTGGAATTAAAAATGAAAATTCACTCTCATCTTTTTTAAAGAAATTGCTTACAAAAAATGATAATCTATTTCCATCAGTTGAAACCATTTTAATATTATCTCCTTTAAATTCAACAAGACAAGAAGAAAATTCAAGTCTTGTTTTTTGAGGATCACCAATTGAAAATGAAATTTTTCCTAGACCATTTTTTAAAAATTCTCTATTTACTAAAAACTCTTTTTCAATATCATCCATTGTTATAAATGGATAGTCTTCTTCAATTATTCTTATTTTATATTCTTTACCATTTGAATTTATATTTATAAAACCCTCTTTTTTCTCAATAATTATCTCATCAGTAGAAAAGGATCTAATTAAATTTTGAAATGTTTTAGATGAAACTATTATTCTTTCAATTTCACCCTCATATTGAAAATAATATTTTATTCCAACTTCTAAATCAGTACCTATTAAAACACCCATATTTTTTTCACTATCAATTAATACATTTGATAAAATTGGCATTGTTGGAACTTGCTTTACGACTCTATTTAAAATTGAAAATCCTTTTAAAATATCCTCCTTTTTAACTTTAAACATACTCTAATCCTCCTTCTAATTCATTTAATTATTTAGTAAATTTAATAATCTTTGTTGAAATGTTGAAAACATATAAAAACTCTTATTAATAGAAAAAAATTTATAAACAATTTATTATTCACCTATCAACAACCTTTTTAAATCTTCAATACAAGCTCTTAAATTTTCATCTTTCTTTAAATCTTTTTTAATTTTTTCTATTGAATGAAGAACTGTTGAGTGGTCTCTACCTCCAAATAACTCACCAATTTGAGGAAGTGAATAATTTGTTAATTCTCTAATTAAATACATTGCTATTTGTCTCGGAACAACATAATCTTGAGATCTTCTTTCACCTTCAAGATCTTTAATTGATAAAGAAAAATAATCTGCAACAATTTGTTTTATTTTATCTGGACTTAAATCAACTTTTTTTACTTTATCATATATTCCAGACAAAACCTTTTTAACAAAATCAAGTGTTATCTCTTGATTACTTAATGAAGCGTGTGCAAGAACTCTAATTAAAGCTCCTTCCAATTCTCTTATATTTGTTGTAATTCTTTCAGCAATAAAATTAAAAACCTCATCCGGAACAAAAATTTTCTCTTTCTCTGCTTTTTTCTTTAAAATTGCAACTCTTGTTTCAAAATCAGGTGGAGCAATATCCACCATTAAACCCCATTCAAATCTACTTCTCAATCTATCTTCAAGTGTTGGTATCTCTTTTGGAATTCTATCACTTGTGATTACTATCTGTTTATAATTGTTGTGGAGGGTATTAAATGTATGGAAAAACTCTTCTTGTGTTCTTTCTTTACCTGCAAGAAACTGGATATCATCAATTAATAGACAATCAACATTCCTATACTTTTCATGAAAATCATTCATTTTATTTTTTTGAATCGAATTTATCACTTCGTTTGTAAAAACCTCACTTGTTACATATGTAACTTTCAAAGCAGGTTTTGTTTTTATAATATAGTGGCCAATCGCTTGTATTAAATGAGTTTTACCAAGACCAACTCCTCCATATATAAATAGTGGATTATAAGACCTTCCAGGATTCCTTGCAACAGCTAAACTTGCAGCGTGTGCAAGTTTATTACTTTCTCCAACAACAAAGTTTTCAAAAGTGTAATTTTCATTTAAACCAAATGAATTTTTAGGTTCAATTTCAATTGTTTTAAATTCATCTTCATCTTTTTTAATAACAACAAATTCTATATTTATTTCTTTTCCAGAAACAGCCCTCAAAACTTCTTTAATAAGAGAAAGGTAGTTACTTCTCAACCAATCTCTTGCAAATTCAGAAATTACACCAATCTTTAAACTATCCTCTGTCTCCTCAATAACTTCAGTGGTTTTAAACCAAGTTTCAAAAGATGGTTTTGCAAGATAATCTTTTATGACTCCAAGCGCTTTTTCCCAAATACTCTTCATATCTTTTCCACATTTTCCACAATTACCTGTGGAAAACATAACCCAAAATTTCAGAAAATTTTTACATGTTTTCCACAGGCAATAAAATCGCTTTATTAGTATATAAAATTTAATTTTTAATTTCAACAGTATAAAAATAACATTAATGATTTGTGTAAATTTAAAAATTATCGTTAAAAAATTACTTATTTAATTTATTTTTCTTCTTTTCTATCGAGAAGGGCTTGAAGAAGCGATGAATCATCTATTGATTCAATATAACTTGCACCTGACACTCCTCTTGCAAGTGATGTCATTTTAATATTATATTTTTTTAAAATTTTTTTAATATACTCTTTTGTTAAATCCCCCTCCCATTGTGGTGATAAAGCGAAAATTACCTCTTCTATCTTTCCGCTTTTTACTCTTTCTTCAAGAGAATCAATTGTTAAATGTTCTGTTCCAAGGCCTTGAGTTGTTGAAATATGGCCTCCTAAAATATGGTAAAGACCTTTATATTGTTCAAGAGATTCAATTCTTATCAAATCTTTTACATCCTCAACAACAAGTATCGTTTTTTTATCCCTCGTTTCATCTCTACAAATAGAACAAACATCATCATTTTCAGTTAAATTAAAACAGATTTTACAAATTTTAACATTTTTTCTTAAGTTATTTATTCCTAACATTAATTCTTCAATAAATTCATCTTTTGATCTTAATATATATAGAGCAATTCTTTCTGCACTTTTGGGCCCTATTCCTGGAAGTTTTGATAGAATTTCAATTAGTTTATTTAAACTTTTAGGATATTGATACATTTAATATTTCTAAAATTTTTTTCGATATTTTAAAGAACTCTTTTGAAGATATAGATTCAGGATTGAAAATTACAATTGGAAATCCATTGTCGCTACCCTTTCTTAACTCTATTTCAATTGGAATTTTTCCAAGTAGTGGTACATTAAGGATTTTGCTCATATTTTCACCACCACCACTTCCAAAAATTTCATAATTTTTATTAGATTCAGGACATACGAAATAACTCATATTTTCAATTACACCTAAAATTTTTACATTCATTTTCTGAAATGCAATTGCAGATCTTGTTGCATCAAGTTTTGACACTTCTTGTGGTGTTGTAACAATCAAAACACCATCTATTGGAAGAGAGCCGCCCACTGTTAAAGTTTCATCTCCTGTACCAGGTGGTAGATCTATAAAAAGAAAATCGAGTTCATCCCAAAGCACATCTTCATATAACTCTTCTATCGCCTTAGAAATAAGTGGGCCTCTCCATAAAACTGGTGAATTTTCGTTTTCAATAAAAAATCCTATTGAGATAACCTTTACTCCATATTTTTCAATTGGTAATATTTTCCCATTCAAAACAGAAGGCTTCTCATCTATTCCAAACATTAATGGAATATTTGGTCCATTTATATCTGCATCTAAAACTCCAACTTTAAATTTCAATTTTGAAAGAGACACTGCAATATTTGTTGTAACTGTTGATTTTCCAACTCCGCCCTTGCCTGATGCTATTGCAATTATATTTTTAATTTTTCCTTTAATTTTTTTTAAATTAAGTTTTATTTTTAAATCTTCAAGTTCATTCTTACTCATTGTTTTATAATTTATATTTATCTCTTCAAAGCCAATCTCTTTTAATTTATTTTCAATCTCCTTTCTTATTTTATCTTTAAGTGGACAATCAGGAATTGTGTAGTATATATCAACCGAGATTTTTTTATCTAAAATTTCAATATTTCTAACCATATTCAATTCAACAACACTTTTATTTAATTCAGGATCCAATACTTCATTTAATTTTTCTAAAACAATCTCTTTGTTCATTTAAAATCTCCTTTACTCTTCAAAAACATATCTTTTGAAGTTCGCTTTTTTGTTAAATATTAAATATAGATATATTCCTTTAAACATTATATCAGTTGCCATAGCAAGCCAAGCACCAAATATACCAAGGAAAAAATATTTAACTAAAATATAAGCAAGAGGAATCCTTATTAAATACATTCCTATTGTTGTTGCCCAAAATGGAGATGATGTATTTCCTCCTCCTCTTAATCCACCCATAAAAATTAAAACCATAGCAAAAAATGGTTGAGCAACTGAAATTATTCTTACAGCAACCCTTGTATAATCTATTACCTTTTTTTCATCTGTAAAAATTCTTATAAAAAGATCTGGAAAGAAAAACAAAACAATCCCAACAAGACTCATAATTAAGAGAGTTATTCTTAAAGAAGTGAATGTATATTTTTTTGCTAAAATTTCATCTTCCCTTCCGATAGCTTTACCAACAAGCGTTGTCGTTGCATTTGTAAATCCAAAACCTGTATTAAATGAAAGAGATTCTATGTTAATTGAAATTCTATGTGCAGCAAAAGCCTCAGTTCCAATATTAAGAACTATATTTCCAAAAAATAGATTTCCAAAAGAAAACATGAATCTTTCAAGCGATGCTGGAAATCCTATTTTTATCATATTTTTTATTATTTCAAAATTCAATTTAACAATTTTAAAATCAATTTTTAACCCCTTTTTTTTATTAAAAATCAGTATAAGATATATAATTAGCATTACTCCTCTTGAAATTGATGTTGCTATTGCAGCACCTTTAACTCCCATTTGAGGAAATCCAAATTTTCCAAAAATTAAAATATAATCTAGTAAAATATTGATACTATTTGAAATAATGGATAAATAAAAAGGAGTTTTTGTATCACCTATACCTCTGAAAACTGCACCAAATATTATTGGAGAAACAAAAACAATTGAAGGGACGATTATATAAAACATATAATCTCCCGCTAATTTTTTTAAAGCAACTTCTCCACTGAATAGATAGAAAATTTTATATGAGAAAAAGATACCAAAGATGAAAAAGAAAGTTGATAAAAGGATTGAAAGGTATATTGCTTGCCAAACTATCTCTTTGGTTTTTTCAATCTTTCCTGCACCATAATTTTGGGCAACCAATACGTTTACACCTATATTAATTGTCATCATTATTGCAAGAAAAACAAAAATAAGTTGATTAGCTAGACCAACCCCTGCAAGAGACAAAGCGCCTAATCTGCCTACGAACGCCATATCGACAAAAGAAAATATAGTATGTAAAAGATTTTCTCCAACAGATGGAAGCGAAATATTCAAAATCTCTCTTTTTATATCTTTTTCCTTTTTAATATTTAAAAGGTTTTTTTTATGATTAAACAATAATAAATTCATCTCAATCTTAATTTATATTAATTTAAAATAAAAATTTGTCAACTTTTTAAATATGTGATATTATATATAAGATTTTTCAAGAGAATTTGAATTGCTATATAAGGAGGATAAAGATGAGAGAGATTAAGCTTGTTGAAAACAGTTTTCTAAAGGAAAATATACCTCAATTTAAACCCGGAGACACACTAAGGGTTTATATAAAAATTAAAGAGGGAGGAAAAGAAAGAATTCAAGTTTTTGAAGGTATATGTATAGCGAGAAGTGGTGGAGGAACAAGAGAAACATTCACTGTAAGAAAAGTATCATTTGGAGTTGGAATTGAGAAAATTTTCCCTCTTCACTCACCATCAATTGAAAAAATTGAAGTAGTTCGTTATGGAGATACAAGAAGAGCAAAGTTATATTATTTGAGAGAATTAAAAGGCAAAAAAGCGAGAGTTAAAGAAAAAATAAAAACTAAAAAAGTTTATGAAGAACCTTTAGATGAAGAGAAAGAGGAGATAGAATCTAACGAAGAAAATAAAAGTTAATTTATGAATAAAATTTTAAAAGAGACAATTAGTTGGATTCTAACTTTTGTTATTGCTTTTGTATTAGCATTCGGTATAAGAACATTTGTAATAGAACCATATAAAGTACAGATGTCTTCAATGAATCCAACTCTTTATGAAAATGATCTTATTATGGTAAATAAATTTATTTATAAATTTAGAGAACCAAAGAGAGGAGAGATTGTTATATTTAAACCACCTTATGGTGATAAAGATTATATAAAAAGAGTAATTGGCCTTCCAGGAGAAACTCTTGAAATTAAAGATGGATATGTATTTATAAATGGTGAAAAATTAGTGGAAAATTACATAAAAAATTCTACACCTGGTATTTTTGGTCCAATTAAAATTCCAGATGGATACGTATTTGTTATGGGAGATAATAGAGGAAACTCTCTTGATTCAAGAGAGTTTGGACCAATTGATATAAAAACTATTGATGGAAGGGCAGATTTTGTTTTTTGGCCAATAAATCATATTAAAAATTTAAATAATGTTAAATGGTGAAAATAAATTAATAATTGGTATAGATGAAGCAGGAAGAGGGGCAATTGCTGGCCCATTAGTTACATGTTCTTTTGTTAGTATAAAGAAGATTCCATCATTTGTAAAAGATTCAAAAATTTTAACAGAAGAAAAAAGAGAAGAGATTTTTAAATATTTTTTAGATAATAATTATTCATTTGGAATTGGGGTTGTTTCTCCATCATATATAGATAAGTATGGAATTATAGAGGCTTTAAAATTATCAATAAAACTTTCTTTAGATTTTCTTTGTGAAAATTGTTTTATATTTGATGATTCATTTTTTAAAAATTATGAAATTTATAAAAATTATTCTTTATTCTTTGGAGAAAAAATGAAAAAGGAACCTTTTTTAATTTTAATTGATGGAAATTTAACTTTTATTGAAAATTATAGAACTATTTCAATAATAGATGGAGATTGCAAAATTCCAATTATAAGTGCTGCATCGATTGTTGCAAAAGTTGTAAGAGATAGAATAATGAAAAATTTGGATGAAAAATATGAAAAATATAATTTTAAATTGAACAAGGGCTATGGGACAAATGAACACTTTAAGAGGATTTCAATTTTTGGAATAACAGATTTTCACAGAAAAACATTTATAAAGGAGGTTTTTTAAATGAAAATAGGATTAATTCCAATAAGTTCAGATGAATCAAGAAGACCCATAGAAATTAAATTTTTAAATGAAGTTAAAAATTTTTTAGAAAAAAATGGGTTTAGGGGCGAAGAGTATAAAGAAGGAGAATTTTATGATTTTTATGTTTTTATTGTGGTTACAGGTGGAAGTGAAAAAAAGTTTCTTGATATTTACAAAAAAACAAAACCTCCGTTTTTGTTTATTGCAAATAGATATAATAACTCACTTCCAGCGACTCTAGAAATCATTGCTTATCTTAAAGGAGAAGGCAAAGTTTTTTTATGGGATAAAAAAAGTGAAAAAAAAGACTTTCTGCGAATTTTAAATGTTTTATCAATAAAAGAAAAAATTTTCAATAAAAAGATTGGATTAATTGGAAATCCAAGTTATTGGTTAATCTCTTCAACTCCAGAGTTCAATAAAGTAAAGGAAAGATTTGGTTTAAATATTGAAAGTTATCCAATTGAAGAATTGATTGAAAGATATAAAAAAGAGCATGATGATTCAAAAGTTGATGAGATTTTAAAAGAGTTAAAAAGAAAAGCAATTGAATTGAAAAACATAAATGAGTTAGATTTAAAAAAAGCAATAAAATTATATCTATTAGTTAAAAAAATTGCACAAGAGAATAATTTTGATGCTTTGAGTATGGAGTGTTTTAGAATAATAAATCCGCTTGATACAACTGGTTGTCTTGCACTTTCTCTTCTTACAAGTGAAAATATTATATCTGGTTGTGAAGGTGATATTCCAGCAACAATCACTATGTATATAATGAAAAAAATTTATGAAAAACCACCTTTTATGGCTAATATTGCCTCAATTGAAAGAGAGGGAGATAAAACAACTGATATAGTTTTAGCACACTGTACAGTTCCAATATCTCTTGTAAACAACTATCTTTTTACTACACATTTTGAGACAGGAAAGGGAGTTGGAATAAAAGGTTTCTTTAATAAAGATGTTGGAACTCTTGTAAGAATTGGTGGTGAAAATTTAGATAAAATTTTCTATGCAAGAGCAAAAATTATTGATAACTTAAAAGAAGATTATATGTGCAGAACACAGATAAAACTTAAAGTGAATGCAAAAAGGGATTATTTTCTTGAAAATCCTCTTGGTAATCATCATATTTTTGTTTTAGGAGATTATACAGAAGAACTTGATATTCTATCTAAAATTTTTAATCTTTCTTTTCATTTTCCATCTGAAAAGGGTTAATAAGAAATAATCCCAATATAATAAAAAAGCCACCAATTAAAGATAAAAATGAAAGCTTTTCTTTTAGAAAAACAATTCCACTTACAGTGCCAATTATAGGATTTAAATAAATAAATGAACTTACAGTAGATGCCTCTTTATATTTTAATCCTTTATACCAAAAAATATAACCAAATAAAATTGCCAAAAAACCAAGATAAAGAATTGAGTATAGTGTTAAATTACTCATGTTTAAAATTTCTTTTATATTTGATTCTTTTATGAAAGGTAAAAGAAAGAATGTACCAATAAATATTATCCAAATAGTTGTATCTATTGGTTCATATTTTTTAAAAAGAGGTTTTGAAATAATTGTTGAAATAACCCATGAGAGAACTGAAAGTAAACTAAAAAATACTCCTATTAGATTTTCTATTTTAAATCCTTTAGAAATTCCATATGTTAAAAGAAATAACCCAAAAAAAGATATAAAAAGTCCAAAAAATTTCTTTATATGAATTTTCTCTTTAAGAAAAATTGACGAAAGAAATCCAGTTAAAACAGGGTTTAATCCAGATATTAAAGATGCAGTTGATGCGTTTATAAGAGTTTCCGCTTTGTTAATGGCAAGATGGTATGAAGGAACATTAAGAAATGCAAGAATTAAAATTTTTAATATATCCTCTCTTCTCAGGTTTTTAATTCTATATAATGACGGGAAGAAAAAAAGAAAAGGGAAAATTATAAAAAATCTTGATGTAGCAATTGATAGTGGAGATAGTTCTCTTGTTGCAATTTTAATCATTACATAGGAGTTTGCCCATATAATTAATACAACCATTAGTAGTAAATTTATACTAAAGTTTTTTTTCATAATTAAAATATTATACAAAATTTACTCTTTTTCAGAAATTAAAATTGCTAAAATTATTAAAATTCCTCCTAAAATTTCTATGAATTTTGGAATTTCATTAAAAAATATAATTCCAAGAATTGTTGCACCAATTGGTTCTCCTAAAATTGTTAAACTTATGAATGTTGGAGAAAAAAATTTTAATGCATAGTTAAAAATAGAATGTCCAATAACTTGAGGCAATAATGCGATTAAAAATAAAAATAAATACTCTTTTTTGGGAAGAAATATAAGTTTTATTTTTAAAATTAATGAAAAAATTAATAAAATTAAAAAACTTATAAAATAAACTCTAAAAATTACATTTATTAAATTATATTTTTTTCTTAATGAGTAATTCGAAATTATATACAAAGAAGCAAAAATTGCACCAGAGAGTGCTAAGAGATTCCCTTTTATATTTGTTGAAAAATCTCCTTTATAACTCATTAGAGTAACACCAAATATTGATAATATAATCGCAAGAATTGTTTTTGTTTTCGGGATCTTTTTAAATAAAAAATACGAAAAAATAGATACAAATATTGGATTTGTTGTAACAAGAACTGTTGAGCTCATTATTGAGGTAAATCTTAAAGAAGTTATCCAAGTATAGAAGTGAAATGCGAGGAAAGTTCCAGATAATAAAAAAATTATTTTATCTTTTCTTAAAATCTTCTCTTTTTTGAAAATAAAAATTGGCAATAAAATTATTGAACTTATTCCCATTCTGTATGTTGAAATTATAAGAGGATGAGATTCACTCAATCTAATAAAAATTGAAGCAAAAGATACAGATAAAATTCCTATAAAAATTAAAAATAAAAGAAACCCACTTTTTTTCATAAATTAAATTATAATATGTTATAATTTAATTCCTATGGAGAGTTTTGATGTTATTGTTGTTGGTGGAGGACATGCTGGTTGTGAGGCAGCGCTTGCTTCAGCAAGAATAGGTGCCAAAACTTTATTATTAACAATAACAATTGAATTTATTGCACATCCTCCATGTAATCCTGCAATTGGTGGAGTTGGAAAGGCTCAAGTTGTAAGAGAAGTTGATGCTCTTGGTGGTGAAATTGCAAAAAATGCTGAAAGAGCATTGACTCAGATAAAACTTTTAAATACAACAAAAGGTCCAAGTGTTTGGTCATTAAGAGTTCAAATTGATAAATCTCTTTATAGGGAAAATATGAGAAAAGTTTTAGAAAATGAGAAGAATCTCTTTTTAAGACAAGGTCTTGTTGAAGAGTTGATAATTGATAAGGATAAAATTTTAGGAGTCATTACAAAAACTGGAGAGACATATTTTTGTAAAGCAATTATTTTAACTCCTGGAACTTTTTTAAGAGGTGTAGTCCATATCGGAAAAGAGATGATAGAATCTGGAAGATGGGGAGAACTCCCATCAATAGGACTTGCAGAATCTTTAAGAAAAATTGGATTCTCTATAAAAAGATTTAATACTGGAACAACACCAAGGATTGATATAAATTCAGTTGATCTAAGCAAACTTGAAATTGATGAAGGAGAAAAGATGCCTCTTTCCTTTTCTTTTGAAACAGAACCTAAAGTTTGGGAAAATCAACTTCCATCATATAAAGGAAAAACAAATGAGAAAACAATAGAAGTTACAAGGAAATATTTAAATTTTGCTCCATCTGTTTTAGGTTTAATGGTTAAAGTTGGTCCAAGAACTTGTCCTTCAATAGAAGAAAAAGTTAGATGGTTTCCTGATAGAACAGAACATACTTTTTTCCTTGAAAGAGAGGGTTTTAATACTAATGAAACTTATGTTCAAGGTATGTATATGAGTGTACCATATGATTATCAAGTTGAAATTTTAAAAACAATTCCTGGTTTTGAAAATGTAAAAATAATTAGACCTGGTTATGCGATTGCATATGATTTAGTAGATCCTAAGGAGCTTTTGCCAACCCTTCAAACAAGAAAATTTGAAAATCTTTTTCTTGCTGGACAAATTAATGGAACAACTGGATATGATGAGGCAGCAGGACAGGGAATTTTAGCAGGAATTAATGCCGCACTTTTTGTTCAAAGTAAACCTCTTATTGAATTAAAGAGAGAGAATTCATATATAGGAGTTATGATAGACGATCTCATTAAAAAAGGAGTTGATGAACCATATAGAATAACACCTTCTCATGTGGAATATAGAATTCTTTTAAGGCAAGACAATGCAGATTTAAGATTGACACCAATTGGATATGAAGTTGGTTTAATAAGTTATGAAAGATATAAAAAAGTAATTGAAAAAAAGGGAAAAATTAACAATCTATTGAACATTTTGATGAACAAAAAGATAAATCCTTCAATTGAAAATAATGAACTTTTAAAATCAATTGATGAAGATACTATAAACACTCCTTATACAATTTTCGATCTTATGAAGAGGCCATCCTTTACAATAGAAAAACTCAAGAAAATTTTTCCTGATGCTGAAAAATTTGGTGATGATATTATTTTTGAAGTGATGATAGAGGCAAAATATTTTGGTTATATCAAAAGACAGATGAGAGAGATTGAGGAACTTACAAAATATGAAAGGATTAGGATTCCTAATGATATAAACTATACTATTGTTCCAAATTTATCTAAACAGGCAATTGAGCGTCTTTCATTTTATAAACCAAGAACTATAAAAGAAGCAAAGGAGATAACTGGTGTTACCCCTGCAGATGTTATTAATTTAATTCTTTATATTGAGAGAGAAAATTATAAACCAAAAGAAAATTTAGATCAGTAAACATAAAAATCTTTTTCATAACTTCCTAGTTTTTCTCCATAAATATCAAAAACTTGGAAAATAATTTTATGTTTTCCTATTTTATTTTCTCTATATTTAAAAATAAAGGGTTTTTCTGTTAGAATTTCTTTCATAATACCATCAATAACAACTGTTACAGAAAAAGAATCCTCTGGAGGATCAATTAGTTTAAAGAGAATCAAATCTCCTGCTTTTGGTTTTTGTGGCTCAATTTGTATATATGTATTTTTAATTTCCTTTAAAACATTAACCCTTATTCCACTTTTCCCCTTTAAAGTTCCATCTTTGCCCCAAAGGTAAACTGATATGTAATATGTTCCAATTTTATCTGGATACCACATATATTTTAAAGGAGGAGATGTTATAAAAGTTTTTTCACCATTTATATCAATTTCAATAGTGTCACCTATTTTAAAATCTGTTTTTATTTCTATATCAATAGGATTTTTTTCATAAATTTTCTGTGGAATAATTATCTTTATATCAACAGAAAACCCTTCTTCGATTTGACAATAATTCTTAGGAATATCATCAGGATCATAAAAAATTTTCAACTGTTTTAAATCTGATGAAGCATTTTTTGGTGCCAGTAATTTATCATTGTTTTTACAAACATAAACTTTATACTCTCTATGATAGTTACAATAAGGAATGTTTAAATTTAAAATAAAAAGATCGAGTCTTCCATTTTTACAATTTGAATTTTTTAAAAGACCTGTTTTTGAACAATAAGTATTATAAATAACCTTTTCTGGTCTCTCCCAATCACTTGGTTTTTTAATTTTTATTAAATCTTTAAATATATTTCTCCAAATCTCTCCTGCAAATCTTCTTCCCCAATTCTTTACTCCCTCTAAACCAATCAACTCTTTATCTGAACCTATATAGCAACTAACTACAAAATCTTTTGTATATCCTATGAACCATCCACTTGTGAAATCTCCAGCAGTTCCACTTTTACATGCAAGAGGCAATCCTCTAAACTCTGGAAAATAGTAATAAGTAACACTTTTAAATAGATCTGTCATAACATAAGAAGCCTCTTTTGATACTACTCTTATAGGATTTGGTGAACTTTCATATATAACTCTCCCATCTCTTCCAACAATTTTAAGTATTCCTCTTGCATCAACTCTCTCTCCCATATTTGCAAGAACTCCATATGCAACAGCCATATCAAGAGGAGTTACTTCAAAACCACCAATTGTCATTGAAGGATATGGTTCAAGTGGTGTTCTTATTCCCATCTTCTTTGCATAGTAAACTACCCTATCAAGTCCAGTTCTTATTCCAGTTTTTACTGCACAGATATTTGAAGATTTTTCAAGTGCCTGCCTTACTGTTAACTTCCCAAAATATTTTCCCTCTTCTTCCCATTCAGTGGGTTTCCAACCAGAAATTTCTATCTCCTCTGAAACAAGAATCGTTGCAGGAGTTACAACTCCATTTTCAATTGCAGGAGTGTAATCAAAGATTTTAAAAGAAGAACCAGGCTTTCTTAAAGCAAGTGTTCTATTGAATTGTGTTTCAGAATAATCTCTTCCTCCAACCATAGCAAGTATCTCACCACTTTTTGGATCGATAACAACAACTGCTCCTTGAGGTTGTCTTACTCCAAGATCATCTTTTTTATTTGAAAATATTTTTGCTTTTACATTATCTTCAATGATCTTATTGAAAGTTGTGAATGCTAAATTTTGAATTTTTTGATCTATTGTTGTATATATTTTTAATCCACCTTTATAAAGTATTTCTTCTCCAAGTATTTCTCTTACTCTATCTTTTACATAATCAATGAACCATCCATTTGGATCATTTGCTATATCCTCTTTATATTCTTTCAATACAATCTCTTCTTCATATGCTCTTTTTGCTTCCTCCTCAGTTATGTATCCATTTTTTACCATTCTTTCAAGAACAATCTTCTGTCTCTCTTTTGCAACTTCAAAGTTTATTGTAGGTGCATATACACTTGGAGATGGAAGAACTCCTACAAGCATTGCAGATTCTGATAGAGTTAAATCTTTTGCATGTTTTCCAAAATATCTTCTTGCAGCTGCTTCAACTCCATATGCTCCTGAACCAAAATAGACTTGATTAATATAATAAGTTAATATCTCCTCTTTTGAATATAATTTTTCAATGCGAAGAGCAAGGATCATCTCTTTGATTTTTCTTTCAAGAGTAACTTCTTTGCTTAAAAATAGTTCTCTTGCAAGTTGCATTGTGATTGTTGAACCACCCTGAGAAATCCCTTTTGTTTTTAAATTTGTTATTGTTGCTCTAATTAATGCTTTATAATCAACTCCTTTATGTTTAAAGAATCTTTCATCTTCACTAGCAATTAAAGCATCTATGAAATTTTTTGAAACTTCATCTAAACTAACAAAAATTCTATTTTCCGAAAAGAAAACAACTTTTATCAAATTACCATCTCTATCATATATTTCAGAAGATTGTGGAGGATCATATTCTATATCTTCGATTCTTGGTAAAGATGATAAAATTTCAATATAATAGAAAAAAATTGGAGTAATTAAAATTATTATAGTTATTAAAAAGGAAAAAAGAAAAATTAAAAATTTCTTTTTCTTCCTTATCTTTTCTTTCTCTTTTTCCTTTATTTTTCTTTTAGAGACTATCTTTCTTGGGTAAAACAAAAGGCTTCTCTTCTTCTATGGGTTCGACTTTCTCGATTAAAATTTTTTTAATATCTTTTGGAAGAAGAAAAAGTTTTTTATGAGTTTCTCCATCATAAAAATTTAAATCTCCATTAATTCTATCATTTATTCTCCTATTTACTTCATCAATTTCTATTTCTTTAGGATTTAAAGAATTTGATGAAAATATAAAACTCCAGGTTGTATCAAAACTAGGAACATATGAATAGTATGAAAATGTATTTTTAAAACTTTCTTTAAGAGTCCATAATATTTTTCTATGCATCTCATATGTAACACATCTTAACATAGATGCTTGAAGAACAAAAACTCCTTCATTTTTAAGTATTTCACTTATTCTTTTAAAATAATTTTTTGTAAATAGAAAATATGAACTACCTCCTTCAAAAGGTTCTGTTACATCTTGTATAATTACATCAAAACTACTTTCTTTTAAATCTTTAATATATTCTCTTGCATCTTTTATAATTAGAGTTAACTTTTCTGAATCAAAACTTCCTTTGTGCCATTCAAATAGATGTTCTTTTGCAAATTCAATCATCTTTTTATCAATATCAACCATAAAAACTTCTTTTACACTTTTATGTTTCAAAACCTCTCTTAAGGTAGCACCTTCTCCTCCTCCTATTATTAAAATTTTTTCTGGATTTTTATGAGTTATCATTGCTGGATGAACAAGTGATTCATGATAAATATATTCATCTTTTTCAGTAGATTGAACATCACCATCAATAATGAGCATTTTCCCATAGAATGGTGAGTAAATTATTTCAATTTTTTGAAAATCAGTTTTATATCCCACAATATATTTAGTAAATCCATGTAAATGTTTTTCTGTTGGTTCAAAGTTATCGTGAAACCACATCCAACTCATCTATTTCCTCTCCTTTTTCAATTCCAACTTTCTCAACTCTATGTTTGTATATTCCATTTTCAAATTCTCCCCTTTGAAGGGAGGTTAAATAAATTTTATTTGCTTTAAATTGTTTTTTTATAAATTTATAGGCCTCCCATGGCATTGTATGTTTGCCACAAGTATATATATCAATTGCAGCATAACCCTTCTCTGGCCATGTATGTATTGAAAGATGAGATTCAGAGATTACAACAACACCACTAACGCCTTGGGGAGAAAATTTATGAAAAACAGTTTCTAAAATTTCAGCATTCGCGACAATAGCAGCTTCAGTGAGAACTTGTCTCACTTTCTCAATGTCATTGATTATCTCTCTGTCACAGCCAGAGAGTTCTAAAATGAGGTGCATCCCTTTTGTTTCCATTTCACCTCCCTCCAAAAGGAGATAAAATAATATATAAAAATTAAAGTAGTTTTCAATCTTTTAAAAATAGCACATTTATTTATAAATTAAATTTAGTATTTGTCAATACCATTTTAAAATTTTTTATTAATTTTTTAAAATTTTTCAAAAAAATTTTTAAAAACTAAACTTGACAGGAATTTAAATATTTAAAATTGTTATTTTTTGTCAATTTAAAAATTTTCTTGAATAAGACAATTGAAATTTAAAAAGCAGTTTTGAAATTTTTTTAAAAATAATTATTTTTAGAAAATAAATTGTTAATTAAAATTTTTTTTGTTTTTAAGTTATATTTTTAACAATTATTATTAAAATTTAATTTTTCAAATTTATATTTGAAAGTAATAGAAGCAAAATTTGTAAATATTAAATTGAAAAGAAAATAGTCATAATTTATAATAATTTTAATACTGGGGAGTCGTCCAATGGTAGGACAGCGGACTCTGGATCCGTTAATCGGGGTTCGAATCCCTGCTCCCCAGCCAATTTATGTGTGGTAGATTTATTTTTTTTGAAACAGAAAAAGAAAAGATTGAGAGTAGATTCGATATAATCCTTGATAATAATTTTTCTTTTTCTCCAAGTTACAATATTGCACCGAGCGAAGAGAGTTTAATTATAATAAATGAAAATGGTAAAAGAAAAATAAAAATCGCCAAATGGGGTTTCGTTCCAAGTTGGTATAAAGGAAGAGAAAATTATAAACCATTAATAAATTTAAGAGATGATACTTTAATTACTAAATCAAATTTTTTATATTATTTAAAAAATTTTAGATGTCTAATACCTGCAAATGGTTTTTATGAATGGAAAGATGAAAATGGTTCAAAAAAACCATACTTAATTTTTCTTAAAAATCTCTCATTATTTTCTTTTGGAGGAGTTTATAATGTTTTAAAAATAGAAGATAAAGAATTAATAACTTTCGCTATTATAACTACAATTCCAAATAAAAAAATTGAATTTATACATAATAGAATGCCTTTAATTTTGGAAAAAGAGAATGAATATTATTGGCTTGATGATTCTATTAAAGATATTAAAAAAATTAAGAATCTAATTTCTTCAATTAATGAAAATGAAATTGATTTTTATGAAGTATCTACTTTAGTTAACAATCCAGAAAATAAATTTAAAGAGTTAATTTTTCCGTATAAAGGTGACAAAAATCTATTTAATTAATGTTATTATTATAATATTTATAAACATATTTATAAACTTTATAAAAAAAAGGAGGATTAAATGGTTAAAAAATTAGTTTTTTCTTTCATGGTTATTTTAATGATTCTATTAATTATTCCTTTTTCAAGAGTTTCATCAATTTCTGAAAAAGTAATTGTTATTGTTCAATTAAAATCACCTTCTTATTCTGAGTACATTAATGAAAACAAAAACCTTCCAATGTCAAGTTTTAGTAAAAATTCATATCTATACTACTTAGAAAAAGAACATAAAAACTTTTTATACTCAATTTTAAAGGAAAAAATTTATTTTAAGGAGAGGTGGCATTATTATTTATCCTATAATGGAATTTCAGGAGAAGTTTTAAAAGAGGATATTGAGAAAATTAAAAAAAATGTTTTTATAAAAAATGTTTATATTTCACAAGAGCATTATTTAGATACCGATATTTTTGTTCCTTTGATAAATGCACCAAAAGTTTGGCAGATGAATGATGCAAATGGTTTACCTGTTACTGGGAAAGGAATGTTAATAGGGATTATTGATACTGGTATAGATTATAAGCATCCAGATTTAGGAGGAGGCATTGGAAAAGATTTTAAAGTAAAAGGTGGATATGATTTTGCAAATAAGGATTCAGACCCAATGGATCCACCAACACAGGGTCATGGAACAGCAGTTGCTGGAATAGCAGCAGGTAATGGTAAAGTAAAAGGTGTAGCACCAGACGCAAATTTAATGGCATATAAGGTTTTTCCAGATGGAGAAGGTGGTGCAAAAGATGCAGATATAATTGCTGCAATAGAACAAGCATTAAAAGATGGTTGTACATCAGTGAATCTTTCACTTGGTTCTCCTGGAGGAAAAAGTGAAGGCGACCCAGAAACTGATGCAATGAATAATGCATCAAATCTTGGTTTAGTTGTAGTTGCTGCAGCAGGAAATGAAGGTTTAAGAAGTAAAGAGTTGGGTTGGCCTATAAGTCAACCTTCAAGTGCAAAAAATGCAATTTCAGTTGCTGCAAGTGATGAAGGAGGAGGAACAGTTAAAATTAATAATCCATCTGGATTTGAAGATAAATTTATTCCTTTTACTTATGGAGATGGAGTCCCAGAATTTCCTGAAGATAAAGAATATGAACTTGTCTATTGTGGTTATGGAAGAGATAAAGATTTTGAAGGGAAGAATTTGAAAGGAAAACTTGCATTAATACAAAGAGGTCCTCTTGCACCTGAATCAGCACTTCTTTTTGAAACAAAATATTTCAATGCTCTATCAAATGGAGCAGAAGGAGTAGTAGTTTTTAATACAGCACCAGGTCCAAATGTTACAATGGCTCTTAATGTTCAGAATCATCCTGGAGTTGAATTAAAACCAGCAGTTTTTATTATGGAGGAAGATGGATATTTGCTCAAATCTTTAATTGAGAGTGGATTAAGAGTAACATTTTCAAGGAAATTAAGAAAAGAAAATCTTGTTGCTGATTTTTCATCCCAAGGACCAACACCAGATGATACATTTAAACCTGAAATTTCTGCACCAGGGACAAATACATTTACAACAGCACCACAGAACCAATATACTTATGGATTTGGTGGAACATCTGGTGCTACTCCATTTGTTTGTGGTTCAACTGCACTTTTAAAACAACTTCATCCAGATTGGACTCCTGAAGATGTAAAAGCATCATTAATGAATAATGCTTTTATTATGATTAATCCAAACAATAATTTGCCATTTAGTTGGACAGATCAAGGTTCTGGCAGAGTCGATGTTTATTCATCTGCAACTACCCCAATTTTAATAAAGCCATATTCAATATTTATTAAAGATAAAGAAGGTAAAATAGATATTAAAATTAAAAATTTATTAGATAGTGATTTAGAAATAAAAGTCTCATCAAATTTAATTTCATCTGTTGCTGGAATAACATTTGATTATACTGATAAAGAGGAAAGTGTAACTATAAAAGGTAAAGAAGAGGTAACAATTCCATTTAATTATAAAGTAGATGATAAAACACCAGAAGGTTATTATGATGGAATTTTATATTTCAAAACATCAGAAAGAACGCTTCATGTTCCAATAATAATTAAAAAGGGAATTCCAAAAGTTCCAAGTAAAGTTTTAGAGATTCTTTCAGTTGAACCAATTAAATTTTCTCCTGATGGAGATGGAATTAATGATACTGTTAAATTTAAATTTAAGTTAAATTATGGCGAAAAAGGTCTTTTTCACCAAAAATCATATAGAAGTAGAATTGGAGGTGTTATTATAGATATACTTGATCAAAATGGAAGAACAAAACTTGGAACAATCTATAAAAAGGTTTTAATGAATGGACATTATGAATTTGAATGGGATGGAAAAGATTTTGATGGCAAATATTTTTTAGATAATGGTGTTTATAAATATAAAATTTATACAGTTACCATTGAATCAGGGGAAACTTTAAGATTAGTTGAAGAAATTGCTTTAACAGGTGATATTGCAATAGAAAATATTTCAACTCCTTTTGCAAAATTTATTTCTAGTGATTCATATAACAAAGGTAGAGATTTTATTATAGAAATATCAGTAAATAAACTAAAAAATATTAAAGATTTTTATTTTACAGTTGATTATGATCCAAATTATATTTCATTCTTGGATCTCGAACCATCTCAATTAATTAATAATATCGATAAAAACGCAAATATTGAAAAGACAATAGATATAAAAATTGGTCTAATTAATGTTAAAATCTCCTCTTCTTTATTAAATGGAATATCAGGTGAGGGTAGTATATTAAAACTTAAATTTAAATCTTTAAAAGAAGGTGGATTAAAACTGTCTTTATTAAAGTTCTTTGGAATTGATATAAATGGAAAAAAAATAAATTTTATAACTCAAGACAAAATAATAAAGATATCACCCCTTTTGGGAGATATAAATGATGATGGAAAGGTTGATTCAGAGGATTTAATCATTTTTGCTCAGAGTTTTGGTAGTAAGTTAGGAGATCCAATCTACAATGAAAAATGCGATCTTAATGGTGATGGAAAAATTGATGCAGAAGACCTTCTTCTTTTAGCACAAAATTTCGGGACTCAGGCACCATAATTTTATAAATAATTTTTAAAAATTTTAAAGGGAGAGGAAAAAACTCTCCCTTTTTATTTATTTAATTTTGTAATATTTATATTGATAATTTTTTAACTTTTTTAGTGAATTAAGAATATCTTTTGATAGCAATTTCAAGAATTTTTAGAACAAAATCATCATAGGAATATCCGACTTTTTCTGCCATTTTTAATATATCTGAATAATTTGGAACAAGAAGAGGCAGAGAATTTACTTCAAGAATAAAATATTCACCATTTTTAATTCTTATATCCATTCTTGTATAATCTCTCAACCCAAGTGCTTTAAAACTTTTTATAGCTCCTTCTTTTACTTTTTCTTCAACATCCTTCTCTAATTTTGCAGGACAGTAGTATTTTATGTTTTCTATTTCATTTTTTACTCTATATGAATAAAATTTTTCAACATCATCTGGTAAACTATAAAAATCAATTTCAAGAAGAGGTAAAACTTCAATTTCATCTTTATTTCCTATTATCCCACAGGTAACTTCTTTTCCTTCAATAAATTCTTCGACTAATGCTGGTTCATTGAATTCTTTGTGTATTCTATTAACACATTTTTTTACTCTTTCAAAATCATAAACAACAGAATCTTTAGTTAAACCAAGCGCACCTCCTTCTCTTACTGGTTTAACAATAACAGGAAAATTTAGTGAGAAATTTGAAGGAATGTCTTCATTTTCTTTTATTAATATAAATTTTGGAGTTGAGATTCCATAAAAGGATAAAATAACTTTTGTAACAAATTTATCAAGACATATAGTATGGACAAAAGCAGTTGAGCCAGTGTAAGGAATATTAAGTAAATCAAGAATTGCTGGAACATGTATCTGTCTTCCCTCTTTCCCTCCACTTGTTGCTAAATTGAAAACAAAATCTATATCTTTTATGTTTTCAAAAAATTTTTCATCAAAAGGTATTTTTTTTACTTCATATTTTTTACTAATAGCATTATAAACCCCATCAACCATTAAACTTTTGTTTTTGTCAAGAATTTTATCATGAACAACTCCAATTTTTTTAATTTTCATAAGCATACCTTTTTAATATATTAAAAACCTAATCTTTTTAACCTATCCTTTTCTTTTAAAATTTTTCCATTTTCATCAACTGCATAATTAGCACCATTTATAACTTCACATCTTATTTCACCTTTTGCAACAGAAAAACCAACAAGACCAGGAGCATCAAATATCCCAAATTTAACAGTGTTATAAAGAATCTCTGGATCAAGAATAGGATCTTCTTTACCTCTTCCTATTTCTTTAACTTTTTCAATTAAATAGATTGCTTCATCCTTTAATTCTTCAACTCTATTTTTAATCTCTCTATCTTGAATAAAATCTGGAAGACCACTATCTGCAAGAAGATATGCCCTTTTTACCATTTTTACACTTTCAATTATCTCTTTACTTGTAGCTCTTTTTATTGCTTCTGTATATGCAACAACATGAATTATGTCTGGTTTAAGATATGAGCCATAAAACATAGATGCAACAAGTTGACCCATTGCTTGATATGGATCAGATGGATAAGATAATAGACCAGTCCTAATCATTGTATATACTTTAAAATTATCATCGGATAGTGATTCAACAAGTTCTTTTCTTGCCAAACTTTTTGCAATGTCCATCTTTGGAGAAAGATTAGGAGGAGAATTCAACATATATTGTTGAATATAATGTTTAACTCCGAGCTTCTTTGCAATATATGCAACAAGATATGAATCAGCAACAGCAAGTGTATCATGTGCATTTCTTAATTCCCATTGATGTGAATCATTAATTTCAACAGGTATACCATTTTCTGCATTCCATCTAATTCCTTCCATATTCTCTTTTATTGCAAATAAAAGTTCTCTGTCGCTTCTTCTATCAAGTTCTGAATACCAAAAAATTGGAATCGCAGCCCAAGCATTGTTTATTGTCTCTTTTAATAGTTTTGAAAATTTAACTATATTTCTTGTTCCTGAGTAACATCTCATTAAAGGAAAATTACCCCTTCTTGATGCTTCATAGAGTTTTCTAAAATCTTCTTCACTTCTTATAGGTGCTCCACCTGCACCAGATAATCTTTCATCCATTTTTTCCTTTTCAAAAAAATAACTCTGGCAATTTTGGTCTGGAGCAATTGAAATAATATCTAAAAGTTTACTTTCAGCAAGTTTTTTAATTTCATCAATTGTCTCTTCGAGAGTTTGAAGTCCAATATGATGTCTAATAAGTGGATATGGCTTTTTAAAATTTACTCTTTCCCACAAAGATTGAGGATAATCTCTCTCCTTTATTTCACTCTCTCTTCCTTTTAAAAAATTTAAAACATCCTCAACCTCTTCACTTCCATCAAATACTCTTTCGAAAAAATTATAACTTCTCGCAACTTTTCCTGTTTCAATTGTTCCTCCAAAGATGAATTTATAACTTTTTCTTGGAAGTTTCTTTATTTTATCTTCCAATTCATCAAGTAAATTTTTAAGAGGCTCTTTGCCTAATCTGTAACTTATAGCAACAATATCAGGGTTTACCTCTATAGTTGCTCCAATCAATTTATCTATTGGTACAGCACCGCCAAGATAGTGAATTTCAAACCCCTCTCTTTTTGCAAGATTTAAAAAATTTAGTAGCCCTGCAACATGTATATCATTTCCAATTGATGCTGCAACAATTTTTTTATTCATCTCCCTCCTCCAAATATTTAACAATCTCTTCTGGTTTTTTACCTTTAAGCCCAAGGGATTCTACAGTTCTACCAGTTTTAAAATAATCCTCATCCATCATGATGTTCGCAAGAGTAATTATTGAATCAATTGTATTTACATTCACTCCAAACTCTTTGCCAAATGATGAAATTGGAACTAAACTCATTGGAACATCTTCTGTTATATATCTATTATCAATACTTGGTGGGGCAGTGATGCCTTGATAACCACTATTATTGTGAATTGCTTCATATAAATTTTTGCCAGTTACATCATAAGCATATTTTAACCAATTTAATGAAGTTAATGGTTCAACCCCAAATTTTTTCATAACAAGACATCTCTCTTCATCAACTTTTTCAAGAACTTTTGCAACTGATATAGTAATACCCTCAAGATAAAATTCAAATTTTCCTGCTGTTGATTCAATTCTTGCTGCATTCAATATAAGAGTTGCAGGATGAAAAACTGCTCCTATATTATTAAAACTTGTATAAATTGTATTTGGAACAACTTCAAATTCAGGCATAACTTCTTTCATTATTTCTTTTAACTCATTATTTCTCTTCGCTGGAATTGCAGATATTGGAACAGCATTCTTTATTCTAAAAATTTTTACAACACCAGGATTTGACATTCTTGATGCAAAAACAAATGTTTGCGCCTCTGCTATAATTACATCTTTTTTTACACCTTTAATTTTAAATATATTTTTAAATTCAAGAGCACCGCCTGTTCTTCCAGGATTTAAAAGAATAACTTGACCATCTTCAACAAATGGTGCAATTTTTTCTGCAATTTCTCTATGAGCGAAAGCTGGAACTACAATCATTATAAGTTTTCTTCCTTTTATAGCCTCTTCAAGATTTGTTGTTGCAAAAGAAATTTCGCAAACTCCTTTAACCTCACCCTCAAGTTTTATTTTTCTATTTTCAATAATTGGTTCTATTCTCCATCTACTTCTATTAAACAATGATACATCAAACCCTTTCATTGCGAGATATGCACATAACGCTTGACCACCGTTTCCAGCACCAACAACAGAAATTTTAATCATATAGACCCACCTCCTTTATGGGAACTTATTTTTAATTATATCATTTAAAAAATTATTTTTTCTTCAAATAGAGAATCAATTTCTTGAGATTTAATTAAATCTTCAACATTTCCAATTTTTTCAATTCTCCCATTTTTCAAAAATATAACTCTTTTTGATAAAAATTTAATTGATTCTATATCATGAAAAACAGAAATTATTGTCTTACCACTAATGTTTAACTCTTTCAACAAATTTAAAATTTTTGATTTATATTTTAAATCAAGGTATATTAGTGGTTCATCAAGAAGAATAATTTCACTTTCCTGTATAATTGTTCTTATCAATGTCAAAATTTGTTTTTCTCCTTCAGAGAGGAATTGAACATTTATATCTTTAAGATGCATTAAATTAAATTTTTCCATCCACATTAAAACAATCTCTTTATCTTCCCTTTTTGCAAATCCATTTATATATGGTGCTCTTCCTAACAAAAGATAATCAAATGTTGAAATTGGAAAAATAAAATTTGTTTTTTGAGGAACATATGAGAAAATTTTTGCTCTCTCTTCATCTTTCATTTTTAAAACATCCATTCCATTGTATAAAACTCTACCACCTTTTGGTGATATAATTCCAAGAATTATTTTTATTAACGTTGTTTTTCCGCTTCCATTTGGACCAAAAATTGAAATACTCTCACCTTTTCTAACATCAAAATTAATATCGCTTAAAATCACTTTATTTCCATAAGAGAAATTTATATTTATAATTTCAAGAAATTCTTTTTTCATTAAAACACCTTTTCTCTCCATAAAATATATAAAAAGAATGGTGCACCTAAAAATGAAGTTATTGTTGCAACAGGAATTTCCACTGGATAGAATATGAACCTTCCTAAAAAATCAGAAAAAGATAAAATCAGTCCACCCAAAATAATTGATAAAAAAACAAGTTTAAGGTGTTTTAATCCAAAAATCTCTCTTAAAATGTTTGGAACCATTAAGCCAATAAATCCTATTATTCCAGATATATAAACACTTATTCCAGTTAATAGCGCTATTGAAATTAAAGAAAGGGTTTTTAGTAAACTTGTATTTATTCCTAATGTTTTCGCTTGATCTTCTCCAATTGAATAAACATCAAGTTTAAAACTTAGAAAAATAATTAAGATTAAGCATGGGATGAATGTTAAAATTAAAAAATACATTTTTTCAATATCTAAAGTTGAAAAACCAGATAAAGACCAAAACACAGATTTATTTAAAACATCTCTACCAAAAATCACAATAAATGTTGATAATGATGAGAAAAAGTAATTTATGGCAATTCCTGATAGAAGAAGGTTTAGAGGTGTAATTTTTCCTTTAATTTTACTAATTAAGTATATTAATGAAACTGAGAAAAGAGCTCCAAGAAAAGAGAAAAAAGAAAGTGAGAATTTAAATAAAACATCTAAACCTAAAAATACAGATAAAGTTACAAAAAAGTTTGCACCAGAAGATATACCAAATAAAAATGGATCGGCAAGAGGATTTAAAAAAAGAGTTTGAGATATAAGTCCTGCTATTGATAGAGATGCTCCAACTATAACTGATGCAATAACTCTTGGAAATCTTATTTTTATAAAAAGTTCATCACTTTCTTTTAAATTAATTAAAAAGTATAAAACCTCTTTTAAACTATATTTTTTTGCTCCAAAAGATAGAGAAATTAATATTGTTATAAAAAGAAGAGTAGAAATAGTTATAATAAAAATTTTTTTTCTCATAAATTTAAATAGGAGGAGATTTTTTCTCCTCCTATGTTTAAAGAAATTTCATTTTTATTTAAATAATTACTTAACTCATCTTTATGAATTAATTTAAAAAGCTCTTCCATTCCATCAATTATCCTTGGACCTAATCTAAAAAGCAAATCTTCATTTTCAAATATATAAACTCTTCTATTTTTGACAGCATCGATATTTTCCCAACCAGGTCTTTTTAAAATATCATCTATGTTTTGTCCCATATAAGTTATTATTATAACCTCTGGATTTTCATTGATGATATACTCTTGTGAAAGAATTGGCCAATCACCTATTGCATTTTCAGCAATATTTATTCCTCCAATTTCTTTAATCATTGAATTTAAATATGTGTTTTTTCCAACTGATATATATGGACTATTCCAAAGTTCAACATAAACTTTTCTCTTTTTTAATTTTTTTGCTTCTTCAACTAATTTATCTCTTCTCTCCTTTAAATGCTTAACTAAATTCTTTGCCTCTTCTCTTTTATCAACAATTTTTCCAATTTTTAGAATAAGATCAAAAAGATCTTCTAAGTTCTTTGGATCAAAAGCAAGTGAATTTATTTTTAATTTTTTTAAATTTGTGAATATATCTATTGGATTTCCTCTTATTCCAAAAACAAAATCTGGTTTTAGTGAATAAATCTTCTCAAGGTTTGGATTTGAAAATCCACCAATTTTCTCTTTCTTTTTTGCCTCTTCAGGATAATTACAAAATTCTGTAACTCCAACTATCTCATTATCAAGACCAAGAGAGAATAAAATCTCAGTGTTTGAGGGAGCAAGAGAGACTATTCTTTTAGGTTTTCTATAAAAAGTGACAAAATTATTTAAATCATCTTTAACCACAACCTTTGGATAAATATTACCAGATAGATAAATCTTCTTTTCCTTATCAATCCATAAAAGTTTAAATCCAAAAATCTCGCTTATATCTCTTATTGATAAATAAGTTAAATTTTTATAAATAAATGGATTCAAAAAATAATTTTTATTAGTTTTATTGAAAACATAAAAATCTTTATCAACAAAAATTTTTACATTTCCTCTATCAAATTCAAAATTTATACTTCTATCACTATTAACCCACAGATAATCAATTTCAAATGCCTTTAAAAAATCTCTAATTGGAACAAAAACCCTTCCATTTTTAACAATTGGTTCATTTGAAAAATTGAATCTTTCTCCATTCAATTCAAAATAGGTTGTGTTTAATTTAAAAGTTAAATTAACACTCCAAGAGTTAACAACTTTTTTAAAATAAAAATTTGAAATTAAATATAAAGAAAAAATTAGAATTGTAATAACAAAAACTTTTAAAAATTTTTTCATCTTGAACCTCCTTTCCTTCCCGCGAAGGCGGTAGGTAAATTTGATCAGGCAGGTCTCCTGACTTGTGGGCGCTAACTCTTCTCTTTAAGCCTTCCCAGTTTCCCAGTGGCTTAAAGATAAAGAAAATACCCACTCACAGTTGCGGGGCAGTGAGGGATTTTCACCCTCTTCCCTTAACCTGACCATAAACATTTTACCACATTTTTAATTTTATTTAGGTGTAAAATAAAAATATGGGAAGAAGAAAAAAGAAATTAAAATTACCTCTTTATTCAAGTAAAGTTTCTGCTGGTTTTCCATCTCCTGCTGATGATTTTGTTGAAAAAGCGCTCGATTTAAACGATCTTATTATAAAACATCCACAGGCAACATTTTTTGTTAGAGTTACTGGAAATTCAATGATAAATGCAAACATAAGAGATGGAGATATATTGGTTGTTGATAGGGCGCTTGAGCCTAAAGAGGGAAGAATTGTTATCGCAAATGTAAATGGTGAGTTTGTGTTGAAAAGAATTAGAAAAAAGGATGGAAAATTATTTCTTTACCCAGAAAATTCAGATTTCAATCCAATTGAAATTAAAGATGGTATGGAATGTGAAATATGGGGAATTGTTACATATGTGATTCATAAAATTTTATGATTAAAATCTGGAATCTAAAAAGTGAATATTTTTAAATATGAAAAGAAAGGTTTTTGCATTGGTTGATTGTGATAATTTTTATGTATCATGTGAAAGAGTTTTTAATCCTAAACTTAAAAATAAACCTGTTGTTGTTCTATCTAACAATGATGGCTGTGTAATATCAAGATCAAATGAGGTAAAAGAGTTAGGAATTCCAATGGGAGCACCAATATTTCAATATGAAGATGTGGTTAAAAAATACAATATTTATCTTTTATCATCGAATTTTACGCTTTATGGAGATATGTCAAGAAGAGTTATGGAAACAATTAAAACAATGTGTCCAGATATAGAGATTTATTCGATTGATGAGGCATTTCTATCTTTTGATAGATTTAAATATTTTGACATAAATGATTACATTAAAAAAATAAAAGATAAAGTTCTAAGATGGACTGGGATACCAATATCTATTGGAGTTGGAGAAACAAAAACTCTTGCAAAAATTGCAACAAAAATTGCAAAAAAATTTAAAGAATGCAATGGAACATTTAATCTTCTTGATAGAAAAGATGTAGATGAATTTCTTAAAAAAGTAGAAATTAAAGATGTTTGGGGAATTGGTAAAAAATTTGAAGAATTTTTAAAGAAAAATGATGTTATTTCAGCATATGATTATAAATATTTATCTTATGATTGGGTAAAAAAACATCTTAAAACATTTGGTCTAAGAATTCTTCTTGAATTAAATGGAATTCCATGTATTGAGATTGAGTTTGAGGAAAAACCAAAAAAATCAATATCAACATCAAGATCTTTTGGAAAAGATTTGAAAGATTATAAGGATTTAAAAGAAGCAATTTCTTCATTCATAACAATTGCATCAGAAAAGTTAAGAAAAAATCACCAACTTGCATCAATAATCTCAGTTTTTATAATGAGCAATCCATTTAAAGGAGGTGAGAAATATTTTAAAGTTTCATCACACTATTTTTCAAGACCAACAGCAAATACACTTGAGATGATTAAAGCTGGTTTAGATGAATTAAAAAAGATTTTTAAAGATGGAATTTTATATAAAAAAGCAGGAGTTATTTTACAAGGCTTGATTCCAGAAGAAGAAGGTCAATTTTTCTTTTTTGATTCAATTTATAAAGGAAGTAGAGAGGAGATTTTGATGAAAACAATTGATAATATAAATAAAAAGTTTGGTAGAGAGACAATAAAACCATTATCAAATGGTATATTAAAAAAATATAAAATGAGACAACTTAATAGATCTCCAAATTATACAACAAGATGGGAAGATATTCCAATTGTTAAATCTGGATGAATAAAAAATAGATTATGTTAAAATTTCTATGTGAGTAGATGTTTAAGATGTAAAAAGAATGCAGAAATTTTTATTGATAATTTAAGATTCTGCAAAGAATGTTTTTTAATATACTTCGAAAATAGTTTTTTGAGAGGAGTTAATGGAGAGGGATTAGGAAGGAGATTGTTAAATAAAGATGAGAAAATTTTAGTTGCTGTTTCAGGTGGAAAGGATAGCATGACACTTTGGTATCTTTTAAATAAGTTTGAATATAATGTTACTGGAGTTTATATAAATTTAAATTATGGAGATTTCTCTAAAAAAAGTGAAGAGATTGTTAAGAATTTTTCAAATAAAAACTCTCTAAAATTAATGATTTTTAATTTAAAAGAAGATTTTAACATAAATATGAGTGAAATTTTCCTAAAAAATAGAAATAGGGAGTTTTGTTCAATTTGTGGAACAATAAAAAGATATTTGTTAAATAAAATCGCATATGATAATAAATTTGATGCTTTAGCAACAGGTCACAACCTTGATGATGGTTTAGCTGTAATTTTTAAAGCAATTCTCAATTGGGATATCGAAACATTATCAAGAAACTATCCAATTCTTGATAGTGAAAATAAACTTGTTAAAAAAGTTAAACCTCTCTTTCGCCTTCAAGATAAAGAGATAAAGCATTATTCAGATTTAATGAACATAGATTATACATCAGAAATTTGTCCATATAAAAAAGGAAAAGTTACTCTCTCTAAAACAAAAGAGGTTATTGATTTTATTGATGAAAATTATAAAGGAATAAAAAGAACTTTCTATTTTGGATTTTTAAGAAATAAAAAGATTTTTGAAAAAGAAAAACCTCCTCTTTATGAATGTAAAATTTGTGGAATGCCAACAACAAATGAAAATATTTGCAATTTTTGTAAATTAACAAATAGAGCATAACATGAAATTTAAAGATGGAGATTTAATAGAGATAATTGATAAAAAAGAGAGAAAATTTTTAATAAAACTAAAAAGAGGTGAAAAATTTCATTTTCATTATGGATATATAAATCATGATGATTTAATTGGTAAAAATTATGGCTCAAAAATAAAAACATCAAAAAGTTTTGAAATAATAGCATTTCCTGTAAAAAAATCGAGTTTTGTTCTGCATATGAAAAGAGGTGCACAAATTATCTATCCAAAAGATATTGGAGCAATTTTGATTCATGGAGATATCCATTCAGGTCTTAAAATTTTTGAAGCAGGCGGTGGAAGCGGGGCTCTCTCTATTTATCTATTATCAATTATTGGAAAAAAGGGGAAATTAGTAACATATGAAATAAGAGAGGATTTTTTAAAAATTTTAGAGAATAATATAAAGACATTTTTTAATGAGATTCCAAGAAATTTTATTTTAAGAAAAAGAGATATATATTTAGAGGGTTTGCATGAAAATGATAAAAATTTTGATAGAGCAATTCTTGATCTTCCAGAACCATGGAATGCAGCTAAAAATGTGGATATAGGATTAAAAAAGGGTGGAATTCTAATTTCATATAATCCAACGATTCAACAAATAACAAAGTTTAAGTGTTTCCTTAAAGATTTAGGTAATTACTATTTTGAAGGAGTTTATGAAATTTTAGAGAGAAAATGGAAAATTGAAGAGAATTCATCAAGACCAGTTGATAGAATGGTTGCTCACACTGGTTTTATCCTCGTTGCAAGAAAAATTTAAATTATGTATAATTTATTTTGTAAAAATAAATTATGGTGGCGCCATAGAACAATGGTTAGTTCGGAGGGCTCTCAATCCTCAGATCGGGGTTCGATTCCCCGTGGCGCTACCAAATTTTTTTAAAATAAAATGAATAGAAGTTATGATTGGATAAAACAAGCAGAAAGAGATTTAGATTTTGCAAAAGAGACAATCTCAAAAGGTTATTATGATTGGAAAAGATAAAATAAAGATTCAAGATGAAATTATAGAAATTGCAAAATTTCTTGATAAATTTTATATACCTACAAGATATCCAAACGGTTTTTTCTGAAGGATTTCCAGGTCTTTATTACACAAAAGATGAAGCATTAAAGGCGATTGATGCATGTGAAAAAGTTATCTCTACTATCAAAGAATTATTATAAAAAGATAAAGAATCAATATTAAATGAACTCATTGATGCAATAAAATTTTTAATAAAAGAGAGAAATGATATAAGAAAAATCATTATTTTTGGTTCAATAACTACAAACAAATTTGGATTAGGAAGTGATGCTGATATATTAATAATATTAAAGAACTCTAAACATGAAAGATTTTTTGATAGAATTCCAGAATTTTTAGATTTTTTTAATAAAAATGTTTCTATTCCAGTTGACCTATTTATATATACTGAAGAAGAGATTAAATTAATTTTAGATAAAAATAATTCTTTAGTCAAAAATGCCTTATCAAGTAAATTTATATTTGAGGCTTAAAATTAGTTAGATTCTATAAAAAAATTATTTTATCAAGCCTTTTGATTTTAAATATTCTCTTGCAACCTCTTTCTCATCTTTTCCAAGAACATCAACTTGATAATTTAAATCAATGATATCTTCTGTTATCAAAACTTTTGTTAAAGGCTCAAGAATTTTCTCTATTTCAGGATATTTTTGTAAAACCTCTTTTCTTATTGATAATGCAGGATTATAAATTGGAAAGAAATTTTTGTCATCTTCGAGAACAAAAAGATCATATTTCTTGAGTTGACCATCTGTTGAAAAAACCATTGCAACATCAATACCTTTTGTTTTATCAACAATTGCTGGATAGGTTAATCCAATATCCATAGTTATAATATCCTTTTTTGAATAGTTCATTCCATAAAATTTTGCTAAAGCATCAAAACCATCTGGTCTTTCGTAAAACTCATGGTCAATTGCAAATTTAACTTTGCCTGGATTTTTATTTACATAATTTGCAAGAGATGACAATGTTTCTCCAAATTTTTCTTTGTCTTCTTTTCTTATTGCAAGTGCATATGTGTCATTAAAATCTATTCTTAAAATCCAATCAATTTGATTTTTTTCATCTTCTTTTTTAACAGCATTGAAAAGTTCTTCTGGATCTCTTATAAGATAATCCTTTTTAAAGAATGCAGCCCACGCAGTGCCTGTATATTCAAAATAAGCATCTATCTGTTTGTTTAAAAGTGCTTCCCTTATAACAAAGGTTTGCATTCCAAAATTCTCAATTACCTCAAATCCATTTTCACTTAAAAGAATAGATGCTAAATTTCCAAGAATATATCCTTCTGTAAATGCTTTTGCCCCAAGTGTAATTTTTTTCTTCTCAATATTTTTTGAACAACCAAAAAAACTTAAACTTAATAAAATTAAAATAATAAATAAACTTAAAATCTTTTTCATGTTTACCTCCTATTAAAATTTTATTATATTTGAAAAATTTTTTCAATTTATTAAAATATAATATTAATTTTAAGCCCATTTTAAAACCATATTTTCAATTTTTTCTAAAATATAATCAAAAATTATAGCAAGAAGAGCAACAATAAGCCCACCTGTAAATAGCATATCAATTTTTCTAACCCTTAAACCAATTAAAATAATTTTTCCAAGAGTATCAACACCAATAACAGTTGCAACAGTAGCAGTAGCAACATTTATAGTTAATGATGTTCTTATACCTGATAATATTCCTTTTAAAGAAAGTGGAATTTCTACTTTTAAAAGAATTTCTTTTTTATTAAATCCCATTCCTCTTGCTGCTTCTAATATTTCCTCTGGAACCATAATTAGAGATGAGGATGTGTTATATATCACTGGAACGATTGAGTATAAAAAAAGAGCCAAAACAGAAGTTTTAATGCCTATTCCAGTGTAAACAAAAAAAATTGCAATGAATGCAATGCTTGGAATTGATTGAAGAATCCCAGATATCAATAAAACTATTTTTCCAAATTTTATAAACTTTTTTCTTGAAAATATTATTCCTAAAATTATTCCTAAAATTGCAGAAGGCATTGTTGATAAAAAAACTATATAGATATGTGTTATAGTCAATGAAAAAATTTCATTTATATTATTAATTAGGTAATTCATATTCTTCTCTCTCGAAAACCTTCAATAAATCATCTATTTTAACATAACCCATTATCCCTCTTTCAAAACATTTAACAATAGCAATCTTTTCCCCTTTACTCAAAATTTTTACTATTGTATCAAGAACATTTTCATTTTCATTTATAAAAATTGGACTTCTAATACAACCTCTTCCTTTTTCTATATCAATTTTCAAAATATAACCTTTTATTTCTTCATTATCTTTTACAATAAAAACTTGATCATTATAAAATTTTATTTTTTCAGTTTCATTTAAATTTATAAATCTAAAATCTTTCTTTATATATTCAGAAATTTTCTTAATTGTGAATCTTAATAAATTTCTTTGAGACCCAAGAAGTTCTTCAACAAAAATATCTTTTGGATTCAATAAAATATTTTCAGGCTTATCGCTTTGAATTAACTCACCATCTTTCATAATAAAAACTCTATCTCCAAGTTTTATCGCTTCCATAATATCATGTGTTACAAAAACAACAGTTTTTTTAAGAGTTTTTTGAAGTTCAATAAAAAAATCTTGGAGCGCTTTTCTATTTATTGGATCAATTGCGCCAAATGGTTCATCCATCAATAGAATTTTTGGATCTCCTGCAAGGGCTCTTGCAACTCCAACTCTTTGTTTTTCTCCTCCTGAAAGTTCTTTTGGATATCTTTTTAAATATGATAAAGGAAGATTTATGAGTTCCATCAATTCATTAACTCTTTTTCTAATTTTTTCATCATCCCATCCCAAAAGTCTTGGAACAAGAGCAATATTATCAAAAATTGTGTAATGAGGGAAAAGTCCAATCTCCTGAATAACATAACCAATTCCTCTTCTTAAAGAAATCTCATCAAAATCAAAAATTGATTTTCTATCAATCTTTATATCACCCTCAGTTGGTTCAATTAATCTATTTATCATTTTAAGTGTAGTTGTTTTTCCACAGCCAGATGGACCAATCAAAATAGAGATCTCACCATCATTAAAAACTAAATTTAAATTTTTAACAACATATTTATCCTTATATCTTTTTGAAACATTAATTAATTCAATCATTTTCTAATTCCTTTTGGAGTTAAAAATTTTTCTATAATATATAAAATATAATTTAATATAATACTTAAAAGAGAAATAAAAATTGTACCTGATATAATCATTTGTGAATTACTTCTCTCTATTCCTTCAAAGATAAAATAACCAAGTCCGCCTGCTCCAATTAGAAAAGCAATTGTTCCAACTCCAATTCCTAAAACAAAACCAACCCTTATTCCAGCCATAATAAAAGGAATAGAAAGAGGAAAAATTATTTTTGTTAATATTTCTCTCCTTTTCATGCCCATTCCTTTTGCACTTTCTAAAACACTTTTATCAATACTAACAATTGCTGTATATGTATTCCTTGTAATTGGAAGAAGTGTATAAATTACAAGAGAAATTATTGCAGGTATCCTTCCTATTCCAATTTTAAAAGGAGAGAGAATTGAGATTAAAATTCCAAAAAGAGCAAGTGAAGGTATTGTAAAAAGAATGCTTATTAATTTTAATACAAATGATGCATAAATTTTTTTATTTGATATAAAAACACCTATTAAAATACCTAATATGGTTGAAATTAAAAGAGATATTGAAATAATTAACAGATGTTCATATGTTTTAATTATAAAATTATTAAAATTTTTTAAAACATAATCCATTTTTTAATATTAATATCAAATTTAAAAGTCTTTTTCAAGAGATTAAAATTTGATAAAATTTAAAAAAAGAAATTGTTTGAAAGGAGAGAGTATGAAGGTAATCATTATAGGAGGAGTTGCTGGTGGTGCAACCTGTGCAACAAGATTAAGAAGATTAAAGAGTGACTGGGAGATTAAAATCTATGAGAGAGATTACTATATCTCTTATGCAAATTGTGGAATTCCGTATTATATTGGAGGTATTGTTCCAAGAGAAAAACTTTTTGTTACAAATCCCCAAGAGATGAAGAAAAAATATAATATAGATATATTTGTAAGACATGAGGTTATAAAAATTGACCCAAAAAATAAAAAAGTTTTTGTTAAAAATTTAGAGAGTGGAGAAGAATTTGAAGATAGTTATGATTATTTAGTTCTTTCACCTGGTGCATCTCCAATTAAACCAAAAATTCCAGGAATAGATAGCCCTAGAATTTATACATTAAGAACAATTTCTGATGCTGATAAAATTGTGAAAGAGATTGAAAATGGAGCAAAAGAAGCAACTGTTGTGGGTGGTGGATTTATAGGAATTGAAGTAACAGAAAATTTGGTAAGAAGAGGAGTCAAAGTAAATTTAGTTGAAGCACTTCCTCAAGTTTTGTCATTTATAGATAAAGATTTAATCTCTTATGTTCATGATGAGTTAACAAATAAAGGAGTTAAATTATTTTTAGGTTCTCCTGTAAAAGAGTTTAGAGAAAATGAAAAAATTGAAACAATTTTAGAAAATGGAGAAAAGGTAGCAAGTGATTTTGTTGTTTTTTCAATTGGAGTTAAACCTGAAGTTAATTTGGCAAAAGATGCAGGACTTACAATTGGAGAGACAGGTGGAATTTTAGTTAATGAGAAAATGCAAACATCTGACCCATATATTTATGCAATTGGAGATGCTGTTGAAATTTTAAATTTTGTTTCAAATACAAAAACAAGAGTTCCTCTTGCAGGACCAACTCATAAACAGGCAAGAGTTGCAGCAGATAATATTGCAGGAATTAACTCAAAATATCTTGGTTCAATGGGAACTGCAATAGTAAAAATTTTTAATATAACAGCAGCATCGACTGGTTTAAATTCCCAAACTCTTGAAAAATTAGGAATAGATTATAAATTTGAATGTTTATCAACATTTAATCATGCAGGTTATTATCCAGATGCTTATCCAATTTATCTAAAAGTTTTTTATGAAAATAAAACTGGGAAACTTTTAGGAGGCCAGGCAGTTGGTTATGATGGAATTGATACAATAATAAATTCTCTTGCAACAGCACTAAGATTTAATGCAAAAATAACAGAACTTAAAGATATTGATTTTGCATACTCGCCTCAATATGGTCATGCAAAAAATCCACTTAATATTATTGCAACAATGGCAGAAGATGATTTATCTGGTCTTGCTCCAAAAGTGAGTGTTTTTGAGGTTGATGATTTAGTTAAAAAGGGTGCTGTTTTACTTGATATAAGAGAAAAAGAGGAAACAATAGCCCATAAATTACCTGATTCAATAAATATTCCTCTTAGTGAGTTAAAAACAAGGATAAATGAGCTTTCAAAAGATAAAACTTATATAATCTGCTGTTCACAGGGACAAAGAGCATACAATGCTTTAAGGTTTATGCTTGACAATGGCTATAATGCAATGTATCTATCTGGAGGTCTTACTTTTTATGATTCATGCTTTAGTGGTGAAAAGAAAGAAGTAAAAAAAATTATAAGTGAGGAGAAAAAAATGGAAGAGAAAAATACAATAAAGATTGATGCAAAAGGTCTCTCTTGCCCTGGACCTTTGATAAAACTAAAAGAAGTTTTAGATAAATCACCAGAAGATGCAACTATTGAAATTGAATCAACAGACCCTGGATTTTATAGAGATATCTCATCTTATTGTGAAAGTAAAGGATTAAAACTTATCTCACTTGAAAAAGATAAAGTTATAAAAGCAGTAATAAAGAAAGGAGAAGTTAAAGAAACTCCTCAAAAAATTTTAAAAGAAGAAACTCCAAAATCTGATTCAGTGTCAATAATTTTATTCTCAAATGATTTTGATAAGGTTATGGCTGCATTTATAATTGGAAATGGAGCACTTTCTATGGGTAAAAAGGCTTCAATTTTTTGTACTTTCTGGGGATTAAACATTCTAAGAAAAGATTATAAAGTTGATGTTAAAAAGAATTTTATAGAAAAAATGTTTGGAATGATGATGCCAAGAGGAGCAAAAGAAATTACTCTTTCAAAATTAAATATGTTAGGAATGGGAACAAAAATGATGAGAGGAATTATGAAAAAATATAATGTCTACCCTCCAGAAGAACTTCTTAAAATGTTTATACAAAATGGTGGAAAAGTTATTGCATGTTCAATGACAATGAACCTTATGGGAATTAAAAGAGAAGAACTGATTGATGGAATAGAAGAAGGAGGAGTTGGAACATATCTATCATTTGCTGAAAAATCAGGAATAAATTTATTTATTTAACAATATTATTCTATATAATATTATCATCTCAGTAATATTATCATCTCAGAAAGATACATTGGAAAGGGCTCCAAAATTGGAGCCCTAATTTTTTATGGATAATTTATTGTTATAGTTTTTAAAATATTATCCCATAAAACCTCACATCCTAAATTTTCAGCAACAAAACGAACAGGAAGCATTGTCCTTCCTTGAATAATCATAGGAACTACTTTTGAATTGTTTGAGTCAATTGGAGTATAAACTCCATTTACTTTTGCAAAATTTTTTCCTATCCAAAGTTCAATTGTTATATCTTTCAAGGTAATTGTTACTTTTTTCTCATTTCCATCCCAGGAGACTTCTCCACCAAGTGGCTCAACTATATATTTAATTGGTAGATATGTTCTACCTTCAATTATTTGTGGTGGAACATCAATTTCTTTTTCAATTCCATTAAAAATCATTATTCTGTTTCCTATTTGTAGTTTTAAAGTTATATTTTTAACATATTTTATTTGGTAAGTTTTTGATAATTTATTTCCTGCATTATCAATTACTTCTATTTTTATATTATTTAAACCTTCATTAAGTTCAATTCTAAAATTAAATTTAAATTCTTTAGTTAAAGATACCTTTATTCCATTTATAAAAATAGAGTTATCTTTTATTCCACTCAAATCATCTGAAACTGAACCTTCAATATAAATTGTTTGAGTGTTAGTCTCTTCTGGTATTGATAGATAAATTTTTGGAGGATTCATATCTGAAATTTTAATATTTATAATATTTGAAAATGACGAGTAATTTTTAATTTTATAATCGTCAAAACATCTAATTTTATAATAATATGTTTTGTTGTATTCAATATTTTTATCTACATAAGATGTTATGTCTTTATCAACAATTTGAATTAAATTAAAATTGTCCTCACTCTCGCCTCTGTAAATTTCATATCCTAAAATTAGGAAGGTACCATCAGCGGGTTTTGACCAAGTAAGTTTGATTTTATTATAAACTATTTCTCCATTTATAATTGGTTCATTTGGTGGAATAATGTTTTCAATTCTAAATTTATAAATATCTGACCAATTTCCATAAAATAAATCATTATAACTTCTCACTCTCCAATAATAATTCCTATTTTTATCAAAAATCTTTAAATCAATTTCTATATCTTTTTGACTTAATTCTCCTTTTTTAAAAATGATATTCCCAAAATTTTCACTATCAGATATTTCTATTTCATAATATTGATTATTTAAATCTTCATTAATATCCCATAAAAAATTATATTTATCCTCATAAATTACTTCATTTTTATTTGGAGATTTTAAACTAATTGATAAATCCTGGAAAATTAATTTTAAAGGTATTTTTTGAACTCTTTTATTACCGCTATCAACTACATACAAGTAATCGCCTTTTAATGTTAGACCAATTGGATAAAAAAATTTACCCGGAAATTTCAAATAATCTTCTTTAGAACTTAAAACATTTCCAATTGTTACAGGACCTCCAACACTTCCAAATTGTTTAATTATATTCCCATCTGTATCCAATATTTTAATTGGATAATTACCAATATCTGGATTTGTTATCCAGATTCTATCTAAATCATCAATAAAAATACCAGTTGCTCTCTCATTAAAAGTTTTTATATGTTCTCCATCTTTATTGAAGAAAATTATCCTATTATTATTTGGATCTAAGGCATATAGATTTAAATTAGAATCAACTGCTACATCTATTGGACGAAAATCTTCATCTTTAATTTCAAAAATTTTTAAAAAATCTCCATTACTTTTAACTTTTTGAACTCTTGAATTACCATAATCTGCAATATATAAATTTCCATATTTATCTCCACATATTCCTGATGGTCCTTCATATTGATTGGATTTATTTCCAGCGCCTCCAAATCTTAATTGCTCAACACCTTTTGAATCAAATTTTTTAATTTTTTGAGATTCAGGCCTACTACCATACCAATATCTATTTGTGATAAATATTTCATTATCTGATAAGATAAAAATACTCCAAGGCCAAAGCAATGAATTTAATTTAAAACTTTCGCTATATCCCCAAAAGAAAGAATTGGGGTAAAATTTTTGTCAAACTTACTAACTTTCATTTTTCCATAATCAACAACATAAATGTTCCCTTTTGAATCAACATCAACATCGATAGGATAATTGAATAGATCTGTTAGATTTTTTGATGTCCCAATTTGAGATATTAACATACCTTCATTTGTAAAATTATTAACTCTGCCATTAAAAGCATCAGCAACAGAAACAATTTTATTAAATACTGATAATCTTCTTGGTCTTAAATTATAAGATGTTATTATTCCTCTTCCACCAAAATTTTTAATAAATTTTCCATTTGAATCAAATATTTCAACTGTGCATTGACCATCATTTGATACATAAACTAACCCATCTTCATCAATATCTATTCCATCTGGCCAAGAAAAATCACTCTTTGTGAAATAGGAGTAGTAACCTCCATCCATATTGAAGATGTGAACTTTTTGATTTGTTCATTGAGGTATAGACAAAATATAAATTTTATTATTTTTTTGATTTACAGCAAAATCTACAGCACCATCAATATATTTATAATCAATTATTTCTTTTATTAATTTTCCATCTTTATCAAAAATTTTTTACTGCTTTTAAATCCTTATCTCCTTCACATAATACAAATAAATTACCATTATTATCATATTCAACAGCAATAAGATCTCCAAATTTCTCATCTCTAAATTCTTTTAATTCAAAAAGGAATTTTCCATTTAAATCAATATTTGAACCCTATTTTCATGACTGAATCTTTTTAAATAATCGATTACAGCAATTCTATTATTTACTCTATCAACATCAATTGCAAATGGGGAAAAAAATTCTCCCTCTTTTTCACCAAATGAGCAAAAATTAAATAAAAAATTTCCATCTTTATCAAAAACTTTTATGTAAGGAAATTGTCTATCTGCAACGTATATTCTATTTTGACTATCAATTGCAACATCATAAGGAAAATATTAAATCATCAAAAAGTGGACCATTACCTAATATCTGAATTTTAAACTCATTTTGTGAATTTACTCTAAACAAAAAAACTAAATTTAAAATTAAAATCAGGAAGATAAACAAAAATTTTTTCATAAACACCCCCATTTTTGAATTTTTAATAATTGTAAAAATTATAACAAATTTTGTCAAGTATTAATACTTGACAAATAAGCGAAAATAATTTAAAATGTTTAAAAATTTTAAAAATAGGAGGAGATATGAGAAAGGTTTTAGTTTTCTTACTGATTTTAGTATTTTTAATTTCATTACAAGGGTTCTATGTAAATGCTCTTACTGAACCAGAACCAGATTTAATTTTGGAAGATGAAATCCCACCTTTAAATCATGAAAAACCAGATTTAACTAAAGGCATTCCTATGGTATCAAACTATGTTGTTGTCGATGGTGTGAAAATTCCAAAATACTATGCTGAACTACCTATAGTTAAAGAAGAGGGTAAAATTAGATTAATATTGACACTTCAAGAACCACCACTTGTTAAAAAGGGTAATGCCAATAGAATTAAGTTTCAACAAGATGCTGTTATTAAATACCTAGAAACAAATAAAATTCAATTTAAAGTTGTTACAAAAACTCAAAATGTCTACAACCAAATAACAATTGAGATTCCAATTAAAGAATACAATAAACTTGGAAAAATACCTTATGTAAAAAGAGTATCTTTTCCAAGAGTTTGGAACCTAAATTTGGACTATTCAGTTCCACTCATTCAAGGCGGTCAACCTTCAGGTGGTTTAGGGTATAGTGGTCAAGGAATAGTTGTTGGTATTGTTGATACAGGAATTGATTATGATCATCCAGATTTAGGAGGCCCAGGATTTCCAAATTTAAAGGTAATCGCAGGATATGATTTTGGAGATTGGGATAGTGATCCAAGAGATTGTAATGGACATGGAACACATGTAGCAGGAATTGTTGCAGCAAATGGAACTATTAAAGGTGTTGCAAAGGATGCAAAACTAGTAGCAGCAAAAATTGTCTCTGGATGTTTAGGTCGCGCAACTAGTGAATCTATAATTGCTGCATTTGAATATTTAACAAATCTTGGAGTCAATGTTATAAATATGTCTTTTGGTTCTGATTGTGGTTTCAATCAACCAGATGATCCAGAGCAAATTGCAATAGCAAATGCTGTTAGTGCAGGGATTACAGTTGCAATATCAGCAGGAAATGATTATTATCAATATTATCCTTACATTTGGAGAGATTATTTTGGAAATGGAAAATATAGTATGATTTACCCAGACATAGGGGTAGTTGGCGATCCATCAACAACACCCGCTGTAATATCAGTTGCTTCTTCAGACAATTCTTATATGAAAGTTCCATATGCTTTAGAAACAAGTACATCACCAAATGTAATCCTTGAATATATGGTTGGTAGTCCATCACCAGATCCTGTTCAGGTTTTAGGAACAACAAATGAATATGATATTCAATTTGTTGGATATGGCAACTCTCCTTCAGATTTTAATAGTTTTGTTCCAGGTAAAGTTGCCTTGATGGAAAGAGGTGGTCCTGGAGATGCAACATTTGTTAATAAGGTAAGAAATGCACAAAATGCAGGTGCTGTTGCAGCAATTGTACATAACCATTCTTCTGGAGGTAATGCTTTAGTTGTAATGGCTTTAGCAAGCGATATAACAATACCTGCTATTTTTATAGGTAATTCTGATGGTATGTATTTAAGAAGTCTTCCATCTCCAAAAATTAGATTTACAGGAAATTTAACTGCAATTCCTGTTTCAACAGTAAATCAACCTTCATCATTTACATCTTGGGGTTTAACTCCATTTATGGAAGGGAAACCTGAGGTTTCTGCACCAGGTGGATATATTTACTCAACTGTTCCAGATGGAGGTTATGCTGTCTATTCAGGAACATCAATGGCTTCGCCTCATGTTGCAGGTGCTGCTGCTTTAATGCTTGAAAAAGATCCAACATTAAAACCTGAAGAGATTAAAAATATTTTTATGACAACATCAACAATTCTTACACATCCAGCTGGTTATTATTTCTCACCAAGACTTCAAGGTGCTGGAAGAATTAATATGGTTAATGCATTAAGAGGAGTAGATTATAAGGTTTTGGTTTATGGTAATAATCCAAACTCTCCTTGGATTACTGGTGATAGTGAATATGTAACAACATTTAGGGAGAAGATAAAGGTTGTTAATAAAACTTCATCTCCATTAACTTACAACCTTTCTGGTGTTAGAATGATATGGTTTGTAAGATCATATCTATATTCATATGGAACAACTGGATTCACTTTTAGAGATTTATCACTTAATCCTATAACTTCAATAACTGTGCCTTCTAATGGAAGTGTTGAATTTTACATGGAGTTAAATATGGCACTATTTAATGCCTTTGATAATGTTTTTGTTGATGGATTCATCTTTTTAAACTCAACAGGTGCTCAACCAACATTACATATTCCATTTTCGATTCTACATGGAGATTGGCAAGATACTTCATATGATTATGGTACAACCTACTATACCCATAACCCAGTTATTGACCCACCAGCATATGATCCTAATGAATATTGGTGGTGGTTTGGATACACATGGTTATATTATCAAGAAGGAACATACTTTTATCCACTTGGTGAAGATTTTAGTGGAAATCTATTAAGAAGCAAAATTGCAATTTCTCCAAATGGAGATGGAGTTAAAGATGAAGTATGGGCAGTTCTTTCTCTTCTAAGAGGGACAAAAGAGATTCAATTTAAAGTTTTAAATAGTTCTAAGACGACTACTTTAGTTACTCCAATTATTGATACATATGTAAGAAAGAATACTCTTGTTCCAGGGTGGTATCAATATTGGTATGGATGGAATTACGATTGGGTCTGGGATGGAAAGAACTCTTCTGGTTTAACTCTTCCTGATGGTAACTACTTCTTTAGAATTCAAGCGGAAGCAGGAACTGATCCAACTGGTGGGCCAAAGAGTTATGATATAAAAGATTTTCCATTAATAATTGATACAATTTCTCCAATTGTAAGTTGGAATGTAGAGAATTTAGGTTCACAAACTAAATTAACATGGAGTGCAACAGATGAAAGAAGTGGAATATGGGGATTCAGAATTATAAGAAATGGTAATGTTGTTACTACTGTTTCTCCAACAACAACAAGCTATACATTAAATGAGTCGCCAATTGGAAATACATATGTGGTTGAAGCGATTGATTTTGCAGGTAATTCAAGTTACTCTTTACCAAATGTTTATAACTCTCAAAAAGGATATTATTTCCAGATTAATCCAACAAATAGAACATGGAGATTTATCTGGCCATCTAAAAATATTTATTTAGAGTCAACTCCATCAACAAGATTTGAATATGATTATAATACAGGAAAAGGATTTGTGGTCTATGCTGATGGTAACATTAATCTTGTTTTTGATGGTAATTTTTATAAAAACTCCTTCCGTCTAATTCTTAATATGAAAAGAGAAAGAATTGCCATTCATGATGTTATAGGAAGACCATAGGGAATTAAAACAAATTAAAAATTTAAAGCCCCGAGTTTTCGGGGCTTTTTTATTTTGACCCTATTTTTATCTCACTTGAAAAAGATAAAGTTATAAAAGCAGTAATAAAGAAAGGAGAAGTTAAAGAAACTCCTCAAAAAATTTTAAAAGAAGAAACTCCAAAATCTGATTCAGTGTCAATAATTTTATTCTCAAATGATTTTGATAAGGTTATGGCTGCATTTATAATTGGAAATGGAGCACTTTCTATGGGTAAAAAGGCTTCAATTTTTTGTACTTTCTGGGGATTAAACATTCTAAGAAAAGATTATAAAGTTGATGTTAAAAAGAATTTTATAGAAAAAATGTTTGGAATGATGATGCCAAGAGGAGCAAAAGAAATTACTCTTTCAAAATTAAATATGTTAGGAATGGGAACAAAAATGATGAGAGGAATTATGAAAAAATATAATGTCTACCCTCCAGAAGAACTTCTTAAAATGTTTATACAAAATGGTGGAAAAGTTATTGCATGTTCAATGACAATGAACCTTATGGGAATTAAAAGAGAAGAACTGATTGATGGAATAGAAGAAGGAGGAGTTGGAACATATCTATCATTTGCTGAAAAATCAGGAATAAATTTATTTATTTAATTACATTTAATTAAAAGTTGATAAGAGTATTTAATTTTTTGATTATAAAAGTTTATTGTTTTTTAATGGAAGAGAAATTTATTAAACTATAAATTTTTGAAATTAGGGTTCGATTGAGTCCTTTTATTTTATGTGTAAAATTTATACAAAGTGTGTAAATTTTTAACAAACAAAATTTTTCTTATATGCAAGTAATTTATTTCTTTTTGTGTAAAAATTTCCAAAAAATTTTTGATTTAAAATTTTTAAATTATAAATTTTCCTATTAAGATTCAAAATAAATTCTGGCATAAAATTTGCATATTTATATATGGAGTTTGAAATTTGGCAGTAACTCCAAACCGCCAAGGTAAAAATCTTGGAGAGGGTAGGAGACGCTAAAAGGTTTCAAACTCTAAACTTAAAGAAAGGAGGTGGTAAGAGAAGGTGAGTATGATGAAGTTTCTCTTCCTAATGGTTAGGGAGGAAGAGAAACAAAATCCTTCAAGAAAGAAGGAAATTTTGACCCTAACCCCGCTAGAGGACGGAATCCTCAAAAATTTATTAAAAAAGGAGGTTTACGCTTATGCGTAAAATTTTAGCAATAATTTTAGTAGCATTAATGGCCCTCTCCTTTGTCCCCTTCAGAACCACAAAAACTGTTTCTGCAGCAGTAAATACAAAATCAACAAACATTTTCAATGCATTATGGGATGTAACTTTCAATTCACCACCAGCAAGAAGTACTGTAGATTCAGATTTAAGACCATACTCTTTTCTCTGGTATGTAACTAATCGTACACCAATTTTAGGAACTGATTTTTATCTCACAGTTATCTCTGATGCAAGTGGTTCAAAATTAACTGATAGATATTATGCAATAATTGCTGAAGATAATAATAATAATCTATACCTTTATATTGACCCTGACACAACATTTGAAACTCCTGCTGCAACAAATAATACAAAAGTATTCGCGCTTCCTCTTGGATCAACACTTTCAAGTTGGACAATTACAATTGGAGGTAGAAATTTTGTTCTTAATTTCTTAGATATTGATAATTCAACTGATTTAGACGAGGGTGACCTTTTAGTTTTAATTGAAGTTTTAACTGCTTCTTGCTGTGGTAATGAGATAGTTTATGACATTGCAGTTCAATCAGATGCAGAACCATCATATTGGACAGATGATCTTCCTCAAAACCCAATTATCGCTGCAAGACTTTCAAAAGGAACTGGTACAGATATACCTATGCCAATAGTACAACAACTTTCATGGTCCGTTGCACATAGAATTGCAACAACAGTATTTCATGATATTAAATTAACAAACAGAGAATATCTCGACCTTGAAGTCTGGTTTGATGATGGATATGATATTATTAATAACGGTTATTTGTTAATAAATCACAATAGTTCTGATGATTATGTTCCATTAACACAAGCAGAAGAGTGGCTTGGAGTTGTTGATGGTAACTATGGAGATTTTACATCACAAGGACAGGTAATTAAAGGAACCGATTTATTTGGAAGAACCTTATATTTCTTAGATACAAATTTAGATGGTATTGTAGATGTTGGTGAGTATCTTCTTGAGCCATTAGAAGGGGAACTTTTCTTCAAAGTTAAAAATCAGATTGATGTTACTGATCCAAACTGGAATAATTTACCTACTGTTATTCTAGATGTTAATGTAATTGATATCGATGGTGATGGAACAATTTCAGCAGGTGATACAGTAGTTGCAAATGATGTTTATGCTTGGAATACTCCACTATTTTATCCAGGTTTGACAATGAGATTTGGTGATTTCAGAGGATTTGATATTCCAGTTTTACCTGGAAAGATGAATCTCGATGTTAAGGTATATGAGACATATCCAGGAGGAAGCGTTGTAGATAAATTAAGAGTTGAACAGACCTATACTGTAGTTGTTTCATTACCAGAAGGTTGTGTTCTTCCACCAAATGCTAAAGTTCATGTTGTTGCACAGGTTCCTGGATATTATGCAGTTAACTTGAGTAATCCTCCTATCCCACAATTTGTTGAGGGTTATGAAACAGTTCTTCCAGGTGGTAACTTCTATCTTACTTCAACACAGAAGAGTTATAGATTTGAAGTTACACCATGGAGAGGTAGTTTAGCAAAGACATTGAAACATGATTATCCACAATTTAGAATTTCAGCATATGCTGAAATTTGTGATGCAATTGGACCAGAAGATGCAACTTACGGATCAGTTGTTGTTCCATTCCCAGCAGATGCTTATGTTGAAGCGGGTGGTACTGATTATGTTTTTGTAAATGGTGTATTTGCAGATAAGTATGATTGCTGGTTTGAGAAATATTATCCAATTGAGCCAGAAGTAATTGTTGCAAAAGGCGACAGAGATTGTATATCACATCTTGACCAGAGATTTCCAAACTTTGGAATTACAATTGTAAATGCCGATAACCCAGTAGATGTTGATGATCCAAGTGGTCCATTTAATCCTGCAGGTGAGTATGATCTATATGCATATGTCAATGCATCTGGTGGTGGAATAAGATGGTATGCATTAGTAACTGATGGTTATGATCTTTACATTCTACAAAAAGGAACAACCGTAGATTATCTGTGGTTGATGGATGATAGTGTTGGTCCATTAAACAATGTATATGATTGGGTTCCAAATGAAATACTAAATTCTCCTCCAATTGTAGTTTCTCCAGCAATGACATTCACCGATTCTCCCTCTGGAGTTTTAAAGAATGGAATACCAGATCCAGGTGAAACAGTTGGCACATACACAATTGTTGATTATCCACTTCCAGTTCAAATTGTTAACAGCAAAGTTATGGTTCCTGTTAAACCACCAACAAAAGAGTGTGATGAGATTAAATTCACAGTATTCACAACAACAAACTATTGGAACATACTTTATCCACTTGATAATACCTATGTTCAGGAACAAAACAACGATACAAGAAACGCTTTCTGGTATGATTGGCCAACATTCCCACTTAACCTTGACTTCCAACTTATTGATTACATGACAAAAGATCCAGTTACAGTAAAAACCGCAAAGATATATGATATTAACTTTGCAGAATTTGAAGTTGTTGATGAAGGATTAAGAAATTCACCATTCACAAATCCATATCCACCATATGGACCAAGTTTAGATCAGGATCCATGGGTATTAAGAAATCTTACTATGGAACTTAGATCATATCCTGGTGGTCAATCAAATCTTCCTGGTTCAGGTTGGGGTTATGATTGGCAAGGAAATCCAAATATGGGTCCAGTAGATGCAAATACAGTTGTTGGTCTTGCTAATGGTTGGAATTCAAGACATGCTCAATTTAGAGAAGTATTCTGGAAACTAGGTACTGAATACTATCCATTAACAAACTACACAATAAGATTTATCCTTAAAGATAAGAATGGAACTCATTTAACACCAACTAAAGTTGTTGTTGAAGGAATCAAGGCAAGCCCAGATGGTCAACCAGTATTCATGGTTGGACCATTTAATGGAGCATATACATATAATGGAACTCCAAATCTTCCAAAATCATATAAATACTTTAATAAGTGGATAGTAACTTCATTTAATAATATTTGGAATGAAGAACTTCCAGGTGGATATCTAATTGATACATTTGTTTTTGAAGATGGTTGGGAATTAAATGATGTAGTTCTATTACAAGGAATAATTCCAACTGGTCCTGGATATATTAAAGTTACTGCATATTATGGTGAAAAATCAGTAACTTATAAATATTGCACATCTTGTATGGATACTCCAGAAAATATACCAGTTCATGCTGTTGAACTTGTAACAAATAAGAGTGAACTTGAAGTTGATGCAGATAATTCACTAAAAGTAACTGCTAAGGTCTATCCATTTGATAAGGATACAACACCATATGGTGAAACAACAATTACAACAAAACAACCTCTTGCGAACAATGTTGTTATGTTCTTATGGCAGGATAGAGGTATTATTGATCCTGTAAGACCTGAACTTGGAACAAGATATGGTGTTGGAGATGGTTGGATAAGTGGACAGACACCAAAGGGCGGAACAAGATTAAATGTTGCAAATGATTTAACAAACAATCTTCCAGTATTAAGCCCTGTCTATAATGGATTTGATATCAATGGTGATGGAAAAATTTCATTTAAAGATTATGAGACAGAAATTGTTGGAACATATGATATAGCAATAAGAGCATGGAATGGTGGATTTGTTACATACTCAGCATTAACAAATAACATCAACCAAGGCGAATATTTATTCAATTTAGCATCCAATTATGGTGCACAGTTAAATGAAATTGGATTTGATTTTGATAGAAACGGAATTCTAAAGGATGATGAAATAATACCTGTAAGATTAACTGCATATGTTTATGGTGATGATGGTGTTAATCCAAGAGCCGCAAACAAACTAACTGGAAATATAGATGATTGGGAAGTTTATCTTGCAGGTCAAAAAGAACTTAAAGTTGTTGGAAAGAAAGATTGGAATGTTGAGACAAAACCATGCTTAACTGCTGGTGTTGTTCCAGAGTTTAATGGAAGTGACCCATTAACATTTATTGTTGTTGATGCTAATGGTAATCCAGTTAACCTTTCAAAGGGAATTGGTGGTGTAACAGTTTCAGATGCTAATATTCAAAACTGGCTATTTAGACCAGATGATAATGACAATAATTGGGTAAGAGTATTATTGAATTCAACTGTTGATAGTAATGCATGGAATAGTACTGTTGTTGCAGTAAGAGATTTCTCTGGAAAAGCAAGTGGTGTTTATAAATTCCTTGGATTTACAGCAAATGATAAAGGTAAATTCTTAGTCCGTATTTACTCACCAGACAGAAAACATTACGGCGAAGTTGAGGTTGTTGTTGAACTTCCAAAAGTAAAGTGGGAGATTGTTAACCTTGAGGATCCAAATGGAACAGTTCATACAGTCCCAGGTGATCCAGACTTTGTTATGAGTGTTGGTGACTTAAGGTTCTATAAAGTAACAGTTACTGCTTTAGATTGTAATGATAAACCAATTGGTGGTCCAGCAAAACCTGCAGATCTCTGCAAACCAGAAATTGAAGGTGTTTATGCTGGATTCTTACCATATGTTGCTTATACACCTCACTACTTCAACCTTGTTGCAACAAGTTATGATGAGGCAGGAAGAGTTTACTCATACTATGAACCAAGAGAACCAGAATTTGGTTATGGTTTCACAAAGTTTGATGTTTATGGAGATACAGTTGTTGATGGATATCATTCTCTTGTAGACAATGGTGTTTGGACCAACAATGGAATATACAATGAAGATTATAACTATGATAAGTGGAATTGGGGTCAACTATTCCCGAACCTTTATAACCAAGATTGTGTAATTAATCTTGACGATACAATCCCACTTGATGAAAATGGACAAGCAACATTCTTTGTTATAACAACAGATATTGGTGCGCTCTCTGGTATCTTAGGAAAGAATCTATATAATGATGCTGATGTTAATGGTGATAGAACATTCTACCTTGATTGGTATGCAAATGCAGATACAAAAGTTGATATTAACTTCATCAAATTCCATGTTCTTGATGGTGAAACTCGTAAAGAACTTAGCAAAGACATCTTAAATCCAAATTACTATGATTTAACATATGGTCTTGAGAACCATCTTGTTGTCCATGCATTACCAGCAGATGAAAGAGATATTGCAGTAAGACCAGGTGTTCAAGTTCAACTTGTTGGAAATGTTGAAGTTTGGGCATATGGTACACTTGATAATGATTCAATGGCAACTCTCAACTTTAGACCTCGTGGAACTGGAACAAAGGTTGCTTATCTTGCAGTTGTAAATCACTATGGTGATGACTTCTTCTGGATGAGAGATCAAACATGGCCATATTGGGCAGACTTCACTTCACCTGGTGAACCACTATTCTGGACATATGATGATAGAGCACCAGACTTTACTCTCGAATATACATGTTACAGAATTAAACCATCTCCATATGGACACGATATTGCCGATGAAAGAGAATTATCAAGAATTTCACCACCAGTTGGAAATTCATCTTGGCCATTACCATACTTTGATTCAGCAAAAGGACTTGCTCTTACACTTAAGGGAGAACTTGTTGTTGGTGTTGAGACAGAAGTTGTTGTTAAGGTCACTGAAGCAGGGCCAAACTTCCCAGTTGCAGGTGCAGAAGTAACAATGTATGGTGCTGGTGTTGATCTATCTGGTGTAACAGATGGTAATGGTGTTGCTAAATTCATGGTTAAACCAACAGAGGCAGGAGAAATTCTTATTACTGCAATGAAAGATGGATATGTTCCTGGAAAGACAGTTGTTGTTGTTGGTGCAGATACAATTGCTCCAGAACTAACTGTTGATAAACCAGTGTCACCAACAAATAAGCCAACAGTAACAATAACAGGTATTGCTACAGACAATGCTGGAGTTCCAATGGTAATGGTTAATGGAGTTGAGGCAACAGTTGGTGCTGATGGTAAATTCTCTGCAGAAGTTACACTCAAAGAGGGTGAAAACGAGATAGTTGTTGTTGCAAAAGATAAATCTGGAAATAAGACAGAAAAGATGGTTAAAGTTGTTCTTGATACAATTCCACCAGAAGTTACAATTTCACTTCCAACAGAAAAACTCACATCAACAAAGGTTAAACTTTCTGGTAGAGTTGAAGCAAATGCAAAAGTTATGGTTAATGATAAACCAGCAACAGTTGCATATGATTACTGGGAAGTTGAACTTACACTTGATTATGGTGAAAATAAAGTTACAGTTGTTGCATCTGATGCTGTTGGAAATGAGAAGAAGTTAGAGGCAAAGGTTGTTGTCTATAGAAAGACAGTTCTTGAACTTCAAATAGGTAATCCAACTCCAAAAGTAAATGGTGCATATGGCGATCCACTTGAAGCAGCCCCATTCATTAAGGATGGTAGAACAATGGTTCCACTCAGATTCATCGCAGAGGCATTTGGTGCTAAAGTTGAATGGATTCCAGAAACAAAGGGAATCAACATAACTCTTGATCTCAAATCAGCAGTACATACAATTGGTTTACAAGTTGGTAATCCAACAGCAATAGTTGATGGACAGGTTGTAACACTTGATGTTGCTCCAGTAATAGTTAACGGAAGAACATTTATACCACTCAGATTTGTTGCTGAAGCATTTGGTGCATCTGTTGACTGGAACTCACTATATCAAGTAGTTACAATCAACTTCCTCTGGTACTAATAAGTAGATTATAGGAACCACAGGGGAGAGCCACTCCCCTGTGGGGATTTGGGGTAAAAGATTAAAGGGCTGGGAGAATTCCCAGCCCTTTTTAATTTTTATGCTAATATAATATCTTGACATTAAAACATTCATTATTAAAATAGAAAATAATGAAATTTTTATTAAATTTTTTAGAATTTAAAATTTTTAAAAATTATCATTTAAACTTCAATTTCATCTATCTCTACCATTTTAATATAAATAATTTAAATTCCAAGGAGGAATAAAATGATAAAAAAAGAAATTAAAATTCTTTTAATTCTTTCAATTTTTTTATTCAGTATTTCCAACATTAATTTATTAGAAGCAGCAGATTTTATTCCTGATATTTATCCTTTATATTTACCTATTGATTGTTCTTCAGGCACAACAACGCCAGGAAATGGCACTCCTTTTGCAATTCATATAACAATAAGAGGATATTCAGTAAATTCAAATTATGCTATTAAAAGTAGAATAGGACCAAATACATCAAATCTTACATATGCCATATCTTGGAAAAATGCTACAACAAATACTTGGGCAAATGATAGCACGGCTTATGTTGACCTAATAAAAATAACAACAGACAGTAATGGTAATTGGAGTGGATGGTTAGTTGCAAAAGTTCAAACTACAGTACCTCAAGGTACTTTATATTATAGAGCGAGAATGAGAATATCACCATATACAGGTTCAAATATAGATTCTTCTACAATAAGTGTCAATTCTTTGGATATGATTACACAAGGAGGATGGATTGAAGGAAATGCAAAATTAGATGGAAATCCTGCACAAAATAAAATCGTAGTTGTCAAAAATTCAAGCGGAAATATTATTGGAATTTATATTACAGAAGATAATGGAGTTAATGAAGGTTATAATTCAACTGCTGGATATTTTAAAGTAGGAGTACTTGCTGGATGTAATTATACAGTTGAATTGTGGGATCCAATAACAAATACATTATATCCAAACGGAAGTGTAAATAATATTTGTGTTACTGCAGGAAATGTAACTTCAGGAATTACAATAAATGCAAGAACAAATAACGCACCTATATTAAGTTGGACTGGAGAAACAGGATATGAAAATGATGGTTTAGAACCTGAAAGCGGAGTATCTTCAACACTTTTTGAATATAGGGTAAAATATATAGATTCTGATAATGACGCTCCTAAATCAGGTTATCCTAAAATTCATATATTAAAAGATGGAAGTGAAATTTCAGGAAGTCCATTTTCAATGGATGAAGTTGATCCATCTGATACAGATTTTACTGATGGAAAGTTATATAAATTTTCAAAAAAACTTTCAGCAGGTGATTACTCATACTATTTTGAAGCAAAAGATACTTTTGATGCTAATGCAACTGGTGAGCCAACTTCACCAAAAAATGGACCTTCTGTAATTGGAGATACAGTTCCACCAACAATTTATGATTTATACCCTCCAAGATTTTGTACTACTTATGAAAAAAAGCCAACTTTTTCAGCAAAGTATTATGATAATATTGGGGGTAGCGGAATCGATATAAATGCGGTTTATATTAAAATAGATGGGATTGATAAAACAAGTGAAGCAATTATAACTTTAAGTGAATTAAAATACACTCCAACTATAGATTTAAGTATAGGAAAACATATGGTTGAAATTGGAGTGAAAGATTTTGATGGAAATGAAAAAGTTGTAAATTATTATTTTTATATCATTGAAGATTTAATCACGCCAAATCACTATTTTGGTGTTCCACACTCTCACACTTCATATTCAGACGGAACATTAACACCTGCTGATGCATTTAAATATGCAAGAGATGTAGCAAATATAGATTTTCTATGCATTACAGACCATTCTAACTGGCTTGATGCAACAGAATGGGCTGACACTTTGACACAAGCAAACAATTTCACACAAGATGGCGTTTTTGTTGGATTAAGAGGATTTGAATATACACATACAACTCAGGGACACATAAATGTTTATAATACTGACACTTATGTATCAAGAAACGATCCAAATTATGATACACTTGAAGAATTTTATGTATGGTTGAAGAGTCAAAGTAATGCTATTGCTCAATTTAATCATCCATTTACACTTGATGATTTTAATGGATTTGCCTATGATGAAGAACTTGATTCATTAATTACAATGCAAGAGGTTGGAAATGGATCACCTCCATATTCATATGCTAGACTTGAAAATGCTTATATATACTCTCTTGATAAAGGATGGCATGTTGGTGCAACAAATGGTCAGGATAATCATGCTGCAAACTGGGGCTACCCACCAAATAATTTAACTGGAGTTATTTGTAATAATTTAACCAAAAATGACATCTTAGATGCATTCAAAATGATGAGAACTTTTAGTACAGAAGATAGAAATCTTAAAGTTATATTTAAAGCAAATAACTATTTTATGGGTTCAACCATTCCAATAAAGAGCGGAGAGCAAATTAATTTCTATGTTTATGCTTATGATCCAGATACTACAGATATTATTTCAACTGTACAGATTATAACAAATGGTGGAAAAGTTTTAAAAACTTGGGTAAACAATTCACAGAATTTTGAAACATCTTACTCATTCAAATACGAAGGAGGAGGAAACTGGTATTATCTAAAAGTTATTGAACAGGACGGAGATATAGCAATAACATCTCCTATATGGACACCACCATCTGATATAGATTTGAAATTGGTAAGTTTGACATATTCACCAAAAGCTGTTTTTCCAAATAAACAGGTTACTTTAACGGCTTTAATTAAAAATTATGGATTAATATCTTTTAATAATTTAAATGTTAAATTTTATGATGGAGATCCATTAAGTGGTGGAAATTTAATTGGAACAACTACTATTGATTTGCCAGCAGGTTCTCAAACAACTACTTCAGTTTATTGGATTCCTACATCAAGTGGACTTTATACTCTTTATGCTGTTTTAGAGGGACCAGAAGGTGATCCTGAATCAGATAATACTCAAAAAATATCATTAAGAGTTTTAGAAAGTTTAGGCAAAAAAGTTTTAATTGATAGATATCATAAAAATGATTACACATCTACAAGTGGTCTTTATAATTTATCTGAATTTGCTGATTTATTAACATATAATGGCTATGAAGTTATTGATAGTTATCAAGAAATAACCTCTTCACTTTTATCTGGTATAGATTTGCTTGTAATAACTTATCCAATGAGTGGAACAGGTAGAAGAGATTTAAGTGATACTGAAAAAACTGCTATCATTAATTTTGTTCAAAATGGTGGCTCTTTGTTGTTTACAGGAAAATCAAATTATAACGAAGATCCAACAAGATATAATGATTTCTTAAACTCTCTTGGCATAGGAATAAACATAAATCATGATAATATTTATGATGATACTAACAATTATGGATATCTTTGGGGTGTAAATTTATATAACTTCCCTGAAACAAACTCCAAAATTTGTGAAGGAATATCAAATTTAAGATTCTTCAGTGGCGCATCTCTTATAAAACCTGATAAAACCCCTCTTGTGCCTGATTCAAGTAAAAATATTGAAATACTTGCTTATGCGAATCAAACAAGTTATGATGAAGATGATACTCCTCAAGGTTTAACACATGTAGGCACAGGATATTATATTTATAGTTATCGTTCAACGCCAGATGGAAGAAATATGCCAGCAATGGCAGTTCAAACTCTTTCAAATGGTTCAAGAGTGGCTGTATTAGGAAGAGCAATATTTTCAAACTATGAACTTGGAAATTGGGCTGAAGGTCAGGCAGCATGTAATAATGATGCATTTACAATTAATCTTGTTGATTGGTTATGTAAAGTTGATAGGGTAGTTTCAATAAGTGAAGCAAGAAAAGATTCAGACAATAATAATGTGCCAGACAGATTAGGATAAAGAGTAACAATTAGAGGTATTGTAACATCTGGTACAGGAAAATTCTTCGACGTTATCTATTTACAGGATGATACTGGTGGAATAACAATTTTTGGAAGTTTTCCAACAGATAAAATAATTCCAGAAGGAGCAGTTCTTCAAGTTACTGGAGTTATTGATCATTATAATGGAGATACTGAACTTCAATTTGATGATTTTTATAGAGATTTCTTATGGATTGGATGGACAGATGTTCCTCAGCCAAAATATTTTAGAACAGGAGAACTAAATTTAGAAAAAAATGAAGGTTGGTTAGTTAAAACAGAAGGATTTGTTACTCAAATTATAGATTCAGGAACCTGCAAGATAAATGATGGTACAGGAGATATTATTATTTTTATTGATGGTTATATTGGAACATTGCCTCAAGGAATAAAATTAGGTGATTATCTATATGTTACAGGTTTATCTGGAGAATATAGTGAAGGTCATAGAATAAGGGTTAGAAGTCAAGATGATATATCATTAGTTCCAATATTTTATAATGTAAATGTAAATATTATGGGTAATGGATCAGTTTTATTAAATCCTCCAAGTGGTCCATACTCTCCATATTCACAAGTAACTCTTACTGCAACACCTTCACCAGGTTGGTATTTTGTTGGCTGGAGTGGAGATATAAATTCAACTCAAAATCAAATCACTTTTACTATAACAAAAAATATGAATATAACTGCAACATTTGTTAATAGTTTTGTTGATACAAGAACAGGAGCAGTAATTTTACTTGACTTAGTAACCCCTAATTCACCAAGATGGAGAGTAATAATTCCTTCAAGAAATTATGATACTGGATGGACGCCATTTAATAATCCATACTATTGGAATGGAAACAAATTCACAGGAAGATATGCAGATAAAAGATACCATTTTGAAATTAGCATCGAATCTTCAACAAGATATCATATAGTTTTTGATGATAAATTAATGAAAATTTCTGTCCACATTCCATAGAGTAAAATTGGAGTATAAAAAACTGAAGATTAAAGGGCTGGGATTTCCCAGCCCTTTTAATTTATAATCATAAAATTAAATTTTATTACTCATCTAAAATTATTTGTGAAATTTTTATAGAAATTAATAAAAATTTATATTTAAAATGCCAAATTTTTCCCTTCAATTTAGAATATTTAGTTATATTTATAAATTAATTTAGCCAATATTAACAAAAGAAGAGTAATTTTTAATATATTTTCAATTTCAAAAAACATAAAATTTTAATCTTTTTATAAATAATATTTTTATGCGAATCTTTATAAAATTTTTTAATTGGAATTAATTAATAGAGGTTTTATATATTTAATAAACTCTTTAAGATCATCTAACTCATTTGTAATAATTTTATGAATTTCCTGTGAGTTGATTTCGGAGTAAAAGTGAATTAATCTATTTCTATATCCAGCCATTTTAATAAGTTTTTCTTCTACAAATTTTTTTGGGAGAATATTTTGTTTTCCTAACTCAATAGCAATTTCCTTATAAGTTGTAACTCTCGTTCCAGGAATTTTCGAGAGAATATGATTTCCAATTTCAAAAACTGCTTCTAAGGACCTTCTTAAATAGTGTTCTGCTATTGCGAAATTTTCTCCACTATCAAATTCTTCAAAATTTAAATTTTTAAATTTCTCTAATTTTTCTATACTTTTTTCAATTATACTTATTCTTTTAATAACTATTTCCTTATTTATTGGAATTTTTTTCATATTCTATTTAAGATCTCTTTATCTTGTTCATCAAGAAGTGGTTTAAAATCTATATACTCTTTAATTACTCTCTCTTTATATTCATAATGAGTATCAATTTTTTCAAAGTAAATAGGTTTTCCAGATGTTACTACTTCAAATTTTAAAGTTAAAGGTGATTCATTTAAAAAAACTATATCGACCTCTCTATTTTTAAAAATATCACTAAAAATTTTATAAAGTTCTGTATAGATTTTAAGTTTATCTTTTTTGTATGAATCATCATAAAATAAAATAGCAATGTCTATATCGCTTTGAAAGTTAATTTTTTTATTTACATAAGAACCAAATAGATAAACTAAAGAAATATTAAGTTTCTTTAATTTATCAATAACCCTTTTGTTTAGTTTCATAACTATTATTTTAAATTAATTTCAATTAATATCAAATATATAATTTATAAAAATTTTAACTATCTTATCTTTTTAAATTTTGGGGTAAGAATTTCTTTATAGATTATTCCTTTGATTATTTCACTTTTTGAGAAAGAGAGGATCTTTTTGAATTTTGGATGAATTTGTTCATAATGGATAATTTTTTCAGGTTGAGGGATTGGTTTATACTCTTTTTCAATTTTTTCAATACTTTCCAAAGGAACTTTATTTTTTTCTTCAATGTATTCTTTTTCAAGAGGTATTTTTTCAGATTCTTTGGGTTCTTCCTCTGCCTCTTTTTCTTTTAGAATATCCTCTTTTTTATAAATCTCTTCTTTAAGTTCTTTATATTTTTCTTTATAGGCTGAGGCTTTTTCTTTTGTTTCCTCTTTTTTAATTATTTTTTTCTCAAGTTCTTCTTTATAAGGAGATGTTATTTTTTCTCTTCTTTTTCTTTCATTAACAGCACCTAAAATAGCAAGAATAACATAAAAGATGATATACAAAATTATTATTATTGTAAAGAAATTCATTTATTTCTCTTCCTCTTTTTTCTCCTCTTCAGAGATTTTTGAAATTGATTCTCTCATCGTTGTGTCTGCTTGAATATTTTTTAGTTGATAGTAATCAAAAACTCCTAATTTTCCTTGTCTTAATGCTTCTGCAATCGCTTTTGGAATTTCTGCTTCTGCTTCAACAACCTTTGCTCTCATCTCTTGTGTTAATGCCTTCATCTCCTGCTCTCTTGCTACAGCCATTGCTCTTTTTTGTTCTGCCATTGCTTGATATATTTTTTTATCTGCTTCTGCTTGGTCAATTCTTAATTTTGCTCCTATATTTTGACCAACATCAACATCTGCAATATCAATTGATAAAATTTCAAATGCAGTTCCAGTGTCAAGACCTTTTTCTAAGACTGTTTTTGAAATTCTATCAGGATTTTCCAAAACTTCTTTATGACTTTCTGCAGAACCAATTGTTGTAACAATACCTTCACCAACTCTTGCTATGATAGTTGCTTCACCTGCACCACCAACCAATCTATCAATATTTGCTCTAACTGTAACTCTTGCTTTTGCTTTAAGTTCAATTCCATCCTTTGCAACTGCTGCAACAACAGGAGTTTCAATTACTTTTGGATTTACACTCATTCTTACTGCCTCTAGAACATCACGACCTGCAAGATCAATCGCTGCTGCTCTTTCAAATGTTAAAGGGATTCCTGCTCTTTCAGCAGCAATCCAAGCATCAATAACTCTATCAACATTTCCTCCTGCAAGATAGTGTGCTTCAAGTTTATCAACTGAAACTTTGAGGCCTGCCTTCGTTGCCTTAATTAAGGGTAAAACAATTTTTGCTGGCACAACTCTTCTTAATCTCATTCCAATTAAATTAATTAATCCAACTGGAACTCCTGCTGCTATTGATGCTATCCAAAGACCTACGGGAATAAATGAGAATAGTAAAATTAGTAAAACAACTATGATTATTACTGTAAACCAAATTCCTAAACCAAACATTCTTACCTCCTTTTTAAATAAAATATTATAGTTTCTCTACAATAATTTTACCACCTTCAATTTTTATAACTTTTATTTTTGAATTTTTTTCAATAAACTCTCCAAGAGATATTGCATCATATCTTTTTCCATCAATTTCAATTGTCCCTGATGGTCTTAAAGTTGTTATAACAACTCCTTCTTTACCAATTAAATCTTCAAGATTTGAATATGTTGTATAACCTTTTTCTGTTTCAAGTTTCTCTTTAAGTCCAAGTTTTGACCATATTGGAAGTTTTGGAAAAAGAAACAGAAGAATTATAAAAAAGATTAACAATATTGCAGCAACAATTCCAATTGAGTAAAGTGCTCTTGTTCCTCCACCAAGTGTAAAGAAAATTGAAACAAAAATTAAAATTATTCCTGCAACACCAGTTAATCCAAATCCTGGAATTAAAAATATTTCAATTAAAAGAAGTATGATACCTAATATAAATAGCCCTACATAGAGCCAATTTCCTAAACCTCCAATCATATGCCCTCCAAAAAATAAAGCAAGGGAGATTATTCCCATTGTTCCTGGAACTCCAAACCCAGGTGTTGTTGCTTCAATTAAAAGACCTAAAAATCCAATTACAAGCAATATCTCTCTTATTGTGCTTTGAGTTATAAAACGAGCAATTCTTTCTGTTAAAGAAAATTTTATATCTAAAATTTCAAAATTTTCAAAATTATACTCTTTAATAATCTCATCAATACTATTTGCTTCAGAATCAAGAAAATTTATTTTTTTAGCCATCTCTTTAGATAGAGTTAAAATCTCTCCCTTTTTGACAATTCCCTCTATTTCAATCTCTTTATCAACCATAGCAGCACCAATTAATGGATCTCTATTATTTGCTTCACATGTTGATTCAAATTCAGCCTTTAATGCAGAAATGGTTTTTTCTGTTGCAGGTATTGGTTCTGCTGCACCTATGCTTCCACCAGATGAAAAAACAATTTTTTTAGTTGCCAATGTTATTAACGCACCAGCAGACCATGCTCTTCCTTTTATCCATCCAATTGTCAAAATACCCTTTGAATTAAGTTCAAGTATTTTATCTCTTATTTGAGTTGCTGCATCAACTGCTCCACCAAATGTATCAACAACAAAAATAACCCCTTTTACACCATCTAAATCACTCAAGGCTCTATCAACATATTTTGATAATCCTAACTCAATCTCTCCTTCTATGTGAACTATTAAAACTCTTTCATTTTTTGAATAAGTTTCAAAAGTTAAAATTGTAAAAATTATTAAAATTAACATTAAAAATGTTTTTCTCATAATTAAATTATAACATCATTTAAAAATTTATATGATAAAATTTATTTATGATAAGAAATAAAAAAAGATGGGAAGAGTTTGAAAGAGAATTAATTGAAAAAGAAAAAGTTGATTACAGGAAAAATTTTAAAATTGTAGGAAAGTTATATAAATTTGCAAAAAAGTTAGGGAGATTTAAAGCATCTTTAGATGGAATTGAGATAGATATAAAATATGCAAAGGCAATAAATGGAATTAGAAAAGTTAATAATAAAGATTTGTAAAGTTTTAGATAAAAATAAAATTCCTTATATGATAATTGGAGGTCAGGCTGTACAAATATATGGTGAACCACGACTAACAAAAGATATTGATATAACAATAGGTTTAGATGTTGATTTATATGAAACTTTATTAAAATCTATAAATGAGATAGGGTTAATACCATTAATAGAAGATGTTGAAAATTTTATTAAAGATACTTATGTTTTACCAACAGTTGATAAAAAAAGTGAATTTAGAATTGATTTTATTTTTTCATTTTCAGAATATGAAAAAGAAGCATTAAAAAGAGTTAATAAAGTTAAAATTGATGATTATATTGTAAATTTCGCCTCTCTTGAAGATTTGATAATTCATAAGGTTGTTTCTGGAAGAGATAGAGATTTAGAAGATGTTAAAAATATTATATTAAAGAATAAAAATTTTGATAAAAAATATATCTTGAAATGGTTAAAAGAATTTGAAATAACAACAGATGAAAATTTAATAGAAAAATTTAATAATATTATTAAATTGAAGTAATTCTTAATCGTATGGAGTTCTTACTTTTAAATTTGGAAAATATTTTTTCATTGGTAAAAGAGTTTCGGGAGGAACCGGTTTTTTCCATGGTTCTCTTGTTGGAGTGTTTATATGAACCTCATCTGGCTTTAAATAATTAACAAAATTACTGATTTTTTCTATTTGAGATAAATTTATATGAGTAACCATTATTTGGATGTGCAACCTTCCTTTATACTCCTCTTTTAAATTTTTGATTCCAAAAAATATTTTTTCAATATTAATTTCTTCAATTGGTCTATTCATTTTCCTAAAATAGAATTCATCATAAGCATCAATTTTACAATCTATTATGTCAAAATTTAAAATATCTCTTCTTACTTCATCAAGATACAAAATAGATGAGTTTGTAAGAAGAATGATAGGTTTTTTTGGGAAAATTTCTTTAATTTTTTCTTGAACTTCTTTTATATTTTTTGCTAAAGTTGGCTCTCCTGCACCAGAAAAAGTTATAACATCAAAATTTTTATTGATAAATTTTTTAAATTCATCAATCACTAAATTAGTTTCAACAAAAATTTTTCTATTTTTCTCATACAAATTTTTTTGTTCTTTTAATGTAAATGGTCCAAGTTCACAGTAGATACATGAGAATGTGCATATCCTTTTTACTTTTCCAAGAAGATTAATTCCAAGAGATCTTCCATATCTCCAAGAATCAATTGGTCCATAAACTATTTCTCTAAACTCTCTAACTTCTTTCATCAATTTAATAATAACATTAAAAATTTTTAAAAGGTTTTATTATTGCTTTAATTTTACTTTTTAAATTAAGTTTTTATATTATAATATTTTAGTATGAATCTATTCAAGTTTTTTGAATTTATAAAAATTAAAAAAGAAGATATTGAGAGTTTTGAAGATTTTTTGATTCTTTCTGGTTTTGGAATAAATTTTTCAGAAAATTTAACAAAAATTTATAAAAAGGGTGGCTTAAATAGTATCAAAAAGTTTTTGTACGATCTCCTTGAAGGAAGTGAAAAAGATTTAAAAATAGAAGATTTTTCTTTATATCTTTTTGCTGGAGTTAATGGAAGTGGAAAAACAACATCAATCGCAAAACTTGGCAACTTTTTTAAAAATTTAAATGAAAAAGTAATATTTATACAAGGAGATACATTTAGAACTGGTGCAAATGAGCAGTTGAAAATTTGGGGAGATAGAATTGGAATTGAGGTTTTTTTAGGAAAAAGAGGAGATGATCCTGCAAGTGTGGTTTTTGATGGTCTTACTTATGCAAAAAATAGGGGTTTTACAAAAATTTTTATTGATACAGCAGGAAGACTTGAAACAAAAAAGAATCTTTTAGAAGAACTTAAAAAAATTAGAAGAGTTTGTGAAAAGGCATATAAAGAGCCATCAGAAGTTATACTAGTTCTTGATTCAACTGAAGGAGAGAATCTTTACTCACAAGTTGAAAAATTTAAAGAAGCAATTGACATAACAGGATTTTTCATCACAAAATTAGATTCTACAATTAAACCTGGAATTATGATACCAATTTATGATAAATATAAAATACCATTTTTATTTCTTTCTTTTGGAGAAGACTTAAAAAGTTTTGAAAAGTTTAAAAAAGAAAATTTTATTGATTTAATTTTTTCTACTTATCAATGATTAAATTTTTTGAACTAAAGATTCATTAAATCCAAGTTCTCTAAAATAATTTAAAACTTCTTTAAATTCCTCTTCATTTATTCTTCTACCAATAAATGGATCGTTTATTGCTTTGAATGATGGATAATATTGTGTCATTAAAGATATTAAAATAGTGTTTCCAAAAATATTATATAGAGTTTTTAAAACTTTTTTTGAATTTTCAACGTTGTTTGGTAAAATTAGATGCCTTACTATAACACCTTTTAAAATCACTCCTCTATTATCAAACTCATAATTTTTAACCTGTCTTTTCATTTCAATTAGTGCTAATCTATTTATCTCTGGATAATCCTTTGCATTTGAATATTTTAAACTTATTTCACTATCCATATATTTTGCATCAGGAAGATAAATATCAACAACTCCATCAAGATATTTTAAAATTTCAACCTTTTCATATCCAGATGTATTATAAACAATTGGAATTTTAAGACCAATTTTAATTGCAATTGATAATGCAAGAAGAATATGTGGAAGAAAATGTGTTGGTGTTACAAGATTTATATTGTGAGCACCAATTTTTTGTAAATAGAGCATAATTTTTGCTAGTTCTTCAATTTCAATTTCATCTCCCTCTCCAAGTTGGCTTATTGTGTAATTTTGACAATATATACATTTTAAAGAGCAGTTGGTAAAAAATATTGTGCCTGAACCATTATATCCTGAGATTGGTCTCTCTTCTCCAAAATGCAGATGATATGATGATATTTTTAATTTGTAATCACTTCCACAAACTCCTTTTTGTCCAATTAGTCTATTTACTTTACACTCTCTTGGACATATATCACAATTTGAGAGTCTATAATATAATTCAAACCCTCTTTTTTTAATCTCTTTAAAGCCTAAAGATAGATAAGATGGATACGTCACCTCAAATTAAAGATATTCATTTAATTTATTTTTTAAATCATCTAAATTCTTGTATCTTATTAAATTAATTTTTGGGTTACCATTTATCATAGCAGAAAGATTAACCCCCTCTTTAACAAAAGCAATGACCTTTATATTTTTACATATCGCATGAGAGATTTCATATCCAACTCCTAAAGATGGGGATGAGACATCAGCAATAAGAAGATCTGAACTTTCGAGTGCTTTAATATCTCTTTCAAATATATCTTTATCAGAAAAAATGTTTTCAGAATATTTTGGGATAATGTTGAATTCAGTTGTAACAATGTGCCCCTTTTTTGTTAAAAATTCATATAACTCTTTTATTAAATTATCATCTCTCCTTGCTCCTCTTATTGAAAATGCAAAATAGATTTTCATTATAATCTCCTTTTATAGTAATAAAAAATTTCTATTTTATTATATAATATTTTACATGAGTAAATTTTTCGAAAAAATTTTAGTCTCTATTGAACCTTCAAAAGAGTGGAAGATATTTTTAAATTCTTTAACATCGATGTTCCCAGAGTCATATTTTTATATTCTTTCAGTAATTGATACTACCAAATTCATTGGAATGGGAATTAAATTATATGAAGATTATCTTTCTGATTTAATTGAAAGTTCAATGAAAGACTATGAAGATATTTTAAAAGAAAAGGATTTGAAATACGAAATTTTAATAAGAAAAGGAAGAGTTAAAGATAATGTTTTTGATGTTGTAAGAAAGGAGAATATTGATTTAATAGTTATTGGAAGTCACTCTGCACTTGGAGTGAAGAGGTTGAAACTCGGAGGTATTGCAAAAGATATTTTAATAAATTCACATGTTCCAGTTTTAATTATGAATTCTCTTATTGAACCTCCAAAAAAACCAAAAATTTTAAATCCAACAACAGGGAGTACTTTTTCTTATGAGGCATCAATTTTTGCTTTAAATTTTGCAAAGAATTGTAATGGAAATTTGACAATTTTATTTTTAATAAAAAATGAAAGGGAAGCAGAGGAATATTTTAAAAAAATTAAATTTGAAGCAGAAAATTTAGGTGTTAAAGTAAATTATAAAATTGTTGAAGATGATCCTTTAAAATCAATTTTAGAAAATTCTAAAGAGCATGATTTGATAATAGGAAGCAGGGGATATAAGGGATTTAAATATAAATTAAGATTTTTAATAAAAGAGTTTTCACTCGATTATATTGTTAGAAGCACAATTATATTAGCAGAAAAGCCAATACTTCTTATCTGTGATTAGGAGATAATATGAATAATGAAATTGTTGCAATAATAATTTTTATTGTTTCTTATCTTTTTATAATTTTAGAACTTCTTCCGAGAACAATAATTGTTTTCTTTGCCTCATCTATTCTTGTTTTATTTAAAATAGTTACACCACACGAAGCACTTTCGTTTGTTAATTGGGAAGCAATTACATTACTCTTTGGTATGTTCACTCTTGTTATAACATTGAAAGAGGTAAATTTCTTTAAAATTTTGGGAAATAGAGTTGTTAGAATTTTTGGAAAAAATATTTTGCTTTTATTTGTTGTTTTATCTTTTTTAACTGCCATTTTATCTGCATTTATGGATAGTATTACAGTCATGATGTTTATATCCTCTTTAACTATTGAGGTTTCAAAAACATTAGAATTTAACCCTGTGCCCTTTATTTTAACTGAAATTGTCTCATCAAACATAGGTGGTTCTGCAACGATGGTTGGTGACCCTCCAAATGTAATTATTGGTACTTCTCTTGGTTTTTCATTTATAGATTTTTTGAAAAATGTTGCTCCGATTTCAATTATTGTATTAATTTTTAACATCCTTTACTTTTTAATGATTTTCAAAAAAGATTTAAAAACAAACAAAAAAGATGTTATTAAAATTAAAGAGATAAAAGTTGAGGATAAATATAGTTTTGTTATATCTGTTTCTGTTTTTTTATCAACAATTATTCTATTAACTTTACATAAAAAACTTAATATCTCAGTTGGTACAATTGGTTTGATAGGTGCATCTCTTGCTCTTTTTTTGAATGGTAACAAATTTAGAAATATTTGGGAAAAAATTGATTGGGATACTTTACTATTTTTTGTTGGTTTATTTATAATTGTTGGTTCTCTTGAAAAAACAGGTTTTTTAGGACAGGTTGCAAATTTGATTACAAATATTTTTAAAAAAAGTAAAATTTTACCATCTGGAATTCTTATTTTATCAGGTTTATTATCAAGCATTGTTGATAATGTTCCTCTTGCATTTTCAATGGTACCTGTCATAAAAAATATAAGTATTAATAAATCAATTCCATTAAGTATTCTTGCTTGGGCTTTATCATTAGGAACAGATTTGGGTGGAAATGGAACTCCAATAGGAGCATCAGCGAATGTTATTGGATTGTCTTTTCTTGAAAAGAGTGGAACAAAAATGACCTGGGGTTATTATTTTAAAAAAGTATTTTTAAGCACTCTTCTTTCCTTAATTTTATCAGCAATTTTGTTAACTTTATTTAAGAGATTTTAAATAATATAGAAATGCTGGAGATTCTGAGTATATTCCATATGTTATTTTTTCATAAGAATTTTCTTCAAGAAATTTTTTCAATTTACCTTTAGGATCGTATATACTCAACAAATCACTTCCAACACTTGAATATACTAAAATGAAAGGTTTTTCCTCTTTTTTCAATAAATCTATTGCAAAATTAATCTTTTTTTCATTATCAAGGGTAAAATTGTTTAAAGGTAAATCCATAAGGTATTTATAATTTCCTTTAATTCCAAATGTGAATCTATACATTTCATATTTATTTAAGAAAAAGACATTTTTATTTTTTATTTCATTTTGTATCTTTTCTATTTCTGGATAACCTTTTATAAATGTAATTGGAATGAATGAGAATAAAATTATTATTATAAAAATTAATATTTTTTCTTTATATTTTTCAAAGAATAACACTCCTTTTGTTATCAGAAAATATGAAGGTAAAATAATAAGAGAAATATAGTGAAAATAGAGAGAGCCAAGTTTTAATGTGATTAAATAAAACATTAAAAGATAAGTTAGAAAATAGAGTGAAAAAAATTTTTGCGCATCATTTTTAATTCTAAAGAAACTCAAGATAATTAAAAAAATAAAAATCAAAATTAGAAAAATTGAAACATTCTTTGAATTTAAAAATAGGTAAGAGAAAAAATCTGAGAAAAAGGTTTGAGGTAATATATTTCCCCACCCTCTTGTTAGAGAGAGTCTTCTTTTTAATTGAATTAAAAAAATATAGGAAAATGGAAGATAGATAATTCCATTTATTATGAAAATTTTAAAACCTTTAAAATTCTTTTTTATTAAAAAATATAAACCTTGAATAAAAAATAAAGGAATTGAAAGATAATGAGTTAACATCATTAACAAATTTGAAATAACATATTTTATAAAATTTGATTTTTTTGACTCTGATAAAATTTCAAAGAATGAGATAATAGATATTATTGAGAGTAAAACAACCAATGGATACATTCTTACAATCGAAAATGTATAGAGAAAGAATGGAGAAAAAGTTAAAAAAATTGATAAATAGTTAGATTCGTTTTCTCCAATAAAATTATTCAATTTAAATAGAATTAAATATAAAGTTAAGATTCCAAATATTAGAGATAAAATTTTCAAAAGAAGAGAACTATTTGGAAAAATGTAAAGGATAATAGATAGAAGAATATGATAAAGAGGTGGATGAAAATCATTTAAAGAATTTTTTATACTCTCTATTAATCCCATTGAAGATATTGAAGCAGACCATGCTTCATCACCCCATATAAATTTTGGAACAAAAATTAAGAAATTCAGAATTAAAATGATTATCAAAATTAAAAACAATAGAAATTTTTTATCAAAATTAATTTTCATAAATAAATTATATCAATTAGTTTATCTAAAATTATAATTGAAAAATTTTTTCAATATTATATAATTAAAATAGGAGGTAATTATGAGAGACATAACATTTGAAGCATCTGTTGAATTAAAAGAGGGTTTAACATTTGAGGGAAAAACAAGAAACTTTAATCTATTTATAGATGAACCAGAAAATTTAGGAGGAAAAGATAGAGGACCAAATCCTGTTGAATATTTACTTTTATCTCTTGGAGGTTGTCTTGGAATTGTAATTCAAGTAGTTGCAAAAGAGATGAATATTAAAATTGATTCTTTAAAAATAAATTTAAGAGGCGAATTAAATCCAATGAGATTTATGGGTAAAGATTTTTCAGAAAGAGCAGGTTATAAAAATATTGATGTTTTTGTTGAAATAAAATCAGATGAACCAAGAGAAAAATTGGATGAATTGTTAAGAAAGGTTGAAGAGCGTTGTCCAATTTCAGATAATATAAGAAATAATACACCTGTTAATATTCATTTAAAATAATTTTTTAAATATCACCCCCTTTATAGGGGGTGATATTATTTTACATTTGGAATTATACAGAGAAATTCTAAATCTGTTTCTCCTATGTTTATGATTTGGTGCTCTTTATTTGGAGGAACATAGACAAAAAAGTTGTTTGATATAAGATAATCTTCTCCATCAATAAATATTTTTCCATCTCCTTTTAAAACAAAAATTTCATGCTCATAATTGTGAGAGTGTCTTGGAGAATTTCCACCTTTTTCGATTCTGAAATACCTTAAATGAAAATTTGGACCTTTAATTAACCATCTTATGAATGCATTTTTTGCACCTTCCATTTCAACCGGCTCTTCCAATACCTCAATGAAATTTTTAACAATTTTTTCCATTTTTAATCCTCCTTTGTCTCTAAAAATTTATCTTTTGCAATTTTTAAGATTGTTTTTGCTATATCTTTATACATAATTAATCTCGATTTTCTTCCTTCTTTTAAACCAATTTTCTCTTCTTTCATTAATTGTGTGACACCTTCAAGAACAACATATTTTACTTTTATTTTATTTCTCCAAAAATAATCTGACAAAAGAATTTCAAAGCCATATCTAACCTCAGGGTCATATTTAAAATTTTTCCAAATTTCTCTAACCATTGCCCTTTGGCCAGATAAAAAGGGGGTTAGTTTGTGTGAAATATCTGTTGCGAATCTTCCTTTTTCAAAAATCCCACAAGTTGTTAAATATTCACCTTCAATTATCGGTTTTAAAAGATCTGTTATGTGATAACTTTTTAAACCAATCAAATCTGCATCAAGAAAGAGAAGGATATCTCCAGAACTATTTTTTACTCCTTCATATAGAGCATAACCCTTTCCCTTGTTTTCTTTAAGTTCAACTAAATTTACTCCCAATTTTTTAGCAATTAAACCTGTTTTATCTGTTGAGCCATCATTAACAACAATAATTTCATCAATAAATGGGTTTTCAATTCCAACTTTTATTACATCTGCAATTGTTTTCTCTTCATTATATGCTGGGATAATCAAACTAATTATCATAAATCTCTTTCCTTAAAAATTCTTTCAAATCTTCTTTTTTTAATTTAATAACAAAATTATCTCTTCTTCTTTTTATTTCAATTAAACCTTCATTTTCATAAGTTTTTCCAAGAATAATTTTATAAGGGATACCAAGAAGATCTGCATCTTTAAATTTCTCTCCAGGAGATAATTCTCTATCTTCAAATAAAACTTCAAAGCCATAATTTAAAAGTTCTTTATAGATTTTTTCTCCATCAGAAATTGTTTGAGAATTTGTTGAAATTGGAATTACAACTATGTGATATGGTGCTAAAACATTTGTCCATATTATACCTTTTTCATCATAATTTTGTTCAATTGTTGCTGCTATTATTCTTCCAAGACCAATTCCATAACAACCCATTATGAATGGTTTTAAAACTCCACTTTCATCTTGAAAATACGCCTTCATTGATTCAGAATATCTTGTTCCGAGTTGAAATGTGTGTCCAAGTTCTATACCAACCTTTTTTATTAACTTCTCTCCACACTTTGGACATGGATCATTTTCTTTTACCTTTCTTAAATCAACAAATTCTTTTACTTTAAAATCTCTTGGATATGAAACATGTATATAGTGATAATCTTTTTTATTTCCTCCACATGCACCATTTTTAACATACTTAACTCTTAAATCAGCAATTATTTCTCCATTGTATCCAATAGGTCCTGAAAATCCCAATGGAGAGTTTGTATATTTTTCAATTTCATTTTCATCTGCAAGTCTTAAACTTTTTGCATTGAAATAGTTTTTCAATTTTACCTCATTTATCTCATCATCTCCTCTTATCAAAACAAGAACTGGCTTTTCATCTATTATATAAAGTATTGCCTTAATTAATCTATCTTCTTTTAGATTTAAAAAAGATGATACCTCATCTACCTTTTTCATATTTGGTGTGTAAACCAATTCAAGTGGTTCTTCATTTAAAATCTCTTCTTCTATTTCTTTGCTTTTTGCTGCTTCAATATTTGCTGAATATCCACAATTTGGACATATAACAAATTCGCACTCTCCAATTTGAGATTCTGCGACAAATTCGTGTGAAACCTTTCCACCAATTGCACCTGAATCTGCCTCAACTATATAATATTTAAGTTTAAATCTATCAAATATCTTTTTATATGCTTCAAAAACTTTATTATATGTTATTGATAATGCCTCCCAAGATTCATCAAAAGAGTAGAGATCTTTCATTAAAAATTCTCTACTCCTCATTATTCCAAAACGGGGTCTAATTTCATCTCTAAATTTAGTTTGAATTTGATATAAAAGTTGTGGCAAATTTTTATATGATTTTATTGTATTTCTAACTATAAGAGTTATAATTTCCTCATGTGTTGGTCCAAGACAGAAATCCCTTCCTCTTCTATCTTTCAATCTAAAAAGTTCGTCTCCATATATCTCCCATCTACCTGTTTCATCCCATGGCTCTCTTGGAAGAAGTGCTGGAAGAAAGACTTCCTGTGCACCAATTTTATCCATCTCTTCTCTTATTATGTTTTCAACCTTTTTTAAAATTTTTTCTCCAAGAGGTAAAAAAGCATAAATTCCAGAACTAATTTGTCTTATTAAACCAGATTTGATCATCAATTTATGACTTATAGTTTCTGCATCTTTTGGATCTTCTCTTAAAATTGGAATAAATGCTTTACTTAAATACATAACCTCACTCCTTCTTTTCTATCTCCTCTTTAAGAGTTGTAATAATCTCTTCTTCTTTAATACTTCTTATCATTTTACCATTTTTAAAAAATAAAATTTTTCCTCTTGTCATAGCAATTCCAATATCAGCATTTTCTGCTTCTCCAATAGCATTAACTTCACAACCCATAACCGCAATTTTTATTGGAACTTTTAGATTTGAAAAATTATCTTTTACCATTTTTAATATTTTTTCAAAATTTTTATTACATCTTGAACATTTTGGACAAGAAATTATTTCAACTCTATCTCTTTTTCTTAATTTACAAGATTCTAAAATTTTTCTTCCAACTCTAACTTCAAAATATGACTCATTGGAAAGAGAAACTCTAATTGTATCTCCGATACCTTTTAATAGTAAATTTGAAATTCCTATAGTTGATTTTATTATTCCATCCTCATCGCTTCCTGTTGCAGTTACTCCTATGTGGAGAGGATAAGAATATTTTTCATTTAAAATTTCATAAATTTTTATTGTTTCAATTGGATCATCGCTTTTTGCTGAGATAACAATATCAAAAAAATTTAAATCCTCTAAAATTTTAATTTCTCTTTCAATTGATTCTAAAATCAATTTTATTCTTTCTCCCTCTTTTCTTTCATAAATTAAAGAGCCAACATTCGCACCAATTCTAATTGGAATTCCCCTTCTTTTTGCCTCAAAAACAATCTTTTCAATATTCTTTCTTTCTCTTATATTTGATGGATTTAACCTAATTTTTTTAACTCCAATTTCCATTGCAAGTAATGCGAGTTCATAATTGAAATGTATATCAGCGATTATTGGAACTTTTGAATATTTTACAATCTTATCTAAATAATCTAAACTCTTTTTATCAGGAAAAGCAACTCTTATTAAATCTGTCCCCTCTTCAATCATTAAATCAATTTCTTTTTTTACATTTTCAAAATTTTTTAAATCTTCTTTTATCATTCCTTGAAGTAGAATATCTCCGCCCCCTAATTTTTTATCTCCAATATAAATTACTCTTTTTATTTTATCCATCTTAAAATATCAAAGAATGTGACGAGAAATAAAAGTCCTAATAAAAATATAAATCCAATCAAATGAACTAAATTTTCTTTTTCAGGCGGAACCTTTCTTTTAGTTATCCATTCATATAAAAGGAAAGGTATTCTTCCACCATCAAGAGCAGGAATTGGTAAAAGATTTGTTAATGCTAAAAGTATATTTAGAATTGCTGAAAACCAAATTATTCCAAAAAGACCAGCAGATTTTCCAATGTTTGAAGCAACTTGAACTATTCCTACTGGCCCAACAACTCCGCCTGTTGCCTTACCTGTTACAAGAAGTCTTATTGATGACAAAAATAGAAGAATTGTTCTTAAAACTTCTTTAAGAGAATAGTAAAATGCTTCAAAAATGTTCAATTTTTCAAAGCCACTTATGATTCCAATTACCCATCTATCTTCCTCTTTAATAGGTTTTACATTGAAAATCAATAATTCTTCACCCCTTTTAACAACAATTTTAATCTCATCTCCATCACTTTTTTGAATCTCATTTCTAACATCATCCCATGTTTTAATCTCTATATCATTTATTGAAATTATCTTATCTCCACTTTTAAGGCCTGCCATAAATGCAGGTGAATTCTCTTGAACAGAGAAAATTGTAGTTGAGAGATGATTAAAATCCCCAAATGTTGAAAAGAGGAGGAAAAATATCAATATTGCAAGTATTATATTTGCAAGAGGACCCCCAATAATTGTTAAAAATCTACTTTTAAGTGGTTTTTTATAATAACCATCTTCAGTATCTAACTTATCATCCATTCCTTTTACTTTAACATAAGCAAGAACTGGAATTATTCTTAGAGAGTAGATAGTTTCATTTTTTTTAAAAGAGATCATTTTTGGACCAAACCCAATACTAAACTCTTCAACCTGCATTCCACCTTTTTTAGCCATTATTAAATGGCCATACTCATGTGTAATTGCTGCAATTGATAAAGCAATTATTGCATAAATTATATACAATTCTTCACCTCTTCCTTTATAATTTCTTTAACTTCTCTTTTTAAATCTTCTAAAATTGAAAGAGAGAAATCTCTTCTCTTTAATTTATTATAAACTTTTAATAGAATTTTTCCAATTTGAACAAAACTTATTTTATTCTCTAAGAAAAGATCTGTTAACAAATCATTTGCATATATAATTGAAAATGGTTTTGTTCCGCCTTCTTTTCCACTTTCAACTATTGCTTGAAAACATGGATATAAATCTCTTTTAAATTCAAAAAATGTTAAATTTTTTGTAAAATCAAATTTTTTGTAATTATTTCTATCTCTAAAAGGAAAAAGAAGTGCTCTCTGAATTGGATATCTCATATCTGGTTCATATAATAGAGCAAATATTTCTCCATCAACAAACTCAACAAGCGAATGAATTATGCTCTCTCTATGAATTAAAACTTTAATTTTTTCAAATGGTATATCAAATATCAAATTTGCTTCAACAACCTCCATTCCTTTATTAAAGAGTGTTGCAGAATCAATTGTAATTTTTTTCCCCATACTCCATGTTGGATGTTTTAGTGTATCTTCTGGTTTAATTTTTTCCAAATCCTCCTTATTTATATTAAAAAATGGTCCACCTGATGCTGTTATGATTAAATTTTCAATTTCATCCTCATATCTTCCAAGAGTCAATTCCCAAATTGCGTTATGTTCTGAATCTATTGGAATAAAATTTAGATTTCTTTTTTTAATCTCTTTCATTATCATTTCACCTGCTGCTACAAATGACTCTTTATTTGCAATGAAAGTTATTTTGTTGTTTTTAATTGATTCAAGAATCCAAAATATATCATCAACTCCTCTTGATGCGAAGAATATTGTATCTATTTCTTCATCTTTCAAGCAGATTGGAAATATCTCTTTAAATAAACCAGAGTTTTTTGTTTTTATTAATTCTTTCAATTCTTTTGCTCTATCTTCTTTATTTATCAATACATATTTTGGTTTAAACTCTTCATATATTTTTATTAAATCAGAGAGATTTTCATTTGATGAGATGCCAATGAGTTTTAATTTTTGAGGAAAATTTTTAATAACAGAAATTGTGCTTCTTCCAATTGAGCCAGTTGCACCAACAAGAAAAATTTTTTTCATAATATAAAGTATATAAATGGAATTGTAAAGATAAAACTATCTATTCTATCAAAAAGTCCACCATGGCCTAAAATTATTTTTCCAGAATCTTTAACTTTAAAATATCTTTTTAATGTTGATTCAAAAATATCTCCAAGAAATGAGAGAATCACAATTGTTATTGGAAGTGTTAATATTTGTATTAAATTAAACTTTTTTGAAAAAAAATATAAAATTAAATAAAATATGTATAAACTTAATATGCTTCCAATTAAACCCTCAAAACTTTTTCCAGGAGATATCTTTGGAACAATTTTTCTTTTTCCAAATTTCTTTCCAATAAAATAAGCAAAAATATCTGATATCCAAATTGAGATTATAATAATAAAACTAGCAAAAACTCCTCTTCTTTCTCTCAAAAGAAAAAGAAAAATTAGGGGAAATGTTGATATCATCAAAAATGTAAATGGAAATAAAGTATCTTTCAAAAATATCTCAACTTCACTTTTTTTAATAAGAAAAATTATAAAAGAGAAAATTAGAAATATGAAAATAGATAGTGAAAAATCAAAAAAATATGGAATAAGAAGAAGTGGAAAATATAAAAATTTATAATCTAAATTTGAAAATGAACTCATTTCAAAGAAAAGAATGAACGATAAAAAAATTAAAAAGATTTTTAAATAGATATCTCCCAAATATAAAAAAACGATAAATGGTAAGCCAAAATAAATTGCTCCAACTATTCTCTTTTTTAATTCAGATTCCACCAAATCTTCTCTTTCTCCTTGAATATTCTATTATTGCCTTTTCAAAATCTTCTTCATTGAAATCTGGCCAATACTTTTCTATAAAATATAGTTCTGTGTATGAGATTTGATATAAGAAAAAGTTTGAAATCCTTAACTCTCCTGATGTTCTTATTAAAAGGTCTGGGTCTTTATATGGATATGTTAATAGATATTTTTTAAATTCCTCTTCATCAATTTTTCTTATGCCACTCTCAATTATTTTGTTAACTGCCTGAACAATATCATATCTTCCGCCATAATTTAGAGCAACAAGAAGAACCATTTTATTATTTTCTTTTGAATTTTCTTCAACTCTTTCCATTTCTTTTATTACAAAATCAGGCAATTCATTTTTTCTTGATAGAAATTTAACTTTAATACCCTTTTCAACTATTTCATCAAACTCTTTCTCAATAACCTCTTTGAAAAGATTCATCAAAAACATAACTTCATCTCTTGGTCTTTTCCAATTTTCTGTTGAAAATGCAAAAAATGATAGAATTTTTATTCCTTTATTGTAAGCATATGTTACTGCTCTTTTTACTGCATTTACTCCTTCTCTATGGCCATAGATTCTTGGAAGCCCCCTTGATTCTGCCCATCTTCCATTGCCATCCATTATGATGGCAACAGATTCTGGAATTATCAAATTTTCACTCAAAAATTATCACTTCCTTTAACTTAAAATATCTTTCTCTTTTGCCTTTTCGTGATTTGATAAAATTTCATTATATTTATCTGTTAATTTTTGTATCTCATCTTGCAATCTATGGCTCTCATCTTCTGAAATCTTTTTTTCTTTCTCGCTCTTTTTAATTTTTTCTATTGCATCTCTTCTTATATTTCTTATCGATACTCTTCTCTCCTCTGTTAATTTTTTTACAAACTTAACCAACTCCTGTCTTCTCTCTTCAGAAAGTGGTGGGAAAAATATTTTAATAACATTCCCCTCAACTTGAGGATTTAATCCAAGATTTGCTTCATTTATCGCTCTTTCTATGTCTCTTATGATGTTCTTATCCCATGGCTCAATAACAATTGTTTGTGGATTTATAACATTAATTGATGCTACTTGGTTTAATGGAAGTTTTTGTCCAAAATAGAGAACTCTTATTTCTTCAAGTATAACTGGATTCGCCTTTCCAAGTCTTATCTTTGAAAACTCCTCAAGTAAATTTTTTTCAACCTTTTTCATCAATGCCTCTGCTTCTTGAATGATCTCTTTCATATTTATCCTCCCTTAATAATTGTTCCTTCCTCTCCTAAAATTGCTTTAATTATTCCATCTTTTTTCTTTATATTAAAAACTATAACAGGAATATTTGTCTCTCTTGAAAGAGAAATTGCTGTTGGGTCAAGTGCTCTTAAATTTTTTATTAAAAAATCTGTATATGATATTGTTTTATATAAAACAGCATTTTTATCGATTTTTGGATCAGATGAATAAACTCCATCAACACTTGTTCCCTTTAAAATAACATCAGCACCAATTTCTGATGCTCTAAGTGCTGCTGCAGTATCTGTTGTAAAATATGGATTTCCTGTTCCTGCTGCAAAAATAACAATTCTCCCCTTTTCAAGATGTCTTACAGCCCTTCTTCTTATATATGGTTCGCAAACCTCAGTTAATGTTAGGGCAGATTGAACTCTTGTTTCAAGGCCCATTTTTTCAAGAACTGATTGAATAAGTAATGCATTCATTATTGTTGCAATCATTCCAATATAATCAGAAGTTGCTCTGTCAATTCCAAGTGTTTCTCCAAATATCCCTCTCCAAATGTTTCCACCACCAATAACAATTGATATTTGGACCCCCATCTCCTTTACTTTTTTTATTTGGAGACAGAGGTCCTTTATAAAATCTATATCATACTCTTCTTCTTTCTCACCTTTTAATGCCTCTCCTGAAATTTTTAAGAGTATTCGCTTATATTCCATCTACTCCTTCTCACCAACCTCAAATCTTACGAATCTTCTAATTGTTATATTCTCTCCAAGTTTTGCAATGAAATCTTTTATTATGTCAATTACTTTTCTCTTATCATCTCTTATATATGGGAGTTCAAGAAGACAAACTCTTTTATAAAAATCTTCGAGTTTTCCTTCAACAATCTTTTCAATAACTTGTGGTGGTTTGTTCATATCTTTGAGTTGCTCTTTTATAATCTCCTTCTCTTTTTCAATAACATCATGTGGAACATCCTCTCTTGAAATATATTTTGGAGAATCAAATGCTATTTGAAGACAAAGTTCATTTGCAAGTTTTTTAAAATCATCTGTTCTTGCAACGAAATCTGTTTCACAATTTAATTCAATCATCACTCCAATTCTTCCACCAAGATGGATATATGAGTGAATTATTCCTTGCCTTGTTTCTCTTCCTGCTTTTTTCTCTGCTTGTGCAAGCCCCTTTTTTCTTAAATATTCTATCGCCTTTTCAACATCATTATTTGTTGCTTCTAGCGCTTCTTTACAATAAGATATGCTTGCACCAGTTTTTTCTCTTAACTCTTTTATGAGTTCCATATTTGCCATATATTAATCCTCCTTTTCTTCATATTCATTCTTTTCAATCTTCTCTTTCATAAACTCTTCAATCTCTTCTTCACTTGTTAAGAAGAGTTCTTCAACCTTTTCCTCTTCACGAGGTGCTTCAATAACCTTTCCTTCTTTTCCTTCAATCACAGCATCTGCAATTGCAGATGTTATTAATTTTATTGCTCTTATTGCATCATCATTTGATGGAATTGGAATATCTGCAAGATCTGGATCACAATTTGTATCAACTATTGCTATTACATAAGATTTAACTTTTTTCGCTTCTATTATTGCATTAACATCTTTTTTTGTATCAGCGACAAAAAGAACTTTTGGAATTTTTGGAATTCCTCTCAAACCGCCAAAAAGTTTCATTAATTTATCTTTTTCTTTTTTAAACTCCTTTAACTCTTTGTATGAAAATTTCAATGTATCTCCCCTTTCCTCCATTCTTATCATCTCTTCCAATCTATCTATTCTTTTTCTAATTTCATAAAAATTTGTTAATAGTCCTCCAACCCATCTTTCATTAACATAATACATTCCACATCTTTCTGCTTCCTCTTTTACAACTTCCTGCGCCTGTTTTTTTGTTCCTACGAAAATTATTATTTCTCCTTGTCTAATTAAATCAGAGACAAGTTTTGTTGCTCTGTCAATTGCATCAATTGTGTGTCTTAAATCAAAGATGTGAATCCCATTTCTTTCCATAAAAATAAACTTTTTCATTTTGGGATTCCATCTTTTGACTTGGTGTCCGAAGTGAGCACCAACTTCAAGAAGCTGCTTCATTGTTACCTGCATAGTTTCATATCCTCCTTTTAGGTTATTATCCTCCGCTTCGTCATCTTCTCTTCACACCCTTGAAATCTTCAAGGGCACCTTGAAGAGAATCAGAAGCGTGTGTAATACAAAATCTTAATCTTTATATCATAAAAAGATTATAAAATCAATATTATTTAAAGTGATATAATAAAAAAAAGTTTTATTAAGGAGGATGGACGTGAAAATTTTTATCTCTGTTGATATGGAAGGAATTTCTGGTTTAACTTATTGGAAAGAAAAAGAGGAAAAAATAGAAAAGTTTATGACAGATGAAGTTATCTCTGTGATAGAAGGGATTAAAGAGTTTGATAGAGATTCAGAAATTGTTATTTGTGATTCACACTCTTATGGAAGAAATCTCGATATTTTAAAACTTCCAAAAGATGTAAAAGTTATATCTGGTTATCCAAGAGAGTTTTATATGGTTTCTCAAATAGATGAGTCTTTCACATGTGGAATGTTTATTGGATACCATGCACCTGTTGGAACTTTGAATGGTGGAGAGGATCACACATATTCAAGTTCAACAATTTTTGAGGTTAAGATAAATGGAGATGTTGTTGGTGAATCTGAAATAAATGGAGGTTTTCTTGGAGAATATGGAGTTCCAGTAGTTTTAATTACAGGAGATGATAAATTAAAAGAGTTTTCCCAAAAATTTTTCCCAAAAACAAATTTTGTTGTTACAAAATATTCAATTGGAAGATTTTCTGCAAATTTATTTCATCCAGAATATATACATGAGATTTTAAAAGAAGAGGTAAAAAATTCGCTAAAAAATTTGAACAATGTTAAACCTCTAATTTTTGATAAACCTATTAAAATAGAGATAACTTTTATAAATACTCTTATGGCTGAATTCGCATCATTAATTCCAAATTCAATAAGAGTTGATGGAAGAAAGGTTTATTTTGAATCAAATTCATATAAAGAGATTTATAGATTTTTAATGGCTAGTTTATCTTTAGCATATAATGCTAAAAATTTTTGAGAGGTGAATATGGATTATGAAATTTTAGATATTTCATTAAATGAAAATGGATTTAAAAAAATTAAATGGGCTGAAAAAGAGATGAAAGTTTTAGAAAATATAAAAGAGAGGTTTTCAAGAGAAAAACCTTTTAAAAATTTAAAAATTGGATGTTCTTTACATATAACATCTGAAACTGCAAATCTTCTTATAACTCTTAAAAGTGGAGGTGCAGAAGTTTTTTTATGCGCATCAAACCCTCTTTCAACAAAAGATGATGTTGCTGCATCATTGGTTAAAGATTTTGAAATATCTGTTTTTGGAATAAGAGGCGAGGATAGAGAAAAATATTTTAAACATATAGAGAGAGTGATAGAGAAAAATTTAGATTTAACTGTTGATGATGGTGGAGATCTTACTGTTACTTTACATGATAAGTTTTTTGATAAAACCAATAAAATAATTGGTGGAACAGAAGAGACAACAACTGGAGTTATAAGATTAAAAAATCTTGAAAAAGAGAAAATTTTAAACTATCCAATAATTGCAGTTAACAATGCAAAAACAAAAAGATTTTTTGATAATAGATTTGGAACAGGACAATCAACAATAGATGGAGTTTTAAGGGCAACAAACATTCTTTTATCATCTAAAACATTGGTAGTTGTTGGTTTTGGATTTTGTGGAAAAGGAATTGCTGAAAGAGGAAAAGGAATGGGTGCACATGTAATTGTTTGTGAGGTTGATCCAGTTAGAGCACTTGAAGCTTATATGGAGGGTTATGAAGTTATGAAGATTGATAAAGCAGTTGAAATTGGAGATATATTTATCACTGCCACTGGAAATATAAATGTTATTAAAAAAGAGCATATTTTAAAAATGAAGGAAGGTGCAATTTTAGGAAATTCTGGACATTTTAATGTTGAAATTGATGTTAAAGGATTAGAAGAGATAACTTTAGAAAAAGAGGAAGTTAGAGAAAATTTGGTTAAGCATAAATTGATAAATGGAAAAGAGATATATCTAATTTCTGAGGGAAGATTGATGAATCTTGGTGCTGCAGAAGGACATCCTGCATCTGTTATGGATATGAGTTTTTCAAATCAGGCTCTCTCTCTTGAATATATCTTGAAAAATAGAGAAAAACTTGAAAAAAAGGTTTACAATGTTCCAGATGATATAGATTATGAGATTGCAAAAATAAAACTCAAAACATTAGGAATTCAAATTGATGAACTATCTCAAGAACAAAAAATTTATTTAGATAGTTGGAAAGTGTAATTTCAAGATTTATCTCTGTGATAAAATAAAAATATGGGTGGAATTATTGATTTAAATATTAAATTAAGGAATGAGAGAAAAAATAGAATTAAAAAAGAAATCGAAAGAATTAAAAAGATTTTACCAAAATTAAATATTGAGAAGGCTATTCTTTTTGGTTCATCAGCAAGAGGAGATATTGGGATTAATAGTGATATAGATTTGATAATTATTATGAATACAGATCTTAAATTTTTGGATAGATTGGATCTATTTTATAGAAAGTTAAGACCTAATTTAGCAATTGATATCCTTGTTTATACTCCAAAGGAGTTCGAAGAAATAAAGAGAAGTTTATTTGGCAAAAATGTTCTAAAAGATGGAATAATTTTGTATGAAAGAAAATAGATTAAATGAAGCATTGAGATGGATAAGACAAGCAAAAGAGGATATTGAGGCTGCTAAATATAATCATGATGGGAAAAAATATTTTATATCTTGTTTTTTGGCACATCAAGCAACAGAAAAAATTTTAAAAGGATATTTAATATATAAAGGATTTGAACATATTTGGGGACACTCTATTTCAGATTTATCAAAAGAGTGCGAAAAATTAGATAAAGATTTTAATTTATTAAGAAAAGAGATATCAACTCTTGATAAATATTATATTCCAACAAGATATCCAAATGGTCTTCCTGGAGGAATTCCTGCAGAAGTTTTTAAAGAAAGAGATAGTTTTGAAGCAATTTCTCTTGCAGAGAAAACATTAAATTTCATACTTTATAAGGAAATTGAATTAAAAAGGAGTTTAAATAGTAATTAAAATTGGTGGCCCCAGGCGGAATCGAACCGCCATTGCCGCCTTGAAAGAGCGGTGTCCTAACCGTTAGACGATGAGGCCACCATGGTGAGCCGCGCAGGAATCGAACCTGCGACACCCGGCTTAAAAGGCCGGTGCTCTACCGACTGAGCTAGCGGCCCAATTCATTTTAATTTTACAAATAAATAAAAATATGTCAAGATATTTTAAATTATTTTTAAAATTTGTTATTATTTAAATAAAAATAAAACAAAAAGGAGTTTTCTATGGATGAAGAGATTTATAAAAAGGCAAAAGAGAGAGTAAATCAAATTAGAGGTTTTTATTCACATCTTGCTGTCTATATAATTATCAATTTAATATTTTACTTTTATGTTGGAAAAAGTTGGTTATGGGTTACTGCATTTTGGGGAATTGGAGTAGTAATGCAATTTATAAACACAATAGTTTTAGGAAAAGATTGGGAAGAGAAGAAAATTCAAGAGTTTATTGAAAAAGAGAAGAGATCAAAAGAAAAGAAAGAAGAAAATCAATAGTTTCTTAATATCTTGGTTTGTGTGGATTTGTTTTGATCAATTTTCCTTCAAAAGCATAAATTGTTCTTTCACATAAATTTGTTATGTGATCACCAATTCTTTCATAATGTTGACTTATTTGAAGAAGTGCATTTGCTCTTTTTATGTTTCTCGGATCTTCAAGCATATAGGTTAAAAGTTCTCTAAAAATTTGTGAATTAAGATCATCTATTATATCATCATCTTCAATCGTTATTTTGCTAAGTTCTGTATCTTTTTCAAGAAAAGATTTAATTGAAGCATCCAACATTTTAATACAAATATCTTTCATTCTTGGTAAATCTATTAATGGTTTTAAATGTGGTTCATCTGCTATTGTCATAGTAATTTCTGCAATATCAACACAATGGTCTGCCATTCTCTCAAGATCTATGTTATCAAAAAGTATGGCACTGATAATTCTTAAAGACTCTGCTTTTGGATCTTGAGTTGCAATAACTTGAAGTACCTCTTTTTCAAGTTCCATTGATGTTTCATCAATTAAATCATCTTTTTCAATAACCTCTTTGCATAAATTTTTGTCTCTCTCTTTTAAAGCAATGAAAGATTTATCAATCTGGTCTCTCACTAAGAGAGCCAAATTTACAAGTTTTTCTTTTAAATTTAAAATTTTGTTTTCCAAAATCTCACTCATCTAAAATCTCCTTTTATCCAATCTTTCCAATTAGATACTCTTCAGTTTTTTTATTTTTTGGAGTAGTAAAGATATCTGTTGTTGTTCCAAATTCAACAAGTTCTCCTAAATAGAAGAAAGCAGTATAATCAGAAACTCTACCTGCTTGTCCAATATTATGTGTTACTAAAATAATTGTAACACTTTTTTTAAGTTCAATCATCAACTCTTCGATTTTTAATGTTGAAATTGGATCAAGTGCTGAAGTTGGTTCATCTAAAAGAAGAACTTCTGGATTCATTGCAAGTGCTCTTGCAATACATAATCTCTGTTGTTGACCTCCTGATAGAAAAACTCCCCTTTTAAATAAATTATCTTTGACTTCATCCCAAAGACCGCTCTTTTTAAGAGAATCTTCAACTATTCTATCTTTTTCCTCTTTCGTTAGTTTTATGCCTGTTAAGATATAACCTGCAAGAACATTATCATAAATTGACATTGTTGGAAATGGATTTGGTTTTTGAAAAACCATTCCAATCTTCTGTCTGACAATCATTGGATCCATTTTATAAATATCTTCTCCATTCAAAAGAATCTCGCCCTCAACTCTTGCCTTAGGAACAAGTTCATGTAATCTATTAAGACATCTAATGAATGTTGTTTTTCCACATCCAGATGGTCCTAAAATTGATGTTATCTTGTTTTTAAAAATATCTAAATCAATATTTTTTAAGACCTGTGAATCACCAAAATATGCATTTAAATTTCTAATAGATAAAATTATGTTTTCCATCTCTTCTCAAAAAATCTCCCTATTAAATTTATAGATAATACAATTATAATCAAAACAACACTTGCTGCAAACGCTTGATTGTGCCACTCCTTGTAAGGACTAGTTGCATAAACAAAAATTACATATGGAATTGTGCTCATCGGTTTAAATATGTTGAAATTTAAAAATTGATTTCCAAATGCTGTAAATAAAAGAGGAGCAGTTTCTCCTAAGATTCTTGATATACCAAGAAGAATTCCAGTTAATATTCCAACGAAACCATAAGGTAAAAGAACTTTTAAAACAACCCTGTAGTATGGAGCGCCAAGAGCAATTGCACCTTCTTTTATTTCATTTGGAACCATATTTAAAATCTCTTCAGTTGATTTTATAATTATAGGAAGCATCATAATTGATAATGCAATACTACCTGATAATGCTGAAAAGTGTTTTAATGGTTTAACAATCCAAAGATATGCAATTATTCCAATAACAATGGATGGTATTCCCTGAAGAGTATCAACTAAAATTTTTATAAATTCACTAATTTTACTATCTTTAAATTCAGATAAAAATATACCAGATATAACACCAATTGGTATTGCAATTAATGAAGCAATTCCAACAATTATAAAACTACCAACAATTGCATTAAATATTCCTCCTCCTACCTCACCCATTGGTTTTGGAAGTTGTGTTAAAAATCTTAAGTTTATATATTTTAAACCTCTTGCCATTACAAAGTAGATAATTAAAAATAAAGGTATAATTGATAAATAAGTAAATATAGTAACTATTTTCTTAAAAACTATGTCTATTAAAACTCTTTTTCTAATTTCTTTTTCCATCTTTAAAATGAAACCCTTCTTATAATTACTCTACCTAAAATATTTATTAACATTGAAATTATAAAAAGAATTAAACCTATCTCGATTAAAGACGAGAGATGCATTGTTGATGTTGCTTCTGTAAACTCATTTGCAATTAAACTTGCCATAGTTTGTCCAGGAGAAAATATGCTTGTTGGGATTCTATTTGCATTTCCAATAACCATAGTTACAGCCATTGTCTCTCCAAATGCTCTTCCAAAAGATAGAACGAATCCTCCAAAAATTCCTTTAAAAGAAAAGGGAAGGAGAATCCCTTTTAAGACTTCAAAATCAGTTGCTCCTAAAGAGATTGCCCCTTCCCTTACTTCATCTGGAACTAATGATAACACCTCTTTACCAATTGACGCTGAATATGGAATTATCATTATTGATAATATTAATGATGCAGTGAATATTCCAACACCGATTGGTGGGATTCCTAATTTAATTTGAATATTTCTTATAAATGGAGAAAGAATGAAAAGGCCCCATAAACCAATTACAACAGAGGGGATTCCAGCAATCAACTCTATCAATGTTTGCAATATTTTTGATATTGTCTTATTTTTTAAATATTCACTTAAATAAATTGAAATTGAAAGAGAAAATGGAATAGTAATTAAAAGTGAAATAATTGATGTGAGAAGAGTTCCAATAATAAAAGGAACCGCTCCAAATTGATTATTGACAGGGTCCCAACTTTTTGAAAATAGAAATTTTATTCCAAACTCTTTTATTGATGGGATTGAAGAAAAGACAAGGCTTAAAAATATTCCTGAAAGAAGTATTATTATCAAAATTCCCGATAAAAGTAGCAAAAATCTAAAAGCCCTGTCTTTTCTCATTACTATATTTATACTATTTATTTAATAGGTTTTCCATCAAAAGTAAGTCTTTTTATATTCTCTAAATTAACTTTTCTGACTTCTTCTGGAATTCTTGCATAAAGTAATGATTCACTATATTCTTGTGCCTCTGAATTCAACCATCTTAGAAGCGCAACCAATGCTTTTGCTTTGTTTAAATCTCTGTTACCATATTTTTGTTCCTTATAAACTAAAATCCAGGTAAAACTTGAAATTGGATAACCTTGAGGATTATCTGTATCAACTATCGATACCTTTGTATCTTGTGGAATTTTTACGTTTGCTGCTTCTGATATTGATTTTAAATCTGGATTTATGAAATTTCCACTTTTATTTCTAATCATTGCATATGGTAAACCATTTTGTTCTGCATAAATAAGTTCAACATATCCAATAGCACCTGGTGTTTGTTGAACTATTCCTGCAACACCAGCGTTCCCTTTGCCACCAAGTCCAACTTTCCAGTTTAATGATTTACCTGTTCCCATTTCCTTTTTCCATGTTTCACTTACTTTTGAAAGATAATCACTAAAAACAAAAGTTGTTCCACTTCCATCAGATCTATACGCGACTGTAATTTTAAGATCAGGAAGAGTTAAATTAGGATTTAACTCTTTAATTCTTTGATGATTCCAATTTATTATCTTTCCTAAAAAAATATCTGCAATAACCTCTCCAGTTAATTTTAATTTTGGATTACCTGGCAAATTGTATGTTACAACAACAGCACCAAGAGCAACAGGTATATGTATCACTTCAGCACCTGCTCTCTTTTCTTCATCGCTATTCATTGGAGCGTCTGATGCTCCAAAATCAACAACTTTTTCAATTAATTGTTGAATTCCACCACCTGACCCAATTCCTTGATAGTTAACTTTTACAAGACCATTTGTTTTTGTATAGAAAATATCAAACCATTTTGTATAAAGAGGTTGAGGAAATGTTGCTCCTGCTCCAAGAAGTTCAACTGGTGAAGTTGGCATAACTACAGAAGAAACTTTACCCTTTATAGTTACAGTTTTAGTTTTAGAATCCCAACTTACTGTAAGTCCTATTGCCTCAGATATAAATCTAATTGGAACCATTGTCCTTCCAGATTTGATGTATGGTGCAGCTTCGAGCACATAAAGTTTTCCGTCAACACTTGCTTCTTTTGAACCAATTCTTAATTTAATGATTTTTTCTTGTTGAGTGATAGTAACTTCTTTTAGTGTTGCATTCCATTCTACAGTTGCTTCAAAAGATTCAGCAACAACTCTAATTGGAACAAAAGTTCTTCCAGCAACAATTTCTGGTGCAACATCCATTTGAAATTGTTTCCCATTTAAAACATAAGAACTTAAACCGATAGTTAATTGTAATGTGATCTCCTCATCCTGTGCTTTTAAAATAGATGTGCTTAAGGTGCCTAAAAGTAGGATTGTTAGAAGAAGAAACAGAACTAATTTTTTCATAAACACCTCCTAAAAGTGTTATCTAAATAAATAATTTCATAATTTAGTTAATTAAATATAAATTTTCTGTTAATTTTCTGTTAAATTTTGTGGAATTATTATTCTAAACTTACTACCTTTTCCAACCTCACTTTCAACTTCTATTTTTCCATTATGAAGCAAAACAATATGTTTAACAATTGATAAGCCAAGACCTGTTCCTCCACTTTTTCTTGACCTTGATTTATCAACTGTGTAAAATCTTTCAAAAATTCTATCTAAATGTTCTTTTGGAATTCCTATACCACTATCTTCTACTTCAAAAACTACATTATTTTCCTCTCTATAAAAATTGATTTTAATTTCTCCTCTGTCTGTATAATTTATCGCGTTATCAATTAAATTTATCAAAACTTGTTCAATTTTAAATTTATCTCCAATGATTTTTGTATCGAAATTATTTAAATTAACTGAAACTTTAAGACCTTTTTCTTTTATTTTCTTTTCAAACATCTTTAAAACAGAAGAAAGAGATTCTTTAAAATCAAACTCCTCAATTTCTAATTCTTTTTTCTCCTCAATCTTTGAAAGAGTTAATAGATCATTTATAATATTTATTGTTCTATCAATGTTTCTTTTTATAATTTCAATATATCTTCTATTTTTTACCTCATCCTCAATTGTTTCTATGAAACCTTTTATTGCAGTTAATGGTGTTTTTAACTCATGTGATGCATCTCTTACAAAATCTCTTTTTATCTTTTCAATTTTCTTTATTGATGTTATCTCAAAAATTGTATATATTGTTTCATTAGTTTTTTCTATTAAATTACTACATAAAAGATAAGATTTGTTTGAATCTTCAAATTCAAATTTCTTTTCCAAGTTTTGGCTTAAAGTTTCTTTTATAAAATTTATTATTCTAATGTCTTTTATAACTTCCCAGAAAAATCTATTTTGATAATTTTCTTCATTAAAGAACTCAACAAATTTTTTATTTGCAAAAGTTATTTTTTTATTCGAGTCAACAACAAAAATTATCTGTCCTGATAAAGATAAAATTGAATTAATTCTTTCTTTTTCAAACTCAACCTCTTTTATTAATTTTTCAATTTTTGAATTTATTAAATCAAGAGAGTCGCTGAAATCTTTGAAATCTCTATCTCTTAATAAAATTTTTTTCTCATAATTCCCTTTTGAGATGTTTTCAAGATTTTGTTTAATTGAAATGAGTGACTCTTCAAATTTTTTTGAATAAAATGAAAAAATTATAAAACCTATTAAAAAACAAATTAAAGATATTATTCCGATCTCAATTATTAAATTTGTTATTATTTTATTTAACTCTTTTAATCTTGAACTTATTCTAACAATGAAGAGTTCATCATCAATATTAAAAGGAACTGCTATATAAAAAAGATCCTCTTTTAAAGTTTTTGAATATCTAATGGCTCTTCCAACTCTCCCATTTAATGCTTCAATTATTTCTGGCCTATCTTTATGATTTTCCATTGTCTCTATATCAACGATTGAATCAGCAATAACATATCCATACCTATTTATAACTGTTATTCTATAAATATTTCCAATGTTTTTGATAAATTTATCAATTTCTTCATATCTTTTTTCTATAACTAAATTTTTAATTTCAAAACCAATTATATTTGCAAAATATTTAAATGAGATTTCATAACTATTTAAAAATTCTCTTTTAATGAAGATAGAAGAGATTGATAGAATTAAAATCAATGATATTAAAAAGGATATTAAAAATTTTTTCAAAAATCTTTTTTGAAAATTAAAGGCTTTCTTCAAATTTATATCCAACTCCTCTCACATTTTTGATCAAATCTTTATATTCTTTAAGTTTATCTCTCAAATGTTTAATATGAACATCAATAGTTCTGTCTATAACTATTTTATCCAATCCCCATAATTCATCAAGAAGTTCGTCTCTTGTTAAAACTTTTCCTCTGTTTTTATATAGAATTAGTAAAATTTTAAATTCAGTTTTTGTTAAAAATATCTCTTCTCCTTTTATAAAAACTTTATAATTTTTTGGATATATCAAAAAATCTTCATTTATTTTAATAACTTCCTCTTCTTTAATTTTACTTCTTCTCAAAACTGCTTTTATTCTTGCAATCAACTCTCTTATTGAAAATGGTTTAACAATGTAATCATCTGCTCCAATTTCAAGACCAACAACCTTATCAACTTCATCTCCTTTTGCTGTTAAAATTATTACAGGTATAGATGGATATTTTTCTTTTAAAAATTTGATCAATTCAAAACCATCAATATCTGGAAGCATTAGATCTACAATTATCAAATCAAAACTCTCTTTTTCAAGAAATTTCAATAAATCATCTCCTTTTTCAAATGGATAAGATAAAAAACCATTCTTCTTGAGATTTAAATCAATTAATTCAAGTATGTCTTTTTCATCATCAACAATTCCAATTTTTTCTCTCATTTTTTCAATTAAATTATAACAATTCTTTATGTTAAAATTTTGAATATGAATGATGATATATTAAAACTAAAAGAGTTTATTGAATCTTCAAATTCGATTTACGCATTGACTGGTGCTGGAATTTCAACAAATGCTGGTATACCAGATTTTAGAGGTCCAATGGGTATTTATACCACAAGAAGATATGATCCTGATAAAACTTTTGACATAAACTATTTTTTAATTGATCCAAAATATTTTTATGACTTTGCAAAAGATTTTCTATCTCTTCTTGAAAAAATTGAACCAACATTCACACATTTCTTTTTAAGTAAACTTGAAAAAATCGGAAAACTTAAAGGAGTTATAACTCAAAACATTGATAATCTTCATGAAAGAGCAGGAACAAAAAATATAATAAATTTACATGGCTCAATTAACAGGTCATATTGTTTAGAATGTAGAAAAGAGTATTCTCTTCATGAGATGAAAGAGATGATTTTTAAAATGGATGTTCCAAGATGTGTTATATGTGATGGTTTGATAAAACCAGATATTGTATTTTTTGGAGAATCTGTTCATGATTTTGATAAAGCAATATCATGGGCAAATTCATCTGATCTTTTTCTTGTTATTGGCACAAGTTTAAAAGTATCACCAGCAAATCTTATTCCAATTTATGCAAAAGGGAAAATCGCTGTTATTAATAAAGGAGAGATATATCTATCTCATATAAAAGTTGATTTATTTATAAATTCTGATATTGATGAGGTATTTAAAAGTTTAGAAAAAATTTTAAATTTGGAGGTTTAATATGATTGAAGAGAAAATTAAAGAGTTAGGTCTCTCTCTTCCAGAACCATCAAAACCTGTTGGATCATATATACCTTGTAAAAAAGTTGGAAATCTTGTTTTTCTTTCTGGTGTGATTTCAGAAAAAAAGGGAAAAGTTGGCAGTGATTTAACTGTTGAAGAGGGTTATGAGGAGAGTAAAAAGGTTTTATTGAAACTTTTATCAAATTTAAAAGAGTTTTTGGGAAGTTTAGATAAAGTTAAAGAGATAGTTAAAGTTGAGGGTTATGTAGCATCTTCTGAAAATTTTTATGATCAACCAAAAGTTATTAATGGTGCAAGTGATACTCTTTTTTTAATTTTTGGAGAGAGTGGAAAACACTCGAGAATTGCAGTTGGAGTTAAAGAGTTGCCATTAAATTCAGCAATTGAGATATCAATGATTGTGGAGGTTTATGAATGAAAAGAGATGAGGCAATAAACTTAATTAAAGAGAAACTAAATGATATTAATCTTGTTAACCATTCAATTGCAGTTGGTGCAATTATGAAAGGTGTTGCAAGATTTCTTGGAGAGAATGAAGAAAGATGGGAGTTGTGTGGAATTTTACATGATATTGATTATTCAGAAACAAAAGGTGATCCATATAAACATTCACTTGTAGGTGGAGATTATTTAAAAGATCTTGGTTTTGATGATGAATTTGTAAATGCTGTCAAATCTCACAATGAGATACATAATATTCCAAGAGAAACACTTCTTGCAAAATCCCTTTTTGCAGCAGATCCACTTTCTGGATTGATTGTTGCTACTGCACTTGTTATGCCAGATAAAAAACTTGAAAGCGTAAAGGTGAGTTCTGTTTTGAAAAAGTTTAAAACTAAAGAATTTGCAAGAGGTGCAGATAGGGAGCAGATTAAAACTTGTGAAACTGAATTGAATATACCACTTGAAAAGTTCATTGAGATTTCTCTTGAGGCAATGAAGGAGATTGCATCAGAAATTGGATTATGAAGAGATAGTTATTAAATTGAATTTTATATTTTTATCTGTTTTATTTAAAAATAAAAAAATTTTAAAAACAGAAATTTTATTGAAAGGTATCGAGAAATTTGATAAAAAACGTATTCATATTGTTAATGAGATAAAAGATTACTTTTTTGGTAAAAGATATTCTTTCAATTTAGATTTGATAAACTTTGAATCATTAACTCCATTTAAAAAAGATCTATTTTATTTTCTCTCTCTTATTCCAAGAGGCAAAGTTACAACTTATAAAAATTTGAGTTCAATTATAAAAAGAGAAAAATCTCAAAGGGCAATTGGATTTGCTTTGAGTAAAAATCCATTTCCAATAATTATTCCATGTCATAGAGTAATAAAAAGTGATTTAACAATTGGCGGTTATTCTTATGGAGAAGAAATAAAAAGAAAGATTTTGATTTTCGAGGGAGTTGAATTTGAAAATAAAAATAGAGTAAAAAAGGAATTTGTTTTATAATTAAATCGATGAAAAAGTTTATTATTTTCTTAATTTTAGTAATATTTTTTCTGACATTTTTTTCATGTAAAATTACAAAAAAAGAGATTTTAAAAGTTGGAGTAATTTCAAACTATCCTCCATTCTCATACAAAGAAAATGATAAGTTTGTTGGGTTCAATATTGATTTTTTAAATTTATTACTAAAGAAATTGAATTATGAAGGAGAATTAATTGAGACAGAACCGTTTAATTTTGATCCACTTCTAAAAAATGAAGTTAGAATAATGATTGGAGGTTATCCAATTAAATATAAATATATTAATGATTTGTCTCTATCTCAACCATATTTTGATCTCTCATATTATCTTATATCAAGAACCAGTTATCCTATTGATTCAATAGATTCTCTTCAAGATAAAAGAGTTATTTTGCCTCTATATACAATTGCAGAGGAACTTGTTAAAAATGTAAAAAATCTTGAAAAAATCCCATATAAAAATTTTAATGAAGCCATAAATAGCCTTGAAAATGATGAGGTAGATGCAATTTTAATTGAAAAGGTTACATTAGACATTAATAAAGTTGATGAAAATAAATTTTTTATAGCAAAAGTATATGATAACGGTTTAACGATTGTTTTAAGGGATGAAGATAATGATTTGAGATACAAAATAAATGGTGCAATTTCTGAAATAATAAAAGGAAAAGATTATAAAAAATTAATTTTAAAGTGGTTTGAGGAGGAGAGATGAAAAAGTACAATGTTGCAGTTTATGGAACAGGAGCAATGGGAAGTGGTATTATCTCGCTTATTTTGGAAAAAGAGAATTTAAATTTAGTTGGAGTTGTTTCAAAAAGAAAAGAGAGAGTTGGAATAGATGTTGGTGAAATAATTGGAAGAGAAAATATTGGAATTAAAGTTAGTGGAGATCCTATTGAAGTTATTGAGAAAGGAGTTGATGTTTTTATTCATGCAACATGTTCAAGAGTTAAGGATGCTTATCCAGAAATAATTCCAATTGTAAAAAATAGAGTTAATGTTATAACAATTGCTGAAGAGATGTCTTATCCATGGAGAAGTTCAAAAGAACTCGCTGATTCTCTTGATTTAGTTGCAAAAAATGCTGGAGTTTCAATACTTGGAACAGGGGTTAATCCTGGATTTGTTCTTGATACTCTAATAATTGCTCTAACAGGAGTTATGAAAAGAATTGATAAAATATATGCAAAAAGAGTTAACGATCTCTCGCCTTATGGACCATCTGTTATGAAAACTCAAGGTGTTGGAACAACAGTTGAAGAGTTTAATGAGGGAATTAAAAATGGAGATATAGTTGGACATTTTGGTTTTCCTGAATCAATAAGCATGATATGTGACGCTCTTCAATGGAAACTTGAAAAAGTTATAGAAACAAGAGAACCTATAATTTCAAGTGTTTACAGAAAAACACCTTTTGTTGAAGTGAAACCAGGAATGGTTGCTGGTTGTAGACATATAGCAATAGGTATTGTTGATGGTGAAGAGAAAGTTTTTCTTGAACATCCTCAACAGGTTTTACCTCAACTTGAAGGTGTTGAAACAGGAGATTATATTGAAATTGAGGGTGAACCACCTATAAATTTTGTCAACAAACCTGAAATAAAAGGTGGAGTTGCAACAATATCAATTGCAGTTAATATGGTACCTCTGGTTTATGAGGCTCGCCCTGGTTTGTTAACAATGAAAGATTTACCAATTCCAAGATTTTTAAAGTAGATGATTTATAAAATTTTGACTTTAATTATTTGGATTTTATGGCTTATTGTCTATTGGGGCTGGGGTATAAATTTATTAAAAATTTTTATAAGATCTTATAAAGTTAAATCATATTTTTATGATAAATTTTTCATAATAGGACTTGTAATCTTATCAAATATAATGTTATGGTCTGGATATTTAAGCATTAGGTTGAATTTAAATTTTGAAAAAATTTTAGAGATAGAGAGTTTATCAATTTTAGGATTTATTATGGTTTTATTTGGCGCTCTTCTCTCTTTTTATGGAAAAATTCAAATGAGGGAATCTTGGAGTGCATATACAAAACCGAATGAAAAAATCGTTATCATAGATAAAGGATTATATTCAATTGTAAGACATCCAATTTATCTTTTTTCTATAATAATGACTATAGGAACTTTTCTTGTTTTTCCATTTTATTGGAATTTCATATGTGCTTTATTAATGATTGTTCTTTATATATTAAAGATGAAATTTGAAGAGAAAATGTTAATAAATTTATTTCCTGAATATAAAAATTATATGAAAAGGGTAAAATATAGATTAATTCCATTTTTATATTAAAAAATCTCTTTTATCGCTAATTTTTTTCTTATTGACTTAAACAATTTTTAATTTTAAATTAAAATAAAGCAAAATTTTTTTGGAGGATATCATGGAAAAGAAGATAGAATTAACTCCTCAAGCAAAACTTGTTCTTGAAAAAAGGTATTTAAAGAAAAATGAAAAAGGAGAGGTAATTGAAACTCCTTTTGAACTATTTGAAAGAGTTGCAAGATTTATCGCCAACATTGATAGAATTTACAACAAAGAAGTTGATATTGAGAAAGTTTATGAAGAGTTTTTAAATATGATGGTCAATCTTGAGTTTCTCCCAAACTCGCCAACCTTGATGAATGCTGGAAGGGAGTTGGGCATATTATCTGCTTGTTTTGTACTTCCAGTTGGAGATTCTTTAAGGGAAATTTTTGATGCAGTAAAATATACTGCTTTAATTCACCAATCAGGAGGTGGAACTGGATTTTCGTTTTCAAGGTTGAGACCAAAGGGGGACATTGTTAAATCAACAATGGGTGTTGCTTCTGGTCCTTTATCTTTTATGGAGGTTTTTGATAAGGCGACTGAAACAATAAAACAGGGTGGTGTTAGAAGAGGGGCAAATATGGGAATATTAAGAGTTGACCATCCAGATATTTTAGATTTTATAACTGTTAAGGATAAAGAAGGAGTTTTAACTAATTTCAACATCTCAGTTGCAATTACAGATTACTTTATGAATAAATATTTCAATGATGAAGAATATGAATTAATAAATCCAAGAGATGGTAGAGTTTGGAAAAAACTTAGAGCAAGAGATGTTTTTGAAATGATTGTTGAACATGCCTGGAAAAGCGGAGATCCAGGCGTTATTTTCATTGATAATATAAACAAGAAAAATCCAACACCACATCTTGGTGAAATTGAATCAACAAATCCATGTGTTGTTGGAGATACATTTGTTGTAACTGATAAAGGGATTATAAAAGCAAAAAATCTAAAAGAGGGTATGTATATTTGGGATGGTGAATCCTGGAATAAAATAGAAGAAGTTATAAATAATGGAATTAAAAAAGTTTATAATGTTACTTTAAAATCTGGTTTATCAATAAAAGTTACTGAGGATCACAAATTTTATACTGAAGATGGATGGAAAAAATTAATGGATATTAAATTAGGTGAAAAAGTTCTTGTTCCATTAAATTCGATAGAATATATAAAAGAAAAAGATATTGATAATGAATATTATGAACTTTTTGGATATTATCTTAGCGATAATTCATTAAGTTCATCAAATCACTTATCATCAAATGGTGAAAATGATGAGATTTTAAATAATTACTTTTCACCCATTCTTAATAAATATTCTGGTTCATCATACACTATATTGAGAGATAAACAATATATAAAAAGCATATTTAATATTGATAAATCAAAAAGTGAATTAAAGGAAATACCAGAAGAGATACTATCAAAAGGTTTTGAAGCATTGAAATCGATTCTTAGAGGTTTATTCTCTTCAGATGGCTCAGTTTATAAAACAAATGGAATTTTGACTATATCATTATCTTCATCATCAATAAATCTTCTAAAACAAGTTCAAATAATTCTTTTACTATTTGGAATTCCATCTACATTGACAAAAGAAAAAGAGGAAAAAATTAAAAATATTAAAGGCGAAAAATATTATACAAAAGAAACACATAGATTGATTATTTCTGGTGAAAGTGCAATTTTGTTTAATGATAGAATAGGTTTTATTGGAGAAAAGAAAGAGAAATTTGAATCGCTCATAAAAGATAAAAAAACATATAAAACTACTAAAAATTATGAATTTCAGGAGATAGTTGAGATAAGATATGATGGAGAAGACGAAGTTTTTGATATCAAAGCACCACCAAAATACACCTGGATAACAAATGGAATATTGAGCCTAGATTGTGGTGAGCAACCCTTGCTTCCTTATGAATCATGCAATCTTGGCTCTATTGATGTTTCAAAGTTTGTAAAAGATGGAAAAATTGATTATGAAAGATTGGGTAAAGTTGTAAAATCTGCAGTTCATTTTCTTGATAATGTAATCGATGCGAATAGGTTCCCTTTAAAAGAGATTGAAGAAAAAACAAAATTAACAAGAAAGATTGGGTTGGGAATAATGGGTTTTGCAGATCTTTTAATTAAATTAAGAATACCATATAACTCTGAAAAAGCAGAAAGTTTGGCAAGAGAGTTGATGTCTTTTATAAGTCAAAAAGCGTGGGAGATGTCTGAGGAGTTGGCTAAAGAGAGAGGTGTTTATCCAGCATGGAGTGGAAGTGTTCATGAAAAAGAAAATAGAAGAGTTAGAAATGCAACAGTAACAACAATTGCACCAACTGGTTCAATAAGTATAATTGCAGGATGTTCTTCAGGAATTGAACCAATTTTTGCTCTTGCTTTCAAAAGACAAGTTGCAATAGGGCAATGGTTTGAAATTCATCCTCTTTTTGAAAAAGAGTTAAAGGAGAGAGGTTTATATAGTGATGAGTTGATGGATAAAGTCGTAAGTGAAGGTAGTATTGCTCATATTGATGAAATTCCTGAGGATATGAAAAAAATATATGTAACAGCACATGATATTGAACCAGAATGGCATTTGAGAATACAAAAAGCGTTTCAAGATTATGTAGATAATGCTGTTTCAAAAACCGTAAATTTAAGAAATGAAGCGACTGTTGATGATGTTAGAAAAGTTTATCTTATGGCTTATGAACTTGGTCTTAAAGGTGTGACGATATATAGAGATAGATCAAAAGAGGTTCAAGTTTTAGTGAAGGGTGGAGAGTTAAAAGAGGAAAAAGGAAAATTGAGTCCAAGACCAAGACCTAAAATAACTTATGGTGCAACAATTAAAATGAAGACAGGTTGTGGAAATCTATATGTAACTATAAATGAAGATGAGAATGGAATTTGTGAAGTTTTTTCAACCCTTGGAAAAGCAGGAGGATGTGCTGCATCTCAAACAGAAGCAATATCAAGACTCATATCTTTAGCACTTCGTTCTGGTGTTTCACCAGAACCAATAATTGAACAGTTAAAAGGAATAAGATGTCCAAACCCAATTTGGCAAGATGGAGAGAAAATTTTATCATGTGCAGATGCGATTGCGAGAGCAATTGAGATTTATCTTTCAATGAACAAAGAGGAGAAAAAAGAGTTAAAATTTGAAGAAAAAGAGTTACCAAAATTTGAGATAAAAGAGAAAATTGAAGATATTCAAATCTGTCCTGAATGTGGTTCTCCTATGATGAGTCAAGAGGGTTGTTATACATGTCCTAATTGTGGATATTCAAAATGTGATTAAATGAAAGAAAAAGTAGATTTATTAATATACAATATAAGGCAAATTGTTACTCCTTTTAATTCAAATTTGAAAAAGGGTAAAGAATTATCAAATTTAAAAATATTTGAAAATTGTGGAATTGCTATAAAAGATGGTATTATCTTTGATCTCTCTTCAACTGAAGAGATTCTTGATAAATATTATAGTGATAATAAACTCGATTTAAAAAATGAAAATATTCTATTGCCAGGTTTTATTGACCCTCATACACACCTTCTTTTTGGAGGTTCAAGAGAAGATGAGTTTTTATTGAGATTTAAAGGAGAGAGTTATATTACAATTCAAAAAAAGGGTGGTGGTATTTATAAAACACAAAGAGATACTTTTGAATTGAATGAAGATGATTTAATTAATTTAGGAGAAGAGAGGTTAAAAGTTGCAAATTCCTTTGGAATATTGTCAATTGAGATAAAAAGTGGCTATGGATTGGATGTTGAAAAGGAGATAAAACTTTTAAAAATAATAAAGAAATTAAAAGAGATTTCAAAATCAAAATTAATTTCAACTTTTTTACTTCATCTTGTACCTGAGAAAAAAGATAGAAAAATTTTTATAAATGAGGTTTTAGATGTTATTCCTCAATTAAAAAAAGAAAATTTATTAGATTTTATTGATATTTTTATTGAAGAAGGAGCATTTTTACCTCAAGATGTAATTCAAATATTAAAAATCTCTCAAGATTTAAAAATACCAATTTCTCTTCATGTTGATCAATTTAATAATTTAGGAGGTTCATCTTTGGCATTAGATTTTAATGTTAAATCTCTATCTCACCTTGATTTAACAAAAGATAGTGAAATAGAGAGTTTAGGTGAAAAAAATGTTGTTGGAATAATTTTTCCACTTGAAAGATTGATATTTAAAAGAAAAGAGGGAAGAGGAAGAGAGATTATTGACCTTGGAATGCCAATCTCAATATCAACAGATTTCAATCCAGGAACATCTCCTTCACTAAATTTTCCTCTTATTCTTTCATTGAGTATAATAAGAGAAGGCTTAACTGTTGAAGAAGCGATAAATGCTTCAACTATAAATAGTGCATTTGCTTTAAATCTAAAAGAAGATTATGGAAGTGTTGAAAAAGGAAAAAAGGCAAATTTAATAATATTTTCTTTGAAAAATTACAAAGAGATTCCTTATTATGTTGGAATGAATTTTATAAAATATGTGATAATTAATGGAGAGGTGATAAGAATTGATTGATAAGGAAAAGATTAAAAAAGCCATTGAGATGATCATTGAAGCAATTGGTGAAGATAAGAATAGAGAAGGATTAAGAGAAACTCCTGAAAGAATTGCTGATATGTATGAAGAGATTTTTAAAGGTCTTTATGAAAACCCAAGAGAACATTTAAAAAATGGATTTGTTGAAGAGAAACACCATGAGATGGTTATATTGAGAAACATCTCATTTTTCTCAATGTGTGAACACCATTTTCTTCCATTTTTTGGAAAAGCGCATGTTGGTTATATTCCAAGTAAAAAACTTGTTGGAATTTCAAAAATTGCTCGTGTTGTGGATATAGTTTCAAGAAAACCACAACTTCAGGAGAGAATGACAAGTGAGATTGCAGATATAATTTATGAGGAGGTTCAACCTCTTGGAGTTGGTGTGGTTATTGAGGCAGAGCATCTTTGTATGGTAATGAGAGGGGTTAAAAAGATGGGTAGTTTGATTGTCACTTCAGCAATAAGGGGTGGATTTGAAAAATATGCTTCAACAAGAAGTGAATTTTTAATGTTAATTTCAAAAGGAAAAAATGAATTTTAGAATAAGAGAAATAAATTTAAAAGATAAAGAAATAGAAAAATATTTAGATAAATTAAATGTTCACCCAGTTGGAATTTCTATTATGAAAGATAAGATGACTTTGAAATTGATTAAAGTTGAAGAGATTGATTCAAGAGGAGCAAATATTTTAAAACAAGAGTGTCTATCTCTTGGCGGAGATTGTGCAATTCCTCATGATGCATATCAACTAAAAAAAGAGAATTTTGAATGTATAATAATTGGAACAATTTCAATGTATAAAAATTTGATTCCAAAATTAAAACTCCAACCATTTGGTTTGAAAATTTTAGGAGAGGAGTTAGAAAAAGTTTTATTTAGTGAAAAAATTACAAAAACAAAAATTGGTAACAAGATATTTGAGTGGGGGAAAAGAACTTATGTTATGGGAATCATAAATATAACACCTGACTCTTTTTCTGAAGATGGTCTTTATGGTGAAAATTATATAGAAAATGCAATTGGTCTTGCAACTTTAATGGTTGAATGGGGAGTTGATATTATTGATATTGGAGGAGAATCAACAAGGCCTAACTCTGAACCAGTTCCTTATGAAGAGGAGAGAAAAAGAGTCATTCCTGTTTTGAAGAGATTAATTAAAGAGATTGATGTTCCAATTTCTGTTGATACATATAAACCAGAAATTGCAAAAGAGGCACTTCATATTGGGGCACATATGATAAATGATGTTATGGCTTTAAGGTATGATAAAGAGATGGTTGAGATTGTTAGTAAATACAATGTTCCTGTTGTTTTAATGCACTCAATTGATGGAAGAGGAGGAAAACCTCCTCATGAGAATTATTATAAAGATGTAGTTTTGGATATAATAGATTTCTTTAATGAGAGAATTAATTTTTCTGTTGAAAATGGAGTAAAAAGAGAGAATATAATTTTAGATCCAGGAATTGGTTTTGGTAAAGGATTAAAAGAGAATTTAGAAATAATTAAAAATATAAATGTTTTTAAAAATTTGGGATATCCTATTTTAATTGGACCAAGTAGAAAAAGTTTTATTGGTGAAATTTTGTCTTTGCCAACATATGAAAGAGTTGAAGGAACAATAGCAGCATCTCTTAAAGCAGTTGAAAATGGTGTTGATATATTAAGGGTTCATGATGTAAAAGAGGTAAAAAGAGCACTAAAAGTTTATGATCTCTTAACAAGGAGTGATTATGAAAATATTTCTTAAAGGTATGGATTTTTACGCTTATCATGGAGCATATAAAGAAGAGAATCTTCTTGGTCAGAGATTTATTGTTGATATAGAAATTGAGTGTGATTTTCCATTTGAAGATGATTTAAAATATACAGTTGATTATACTGAAATTTATAAAAAAACTAAGGATATAGTTGAAAACTTTAAATTTAAACTAATTGAAACTCTCGCAATTGAAATTGGTAAAAGAGTTCTTGAGGATAAAAAAATAAAAAAAGTTTTGGTTAGAGTTGAAAAGCCCTCTCCACCAATTAAGGGGATTTTAGATAAAGTTGGTGTTCAAATAGAGTTAGAAAATGATTCTAATATTCTTTGATATAGAAACAACAGGTTTAAATCCTGAATATCATAAATTAATAGAAATTGGATGCCTTAAAGCAGAGAATGGTACTGTTTTTGAAACATTTTCAAGAATAATTGATCCAAAAGAATCACTTCCAGAAGAGATTAAAAGAATGACAGGTATATCTGAAGAGGATATTTTAAACTATGGAGTTGAAGAAGACGATGCAATTAAAGATTTTTTAAATTTTATTGAAGATTATCCTTTGGTTGGTCATAATATTTTAAATTTTGATGTTCCATTCATTGAAGCAAGAGGTGGTTTTAAATTTAAAAATCGCTTTTCTGATACATTACTTATATCAAAATTTCTTGCTCCAAATTTAAAATCTCATTCATTAAGAAATGCTTTGAATCAATTTGGAATTTTATCAGATGAATATCATAGAGCAATTGACGATGCATTTCTAACAATAAAACTTTGGGAAATATTAAAAGAGAGAAGTAAAAATATTGATAAAAATTTCATTAAAAACTATGCTGAAAAAATGTTTAAAGAAGATCCAAAAATTTTAGATGCATTTTATGTTTTTATTGAAGATATATGAGAAAACCCCTTTCAATTTTATTGAGACCAAAAAATTTTGATGAATATATTGGACAAAAAGAAGTAATAAATGATAATTTTAAAAATAGAATAAAAAGAGGAGATGTTCCAAATTTAATTATTTGGGGACCACCTGGCTCTGGAAAAACAACTCTTGCTGAAGTTATAAAAAATGAGAGCAATTTCAATTTTATAAGAGTTTCAGGGGCTGAAACTGGAATAAAGGAGTTAAGAGTTATTATTGATAATGCAAAGAGAGAAAAAGAGTTTTTTCAGAAAGAGACAATTCTATTTATTGATGAAATTCATAGATTGGACAGAAAAGAGCAAGACTTTCTGCTTTCTTTTGTTGAAAATAGAGACATAATCTTAATTGGAGCAACAACAGAAAATCCATATTTCACAATTGTTCCGCCTCTTTTATCAAGATGTTTTTTAATTATTTTGACACCATTCAAAAATGAAGAGATGAATGAAATCTTAAATAGAGCATTAAATTTTTTAAAAAATATAAAATTTGATGATAAATCAAAAGAGTTTCTTATTGAAATATCAAATGGAGATGCAAGATTCATGTTAAATGTTTTAGAGTCTTTAGAAGAAGATTTTAAAAATAAAGAAACAATAATTAAATTGGAAAATTTAAAAGAATTTTTATCAACAAAAAAGATTAAGTTTGATAAAAAGGAGGAGCATTACAATTTAATATCAGCACTTATTAAAAGCATTAGAGGAAGTGATCCTGACGCTTCACTTTATTATCTTTTTAGGTTGATTGAAGGTGGTGAAGATTTAAGATTCATAACAAGAAGATTGATTATACTTGCAAGTGAGGATATTGGACTTTCAGATCCAATGGCACTTATTATTGCAACAATTGGCGCAGATGCAGTTGAAAGAGTTGGATTACCTGAAGCAAAATTAATTCTTACTGAAATTGTTTTGTATCTTGCAAGAGCACCAAAAGATAATAGGGTATTAAGGTCAATGGAAAATGCTCTTGAAATTATTGAAAAATTTGGAGAACTACCTGTCCCTCTTCACTTAAGGAATCCTGTTCTGAATAGTTTGAAAAAATTGGGTTGGGGAGAAGGTTACAATTATCCACATGACCATCCTGATGAGAAAATTGAGTATTTACCAGAAGAGATTAAAGATAAAAAAATTTTTGAAGAAAAATAGTTTATAATTTTAAATATATGGAGATTGAAAAAGTAACAAAAAAAGATTTTGAAGAAAAAGTTTTAAAAGAAAAGTTATTAGTTGTTGTTAAGTTTACTGCAGATTGGTGTATGCCATGTAAAATGATTGAACCACATTTAAAAAAACTTGCTAAAGAATATGATGGAAAAATTAAATTTTATGAAATTGATGTTGAAGATGAAGAGAATTCTGAAATTGTAACAAAATATGATATTACAAACTTACCAACTCTTCTAATTTTTAAAGAAGGAAAAATAATCTCCTCAATTGTTGGTTTTTTAAACTATAATTCTTTAAAAAAAGAATTAGACAATTTTATAAAATAAAAAGGGAGACCATAAAGGTCTCCCAAATCTTTAATCTTTTCTCTTTTTTATGGAACTTCTTTTCTTATTATCCTTACAATAACCTCACGAGGTTGTGGATCATTTCCAAAAGAATCTAATCCATCAACAGGAACAATTGCAACAATTTTATCTCCAAGATTTGGAACAACAATCTTTGAATATTCCCACTCTGAATAAATTGGTATCTTTTTACTTGGTATCTCTATTAACCACTCCTGTCTTTTTGGATTTATTACAATGTGATTTATTGAAGATTCAAGAATATATGAGTATGCCCAGTGAGATATTGGAGTATCTGGATATGGATTATTAAATACTCCATCTTTAAATGGTCCTCTTCCAAGTGCTTTACATGCAATTGTTACAAACTCTGCTCTTGTTATTGGTCTATCTGGTTTAAATGTTCTATCTGGATAACCAGTAATTATTCCTGCTTCTGCAACTGCTTCAATTACTCCATAAGCCCAGTGTCTTGGGTCAGTATCTTTAAATGTTGGAGTTATTGGATATTTTGGTTTTAGTTTAAGTAGATTAAAGAATATTGCTGCTGCTTCTGCTCTTGTTATCTTTCTATTTGGACCAAATGTTCCATCTGGATAACCCTTAATTAGTTTTTCAAGATAGATTGCTTCAATGTGTCCATAACCCCAGAATGTTGGTTTAACATCTGGGAAGTGTATTTCATTTATATCTTTTCCATATTCAAGCCATTTAAGACCAAGTGCTCTTGCAACTGAGGATGCAACTTCTGCTCTTGTTATGTTATTCTCTGGTTTAAATGTTCCATCTGGATAACCTGAGAAGAAGTTGTGGTGATAAACTTGAATGCAATTTATCTTTGTTTCAATTTCTGACTCTTTTACCTCTGAGTAGTTTTGTGCAATAATCGTAACCCTGTTTATAATCTTTGAGAAGCAATCTCCTATAACTTTTACCTTTACCCAAAGAGTTACTTCTTCATTTTGTTTTATCTCTTCAAATATCCATGAAACAACTCTTGTGTATTGATTATATTCATAACCACGAGATGCATCTATGAATTCGAGTGATGATGGAATTGAATCTGCAATTCTAACATTCTTTGCATCTCCACCTTCATTTTTAAATTTAATGTAATAAGTGATAATGTCTCCCCATTTAACTTCACTTGGTCCAGATTTTTCAATTTTTAATTCAGGTGGTGTTGGAGTTGGTGGAGTAGGTGGAGTTGGCGGAGTTGGTGGAGTTGGAGGCGTTGGTGGAGTTGGAGGTGTTGGCGGAGTTGGAGGTGTTGGAGGCGTTGGCGGAGTTGGAGGAGTAGGCGGAGTTGGTGGAGTTGGTGGAGTTATGCACTTAATTTCAACTGTTGCTATTGAATAGAGATTACAAATCTCGTTTGATGTTAAGAAAGAAACATTTACTAAAATTGTTCCTTCATCCAAAACTTTGTTTACAACAACTTTTATAACAATCTCTTTTGTTTCATTTGGATTAATTGTTCCAATATTAAATATTAAAATTCTATCATTTATAATATTTGGAGATGGAGTTGATGAAACAAAGGTCACATTTCCAGGAATAACATCATAAACAATAACATTTGTTGCAGAAGCATCACCGCTATTTGTTATTCTTATTGTATAAGTAATTTTATTTGAATCTTTTAGACATAACATACTTGGTGAAGCAGCTTTTGTGATAGTTAAAATTGGATAGTTAACATTTGTATTCAATGTTGTTGAATATGGATCTGTTTCATTTGAATCAATTGTCACTCTATTAACTAAAATTTTTGATGTGCTCAAGTTTTCTTTTACTTTACCAATTATTGTAATATAACCCTTTTGACCTGGATTCAGATTTCCTATGTTCCAAATGTTGTTAGGAGTTGTTGGATATGGATTTGCAGTTATAAATATAAAATCTGGATCATAATTTTCAGTTATAATCACATTTGTTGCAACAGAACTACCTCTATTTTCATACCAAATCATATAGATTAATGTATCTCCAGGCTTTACACTTGCTGGATATGAACTTTTTTCAATATATAGAGTTATCTCTCCAGAGACTCTTGTAGTTTGTGTAGTTTGAATTGGATTTGTTTCGTTTGAATCTATTGTAACTCTGTTTGTTATAATCGTTCCATTTGGAACACCACTTTTTACTCTAACTCTAACAGTAATTGTTCTATGAACTCCATCATTTGGAAGTTCTCCAATCAGCCATTCATTATTTCCAGAAGTTGGAGAAGGATTTGCATCAACAAAAATAACATTAGGATCATATTCTTCAGTTATAACTACTCCTGTTGCAATTTGAGTACCATCGTTCCAATATTCAATTGTATAAGTAATTATTCCATTAGGTGCTACTGGGTCTGGTGAATCACTCTTAATAATATGAAGTCCTACATTTGAACCAACAATATTTGTTAAATCAAATGTCTCTTGAACTCCCTCATTACATTCTATTGACACATAGTTTTCAATTCTTGTTCCATTTGGCACTCCATTTTGAACTTTAACTTTAAAAGATGCAGTATGATTTCCATCAATCGCAAGTACTGGTATTATTAACCTTATGTGTGTAACATTTGGATCTGTTCCATCTCCTGAATCAACTGGAGTATAACTCCATGTACTTCCACCATCATTGGAATATTCAACATTTGTTACTCCAGCATCATGGGTTATAGAACCTATAACAAATCTTGTGTATTGAGGAATTTTATCAATTAAATAAACATTAGTTGCATATTCATTTCCTGTATTTGAATATGTTATTGTATATTCTAAATCTTGATTTGGAACTGGAGTTGATGGATTAGCAGATTTTGATAAATTCAATTTTGGTTTTGATGACACCAAAGTATTTTCACTATCTTCAACAGAATAACCTTCATTATAACTTATTTTAACCTTATTCAATAAGTTTGTACCATCTTTAACATTAATTGGAATATTAATTGTTAATATTATTGTTCCTTCTGAATTTGGTGGCATTGAGTTTGTTGCAGTAAATATCCATTTATGGTTTATAGTATCATCAGTGAAATTAAATGTAACAGGTCCAGCTGATGTCCAGTTTACAAGTGTTGCATTTGTTGTACCTGTCGGATTAAGTGGAAGGCTTAGTAAACCACTATAATTATCCTCAATAACTATACCTGTTGCAGGTTGTGAACCAGAGTTAACAAATCTTATTGTATAGATTAAATTTTCTCCTGCTTGAACTGGGTCTTTATTTTCTTTCTTTGATATTGATAGAGAAGGAAGAGTTCCAACTAATGTTTCTTCTGTTGTTTGCGCTTTTGGCGTTTCATTTGAAGTTGCTTCAACAATATTTGTTAAAGTTGTTCCATCCTGAACATTTGAGTTTACTTGAACAGTTAAGGTTATGTTTCCTGAACTACCTGCTGGAAGGTTACCAATGTTCCAGGTTATTGTTTGGCCAACCACACTTGTTGGTGTTGGTGTTGCTGATACATAAGTTAAACCATTTGGAAGTGTATCTACTATTACAACATTGGTTATATTCATTGTTGAATTATTTCCATATCTAATTGTATATGTGAACTGGTTTCCAGGTTTCACTGGATCTTGTGAGTCAGATTTACAAATTGCAAGTTGAGGAAAAGAACTTACAACATTTATAACCTTATTTGAATTAATTGGTCCCTGTTCATCGGAGTTTACTGTTGCTATATTTTCAATAATTGTATTATCGTCAATCGGTGAATCAACCTTAACTTCAAAGTGAACTGTAACTTGAGAATTCGCATTTAAAGATCCAATATTCCAGGTTACAATGCCTCCAATATTTTGACCACCAGAATCAGCAGAAACAAAAGATGTATGTTGAGGAACAGTATCTGTTATAACAACATTTGTTGCAGGAGCATCTCCACTATTTGTAACAGTTATTGTATAGGTTATATTTTCTCCTGCTTTAACTGGATTAGGTGTGCTTGATTTTGTTATCAAAAGTTTTGGAGCGTTAACCTGAGTTTGTGCTTTTGCAGGACCAGATGAATAACTATTTCCATAAGAATCAGAGCCATCAACCCTTGCGCTATTTATAAGGATTGACCCATTTTCAACATTTTTATTTATTTTTACAGTAATTTGTTCACTTATTGATCCTAGAGGAATAGTTAAACCTGTAAAAGTTACTATGTTTGGAGGTGAATAAGAACCACCTGAAAGCCATGTTACACCATCAGGTAATGTATCTGTTATAGTTGCATTAATTAAATCAAGGGTACCATAGTTTGTAATTGTTATTGTGTATATGAGTGTATCACCAATATTTGCTGTATCTTTATCTACTGATTTTGTAATAGAAATTTCAGGTTTTCTTACTATAACCTGTGCATCATCTTCGTTTGAGCCAATCGGGTTGTTGCCTGCATCTTTACCTTCTGCTATTGCTCTATTTTCATTCAAACCAAAAAATGCATTTTGCGTGGGTTTTGCCTTAAATTCGACAAATAGTGTGTCAAGTTTTGTTCCAGTTGCTCCACCATTATCATCTGTCCCTTCAATTGTAATATTTGTATTGAATATCAATGTATAGCTAGAAATTGATGGATTAATTGATGTCCAGTTTGATGGATTTGGAGAAGAGCCATTTGTTCTTTGATATCTTCCAGAGCCACTTACATATAACCATCCAGGAGGTAGATAATCCTGAACATTAACATTAAACGCATCAACAGGATTTTTGTTCGAGACTTTCAAGGTAAATGTTACCTCTTCATTTACTCTTGCCTCTGTAAGATTGGCAGTTTTATCCATCTCAAGTTTTGGTGAACAAACACAAACATTTGCTTCATCTGATACAGGTTGTTGAGTTCCATTATTTCTATCTCTATAATTCACTGTAACTATGTTTTTATTTGCACAACCAAGTGATGCATTTGTCGGATATGCATCAAATTTCAGCCATAAGGTGTCATAATTAATTCCACTATTTCCCCCTTGATCATCTGTTCCAGATAAATTTTCATTTAAATTCCATGTTAATGTTTGGCCAACTTGAGTTGGGTTTGATATAGGAGTGCCCCATGAGGTTGGAATTGCTCCATTATTTCTAACTTTATAAGAACTATTATTTACATACACCCAACCAGTTGGTAGAGTGTCTGATAAATTTATATTTTGTGCACCAGCATAAGAATCAAGATTTTCAACTTTTATTATAAATGTTATTGAATTTCCAACAGTTGCTACATAACTTTGTGGAATTTTTGTAACTCTTAAAACAGGTTTATAAACATCAACACATGCAGATGAAGAGCCACTTCCATCTGGTGCAGTTGCTGAAATTGTTCCATTATCGAGATCTCTTCCCTGCGATGAACTTGAATTGCAATTTCTTCCTAAATTTGCATTTGTTGTTACTCTAACATTGTAATAAATTATAAGTGAATCGCCTGGCGCAATTTGTGCCTGATTGTTAAATGAGAAAGTCAATTGATTCCCTGAAACTTGTGGATCAGAAGTTGAACTTCCTCCTGTCCATGTTGCACTTGTAGAACCATATATATAAGAAAATCCTGAAGGAAGAGTGTCAGTTGTTACAACCGCAACTGCTAATCCATAACCACTTGTATTTTTAACCTGAATCTTATATCTTATAATATCTCCTGGTTGAACTCTTGTTGTATTGGTTGTTACACCATTTATTGAGTAGACACTTTTATAAATTTGAAGTTGAGGTTTATAATTTAAAGCCCACGCCTTTGCATTTGTTGTATCTACAACATCTCTTGTAATAGTTTTTGTTCCTTGCTGATCTTCTGTTCCAGACATATCTGCATAATTAACAAGATAATAACCTATAGGTGATGAAGGAGCATTTGTTGTTACTTTTGCTAAAAATTCAAGATAAAGAGTATCTAAACTTGCACCCGTTGTTCCACCATTATCATCTGTTGCTTGAAGTGTTTGAAGAATATGCCATTGATAGCCAGAAAATCCTGGAGGTGGGTTTGGTGGTGTTAAAAATGGTGGTCCTAATTGTGGGTTAGGACCAGATATCCAAATTGATGGAATAGAACCATTTGTTAAAGCATATTTTGTTGAATTTAATTGATAAACAAATCCTGATGGTAGATTATCATAAACATCAACATTATATACAGGTAAATTTCCTCTATTTTCAATTTTTATTCTAAATCTTACAATATCTCCAGGTTGTAACCTTACAGGTTCTTGCGCAGGTTGATAATTAACTTCAACAATACTTTTCAACACTCTTATTGGGGTTGATGTTATTGTTGTGCATGCATTTGTTGAAATTTGATAATTTTGATAACAACATTCAGAATTTAAAATTAATGGTGTATTACATATTGTACCTGATGCTGTATTTGAAACCAATACCCTAAAAGAGAGAGTTGTTTCAGCACCTGCTGGGAAATCATTATCAGGGGGATTTATTATTTTCCACTCTATTGTATTTCCTATAATAGTATGTGTCATTCCTGTTATTTGTGTTCCCCATCCTGGTGGTGGACCATCTGTTATTGAACTTGTGTCAATAATTAGCCCTGTTGGAACTATATCTTGCAAAATAAAGTTTCTTGCAGAACCATCACCTGTATTTCTAATACGAATCATATAAAGAAGAGCATCACCAGGTGAAGCATGCTCTTTATCAACTATTTTTGTTATTTGCATATTTGGTTTCAAAAAATCAATCTCTTTTATCCAAGGATGATCTGGTGAATAAGGCCAACTATCTTTTTCCCACCAGTCAAAACCTTGTTCACTTCCAGCAGGGAAGTAGTAGGTATAATTACCACTACAATCATAACCTGATAATCTTTGTCTATTAATATCTCTATCTTGAACAGAACAATCAAAATTTACTTTGAATCTAACACGTATCTCTTGATTTGGTGCAATGTTGATTGAGCCAAGTATTGAATTATTAGTAGAATTCCATTCAAGTTTAGTAAATGTACCGTTCCAATCAGGATTATTTGATGTTGTCCAATTTATTGTTGAAACTGATGGATCATTTCCAGGAATCCAGTTAACATTTCCTGGAAGTAAAAATTCAGTAGAACCTGAAACATATGTTGCGCCTCTTGGAAGAGTGTCATATATGGTTATTGGTCCATAGATTGTAGTTGCACCTTGATAAACTTCTCCATTTTTAAAACCAATTTCAAACTGAATGTTCTCATCACATGCATGAATTTGATTTGGTATGTTATTTAAATATATTATAGCCCATGAGTCAGTGTGAGATGCTACTCTTGCATATTTTGCTTGGTATATAGGACAAACTACATGTTGAGATGCAAAACTACCATTCCAACCATTCCATATTGATGAATCAATCCATTGTAATAGATTATTAATATTCATATCTATTAAATCTAAGCACCCTGTCCAAACCTCAGAAATTTGATGAGAATTATAAGGCGTGCAGTTTGAATCTATGGTTACATTAACTCTTATTGTAAGTGTTTTGCCAACATCGATTCCATGACCTAAATCACCTTCAATATTATTCCATATGTAAATTGAATTATCCGGTCCTCCACCATTAGCAATATCCCATGGAACATTTTGATAAGGTGAACCATCATATGAATATTGAGTAGAATTTATAATAAGAGGATGTCTTAATGGTGCCTTAAAAACATCAGCAAAGTTTGTTCTTATTGTTGGAAGGTTTCCATTGTTTGTTATTTTTATTTCAAAGACAACAGATTTTCCGAGTTCTCTTGGAAACCATGGAGTAGGAGAAACAGAAGTTCCATCAATTACAATGACATCTTTTGTGATTGTAAGATTAGGTGAAAAGGTAGTAAAATCTCTTTCATAAATGTTTGATGTTTCGCTTACGTTGTTTATATCGCAAGGTTTTGCAAATTTTGCAAATGACTTAATTTTCTTAAATGTGCTTTTGAAGAAGTTACAAGAAGGCGATTGATAGTTTGTATCTTCTTCAACATCAAATTTTATTTTTATCTCATCACCTGGTGATAAATCAGAAAATTCTCCTATATTTGTTGAATTAAAGATTAATTCCCAACCTCCACTATAATCACCACTTGTTACAGGATTTATAATAGGATTTCCTGCACTTTGATAACTTCCACCATTATAAGAATACTGCGCTGAATTATTTTTATACTTAAGATATTTTGGCAAATAGGTGTATGAAATTACATTATATATATGTGTTGAACCTGGGTTTTTAATGGATATTTCAACATTTCCTCCACCACAAAGATAAACATTTGCATTGGTGATAGTTACAAGTGCATAGGAAGTGGGAAGCCTCACTTGACCTGTATCTATGTTTGATGTTTGACAGTTACACCAACTTGAATATGCTGAAACTCCTAAATTATTCTCATCACAACTATTAATATCTGTCTTAAAATAAACTTCAATTTTTGTCGAAGGGTCGATAGTGAGATTTCCTAAATTCCAGGTTAATGTTCCTGTTGAACCATCTGAAGGCCAGGTTATTGGTGGGTCTCCATAGTTGTATGTTGTGTTTCCAATTTTAATATAGGCGCCACTACTATTAAATGTTAAGTCACTTCCAAGTGTTGTTGTAATTATTATTTCTCTTGCGGTTCCATCTCCACCATTTGATACATAAACTTTCCAATCAAACGTATGAGAGTATGCAAAGTTTAGTTGCGGTGTAACTTTAGTATAAAGAACTGCCTTTTTTATAATCAATGAAGAGGCTGAGGCACTTGCTGAGTGAGTCTTTCCACAGTTATCAAGGTAATTTGATGAAACAGTTACAGATGAATTATCTGAGCAATCCTTTTTAATTTGAATTGTTATTGAACCATTTGAATATATTTCATTTATTTGTTGCCATGACCAGGTTAGAGTGTTTC